>Ga0207646_10000024_pt1 | contig 250734 bp, 251 predicted proteins | sample KBSK5502metaG_FD_184343 | JGI IMG/M metagenome (GOLD analysis project Ga0207646, IMG submission 184343) | Corn, switchgrass and miscanthus rhizosphere microbial communities from Kellogg Biological Station, Michigan, USA - KBS K5-50-2 metaG... | ecosystem: Host-associated > Plants > Roots >... | reverse complement strand
CGTCAGCACCGCATCGCCAGGCGCGGGGATCGCCGCGATCTGCTCGCGCACGCGGATCGTCGCGAGCGACCGCTCGGCGACGATCTCGAAACGGCGCGCACCAGCCGGCAACTCCGTCGCGCTCGCTGCCGGTGTTGCGGGCGACGACGATATCGTCGGTGTTGCCGGTGACGCTTGTGGAGCGGCGCAGGAGAGACCCACGAGCGCGGCGGCAACGAGCGCAGGGAGGGCGAGCGCGATACGGGATGGCATGCGTACCTCCGGTCGACCGAAGATGCGCACGCCGCCGCGGCGAACGGTCCTCCGCCGGGCCGGAGACCGGAGCGAACTCCCTCTCCGTGCAACCTACGCTGGCGACGAGTACCTCATCGATCGTGACTTGGTTCAGGCGGCGCGAGCGTTGACGATCGCGCGCTCCTGCGTCATTCCTCCTCAGGAGGTGGCGCAGGGAGTTCTCCCTCCGCGGTCCGGTCGCCGCGGATGGGGATCGGCGTCGATGTGGAGGGCATGCCGAGAATGACCGTGTTCCCCGACGATCCCGCGATCTGCTGCAACAGGCGTAGCTGCATAAGTGCCGGTCTCTCCTCGACGAGTCGGGCCGCATTCGCCAGGTTGCGCAGGGCCGCGGTCTCCCCACGTGCTTTCTCGAGCGCCGCGAGCCCTTGTTGTCGCGCTTCGACAACTTGCGAGAAGATCCGCTTCATTGGTCCGCTGAACATCAGATCCTTCGCATCAACACGGAGAAGCTCCACACCGAGCTCACTAGCCGGACCCGTCGCGCGCGCCAGGGTTTCCGCTCCGATCTCGTCCCGCTGCTGCAGCAGCTGGTCGATGGGCCGCTGGCCCACGACCTCGCGCAACGAGACCTGAAGCAGCGAATGCAACACCATGAGATAGCCCGCGACGTTGTTGATCGCCTTGACCGGATCGACGACCCGGTAGCGCGCGGCCAGGCTGATCTTGATGCTGACCCCGTCCGCGCTGACGAGCTCCTGACCGGTGAGCGGCAGCAAGGTCTCGCGAACGTCCACCGTCTGTACAGCGGTGGCAGGTCGAAATATCCAGTGCGTACCAGGACCGAGCAGACTCTTGAAGCGACCGTACCGGTACAACAGTCCGCGCTGGTACTCGAAGATCGTGACACGCGCGAGCAGCGCCCTGGCCGCAACCCCGGCGACCAGCGCAACAACCACGATGAGAAGCGCCGTATCTCCGCCCACGCATCCTCCTTGTCATTCCGTCGAGGCGCACGGCTCACGAGCTGGGCGGCGGAGGTCTGAACCTGCAGAGCCGCGAGCCCGCTGCATCTCTGCCGAGCCGTACGCCGCGACGTTGTTTTGAGGGAGTCGAACCCTTGTCAACCGACGCGGAATCCGATGCGCGGGACCGAACCGGCGATGCCGGAACGGCCGCACGGACACTCCCGCGCGAGCGATGCTACACGCGGCTCCTACGAAGACGGTGCGCGTCGAAGCGCTCGCGCGGTAGGCCAGGCCGCGATGAGCGCGACCGCGGACAGTACGAGGAAGATCACCGCGAGCCAACCGTACGCGGCGCCGATACCGATCGCGCCTGCGATGCTGCCGAAGATCGGCGCGGCCACTCCGCCGACCGGCTGATTCACGAGGTAATAGGTGCCGAGCACGGTCGAGCGCCGCTCGGCGGGCGTGTTGTCGATGATGAGCACCTCGGTCGTCGTCGCGCGGATCGAGAACGAGATCCCGACGAGCAGGAGTGGCAGGAAGACGAGCTCGTTCGGGACGACGGTGAGCGCCCACGCCGCCGGTCCCATGAGCGCGAGACCGAGCAGCAGCACGATGCGTCGGCCGTAGCGGTCGGACAGTGTCCCCGCCATCGGCGCGCCGATGAGGCCGGCGAGCTGCGGGACGCCGAAGAGCGCGGCCGCGATGCCGGGCGCGATGCCCCGCGCGTCGACAAGATATGTGCTGAGGAACGCCATCGCGGCGGAGATCACGACCTGGAACACGATCGACAGCGAGACGAGCGCGCCGACGCGCCGCGCGACGGCCGCGATGTCCGTGCCGGTCGCGAGCCAGCTGTGGCGCCCGGTCGAGCGGGTGCCCATCGGCGCGACGCGCCAGAGGAGGACCGCGCAGGCGATCGGTGCGACCGCGAAGGCGATGTACGGCGTTCGCCATGACCCCGCCGTCGCGAGGATCCCCGCGACGAGTGGTGCCGCGAAGAACGAGAGATGCCCAGCGGTCGTGTGCGTGCCCATCGCCATGCCGCGGCGCGAGGTGAACAGCTCCGCGATGAGCGCCGACGCGGGCGCGTGATACGTCCCGCTCGCGATCCCCATGACCGCGAGGAACGAGATCAGCTGCCAGTACTCGGTGGACAGGCCGATCGCCACGCTGGACAGTCCGATCAGGACCAGTCCCCACACGATCACGCGCCGCGCGCCGACGCGATCGGCGAGCACTCCGAGCGGCGCGTTCGTGACGCCCGAAGCGATCGAGTACGCGCCCACGAGGAAGCCCGCGCTCGTGTATGACAACCCGAAGGCGTTCGTGATGAACGGGAGCAACGCGCTGAGCAAGCTGTTCGTCACGTGATGCGCGAAGTGGGCGACGCTGAACGCGATGAGAAGTGAGCGTCGCGTCAACGGAGGTCCGCCAGGTCGATGCCCAGGAGCACATTGTCGATGAGCCGCGCCTTGCCCACACGCGCGGCGAGCGAGACGACCGCGCTCTCCGCCCGCGCGGGCGGTTGGAGCTCGGTGAGCGTGATCGGATCCGCGGCCGAGACGTACTCGAGCGAGATGCCCGGTCCATCCGTGTAGCGGCGAACCGCATTGGTCAGGCGCTGCGGTTCGCGCGCGCCCTGGTCCCACAGGTCGCGCGCTCTGAAGAGACCGCGCGAGAGCGCGGCCGCGTCCCGCCGCTGCTCCGGTGTGAGGTACGCGTTGCGCGATGACATCGCGAGGCCGTCGGGCTCGCGCACAGTCGGGCAGCCGACGATCTCCGCGCCGAGACGGAGATCGCGCGTGATCGTCTGCAGCACGCGCAGCTGCTGGAAATCCTTCTGGCCGAAGTACGCGACCTCCGGCCGTACGATCGCGAGCAGTTTCGCGACGACGGTCGCCACGCCGACGAAGTGGCCCGGCCGCGCGGCGCCCTCCAGCGGCGCGGCGATCGGTCCGGGTGTGACCCGCGTCGCGTCGCCCGGCGGGTAGATCTCGGCGACCGGCGGCACGAAGGCCGCGGCGCAGCCCTGCGCTTCGAGCAGCGCGAGATCCTCGCTCTCGCGCCGCGGGTACGCCGCGAAGTCCTCGTTCGGGCCGAACTGCGTCGGGTTGACGAAGATCGACGCGATCGCGGCGTCGGTCTCACGCACGGCACGCTCCACGAGCGACATGTGCCCAGCGTGAAGCGCGCCCATCGTCGGCACGAACCCGACGCGGCGTGCGCTCGCGCGCCACGCGCGCACGTCGGCGACGGTGCGGAGGACTTTCACCGACGGCGCGCGGTGATGTACTCGGGGATGGTCGCCATCGGCGGCAGCTCGCCCATCGCGATGTCGTGCATCTCGAGGTGTAGCTTTCCCCCTTCGGTCTGCGTGATGAGCTTGAGCGTCGCATTCGCCTCTTCCCAGATCCGCTCCCCGTGGGCCTCGCCGACGCGCTTGAGCGCGACCTGCAGGATCTGGAAGCTCATCTTGGACAGGCTGAGCAGGTCCTGATTCCGGTGGATGCGGTGCTTCATGTCGACCTGAGCAAGCGCGCCCAGGCCGGCGCGCTGCAGCGTATCGATGAGGAGTCCGATCTCGACGCCGTACCCGGTGAAGAATGGAAGCTGCTCGAGCAGCGCGCGCCGCCCGCCTTGCTCACCGGACAACGGCTGGACCATCCCAGAGAGCTCGGGGAAGAACAGGTTGAGGATCGGGCGCGCGGAGAGCTCGGTGACGCGGCCCCCGCCCGAAGCGAGCACCTCGGCGCCGATGCGCAGCGGCCGCTGATAGAAGGCCTTCACGAACTGGACGTCCGGACGCAGCAGCAGCGGGCCGAGCAGCCCATAGACGAACTTGGGGTGGGTGTCGGTGACGTCGGTGTCGATCCACACGACGATGTCGCCGGTCAGCACGTGCAGGCTCTTCCAGAGCGCCTCGCCTTTACCGCGGCGCCCACCGTAATCGGGCAGGAGGTCGCCAAGGACGTACACCGGGACGCCTTCCTCGCGCGCGATCTCGCGCGTCTGGTCCTCGGAGTCGGAGTCGATGACGGCGATCTCGTCCACCAGCGGGATCCGTTCCATCAGGCGCGAGCGGATCCCGCGTATGACGCGCCGCACCGTCGCCTCCTCGTTCAGCGTCGGCAACCCCACGGAGATGCGGAGGTTCTGGCGCTCCTTTGCCTCGAGCAGCCTTCGCAGGTCCGCGAACTCGCTCGAGCTGAACGTGTTCTGCACGAACCACTTGTCGACGATCTCGCCGATGACGCGGCTCCGTTCCGTCCGGTCCGTCGGTAGTGTTTGCAGCGGGAGCGGGAGGTTCGGGCTGAAGGGCGCTGCCGTGCGCACGATGACGGCGGCGCGCGCGTTCGCGACGATGGCCTGACCGACCGGACCAAGGGGGTCCTCCTGATCCTTGCGTCCGGTCGCGCCGAACGCGATCGCGTCGTGCGCGTCGAGCTCATCGTTGATCACGTCTGCGGGATCGCCGGTGCGGGTGACGAGTCGATCGACGCGCTCATCGAGCGCGCGCTCACCCAGCAGCTGGTAGAGGGTCGGCGTGCGGCGCCCGGGGGTCCGCACGTGGAGCAGCGTGACGCTGCCTCCGCGTGCGCGGGCCCAGCCGATCGCGACCTTCGCCGCGAGATCGGCGTAGCGACCGCCGCGGACCGGTACGAGCATGCGTCGCGCGCGCGAGAGGGGACCCTTCACCACAGCGATGTCGCACGGTGGATTGCGCAGGACGTCCTCGAGCGTCGTGCCGAGGAGGTCCCAGCCCGGACGCCGCCACGAAAGCAGGAGCAGCTCGGGCCGCTCGGTCGCGACGGTCTCCTGGATCGCCTGCCATCCCTGTCGTGCGACGGTCACGAGCGTGCGTGCGCGTGCGTCCGCCGGCGCGAGCTGGTCGAGCGTGCGCCGTAGACGGCGTGCCTCGGGCTGCACGGAGGCGAGCGTCTCGCCCTCGGGCACCTCGATCGCCGAGACGAGGATCAGCTCCTCGCCCGCCGCCAGGGCGACCGCGAGGTCGACGACGGCGCGGTCGCGGTCAGGATCGACGATGGCGACGAGGCACTTCATGCGGTACGACCGAGGATGACGGGTAGCACGCGCTCGCGCAGGACCTTCGGCCAGGCGTGCGCGCGGGCGCGCGCCCGCATCCGCATGACCGGCGTGTCGAGCGCGCGCTCGACCGCGTCGGCGATCTGCTCGCCGTTCGCGTCGGGCGGTACGTAGATCGGGTCGTCGCCGCCGGTCTCGCGTAGCGCGGGGATGTCGCTGCACACGATCGGCATGCGATGCAAGCCGGCTTCCAGCATCGGAATTCCGAAGCCCTCGCTCTCGCTGGGGAAGACGAGGACGTCGGCGAGCGCGTAGAGGTCGACCACCGTGCCGTATTTGATCTTCAGGCCGAGCGACGCCAGCAGGTGCACACCCTCGACCTTCTTCGCGCGCGCGGCGAGCTCCCGGAGGTAGGCCAGGTTCGAGGCGTCGTGTGGTCCGGCGGTCCCCGTGACGACAAGGATCGCGGCGCGACCACGGCGACGGAGGGCCGCCGTCGCGTCGATCGCCGCTTCGATCCGTTTGCGCCGCGTGAGGCGGACCGGGAGGAGGAGGAGCGGGTCCGCGTCGAAGAGGCGCAGACGCTGCGCGAGGCGGAGGCCGGTGGGGGCGAGGCCGAGCACATCGCCGACGTCGATGCCGTTCGTGACGACCTCGATGTCGTCGCGCGCGAGTCCGGTCAGCTGCGAAAGCTGGTCCGCGCGCTCCTGCGATACCGTGACGTAGCGCACGCCCGGCACCGCGCGCGTGACGAGATCCCACGGCGCGCCCTTGCGACGAAGCGCGGCATACCGCTCGTCGAAGTACGAGATGTCGTGCGTCCAGGCGATGAAGCGGTCCGGATGTTCGCGTGCCAACGCTGCGAGCACTTCCGTCAGCGCCAGATTCAGCGGCATGGTCATGACGTTGTGCACGACGACACGGTCGGCGCGCTTCACATGAGGACCGATCTTGGTCGCAAGGCGCCGGACGAGTGCGTCGTGCGCCGGGGGACGCACCCCCTCTGAGAGTGCGGCGAGGTTGCGCTCGACGACGGGATGGCGTGAGTCGGCCTCGGCGACACGGATCACGCGCATGCCACGCGGCTTCGCGGCACCGCGCCCGGCGAGGATCGCGACGTCCTTGCCCGCCGCCAGGAGCGCGGCGGCGTGTGCGGCCACGACCTGCTCCACTCCGCCGAGGACGGCCGGCGTCGTGTAGTGGATGAACAGGATGCGGCGAACGCCGCCCGTCACGCCGGAGCGGCCGTCCTGGTCTGCGCGAGGCGGCCCTGTCCGCCGGCGATGTGGTCGCCCTTCGCGCCGCGGCGCACGCGGAACGTCATCCGTTCGCCGAACACGAGCATATCCCGGACGTCGATCCGCTCGAGCCACGGCGGCAACGCCGGATCGATGAGGAGCTGCTGTGTCGCGAGATCGGGCACCAGCCCCAGGAGGGTGCGCATGCAGAGGAACACCATGCCGGCCGACCACGCCTGCGGGATGCACGAGACGAGGTAATCCGCCGGGCGCGACGAGAAACGGAGGTCGCGCTGGAAACCGCAGAAGAGCTCGGGCAGGCGTGCGTCCGGGAAGCGTCGGCCCGCCTCGATGAGCGCGCTGGTGATCTCCGCCGCCTCCTCGCGGAAGCCGTAGCGCGCAAAACCCTGCGCGATGAGCGAGTTGTCGTGCGGCCAGACCGACCCGTTGTGATAGCTCATCGGGTTGTAGGTCGGGTATGTGCTCGAGAGGGTGCGGATGCCCCAGCCCGTGTACATGTCGGGGGTCATGAGGCGGTGCACCAGCGTCGCCGCGTGGTCCGGGCTCGCGATGCCGCACCAGAGCGCGTGGCCGGCGTTGCTCGTCACCGCGCGCACCTGTTTCTTGTCGCCGTCGAGCGCTTGCGCGTAGCAGCCCTGGTCGGCCATCCAGAAGTCGCGCTCGAAACGCTCGCGCAGCTCGCGCGCCTCGCCGCGCAGACGGTCCGCGCGAGTCACGTCGCCGTCGAGCGCGTAGAGATCCGCCAGTCCCATCTTCGCGGCGTAGACATAGGCCTGGACTTCGACGAGCGCGGCCGGCAGCTTCGACCAGGTGCCGTCCGGCTCGGACAGCGACTGCGGCGAATCCTTCCAGCCTTGACTCTGTAGAGCGGCGCTATCACGGTCGGAGCCGTGCGGGCCGTACTCGACATACCCGTCGCGGTCGGCATCGCCGTAGGTGTCGCACCAGGTGAGCGCGCGCTCCGCCGCGGGCAGCAGCTCGCGCCAGAACTCGCGGTCGGCGGTCCACTTCACCGTCTCGGCGACGAGCAACGCGAAGAGCGGTGTCGCGTCGACCGATCCGTAGTACGGCCGATGTGGGATCTCTCCGAGCCGCGCCAGCTCTCCGCGGCGTAGCTCGTGGAAGATCTTCCCGGGCTCTTCCTCGGAGAAGTCGTCCACCTTCTGTCCCTGGTACTTCGCGAGCAGCCGGAGCGTGCCGCGCGCGATGTCGGGGTTCCAGCCGAGCGTCTGATACGCGCAGATGAGCCCGTCGCGTCCGAACGGGACCGCGTACCACGGGATGCCGGCTGTCGGGTAGGGCCCGCTGTCGTGGAACTCCATGAGCGCGCGCAGGTCGAGCGCGCTCCGCGTGATGAGACCCTCGTCGAGCGTCTCGGAGCTGGTCGTGTAGCGCGCGCAGCCGCGAAGGAAGCGACGGTAGCGCGCGTTCAGCGCGTCGATCGCGTCGTCGAAACGGTCCGGCGAGGGCGCCGCGCCCGCGCCGTCCTCGCGCGGGATCACCATGAGCTCGATCGTGAGCACGCCCTGCGGCTCGAGCTCGCGCTCGATGTGGAAGATGTTGCTTTCGATGCGATCGGGCGCGGGGCGCATCGTGATGTCCGTCGTTCGGCGCACCGCGTCGCGACCCACACGCTCGAACACGATGCCGCCCTCCCGCGGGCCGCGCCTCACCTCATGGGGCGTCGCGGCGACCTCATGGTGTCCGCGCACCGCGAACATGTCGCGGAATGACGCTTCGAATTCGAGCTCGAGCGCCACACGCACCTGCCGCGGGTTCGCGTTCAGCACGCCGATACGCTCGCGCAGGCCGTCCGCGAGGAAACGGGTGCGCCGGATCGAGAGCGCTTCGGCGGCGTGACGCGCCGTGCCGAGCGTCGCGCCCTCCGAGCGCATGAGCTGGAACGTCGCGACGTAGTTCTGCTCGGTGTTCGCCGACAGCAGGATCGGCGCTGCACCGTTCACGCGGAGCGCGTATCCCGAGAGGAATTGGGTGTCGTGGTAGTAGAGGCCGAACGGGCTCGCGCTGCCGAGCTGGAGCGAGCCGTCGTTCTCCGTGATCAGGACGAGGGCGTCCTCTTTGAGCGAAACGCTCACGCGGTGGCCGCGCGGCCTTCTGCTCGATCCTGGCTGCGTCTCTCGCTGAAGCGCCGCTTCTCCTCTTCCATGACGCGCGCGCCCTCTTCGATGACGGTCTCGGACTGCGCCGTGGTCATGTCGCGCACCTCTTCGATGAAGGACGCGGTCCGCAGCTGATACAGCGGCAGGAGCGAACGCGCGAGCTCCTCGCTCCGTGCTGGGCGCCGCAGCACCGCGTCCAGGTGATCGAACACGATGCGTGCCCACGCCTTCGCGTCGATAGTGTCGGGCACGGGCGCGGAGAGGATCTCGCGCCACGCCGCCTCCTGTTCGCGCTTGCCAGCCGCGTATTTTTCCCGCAGCCGCCCGGGATCCGCCGGGACCGCCTCGGGCTCGACGGGCATCACGTCGCCGACGAGCGGCACGGCCTTCGAGTCCTGCACCCTCGACCACGTCGCCTCGTTGTCGGATGCCATGCGAAAGAGCGTGCCGACGACCTGGGTGAACATCGGGCCGAGGTCCGCGGCGGGATCCTTCGGGTCGTGCACCTTCGCGCCGAGGAACGCCTGCGCGACCCGCGCCCCCCGCACGATCGCCGTCGTGGTCATGAAGATGTCGATGCCGAAGCGCGCGACGTCGGTGTCCCACACCGGCTGCTCGAGATACGCGCGCGCGAGGTCGGCGCGGAAGCCGAACTCCCCGCCGATCGGCTGGCGCACGCGCAGCCCGTATAACGCTCGCGTCAGCGGATATGCGACCGAGTTGGTGATGGTCCCGTCGTGCTTGTGTCGGGCGTAGAGCGGGGTCACGTAGTCGACGTCGCCTCGGGTGACCGACGTGAGCAACCGTTCGATCCATTCCGGGGTGATGCTGCGGAGATCGCTGTCGACGACGGCGCAGGCGCGGGCGCCGAGCATTCCGACCGCGGTGAAGATCGCGCGGAACGCGGAGCCCTTGCCTGACGGTCCCAGGTAGCGGCCCACGGCCACCGGCACACCGAGCGCGTTTTCGACGACCCGATCGGGTGTGCCGTCTTGCGAGCCGCCGTCCGCGTTGACGATCGCGACGCGCGCGCCGGGGAAGTGTTCGCGCAGGCCCTTCGCCGCGGTCGCCGCGACATACCCGATCGTCGCGGCGTTGCGGAAGCTGGGGATCCCCACGACGATATCGGCCGATCCGATCTTGGCGATCCCGCCCGCGAGTTGCGCGTCGAGTGTCACGTGTACATCAGGCATGCGTCCCTCCATGTGAGTTCACGCACCCTTCCCGTCGTCACGCCATCATACCGGCGTGCTCGACGCGCTCGACGCGATCGTTCTGCCTTTTCTCGAATCGCTCTACGAGCGGTTCGGCTACATCGGTGTCGTCATCGCGATGACGATCGAGAGCTGTGCGATCCCCTTGCCATCCGAGCTGATCCTTCCGTTCGCCGGATGGAGCGTTTCGCGCGGACTCATCGAGCCACTCACGTCCTCGCCCTGGAGCTACTGGGCCGCGGTCCTGGCGGGCGTTCTGGGGAACACGCTCGGCTCGCTCGCCAGTTACGCGCTCGGAGCATATGGCGGTCGGCCTTTGGTCGAGAGGTACGGGAAATACGTGCTCATCAGCGCTCACGACCTCGAGCTCGCGGAGCGCTGGTTCGCGCGCTTCGGCGAGGTGACGGTCTTCTTTTCGCGCATGCTCCCGATCGTGCGTACGTTCATCTCGGTGCCCGCCGGGATCGCGCGCATGCCGCTCTGGCGCTTCACCCTCTTCTCCATCCTCGGCGCGGTCCCGTGGGTGATGTTGCTGGTCTGGGGCGGGATGCAGCTCGGTGATCACTGGCTCGAGCTGAAGCAATCGCTGAAAGGGCTCGACTATCTCGTCGCGGCCGCGATCGTCGCCGCGGTCGGCATCTTCATCTGGCGGCACGTGCGGCGCTGATGGACGCGATCTTCACGTTCGACCGTCAGCTGTACACCGCGATCGTGACCGCAGCGTCCAACAATCCGCTGCTCGCTGCCCTCGCGATCGCGGTCGCGTACCTGAACTGGAACGGACTGATCTGGTGGATCTGTGGCGTGCTCGTCGCTCGCGCGCGCGGCTGGGGTCGCCGCGCGCTGTGGGGAACGCTCACCGTCTACCTCGGCCTGTGCGACGGCTGGCTCGTCGCCGAGCTGCTGAAGCTCGTCTTCCGGCGCCCGCGCCCGTTCAGCGCGATCGTCGACCTGCCGTTTCCCACGCTCATCGCCGAACCCACGAGCTTCTCGTTCCCCTCAGGGGATGTCGCCTTCGCGTTCGGCGCGGCGGTGGCGCTCGGTCATGTCGCGCCCGCGTGGCGCCTGTCGGCGCTGCTCTTCGCGATCGCCGTCGCATTCGAGCGCGTCGCGGTCGGTGTGCACTACCCGCTCGACGTGGCCGCCGGGGCGCTCATCGGCATCGTCTCGGGGCTCAGCGCGCCGTTCGCGGTCGCGCTCGTGCGCCGCCGCGTGCGCTGGCGTGCGTTGGTGGTCCCGCACACGCACTGGGATCGTGAGTGGTACGAGCGCTTCGAGGGCTATCGCGCTCGGCTCGTGCCGATGGTGTCGAAGCTTCTCGACCTCCTCGAACGCGACAGCTCCTTCCGCTCGTTCACCTTCGACGGCCACACCATCTGGGTCGAGGATCATCTCGAGAAGCGGCCCGCCGACCGCTCGCGTATCGAGGCCCTCGTGCGCGCGGAGCGTCTGCTCATCGGGCCGTGGTACGTGCTCGCCGACAACCTGCTCGTGTCCGGCGAGTCCCTGCTCAGGAATTTCCAGGAGGGTCTGCGCGTGTCGGCAGCGTTCGGACGCGCGATGCGCGTCGGTTACGTGGCGGATCCGTTCGGCCATCCGGCGCAGACCCCCCAACTGCTACGCGGCTTCGGATACAGCACCTACGTGTTCTCGCGCGGCGTCGGCGACGAGGGCGAGCGCGTCGGCGCCGAGTTCCGCTGGCAGGCGCCCTCCGGCGACCGGGTCGTCGCGACGCATCTCGTCGATCACTACTCCGGCGGACTTCAGCTCGTGGGCGATCTCGCCGAGACGCCGCAGCAGCTGCGTGCTCGGGTGCGCCGCCGCCTCGGCCGCTTGCTCGATGTCACGACGGCGTACGCAAACGGCAGGACCCTCCTCTTCATGGTGGGCGACGACCACGTGGACGCGTACCCGCGCCTGCCCGAAGCGGTCGCGGCTCTGCACGACGCGGCGCCGAATATCGACGCGCGCATCGCGAGCCTCGAGGAGTACGAGACCGCCCTCGTCCAGCCGCGTGGCACGGTGGTGGGCGAGATGGTCCGCGGCCGCTACCGTCCGATCCTCCGCGGCGTCAATTCCACCCGCGTCTGGATAAAACAGGAGAACGCGCGGTGCGAACGGCTGCTGCTCGAGCGCTGCGAGCCGTTCGACGCGCTCACGGGAGGTTCCGCGCGCGACGAGGTGCGCTCGCTCTGGCGCACGCTGCTGCAGAACCATCCGCACGATTCGATCTGCGGCTGCTCGATCGATGCCGTGCACGACGTGGACATGGTGCCGCGCTTCCGGCGCGTCCGGACCGACGGCGAAGCGCTCGCCGCCCGTCTTTCTCGCGAGCTCGTACCGTCGGGAACCACGCCCGTGGTGTGGAGCTCCGTGCCTTGGGAGCGGGACGCGGTCGCCTCGCTGGACGGTACGCCGACGCGCGTGCGCTGCGCCGCGTTTGGGACCGTGCCAGCGCGCCGCGCCGCTGGGCCGCCGCCCATGTCGCCCGAGGACGGCGTGATCGAGAACGAGGCGCTGCGCGTCGAGGTCGCGCCGGACGGCGCCTTCGTCGTCATCGACCGTCTGAGCGGCGCGCGCTCCGGGCCTCATGGTGCGCTGCTCGACGAGGGCGACCGGGGCGACGAATACACCTATTCATACGCCGGCCCGACGCTCGGGTCGCGCGACCTTACCGGAACCCGACGCACCGCGGTGTCCGGCGACCGCGCGACCGTGACCGTCGAGCTCGTGCTGCGGCTGCCCGCGGGCCTGCGCGACGACCGGCTCGCGCGCACGCCCGAGCTCGTCCCCTGCGCCGTGCGCGCTGAGGTCTCGCTCGATGCCGGCGCGCGGCGCGTCGACGTCCGACTCGTCGTCGACAACCAGGCGCGCGACCACCGGCTGCGCGTGCTGTGCGAGACCGGCACGCGCTCGCTGAAGCACGTGGCCGGCGCGGCGTTCGCGTGGCTCGACCGCGACACGCGCGTCGCGCCGAGACCCGGCTGGATCGAACGGCCGACCGCGGAGCGTGCGGTCCACGACTTCGTCGCCGTCGAGGGGACGCCGCGCGGGCTCGCCGTCGGCGTCGATGGTCTCCGCGAGTACGCGGTGCTGCATGACGGGCGGACGATCGCGATCACGCTGTTCCGCGCGGTCGGGTTCCTCTCGCGTGGCGATCTACCGGAACGCAAGGGACACGCCGGACCGGCGCTCGCGACGCCGAGCGCGCAGTGCATCGGCGAGCGCGAGTACCGCTACTGCGTCGTGCCGCTCGGCGGTGAGCTGACGCTGCCGCGCGCGGCGCGCGAGATCCGCGAGTGGCTGTCACCGCCGTGGATCGGCCGCGGCGACGAGGTTGCTCGCTCCTTTTATTCGGTCGAGGGCGACGCGGTGATACAGCCGTCGGCCCTGCGCTCCGGTCCGGACGGCGCGATCGTCGCGCGTCTCTTCAATCCCACGCACGAGTCGGCATCCGCGACGCTCCGTTTCGCGCGCCATGTGCTCGAGGCGCGCGCGGTCGATCTGCGCGAGGGCGAGCTAAGTCTCGGCAACACCGGACTCGACACCGTGCGTACCGCGGCGCCGCCGGATGTCGTAGACGGTGCCGTCGCCATCCGGCTCGCGCCGTACGAGATCGGAACATATCTCGTCCGCCTCGCGTGATCGGAACATACCTCGTCCTCCTCGCGTGAACTGAGGTACCTCTTTTGTGTCACGCGTCGTCACACGAACGTGTGACGCGCGAGGGACAGACACGAGGCGCCGCGCGGCCTAACGTCGCCGCATGCGGCAGACCCTCTTGCTCGCGCTCGTGCTGCTCTCGGTCGTCGCCCCTCCCGCGGCCGCCGACGACGGTCGTACCCACTTCCGTCGCACCACGCCCCGCGCGTCGCTCGAAGAGGACGCGGGCACGTTCGTGATCGGGGTGCCGACCGGCCGCGCCTGGGGGATCGAGAGTGAGCTGCGTCCGCTGCCGACGGAGCGAGCGCTCGCGGTGCGCCTCGTCGTTGCCGACGACGACGTACGCGAGGCCTTCGCCCGGGTTGCCTACTACGCGAGCGCCACCGGTCGGCCGCGCCAGATCGCCGTCGTCGACAGCGAGGCCGTCACGGCGGGCGAAAGCCGCCTCCTGTTCGTGGCGCTCGACCCGCCTCCCGGCGCGGTCGCCTACCGGGTCCGCGTCCTTGCCCGCCTGCGCGCCGGTTCGGAGCGGTCGCGGGACGAGGCGATCCGCGCGCGCCTGAGCTTGATCGACCGGGCGGCGACGCATTTCGGCTCCCTGTTCTCGCGCCTGCTGCCGGACGGCCCGTGACATAAACTCCATCGTCTATGGCGACCGTCACGTACGACCACGTCAACAAGAAGTTCGGGGAGACCAGCGCGGTCAAGGACCTGAACCTCGCGGTCCGCGACGAGGAGTTCCTCGTGCTCGTTGGCCCGTCGGGCTGTGGCAAGACGACCGCGCTGCGGATGCTCGCCGGCCTCGAAGAGCAGACCACCGGAGACATCTTCATCGGCGAACGCCGCGTGAACGACGTCGCGCCGAAGGACCGCGACATCGCAATGGTCTTCCAGAACTACGCGCTGTATCCACACATGAGCGTGTACGACAACATCGCGTTCGGACTCAAGCTGCGGAGCGTCCCGCGTCCGGAGATCGAGCGTCGAGTGAACGAGGTCGCCGAGATGCTGGCGATCGGACAGCTGCTCAAGCGAAAGCCGAAGGAGCTTTCCGGTGGCCAGCGGCAGCGCGTCGCAGTCGGTCGCGCGATCGCACGCGAACCCGCGGTCTTCCTGATGGACGAGCCGCTGTCGAACCTCGACGCGAAGCTGCGCATCCAGACGCGCGCGATGTTGCAGAAGCTCCACCAGCGTCTCAAGCGCACGACCATCTACGTGACGCACGATCAGGTCGAGGCGATGACGATGGGTGACCGCATCGCCGTGATGAGCGCGGGCGAGCTCCAGCAGCTGGACACACCGGAGAATCTTCACGAGCGCCCGAACAATCTCTTCGTCGCGGGCTTCATCGGATCTCCCTCCATGAACTTCTTCGACGCGAAGATCGTCGGTGGTGCAGGCGGCGCGACCGCCGATGCCGGTTTCTTCCGCGCGCCGGTGAAGGGCCAGGCGGCCGAAGCGGTCGGCCGCGAGGTGGTCCTCGGGGTCCGTCCCGAGGACATCGACGACCTCGCCAACGCGCAGCAGAACGGCCACCTGCCCGTTGAAGCTCGTGTGGAAGTAGTCGAGTTCCTCGGCAACGAGCTGCAGCTCCAGCTGTCGGCAGACGGACAGACGTTCGTCGCGCGTGTCTCCACCAACACGCAGACGCGCCCCGGCGCGACGCTGCGGGTCGGCTTCAACCTGAAGAAGCTGCACGTCTTCGACAAGGCGACTCAGACCGCACTCCGATGACGCTTCGCGGAAACGTCCAGGACTTCCCCCTGCGGGCCGTCCTGGACATGCTCGCGCAGACCAAGAAGACCGGCGAGCTCCAGCTGCGAGTGGGCGATCGCGTCGGCGCGCTCGGCATCGCCGGCGGCCGCGTCGTGACCGCGGTGTTCGACGAGGAGGAGCCGCTGCTCGCCCTCGGCGCGATCTTCGCGCTCGACGGAGCGGAGTTCGAGTTCACGCCGTGGGACGACGCGCCGCCCTCGAATCTCGAGGGAACTCTCGATGAGCTGCTTCGCAAGGCCGATCAGGCGAAGAAGGAAGCTGAGGAAGCGCGCCGCAAGGCCGAGGCAGAGCGGGAGGCTGCGCGCAAGAAGGCGGAAGAAGAAAGAGAAGCCGAGCGCAAGCGCGTCGAGGAGATTCGCGCCCTGATCCCGAGCGACGCGGTGGCGTTCCGTCTCTCCGAGCGTGCGGTCGATCAGGGTGCGGTCACGCTGACGTCCGAGCGCTGGCGCGTCGTGCTCGCCGTGAACGGAGAGCGCGATGTGAACGCGATCGCGTCGATGCTCCACCTCGATCGTGACGCCGCGCTCACCACGCTCGCCGCTCTGGTGCGCGACGGGGTCATCGAGGTGGCCGCGCCACCCGCCGCCCCGGAGCCGCCGGTATACGCACCGCCGGTATACGAAGCGCCGGCTTACGAACCGGAGCCGAGCGCGCCCGCGCCTGCGCCCGCGCCGACCTATGAGGCCGCGCCCGCGTACGAGTCGCCTGCGGACACGTTCGCCAGTCCCGCGCAGGAATTCACGACGTCCGACGCGACGATCACGCCTGAGATCCCGGCGGCGACGCAGGACTGGATCACGCCCGAACAGGCCGTGCCCGCTGAGGACTGGACGATGGCTCCACCCACGAGCGAGCCAGCGCCGATCTCCGAAGTCGCGCCGCAGTGGGGGCCGCCGCCCGAGACGCCCGCGCCGGCGCCCGACTGGATCAGACCGCCGATCGCGGAGACGCCGCCCACGATGGACGACCGGCTCAGCGCGCTCTCCGGGATCTTCGGTCCGGCCCCCACGGAGACATCGGCTCCAGCTCCGGCGGAGCCGCCGGCGAACTCGTGGGCGCCGCCTCCTGCCGGAGCCGACCAATGGGGCACCAAGGCGCCGCCCCCGCCCGCGGCCGAGCGCTGGAGCGCGCCCGCGCAGCCGGCCACGCCCGCCGCGTCCGACGATCCCTGGGGCACGCCGCCGCCGTCGGCGCCGGTCCGAGACTCGTGGGCACCGCCCGTCGAGGCACCGACCCCCGCGAAGGACGCCTGGAGCGCACCGACACCCGCGCAGAACACCTGGACCGCACCGTCGCCAGCTACCTCCGCCGACCAGTGGGGCAGCCCTGCGAGTGCGGACCAGCGCTCCGCGACGTTCCGCATTCCCGAGCCGGCGACTCCGCCGGTCGAGGAATGGAGCCCGCCGCCGTCAGCGCCGCCCGAGAAGAAGAAGCGCGGGCTGTTCGGCTTCGGCCGCGAGAAGCCCGCTCCGGCGCCGGTCGCAGGGATGCCCCTGCCGACCGCGGGCGTCGTCGGCAGTCGCGTCGGCATGCTCGCGGCGCTCGCAAACACGCTCATCGCGGAATACAACAACGGGCAGTACGGAAAGAGCCGCATCGAGGAGCGGATCGCCAACTTGCTGATGCGCGTCGACGAGCAAGCCGATCCGATCGATCGTCCGCTGCCCATCGTCGACGATCGCATCGATGTCGAGGCGCTGGAGCGCGAGCACCTCGCCGACGCGCAGGCGCTCCCATATCTCGCGCTCCTGGTGACGACGATCTTCGCCGATGCCGAGAAGACGTTCGGAAAGGACAAGGCGAAGAAGGGATACAAGGCCGCGCAGAAGACCGTCCTGCTTGGCGACGCGAGCGCGCTTTCGACGCCGGAGCTCGCGGGCAAGCTTCCCAGGGTCTGAGCGACAACAATTTCCTCGGCATCGATCTCGGCGGCACGCACATCCGCACGGTCATCGCGGCGCTCGATGGCGATCGTCACGAGATCACGGCGCGCGATGAGCGCCGCACGCCTCGCGACGGCGCCGACTCCGTCGTCCGCGCGATCGCGGATTCCGCGCGCGCGAGCGCCCGCGAGGCCGGCCTGCCCCTTCACGAGCTCCTCGCGGCCGGTTGCTCCGCACCCGGCCCACTCGACCACCGCACCGGCTTGGTCCACGAGGCGCCGAACATCGTCGGATTTCGGGAGTTTCCGCTCGCGTCGAGCTTGAGTGATGCGCTCGATGGCATGACTGTGTTCCTTGACCGCGACACCGCCATGGCCGCGGTCGCCGAGGTCGCGATCGGCGCGGCACGTGGCCAACGCGATTGGGTCTACGTCACGGTGTCGACCGGACTCGGCGGCTCGATCGTGAGCGGCGGTCGCATGCTGCGCGGCGCGACGAACACCGCGGGCGAGATCGGCCACTGGCCCGTCGCGTTCCAGCTCGACCCGTCCCGCGACGCGGGGGCCGATCTGCCGCGCTGCGGCTGCGGCTCCTTCGGCTGCGCGGAATCGTTCGCCGCCGGCCGCAACATGGCCGACGCGTACGGGGTCGCGGACGCCGCCGAGGTCTTCGCCGCGGCGGCCCGAGGTGACGCTCGTGCGTCGACGATCGTCACGCGCGCCGAGCGGGCATTGGCCAATCTCGCCGTGGGCCTCGTCAACGTGCTGAACCCCGCGCTCATCGTGGTCGGCGGATCCATCGCGGATAACCAGCCCGCCCACGTCCTCGAGCCGATGCGTCGGGCGATCGTGGAGCGAGCATTCCGCGCCCCGGCGTCGGCGGTGCGCGTCGTACCCGCCGCGCTTGGCGCCGACGTCGGCATGCTGGGTGCGGTGTTGGCGGCGCGGGAGCGCCTCGCGGGGCGAGGGGAGTGGTTCCTTTAGGCTCACGTCACAAGGGGGGTCAGCCATGGGTGTGCGCATCGGCATCAACGGTTTTGGACGCATCGGCCGCTTGTTCCTGAAGGCCGTCCTCGAGCGTCATCCGGACCTCGACATCGTCGCCGTAAACGACCTCGCCGATCCCAAGATGAACGCGCATCTCTTCAAGCACGACAGCAACTACGGGAACTTCAAAGGCGACGTTTCCGCGACGGCAGACGCGATCGTCATCAACGGCCACAGCGTGAAGGTGCTGCAGGACCGCGATCCCGCGAAGCTCCCCTGGAAGGCGCTCGGCGTCGACATCGTGATCGAGTCGACGGGTTTCTTCACCGATGCGACGAAGGCCAAAGCGCACCTCGACGCTGGCGCGAAGTACGTGATCATCTCCGCGCCGGCGAAGAACGAGGACAAGACGATCGTCCTTGGCGTGAACGAGGAGGAGTTCGATCCTGAAAAGCACCACATCATCTCGAACGCCTCGTGCACGACGAACGGGCTCGCACCCGTGGCGAAGGTACTGAACGACGAGTTCGGCATCGAGAAGGGTTTCCTCACCACGATCCACTCGTACACGAACTCGCAGAAAGTGCTCGACGTCGTGTCCGATGATCCGCGCGACGCGCGCTCGGCGGCGGAGAACATCGTGCCGCACGACACCGGCGCGGCGAAGGCGGTTTCCCTTGTCATCCCCGAGCTCAAAGGCAAGTTCACCGGTATGGCCTTCCGCGTTCCCACGCCGACGGTCTCGGTGGTGGACTTCGTCGCCACCCTGAAGCGGGAGGTGACGAAGGATGAGGTCAACGCCGCATTCAAGCGAGCGTCCACCGGCGACCTCAAGGGGATCATGGCGTACACGGATGAGCCACTCGTTTCGAGCGACCTCAAGGGAGACGAGCACTCGACGATCGTGAGCGGCATCGACACGATCGCGCTCGGCAACATGGTCAAGGTGATCTCCTGGTACGACAACGAATGGGGTTATGCCTGCCGTCTCGCTGACATCACTGCATTCGTTGCGTCGAAGATGCGGGTGCCGGCCGCCGCTGGCGCGCGGTAGTTGACGGGCTTCGCGAAGAGGACGATCCGGGACGTCGATCCGTCCGGGAAGAAGGTCCTGGTGCGCGTCGATTTCAACGTGCCGCTCGCGGGCGGTACGGTCGCCGACGACACGCGCATCCGCGCCGCGCTCCCGACGATCACCTACCTGCTCGAGCACGGCGCCGCGATCGCGCTCTGCTCGCATCTCGGTCGGCCGAAGGGTCCCGATCCGACGCTCAGCCTGCGGCCCGTCGCGCGGCGGCTCGGCGAGCTCCTCGGACGAGACCTGCGTCTCCTACCGGACTGCGTCGGGCCGGCGGTGCAGGACGTCGTGGCGAAGCTGCGGCCCGGCGAGGTCGTCCTGCTCGAGAACGTGCGCTTCCACCCCGAGGAAGAGAAGAACGATCCCGCGTTCGCGAAGGAGCTCGCACGCGGCTACGACCTATACGTGAACGATGCCTTCGGCGCCGCGCACCGCGCGCACGCGTCGACGGAGGGCGTGGCGAAGATCCTTCCCGCGTATGCCGGCCTCCTGCTCGAGAAGGAGCTTCTCGCGCTCGGAGGCCTCGTGACGGATCCGAAGCGGCCGTTCCTGGGGATCATCGGCGGCGCGAAGGTGAGCACGAAGATCGATGTGCTCCGCGCGCTCCTTTCCCGCGTCGACGCGCTGGCGATCGGCGGTGGCATGGCGAACACCTTCCTGCTCGCGACGGGGTGCAAGATCGGCCGCTCGCTTGCGGAACCGGATCGCGCCGGCGAGGCCAGGGCGATCCTCGACGCCGCGAAGGCGCAGGGGAAGCGCGTGCTGCTTCCGGAGGATGTGCTGTGCGCCTCGTCAGTTGATGAGGCCGGGGCGCGCGGCGCGATGGTCAAGGGCGTGAACGCCGTGCCCGACGATATGGCGATCGTCGACATCGGTCCGCACACGACGGAGCACTACGCGGACGAGATCCGTCGCGCAAAGACCATCTTCTGGAACGGACCGGTCGGCGTGTTCGAGATCCCAGCGTTCGCGACCGGCACGAAGCGCGTCGCGGAGCTCCTCGCGGCGAGCGGCGCGGTGACGGTCGTCGGCGGCGGTGAATCGGTGCAGGCCGTCGAGGAGCTCGGCCTCGCGGACAAGATGACTCACGTCTCGACCGGCGGCGGCGCCTCGCTCGAGCTCATCGAAGGAAAGACATTGCCGGGCGTCGCCGCGATCCCCGACCGGTAACTCGCAGCGAGGAGGATGTGGTGCCCGAGACGACGATCGAGATGATGCGTGGCCGCGAGATCCTGGATTCGCGCGGCGATCCAACGGTCGCGGTCGACGTCATCCTCACCGACGGCTCGCGCGGCACCGCGATGGTGCCGTCGGGTGCGTCGACGGGTGCCCACGAGGCGGTCGAGCTCCGCGACGGCGACAAGACGCGCTACCGCGGCAAAGGCGTGCGCACGGCCGTGAGCAACGTCGACGATGTCATCGCCCCGGAGCTCATCGGCGAGGACGCCGCGGACCAGACCGCGATCGACAAGCTCCTGCTCGAGCTCGACGGCACGCCGAACAAGGCGAAGCTCGGTGCGAATGCGATCCTCGGCGTCTCGCTCGCGTGCGCTCGCGCCGCCGCGAACGCCGTCGGCCTGCCGCTGTACCGGTACCTCGGCGGCCCGCTCGCGCGCACGCTGCCGGTGCCGCTCATGAACATCCTCAACGGCGGCAAGCACGCCACCGACTCCGCCGACATGCAGGAGTACATGGTCGCGCCCATCGGTGTCTCGTCCTTCCGTGAAGCGGTGCGAGCCGGCGCCGAGGTCTTCCACGCACTGAAAGCGATCCTTCACGACCGCGGGATGGGAACGGGCGTCGGCGACGAAGGCGGCTTCGCGCCGGCAGGGCTCAAGGACAACGAGGAGCCGATCCGTCTCATCCTCGAGGCGATCGACAAGGCTGGCTACCGCGCGGGCGAGGACGTCGCGATCGCTCTCGACCCGGCGGCCACGGAGCTCTTCGCGAACGGCAAGTACACCCTCGCGCGCGAGAAGGTCACGCTCGATGCCGCCGCGATGACCGAGCGCTACGCCGCGTGGCGCTCGAAGTATCCATTCGTGTCGATCGAGGACGGACTGGCGGAGGACGACTGGGTCGGCTGGAAGCACCTCACGACCAAGCTCGGCGACAAGGTCCAGCTCGTGGGCGACGACCTGTTCGTCACGAACATCGAGCGCATCCGGCGCGGCGTGACCGAGGGTGTGGCCAACGCGGTCCTCATCAAGCTCAATCAGATCGGCACGCTGTCCGAGACGATCGATGCGGTCGAGCTCGCCCACCGCTCCGGCTACGCGACGGTCATCTCGCATCGCTCCGGCGAGACCGAGGACACGACCATCGCCGACCTTGCGGTCGCGCTCAACAGCGGTCAGATCAAGACGGGCTCGCTCTCACGCAGCGAGCGCAATGCGAAATACAACCGCCTGATGGAGATCGAGAACGAGCTGCAGGACGCGGCGCGCTACCCGGGTCGCGACGCGTTTCCGCGGTGGGGTCGCTAGCGACGCATTGCTTGTCTTGACAAGTATTGTCGCGGCGACCTAGCCTCGCGCCGTGGCCGTGCAGCGCGGGAGAGCGGATGAGCCAAGGCACCTCGCGCAGCCGCGGCACCGGGTCGGCCGCCTTCTGATCGGCGTCGCCCGTGAGCTGCGCACCGTCGTCGATCGCCAGGTGCAGCCGCTCGGGCTCACCATGCAGCAGGCGGAGCTCATCGTCTGGACGCACCGGCAGCGCAGCGCCACTCCGACGCAGCTCACCGAGCTCCTTCTCACCGACGACGCGGGCGTTTCGCGCCTCGTCGATCGTCTCGAGGCGAAGGGACTCATCACCCGGCGGGTCCACGGGCGGGATCGCCGGTCGCGCGAGCTCCGGCTGACGCCACCCGGACGCGCGCTCGCGACGCGGCTGATGCGCTTCGCAGTGCGCGGGAATGAGAAGCTGCTCGCCGGCCTCTCACCTCAGGAGACAAGGGAGCTGCGGCGGTTGCTCCTGCGTGTTTCCGACAACCTCCGCAGGATCCCGCTCGGGTCGCCGTGAGCGAGCGTCTCGTGCTCCCGCTGTCCGCGCTGGGCTCCGGCGACATCGGCGTCGCCGGAGGCAAGGGCGCGAACCTCGGCGAGCTCATCCACGCCGGCTTCGCGGTCCCGGACGGTTTCGTGATCACGACCGACGCGTACGTGGCCGCGGCCGGCGCCGCCGGCGTCGATCCGCGCGATCCGGCGGGTGCGCGCGACCTCCTCGTGGAGAAGCCGATGCCCGCGGCCATCGCGAACGCGGTCCGTGACGCGTACCGCGCGCTCGGCGGTCGGGTGGCGGTGCGCTCGTCCGCGACGGCGGAGGACCTGCCCGAGGCGAGCTTCGCCGGCCAGCAGGACACGATCCTCGACGTCGAGGGCGACGACGGGCTTCTCGAAGCCGTCCGCCGCTGCTGGGCCTCGCTCTGGAACGAGCGGGCGGTCGCGTACCGCGCGACGCATGAGGTCGACGAACGCGCGCTTCGCCTGGCGGTCGTGGTCCAGCGCATGGTCCCCGCGACCGTCGCGGGCGTCCTCTTCACCGCGGATCCGATCACCGGACGCCGTCGGCGCGCCGCGATCGACGCGGTGCGCGGTCTCGGCGAGCAGCTCGTCTCAGGCGCGGTGAATCCGGACCACTATCTCGTCGACGCGAGCACCGGCGCGGTCCTCGAGCGCCGTGGCGATATCCTCGACGACGCGCGCCTGCGCGAGATCGCGACGATCGGCGCCCGCATCGAAGCCCATTTCGGAAGACCGCAGGACATCGAATGGGCGATCGACGATCGGAAGCTCTGGATCGTCCAATCGCGCGACATCACCACGCTCTATCCGGTCCCCGCCGGCGCGCCCGATCCGGATCGCGATCTGCGCGTCTATCTCTCGGTGAATGTCGCGCAGGGCGTGCTCCAGCCGTTCACCCCGATGGGCCTGCAGACCTTCCGGCTGATGGGCGTGGCCCTCGCATCCCTGGTGGCCGGGCGTGCCGCCGATCCGAGTGCGGGCGTCCCCGTCATCGCCCAATCCGGCCTGCGCCTCTGGATCGATTTCACCGGATTGGTGCGGAATGCCGGGGCGCGCGAGATCCCCGTCCGAGTGCTGTCGGTGATGGAGGCGCGCAGCTCGGGGATCTTCGCGCGGCTGCTCGAAGACCCGCGGCTCGCGCCACACCGAGGCTCGCGTCTGCGGTCGCTCGTGTCCGGCCTCCGCGCCGTTCGGCGCACCGGTGTGCCTCCGATCGTGCTTCGCGCGATGCTGCGGCCCGACGCGACGCGCGAGCGACTGCTGCGCGAGGTCGACGCGCTCGTGCGGCTCGACGCCGGACCGCTGAACACTCCGATCGAGCGGCTCGATGCATTCGAAGGCCTGTTCCAGACCTGGCCGCCGCGGATGTTCCCGAAGCTCCTCGCCATGGCGGCCACCGGCTTCCTCTCGTACAACCTCGCCGGGCGGCTCCTCCGCGGCGTCGCGAGCGACGACGAGCTGCGGACCGTCCTGCGCGGTCTGCCATTCAACCCGACGACCGAGATGGATCTCGCGCTCTGGGCCATCGCGCGACGCGTGCGCGACGACCCGCCGTCGCGAGCGGCGCTCGCGGACCGCGCGCCCGAGCAGCTGAGCGAGGACTATCGACGCCGAGCTCTACCCGAGCTGCTCCAGCGTGAGCTCGAGACGTTCCTCGAGCGTTACGGACACCGCGCGATCGCCGAGATCGACCTTGGCCTGCCGCGGTGGTCCGAGGATCCCACCCATCTGCTCGGCGCCATCGCGAACTATCAGCGGCTCGACGCCACCGCCGTCGCCCCGGACGCGCAGTTCTCGCGCGGCGCGCGCGAAGCGGAGGCGACGATCGCCTCGCTGCTCTCGCGCGTTCACGGTCCGCGCCGCGTGCTCGCGCGCGCGTTCCTTCGACGCGTCCGCGCGCTGGCCGGCGTTCGCGAGGCACCGAAGTTCCATGTGATCCGCGTGTTCGCGCGCGGGCGAGCGATCCTCGCGCCGGTCGGCGCGGCGATTGCGGCCGCCGGCCGCGTCGCCGACGCCGACGACATCTGGTTCCTCACGCTCCCGGAGGCGCGCCGCGCGGTCGCGGGCGAGGACATGCGCGAGGTCGTTGCCGCGCGTCGCTCCGAATACCGCCGCGAAATGCGGAGGCGTCACGTCCCGCGCGTGCTGCTCTCGGATGGGACCGACGCGGAGGCCGCGTTCGCGTCGCCCGCCGCCGAGGGCGCGATCCGCGGCACGCCGGCATCGCCCGGGACCGCGCGCGGGGTCGCGCACGTGATGCTCTCGCCGGCCGGCGCGCGTCTCGAGCCGGGCGAGGTCCTCGTCGCACCGGCGACGGACCCGGGATGGACGCCGCTGTTCCTCACCGCGAGCGCGCTCGTGATGGAGATGGGCGGGATGATGTCGCACGGCGCGGTCGTCGCGCGTGAATACGGGATCCCCGCGGTGGTGGGTGTGCCGAACGCGACGGAGCGCATCGCGACGGGGCAGCGGATCGTCGTGGACGGCTCCGCGGGCACGGTCGCGGCTGAGAGCGGCTAGGTCTTCTTCGTGCTCTTCGTGGCGCGCTTCGCGACGCGGCTCCGACTACGGCGCGCGGCGTTCTTGTGGATCGCGCCTCGCTTCGCCGCGCGGTCGAGCATGCTCGCGGCCTCGGCAACGGCCTCCTGGACCGTCTCGCCGCCCTTCTCGATCGCCGAGCGCGCGGCCTTCACCGCGCTGCGCGCGGCGGAGCGCGCCACGGTCTTGATGGTGGTCCGTCGCTGCGTCTGACGGATCCGCTTGAGTGCCGAACGTTTCTTCTTCGCCATAGGGCCGGAACGATACACGACGCAGCTAGCAGAGCCGTATCGCTCCTGGCGCTCATACTCGACGCGTGACGATGTCCATAGCGCGGGCGTCTCTCGTCATGATCGCCGCGCTCATCGCCAGCCGGATCCTGGGATGGCTTCGTCTTTCGGTCTTCGGCGCGACGTTCGGAGAGTCGCCGCAGCTCGACGCCTTCTGGGCTGCCTTCCGCATCCCGGACGCCCTCTTCAACCTCGTCGTCGCGGGTGCGCTCGCGTCCGCGTTCATCCCCGTCTTCGCCGGCTATCTGGCGAAGGAGCGCGAGACCGAGGCCTGGCACGTGGCCTCGAGCGTCATGAACGTCATCGTCGTCGCGCTCACGATCCTGTCGGCGCTCATGTGGCTCGCGGCGCCGTGGATCGTGCCAACGCTCATCGTTTCGCCGAGCTTCGCGGCTCGGTCGGGTCAGCTCGATCTCACGATCGAGCTCACGCGGATCATGCTCCTCAGCCCGATCTTCATGGGTCTCTCGTCGCTCGTCACCGGCGTGCTGCAGTCGTATCGTCAATTCCTCGCCGGCGCGATCGCGCCCCTCGTGTACAACGGCGTCCAGATCCTCTTCGCGCTCTTCGCGTCCCCGTTCGTCGGGATCCACGCGCTCGCGTACGGCGTCGTCGCGGGTGCGGCGATGATGTTCCTCGTCCAGCTTCCGGAGTTGACCTTCCGTCGGACGAAGTACCAGCTCACGTTCGATCTCGGTCACCCGGGTGTGCGCGAGATATTCCTGCTCGCCGGCCCGCGCACGCTCGCGCTCGGAGCGGTGCAGGTCGTGTTCTTCGTCGACACCTATCTCGCCTCCGGCATGCGGGCCGGTTCGTTGACCGCGCTCAACTACGCATTCCAGCTGATGTTGTTGCCGCTGGGCGTGTTCTCGATCGCGATCTCGGCAGCGGTGTTCCCCGCGCTGTCGCACTATGCATCGCTCGGACAAGCCGCGAAGATGCGCGACGCGCTGCAGCAGGCCATCCGCTGGATCCTGTTCCTCACGCTCCCGACGGCGATCCTCATGGTCGTGCTCCGACGCCCGATCGTGAACCTGCTCTTCCAGTACGGGGAGTTCGGCCCGGACGCGCGCGAGCTCGTGCAGGCCACGTTCCTCTTCTACAGCCTCGGGCTCGCGGGGCACGCGCTGGTGCAGATCCTCGCTCGGGCGTACTACGCGTCGCGGGACACGACCACGCCACTCTCGCTGACGCTGATCTCGATCGGCGCGAACGTCGTCCTGTCCGTCACGCTGTCACCGATCATGGGCATCAACGGCCTCGCCCTCGCGAACTCGATCGCGACATTGGCCGAGGCCGCGTTGCTGCTCATCCTGCTCGCGCCGCGCGCGCGCCTACGGCTCGTCGGTCTCGGCTACGCGATGCTGAAGCAGATCACGGCGGCGCTGTTCATGGGCGTGTCCATGTTCCTCTTTATCAACGTCACGAACATCCCGCTCAATCTCGCGCAGGATCCGCCCAAGCTGCTGTTGTTCGTGCAGACGCTCCTCGCCGCGACGGTCGGCCTCGGGATCTACCTGCTCGCGGCGTGGGCGATCCGGATCGGCGAGCTGCAGGAGATCATCGCCGTCGTGAGGGCGCGGTTTCGCCGGCCGGCAGTGGAGGCGGCCTGATCGCGAGCGGGCTCGCCGCGCGCAGCGTCGCGAATACTACACTTGACTCTAATCTTTAAAGCCGCATAGACTATCGCTGTGGCACGAAACGATGAGCTGGCGGACCTGCTGCACCAGTGGCGCGCGCTCATGGCCGCCGCGCGACCACGCTGGAGCGCCGCCGACCTGACCTTCACGCAGCTGCGCGGTCTGTCCGTGCTGGCCCGCAGGCAGCCGCTACGCATGGGCGACCTTGCGGAGTCGCTCGGCATGACCCCCGCGAGCGCGTCGGCCCTGATCGAACGGATGGAGCAGCGGAAACTCGTGACGCGGCGCTCGGATGCCGACGACCGCCGCACCGTGCTCGTCGAGCTGTCGCGGCGCGGCAAGCACATCCTCGACGTCATGGAGCGCGGCTCCTCGGACCACTTCGGCCGCCTCATCGAGAAGATGACCCCCGACGAGCGCGAGGCCCTCGCTACGACGCTCCGAGCGTTCCTGCGGATCAGCGCACAGGGCGCTGACCAGGCGACACGGCGATGCTGATCAGCCTGCTCCGCCGCTACCTGCCGAAGTACCGGACCGAGGTGGCGATCGTCACCGTCCTCCTGCTGATCCAGTCGCTCGCCAACCTGTACCTCCCCAACCTCAACGCCGACATCATCAACAACGGCGTCGCGAAAGGCGACACGGACTACATCTGGCGGACCGGCGGTCTCATGCTCGCCGTCACGCTCGTCCTCGGTGTCCTCGCGATCGTGAGCGTGTACTTCGCCTCGCGTGCCTCGATGGGCGTCGGCCGGGACGTTCGCGGCGCCGTCTTCGCGCGCGTGCAGAACTTCTCCGCGCGTGAGATGACCCAGTTCGGGACGCCCTCGCTCATCACGCGCAACACGAACGACGTCCAGCAGATCCAGCTCTTCCTCCAGATCGCGCTCACCATCCTGCTCACGGCGCCGATCCTGGCGATCGGCGGCATCATCATGGCGATCCGCGAGAACGCGACCCTCTCGCTGACGCTGGTCGTCATCGTTCCGCTCATGGCCGCGGTGATCGGCACGCTCGTCGCCATCGCGGTGCCCCTCTTCCGTCAGATGCAGGGAAAGGTCGACAAGCTCACAGAGGTCCTGCGCGAGCAGATCATGGGCGTCCGCGTCGTGCGCGCGTTCATCCGCTTCGAGTCGGAGCAGCGTCGCTTCGACCGGGCGAATGCCGATCTCACGCAGACGGCCCTGCGTGTGAACCGGATCTTCGCGCTCGCGTTCCCGAGCCTGCTCGGCATCATGAATCTCTCCACCGTCGCCGTGTTGTGGTTCGGCGGTCAGCTCGTCGATAGCGGCGAGATGCCGATCGGGAACCTCACCGCCTTCCTCATGTACATCTTCCAGATCCTGTTCGCGGTGATGACCGCCGTCTTCATGGTCATCCTCGTGCCTCGCGCGGAAGCTAGCGCACAGCGGATCGAGGATGTGGTGCGGACGGTCCCGTCGATATCGGACCCAGCCACGCCGGTCGAGCCGGAGCGCAACACCGGCGTCGTCGAAATGCGGAACGTCGCGTTCGCGTATCCGCACAGCGAACGCGCGGTGCTGCACGACCTGTCGTTCGCGCTCCGGCCGGGAACGACCACGGGCATCATCGGTGGGACCGGATCGGGTAAGACGACGCTCCTGACCCTGGTGACACGCGGGTTCGACGCCACGTCCGGCAGCGTGTTGGTCGACGGCGTCGACGTGCGCGAACAGGCGCTCGATCGGCTCTGGAGCCGCATCGGCCTCGTGCCGCAGGCGGCCTACTTGTTCAAAGGCACCGTGGCCGACAACCTGCGCTTCGGCAACGAGAACGCGACCGACGCGGAGCTGTGGCGCGCGCTCGAGGTGGCGCAGGCCCGCGACTTCGTCGCGGCCATGTCCGGTGAGCTCGAGGCCGCGATCGACCAGGGTGGCACGAACGTGTCTGGCGGACAACGTCAGCGGCTTGCCATCGCTCGCGCCCTCGTGAAGCGCCCGGCGATCTATCTCTTCGATGACTGCTTCTCCGCGCTCGACGCGGCGACCGATGCGCGTCTGCGGAGCGCGCTCCGCGCCGAGACGGGAGACGCGAACGTCGTAATCGTCGCTCAGCGGGTGAGCACGATCCTGCACGCGGATCGGATCCTCGTCCTCGACGAAGGGCGCCTCGTGGGGATCGGCACGCACGCCGAGCTCATAGCCGGCTGCCCGGAGTACCGCGAGATCGTCGAATCACAGCTCGGTGAGGCAGCGGCATGATGATGATGGGGCGACCGGGGAACCGGCCGGGCGCGCGGCCGGGGGGCGCGGGCTTCATGGGCATGGGCATGCCCGTCGAGAAGTCGAAGGACTTCCGGGGGACGCTCCGGCGGCTCGTCGCGCGTCTGCGTCCCGAGCGTCTGACGATCGCGATCGTGGTCGTGTTGGCGTCGGCGAGCGTCGTGTTCAGCGTCATCGGGCCGAAGCTCATCGGCAACGCCACCAACGTGATCTTCGACGGCGTCATCGGCAAGTCCCTGCCCGCCGGGATCACCAAAGACCAGGCCGTCGAAGCTTTGCGATCGCATGGCCAGAGCCAGCTCGCCGACCTGCTCTCCGGGACGAGCGTCGTGCCGGGTGCGGGAGTCGATTTCACGCAGCTCGCGCAGATCCTGCTGCTCGCCGCCCTCGTCTACCTGCTCGCGTCGGTCCTGGGCTGGCTGCAGGCGTACCTCATGGCCGGCGTCGCGCAGCGGACCGTGTACGGCCTGCGCCGCGAGGTCGAGGCGAAGCTCGCGCGGCTCCCGCTGCGGTACTTCGACAGCCATCCGCACGGCGACCTGCTTTCCCGCGTCACGAACGACGTCGACAACATCACGACGACGCTGCAACAGGGCATGAGCCAGCTGCTCACCTCGTTCCTCACCGTCGTCGGCGTGCTTGCGATGATGCTGTGGATCAGCCCGCTGCTGGCGGGCATCGCCATCCTCACGATCCCGCTCTCGCTGGTCGTGACCGTCGTCATCGCCGGCCGCTCGCAGAAGGAGTTCGTCGCGCAGTGGGCGCGCACCGGCGTGCTGAACGGACACGTCGAGCAGATGCACACCGGACACGCGCTGGTGCAGGTGTTCGGCCGGCGTCGGATCGCGATCGCGCAGTTCGACCGGCTCAATCAGGAGCTCTACGCCGCGAGCTTCAGGGCCCAGTTCCTGTCCGGGATCATCCAGCCGGCGCTTGGCTTCCTGTCCAACCTCAACTACGTCGGGGTCGCCGTCATCGGTGGATATCGCGTCGCGTCGGGGGCGATGACGCTCGGCGACGTGCAGGCGTTCATCCAGTACTCGCGGCAGTTCACGATGCCGCTCACACAGGTCGCCGCCCAGGCAAACCTCCTCCAGTCCGGGCTCGCATCGGCCGAACGGGTCTTCGAGTTCCTGGGGGCAGACGAGGAGAGCTCGGATCGCGTAACAGCGATCACGGCACGGACCGCCGCGGGTCACGTTGAGTTCGATCGCGTCTCGTTCCGGTACCTCCCCGACAAGCCGCTCATCGAGGACTTCACGCTCGACGTGCGACCGGGGCAGACCATCGCGATCGTCGGGCCGACCGGTGCTGGGAAGACCACGATCGTCAATCTCTTGATGCGCTTCTACGAGATCGACGGCGGAGCGATCCGGCTGGACGGCGTGAACACGCGGGAGCTGCCACGTGATGTCGTGCGGCGCGCGTTCGGGATGGTCCTGCAGGACACCTGGCTCTTCACCGGGACGATCCGGGACAACATCGCGTACGGCAAAGACGGCGCCACGATGGACGAGATCGTCGCGGCGGCGGCGGCCGCACACGCCGATCAGTTCATCCGGACGCTGCCTGACGGCTACGACACCGTGCTCGCCGAGGACGCGTCGAACATCTCGAGCGGGCAGAAGCAGCTGCTCACGATCGCGCGGGCCTTCCTGGCGGACCGCAGCGTGCTCATCCTCGACGAGGCGACGAGCAACGTCGACACGCGTACCGAAGTCCTCATCCAGAAGGCGATGGCGCAGCTGCGGCACGGTCGCACCAGCTTCGTCATCGCGCACCGTCTTTCGACGATCCGCAGCGCCGACACCATCGTGGTGATGGACCAGGGGCGCATCGTCGAGCAGGGGACTCACGCGGAGCTGCTCGCGCGGCGCGGCTTCTATCACGATCTCTACTACAGCCAGTTCGCGGAGAACGTGGGGACGGAGGCCGTCGCGGTCTGAACGCGGACATCGCTCTCTGGGTCTTGCAGGTGCTGACGGCACTCCTCTTCAGCGGACATGGGTTCCTGCTCGCCACGCGCCCGGAACGCATGGCGGAACGCGTCCCGTGGGTCCGGGCCCTGCCCGGTGCGTTCGTACGCGTCCTTGGCGTTCTCGAGATACTCGGCGCGATCGGCGTCGTGCTTCCCGCCCTCACCGGTGTCCTACCGTCGCTCACGGTCGCGGCCGCCGGCGGACTTGTCGCGATGATGCTGCTCGCGATCCTCTTTCACGTCACGCGCCGTGAGTGGCGGAACATCGCGCTCAACCTCGTCCTGGGAGCGCTCGCCTTCGGCGTCGCGTACGGGCGTCTGGTGATCCAGCCCTTCTAGGCACCGTCGCGGCGCAGCCTCCCTGACCGAGCAGGGTCCGGCTCCGCCGCGATCAGCTCATCGTGATGACGACTTTCGCGCGCGCTTGTCCGGTGCCGAGGTAGCGAACGGCCTCGACGCCTTCGGTCAGCAGGTAGGTGCGATCGATGACCGGCCGCACCGTGCCGGCGACGATGAGCTCGCTCAGGTAATTGAGATCCGCCTGATTCGTCTTCGCGATGTACATCAGAACGCGCTGCTTGAAGAGGCGCTGTCGGACGACCAGGGCGATGATCCGACCGAAGACCGCGAGCCACCCGCTCTTCGACGCGCCGACCTGCACGAACTGCCCGTTCGGCACGAGGAGCCGGCGCATCGCTCCGATCGGACGCGTGGCCGCGATGTCGAGGACCAGGTCGTAGCGATCCTTGCGTTTGGTGATGTCCTCCCGGCTGTAGTCGATGACGACGTCGGGGCCGAGTGCGCTCACGACGTCGACGTTCTTCGGGCCCGTGACCGCCGTGACGTGCGCGCCCAGGGCCTTCGCGATCTGGACCGCGAATGTGCCGACGCCGCCGCCGGCGCCGTGGATGAGGACGCGCTGTCCCGCGACGACGTGGCCATGGTCGCGGAGACCCTGCAGCGCAGTGATCGCCGCGACGCCCAACGTTGCGGCTTGCGTGAATGACATCTCCTTCGGCTTCCGCACGAGGCCACGCTCGAGCGATGACGACCACTCGGCGAACGCGCCACGGCCAAGGCCGAAGACCTCGTCGCCCGGCCGGAGTCCGGTCACGTCCTTCCCGACCGCCTCGACGACGCCCGCGAGGTCCGCGCCGCGGATGGGATAGTCCTTCTGGCGCATCAGCTTCGAGATGACGGTGAGGAGGAACCCGCCATGGACTGTGTGCCAGTCCAGCGCGTTCACCGAGGCCGCGCGCACCCTGATCAGCACGCGGTCGTCGTCGACCGGGGGCTTCTCGACCTCTCGCAGGTGCAGAGCGTCCGCTGAGCCGGTGCCCTCCTGGACGATCGCTTTCATCGTGCTGCCCGCCGTCGCCGTCGGGTGGAGTGTTGTCTCTGTTGGCTCGAGCTGTGTGGCCATGTCCTGGTCCCTCCTATTTCGCTGTGGCGCAGACTGGCGCGGGTCTGTGAAGGAGATGTGAAGGCGGATCGGAGACTCGTCGCTTCCATCCGCCTCCCCATTCCTCTTACAATGTAAGTCTGGACTGCGACGCTAGCCATACAACGTAAGGCTGTCAAGCCCTGGAGGCAGTTTGGCCACGAAAACGGGGCCGAATCGGACGAGCCGCGCTTCGCTCAATAGAGAACGCGTGTTCAGCGCGGCGATGGCCATCGCCGATAAGGACGGGATCGAAGCGGTCACCATGCGCCGGCTCGGGGAGGAGCTCGGCGTGGAGGCGATGTCGCTCTATCACCACGTCCAGGACAAAGACGAGATCCTCGCCGGCATGACCGACGCCTTCGTGCGCGAGATCGACGAGCCAACGGGCGCCCTCGATTGGAAGGCCAAGATCCGTGCACGCGCGATGACGGCGCGCAAGCTCGCGCGGCGTCACCGTTGGGCACCGCACCTGCTCGCTTCGCCGCGGCACCTCAGCCTGACGGCGCTCCATTACCAGGAGTGGGTGCTCGCGCGTCTGCTCGAGGGCGGCCTCTCGAACCAGCTGGCCCACTCGGCGATGCACATCGTCGGCAGCCGGACGCTCGGCTTCAGCCAGGAGCTGTCCGGCGTGGGGGACGACGCGCCGGAGACCGCCGGCAAGATCCTGAAGAGCATCGACCTCGCGGAGTTCCCGGTCATCGCTCAGGCCATCAAGGGCGTCCATCACGACGAGGACGCCGAGTTCGCGTTCGGCCTCGACCTCATCCTCGACGGCCTCGAGCGCGCTCGCGACGCTGAAGCTTCACCGCGCCGGAGGCGCGCGCGGCGCTGACGGGGCGCCGATACGCTGGTCACAGATGAGCGACGGGCAGCAGCGCATCCGCAACTTCTGCGTGATCGCGCACGTCGATCACGGCAAGACGACGCTGTCCGATCGCCTCATCGAGCTCACCGGAACGGTCGCGCTCCGGCAGATGCGGGAGCAGCTCCTCGACTCGATGGAACTCGAGCGCGAGCATGGCGTGACGATCAAGGCCCGGGCCGTCCGTATGGCGTGGACCGCCCGTGACGGCGAGATCTACGAGCTCAACCTCATCGATACGCCCGGCCACGTCGACTTCAACTACGAGGTGAGCCGCTCGCTCGCGGCCTGCGAGGGCGCGCTCCTGCTGGTCGACGCGTCACAGGGCATCGAGGCGCAGACGCTCGCGAACGCCTATCTCGCGATCGAGCAGGGACTCGAGGTGATCCCGGTCATCAACAAGATCGACCTGCCGAGCATCGACCTCGACGTCGTTCGCGAGGACCTGCGCACGACGCTCGGCTTCAAGGACGAGGAGATCCTCCTCGCATCAGGCAAGACCGGGCAGGGCGTCGCCGATCTGCTGCACGCGATCGTCGAGCGCGTCCCGCCTCCGAGGGGCGATCCGAGCGCGCCGCTGCGTGCGCTCATCTTCGACTCGCACTACGACGCCTACAAAGGAGTGGTGGCGCACGTGCGCGTCGTGGACGGCCTCCTGACCGCTGACGACCGCATTTTGCCGATGGCGACGCAGAAGCCGAGCGAGATGCTCGAGCTGGGTGTCTTCACGCCGGAACCTCGCCCCGTCGCGCGCCTTGCTGCGGGCGAGGTCGGATACGCCGCGACGGGTCTGAAGGCAGTCGCCGATTGCCGGGTCGGCGACACGCTCACGCTCGAGTCGCGACCGGCGGCGTCGCCACTACCCGGTTACCGGCCCGCGAAGCCGATGGTCTTCGCGGGCTTCTACCCGCAGCGTTCCGAGGATTACCCGGCGCTGCGAGACGCACTGGAGAAGCTACGGCTCAACGACGCGTCGCTCATCTACGAGCCCGAGACGTCGCAGGCGCTCGGCTTCGGATTCCGCTGCGGCTTCCTCGGTCTGTTCCACCTGGAAATCATCCAGCAGCGTCTCGAGCGCGAATACGACATGGACCTCATCGCGACCTCACCCTCGGTCGAGTACCGCGTGATCACGCAGAAGGGCCAGGAGATCGCGGTCGACAACCCGGCGATGCTTCCCGACCCGGGGACGATCGTCGAGATCCGCGAGCCGTGGATGAAGACGACGCTCATCACGCCGACGACCTACGTCGGGCCGATCATGGATCTGGCGCAGGGCAAGCGAGGCACGCTCATCGACATGAGCTACGTCGACCCGACGCGCGCGATGCTCAGGTACGACATGCCGCTGTCCGAGGTCATCGTCGATTTCTACGATCAGCTGAAGAGCCGCTCCCAGGGCTACGCATCGCTCGACTACGAGTTCGCGGAGTACCGCGCAGCGGACCTCGTGCGCCTCGACATCCTCGTCGCCGGCACGATCGTCGACGCGCTCTCGGTCATCGTCCATCGGGAGAAGGCCCAGCACATCGGTCGCCTCCTCGTCTCGAAGCTGCGCGGCCTGATCCCCAAGCAGATGTTCGATGTGCGCATCCAGGCCGCGATCGGGGGAAAGATCATCGCGAGCGAGAACGTCAGCGCGAAGCGCAAGGACGTGATCGCGAAGTGCTACGGCGGCGACATCACGCGCAAAAAGAAGCTGCTCGAGAAACAGAAGGAAGGCAAGAAGCGAATGAAGATGGTGGGATCGGTGGAGATCCCGCAGGAGGCGTTCCTCGCCGTGCTGCGCATCAAGGACGAGCCATGAAGCAGCCCAAGCTGCAGTTCGATCATCCGACGCAGACGAACGCCTCGACCTTCCTGCAGGCGATCGTCGCGGGCGATCCCGCGGCGGTCTGGGTGCATCTGTCGCGTGAGACGCGCGGCCTGCTCGAAGGTCTGTACGCAGCGCGCGCCGGCGTGGCCCTCCGAAACGCCGCGGGTGTCGATGGATCTTCGGGCGATGCACGGTTGGCCGAGATGGTCGCGCCGCTGCGGAGCTCGGTCCTGTCAGCGCTGGGGGGATCGGAGAAGATCGGCGGCTACGGCGTGTCCGGGGCACGACTCGTCGATCGGAATAGCGCGTACGTGCTGCTGCTCCCGGAATTTGGCGACGAGCGTGTCGTGACCGAGGACGAATGGCGACCCTCGCACCTCATCGCGTTCGTGCACGAGGCGCGCGAATGGCTGGTCGACCTGGGAAAGACGGCCGACCTGTCCGCGGACGCCGACCTTCCCGATCTACTCGGAGCGATCCGCAGATGAGGAATGTGACGGTCGCACGTCAGCCGTTCGGCCTGTACGTGCACATCCCGTTCTGCGCTGCGCGATGTCCGTATTGCGACTTCGCGACGGCGCCGGCGCGGACCGCGCTTCGATCTCGATACATGGACGCGCTCGAGACCGAGATCCGGCGCGAGGGCGAGCGACTCGGTCAGCCGCACGTTGCGACGCTCTACGTCGGCGGCGGTACCCCGAGCCTGCTCGAGCCTCGTGAGGTCGCGCGCCTCGGAGCGAGCCTCCGGGAGGCGTTCGATCTGCGTCCGTTCGAGGCGACAGTCGAGGCGAACCCTGCGACCCTCGACCGCGCGCGGCTGGAGGCGTGGGCCGCTTTCGGCATCACCCGCCTCTCGCTCGGGGCGCAGTCGATGTCGGCAGCCGGACTGCGCGCCCTCGGGCGGACGCACCAGCCGCAGGACATCGCGCCCGCGGTCGCCGCGGCGCGGTCGGTAGGCTTCGACGTCAACCTCGATCTCATCTTTGGCTGGCCGGGCCAGACCGCCGAGGCCTGGCGGGAAGATCTGGCTGCGGCGGTCGCGCTGGGTCCCGACCACCTCTCCTGCTACCCGCTTGAGCTCGCCCTCGAGCCGGAGGAGGCCGTCGCGAACTGGCCGGGGGCCGGGTGGCGGTCCGTCGAGCGCTGGCGGCGCCGCGTGGCGACCTCCCAGCCGGACGACGCGGGTATCGCAGGGCTGTACGAGCTCGCGGAACGCTTCCTCCGATCGAACGGCTACCGGCACTACGAGATCGCGAACTGGGCTCGACCCGGCAAGCGCTGCCGGCACAACCTGGGCTACTGGCGTAACGGCGACTGGCTCGGCGTCGGCGCCGGCGCGCACTCGCATCTCGCGGGTGTTCGCTCGCGCCGTCCCGGTGTCCTGCCCGCATACATCGCGGCGGTCGATCGTGACGCGGAGCGGATCGTCGACGCCACCGCGGACGCCGCTGTGGACGGCGCGATGCTCGCGCTGCGTCTCGACGAGGGCCTCGATCTGGTCCGTTACGGATCGCGGTTCGGACAGGACGCAGCAGCTCGCGTGCGGACTGTGCTGAATTCGCTCGACGGGACGCGCCTCTTGCGTTGGTCGGGTGAGCGCGTGCGCCTCACCTCGCGAGGCCGCTTGCTCGCGAACGAGGTGTTCGTGCGTCTCCTGCCCGACGACACGACTGTCTCGGCGTCGGTCTAGTACGACTACGCGCTTGCGGCGAGATGCCGAACGCGATATGACACGTCACACACAGCACTTCTCCCAGCGCGAAAGAAATTTGGGGAGGCCTCATGGAGGACGAGAACACCGGAACCGATTGGTCATCGCAGAAGCAGCCTGGATCGATCTGGCCCGCACCACAGCCAGCGGGCACACCGCCCACGCCACCGTCGCCGATGGGTGGCGGCGGGTCGATGGGCGGGGGCGCCGCCAAGTCGAGCGGCGGCCGTAAGAGCACCGCTCGCAAGAAGACCGCCGCGAAGAAGAAGACGACGGCTCGCAAGAGCACCGCTCGCAAGAAGACCGCGGCGAAGAAGAAGACGACGGCTCGGAAGGGCACCAAGCGCAAGTCGACCGCGCGCAAGGGCACGCGGAAGAGCACCGGACGCAAGTCCACCGCGCGCAAGAGCACCGGGCGCAAGCGCCGCCGCTAAGCGCGTTCCGCGGAGAACAGACACGCCGCCCAAAAAGGGCGGCGTGTCTCATTTATCGGCGGAAAACCGCTAGTTCCGCTTGCCGCGGCCCATCCCGGGCTTGCGCCCGTGGTTCGCCTTCTTGCTGCGCCACCCCAGCTTCCCGGTGGTCTTTTGCTTCTTTTGCCCCTTGCTCATGCGGCGTCGTGCCCTCCACTGAAGAGATGGAGCTGCAGCGCCCGCGTCGGCGGGGCGATCAGCTCGGTCACGAGCCATTGTGCGATGTCCGCGCCCTGTGCGTCCGCCGGCAGGCCGACGCGCGTGCGCGCATTCTCGAGGCGCTTGCGCGTCGCCCGCGGATCGAGGCCGATCGCACGCGCGGTGTCGGCGAGCGAGCGCTCGAGGACGTCACGCAGCACGAAGACGCCGAGGTCGGCGCCCCGGAGTGCGTAGCGACCCACGAGGTCGCGCAGCCCCGCGCCGAAGAGCCGTCCGGTCGCGACTGCGTCGCGGATCGTCGAGGCGGCCTCGCCGTCGAGCTCACCGATGCGCAGGAGGGCTGCGATCTCGCCATCAGGTAGATGCCGGGCTTGCTCCAGCGACGCGAGGAAGCGCTGCACGACGACGTCGTCGGACACCACCGGCGGTGCCTCTCCCGGCGCCGCGTCCGCGATGCGGCCCAGGGCCGCGGCGAGCCCGCGACGCAGGCCGTCGAGGTCCGCGAAACGCACGACGTCGACGACCGCGGGATTGCCGAGCAGCAGGAGCGACACCGTGCGCTCGCGCTCGACGACGAGCACGACCGGCACCGCGTGCTCGCGCGCCAGCTCGACTTCGATGCCGACGCTGAATGACGGGATGCCCGCGTACGCGACCATGACACGCGCAGCGGTCACGTGCGCGCGGTCGATGTGGTACGCGGCTCGCGGTTCCAGATGGGCGGCGGCCACGCCGTCGCTGACGCGGTGGGGAAGGTAGGCGCGGAGGCCGACCGACTCCACCACCTCGGCCAGCAGCTCGTAGAAGAGCCGCATGCGCGCGCCGTCGTCGAGCGCGCTGAGCGCGCCCGAGACGTACGCCTCGCCGGTGCGGACCGTGGTCTCGCCGTCCATGGGCGCTCGATTGTGGACGGCCCGTCAAGGACAGAAGGGGATACGCGCGGTGGTCGAAAACCTAGAATCGCGCGGTGCCGGAGACACGTCTCCCGGACCATCTGCGGCGTTATCCGCTCTTCGCCAAGCTTGCCGACCCCGAGGTCGCCCAGCTTGCGGAGCGGATGCGCATGCGCTCGTTCAAGCGCGGGGAAGCGCTCTTCCGCAAGGACGATCCGGGTATGCATCTGTACGTCGTGCTGGCCGGCGCAGTGAAGATCGCGCTTCCGGGCGAGTTCGGTCAGGAAGCGCTCGTCTCCATCATGCGCACCGGCGATTTCTTCGGAGAGCTCGCCCTTTTCGACGGCAGCCCGCGCTCCGCATCGGCGACCGCGCTCGAGGACACCCGGGCCGCGCTTCTCGCCCGCGACGACTTCCTGGCGTTCCTCGAGGCCCACCCCGCCGCGGTCCGTGTGGTGCTCGATGCGCTGGCGAAGACCATCCGCCGGCTGTCCGATCGGGTCGAGGATCTGATCTTCCTGGACGTGCCGAGCCGGGTGGCGAAGTACCTCCTCGATCTGGCGCAGGTCAACGGGACCGCGAAGCTCGAGCTCACCCTCACGCAGGACGAGCTCGCAGCCTTCATCGGCGCGTCCCGGGTGTCGGTGAACCGCGTGCTCGGCGATCTCGAGCGCCGCGAGATCATCGGGATCCGTCGCCGCCACATCGTCATCGTCGATCCGGAGCGGCTCGCGAAGGAGATCCGGGTCTAGTGGCGCGCAAGCGTCCACTGGTGCTCGTGGTCGAGGATGATCCCGCTCTCGGCGATGTGATCATCACGGCGCTTCGCGACGACGGTCTCGACTCGAAGCTCGCCAGCGACGGCGACGAGGCGATGAGGCTCGTCGACGCTCTCGAGCCCTCCTGCATGGTGCTCGACCTCATGATGCCGCGGCGCGACGGCTTCTCCGTACTGCGTGAGCTCCGATCCGATGGCCGCATCGCGAGGATGCCGGTAGTGGTCGTGACCGCGATGTTCGGGCTCTCGGAGCGGAACTATGCGACGGAGCTCGGCGCGGCCGACTACGTCACGAAGCCGTTCGAGCTGGACGACCTCGTCGGCCGCGTGCGCGCGCTGATCAATCCGACGCCGGTATGAGCTGAGCTAGGCGCGCGCTCCCGCCGCGAGCTGGCTGGTGCAATAGCGGCAGCGCGACGCAGAAGCGAGGATGTCCTCGCCGCAGAACGGACACGCCTTCATCGGTACGGGTTTGGGGAGCATCGATCGCGCGATGAGGAACACCACGAAGGCGACAACGATGAACGTGATGACCGTGTTGATGAACACGCCGTAGTTCATTGTCGCGGCACCCGCGTCCTGCGCCGCCTTCAGGCTCGGATAGCTTTTTCCCGAGAGGTCGATGAACAGGTTGTTGAAGTCGACCCCGCCCAGGAGCTTCCCGACCGGCGGCATGATGATGTCTTTCACCAGCGAGTTGACGACCGCCGCAAGGGCCACCCCGATGATGAACGCGAGAGCCAGCGCGAGAACGTTTGCTTTCAGCAGCCACTCTTTGAACTCGGACAACATGCCAGGAACCTCCACGCCCTACGTCGCCCAAAGCAATCAGCACGCTGGGTGCCAGGCACACGGTCGGGCAAGCGAGCGTTACTGGGCTGACAAGCCCAGCCCAGTGGCAGACACAAGGCCGAGATCGGCTTGACGACCGCCACCGAGCCTTGCTAACCTCTTTAGCACTCTCGATGGGAGAGTGCTAATGCCTCGAAAGACTGACCAACTCCCACAGCTTGGCGACCGGCAGCGCGACCTGCTGCGCGCCGTCATCCGCGAGTACATCGCCACGGCGCAGCCGGTGGCCTCAGCGGCGCTCGTCCGCAAATACCGCCTCGACCTCTCGTCCGCGACGGTGCGGAACGAGCTCGCCGCCCTCGAGGAGTTCGGACTCCTCACGCACCCGCACACCTCCGCCGGCCGCGTCCCGACCGATCTCGGCTACCGCTACTTCATCGAGAGCCTGATGCCTCGGCCGAGCCTCCAGCCGGAGGAGCAGGTGACCGTGAGCCATCAATTCCAGCAGGCGCTGTCGAACACCTCGGAGTGGCTGCGACTGGCGGCCTCGACGCTCGCGCGTCTCACCACCGAGGCCGCGATCGTCACGCCACCGGCGGTCGGCCGCGCGACGCTCCGCCACGTCGAGGTGATCCCGATCAGCGAGCGGCGCGCGCTGGTGGTCGTCGTCTTCGAAGGCGGTGCTGTGGCGCAGCAGCTGCTGGACCTTCGCATCACGACGACACCCGATCAGCTGCGGTCCCTCTCGGCGCGGCTCACGGAAGCGCTCGCGACGCGCGACGCCGCGGGCGTGCGCGGCGCGACCGCCGGCGAGAGCGGAATCAACGCGGAGGTCGCGGCGGCGATCGCGCGCGCGCTGGATGAGCACGATGCCGCGCGGACGCACGACATCTACACCGACGGGATCCAGAACATCCTCGCGCAGCCGGAGTTCGCGGCGGGCGGTCGGATGCGCGACATGCTGCGTCTCCTGGAGGACCACACGCGTCTCGTCGACCTGTTGCCACCGACGCTTGGCGACGACGAGGTCCATATCGCGATCGGCAGCGAACATCGACTGGAGCCGCTCCGCGGCTGCAGTCTCGTGTTCGGACGCTACGGCGGAGGCACCGAGTACCTCGGGTATGTCGGCGTCGTCGGCCCGACGCGCATGGACTACGCGCGCACGATCGGCGCCGTGCGGTACGTCGGCTCGCTCATGAGTGATCTTGTTCGAGTCATGGAGGGCCATTAGTCATGGACGACAAAACACGAAAGGCGGAGGAGCTTCTCGAGGAGCGCCTGCGCACCCGGACGAACGGCGAAACGCCCGGCGGCGCGGTCGCGGACATCGAACCCGAAGCGCCGGCGACGCCGGCGAAGGTGGAAGAGCTCACCAACGATCTCAAGCGAATGACCGCGGACTTCTCGAACTACCGCAAGCGCAATGAGGCCGAGCGGAACGAGTTCGCGAAATTCGCGAAGGCGGATCTCATTGCGAAGCTGCTCGACGTGCTCGACGGCTACGACCGCGCGCTCGCGACCGTGCCGGACGAGGTGAAGGGTCAGCCGTGGGTCGAGGGGATGTGGCTCGTCGAGCGCAAGCTGCGCTCGATACTCGACGCGGAAGGCCTCGAACCGATCGACTCGCTCGGCAAGCCGTTCGATCCCTACATCCACGAGGCCGTGGCGTACATCGAGTCCGACGAACCAGAGGGCACCGTCATCCAAGAGCACCACAAGGCGTACCGACTGCACGACCGGGTCATCCGCCCAGCGTTGGTCACGGTCGCCAAAAAGAAGGAGTAGCGAACATGCCAAGGGTCATTGGAATCGACCTGGGCACCACCAACTCGGCCGTGGCCTACATGGAAGGTGGGGAGCCCACGATCATCCCGAACGCGGAAGGTGGACGGATCACGCCGTCCGTCGTCGCGTTCACCAAGAGCGGGGAGCGTCTGGTCGGCCAGGTCGCGAAGCGACAGGCGATCACGAACCCCGAGAACACGATCTATTCGATCAAGCGCTTCATGGGGCGGCGTTTCACCGACCCCGAGGTGCAGCGGTCGATGAAGCAGGTCCCCTACAAGATCCAGCAGGGGGGCAACGGCGGCGTCGAGGTCGTCCTCGGCGACGGCCGCAAGCTCACGCCACCCGAGGTCTCCGCGATGATCCTCGGCAAGCTGAAGACCGACGCCGAGGCATTCCTCGGCGACAAGATCACGCAGGCGGTCATCACCGTTCCCGCGTATTTCGACGACAGCCAGCGACAGGCCACCAAGGACGCCGGCCAGATCGCCGGACTCGAGGTCCTGCGGATCATCAACGAGCCCACCGCGGCGGCACTCGCCTACGGGCTCGACAAGAAGAAGGACGAGCTCGTCGCGGTCTACGACCTCGGCGGCGGCACCTTCGACATCTCGATCCTGCAGCTCGGCGAGGGCGTCTTCGAGGTCAAGGCCACGAACGGTGACACGCACCTGGGTGGCGACGACTTCGATGTGCGGATCATCGATTGGCTCATCGACGAGTTCAAGAAGGACCAGGGCATCGATCTGAAGAACGACCGCATGGCCCTTCAGCGTCTCAAGGAGTCCGCAGAGAAGGCGAAGATCGAGCTATCGAGCACGCAGCAGACCGAGATCAACCTGCCGTTCATCACGGCGGACCAGGCCGGTCCGAAGCACCTCGTCATCACGCTCACGCGCAGCAAGCTCGAGCAGCTGGTCGGCGATCTCGTCGAGCAGACGGTCGGCCCGGTCAAGAAGGCCATCGCCGACGCCGGCGTCAGCGCCGACAAGATCGATGAGGTCGTCCTCGTCGGTGGCATGACGCGCATGCCGCTCGTCGTCGAGACCGTGAAGAAGCTGTTTGGCAAGGAGCCGAACAAGAGCGTGAACCCCGACGAGGTCGTGGCGATCGGCGCCGCGATCCAGGCCGGCGTGCTCAAGGGCGAGGTGAAGGACATCCTGCTCCTCGACGTAACGCCGCTGTCGCTGGGCATCGAGACCCTCGGTGGCGTCGCCACCAAGCTCATCGAGCGCAACAGCACGATCCCGACGTCGAAGTCGCAGATCTTCACGACGGCCAGCGACGGCCAGACCCAGGTGGAGATCCACGTCGTGCAGGGCGAGCGCGAGCTCGCCGCGGACAACAAGAGCCTGGCGCGCTTCATCCTCGACGGCATCCCGCCGGCACCGCGCGGCCTCCCGCAGATCGAGGTGACGTTCGATATCGACGCGAACGGGATCCTCAACGTCAAGGCGAAGGACAAGGCGACCAGCAAGGAGCAGCACGTCACGATCACGGCCTCGAGCGGCCTCAGCAAGGACGAGGTCGAGAAGCTCGTGAAGGACGCGCAGGCGCACGCCGAGGAGGACCGCCGCAACGTCGAGCGGATCCAGACCCGCAACGAAGCGGACACCTTCGCGTACCAAATGGAGAAGGCGTTACGCGACGCCGGCGACAAGGCTCCGGCCGACGTCAAGAAGGATGTCGAGGAGAAGATCGCGGCGCTGCGCGAGACGCTCAAGGGCGACGACACGCAGCGGATCAAGACCGCGATGGAAGAGCTACGAGTCGCGTCGATGAAGATCGGCGAGGCGATGAGCAAGCAGCAGCCGCCTTCGAACGACGGCCAACCGCAGCAGCCGGAGGGCGAGCCCGCGGGTGCGACGGCCGGTGACAAGAAGGCGGACGGCGACACCATCGAGGGTGAGTTCAAAGAGCAGAGCTAACTCGTACAGCTGACCGCGCAACTCGGACGCGCGAACAGAGGCGCCGCGGGAGGATGACTCCGTGCGGCGCCTCTTGCTCTATCTGGTGCTCATCCTCGCGGCGTGCGCGCCGACCGTGATCGCCGCGCGCGCGATCGCGCCCGGGCTCTCATCGATCTCACCCGGCGCGAATGCGCGCTAGCCGCACGAGCAGGCGGGCCCGATGATGAATGACGTGATCCGTCTGTTCCCTCGTGTCGTGCTTGCCGCCATGATCATCGCAGCCGGCCTCGTCGTCGGCGATCAGCTTCGCGCGGCGCGTGAGCAGCTCGCGCAAGGTCAGGCGGCGACTGCAGGTACCCCTATTCCGACAACGCAGCCCGTGACGCCCGCTCCCAAACCGACGGTGTCGATATCCGCCACGCCCCAGCCGACGGCGCCGCCGGCCGCGCGTACGGTGGTGCCCACGCCGGCCAGCACGCCGTTCACGGGCGTCCCGTCGGTCGTCACTGGGACGGTCACCGCCGGCGGCAAGCCGGTGCGGGGTGCGCAAGTGATGGTCTATCCCTCCAACTCGTTCAACCACGGACCCACGCCGGTGCCCCCCGAGAGCGCACGTGCGACGACGGACGACCGCGGTTCCTACCAGGTCTCCGTCCCGCCGGGTGCATACCGGATCGGAGCCTTCCGCACCTACGACCGCGCCCTCGCCGGGCCTTCTGACGGTTTCGCGGGCGTCACGTGGTACGGCGATGGATACACCATCGGCTTCGGAAAGGACCTCGTCGTCAGCGGCAACGTCTCGGCCGCCGACATCGCGATGCTTCGGGCGGTCAAGGTGGCCGGCCGCGTCGTCGGGCGCGACGGCGTCGGCGTGCCGAACGCGCGGATCAACCTCTCCCGGTTCTACGGGGGCATCCAGTTTCCGCTCGTCCCGCTCGGTCTTCCAGCGACGGATCCGAGCGGCGCGTTCAACTTGTCGATCGCCGCGATGCCGCTCACTCTTCAGGTGCAAGCCTCGGGACCGACGGGCGAGGCTTGGGCGACGATGGATCTCGATCTTCGCGCGGACCGGACGGGCCTGGTCGTGACGATCGATCGAGGCAACATCGTCAGCGGCACGCTCCGCGACGCCGCGGGAAGGCCGCTCCCCAACACGAACTTCGGCGTGTGGTCCGGCGACGCCCTGGTCTTCTGCGCGTCCTGCGGCGGACGCAGCGACGGTGCCGGCCGCTTCGCGATCACGATCCCGAGCGGAACGGTCCATTTCAAGAATTGGGCACAGGCCGGCGAGCCGGAGCTCTCATCGAAGGATTACGTCATTTCGGGTGACCTGACGCTCGACCCGGTGCTGCAAGTCCACTGACCGCCGCGCGTCGCACGGTGGTCAGCCCTTCGCGACCAGCGTTCCGACCATCCCGTAGGCCTCGTGTCCCGGGAAGTGGCAGATGTAGAGGTACGTCCCCGGCGGGAACGTGAGCGTCGTGCGTCGGATCGACATCGGCGGCAGCGAGACCTCGTCGGGACGATCGCCGTGGACGGCCTCGGTGCCGGTGCGGTGACGGTTATGGAAGTTCGAGTCGCCGATGAGCCATTCGTGGTCGATCGGGTCGTCGTTCACGATCGTGAACGTGATCGGCACGCCCGCCGGGACCTCGATCGTGCTCGGTTCGAAGCGCGAGTAGTGGATCCGGATGCCGACCTGTGTCGGCGTCGCGGCCTGCGCCGAGGCGCAGGCGCTCGCCGCGAATGCGGCGAGCGCGAGCGCAACGACGACTTGCCTCACGGCTTGACCGACCGTGGGGCGAGACGTCCGATGAGAAGGACGGCGCCGAGTGCGAGGATCGCGATGCCCACGAGCGCGAGCGGCTCGTTCGATGGAGCGTTGGTCGCGGGGGTCGTCGGGTTCGCGGGAGCCTCGAGCCCCGCGGCGACACGCGATGGCACTTTGCCGTTCGCGCTGATCGCGAGGTCGTAGGTGAGCTGGCTCGCCGCGGCGTTGATGCCGATCTTCGTGAGCCAGGCCATCTCAGGGACCCAGTCCATACCCTTGTCGGCGCGAAGGTCGTTGAGAAGCGACGCCGACGCGGTCTGGCTGTACTGCAGCTCCATGCCGTTCGCGAACGGCGCGGGGAGCAGCAACGGCTTGCGATCGGTGAGGAGATAGACGTCCGCGTCGACACGCGCATCGGCCTTCTTGCCGGTGGCGAGGATGCGAAGCGGGACCCAGGGGTTCGCGGTCGGGATCGTGATGTGGACCGGAGTGCCGTCACCGATCTGCTGGCCCTTGGCCTTCGCCGCGTCCGCGTCGAAGATCGCCGCCATGAAGATCGGGCTGCGCGCCGCGTAGAAGTCGAGGACCTCGGGGGCATCCGGTGGAAGACGGAAGCCGTGCTCGGTGGCCCAGCGTCCGACGGACTCGCCGCCGCCGCTGAGGACGGTGATGTCGAGGGCGTCGATCTTCACCTGCATCAGGACCACCGCATCCGCCGACGCTGCGAGCGGGATCGGGCCGCGTACGTTGAACTTCGCGATCTCCGTCTCGCGGATGAGGCGCTGGAGCGTCCAGTCGCCGCCCTTTTCGACGGAGGTAGGAACACCTGGCAGCGGAACGAGCGAGCCGAACTGCCCGCTGCCGCCCTGGAACTTGAACGCCGTGACGTAATGCTCGATGCCGTCGTGGTAGCCAGCGAAGGTCGTCGTGCGGAGCAGGTTGACCGCGCCGTTGGGGCCGATCAGGCCCGCGCAGGCGGCGGCTGGCTGCGTGCTCACGACGAAGGCTGCCACGAGTGCTGCCGCGCCGGCGATGAACCGTCTCATACCGTCGTCCTCCTTCCGGCAATGGCCGGATGGCGGTATGACGACGGTCTCGGCGGAAGGTTCCAGCGCCCCCTGAGCGCGGTGGCGCGCCCGCCACCCGCCGCGGGCTCCCCTCGGCGGCGGCTAGGTGAAGCGGAAGCTCGCGAAGAGCTGCTCGACCTTGGCGATCGTCGCGCCGGGCGGCGCCGCCGCGACGTGGAAGAACTCGTACGCCAGCTCGAACATCCGGCCCTTCCCGTCGGCGACGACGTACATGACGTTGTACTTCCCGGACGGCTCGATCTTGAGTGCCGGGCGTCCACCGATGGTGATGTCGGTCAGCGTTCCGGGCGAGCCCGGCGTGTTGCCCGCCTCGAACCATTGTCGCGGTGTCATCGATGCCGCGTCGGTGTAGATGAGGATCACCGCGGCCCCGTTCAATGCGGAACACCCCACCTCGCAGTCCTGGCCCTGCATCGCCGCGTCCTCCTCGGCCGGCGAGAGCACGGTGAACACATCACGTGCGGCTGGATGCGCACCGCCGAACTCGCGCGTAAGCACCGCGGACACGTGGTATGGCTCGGGCAGCACGACGGTGTAGCCGTACTTGGTGTTGGCCCACTGGCCGCGCAGTGTCGGTGACGAGGCGGCGGTCGCGACAGCCGAGGTCGGCGCCGCAGGCGAGCCGGACGATGTAGGGAGAACCGCTGAGCCGCTCGTGCCAGGACTGATGGTGGCGCTCGAGGTCGTCGTCGATGGTCGCGCCAATAACAGCGCGGCGACGACCGCGACGACCGCGAGCACAACGATCGCGGCCAGCGCGAAGCCGCGCCCCACTCCGCGTGTGGGCGTGCGCGAGATCACCGGCGTCTCCTAGGTGCGGTTCGCGTCAGCGCTTTCGATACGCCGCACAGAGCATGCCGAAGTAGGTCGGCGCCTCGTACGAGAGGAAGTCGCCGTGCCAGGCGTCGCCGATCGCTCCGTGGAGCATCAGCATCTGCCAGAAGCTGTCGGCCTTCGCCTCGGCGACGAACGCGCGGTCGAAACGGAGGAGTTCACCGAGCGCATCGCGCTTCACGAGCTCGACGACGCGGTCGTCGAACTCCTTCGACGCCGGGCTGTAGCCATACGGTCCCTTCGGATCGTGCGCATGGCCGTGGTCGCACGACGCGATGAGCGCGACGCGTTTACGCGATGCCTCCGCAGCCTTCGCGATCGCGCGGCCAGCGACGACGTGCGCGTCCCACGGAAGATCGCGCGCGGGCGCGATCATCACGATCGGCTTGGGCGGTTCGTCGCGGCCGCCCATGAAGTGAAGCGGCACCTGCGTGCCCCAGTCCATCGGGAAGACGGCCGCCGCGGTGTCGTTCGCGCCGTAGCTCACCGCCGCGATGGGAACGCCCGCCTCGCCGACCGCCACCGCAAGGGCGATCGCGAGATCGCGATCGACGGGAACGCGCATCGTGATCGGCGTCGCGCCGCCCTCGAGCGTCCCCGCCATCGTGCCCGCGAGCACGACGGCCATGCCGCGCTCGACGTGGATGTTGTGCGGCGTCAGCACGATCGTGACCTGGGGCGCCGCCGCCGCGAAACGCCGGCCGAGCTCCTCCATGGCCGCGCGCGTCTTCGCCGCGAGCGCGCGCTCCTCAGGCTTGCACCATTCCGCGATCGCCATGCTGCCGTGCGGCGCGATCGCCGCGAAGACCAGGGTCACCCCGTCAGCTGAGGCGCGCGGTCACCATCGCGAGGATGATGAGAACGCCGATGCCGACCTGCACGAAGCCGAGCGTGCGGAGTCGCGTCACGATCTGCGCGACCTCGGCAGCGGCCGCCGCGTCTCCGCCCGCGGCCTTCGGCCCGAGCGACAGCATCTGAACCACCCGCGGCGCGACAGCAGTCCGCAGCAGGACATAGAGCCCGATCGCCAGCAGGATGCCGAGGAGCAGGACGATCGCCCAACGCGACCCGAGCGGGTCGGTCAGCTGCTGCGCGCGATTCGTCGCGAAGAGATTCAGCACGCCGGTGGCGATGGTGACCTCTGCGACGCGCAGCAAGTAGCGGACCTGCCGCGGTCCGAGCTGCGCCATGACCGCGCCGCGAGCCGCCGGCGGAGCGGCAAGCACGGCGGGCAGCTGCACGAAGGCCGAATACACGCCGCCGCCGATCCAGAGGATCCCGGCAAAGACATGGAGGAACTGCGTCGTGATACGGAAAAGATCGGCCACCAGACCGGATAATGACAGGTGATGGCGAAGACCGCGGATTACTACCAGCTTCTCGGCGTGCCGCGCAACGCGACGCCGGATCAGATCCGCAGTGCGTACCGCAAGCTGGCGAAGCAGCATCATCCGGACGTCGGCGAGGCGCCCGATGGCGCCGAGCGCTTCAAACAGATCTCCGAGGCGTACGAGGTCCTCTCGGACCCCGAGCGACGCCAGCGTTACGACATGTTCGGGAGCGGCCAGGGCCTCGGCGATTTCGGGATCGGCGATCTCTTCGAGACGTTCTTCGGCAGCGAGTTCCGCCGGCGCGAGCCGCGCGGGCCGATGCGCGGCGCCGACCTGCGGATGGAGATCGAGGTCGAGCTCATCGATGCGGTCAGGGGCGGCGCGCGCACGATCCGCGTTCCGCGGCTCGAGACGTGCGAGCGTTGCGAAGGGAGCGGCGCGGAGCCCGGCTCGAAGATCTCGACCTGCGCCACCTGCAATGGACGCGGCGAAGTGCGGCAGGTCCAGCAATCGGTGTTCGGTCGCTTCGTGAACGTGTCGACCTGCCCCCGGTGCGGCGGCTCGGGCAAGACCGTCGATGCGCTTTGCACGCGCTGCCGCGGTGAGGGCCGCGAGCGCCGCGATCACGAGCTTCCGCTCGACATCCCCGCCGGCATCGATGACGGGCAGCAGCTTCGCGTCGCGGGCGAAGGCGAGGCCGGTCTGCGCGGCGGTCCCTCCGGCGATCTGTATGTCCTCATCCGCCTGCGCGAGCACGCCTTCTTCCGACGTGAGGGCGACGATCTCGTGCACGTGCTTCGCATCTCGCCGGCGCAGGCCGCGCTTGGCGCCGACCTCGAGGTCCCGACCATCGAGGGCGCGACCGCGCCGGTGAAAGTGCCGGGCGGCGCACAGCACGGTCAGATGGTGCGGCTTCGCGGCAAGGGCGTTCCGCATCTCGGCTCGTCGGGCCGCGGCGACCAGCTGGTCTATCTCGATGTCGCAGTCCCACGCACGCTGACCAAGGAGCAGAGAGCGCTCTACCGGCAGCTGCACGACATCGAGGGCACGCCCGAGCAACATGACGAAGGCGACGCACGAGGCGTCTTCGACCGCATCAAGGACGCCATGGGCGGCGAGTGACGCCGCCCACCCGCTGGCTCGAGATCGCCGTCCCCGCACACGCCGAAGCCGTCGAAGCGGTGAGTGAGATCCTCTCGCGCGTCGGATACAACGGCATCGCCGTCGAGGTCCCGCTTCGTGCCGGGAGAGGAACGGATCACACCGTGAAGGCGTACGTCGTCGAAGATGCTGACGCGTTCGCCAAGGTCTCGGACGTGCGCGACGCGCTCGGACACCTGCAGGCGTTCGGTCTGGGACCGATCGGTGAGCTCGTCGCCAGGCGCGTCGACGACAAGGACTGGCTCGAGAGCTGGAAGGCCGAGTTCGTCCCGATCCGCAGCGGCGCGTTCCTCGTGCGGCCCACGTGGTCCGAGGCGATCCCCGGTGACGCGGTCGAGCTCGTGCTCGATCCAGGCATGGCGTTCGGCACCGGGCTCCACCCCACGACCCAGCAGTGCCTCGAGGCGTTGTCGGCGCTGGCGCTCGAGGGGAAGAGCGTCCTCGATGTTGGAACGGGCTCGGGCATCCTCGCGATCGCGGCCGCGAAACGTGGCGCCTCGCCGGTCGTCGCCGTGGACACCGACACGCTCGCCGTCGACGCCGCCCGTGAGAACGCGGTGCGGAACGGTGTCGCGATCCCGGTGGGCCGCGGAAGCGCCGCCGACGTGCCTGGCCGCTTCGACATCGTCGTCGCGAACATCGTCTCGGCGGTGCTGCAGCGCATCGCACCGGATCTCGCAGCGCGCCTTGCCGGTGGCGGCACGCTCCTCGTCGCGGGCATCAGCGCGCCCGCCGAGCGCGAGACGCGCGCGGCTTTCGCGCAGGCGGGTCTGAGTGTCCTCGACCGCACCGTGCGCGACGACTGGGTCGCTCTCGCGCTGCGTCGTTAGTGCATCGTTTCTTCGTCGCGCCGGAGGTGCTGCGCGCGGATCGCGTCACGCTCACGGGCGCGCAAGCGCGCCAGATCGCGACCGTGCTGCGGCTGCGCGCTGGTGATGAGATCGCGCTGGTGGCCGACGGCGCCGAGGCGGTCGTCGCGCTCGAGGCCGTGAGGCCGGCATCGGTCACGGCGGTGGTCCGCGAGCGCGGCTTCACACCCGCCGAGCCGACGGTGGCACTGACGCTGGCGCTGCCCGTCCTGCGCGGCGATCACGACGAGGAGGTCGTCGAGGCCGTGACGCAGCTCGGCGTTTCCCGCATCGTGCCCTTCACCAGTGCGCGGTCGGTCGTGCGCAGCCTCAGCGAAGCGAAACGCGCGCGCTGGGAGCGCATAGCGCGCGAGTCCGCCGAGACGGCGCGGCGTGGTCGTGTGCCGACGATCGAGCCCGCGCGGACATGGACGGACCTGTTCGCCGCACTGTCGGCGCCTGCGTTCATCGCATGGGAAAGCGAGCGGCGCGCGCGGCTACGTGACGCGTTGCCTCAGACCGCGCGCGCGCTGTCGCTCGTGATCGGGCCGGAGGGCGGGATCGCCGAGGACGAGATCGCCCACGCGCGGGAACGCGGGGCGATCACGGTGTCGCTCGGCGGTCGGAACCTACGAAGTGAGACCGCGGCGATCGCGGCCGTCGCGCTGGTCATGGATCGACTCAGCTAGGCCGCCTCACTGAGCTCGCGCCGCTCGCGCGGTAACTCACGTATCTTCGTCCTCCGCTGTGCGTATCCACGCCACGCCGCGTAAAAGCCGAAGCAGCCGCCGGAGAGGAATGCCGCTAGCGACACCAGCGGATAGAAACCATCGATCGGCGGCACACCACGCGGCAGAGCACGCCGGATGCCGCGCCGCCGGATCGCCGGGCGGATCGCCCTAGATCGCGACGACGCCACGCTCCTGGAGCTCGCTCCGGTCGTACATCGCCCGGTTGGCCAGCACCCGCGCGAGCGGGGCGCCCGTGGCGAGGTCGTCCCGGAGGCCCGCCGTGACCCGACGCACCAGGATGAGCGCGAGCACGATCAGGCCGGCGACGACCGTCGGCGTCGTGCCCTCCTGTTCCCAGATGACGGCCGGGAAGATCGCGAATGACAGGATGCTCGCGAGAGGGAGCAACCGAGTCGGCCGCGGATGGACCATCCGTACCATCAGAAGGCTGAGGTAGAGCGGGACGCCCATGATCAGCGCCGCGATCGGATCGGCCGCGAGCGCAAAACCCCAGCCCGTCGCGTTCGCGCGGCCGCCGTCGAACTGATGGAAGAGCGGCCACATCTGACCAACGAGCGCGGCGATGCCACACGCGAGCTGGGCGTCGAGCTCGAGACCCAGCGAGCGCGCCACGGTCACCGCCAGGAAACCCTTCGCGCCGTCGAGCGTCCCGCCCACGATGCCCTGTGCGAGCCCGACGCTCTTCGTGAGATTGCCACCGCCCAGCTTGCGCTCGCCGACCGCGCGCAGATCCACACCGTAGGCGCGCGCGATCCAGTACGGGAAGGAAATGGACGCGAGCAAGTAGCTCACCACGACAGCGGCTATCGGCACGTGGGTATTCTCTTGGCTGCGTGGACGACTGCCTGTTCTGTCGCATCGTGGCGGGAAAGATCCCCGCGACGGTCGTCTACGAGGACGATGATGTGCTGGCGATCAACGACGTCTTCCCTCGCGCGCCCTTTCACGTGCTGGTCGTGCCGCGGAAGCACGTCGAGCGGCTCTCGGACCTCGAGGACGAGCCCCTTGGTGGCCGGCTCCTCCAGGCGGTGCGCACGGTCGCGCGTCAGGGCGGGGTCGGTGACAACTTCCGGCTGGTCGTGAACAACGGCGACAACGCCGGGCAGAGCGTCCTGCATCTGCACCTGCACGTCCTCGGCGGACGCGAATTCGCCTGGCCGCCAGGATAAAAACGCGTAACTTTACCGTGGTGGTTCGGGAGCCCTGGCGGGTATCATGACCGCTGTCGGCCTCTTTGGGGGGCCGGCATTCTGTCTCTGGCGACCAGTCTCATAAGACCGAAGGGCGGGTGATCCATAGACCGTTGTCTGAAGTGATCGTCGGTGATGGCGAGTCGTTCGAGGCCGCCCTTCGCCGTTTCAACAAGAAGATCCAGCAGGCCGGGATCCTCGCGGAAGCCCGCCGCCGCGAGTTCTACGAGCGCCCCGCCGCACGTCGCAAGCGCAAGGAAGCCAAGCGGCGCAAGCGCTAGTTCGGAGAGCCCAGGCATCCCGTCCCCTCTGAAACAGAGGCTCGAGAGCGATCTTCGGGCCGCCATGAAATCGGGCGACACGTTCCGCCGCGACACGCTGCGCTTCCTGCTGGCCGCGGTCCAGCGTGAGGGCGTCGATCGTCTTCAGGGGACGATCGAGCGTCTCCTGGCGGAAGGCAAAGACGAGGCGTCGCGTCAGGCGTACGTCGCCGAGCATCGTCCGTCCGATCTCGATGACGTCGCGATCCTCGACGTGCTGCAAAAGCAGGCGAAGATGCGCCGCGACTCGATCGAGGCCTTTCGCAAGGGTGACCGGCACGAGCTCGCGGCGAAGGAGGAGCAGGAGCTGGCGATCATCCAGGCCTATCTGCCCACGCAGATGTCGGACGCCGATCTGCGCGCGATCGTCGAACGCGTCGTCGCCGAGACGGGCGCCTCGGGCCCGCGCGATATGGGCAAGGTCATGCCCAAGGTGCTCGCGCAGACGAAGGACCGCGCCGACGGCAAGAAGGTCGCGGGGCTCGTCGGCGCGATGCTGAAGGAGAAGGCTCCGTCGTGAGCGCGCCGGCGCAGATCACGATCCTCATCCCCGATCCCGACGAGATGATGTTCGTGACCGGGAACAACGACACGAACATCGATCGCATCGAGCGCGAGTTCGCGGTGAAGATCGTGTCGCGCGGCGCCGAGCTGCGCATCATGGGCGACCCTGGGAATGTCGCGCGCGTCGGCGAGCTCGTGAGCGCGATGCGGACGCTGTCCGACCGCGACGAGAATCTGCGCAAGCCGGCGCTCGAACGGCTTATCGATGAAGCGAAGGAGGCGCCGGTGGGCGCGCCCGAGCTGCTGCGCGACGTCGTCGCGACGACGGTGCGCGGAAAGCGCATCACACCGCAGTCGCCGAACCAGCGGAGTTACGTCGAGGCGATCCGCACCCACGATCTCGTGTTCGCGACCGGCCCCGCCGGCACCGGAAAATCGTATTTGGCCGTCGCGCTCGGTGTTGCCGCATTGCGCGACCGCAAGGTCGCGCGTCTCATCCTCACGCGGCCTGCGGTCGAGGCGGGGGAGCGGCTCGGCTTCCTCCCGGGCGACTTGCAAGAGAAGATCGACCCATATCTGCGTCCGCTCTACGACGCGCTCTACGAGCTCATGCCACCGGAGCGCTTCGCGCGCGCGACAGAGCGCGGTGAGATCGAAGTCGCACCACTGGCCTACATGCGTGGCCGAAGTCTTAACGAGGCCTTCATCATCCTCGACGAAGCGCAGAACGCGACGCCGGCGCAGATGAAGATGTTCCTCACCCGTCTCGGGTACGGCGCGCAGGCAGTCGTAAATGGCGACATCACCCAGGTAGACCTCGAAAAGGATCAGCGCTCCGGGTTGGTCGTTGCCCGCGAGATCTTGAAGGACGTCGAGGGGATCGCCTTCGTCGACTTCAACGAACGTGACGTCGTGCGCCACGAGCTCGTTGCGCGGATCGTCCGGGCGTACGATCGGTACGAAACGAAATGATCCGCATGCCGGCCGGACGGCGGCTCGATCAGCTTCCCGCGGCGCTCCGCAGGACACTCGGCGCGACGACGCTGCGGATGTACGTCTTCGTCATCGCTGCCGGTCTCCTCACAGCGCTCGGGCTGCTGCTCTCGCCGCCGGCGACGGTCGGCTATGACGTCGGGACGCTCGCCGACCGCACCGTGAAGGCGCCGCGTTCCGTGGCCTTCGTCTCCGAGACGCTCACCGAGGCGGAGCGGGATCGTGCCGCAGCGGCGGTGGCGAAGGTGTACACGCGCAATCCGGCTGTCGTCGCGAGCTCGCGCGACCGGCTGGCGCAGGCGGTCGCGGCGATCGGGCGCGTGCGCGCCGACGCCGCGCAGACGCGAGACCAGCGCATCACCTCGATCACGCGTCTCACCGAGGTCGCGATCAGCCCCCAGCTCGCGCAGCTCGTCGTCGATATGACCGCCGCCGAGTGGGACGCGGTCTCGAAGGAGGTCGACAACGCGCTGCGCACGCTCTACCAGCCCGGCATCCGGACCGAGCAGCTCGACACCGCCAGGGGCGCCGCCGCGACGTCGCTGCCGCCGGCGTGGACCGACCGGCAGAAGGCCGTCGGCGCGGAGCTCGTCCGGCAGTTCCTCGAAGCCGACGTCGCGCTCGATGCGACGGGGACCTCGAGCGCGCAGCAGGCTGCGCGCAACGGCGTGCAGCCGGTGCTGGTCCAGGTCGTCTCCGGCGAGGTCGTCGTGCGCGAGAGCACCGTCGTGAGCGCGCTCGATGTCGAGAAGCTGCGCGCGCTCGGTCTGGTGAACACCGGCATCGACTGGCCGGGCGCGGTCGGCCTCACGATCTGGGCGGTCCTGATCGCCGCGGTGCTCGCGCTCTTCATTGAGCGTTACGCGACCGAGGCGTGGAACGACGACCGCAAGATGATCCTCGTCATCCTGTCGCTGCTCGCCGTTACCGTGACGGCTCGCGCGCTCGTGCCAGGCCACACGCTCCTGGTGTACTTCATCCCTTTCGCCGCGGTCGCGATGATCATCACCGTGCTCGTCGGCGGGCGCACCGCGCTCGCGACGCAGATCGCGGGCGCGCTGCACGTTGGGATCATGTCGGGGCAGGTCGAGCTCGTGGCGTACGTCCTCGTGCCCGCGCTTCTCGGGATGGCAGCGGTCCGCCGCGCCACGACAGCGCGCGAGTTCGCGACCGGGGCGATCTCCGTCGCGGTGGGCAACCTCGGCGTCGTCGTCTCGTTCTCGCTCATCGGACAATCGACCGATCCGGTCGGCGCGGCACAGCTGGCGGCCGCGGCGGTACTCAGCGGCGCGGGCTCAGGCCTGCTCGCTTTCGCCGGCACGGCGATCTTCGGCCATCTGTTCCGCATCACGACCGTGTTCGAGCTGCGCGAGCTCGCGGACCCGAACCATCCGCTCCTGCGTCAGCTCCTGCTGCGCACGCCGGGCACCTACCACCACTCGCTGCTCGTCGCGAACCTCGCCGAGCGCGCCGCCGAGGTGATCGGCGCCGATCCGCTGGTCGCGCGCGTGGGCGCGTACTACCACGACATCGGCAAGATGCGGAACCCGACCGCGTTCATCGAGAACCAGACCGGAACGAATCCGCACGACGAGCTCGACCCGATGGTCTCCGCTGGCATCGTCGCCGCGCACGTTCGCGATGGACTGTCACTCGCGGACCGCTACCACCTGCCGGCCATGATCCGCGAGATGATCCCGGCGCATCACGGCACCAGCGTGGTGAAGTACTTCTACCAGCTCGCGCAGCAGCGCGGCCAGAACCCTGACGACGCATCGTTCCATTACCCCGGCCCGCGGCCGCGCACGAAGGAAGCCGGCATCGTGATGCTCGCGGACGGCACCGAGGCGTCGGTGCGCTCGCTCGCTGAGAAGAAGCCCGAGACGATCCGTGCGATGGTCGAGCGGATCGTGAGCGACCGTCTCGGGGAAGGTCAGCTCGACGAATGCGATCTCACGCTGCGAGACCTGCAGCAGATCAAGGATGCGTTCTGCGAGCTCCTGCTCGGCGTGTACCACGAGCGGATCCCGTATCCCGAAGACCGGATCGCGCGTATCCCTCCGGCATCACAGGTGGCGTCCGACCGCTGAAGATCGCGATCCGTGGCGAGGCGCCGTGTGATCTCGCACCCGCGCGCCGGGCCGTACGCGCCGCGCTTCGCCCCTACGGTGTGACTGGGGATGCCGAGCTCGTGCTCGTCTTCGTCGACGATGCGGCGATGCGCGAGCTCAACCGCCGTTACCGCCGGAAGGACCGAACGACCGACGTGCTGTCGTTCGGGCAGTCGCTGCGGCGCGGCGCGAAGGGCCTCACCGCGGCGTCGTCGCTGCAGCGCGAGGCGGACGGCACGCTCGAGCTCGGCGACATCGTCATCAGCGGAGGGCAGGCGGCCCGGCAGGCAAGACGCCGGCGCTGGCCACTCGCGACGGAGGTCGCTTTCCTGGCCGCCCACGGGGCACTGCACCTCCTGGGATACGAGGACGACACTGGCGCCGGATACCGCGAGATGCTCCGACTGGGCCGCGCCGCGCTGAAAGGTTAACGAACAGAAAAGCCGTGAAACACCGCCGCCGACCGCGCGTTACTTGAGGGCGATGAGAGGAAGCGCCGTCCTCCTGGCGGTGGCCCTGGCCCTGACCGGCCTGATCCCCGGCGCCCCCGGCGCGGCCAGCACCGCCGAGCTCGTGCAGCACCTGGACCAGCTCGTTGGCAGCTTCGCGGGCGGCGCCGGACTCTGGATCGCCGACCCGAACACGAGCAAGCCGCTGTACGCACACGACGCCGACGAGCCGGTCATTACGGCCTCCCTGTACAAGCTCGCGGTGCTCGCGGAGGCCGAGCGTCGCGTAGACGCGGGGCAGCTCCACTACAGCGACGTCATCACGATCGAGCCCGAGGACATCACCACGGACGGCTCGTTCGAGGTCGCGGGCACCGAGCTCACGGTCGACCAGGCGCTCGAAGCGATGATCACGATCTCCGATAACGGCGCGGCGCTCGCCCTCTGGCACGTGCTCGGCGCGGAGAACATCAACGCGACGCTGCGCAACGCGGGCATCAATGACTTCCACGTGTTCTTGGCGTGGGGCGAGGACGACAATATCGCGACCCCGCGCGCGATCGGCACGCTGCTGACCCTCCTCGCGAACCGCCAGCTGATCTCCGCGGCGGCGTCGGATCGGATGCTCGCGCGGCTCGAGCGCCAGCAGATCAACGACCGCCTTCCGGCGGAGCTTCCGGAGGGCGTGGTCGTCGCGCACAAGACGGGAAACCTGCCGGGCTTGACGCATGACGCCGGCATCATCTTCACGCCGTCCGGCCCACGCGTCGTCGTTGTGATGACGTGGGACGCCTATGAGGCCGATGCGCACGCGTTCATCGCCAACGTCGGGTCGATCGTGTACAGCACGGTGCTCGAGCCGCCCGCGAACGCCCGCTACGACGTGCCGCGCTCCACGCTCAGCGTGGACGTCGGATCGTCGCCGCGTATCACGGTCCCGATCACCAACGCGGGCAGCGATCCGTGGAACGGCAGCGGCGTTGGGTCGTTCCGCCTGATCTGGGAGCTTCGCGACAGCAAGAACGCGCTCATCGCCACGTCGCCCACCCCGATCGCGCTCCCCGGCCTCGCGCCCGGGAAGAGCGCGAACGTCGGCGTCGTGATCGCCGTGCCGCAGACGCCTGGCGATTACAAGGTCACGCTCGGGCTCGTGGATGTGAATGGGAACGGACTCGCGAAGCTCGGTGCTGCCACGGCCTCGTTCCAGGTGCGCGCGCACCAGCCGTACATCGTGAACGCGGTCACGGGCGTGCCGAGCATCCTCCACCGTGGCGAGGCGTCGCTGCTCGTGACGCAGTACACCGCGCTACCCACAGCGGGCACGACCTCGCACGCGCTCACGCTGACGTGGCGGCTGATCGACACGAAGACGAGCCGCTCGGTCGCTCAGGGGACCGTTCCCCTCGGAGCGCTCGAGCCCGGCGCGACGGGCAACTTCTTCGCGCCTCTCGTTGCTCCCGCGGTCCTCGGCGCGTACCGCCTCGCGTACGAGGTGCGCGAGAAGGGCGTCGCGGTGACCGAGACCCTCACGACGAACGTGACGATCGTCGGACCGCGGACCTTCCCGGACGACGAGGGTGGCCGCACACCGCCGGCCATCACGATCGCGCCGCGTGGCACCGCCACACCCTCGCCGACGCCGCGGATGCACTTCCCGGCACCGACGACCGGGCTCGTGCCGAGTCCGCTGCTGCCGACCTTGCCTGTTCCTCGGGGAAGGCCGACCTCGACGGCTAGGCCCTAGGCGAAGAGGCGTCGGCGGGCCGCCGGCACTCCTCTCGCTCGCTGCTGGCTACTGCGCCGTCGCGAAGCGACACGGCAAGCAGCCGGCGAAGGCGAAGCCGAGCCGTAGGCCGGCCCGCCGTTCACCGCGCGTGCGCCGCTCGGGCCGGCTGGGCGCAGACGCTCGCTCGAGGAAGTGCCGGCACCGCTGCCGACGCCTCGTCTAGCGCCACCTCGCCAAGATGTTCTCTCGTTGGAATGCGAGCCGCGCGACGATGAAGACAGCGATGTCGAGCACGATGAGGATCACGGTGAACTGCAGGAACGCATCGTTGTCCAGGATCACTCGGCCGGTCACCTGCGCGATCCCGAGACCGACGACCGGCACCACGACGAGACCACCGATCTGCTGCGCGACACGAACGTCGTTCACGCGCGTGGAGATGAGGATCCCGAGGTTCACCGAGAGCATCGTGAGGAGCGGCACCATCACGATGATCGCGAGGACCCACCGCGGTGCCGTTACCGCGCGAACGGCGGCCTGGCTCCCGATCGCCGACACCGATAGCAGGTAGATCGCGTACGCGAGCCACGTCACGATGACCGAGGGGATCGTGGACGCGAGACTCTTCGCGAGCAGCAGCTCTCCAACGCCGACGGGCGTCGCGAGTAGGGGCTCGAGCGTGCGCGCCGCCTTCTCTCCGATGACCGAGAAGATCGCCATCGTGAGCGGCACGACGGTCGGGATGAGCATGAAGAGGATCAGGAAGTACGTCGCGATGAAACCCTGAATGGCCTCCTTCGGATCGAGCCCGACGACCGCCGGAGCCGCCGCGTACATCGCCTGCACGTCACGGTCGCTGGGCGGATTCGCGGCCGCCGCGGCGACCGCGCCGATGCCGGCGGCGAGGATGACGACCGGCGGGAGCAGCGTCATCGCCACGAGGAGCCTGTTGCCCAGCGCCTCTCGCCATTCGCGCACGCACACCGCGCGTACGAGCGTGCCGCGCTCCGGCGTTCGCGCGAGCGCCAGCGTCGTCATGACGTGTGACCTTCGACGATGCTCAGGTACACGTCCTCGAGATGCACCTTGCGCTCGATGACGTACGCGATCTGCGCGCCGCCGGCGACGAGCGTGCGCACCAGAAGCGGATTGGTCCGCAGCGGATCGGACGCGGACACGATGATCGAGCCGTTCTCGAGGTGCGCCTCACGTACACCGTCGACGGCCTGCACGCGGACGAGGTCCTCGGCGCGTGGCGTGGGCAGCAGCCGGATCTCGGTCGAGCGCCCATAGAGCTCGGCGCGCAGGTGGTCCGGAGTGTCGATGCGGATCACCGACTGGCGGAAGAAGGCGATGCGGTCGCAGAGGCGGTCCGCCTCGTCGAGGTTATGCGTGCAGAGGAACACCGTTCGTCCCTGGCCGCGTAGCGCGACGATGAACTCGCGCACCGTCTTGGCGGCGTCGGGATCGAGTCCGGTCGTCGGCTCGTCGAGGAAGAGGATGCGCGGCTCGTGCAGCGCGGCGCGCGCGATCGCCATCTTCTGCTTCATGCCGCGCGAGAAGGTCGCGACGGCCTCGAGTCGCCGATCCCACAGTCCCATGAGCCGCAGGAAGTGCTCGGCCTGCCGCGCCGCTGTCGAGGCGTTCAGACCGTAGAGCGTCGCGAAGAACACCAGGTTCTCCCACGCCGACTGGCGTTCGTACAGGCCGGGCTGCTCGGTGAGGATCCCGACCGCTGCGCGGATCTCGGAGTCCTGTCGCCCCAGGCGATATCCGGCGACCTCCGCCGTACCCGACGTCGCGCCGATGAGCGCGCACAGGAGGCGCAGCGTCGTCGTTTTTCCAGCGCCGTTCGGTCCGAGGAAGCCGAATACCTCGCCCTCGCGCACCTCGAGGTCGAGTCCGTCGACCGCGGCGAGCGAGCCGAAGCGCTTCGTGAGCCTCTCGGTGCGGATCACGGTGTGCATATCGCGAGTCTATTGGCGGTTCGTCCCTATCCTTGACCCGATGACCCCCATCGACGCCGAACGGAAACTGCGTGAGCTTTCCTTCTTGCACGAGGTCGCGCAGCTCGCCTCGTCCGCGCGCGACTGGGACGAGATGCTCCGCATCGTGATCGACCGCACCACCGACGCGATGCGCGCCGAGGTGTCGAGTCTGTATCTCCTCGAGAAGCGCGAAGGGCTGCTCCGTCTCGTGGCGACGAACGGCCTGAATCCGCGCGCCGTGGGCCGCGCGACGCTGCGTTTCGGAGAGGGCATCACCGGGTGGGTGGCGAACGCCCGCGTGCCGCTGGCGGTGCGCGACGTCCGGAACGAGCCACGCTGGAAGAACGTCCCGTCCGTCGACGTCGGCCGGTTCACCTCGATGCTGTCGGTGCCGCTCGTATCGCGCGACGAGGTGATCGGGGTCATGAACGTGCAGACCGTCGAGCCACGCGACTTCGATCGCACCGAGATCGACTTCCTGCAGACGATCGCGAACCAGGTCGCGGGCATCATCGAAAAGGGCCGACTGCAGCGAGAGTCGGAGCGCAAGCTGCGCGAGGTCTCGGCCCTGTTCGAAGTGTCGAACGTGCTGACGTCGACGCTCGACCTCGGCGAGGTCCTCGCGCTCATCGTCGACCGGCTGGTGCGGGTGTATCCCGGCTCGGCCGGCGCGATCTACCTGCGCGAACGCGACGACGTGCGAGAGCGCGCTCGCTCGGGCGACATCGGAAAGTCGCTGCCGCCGGCCGCGCGGCGTGCGATGGCGGAAACGCGTCCCATCGTCGAGGGCGACCATGTGGCGCTCCCGCTGCTCGCCGGCGATCGGCTCCTCGGCGCCGTCGCGCTGCGCGTGCCCGCGGACATCGAGCTTGCCGACGAAGAGGTCGCGTTCGTCGGCGCGCTCGCGAACCAGGCCGCGCTCGCGATCGACAAAGCGGCGCTGTACGCGCTCGAGCGCCAGACCACCGAGCGCCTGCGCGAGCTCGAGCGGGCCCGCACCGAGTTCGTCGCGGTGGTCACGCACGACCTGCGCACGCCGCTGTCGGTGATCCGCGGTTACCTCGACCTGCTCGCCGAGAAGAACGGCAAGCGAAGGATCCCGATCGACGAGGCCGTCGCGCAGGTCGTTCGCCTCGATCAGCTCGTCGACCGCATCCTCACCGGCGTCCGCGTGGAGCACCCCGACCTCACCCTCCGCCGCGCCCGGTTCGATCTGCGTGCGACCACGATCGCGACGCTGCGGGAGCTCGCGCCGATCGCGCGCCGGCACCGACTCACCGGTCCGCGCGAGGGCGCCGCGATCTGGGTGCGCGGCGACCGGCGGCGCACCGCCGAGGTGCTCGCGGGCCTGGTGCACAACGCGACGAAGTACGCGCCCGAGGAGACGCGGATCAACGTGAAGGTCGAGCGCCGGCGCGACCGCGGCGTCGTGCGCGTTATCGATCAGGGACCCGGTGTCGCGCCGCAAGACCGCGCGCGGATCTTCGAGGCGTACGTTCGCGCCGCGGCGCACGCGGAGCTGCCCGGATCGGGCATCGGCCTCTTCGCGTCGCGGCGCGTCGTCGAGGCGCAGGGCGGCGACATCTGGTACGAGGAGAACGCCGGCGGCGGTGGCGTGTTCGTGTTCAGCGTGCCACTGGCGACCGAGGCGCGCGCATGACGAGCGTCCTGGTCGTCGATGATGAGCGCGCGATGGTGGGCATGGTGGCGGCGCTCCTCGGCGAGGATGGCTACGAGGTGGTCACCGCCTACGACGGCGAGGCCGCGCTCAAACGACACGCCGAAGAATCACCGGATCTCGTCATCCTCGACCGCGGCCTGCCCAAGCTTTCCGGCGACGAGGTCTGCCGTCGTATCCGCGCGACGTCGTCGACGCCGATCCTCATGCTCACCGGCGAGAAGGGCAGCGACGAGCGCGCACGGCTCCTCGATCTGGGGGCCGACGATTACCTCGAGAAGCCGTTCTCGAAGAGGGAGCTCTCGGCGCGCGTGCGCGCCCTCCTGCGTCGCGCCGTTCCCGCGGCGCGCGCGCGGCCCGCGGCCTCGATCGGAAAGCTCACGGTCGACGTGCGCGCCCATCAGGCGACCGTCGCGGGCGAGGCGCTCGATCTGACGCCGACGGAGTTCCGGCTCCTCGCCGCGCTGGCCGCCCGTCCCGGCGAAGTTGTGGATCGGCGCGCCCTGCTCCGGGCGGGCTGGCCCGAAGAGCGCGACCCGGATCCCGAGTGGCTCAAGGCGCACCTCGCGCGCCTTCGCTCGAAGCTCGACGGCGCGGGGGCGCCGTCGCTCTCCAACGTCCGCGGCGTCGGCTATCGCCTCGGCTAGGCCCGCGGGGATCGCCCCGCCGATCGTGTGCGCGGCGCTCAACTTCGCCGCCGCCTTCGCGCTGCTGTTCGTGCTCGCGCCGGCCACGCCGCTTGTCGCCGACCCGGCGCAGCGTCTCGTCTACGTGGGCACGCACCTCCTCGAATGGCGTCTCGGCTGGCTGACGTGGATCGCCGCGGCGCTGTCGCTCCTCTGGTTCTACTGGTGGTGGCGCGACCGCGTCGGGGCGCCATACGTCCCGCTCATCTTCGGCGGGCTCGGCCTGGTCGCGGACGTCACCGCCGAGCTCATCCTCGTCGTGGGTGGCATCGAGACGTACATCACGACGTCGCCGTTCGCGTTCGCGCTGACCGGCGGAGTGGCGAACGGCCTCTACACCGTCTGCGGCATCGGCCTCACGCTCGCGACGCCGCTGGATCGGCGCGCGCGTGCGTGGGCGGCGGTCATGTGGGCCGCTGGCATCGCGCTCAGCATCGGCGCGTTCGCGAACATCCCGATCATCACCGCGGGCGCCAGCGCGCTGTTGTTCGCGCTCTTCTGCCCGTGGTGCGTGTATCTCGCGGTGAAGCTCCGCTGAGACGCGTCGTCGTCATCGGCGCGGGCTTCTTCGGCCGGGTGATCGCGCGCCGCCTGGCGGACAACGGGATCACGCCGGTGGTGGCGTCTCGCACGCGCGGCGACGTGCGCCTCGATGTCGAGGACCGCGGCTCACTCGCCGCCGCTCTGCGGCCGCACGACGTGATCGTCGACACCGCCGGACCGTTCCAGCTGCGCTCGACCGCGCTGGTGGAGACGGCGATCGAGCGCGGCTGCGACGTCGTCGATCTCTCGGACGCGCTTGGTTACGCGCGCGCCGTGCTCGCGCTGCACGATCGCGCGGCGTCGACGGGCGCGCGGATCTTCACCTCGTGCAGCGCGATCGCGACCGTGGCCGCGTCGGCGATCCGCGCCAGCGGGGCTGCCACTCCGGAGACCTGCGACCTCTTCCTCGCGCCGGCGTCGGCCGACACCGGCAACCCCGCGACGGTCAGCGCCTTCCTCGCCTCGGTGGACTGGTCGCGGTCGCGCGAGTTCCCCGCCGATCGCCGGCGCGGCTACCGGGTCGAAAGCGCCGCCGCGGTGCTGCTGCCGCGCTCCTGGCCCAGCCTGCGCTGGATCGACTTCTGGGTCGATCCGAATGCGCCATTCGCGGCAACGTCCCTCGCGCTCGCTGCGCGGCTGGGCCTGACACGCGTGCTGTCGGCGGTGGCGCCGCTCTCCGCACGGGTGATCGGCCGCCGCGAAGGATCGTTTTCCGTCGCGGTGCGCGAAGGTGGGCGCTACTCGCTCACGCGTCTGGGCGCGCCTCGGGGCAGCTACCTCATCGCCGCGGAGCCGGCCGTGCTCGCCGCCGAGTCGCTCGCGCACGACGCCGCGACCGCGCCCGGTGTCGTGCGGAACGACGCCCAGGTCGATCCCGCGCTTTTGTTCGCGCGCCTTCGCGAGCTCGGCGTAGACGTGCGCACCTAGAGTGATGCTCGTGCCGCGCTCGATCCGCGCACGCGTCCTCCTCGGGTCGGTCATCAGCATCCTCGTCGCGCTCGCGATCGTGGCCGCGGCCGTGCCGGGCATCGCGACGCAGCACGAGATCGACGTCCTGGGCGCGCGTCTTTCGAGCGAGGCCGCACTCGCGGGCGACCTGTCGCGCGATCTGTTCGTGCGCGGCGACGCCGACGCGCTCGATCTGCTCGCCAAGCGCGTCGCGTCCGACGCGAGCGTGCGCGTCACGTTCGTCGCGACGGACGGCACCGTTCTCGGCGAGTCGGACGAGGACCGCCGGACGATGGACAACCACGCGACGCGTCCCGAGATCATCCCGGCGCTCGCCGGCGGCGAGGGCCGCGCGGTGCGGCATTCGGCGACGGTCGGCCGCGATCTCCTCTACGTCGCGGTCCCGGTGCGCGCCGGCGACCGGATCGTCGGCGTGTCGCGCTTGGCGCTTCCGCTCGTCGCGGTCGACGCTCTTGCCGCGCGCCTCTCGCTCTCGCTCCTGGCCGCGGCGGTGGTCGCCGCGATCGTCGCGATCCTCGCCGCCTGGGTCATCCAGCGCGCGATCTCGCGTCCGATCGAGCTCCTCACCGAACGCGCCGAAGCACAGGACGAGTTGGTCGAGGTACGCGGGCCGGTCGAGATCGAACGACTCGCCGCGGCCCTCCGTCGCTCCTCGGCCGCCGTCCGCGCCGAGCACGCCGCAGCTGGCGCCGAACGCGATCGGCTCGCCACGCTGATCGACGAGCTCGGCGACGCGATCTTCATCGCCGACAAGGACGGACGAGTGCTGCTCGCGAACGCGGCGGCGCGCGCGACCGCCGGCAACGACGTGATCGGCCGGCACCTGCCCGAGGTCATCCGCGACCACGAGACGCTCGCGGCGATAGCGTCCGCGCGGGAAGGCCGCGAGGCCACCGCGACGATCGAGCGAGCAGCACCACGGCGCTTCATACGCGCCGTCACCCGGCCGCTCGAGGGGGGACAGATCTTGCTCGTCTTGCAGGACCTGACGGCGCTGCGGCGCCTCGAGACCGTGCGATCGGACTTCATCGCGAATGTCTCCCACGAGCTACGGCGGCCGATCACCTCGCTGAAGGCGATGGCCGAGGCGCTCGAAGAAGGCGCGCTCGACGATCGCGCCACGGCACGCGACTTCGTGCACCGCATGCATCAGGAGATCGACGGCCTCGCGCAGCTCACGAACGAGCTCCTCACGCTCACGCGCATCGAGTCGGGCGCCGAGACGCTCACGCTGACGCCACAGTCCCCCGGCGACCTGCTCGCGGACTGCGCGCGGAGGATGGGTCCGCTCGCGGCGCGTGCCGATGTGGCGCTGCTCGTCGAGCCGAGTGACGCTCCTGCCGTTCGAGCTGACGGCGACCGCGTCGCGCAGGTGCTCGCGAATCTCGTGCACAACGCGGTGAAGTTCACGCCGGCCGGAGGCTCCGTCCGGCTTTCGGCGGCGCGCGAGGATGGCCGTGTCGCGTTCAGCGTGGCGGACACCGGCGTGGGGATCGACCGTGCCGATCTCGAGCGCGTGTTCGAACGTTTCTACAAAGCGGACCGTTCGCGGTCGGGTGGGGGCACCGGGCTCGGCCTCGCGATCGCGAAGCACATCGTGCACGCGCACGGTGGTCGCATCGAGGCGAGGAGCGACGGGCCGGGCCGCGGCGCGACCTTCCGTTTCACGCTGCCGCTCTCGGAGTGAGAGCGCGCCCTAGCCGTACAGCGCGTGTTCGGCGTAGGGACGGAATGCGACGAGCGATCCGTCGCTCTCGGGGACGATACCGGTGACGACGACGTCGCGATCCACGCGGAGCGGGTCGCCGCGGCGATCGATGCCGATCGAATCGTTCTTGAAGATCACCACACCGACCCGCACCCACGGATGAAGGATGCTCAGCTTGGTCACGGTGATCACACCGCGAGCCTCGCGCGTCGGTGTCATCGCGACGTGAACGTGCGGTGAACGTTCGAAGCGGATGCTAGGCTCGGTCACAGGTGGCACGCCTCGTCCTGGTCGACGACGACGCGAATCTGCGTCACACCCTCGGCTACACGCTTCGGCAGGAAGGCTTCGAGGTGATCGCGGCCGAGGACGGCGAGCGCGGCCTCGAGGCGTTCCATCAGAGCCGGCCGGATGTCGTGGTCCTCGACGTCATGCTCCCCAAGCTCGATGGCTTCGAGGTCTGCCGGCGGATCCGACGCGAGAGCGATGTGCCGATCCTCATGCTCACCGCACGCGACACCGAGCTCGACAAGGTCGTCGGACTGGAGCTCGGTGCCGACGATTACCTCGCGAAGCCGTTCTCCACGCGCGAGCTGGTCGCCCGTGTGCGCGCGCTGCTTCGTCGGACGCGACCAACGGTGGCGCCGGTGGGCGAGCGCCTCGAGAGCGCCGGGCTGCTGCTCGACGCGGGTCGCCATCGCGTCACGCTCGACGGTCGCGAGATCGCGCTCAAGCCGAAGGAATTCGAGCTCCTCGCGTTCTTCATGGCTCATCCGGGCCAGGTCTTCGGTCGCGAGCAGCTGCTCGCCAGCGTCTGGGGTTACGACTTCGCCGGCGACTCACGCACCGTCGACACACACGTGAAGACGCTGCGCGAGAAGCTCGGCGACGACGCTGACCATCCGCGCTGGATCGACACCGTGCGCGGCGTCGGCTACCGATTCCGGGAGCCGTTACCCGTATAGGCGACCGATACCCCGGGCGCGTGGCGTTCACCGAGCGTTCACAGACCCGACACCCTCCGCCCATGTCGCCACACGAGCCTGTCACTGGGCACCGCGACGCTGGTCTCGAGATGTGGGGTCTGAGGAGAGAAATGAAGAAGCCACTCATCGCGTCCATCCTCGCGTTCGCGACACTGCTGGCCGCGTGCGGCGGTTCGCCGCCGGCGGCCACGGGCACCCCCGGGACCACCGCCAGCGCGGCGTCAGCCGATCCGTGCGGCGTGCCCGTAAAGGGCAAGTGCCCGACCGAGGCGCAGAACGTGACGGGCGCCGGCGCGACCTTCCCGGGGCCGCTCTACACCAAGTGGATCGACCAGTACAACCAACTCACCGGCGTTCAGATCAACTACCAGGCCGTCGGTTCCGGCGGTGGCATCAAGTCGTTCACCGACAAGACGGTGGACTTCGGCGCATCTGACGTCCCGCTGACCGATGCGCAGTTCGACGCGATCGCCGGCGGTCTGTACATGGTCCCGATGGCGCTCGGTTCGGTCGTGCCGACCTACAACGTCCCGAACGTCACCGCGACGATCAAGTTCAGCCCCGAGGCGCTCGCGGGGATCTACCTCGAGCAGATCAAGAAGTGGAACGACCCGAAGATCACGGCCGAGAACCCCGGTGTGACCCTTCCCGATCTCGCGATCACGACGGTCCATCGCTCGGACGGCTCCGGCACGACCGGTGTGTTCACGGACTACCTCTCGAAGATCAGCCCCGAGTGGAAGACGAAGGTCGGCTCCGCCACCTCGGTCAACTGGCCGGGCGGGGTCGGCGGCAGCGGCAACGCCGGCGTCGCCGGCGCGGTCAAGAACCAGCCCGGCACGATCGGCTACGTCGAGCTCATCTACGCCATCCAGAACAAGCTCGGTTACGGCGTCGTCAAGAACGCCGCCGGCAAGTACGTCGACGCGAGTCTCGATTCGACCACCAAGGCTGCCGATGCCTTCGTGTCGCCGGACTTCGGCAACCTCAAGGGTCAGCAGGCCAAGCTCTCGATCACGAACTCAGCGAACGCCGACGCCTGGCCGATCAGCACCTTCACGTTCCTGCTGCTGCCCAAGGACTTCAGCGACAAAGCCAAGGGTCTCGCGATCCTGCGCTTCGCCTGGTACGGCACGCACGAAGGGCAGTCCTTCGCGAAGGATCTCGGCTACGCGCCGCTCCCGAGCGCCGTCCAGAAGGCCGCCGAGGACGTACTCAAGACGATCACCAGTGGCGGCGCCAAGCTCCTCAAGGTCAACAGCTAGCGAGTGTCTCGCTCCATCGATCGCGTCTTCGCCGCGGGCGTGGCGGGACTGGCGATGCTGGTCCCGCTCACGCTCGTGGCGATCACGGTCCTCATCCTCATCGACTCGTGGCCCGCGCTCACGACGTTTGGCCTCTCGTACTTCACGACCACCGAGTGGGATCCGGTCAAGCTCGTCTTCGGCGCCGCCGCATATGTGTATGGGACGCTGGTGACGACGGTCATCGCAGTGCTCCTCGCGACCCCGGTTGCCGTGGGCGCGGCGATCTACCTCACGGAGTTCGCCCCGCGCCCCGTGCGCGCACCCGTCGCGTACACCATCGAGCTCCTCGCTTACATTCCGAGCATCGTCTACGGCCTGTGGGCGATCTTCGTGATGGTCCCGGTGATGCGCTCGGTCGTCGAGCCGGGACTTCAAGGGACGCTCGGGCAGCTGCCCGTGATCGGCAAGCTGTTCAGCGGAACGCCGATCGGCCTCGACCTTCTGAGCGGAGGCGTCGTCCTTGCGATCATGATCCTGCCGATCCTCATGGCCGTGTCACGCGAGGTGCTGCTCGCGGTCCCGCCGACCCAGCGCGAGGCAATGATCGGACTCGGTGCGACGCGCTGGGAAGCCGTGAGCCGCGCGGTGCTGCCATACGCGCGTCCGGGGATCATCGGCGGCGCCGTCCTCGGTGTCGCGCGCGCTTTCGGCGAGACGATGGCAGTGACGATGGTCGTCGGAAACTCGTCGCGCGACATCACCGGCTCGCTCTTCGTCCCTGGCTACACGATGGCCTCGGCGATCGCGAACCAGTTCGTCGAGGCCGACAGCGAGTTGTATTTCAGCGCGATCGTCGAGATCGCGCTGGTTCTTCTCTTCGTCGCCGTGCTCGTGAACGCCGTAGCTCGGGCCCTGATCCGGCGTTCCATCGCCGATCGACCTGCCGGCGCGGTGGTGTGAGAGTGGCCGTGACCGCGATCACTTCGACGTCCGCGATCCCGGTACGTCACCGCGTCGCCGCGCGGCGGCGGTTCGCGCAGGGTGTCGTCGTCAGCCTCCTCCTGCTCGCGACGCTTCTCGGCGTAGCGCTGCTGGTGACGATCCTGGGTTACGTCATCTTCCAGGGACTGCCGGCTGTCAACCTGCCGTTCTTCACGGAGCGCCCGAGGCCGTTCGGCGAGGCCGGCGGCGGTATCGCCCCAGCGCTCGTCGGCACGCTCCTCCTAGCCGCCGTCTCGGGCGTGATCGCGATCCCGGTCGGCATCGCCGCCGCGATCTTCGTGGTCGAGTACCGTTCCGGACGCTTCGCGGCCCCGGTGCGCTTCGCCGCGGAGCTCATCGCGGGATTGCCTTCGATCGTCATCGGCGTCTTCGTGTGGGCGTTCCTCGTGCGCGGGCTCGTCGGGCACTACGCCGCGGTCGCCGGAGCGGTCGCGCTGGCTGTGATCATGGTGCCGATCGTCGCGCGCACCGTCGAGGAAGTGCTGAAGCTCGTGCCGAATTCGCTACGCGAAGCCGCGCTCGCGCTCGGCGCGCCACGCTGGAAGGTGATCCTGTCGATCGTGCTGCCGACGGCACGCGCGGGCGTGCTCACCGCCGCGATCCTTGCCGTCGCGCGCTCGGCTGGCGAGACCGCGCCGCTCCTGCTGACGGCCCTCGGCAACGACTTCTTCAGCACCGACCTGCTTCGGCCGATCGGCGCACTTCCGCTCCAGATCTACCGCTACGCGGTCTCGCCGTACGACGACTGGCACGTGAAGGCCTGGGGAGCCTCCCTCGTTCTCGTCGTGGTGATCGGCGCCATTGGTCTGCTCCTGCGGTTCGTTGCGCGGCAGCGGGTCCGTTGACACGGTGGAAGGGGAGAAGAGGATGTCAGTGACGGTGCAAGAGACCACTTCGCGCGATGCGCCGAGCGAGGCCAAACAGCAGTTGCAGCGCGCTGCCGATCCGACGGCGCCCGCACCTCGCGCCATCGCGCTGAGGACGGAGAAGCTCTCCGCCTACTACGGCAGCGCGCAGGCGGTGGGCGACGTCGACCTCACCTTCGAGGTCGGCGCGGTCACGGCCATCATCGGACCGTCCGGCTGCGGGAAGTCGACACTCCTGCGCTGTCTCAACCGCATGCACGAGACGACACCCGGCGCGCGCGCCACCGGCCGCGTCCGCCTCGGCGATGTCGATGTCTACGCGCCAGCCACCGACCCGGTCGAAGTCAGGAGCATGGTGGGGATGGTGTTCCAGAAGCCGAACCCCTTCCCGATGATGAGCGTCTACGACAACGTCGCTGCCGGGCCGCGTCTTCGGGGATGGAAGATGTCGCGCCGCGAGATGGACGATCTCGTCGAGCGCAATCTTCGCCGCGCCGCCCTCTGGGACGAGGTGAAGGACAAGCTCCACGGGTCGGGTGCCGCGCTCTCAGGCGGGCAACAACAACGGCTGTGTATCGCGCGCGCTCTCGCGACGGATCCGAGCGTGCTGCTCATGGATGAGCCCTGCTCCGCGCTCGACCCGATCGCGACCTACAAGATCGAGGAGCTCGTGCGTGAGCTCAGCCACGAGGTCACGATCGTCATCGTCACGCACAACATGCAGCAGGCCTCACGCGTCAGCGAGCGGACCGCGTTCATGCTCGCCGCCGACGACGGCGTCGGCCGTCTGGTGGAGTTCGGCAAGACGGACGACCTCTTCACCCTCCCACGCGATCCGCGCACCGAGGCCTACATCACCGGGCGGTTCGGATGACGGTGCGCTCGATCCACACCCGGGCCGCGCTCGACGACGGCCTTGCGCAGCTGCAGGGCGACCTGCGCGGAATGACGAGCTTGCTCGACGTCGCCATCGAGCGCAGCGTCCTGTCTCTCCAAACGCTTGATCAGCGTCTCGCGCGCCTGGTCATCGATGGCGATGAGGAGATCAACCGCGTGCGATTCCAGATCGAAGACCGGGCGATCCATCTCATCGCGACGCAGCAGCCGATCGCCGGCGACCTGCGCTTCATCGTCGCGGTGCTCATGGTGGTCTCGGAGATCGAGCGGATGGGTGACTACGCCGCGGGCATCGCCAAGGTCGTGCAGCTCCACGAGAATCGCCCGCTCCTGAAGCCGCTGGTCGACATCCCCGAGATGGCGCGCCTCGTGCGCGAGATGCTTCGCGACGCAGTCGATGCGTTCCTGCGGCGGAACGAACACACCGCCGAACGGGTCGCGTTCCAGGATGAAGAGGTCGATCGCCTCTACGACATCGTCTACCGCGAGCTCCTCCAGTACATGGCTAACGACCCGACGACGATCGACCGCGCCACGTGGCTCCTGTGGGTGGCACACAACCTCGAGCGCATGGGCGATCGCATCCAGAACATCTGCGAACGTACGGTGTACGAGGTCACCGGCGTGATGCGGGAGTTCTCCTCCCACGGGCCGCGGCAGCCCGACGCCGATGTCTGACGCGCTTCGGGTCCTCTTTCTTTGCACGCATAACTCGGCGCGGTCGCAGATGGCCGAGGCGTTCCTCAACGAGCTGGGCGATGGACGGTTCGAGGCGTTCAGCGCCGGCACCGAAGCGCGTGGGCTTCATCCGCTTTCGGTGCAGGCCATGGCCGAGGAGGGGATCGACATCGCATTGCAGGAGTCGAAGACCGTCGACCGGTTCATCGACGAGCCGTTCGATCTCGTGATCACCGTCTGCGACGAAGCGAACGAGGCCTGCCCCTATTTCGCGAACGCCCGAGAGCGGCGGCATTGGTCGTTCCCAGACCCATCCGCAGTGGATGGGGACGATGCCATTCGTTTCGGCGCGTTCGTCGCCGTGCGCGACGCCATCCGTGAGCGCATCGAGCGCGAGCTGCTCGCGGTGCGGGCGGGCTGACGAGGCCTTCGACGAACGCAGGCGGCGAGCTGCGGTCGCGCGGGGCGCTCGACGCCGGCGTCGATCGCCTCCGAGGCGACATCGCTGACCTAGCGGAGCGCGTCACGATCGCCATCGAGCGGAGCATCGATTCGCTCGCGCGTCTCGACCCTGAGCTCGCGGAGACGGTGATCGAAGAGGACCGCATCACGAACGAGCTGCGGTTCGCGATCGAGGATCGCGTCGTGAGCATCGTGGCGACCCAGCAGCCGATCGCCGCGGACCTGCGCTTCTGCATCGCGGCACTGTCCGTCGCGACCGAGCTCGAGCGTATGGGAGATTACTGCGTCGGCATCGCACGCGTCACTCTCCTCCACGACGGCAGGCGGCTGCTGAAACCACTGATCGACATCCCACGCATGTCGCGGCTGGTACGTGGGATGCTCACCGACGCCGTCGAAGCCTTTCTCGCGGTCGATGCCCTCGCCGCCCAGCAGGTCGCGCGGCGCGACGACGAGGTCGATCAGCTCTACGACCAGGTGTACCGCGAACTCCTAACGTACGTGATGGTCGACCGTGCGAACATCGAGCGCGCGACGTGGCTGCTGTGGGTCGCTCACGACCTCGAGCGCGTCGGAGACCGGATCCAGAACATCTGCGAACGAACGATCTACGAAGCGACGGGCGTTATGACGGAGTTCAGCTCCGCGGACGCCTGACTTTTCGTAACGATCTCACGGAGTGTTCACGCGACGCTCACCCGCGCGCATGATTGTCGTGGCGTGGACCCGCGTGTTCTCACCTCCGCCGAAACCCTCATCCTTCTCTCGCTCGACGAGGAGCGCGGCGCGCTCCGTGGGGGAGCGTTCCTTTCGTACGGAGCTGCTGCCGCGCTCCTCGTCGACCTCATCCTCGCCGGCCGCATCGCCGTCTCGGCGACCGCCGTCGAGGTCATCGACGCCAGTCCGACCGGCAGCGCCCTGGAAGACGAGCTGCTCGCGCGCCTGGCCCGCGGCAAAGTGCGCCAACCCGATCACTGGATCGCGGAGTGGGGCCGTGCGTTGCTTGCAGGTCGACTGCTGACGCGACTGTGCGACAAGGACGTCCTGACACGCTACGACCAGCGCGTGTTCGGCTTTTGGAACGCCCGTCGGTATCGCGTGCTCCCGCCACGCCTGCGGGTCACCGTACGCGCAGAGGTGCGGGGCGCTCTGTCGTCGGCGCACGCCGTCGATGGGGCGATGGCGTCACTCGCGGCGATCATCGCGGTCGTCGGCCCGCACGAGTTGCTCGCGGCGAAGAACGAGCGCCGCGACGCGACGGCGCGCGCGAGGGCCTTCGTACGGACGGACGTCGTGGCCACGGCACTTCAGCGGGCGGTGGCAACGCTCGCAGCGGTACAGGACGCGAGCTCAGCGGCTATCGTCGCGACGTTCTGAGCGCAGCGAGCTACCTCGTCCGCCACGCGGACGCAGGCGACAGGGCGGCATGGCAGGGCGATGACCGGCGGCGGCCACTGAGTGCGCGCGGCATCACAGAGGCCGTCTGGCTCGCCCCGCAGCTTGCGGGCCGCGAACTGACGCGGCTGGTTTCGAGCCCATTTGTGCGCTGCGTTCAGACGCTCGAGCCGCTCGCCCAGGGCATCGGCCGCGAAGTCGAGCCCGACGGCGGCCTCGCCGAGGGCTCTGGTCCGGGCCGCGCCCTGGAGCTGCTCCGCAAGTCCGGCGTGGTCGTGTGTACCCACGGCGATGTCATCGATGCAACACTCGAGGCGCTACGCGCGCGCGGCCTGAAACTCGATGACGACGGGCTGCGCAAAGGCGCGATATGGATCGTCGAGGCAACGCGCGTGCGGTACGTCCCGCCCCCGCGCTAAGCCCGCGCCGCGATCCTCTCGCGTGCTGCCTCGGCAGCGATGGTCGGATAACCGCGCGGCTCGAAGCTGTCATCGCTGAGGTCGAGCGACGCGGCGACCGCATCGAGATCCTTCTCGAGGTCGTCCGTCTCCATTTCGCAGAACCAGCCGATGCCTCCGATGCGATCGACCGAGACGAGGACACCGCGGTAGAGGAAGATGGCGGTGTCCTTGATGTAGCGCGTATTTGCACGGAAACCCATCTTCTCGAGCAACTCGAGCGCGGGTCCCTGGCCGAGCGAGATCGTGTGTTCGATCCGCCACTTGTCCTTGCCCTGCGCCTGCTTCGGACCTTTGTGCGTGAGCTCGCTCCGTCCATCGACGGTGCGGAAACGCAGATACGCCCCCTTCTTGAGGTGCGAGGCTCGATCCTTCAAGACGATCGTGTCCTGGCGCTCTTCGCGGACGAGCTTGCCGACCTGCTCGAGGTGCGCGCGCAGTCGGCTGGCGTCAGCCTCGCGGAGCCGGTACTTGCGCTCGCGCTCGATCACGCCGTGCTCTGCGTTCCCCACGGTCTCCGTATCAGCACCTCGTGCGGGCCGGGCGCCTCACTGTGTGGAGAGACCCGACGCCAGCTCCCGTCTGGGCCAAGGTCCCACGACTGGCGCTCGTCGGCAAGCCACAGCTCGATGAGCGCGTCGAGCCGGCGTTGCAGGCGCTCGTCATACACGGGAGCGAAGACCTCGACCCGCCGGTCGAGATTGCGCGGCATCCAATCCGCCGAGCCGACGAAATACTCAGGCTCGCCGTCGTGGCTGAAGTACCAGAGGCGCGAGTGCTCGAGGAATCGTCCGACGATGCTGCGGACGCGGATCGACTCGCTCACGTCGGGCACCCCGGGTCGAAGGCAGCAGATCCCCCGAACGATCAGGTCGATCACCACGCCCGCGTCAGCGGCGGCAAGGAGCGCGTGAACGACGTCCTCGTCGACGAGGGCATTGACCTTCGCGACGATCCGCGCGGGCCGGCCCGCCCGAGCGGCGAGCGCCTCCCGGTCGATGCGCGCGAGCAGCTGGTCGCGCATGTCGGCGGGCGCGACGAGCAGCGTTCGGTACTTACGCTGCCCCGAATACCCGGTCAGCGAGTTGAAGAGATCGCTGGCGTCAGCGGCGACATCATCGCGGCAGGTGAAGAGTCCGAAGTCGGTGTACAGCCGGGCGCGCCGCGAGTCGTAGTTGCCGGTCCCGATATGAACGTAGCGACGGATGCCACCGAGCTCGCTGCGGACAACGAGCGCGACTTTCGCATGCGTTTTGAGCTGCGTCAGGCCGTAGCTGACGTGCGCACCGTACCCTTCGAGCATCCGCGCCCAGGCGATGTTGTTCTCCTCGTCGAAGCGCGCTTTGAGCTCGATGATGACCGCGACCTGCTTCCCGGCCTGCGCCGCATCGACCAGCGCCTGCACGATCGCGGTGTCTCCCGACGTTCGATAGAGCGTGGTCTTGATCGCGAGCACCTGGGGATCGCGGGCCGCCTCTTCGAAGAACCTTTCCACCGTGGCGGTGAACGACTCGAACGGATGATGGAGTAGCACGTCGCCCTCACGAACGACATCGAACACGGTGCGCGACGGGTCCGCGAACTCCGCGGGAACGATCGGTATGAAGGGTGAGTTGCGGAGCTCCGGAAGGTCGACGTCCGCGAGCATCGAGAGGTCGGCGAGATCCAGCAGATCGCCGGCCTCATGGATGGCGGGCTCTGGCATCGGCGACCCTTCGATGCGGTGCTCTTCGCGCAGCTCAGCCAGGAGCAGCGTGCGCAGATGACCCGGCATCCTGTCATTGACCTCGAGCCGGACGACCTCGCCGAAGCGCCGGCGGAACACTTCTTCTTGGATCATTGCGAGCAGATCTTCCGGCTCTTCGACGTTGGCGAGGTCGATGTCCGAATAACGCGTCACGCGGAACGGGAACCAGCCAATGATCTCCATGCCGGGGAACAGCACCGACAGGTGCTCGCCGATGACACGCTCGAGCGGCACGAAGGTGAACGGCTCGCCCGCCGGGAGCCAACGCGGGAGGCTTTTCGGGACCTTCACTCGTGCGAAGTGCTCGGTCCGCCGCGCGGGATCGCGCAGCTCGACCGCGAGCGAGAGCGAGAGGTTCGAGATGTACGGGAACGGATGCGCGGGATCGACCGCGAGCGGTGTGAGGATCGGGAAGATCTCGCGCTGGAAGCGCCGCTCGATCCGAGCCCGCGCGTCCCCCTCGACCTCGTCGGGGCTGGCGATGCGCAGACCACGCTCCGCAATGGCGGGCAGCAGCTCGGTCTCGAGACAGCGACGCTGCTGGTCGAGCATCGCGCGAACGCGTTCTTCGATGCGCTCCAGCTGCTCGCGCGGAGGGAGTCCGTCCGCGGCCGAGGCCGTCACTCCCGCCGCGATCTGCCGGCGCAATCCCGCGACGCGCACCATGTAGAACTCGTCGAGGTTGCTGCTGACGATCGAGAGAAAGCGCAGCCGCTCAAGTAGACGGTTTCGCGAGTCGCGCGCTTCCGCCAGCACGCGGTCGTTGAAGTCGAGCCACGAGAGCTCTCGGTTGATGAACAGCGACTCACCCGTGGCGATCGACATACGGTCTGTCGAGTGTTCCGGGAACGTGTGAGCGACAGGTGAGCAGCGTGTGAGTAGGGCGTATGGCCTGGTCTCGCCCGGCCGTTACCGCTGTGCGGTGAGGCGCTCCGGAAGCGGCATGTAGCGGACCAGCCAGCCGTCACGGCGGCGGATGACGTCCAGGACCACGAGGTCCGTGGACTCCACGATCTCCTGGCCGTCATCAGTCAAGCCGAGGATCGTGCCCGCCGCGAGCAGAACGCCACGTTCGACGGCGAGGGACACGCGTCGCAGCGGGCGGACGACGACATCCTCCTCCACGCTCGCGAGTCTGCGCCGCGCGATGCGGCGTTGGGCGGGCGCCGCGTGAATTCGTCGTGAATTCCGGAGCGACCATCGCGACCTGCTCGCTCGCCTGGGGCGCTAGAAGGCGAGCAGCGGTCGCCATGTCCCGAGCGCGACGCTGAGCGATGTCGCGCCGATCGCGAGCACCAGCGCGCCCGCGACGAGCGCGCCATCTGGCCCGGTCAGCGCGCGTGGGCGGGCGAGGGTCCGGCAGTCGCGCGACCCGAAACCACGCGCGTCCATCGCGAGCGCGAGACGCGTCGCGCGCCGGATCGCCGCGACGAGCAGACCGAGCGCGCGACCCGGGAAGGCGCGGAGCCGGTCGACGATCGTTCGGTCGGCTTCGATGCCACGCGCGCGCCGCGCGAGGCCGAGCACATCCCACTCGCGCGAGAACAGCGGGAAGAGGCGGAACGCCGCGAGCGCGCCGACGACGAAGCGGGACGGCGCGTGCGCGTGCTCGACCAGGGCGTCGGCGAGATCGGTGGGATCGATCGTCGCGACGGCGAGCATGCCTGCGAGCGAGATGCCGATGATGCGGAGCGCGATGGCGGCGCCCGCGACCGCGTTGTGCGAGAGGAGCGCATTGAAGACGCCGAGGCTGGCGGCGCCGATGAGCAGCGGCGCGGCGCGCGCGGCGAGCGAGCGCGGCGGGAGCCCGCTGAAGCGCGCGGCGACGAGCAGCGCCAGGACGAGGCTCCCGGACGTCACGAGGTCGACGGTGACGAACAGCGCGAGCATGACGACGAGCGCGGCGACGATCTTGGCGATCGGATGCAGGCGCGCGAGCGGCGCGGTCGGGTCGGGGACGAGCGGCTCGAGCAGCCTCATGCGGCGCGACCGCCCGCGAGGCGGAGCGTCCGATCCGCCAGCGACGCGACGAGATCCTCGTCGTGCGTTGCGAAGAGCGCCGCGCCGCCGCCGTCGCAGTGCGCGGCGAGGAGCGCCACGAGCTCGGCGAACGTGCGACGGTCCTGACCGAAGGTCGGCTCGTCGAGCACGAGCACAGGCGGAGCCGTGGCGAGCGCGGTCGCGACGGAGAGTCGGCGCTGCTCGCCGCCGGAAAGCGTGAACGGGTTCGCGGCGGCGAGGTGGGTGAGGTGCAGGCGCTCGAGGAGGTCCAGTGCGATCCGCCGCGCGTCCGGTGCGTATCGACCGGTGCGCAGCGGACCGACCATGAGCTCCTCGTCGACACGACCGGTCACGAACTGGTGTTCGGGATCCTGGAAGACGGTGCCGATGCGCGCGACCAAGCGGCGCGCGGGCAGCGACCAGGGGGGAACTCCGTCGTCGAGCGCGACGCGTCCGCGTGCCGGTCGCAGCAGGCCCGCGACGAGGAGCGCGAGCGTCGACTTCCCGGAGCCATTCGGGCCGGTGATGGCGAGAGCCTCGCCCGCGCGCAGTGCCAGGTCGACGCCGCCAAGCGCCCAGGTCTCCGTGCCGGGATAGCGGAACGCGACGTCGTCGGCCCGCGCGAGGTCTGTGCCGAATGTCGTCCGTCGCGCCGGTGCCGCGGGCCGCGGACCCGGCACCCACACGCCGAGCTCCGCCAATCGCGGGCCATGGCGCGCGAAGACGTCCTCCGGCGCGCCGTCCGCAACGACGCCGGCGCCCGCCTCGATCACGACGACGCGATCCACCAGGGGCAGCGACTGGGCGACGCGGTGCTCGACGAGCACGAGCGTGATCCCGGCAAGCTCGGCGAGGGTTCCACGCACCAGCTCCGCGCCGGCCGGATCGAGATTCGCCGTCGGCTCGTCGAGGAGCAGCAGCCGCGGGCGCAGCGCGAGCGCGCCGGCGATCGCGAGACGCTGTTTCTCGCCGCCGGACAGCGCCGCGGTCGGCCGGTCCTCCGGGTAAGGGAAGTGCACCTGCGCGAGCGCGCGGTGCACGCGCGGCCAGATCGCTGCCGTGGGGACGCAGTGATTCTCGAGCCCGAACGCGACGTCGTCGCCGGCGCGTACCATCACGAGCTGCGTCTCGGGATCCTGGAACACGATGCCGGTCGCGTCGCGCGCGTCGTGCGGCAGGCGTCCGTCGACCCGGAGCTCGCCCTCGGACTCGCCGCCGCCGGTCGGATCGAGCAGCCCGGCGAGCGCCGCGAGCAGCGTGCTCTTGCCGGCGCCCGATGCGCCGAGCAGGAGCACGCGCTCGCCGGGATCGATGTGCAGGTCGAGACCGCGCACCGCCCAGGCCCTGCGCCCGGCATGGCGCCAGCCCCAGCCGCGTGCCTCGATCGCGGCGCCCTCGCCCGCCGTCACGCCGAGGACTCTAGATGCGCTGCTGTGCCTTGCCCGATGGGAACTGCGCGAGGACTCCGGTCTGCACGAGCGCGCGGACCAGCCAGGCCGACCCGATGCCCGCGATGATCACGGCCGACACGAGCATGAACGCGCCGATCACGAGCTGATCGACGAGCGGCAGCTCGGCGTAGTAGAGCGGCGTGTCGTGAATCCACGCGCCGACCGCCGCGAGGGCGGCCGCCAGCGCCGCCGCGATCAGGTCGAAGCGACGGTAACGGAAGATCGCGAAGCCGAGCTCCGCGCCCGCGCCCTGGAACAGACCCGAGAGCGCGGCGTCGAGACCCCACTGCGATCCGAGGACGAGCGACACGCTCGCAGCGACCAGCTCCGCGAAGAGCGCGGCGCCGGGTTTCTGCACGACCAGGCCTGCGATGACACCGGCCGCGAGCCAGGTGCCGTACAGGATGTTCTGCGCCGGCGGGACCGCTACGAATGCCGGAGTCGTGGCGGCCCAGAGCGCGTTCCAGGCCCAGAACACGACGCCGAACGCGACCGCGATCGCGGCCGTGACCACGATGTCGACCGTACGCCAGGACAGTGATGAACTCACGCGACACCTCCAATAGCTGTTTCGATGACGAGCAGCACGCCGCGGTCGCACGCGACCGAAGCGGGCCGAGACATCACGACATTCGAGAGGCCGCGGGCCGCGCCGAAGGGCAGCGTCTCGCCGGCCAGCGCGTAGCGAAGCCCCTGGGTGCGGACGCCCTCGGCGTCGCCGCGCACCGCGAGCAGGGTGACGACATCACCAACGGCACCGGCGAGCTCGAGGCGCTCGCCTCCGTGCAGAGCCCGGGCGACGACGTTGCCGTGGACCGCACGCAGTCGGCGTCCGCGGAACAGGTCGGCCGCGAGAAGCAGCGTGTTCGCGAGCTCGTGATCGAGGCGCTCTCCGCCGAAGATGCCGAGCAGCACGATGTCGTCGGGCTTCGTCTTCAGCACGTTGGCGACAGCGAGCTCGAGGTCGGACTCGTCCTTCTGGGGCGAGAACGGGAGCACCGTGACGCCTCGCGCGCTGAAGTCGGCGGCGCGCTCCAACCCCAGCGAGTCGAGATCGCCGACGATGGCGTGAGGAACGACGCCCCACCGCTCGAGCGCGAGCGTCCCACCATCCGCCGCGACGATGAAGTCCGCGCCCTCGAGCTCGGCGCGGTCGCGCGGATCGACGTCGCCGTGTGCGACCACGACGGCCTTCAAGGAACAAAAAAGCGGCGCATCCGAGCGCCGCAGCGAGGTCTCACGCGTTCCGACTCCCTACGCTGACATTACTCAGATCAGGTTCTGGGGTCTGCGGTCCACCGCACTCTCAGCGCCCGTCGGCGCTCCCCCGTCGTATTCAGTTGTCGCAGTCAGTGTACGCGCGTAGGTCGGGACACGCGAACGCGGACGCACGGCGAGGACGCCGCACGTCCGCGATGCGACCATTTGGGTTAGGCGGCCTCGGCCTCGGGCTGCGCGGCCTTTTTGACCGACGTGATGTGGACGACTTCGGCTTTCGTGGGGGCGATGAGCCACGCCACCACCAGGACCGCGAACGATGCGAAGGCTACGAGTTCCATCTGCGACCTCCCTTAGATCGTGTACGCGGCTTCGCGGTGCTGCGACGCGTCGAGCCCGACGACCTCCTCGTCCTCCGGCACGCGCAGTCCGACGAAGACATCGATGAGCTTCAGGATCACGAAGGTCATGACCGCGGAGTACGTCACCGACGCGAGGACGGCGATCGCTTGCACTCCGAGCTGCGCCGGGTTGCCGAAGAAGAGGCCGTCGGCCGCGCCCGAGTTCACCGCCACGGTGGCGAAGAGACCGGTCGCGAGCGCGCCCCACATGCCGCCGACGCCGTGCACGCCGAAGACGTCGAGCGCGTCGTCGACCCGGAGTCGCTTGGTGAGTTGGATCCCGACGTAGCAGAACGTGCCGGCTCCGAGGCCGATGAGGATCGCGGCGGACACGTCCACGTAACCAGACGCTGGTGTGATCGCGACGAGGCCCGCGACCGCCCCGGCCGCCGCACCGAGCACGCTCGGCGCGCCTTTGTGCAGCCACGAGACCGTCATCCAGGTGAGCGCCGCCATGGCCGCCGCGGTGTTGGTCACAACGAAGGCGTTCGCGGCGAGGCCCCCGGCGTTGATCGCGCTGCCGGCGTTGAAGCCGAACCATCCGAACCAGAGCAGCGACGCGCCGAGGACGGTCATGGTCGCGTCGTGTGGCTCGATCGGCTCGAGACCGAGACCCTTGCGCCGGCCGAGTACGAGTGCCGCGACGAGCGCGGAGACGCCGCTGGTGATGTGCACCACCGTGCCGCCGGCGAAGTCGAGGGTGCCGAGCGTCTTGAGCCAGCCACCGCTGCCCCAGACCCAGTGCGCGACCGGGTCGTACACGAAGGTCGCCCAAAGGAGCGTGAACACGACGAAGGCCTTGAAGCGCTTGCGCTCGGCGAACGCACCGGTGATGAGCGCGGGCGTGATCACCGCGAACATCATCTGGAAGACCATGAAGCCGAGGTGGGGAACTGTGGGCGCGTAGTCGGGGTTCGGCGTCTGTCCGACGCCCCGCAGCGATAGCCAATCGAGCCCCCCGATGAGACCGCCGTGATCGGGTCCGAACGCGAGCGAGTACCCCCACAGCACCCACTGCACGCTGATCAGGCACAGGATGAAGAAGCTGTGCATGATCGTCGCAAGCACGTTCTTGCGACGGACGAGGCCGCCGTAGAAGAAGCCAAGAGCCGGCGTCATCAGCATGACGAGCGCGGCTGACGCGAGGAGCCAGGCGGTGTCGCCAGCGTTGATGTTTTCCATGACCCGTAGCCTGGGCAGCGGGCGTGCCCCGGTCAGTAGCGCATCGGGAGCCGTCGGTTTCGGTTCGGTTGTGGGCGCCGCGCAAGGGTCCGCCGTTCTCGCGGACCTTTGCGCGGCGCGGGAACTAGGTCCGGATCAGATTCTCTTCGCGCGGAGGGCCCGACCGATCCTGCCCGCAACGAACGCCGCCGAGAGCGTAAGGATCGGCGTGAACTCGGCCGTGAGGATCGCGAGGTGCTCGAGCTGGAACGGGTCGTACAGGTCCTTCCGCGAACTGGTGCACGGCTCGGTGCGCGTTCGGTAGACGCGCACGGTGTCCCCAACACGCTCGGTCTCCGGTGAGTTACCGAAGATCGTTCGCCACCCGCTGAGCGGAGCCTGGCCTGTGCACGAGAGCCCCTCGGCTTGGTACTCGTACACGAAGTACTCAATGCCGAAGATGCTCGTAACGCCTGCGTCGGTCTCGATCGCGTCTTTCCAGAGTGTGCTCGGAACGGCCGTCCACGCGGTCACCATCAACCAGGCCGCAACTCCGAGGAGTCCGGCGATTGCCGCGGGCGGGTAAAGCGTCGCCAGCACGCGCGCGAGACGGGGCGCCAGGGCCAGTCCGATGAGTCCCTCGAGGCCGAAGATCGTGAGGAGGGGGCCGACCACCAGGCCGCCCTCGATGACGCCCGCGGCCGCCACGCCCAAGCAGACGCCCATGGCGACGGCTCTCACCCGCCAGCCGACTCTACGTCTGCCGAAGCCGGTTGGCGACACCGTTCCACAACCCAAGCGAAACCCAGGGGCCGTTCACCCGAAGGGGTCTCGCGGCGGATGCTCTCGGTCAACAACACCTGTGGGGAGTTGACCGATGACGCTGACCATCGAGCGCGAGCGCCCAGCGACCGCAGCGCCGCCTGCTCCCAAGACCTCGCCCAAAGACGTGCTCGCGACGGCGAAGAAGGAAGGGGTCCAGATCGTGGACCTCCGATTCGTCGACCTGCCCGGCACCTGGCAACACTTCTCGATCCCGGTCGAGGAGCTCTCCGAGGGTCTCTTCGCCGACGGGATCGGCTTCGACGGCTCGTCGATCCGGGGCTTCCAGCACATCCATGAGAGCGACATGCTGCTCATGCCCGACGCGAGTGCGACGTTCATCGACCCGGTGCTCGAGGTCAAGACGATGGACATAATCTGCGACGTCCTGGACCCGATCACGCGACAGCCATACTCGCGTGACCCGCGGTACGTCGCGAAGAAGGCCGAGGCGTTCCTCCCGACCACCGGCATCGCGGACATCGCGTACTGGGGACCGGAGATCGAGTTCTACATCTTCAACTCGCTGCGCTTCGACCAAAGCGCGAACTACGGCTTCTACTACATCGACTCCGAGGAAGGCATCTGGAACTCGGGCAGCAACGGGACGCCGAACCTCGCGCACCGTCCGCGCTTCAAGGAGGGCTACTTCCCGGTCCCGCCCGCCGACAAGCTGCAGGATCTCCGCTCGAAGATGGTCCGCGCGATGATCGCGTCGGGCATCGCGGTCGAGGTCCATCACCACGAGGTCGGCACCGCGGGCCAGACCGAGATCGACATCCGCTTCGGCACGATGGTCGAGACCGCGGACAAGGTGCTCAAGTACAAGTACATCACCAAGAACGTCGCCGCGAACAACGGGTATGTCGTGACGTTCATGCCGAAGCCGCTCTTCGGCGACAACGGCTCGGGGATGCACACCCATCAGAGCCTGTGGAAGGAAGGCCGCAACCTCTTCTACGACAAGAACGGCTACGCGCTCCTGTCGGAGACCGCGCGCCATTACATCGGCGGGCTGCTGAAGCACGCTCCCGCGATCCTTGCGTTCGCGGCACCGACCACGAACTCGTACCGCCGGCTCGTTCCGGGCTACGAGGCGCCGATCAACCTCGTGTACTCGCAGCGCAACCGCTCGGCGTGCGTCCGGATCCCGACGTACTTCGACAAGCCCGAGGCGCGCCGCCTCGAGTTCCGCGCGCCGGATCCGTCGTGCAACCCGTACCTGTCGTTCTCGGCCTGCCTCATGGCCGGCCTCGACGGCGTGATCAACCAGATCGAGCCGCCGACGCCGATCGACGAGGACCTCTACGAGGGCGAGCACCGCTCGGTGAAGCAGACGCCGGGCTCGCTCGAAGAGGTGCTCGACGCGCTCGACGCGGACCGCGACTTCCTCATGCGTGGCGGCGTCTTCACCGAGGACCTCATCGAGGAGTGGCTCGGCTTCAAACGTGCAAGTGCCAAGCAGGTGGCGCTACGGCCACACCCATACGAGTTCTATCTGTACAGCGACGTTTAGGAGGGCGACATGACGGCAGTGACGCAGTGGCGTGAGGCAGGGAGCGGGAAGCACTGGGCACCGGTGGCCCTGCCCGAGCCGCCGCGGCACAGCCACGTGTCAAAGAGCGTCCCCGCGACGCACGACGGCTTCGGTCGGACGCTCGAAGAGTGGATGCAAGATCTCACGGTGGTGAGCACGCACGACGGCGAGTGAAGATGCTGCCGGCGTAACAACGAGAGCCCCGGGTCTTATCCCGGGGCTCTTCATTTCTCTCGACGAACTACCGCGTCGCGCCGCGCAACGCCTTCATGGCTCTGTTCTTCGCCACGTCGATCAGGTAGACGGCGCCAGCAATGACCGCAACAACAGCTCCAACAATCGCGATGAGGAGCACCAGGCCAACCACTGCCAGCCCGGAGCCACAGTTCTCGGATCCCGCCGCCGGTCGGTAGGCGTTGTTGAGCTCATAGGTGACCACGAACGGAACGACGATCGTTCGTCCACCGTAGGCGAGGGTGAAGGCTCCGGTCTGTTCGTCGGGGGCGGTTACATTCGCCGGGCGGTTGTTCTTTCGAACAATCCGGTTTTCGAAGCCGCGCGAGATCCCCCACAGGCCATCGCCGACGATGACCGGGTAGTCTCGAATCGACCATCCGATGTGATCACATCTGACCACGGCGCAGGTGTATGGCCAGTCGAACGCGACCGCATGTTGAGCCTTTAGGTACGTCTTCATTCCAGTCGGAACCGCGCCGAGATCATCATCACTCCAGCTGATCGCCTCATACCCCATCTGCTTCTGGAATTCGTCCGCGTTGGATAGCAGATAAAGCGGCGTCGCCGTGGTGTTGTGCAGCTCGATCCAGCTCAACAGTGCGTCGTCGTAGGGCCACTGATCAGCGCGGGACGCCCTCTCGACGACTTGGATCGAGACTCCGAACGGCAGCGTAGGTGGCTCGACCAGTGCGATCCGTTGGACAAACCAGGGATCCGGTGCGGGGCAACTCATGGCTGCGGCGGGCGCGGCAATAGTTACTGATAGCGCAAGCGCGAGTGCGAAAGCACGAGGTGCGAGCCGGAGCGCGATAGAGCGCGTCATGTCACGGTTCTAACGTGTCTGGTGACATGAAATGAGGTCGAGTCGCATCATTTCGGTATGGAGTAGCCCTGCGGTCAGAAAGAACCGGCCGCGTTGGAAGGGCTAATCGTCCACTAATGCGACCGCGCGTATCGGCGAACCGGTCGCGCCGTCCATCTTCAGCGGCAGGCCGAAGAAGCGGAAGCGTTTGCCTCGTAATCCTTTGAGGCCGACGAGGTTCTCGATGATCGGCACCTCGTGATCGGGGTGAAGGAAGAGCACGTGACCGGGACAATCGGCGTTGCCGAGCTCGTCAGCGACGCGGCCTTCCAGATTCGGGTGATCGACGCCCACGGCCTTCACCTCTCGTTCGAGCAGCCACTCGCACGCATCCTTCGCGAGACCGCGCGCCGCGAGGAACGCGTCTCCGCCCCACGTGCCTGACCAGAAACGGACCAGCACGATGTCGTCCCTCCGGATCTCGACGTGCTGCTTCTCGACCGCGGCCGCGAGCATCTCGGCCGTCACCGGTTCGTCGCCGCGCTTCGCGCTCACGTCGATGCAGACCGCGTCGCCGTGGAGCTTCTCGAGCGGCAGCTCCGCGACGCCTCGGCCGCGCGGCGTCCGTCGCGCGCCATCGTAGAAATGGAGGGAGGCGTCCACGTGTGTGCCGGTGTGATCCTCCATGACGAGCAGCTTCGTCGAGAAGCCGAGCTTGAACGTCGCGGCGTTCATGTAGGGCAGCATCGTGAACGGCGGCTTGATGTCCCAGGTGCGCAGGCCGTCCTTGAGCGTCAGCGTGAGGTCGACGATCCGCGCGGGCACGCGCGGATGCTAGGCGAGAACCTTCGCGCTCAGCGCGGAGAAGAGACCAGCGAGTACCGGCGGGAGCTTTCGTTTCAGGTCGAGCGTCGGGTCGTAGCCGCAGATCTCGAAGCCACGCACGTCGGACACCGACGCGATCGACGTGATCGCATCGCCGAGCTGCGCCAGTGACACGCCGCCCGCGGCCGGGAACACGACGGCTCCGACCTCGGCCGGATCGACGACGTCGATGTCGACATGCAGCCAGATCTTCCGCTTCCGCGCGAAGGCGATGATGCCGGCCGTGTCCGCCTCCTCGGCGTCGAAGCGGATGCGCGTGAGCTTGGAGCGATCGAGGTTCGTCCGCTCGCCGGGATCGAGCGCGCGCCCTCCGACGAGCGCGACGCGGTCCTCCGCGATCTTGTGCGAGCCCGGCCAGAGGAGCGGCGCGACCGACCGCCCGCAGACGTGCGCGAGGCACATGCCGCCGACGTAATGAGACGGCGTCGTCGCGAGCGTGTTGAAGTCGCCGTGCGCGTCGAAGTACACGAGCGCGAGATCGGGCTCGACCGCGATGGCACCCGCGAGCGTCCCGGCGACGAGCGTGCACTCCCCCCCGAGCACCGCGCAGGTGGCGCCGGCGCGCAGCGACCGGTCGATCGCGTCGCCGAGGGTGCGGCACGCCTCACGCGCCGCGGTCACCCACCGGTCGCGCGGGTTGAACGGCACGCGGACGTGTTTCTCCGGCCCGAGTCGTGTAACGAAGTGCTCGGAAAGCGCGCCAGGTGCGGCTGCCATCCCCGCGAACCGGGTCTCCGTGACCACACCGGCCTCGAAGAGATGGAGCGGGCGAGCCGCCATCGCTGGCATCTTAGGCGGCTCGCTCGCCTGTCTGGAAGCCTCCCGCACGCGCGGGAGGCGCTTCTACATCTTTATGAGACCGCTCTGGACGAGCGCGAGGCAGATGACCGCGATCGCCGCCAGTGGCCACTTGGACCAGCGGCCCGAGACGAGCATGAGGACGCCACAGACGAGTGCGATGAGCGTGAGCAGAAGGCTGACGGTGATGGTCAATCGACACCTCCGTGTGCTGCCCTGTTAGGCGAGCAAGAGTATGGCCAGCGCCGCGGAGCTAGTCCCCGAGGGAAGCGAGCAGGCGGTCGATCGCCGCCAGGCCGGCGTGCAGGATCCGGGGTTCCATCCCATAGCCGATGCGCAGGTGGCGCTCGGCGCGGAAGTGGATGCCGGGGACGACCATCGTCGAGTACTCGCGGATGAGCCGGTCGACGAGGGCCATCGACTCGATGGGAAACCGGTAGCTGAAGAAGCAGATCCCGCCCGCCTGTGGCGGCGTCCAGTGCAGCTCGCGTGAATGTGTCGCCGCCCAGTCCTCCAGCTTCGGCCAGCGCTCGCCGAGGATGAATCGCGCGCGCTTCAGCAGCTCGGTGCGGCGCTCGAGCGCGATCTCCGCCAGCGACTCGGAGATGGTCGCCGGCGCGATGGTCGTGTAGTCCTTGAGACGGAGCGCGGCCTGCACCTCATCTTCCGGCGCGACGAGCCAGCCGATCCGCAGACCGGGCAGGCCGTAGACCTTCGAGAGGCCGCCGGTCACCACGATGCGGTCGCCGCGTCCGGAGAACGACGCGCTCTCATTGCTGTCGAGCTCCGCGCCGCGGTAGACCTCGTCGGAAAGGATCCACGCGCCGTGTTTCGCGGCGATCGCGACGACGCGATCGATCTCGGTGCGCGAGAGCAGCTGGCCGGTCGGGTTGTTCGGCGTGCAGACGCAGATGAGCTTCGTGCGCTCGTTCACCGCGGCCGCGAGCGCGTCGAGATCGATGTGCCAGCCGCGCTCTTCGCGTAGCCACACCTCGCGCACCCGCGCACCGAGCCCTTGCGCGATGCCGTGCACCTGCATGTAGTTCGGCATCACGACCACAACGTCGTCGCCGGCCGAGACGAGCGTCATGAGCGCGAGGAAGTTCGCCTCGCTCGTGCCGGTCGTGATGAGCACGTTCTTCGCGTCGCTTCCGGAGTGGAATCCCGCGATGAGCGCTCGCGTCGGCTCGCGCCCGACGCCCTCGGCATAACCGAGCTTCGAGCGCATGAGCTCCTTCTGATCGCGCGTGATCTCTTCGAGCGTCAGCGCCTCGACCCCGGACTCGGACAGGTCGTACTTCACCCGGTGCTCCCAGGTGGACTGCATGCGCTCCATGTCAAAGGAGGGGAACTTCATCGGTGCGCGGTCCAGTCTGTCATCAGCGCTTCTCCGCGTCCGCGCGGAGGCGTTGCAGCTGCTTCCGGGCGAACTCGAGGACGTACGCGCGTTCGAACGACCCGATCCGCCCGGTGACCTCAACGGCGTCGACGACGTTCGCGTAGCGGAACAGGACCGTCAGCGTGATGAGCACGCTGTCGGCGGTGGGCTGTTGGAAGGTGAACGCCTGCGATTCGTCGCCGATGGTCTCGCCGAGGTCGGTCTGGATCGATCCGAGCTCGAGCGCCCTCCTGCGAAAGTCGTTGGCCGTCGTGATCGCCGCCCGCTCGTCGGCGGTCGTGATGAGGATCGAGTCGATCACGCAGCAGACGAATGGATCGCCGCCCTTCGTGAAGGACCGGACGTAGCCGGCTGCGAGCCGATCTCGCAGCACCGACGGTGTCGTGCCGAGACCGTTCGCGAGATCGTCTGGGCTCATCGTGTCGTCCTTGTCGATCACGTAGTCCGCGGGCAGGTCGGCGGCCTGGAGGATCACGGTCTGTGGCGCGCCGCGCACCGCGCGCACCGGCGGACCGCTCGGTGCCGGAGCGGGCGCGGAGCAGGCGAGGACCGCCACCACGAGCAGCGCCGCGCGGCACCTCACTGGTCCACAGTAGTGACGCGCCGATCGGCAAGGCAGAATCGGACGATGCGCCGCATCGGACACCGCGGGGCGATGGGTCACGCTCCCGAGAACACCATCGCGTCGTTCCAGAAGGCGCTCGATCTCGCGTGCGATGAGGTCGAGACGGACGTGTGGCTGACGCAGGATGGGCGGCTGCTCATCTCGCACGATCGACCGACGGCGAAGACCACGCTGGCCCTCGACGAGGTGCTCGACTTCTGCCGCGGCCGCATGGCGGTGAACGTCGAGCTCAAGTGTGAGAAGGACGAGGCCCGCGCGCGCGAGACCGGAGCGGCCGTCGCGGCCCGCCTCGCCGCGCGCGGCAGCGGCGACGTCTATGTCTCCAGCTTCTGGTGGTCGGCGCTCGAAGGCGCGCGCACCGCCGCGCCCGCCGTCCGCCGCGCCTTCGTCTACAGCGATTCGCCGGACCGCGCTCCGCTCTTCGCGAGCGCAAAGGCGCTGGCGCTGTGGGCGCTGCATCCGAACCGCGCGTACGTCACCGCGGACCTAGTCCGCGCGGCGCATGCGGCGTCGCTGCGCGTGAACGCGTGGACGGTGAATGACGCGAAGGAGATCACGACGTTCCGCAACTGGTCCGTCGATGGGATCATGTCCGACTTTCCGGAGCGGGTACCGAAGGACTAGGCGTCTGCCGGGGTGGCCCACCCGCGCGAGCGCTCGACCGCACGATGCCAGTCGGCGTAGAGCTGCTCGCGCTCGTCGCGTGACATCCTCGGTTCGTATCGCGCGGCGATCGTGCGCCGCCCTCGCAGCTCCTCCGGCGTCTTCCAGAAACCGACGGCGAGACCCGCGAGGAACGCGGCGCCGAGCGCGGTCGTCTCGCGGACCGCCGCGACCTCGACGGGAATCCCGAGAACGTCGGACTGGAACTGCATGAGGAACCGGTTCGCCGTGCCGCCACCGTCCGCGCGCAACACCTCGATGCGCTGTCCGGCGGTGGCCATCGCCTCGACCAGATCCCGCGTCTGATAGGCGATGCTCTCGAGCGTCGCGCGCGCGAGGTGCGCGCGGGTGGTCCCGCGCTCGATCCCGATGAGCAGTCCGCGCGCGTACATGTCCCACTGCGGCGCGCCGAGGCCGGTGAAGGCGGGAACGAAGTACACGCCGTCGTTACCGTCGAGGCTCGTCGCGAGCGCCTCGGTCTCCTCCGCACGCGCGATGACGCCGAGGCCGTCGCGCAGCCACTGCACCGCGGCGCCGGTGATGAAGGCGCTTCCCTCGAGCGCGTACCGCGCGCCGTCACCGATGTCCCACGCGATCGTCGTGAGCAATCCACCGCGCGCCGGCGCCGCGGTCGCGCCGGTATTCGCGAGCAGGAAGCAGCCGGTGCCGTAGGTGTTCTTCGCTTCTCCGGGCGCGAAGCAGGTCTGACCGAAGAGTGCGGCCTGCTGATCGCCGGCGATCCCCGCGATGGGCAGCGCCGTGCCGAAGTGCGCGGGGTCGGTCTCGCCGACGACACCCATCGAGCGCACCGGCTTCGCGAACATCACGCGCGGCAGGTCGAGCGCGGCGAGAAGCTCGTCGTCCCAGCGCTGCCGGTGGATGTCGAAGACCATCGTCCGCGAGGCATTCGACACATCGGTGACGTGCGCGCGACCGCCGGTGAGCTTCCACACCAGCCAGGTGTCGATCGTCCCGCAGAGCAGGTCACCCCGGGCCGCGCTCGCCTGAGCACCGGGGACCTGATCGAGGATCCAGCGCACCTTCGTCGCCGAGAAGTAGGCGTCGATCACGAGACCGGTGCGCTGGCGCACCAGGGCTTCGAGCCCGCGGGCGCGCAGCGCTTCGCAGACCTGTGCGCTGGCGCGGCTCTGCCACACCACCGCGGGGTGGATCGGGCGGCCGGTGGCGCGCTCCCAGACGACGGTGGTCTCGCGCTGGTTCGTGATGCCGACGGCCGCGACCTCGCGCGCGCCGATGCCGGCCGCCGCGAGCGCGTCGCGCCCGACGGCGACCGTCGTCGCGAAGATCTCATCGGGATCGTGCTCGACGTGTCCCGATGCGGGGTAGCTCTGCGCGATCTCGCGGTCCGCGCTGCCACGGACGGCTCCCGCTGCGTCGAAGACGAGCGCGGCCGAGCCGGTCGTGCCCTGGTCGAGGGCCAGGACGAAGCTCACGTCACGCTGAAGCGACGCATGGGCTCCACCTCGCGGCAGTACGCGGCGATCTCTCTCTTGCGCCGCTCAGCATCCCAGCCGAGAAGGCGACCCATCAGCTCCGCGACCGCGTCGACGCAGTCGAGGCCCTGGCACTGCGCGAGGCCGAGAGCCGTTCGTCGCAGCAGGGCATCGCCGATCGTGAGCGCCCATTCGCGACGCACGGCGTGGACGATCTCCGCGGCGACGCCGCGGTGATGTGGGCAGAGCGGCGCGGCGAGGGACGGATCGCCCGCGGCGAGCGCGGCGATCTCTCGATCGCGCGATCCATCCGCGCCCGGCAACAGTGCCTCCGCTGTGACCGAGCTCTGTCCCTCGGGGTCGTGTGTTCCCGCCCGGGCTTCGCGCTCGAGCTTTCGCGCGGCGAGGTCGGTCACCTCTTCCGCGATCGCGCGGTACGCGGTGATCTTCCCGCCGACGACGGACAGCACGCCCGCGACGCCATCGCGGCGCTCGTGGTCGTACAGCGCGTGTTTGCGCGATACCTGGCCCTCGCTGACGCCCTCCTCGCGAACGAGCGCGCGCACGCCGGCCCAGGTGAAGAAGATCTCGTCGAACGGCGCCTTCGGGAACGCTCGTCGCGCTTCCTCCTGCAGGTAGCGGACGTCCTCCTCGGTGGCGGCCGCGTCCGCCGGGTCTCCGTCGTAGTCGGTGTCGGTCGTGCCAACGATCGTCGTGTCGAGCCACGGAACGACGAAGAAGAGCCGGCCATCGCGCCGCGCGAATAGCACGTGGGCCTGCTGCGTCGCGCGCGGCGTGACGAGATGGATGCCTTTCGTCAGGCGGAGCAGCGGTTTCGCGCCGCTTCGCAGCGGCGCGATGCTGCGATCGAGCCACGGACCGGTCGCGTTCACGGTCATCCGGGCCCGCACGTCGATCTCGACGCCGGCCATCCGGTCAAGCACCGCGGCGCCCACAACGCGTTCACCGTCGCGCAGATACGAGTTCGCGCGCGCGTGGTTGAGCACGAGCGCGCCGTGAGTCGCGGCATCGACGATGTTCTCGATCACGAGGCGCTCCACCAGCGGGACCTGCGCGTCGTAAAAGCGCCACGCGCCCTGCAGTCCGTCCGGATCGAGGGCGGGCTCGGCCGCGAGCGTCTCGTCGCGCCCCAGCCACTTGCGTCTCGGGAGGCTCTTGTCGAGCGAGAGGATGTCGTAGAGCTGCATACCCATGCGTAGCTTTGCCTGATACCAAAGGCTCGGGCGATAGAGCGGTAGCAGGAACGGAAGGGGGAAGACAAGGTGTGGCGCGATGCGAAGCAGGATCTCGCGCTCGCGCATGTCGCTGCGCACCAGCGCGAAGTCGAAGAGCTCGAGATAGCGGAGGCCACCATGGATGAGCCGCGTCGGCCGCGAGGTCGTCCCGGAGGCGAAGTCATCCTGTTCGACGAGCGCGACCGAGAGTCCGCGGAGGGCCGCGTCACGCGCGATCCCCGCTCCGATGATGCCGCCGCCGATGACCAGGACATCGACGGTGCGCCCGCCCAGCGACCGCACCGTCTCTTCTCGTGTGGCTATGGATTCGCCTTGTTGTACTTCACGGTCGCGGCATCGTACCGCTGATCTCGAGGAGATCGGTGAGGATCGCGTACGCGACCTGGTCGACGTGCGGATCGTGGAGCTGGACCACGACACGGCCGGCGAGGTCGGTCTCGAAGACGAGGCCCATCGAGAAGTCGTCGACCGCGAAGAGCGGGTCCAGCGGAGACAGCCGCCGTGGACCGAATGACGCGACCACCTTTCCGTCGCGGCGCGCGATCTCGATCAGCGGACGCACCCGATCACCGTTGTCGGCCGCGGCACGCGCCGCCTTCGCGGCCCGCTCGTCGATCGGCTCGCGCGAGACGTCTTCGGGCACGAGGTCGGCGTCCATGAGCACGTTCGCCAGGATCGTGGCCTTGGCGGCGGCGTCATGCCCTTCGAGATCGTTGCGCGGATCGGCCTCCGCGATGCCGAGCCGCTGCGCGTCCGCGAGCGCGTCCTCGAACGGGACGCCCGCGGCGGCGGCGCTCAGGATGTGGTTGTTCGTGCTCGACACGATTCCGCGGATCGCGCTGATCTTCGCGAGCGGCAGCGCCGCGCGACGCAGTGTGAAGACCGGCAGGCAATCGGCCAGCGTCGCCTCGAAGCGCAGCATCCGGCCCTGCCGCGTCGCGAGCGCGTCGAGCTCGCGGTACGCGCGCGCGATCGGCCCTTTGTTCGCGGTCACGACGTGCATGCCGGCCGTGAGTGCTTCGCGGAGGTAGGTGAGCGCGGGCTCGCCGGCAACCGGATCGAGCGGCGTCATCTCGACCAGGACGTCCGCGGGAAGCGAAGCGAACGGTGGTGGTGAGCCGAGCGGTAGATCGGTGCCGGCGAGGATCGTCGCGAGGTCAATGCCCGCCGCGGCCACGACAACCCCGTGGCGCCGCGTTGCCAATGCGGTAATGGTGAACGGCGTCCCTGTCGCGAGCAGCATTCGCGCGAGCGCTCGCCCGACGTTGCCGAAGCCGTAGAGCGCGAGTCGCACTCGGCCACCCTACATGGCAACCCCGCGTCATACGTCCTGGTCGCGATCCCAAGAGAAGCAAAGCAGCCAGACCCGATCTGGGGCTGGCTGCTTTGACGACTTCCAGACTGCTAGTTGAAGGGCGAATTAGATGAGGGGCCAACTCCCGCGGTGCACGTGTCTTGCTCGTTCAATAAGTACGTGTTGGTCCTTGTCCGCCCTAGACCTCCGCCAGCCCGGAAGAAGAGCAGGCCACAGGCCACGAAGTCAGGGGGCGTGTAGTAGTTGGCCGAAATCGCGTTTCCCGAGACCAAACCGCGTGCTCCAAAGCCGATCTGAACACCGTTCTGTGCGGCATCACCCAGGACCGTCGGTCCCCTTCCGGTGACGGTGTTGCCCGTCACGGTCACGAACGTGCCTGGCTCGTTCGCGGTAATGCCGTTCTTGCCATAGTCATCGACGGTGTTGCCGGTCAGCGTCACGTTTGAGTTCAGGTCCGGCCCACCGTTGGCACTCTGGACGAAGATGCCGAGGACAGCCTGGCAACCCAGCGCCGAGGGCTGTTTGATGCTCGTTACGCGGGTGCTATCGACGAGGCCCGAGCTGGCTCGATAGAAGAGACCGACAAAACCGGGGGAACAACTCGTCAAGGAGGCACCGGCAACACTGCCATCGACCGTGAGATCCGTCACGGCCACGCCCGACGCTCCGTCCACCAGGACGATCGCGGCGATGGGGAAACCCGAGAACAAGCTGGAGGTGTTCGCGAAGACGGCGACGGGCTTGATCATCGTCGCCGCTGCGCCTGCTCCCTCGAGCGTGAGTGGCCTCGTGATGACTACTTGCTCCGGATATGTGCCGGCGCCGACCAGTACAGACTCGCCGGACTCAGCATGGTTTACGGCCAACTGGATGGTCGGATGCTGGTCTTGGCACGAAGACAACCTGGGATCCGGGAAAAAGACGTTCACGCAGTGCACCGTGATGCCGTCCGTGTCTTGCGCCAGCGTCGGCCCTGGTGAGCTCACGAGGGCCAGAACCGACCCTTGTGAGGCCAGGAGGAGTACGAGCATTGCAGCTAGCACGATCGTGGTAAGCCGCGCTCTCTTCGTCCGCTCTGGTAGAGATGCCGCCATGGGTCACCCCCGCGTCGTAGCGACGCGCCGTTGTGCGGCAGCTCCGGCAGGCGAGGATGCGCGTCGGACTTTCGCGCGCCTCTGAGCGTCCGCCGGGCTGGAGCGGCAGCACAGGCTGTACCGATTGCGCGTCGCTTGCGTCAACGTTTGGCAACAAGATCAGTGCGGCACCACCGCTCGGCGGCTCGACCTCCACCCGGCCTTGCTGCTAACCTTTCTCTCAATACGCGTCCGCGGGGCCCCACCGGCGTTTTCGGTGGAGCCCCTTTTCGGCGTCCACATAGCCAGATAAAGGAGAGAAGGCCCTAGTGCGCCTCGCGAAACTATTCCAGCGCCGCGCCCCGCCACGCGTCGATCGCCTTGTCGTTGGCCTCGGTAATCCGGGCGACGGTTATGCGAATACACGCCATAACGTCGGTTTCCAGGTCGCGAACCGACTCGCCAAGCGGGCGCGCCTCGAGTTCGACATCAAGGCGGCGGAGTCGCGCATCGCGGAGGGCTCGCTGGGCGACCTGCGTATCGCGATCGCGCGCCCGCAGACGTTCATGAACGACAGCGGCCGAGCCGTCGGGAAGCTGCTCGACCGCTATCGCCTCACGCCGGACGCGCTGCTCGTCGTCTTCGATGAGGTCGACCTGCCGCTCGGCAAGGTGCGCCTGCGCGAGCGCGGCGGTCCGGGCACGCACAACGGCATGCGCTCGATCACGAGCGAGATCGGCGAGGGCTTTCCGCGCCTGCGGATCGGCGTCGCCCCGGTCGATCCGACCGTCGAGATCGCCGACCTCGCGCAGTACGTGCTGTCCCCGTTCGCGCCTGACGAGCGCCCGGAGGCCGACGCGGTGATCCTCCGCGGGGCCGAGGCGGCGGAGGTCGCGGTCCGCGACGGGATCAAGCGCGCGATGGACAAGTTCAATGGCTAGCACGGCGGCACTCGGTTCGGCCCGTCTTGGCGGCATCCTCGCGCTCGCGGAACGGAGCGAGCGGTTCCGCGAGCTCGCCGAGCGTCTCGAGGACCGGCGCCCGACAAAGGTCGCCGACGCCACCGCCGGCGCGCGCGCGTTCGCTTGGGCGTCGCTCGTCGAGGTTTCGCGGAGGACCGTAGTCGTGGTCGCGCCGAGCGAGGACCGAGCACGGCGCTGGCGCGCGGAGCTCGCGGCCTGGCTGGGGGAGGAGCGCGTGCTTTCGTTCCCCGAGCGGGAGACGATGCCGTACGAGATCGGCACCGCGTCCGCCGGCGCGGTACATCAGCGCCTGCTCACGCTCTGGCGCGCGCACACCGCGCCTGAGCCGGTCGCGATCGTCGCTCCGCTGCGCGCGCTCATGCAACACACCATCGCGCCCGCGGACCTGCGCGAGCGCGGGCGGACGCTGCGCGCGGGTGACCGCGTGTCGTGGAACGCGACGGCGGAGTGGCTCTTCGAGCTCGGCTACGAACCCGTCGCGGAGGTGAGCGAGCCCGGCAGCTTCTCGCGCCGCGGCGGGATCCTCGACGTGTACCCCGCGTCGGCCGACATGCCGGTGCGCATCGAGCTCTTCGGCGACGAGATCGAGACGCTCCGCAGATTCGATCCGGTGACGCAGCGCTCGCAGGACGCCGCCGACTCCGTCGACATCCTTCCCGCGCGTGAGTACTCGCTCGACGGCGCCGCCGCGCTCGCCGAGCGCCTCGCCGCTGCGCAGTGGGAACGACCGCGCGGCGAAGAGGACGAGCTACAGCCGTACGCGTCGCTGGTGGAGGCGCTGCGCGAGGGTCGCGCCGCGCCGGGCACCGACGCGTTCGCGCCAGCGCTCGGAGCGACCGCCTCGCTTCTCGATCATCTCGGCGACCGCGCCACCGTCGTGTTCGAGGACTCGGTCGAGCTCGGCCTCACCCACGACGCGCACGAGGCCCAGGCCGATGAGCGACGCGAGGAGCTGCGCGAACAGGGCCTCGCCGTGACGGTCTTCCCGCCCCCGTATGTGCCGCGCGACCGTCTCGACGCGTCCGCCGACGAACGCGGCGCGGTGCGCGTGCGTCCCGATGCCGACGCGCTGCGGCTCGGGTGGGGCGGGATCACGTCGTATGCGGGCAGGCTCGACGCGTTCCTCCGAGAGGTCGCCGGCGCCGGACGCGACCTGAGGATCGTCGCGTCGCCGCAGGCCGCCCGCCTCGCGGAGCTGCTCGCCGATCGCGACGTGACGGCCGCGCCTCGCGACACCGTGGCCGAGGTGCCGTCGGACGGCGCGCTCGTGCTCGCGCACGTCGGTCTGGCGGAGGGCTTCGCCGTGCCGGAGCTCTCGCTGCGCGTGTTCACCGACGCGGAGGTCTTCGGCTTCCGTAAGCCGCGGCATCCGGAGCGCCGACGTCGTCGCGTCGCGGTCGGCTCGTTCCTGTCCGACCTGAAGCCAGGCGACCACGTGGTGCACGAGGACCACGGGATCGCGCGGTTTGAGCGCTTCATCACGCGTGAGATCGCGGGTGTCGTGCGCGAGTACCTCGAGCTGCGTTTCGCGGGCACCGACGTCGTGGCGCTTCCGACGGAGCGCGTCGATCGCGTGACGCGCTACGTCGGCGGCACACCGCCGGCCCTGTCTGCGCTCGGTGGTCGCGACTGGGCCGCGACGAAGCGCAAGGCGAAGAAGGCGGTGGAGGAGATCGCGCGCGAGCTGATCCGGCTGTATGCCGCGCGCGAGACGATCAGCGCTCACGCCTTCGGCCGCGACACGCCGTGGCAGATCGAGATGGAGAACGCCTTCCCATTCACCGAAACCCCCGATCAGCTGCAGGCGATCGAGGACACCAAACGCGACATGGAGCGTCCACGTCCGATGGACCGTCTGGTCGTGGGTGACGTGGGTTACGGGAAGACTGAGGTCGCGCTGCGCGCGGCGTTCAAGGCGGTGCAGGACGGCAAGCAGGTCGCGGTGCTCGTGCCGACCACGGTCCTCGCCCAGCAGCACTTCGAGACATTCTCCGAACGGCTGGCCACCTTCCCGGTGCGTGTCGCGATGCTGTCGCGCTTCCGCACGCCGCCCGAACAGCGCGAGGTCGTCGCGCAGCTCGCGACCGGCGAGGTCGACGTTGTCATCGGCACGCATCGGCTGCTTCAGAAGGACGTGCAGTTCCGCGATCTCGGTCTCCTCGTCATCGACGAGGAGCATCGCTTCGGCGTGAAGCACAAGGAGCGCATGAAGCAGATGCGGACCGAGGTGCACGTCCTCTCGATGACCGCGACTCCCATCCCGCGCACGCTGCACATGGCGCTGTCCGGCGTGCGAGACATCAGCGTCATCGAGACGCCGCCCGAGGATCGTCAGCCGATCGAGACCCACGTGGTCGAGCGCACCGACGACGTCCTGCGCGAGGCCATCCTGCGCGAGCTCGATCGCGGCGGCCAGGTCTTCTTCGTCCACAACCGCGTGCAGGGCATCGAGCACGAGACGCAGCGACTTCGCGCGCTCGTGCCGCAGGCGCGCTTCGTCGTTGGGCACGGCCAGATGGACGAACGCAAGCTCGAACGCGTGATGGTCGAGTTCGCCGACGCCGAGCACGACGTGCTGGTGTGTACGACGATCATCGAATCGGGCCTCGACATCCCGAACGTGAACACCATCGTGATCGACCGCGCCGGCCAGCTCGGGCTCGCGCAGCTCTACCAGCTGCGCGGTCGCGTCGGCCGCAGCGCCGCGAAGGCGTATGCGTACCTGCTGCACGAGAAGCAGGAGCGGCTCAGCGACGACGCGCGCAAGCGCCTGCAGGCGGTGTTCGAGGCGAGCGAGCTCGGCGCCGGCTTCAAGATCGCGATGCACGACCTCGAGATCCGCGGCGCGGGCAACATCCTCGGCGCCGAGCAGCACGGCCACGTCACGGCTGTCGGGTTCGAGCTCTACACGCAGCTCCTCGAGGAGGCCGTGAACGAGCAGCGCGGCGCGCCGCGGGCCGAAGCGCTGCCGGAGGTCACCGTGGACCTGGCGCTCTCGACCGCGATCCCCGATGAATACGTGCCGAGCCGGCAGCGCAAGCTCGAGCTCTACCGGCGCATCGCCGAGCTCCGCGCGCTCGACGACCTCAGCACCCTGCGCGACGAGCTGCGCGACCGCTACGGGCCGCCACCGGATCCGGTCCGCAACCTCCTCTACGGCGTCGAGGTGAAGCTCCGCGCGGTGAGCGCGGGCGCGACCGAAGTCCGCGCGCGCGGTCCGGAGCTGCGCCTCGTGCTATCGCGCGACATCACGTCGCAGCAGCGTGGCGCGGTCGCGCGCGTGTTCCCGAAGGCGCAGACCGGTCAGCGCCAGATCCGCCTCTCGGTGCTCGACACCCGCGGTGACTGGCGCGACGCGCTGACACGACTCCTCGACCTGGTCGCCGCGTGATCTGGCTCTTCGCCGCGTTCCTCGTCGTCTGGGGCAACCTGCAGCCGCCGCTCATCGGCGCGACGGCCGTGCTTCCCGGTGGGAGCTGGGCATTCGTGGCTGCCGGAGTCGGCCTGGCCACGGCGGCGCTCGCCGCCGCGTACCAGGGACGCCTCGATGCCGGCGCGCTCGGCCTCTCGCGTGCGCATCTCGCGCGCGGCCTGGCCGTTGGTGCGGTCGCCGGATCGAGCCTCGCGGCGCTGAGCCTCGCGGCGATGCAGCTCGCGCCGACGATCACCGGCCGGGCGATCGTCTACGAGCCGCTGTCTCGAGTCTCGGCGTCCGAGCTGGCTTTACACATCGCGGTCTTCTTGCCGCTCGGCGTGGTGTTGCCGGAGGAGCTGGCGTTCCGCGGGACGCTGTTCGGACTGCTCCAGAGTGCCGGCATGCGCGCGGCGATCGTCGGCTCCGGTGTGACGTTCGCGCTCTGGCATTCCGCGGTCGCGGTCGTCACCGTCGGCGACACCACGCTGGCACCGCCCTCGCCGTGGTTCCTGCCCGCTGTCGCCGGCGCGCTCGTCGTCGTCTTTGTCGGTGGCGTCGCGCTAGCCACGCTCCGGCTTCGCGCGCGCTCGCTCGGCGCGAGTGTCGCGGCGCACTGGACGTTCAATGCCCTGCTGCTCGTGGGACTCTGGGTGACGATGCCAACGCAGAGACTTTCGCCATGAGGATCGGCGTCGACCTCGATGACGTGATGGCGATCTGCGCCGTGCCCTACCTGCGGAAGTTCGCCGAGGAGTTCGGCGTCGTGCTGCCGGACGAGCAGGAGATCGGATGGCACCTGCTGTCGCGGATGCAGAAGGACACGCCGTACGACAAGCTCGTTCCGGGTCTCGAGCGCGTCACGCCCGAGCAGCGCGATCGCTTCCGGATGAAGCTGTACGACGGTAAGTTCTTCAGCGAGCTCGAGGTCTACGAAGACTGCCCCGCCGTCCTCGAGCAGCTCGTCGCGGCCGGGCACGAGCTGTACTTCATCACCGCGCGCGCCGAGCGGCGGCGGATGATCACGGTGACATGGCTGCGGGAGAAAGGCCTGTTCGATTACGCGAAGGCCGTGCACCTGAAGCCGATCGGCGAGTTCCGGCCCGACCAACCGCGCGGTCGGTACGATCCCCAGGGGTCTGCCGCGTACAAGACGCGGCTCGCGCTCGAGCTGCGCCTCGAGGTGTTCTGCGAGGACGACGACCTCATCTCGCGCAGCCTCGCGGAGGCCGGCGTGCGCGTCTTCCTGTTCGACCATCCCTGGAACCGCGAGGTCGAGCATCCCCTCGTCACACGCGTGAACGGTTGGTCCGAGGTCCCCGACCTGCTCGCGGACGCATGACCGAGCCGGTCACCTTCTACTTCGTGCGCCACGGCGAGAGCGAGGCGAATGCCGCGCGCCGTTTCGCCGGGCGGACCGACAGTCCGCTCACGGAGCGGGGCCGGCGGCAGGCGGAGGCGGTGGCCGAGACGCTCGCAAAGGTCCACTTCGACCGGATCGTTTCGAGCCCCCTCGCGCGGTGCCGCGACACGGCCGTCGTCATCGCGCGCCGTCATCAGCTGCCCGTCGATCTCGAGCCCGATCTGGTGGAGATCGACGTCGGGGAGAAGACCGGAGCGCCCTTCGACGAGATCGTGGGTCTGCCCGAGTGGCGCGACGACGGCTTCGTCGCCTGGCCACGAGGCGAAACGCTGGAAGCGGTCCTGTCGCGCGCGCACCGCGTGATCACGCGCATCGCGGCCGAGAGCGCCGGGCAACAAGTTCTGGTCGTCGGGCACGGCGGCGTGACGCGGATCCTCATGAGCCACTTCCTCGGCCTGCTGCCGCGTCTCGACCGCAGCCCCGCGACGAACACCAACATCAGCGTCGTGGTGAGCGACGGCCTCACGCATCGAGTGGAGCGATTGTTCACCGATGCGCACCTCGTTTAGGCTTCGCCCGTGGCCGTAACGAGCAAGGATCTCGCGGCGCGCATCCGCGACATTCCCGACTTCCCGAAGCCGGGCATCCTCTTCAAGGACATCACGACGCTGCTCAAGGACGGCGACTCGTTCAAAGCCGCCGTCGACGGTTTGCTGGAGCGCATCGGCCAGCGAGAGATCGATGTCGTCGTGGGCATGGAGTCGCGTGGCTTCATCTTCGGCGCCCCGATCGCGTATAAGCTCGGCGTCGGCTTCGTGCCGGTCCGCAAGCTTGGCAAGCTGCCCGCCGACGTGGTGAGCGTGGAGTACGACCTCGAGTACGGATCCGCCACGCTCGAGATGCACCGGGATGCTCTGAAACCGGGCGCAAAAGTGCTGATCGTCGACGATCTCCTCGCGACCGGCGGCACCGTCGCCGGGACGATCGAGCTCGTGAAGCAGCTCAAAGGAGAGATCGTCGCGCTCGCCTTCCTGATCGAGCTCGTCGCACTCAAGGGACGCGACAAGCTCGCCGGCCACGACATCGTTACACTCATACAGGCATAGCGTTCCAGCGACCGGCGGAGGCCCGCTTGGTCCTTTCCACTAAGAAGGAGGACCGATGACCGCGGCCCCGTTGCTGCCAGAGATCCGCCTCGAAGACCAACCGTCGGCCGAGAGCGCGCGCGCGTTCTTCCAGCGCGACCGTCTCATGTCCGCCTACGCGCTCGCGGACATCGACGCGGCGGAGATCGAGAGGGCGCGCTGGTGGACCGCCGTACGTGGCGATGTGGTGGTCGCGTGCGCGCTCGTGGTGGAGGCGCTGCCGTTCCGGCCGTGCTTCGCCAGCGGCGAGAGCGAGGCGCTCGTGTCCATCTTCCAGGGCGGCATCCGCGAACCGCGGATCGTCGTGGCGACGCCGCCCGCGGGCCGCCTCGCGGTGGAGAGCGTGTATCGCTTCGAACGCGTCGAGAAGATGCACCGCATGGCCGTGTCGGTCGCGACGTTCCGACCGCGCCTCACCCACGGCGTTCGGCGCCTCGGGCCGGAGCAGCTCGACGACGTGATCGACCTGTATGGGCACGCCTCGCGCACCTACTTCACCGAGGCGCGACTCGAGCGCGAGATTTACTTCGGCGTGTACATCGGGACGACGCTCGTGTCTGCCGCCGGCACGCACGTCCGCTCGCGTCTTTCGAACATCGCCGCGGTCGGGAACGTGCTGACGCGGATCGCGTATCGCGACCGCGGTATGGCGACCTCGGTCACGTCCGCTGTGACCGAGGCCGCGCTGGAGCAGCACCGTGACGTCGTGCTGAACGTGCGGCAGGACAACGCGCCCGCGATCGCCGTCTACGACCGCCTCGGCTACCACGTTCACGGACCGTTCATCGAAGGCCCGGCGGTGCGCCGCTCGGCCTGGGATCGGATCCTGGGGAGAGTGAGATGACGACAACCAGTACCGCACCGCATCACGACGTCGTCGACATCGGGCTGGCTGACGTCGGGGCCCGACGCGTCGAGTGGGCCGGCCGCGAGATGCCGGTCCTGGCCGGCATCCGCAGGCGGCTCGCGAAGGAGCGGCCGTTCGCCGGGCTGCGGATCGCCGCCTGCCTCCACGTCACCACCGAGACCGCGAACCTCGCCATCACGCTGCGCGACGCGGGCGCGAGCGTCGCGCTCTGCGCCTCGAATCCGCTTTCGACGCAGGACGACGCCGCCGCGGCGCTCGTGGCGATCGAGGGGATCGCGGTCTTCGCGCGAAAGGGAGAGGACCGCGACACCTACTACCGGCACATCAACGCGGTGCTCGAGACCAAGCCGCAGATCACGATGGACGACGGCGCCGACGTGGTCACGCTGCTGCACACCGACCGCAAGGATCTGCTCCCGCACGTGAAGGGCGGCACTGAGGAGACCACCACCGGTGTCATCCGGCTGCGCGCCATGGCCGCGGAGGGCGTGCTGGCGTACCCGATCGTCGCGGTGAACGAGGCGCAGACCAAGCACATGTTCGACAACCAGTACGGGACGGGCCAATCAGCGGTCGACGGCATCCTGCGCGCGACGAACATCCTGCTCGCCGGCAAGACCGTCGTCGTGGCTGGGTATGGCTGGGTCGGCCGCGGCGTCGCATCGCGCTTCCGCGGCATGGGAGCCATCGTCATCATCGTCGAGGTCGACCCGCTCCGCGGGCTCGAGGCGGCGATGGACGGGTATCAGGTCATGCCGATCGCGGACGCCGCTCGCCACGGCGATCTCTTCATCACCTGCACGGGCAACGTGAACGTGATCGCGGCGAAGCACTTCGAGCACATGAAAGACGGCGCCATCCTCGCGAACGCCGGGCACTTCAACGACGAGATCGAGCTCGGCGCGCTGGCGAAGCAGGCGCGCTCGATGCGGGAGATCCGTCGCTTCGTCGACGAGTACGACCTCGGCGATCGGAAGATCTTCGTGCTCGGCGAGGGCCGGCTCATCAATCACGTCGCCGCGGAGGCGAATCCAGCGGCGGTCATGGACATGTCCTTCGCGAACCAGGCGCTCGCGATCGAGTACCTCATCAAGCACGCCGGGACGCTTGCCCCGCAGGTCTACCCTGTGCCGCGCGAGCTCGACGAGCAGATCTCACGCGCGAAGCTCGAGGCGATGGGTATGCGCATCGACAAGATGACCGAGGAACAGGCGATCTACGCGAAGTCATGGAAGGCGGGAACGTAAGAGTGGCGAGCTCGTTCATGACCTCTGACCGCACCCTCTTCACCAGCGAGTCGGTGACCGAGGGTCACCCGGACAAGCTGTGCGACCAGATCTCGGACGGGATGCTGGACGAGTGCCTGCGCCAGGATCCGAACGCGCGCGTCGCGTGCGAGACCGCGACGACGACCGGGACCATCCTCGTGTGTGGCGAGATCACGACGACGGCATGGGTCGACGTTCCCGCCCTGGTCCGCGCGATCGTCAAGGACATCGGTTACGTCAACGCCGACTACGGCTTCGATTACCAGAGCTGCGGCGTGCTCACCGCGATCAAGGAACAGTCGCGCGAGATCGCTCAGGGAGTGAACGAATCGCTCGAAGCGCGCGCCGGCACGGATGCGCACGAGCTCGGCGCGGGCGACCAGGGGATGATGTTCGGGTTCGCCGTGCGCGAGACCGAGGAGCTCATGCCTCTGCCGATCACCCTCGCGCACGCGGTGGCACGGGAGCTCGCGGCCGCGCGAAAGTCCAAGCGGCTGCCCTGGCTACGGCCCGACGGGAAGAGCCAGGTCACGGTCGAGTACTCCCGCGGCGTTCCGCAGCGCGTGCACACCGTCGTCGTGGCGGCGCAGCACGATCCGGGCATCTCGCACGACCGCATCGAGGCGGAGATCCGCGACGTCGTCGTGAAGGCGGCGATCCCGGCACGCTGGCTCGACGCGAAGACGAAGTACCTCGTCAACGGTACCGGCGCGTTCACCATCGGCGGACCCATGGGCGACGCCGGCCTTACCGGGCGCAAGATCATCGTCGACACCTACGGCGGCTACGCGCGGCACGGGGGCGGCGCGTTCAGCGGGAAGGATCCGACGAAGGTCGACCGCTCGGCGGCGTACGCCGCACGCTACGTCGCGAAGAACGTCGTCCAGGCGGGTCTCGCCGATCGCTTCGAGGTGCAGCTCGCGTACGTCATCGGCGGCGCGCAGCCGATCTCGCTCAACGTCGACACCTTCGGCACCGGCACGGTGGGGGACGAGACGATCCGCAACCTCATCGCGGAGCACTTCGACTTCCGACCCGGCGCGATCATCGAGCGATTCCAGCTGCGCCGTCCGATCTATCGGCAGACCGCCGCGTACGGCCACTTCGGCCGGCCCGACCTCGATCTGCCCTGGGAGCGCACCGACCTCGCGTCGAAGCTGGCCCGCGCGGCTGGAGCGAAGGCAGCGCTCGCCTAGCAGGCTGCCCGCAGGCCTTGCGGCCCAGGATGTGCATGCCCCCTGAGGGTCGGGAGCGGAAGGGTGCAGCCCCCCCGCTCCAAACGCCCTCAAGGAGGTCATGTCATGGCGAATTCGGATCTGAGCGTGAGACCGGCCGCCACCGCGTGGGCAGCAGTCCTGGGTGGCTGGGTCGCGACGATCGGCGCATCGGTCATCTTTGCGCCACTCGTCGCAGGTCTTCTCGTCGTCCCCGGCACGCGGCCCTCGAGCGGCGACATTGCGGTCGCCGTCCCGGTCGTGCTCGGCCTGTTCCTTTCCTATCTCGTCGGCGGCTACGTTGCCGGGCGCATGGCGGGTTATCGCACCAGCTGGCACGGGATGATGACCGCGTTCTTCATGCTGTTCGTCCTCGGCGTGCTCATGCTGCTCGGCGTCGCCGCGGACAACGGTCTGTTCGTCGCGTCGGGCATCCGCTCGGCGGCCGACGTCATCCCCGGCGTTCGCGATCTCAACCTCTACGCGTTCGGTGACGCCCTCACCTTCGGCGCGATCCTCGGCTTCCTCGCCGCCATCTTCGGCGGCTGGCTTGGCGGCCTGCTCGCGCCTTCTCACGTCGTCCGGGCGGTCGCTCCGGCGCGGGCGATTCCCGCCGGCGCGCCCATGACGGCGGCACGCGCCACCGAGCGGCGTGAGGTCGTGACCGAGCGTCCGCGGCGCATCCTGCCGGCCTTCGGACAGAAGGGCGGCGACCGCATCGAGAAGGAAGCGGTGCGCACCACGCGCGAGGACCGTGTCCAAGACCGCTCCTAGCTGGGCGGGCGGCACGACGACGGGGCGGCGCGAGTCGCCCCGTTTTTCGTGCCTCGAACAGCCCCGTTCGCCGACCGGATCCCTGAACTGGTCTTACCAGTCGGACGTATCCTCCTCGACGACCGGCGAAGCGGTCTCGGAGGGGTGTGAATGACACGTTTGCTCGCGATCCTCACAACACTCGCCCTGGTGCTCGCAGCCTGCGGGAGCACGCCCGTGTCGGGAACGACCGGGGGCGCCGCGAGCGCCACGCCGGGAGCGTCGAAGGCGATCTACGGCGGGACCATCACCTTCGGCCTCGAGAACGATGTGAGCAACCTCGACCCGATGCTGTCGGGTCTCTTCGTCGACCGGAACATCCACTACGCGATGTACGACTCGCTCGTCCGCGTTTCGCCGAAGGGCGACATCATCCCGTGGCTCGCGGAGAAGTGGTCGACGTCGAGCGATGGCAAGACGATCACGTTCAACCTCCGCCAGGGCGTGAAGTACCACGACGGCACGGCCTTCGACGCCGCGTCGGTGAAATGGAACATCGAGCGCTACATCAATACCAAGGGCTCGTCGCGAACGGGTGACCTGGGCGCGGTGGCGAGCGTCGAAGTGGTCGACCCGAGCACGGTGAAGTTCAACCTGAAGTCCGCCTTTGCGCCGCTCCTGGCGGCGCTCGTCGACCGCGCGGGCATGATGGTCAGCCAGAAGGTCGTCGACGCGATGGGCGCGGACTTCACTCTCAAGCCGTTCAAGGCCGGCACCGGCCCGTTCATCCTCACGGAGGCCGTGAAGAACGACCATTACACACTCGAGAAGAATCCGGACTGGTGGGGCAAGGACGACAAAGGCAACAAGCTCCCGTTCCTCGACAAGATCATCGTGAAGCCCATCCTCGACGGTGACGTCCGCCTCACCAACCTGCGCACCGGGCAGGTGCAGGTCATCAACCTGCTGGCCGGCAAGGACGTCCCCGCGACGAAGTCCGACCCCACGCTGACATATCAAGAGGTCGGCTCGTTCGCGTGGAGCAGCATGATCCCGAACGAGGCGCCGACCTACATCTTCAACGAGAAGCGCTACGTGAAGGCGATCGCGATGGCGATCGACCGTCAGGAGATCCTCGACAAGGGTCCGACGCAGGGCAACCTCGGTCTCGTGGGGTGGGGCCCGATCGCACCCGCGCACTTCGCGTATGACGCGAACTTCAAACCGTTCCCGAAGGCCGACCCGGAAGGCGCGAAGAAGCTCGTCGCCGAAGTGGGCAAGGGGCCGCTGAAGTTCGAGCTCCTTGTCTCATCCGGAGACGCGGCCATCCTGCAGCTCGCGCAGCTCATTCAGGCTGAGCTCGCGAAGGCGGATATCACCGCCGACATCAAGACACAGCTCTTCAACGACATCGTCACGCTCCAGCAGAGCCACAAGCACCTGGGCATGACCCTCATCGGATGGAGCGGACGGCTCGATCCGGATGGCAACAGCTACGACTTCGTCGTCACCGGCAAGACGAACAACGACTCGAGCTACTCGAACCCCAAGGTCGATGACCTCATGAACCAGCAGCGGATCGAGTCCGACCCGGCCAAGCGGAAGACGCTGTTGCAGCAGGCGCAGCAGATCTTCGTGGTCGACGACCCCGCTCGGGTCTGGTTCCAGTTCGGCATCTCGCCCCTCGTCACGGCCAAGCAAGTGACCGGCATGCAGGTCTACGCGGACCGCATCCCGCGCTTCGACACCGCCCAGCTGAGCAAGTGACCGACTAGCGATTTGAGAGCGAAGGCGACGGAGTGATCAGATACATCCTCCGTCGCCTCGTGCTCATGATCCCCGTGGCGCTCCTGGTGACTGTCGGCGTGTTCGCGCTCGCGCGTCTCTCGCCCGTCGATCCCGTGCTCGTCTTCGCCGGTGAGGAGCGCGACCCCGCCATGCTCGACGCGATCCGCCATCAGCTCGGGCTCGATCAGCCGCTGCCGGTGCAGTACGTCGCCTGGCTGAGCCATGCCGTGCAGGGTGACCTCGGCCGTTCCTTCCAGAACAAGCAACGCGTGTCCGAAGCGATCATCGAGCGCTTGCCGGCGACGTTCGAGCTCGGCCTCGCGGCGTTGCTCATCTCGATCACCTTCGCGCTCGTCATCGGCATCGTGTCCGCGGTCAAACGGAACTCCGTCGTCGATCTGCTCTCCACGAGCATCACGCTCATGGGCGTTTCGTTCCCGTCGTTCTTCCTCGGCGTCGTGCTCATCCTGCTGTTCGCGTACGTCATCCCCGGCCGGATCTTCCCGCCGGGCGGCTACACCCCGCTCATTCAAGATCCCGGCGCGAACCTGCGCTACCTCGTGCTGCCCGCGGCCACGCTCGCGACGGCCAGTCTCGCGTTGAACCTGCGGCAGGTCCGCTCGAGCCTCCTCGAAGTCTTTGGCTACGACTACATGCGGACCGCACGAGCGAAGGGACTACGGGAAGGCGCGGTGATCGTCCGGCACGCGCTGAAGAACGCGCTGATCCCCGTGGTCACGCTGGTCGGGATCCAGGTCGGCGCGATCATCGAGGGCGCCGTGATCACCGAGACGATCTTCTCGTGGCCGGGCGTGGGACGACTTGTGGTGCAGGCGATCCCGTCGCACGATTATCCCGTCGTCCAGGGCGTCGTGCTCGTGTCGGCGCTCTCGTTCATGTTCAGCACGCTGCTCGTGGACGTGCTGTACGCCTGGCTCGACCCGCGCATCTCCTACGAATCGGCGGCCGCCTGATGGCGGGAACCACGGTCCCGATCGCGCTGCGCCGCGAGCAGACCGACTGGCTGGGGTCGGCCGCGTACTTCCTGCGCCGCAATCCGCGCATGGTCATCGGCGGGCTCATCGTCTTGGCGTGGCTGGTCGCGGCGGCGTTCGCGCCCTGGGTCGCGCCATACGACCCGATCAAGGTGAACGTCATCGACTCGCTGCAGCCGCCGAACCCGCAGCACTGGCTCGGCACCGACGACCTCGGCCGCGACGTGCTCTCGCGCGTGATCTGGGGTTCTCGCGTGTCCCTGCGGGTCGGGCTCATCAGCGTGTCGATCGGCCTGTTCGTCGGGACGTCGCTCGGTCTCGCGGCCGGCTACCTCGGCGGGAAGTTCGACCTCATCATCATGCGTGGGATCGACGCGCTGCTCGCGTTCCCGGCGCTCATCCTCGCGATCGGCATCACGTCGGCGCTCGGTCCGCGGATCGAGAACGCGATGATCGCGATCGGCATCGTCGCGATCCCGGCGTACGCGCGCCTGACGCGCGGCCAGGTGCTCGCGGTGCGCGCACGCGAGTACATCGTCGCCGCCCGCACGATCGGCGCGCCCCCGCTGCGCATCGTGCTGCGCCACATCTTCCCGAACATCATGAACGCGCTCATCGTCCAGGCCACGCTGTCGACCGCGTTCGCGATCCTGGCCGAGGCGGCCCTCTCGTTCCTCGGGCTCGGAGCGCAGCCGCCGGAGCCGTCGTGGGGCCAGGACATCAACTACTCGCAGCGCTACCTGGCGAACCTCAAGTGGTGGATGAGCGTCGGGCCGGGCGTCGCGATCTTCACCGCCGTCTTCGCCTTCAATTTCCTGGGCGACGCCCTCCGCGACGCGCTCGACCCGCGCCTTCGGCGGTCCGGCTAGTACCGGAGTCCTAGGACCCACCGATACCCAACAGCGGCTGCTCGTTCGGCGGCTCGGTGCTACTCCTAGCGCGACATGCAGGTGAGCCAGGTCGCATATGACCGTTTCGTCGTGGTGCTCCCGCCGGCCGACGCGGACTACCGCCCGCTCGCCGACCCGGAGACCCTTGCCGAAACGGCCGCGTGGCTCTGGGAGTTCGGGCCGACGCCGCTGCTCGCGGTCGTGGGCTACGACGGCGCCGCTCCGAGCTGGCTCTCCGCATGGTCACCGCGCAAGATCGACGCGGCACACGAAGGTTCGAAGCGTGGGGCCGCGGTCCTCCTGAGCGAGCGAGCGGACCTCGAACGCTTCCTCTCCGAGGGCGCGCCGCACGAGCACACCGAGCTCCTGTGGCCGAGCATCTCCGAGGCGAAGACGTTCGAGGCCCTGAGTGCGGGCGGCAACGCCTGGATGAAGACGATCGACGCGCACGCCAAGATCGCGAACAAGGGCGAGCGCTTCGAAGTGGAGCAGATCGAGCCCTAGGCCGTCGCGGCTGTCCTTCGTCGCATCAGCGACCCGAGACGCGCCCCGACCAGAGCGATCCCCAAGACGACCGCCGCCACATCGAGACGCCCGCTGAAGAGGCTGGCCGCGACGATCGGGAGAGATACTCCGAGCGCGACGGCGATCCAGCGCCGCGGCGCAGCGAGCGCGAGGGCGAGCGAGAGCGCGAGGATGAGCCCGGCCTCGACGCCGGTGTCGTCGGTGCGCTGGTCGTACCCGAGGAGGAAGAAGCCCACCAGGACCGCGGCCAGCAGCACGAGGAGATCTCTCACTGCTTGGTGCGTTGCAGCTTCTGCTGCGCCTCCGCGCCGAGCTCGCGCGTGCGGACGAACGCGGCGTACACGGCTCGCGACAGGACCGTGCGCATCGTGCCCTTCTCGAGCTCGTAGATCGCCGCGGCGCTCGTGCCACCCGGAGACGTCACCATGTTCCGCAGCTCCGCGAGATGCCGACCGCTGCGGCGCGCGAATGCGGCAGAGCCCTCGACCGTGCGGAGCACGAGCTCCTCCGCGACGCGCCGCGAGAAGCCGAGGTGCACGCCCGCGTCGACGAGCGCCTCCATGAGCAGGAACACGTACGTCGGCCCGGTGCCGGAGAGCGCGGTCGCCATGTCGACCATGCCCTCCTCTTCGACCTCGATCTCCTCGCCGAGCGCGCCGAGGATCGCCTTCGCGCGGTCGCGCTGATCGCGGTCGACGTTCGCGGTCGCGCACCACGCGGTGATGCCCATTCCGATCTGCGCCGGGGTGTTGGGCATCGCGCGCACGATCGTCGCGTGGTCGAGCCCTTCCCGCAGCACCGTCAGCGGCGCGCCGGCCACGATCGACAGGACGAGCTGCTCCGCGCGCAGCTTCCCGCGAAGCTCGCGCAGCACGGCGGGCAGGACCTGCGGCTTCACCGACAGGACGACGATGTGCGCGCCCTGCGCGGCTTCGGCGTTCGACGCGAGCGCTTTCACGCCGAATTGTTTCGTGAGCTCAGCGCGACGCTCGCGACGTGGACCGGTGACGAACACGTGCGACGGCGGCACGAGGTGCTTGTCGAGCAGGCCACGGATCATCGCCTCCGCCATCGTGCCGCCGCCGATGAACGTGAGGCGTTTTCCCTGCAGGGGCATCAGCGGATGATACGGACGAGGTCGCCGCGCTCGAACAGGCCGCGCGTCTCGATCGTGAGACGGTCGAACGCCTGCGGCGGGATCCCGATATCCGCCAGGAGCAACTCACCGACGAGAGCGCGCGACCGCGTCGCGACCAGTCCGCGCTTGGGCAGCGCGAGCGTGACGGTGAGCGCGGCGCGGATCGTGACTCCGAGGGGCTCGCCGGTATCCGGATGCAGCCCCGAGGGGATGTCGACCGCGAGGATCGGCAGGCGCGAGGCGTTCGCGGCGCGGATCAGGTCCGCGACCGCGTCGCGCGGCGGACCGGTCACGCTGTAGCCGAGCAGGCCGTCGATGACGAGGTCCGCGTCGTCGACCGCCGCGTCGGGCGGCACGCCGAGCCTCGCGAGGATGTCGTGCTGGCGCCGCGCGAGTGGACGCAGACGCTCCGACGGACCGGAGAGCACGGCGCCGACATTCGCGCCCCAGCCGCTCAGATGACGGAGCGCGCCCAGCGCGTCGCCGCCGTTGTTCCCACTGCCGACGAACGCCACGATGCGTTTATTCGCGACACTCCCGAGGAAGACGCGCGCCGCCACGGCGATCTGGTGCGAGGCGTTCTCCATGAGCCACTCGAGCGGGATGCCGAGCTCCTCCGACGCGATCCGATCCGCCTCGGCCATCTGCGCGGCGGTCGCGGAGGGGACGTCGCGGAGCGTGGGCAGGTCGTCGAACGGCTGGGCGGGTCCGATCTCGACGTGCTCGTCCATCACACGCGACCCAGGAGGACCACCTTCGGCACGGAGAACGTCGTCGCGGTGATGCGGAACGTCGTGATGGCGGCCGCGGGCGCTTCGCGCAGGCGGCGCCGCACCTCGGCGGCGCGCTCGGCCGGAGTCTGCGATCGCTCGAGCCAGGCTTCGGTCGTGAGCTTGGTCGTCATGAGCTCCGACTCGACGCTGGCGCGAAGCCCCGCGTCCTCGAGCAGCGCGCGCCAGCCCGCGATCGTGTGATTGCGCACGTGCGAGGCATCGCGCAGCGTCTCGAGCTCGTTGATGAACGCGTCGATCGAGGGGTCGTCCGGCGCGTAGTTGTCGACGAGGACGAGGCGGCCGCCCGGGCGCAGCACGCGCGCGACCTCGCGGAACGCGCCCGCGGCGTCCGTGAAGTGATGCGCGGCGAGTCGGCAGGTCACGAGCTCGAACGACGCGTCGGCGAATGGGAGCTTGGTCGCTTCCGACTGCGCGAAGGCGGCGTTCGGCGCGCTCACGACGCTCGCCTGACCGGCCTGGAGCATCTCGAGCGTTGCGTCGGCACCGACCGCGAACGCGACCAGCGGCGCGATCCGCCTCAGCGTGTGGCCCACACCGCAGCCCAGGTCGAGCGCACGCTCGTCGCTCCGTGGCGCCGCGACCGCGATGAGCCGGTCGAGATCCTCACCAGATGCGTGCGTCGCGCTCGATACATACGCAGCGGCGGTCTTGCCGAACTGCGCGCGCACGTCCACGTCTCTCATACTGCCTTGTCGTGCGCGTCGGTCGTTTCCAGGTCGAGATCTTCAGCGACGGCACCTTCCGGCTCGACGGCGGCGCGATGTTCGGCATCGTCCCGAAGACGCTGTGGGAGAAGGAAAAGCCGGCGGACGACCGCAATCGCATCGCAATGGACATGAACTGTCTGCTCATCCGTGACGGCGTGGGGAATGTCGTCGTGGTCGAAACGGGCGCTGGGCCGAAGCTCACGGAGCGCTCGAAGCAGAACTTCGGCATCGACGGGCCGCCGCGGCTGCTCGATGAGCTCGCGCGCCGCGGCGTGCGGCCGGATGAGGTCACGCTCGTCGTCAACACGCACCTGCATTTCGATCACGCCGGCGGCAACACCTACCGCGACGGAGACCGTGTCGTCGCGACGTTCCCTCGCGCGTCCTACGTGTTCCAACGCCTCGAGTGGGTGGACGCGAACGCGCCCAACGAGCGCACCCGTGGCTCGTACTTCGCCGAGGACTACGCGCCGCTCGAGGCCACAGGCAAGCTCGAGCTCATCGACGAGAGCGTCGAGATCCTGCCGGGCATCCGCCTCGACCGCCTGCCGGGACACACCCGCGGCACGCAGACCGTGCGCGTGAGCGACTCCGGTGAGACGCTCTTCTTCTCGTCCGACTTCATGCCCGACCGCCACCACCTGCGCCTGCCGTGGATCCCGGCGTTCGACCTGTTCCCGCTCGAGACGCTCGCCGCGAAGAAGGTGATCCTTCCGCGCGCAGTCTCCGAAGGGTGGCTCGTGGGCTTCACCCACGACCTCCCGCGCTTCGGCCGGATCCTCGAGCAGGACGGGAAGCTTCGCTTCGAAGAGGTGACGGAATAACCACCGCGTCGACGGTCATCGTTGGCGGCGGCGTCATCGGCTGCGCCGCGGCATTCTTCCTGGCCGAACGCGGCGAGCGCGATGTCGTGCTGCTCGAGCGGGGCCAGTTGGGGCAGGGGACGAGCAAAGGCGGCCTGGGCGGCATCCGTCATCAGTTCGACGACGAGCTCGACGTCCGCCTCTCGAAGCTCGCGGTCGCGTTCTGGCGCGCGTTCGAGGAACGCACCGGCGCGAAGCATGACTTCCAGCAGCGCGGCTATCTCTTCATCGCGGAGACGCCCGCCGGCCTCGAACAGCTCCGCGCACCCATCCCGTTGTATGAGCGCGTCGGCGTGAACGTCGAAATGGTGGACCCACGCGAGATCGCGCGGCTCGTGCCGGGGATCCGCACCGACGATCTCGTTGGCGGACGCTTCGGCGCGGAGGACGGCTACGGCGATCCCATTCAAGCGCTCGCGGGGTTCGCCGCATTTGCGCATCTTGGCGGCGTGAAGCTCCGCGAGGACGTCGCCGCGCTCGAGATCGTGCGTGAGGGCGATCGCGTCACGGGCGTGCGGACGTCCGATGGCGTGATCTCGTGCGAGCGCGTGCTGCTCGCGACGGGCTGCTGGACCGCATCGCTCGCCGCGACCGCCGGCGTCGCGGTCCCGATCTGGCCCTATGCAAGGTCGATCATGGAGTCGCGCCCGTTCCCGGCCCTGTCACGCGTTCCGATGACGATCGAGCTGGAGTCCGGCTTCCATTTCCGTCCGAAGGGAGCGGCCCAGCGCTTCGCGATGCCGAACCTCACCGGCGACGGCCGGGTGGAGAAAGGGCCCGCCGCGCCGCCCAGCGCGTTCGTCCCCGGCGAGTTCGCGCCGCTCGTCGTCCCACCCTCGCTCGAGCCTTGGGTCCGCGCCCGCGCCGCGTGGCGGCATCCGCTCTTCGCCGATCTGCGCATCACCGACTCGTGGTCCTGCTACTACGAGATGACGCCGGACGATCATCCCGTGGTCGGTGCGGTGCCCGGTGTCGCGGGCCTCTATGTCGCGGCGGGGTTCTCGGGTCATGGGTTCATGCACACCCCGGCGACGGCGCAGCTCGTCGTCGAGGAGATGCTCGACGGGCGCGCGCACACGCTCGACATCACCGACCTGTCGCTCGAGCGTTTCACGAGCGGGCGCCGGCCCTTCACCGCGACGGTGCTCTGACCCGTCGGCCGGTGAACGTCCGCGTCACGCGCTTCCTCGATGGCGCGCGCGAGGCCACCGGTCACGCGGTCATCGTCGACGTGTTCCGAGCGTTCACGACCGCCGCGTTCTGCATCGCCGCCGGAGCGCGTGAGATCGTCCTCCTCGCCGATCACGAGCAGGCGCTCGCGCTGAAGCGCGACGATCCGGCGCTGTTCCTCACCGGTGAGATCGGTGGCCGTCCGATCCCCGGCTTCGACGTCGGCAACTCGCCCTCCGCGATCGAGCGCCTCGACCTCACCGGACGTCGTGTCGTTCAGCGCACGAGCTCCGGAACGCAGGGCGTGGTCGCCGCGACCGCCGCGCGTGGCATCCTGCTCGGCAGTTTTGTCATCGCGCAGGCGACCGTCGATCATCTGCGCGGTGTCGCGAGCGAGGTGACCATCGTCGCGATGGGGCACAACGCGATCGTCGAGGCCGACGAGGATGCGAAGTGCGCTCGATATCTCGAAGCGCTGTTGCGCGGCGTGCGGCCGACGCCGCCGACGGTGTTCCTCGAGGGCGATCACTCCGCGGAGGGTTGGCCCGACTGGTTCCCACGCCGCGACGCCGAGCTTGCCTGCCAGATCGATCGCTTCGACTTCGCGCTGCCGGTCGCGTTCGAGGGTGGGCTCTTCGTCGCGCGCGCGGCGCGTACTGCCGCGAACTAATACTCTTCCGAGGTGTCCCGCACCGTTCTCATCACCGGCATCACCGGGTTCGCGGGCAGCCATCTCGCCGAGCGCTTCCTGACGCAGGGTGCCGTCGTGCACGGCATCGCGCATGAGGACCCGCCGCACCCGAACCTTTCGGCGGTCGCGGATCGCTTGCGGGTGCACCGCGGGAACATCCTCGAGCTCACTGCGGTGAGCGCCGCGCTCGCCACGGCGCGTCCCGACGCGGTCGTACACCTCGCGGCGCAGGCGGTGCCTACGCTCGCCGCGCGCGATCCGGTCGCTGCGGTCCGCGTCAATGTTCTCGGCACGGCGACGCTGCTCGCAGCGCTCGATGCGCATCCCGATGTCAACCTGGTCATGGCCTCGAGCGCCGACGTGTACGGCGCCGCCGACGCGGAGCGCGTCGACGAGCGCGCGCCGCTCCGTCCCGCGAACGTCTACGCCGCGACCAAGGTCGCGTCCGAGGCGCTCGTGCGCGAGTTCGGCGATCGTCGACGAGCCGCGACGACGATCCTTCGCCCTGCGAACCAGATCGGACCGCGACAGCATCCGGAGCTCGCGGCATCGGCGTTCGCGAAACAGATAGCCGAGGCCGAGGCGGGCCTCGCGGAGCCAGTCGTCAGGCACGGCGTGCTCGACGCGCGGCGCGATTTCCTGGACGTGCGGGACGTGGCGGCGGCGTACGTTCTCGCGGCGGAGCTCAGCGATCCCGGCGCGGCCGTATACAACATTGGGAGCGGTCACGCGGTCTCCGTCGGCGAGATCCTCGAGACCCTCATCGCGCTCGCGCGCGTGCCGATGCGCGCCGAGCTCGATCCGGAGCGGGTGCGCTCCGGAGTGCCGGCCACGCTCGCCCTCGACGCAGGCCTCTTCCGCCGGCGCACCGGCTGGGCGCCGAAGATCGATCTGCGCACCTCGCTCGCTGACACGCTCGAATATTGGCGAGGCCAGGTGAGGGCTGAGGCGGGGGTAGCGGCCCCCGGGCGCGGAGCGACCGCGTGAAGATCGTGTTCGGCACCGACGGGTGGCGCGCGCGCATCGCCGAGGAGTACACCTTCGACGCGGTGCGCGTCTGCGCGCAGTCCGTTGCGGAGTGGGTCCAGAAGAGCGGCGAGGCGGGACGCGGCGTGGTCATCGGGTACGACCGCCGCTTCGCGTCGGAGCATTTCGCGGCCGCCGCGGCGGAGGTCGTCGCGGCGCACGGCATCCACGTCTTCCTGTCCACGGCAGCGGCGCCGACGCAGTCGTTCTCGTACGCGACGATGCGGAAGAAGGCCAAGGCCGGCATCGTCATCACCGCGAGCCACAATCCGTGGCCCGACAACGGCTTCAAGGTGAAGTCCGAGACGGGGTCCGCAGCCGCACCGGACATGCTGAAAGAGCTCGAGGCGGTCATCCACCCGCTCGAGTCGCGTCCGCAGGATGTACGCCGCAGGCCGTTCGATGATGCGAAGGCCGCCGGCCTCATCGAGCTCTTCGATCCCGCGCCCGACTACCTCGCACGCGTCGCACAGCTCTTCGACCTCGAGGCGTTCCGCGGCGCGGGCTATCGCATCGTGTGCGAGCCGCTCTTCGGGAGCGCCAGCGGGTACTTCCCGCGACTGCTGGGCGGCGGCAAGACGCAGATCGTCGAGCTCCACGCCGAACGCAACCCGTACTTCGGTGGGCTCAATCCCGAGCCGATCCCGCCGAACACCGACGAGTTCCTCGCCCGCATCACTTCGGAGAAGGCGGACGTCGGTCTCGCCGTGGACGGGGATGCCGATCGGGCCGGTCTCGGCGACGAGAAGGGCAACTTCGTCACGACGCTCACCACGTACGCGCTGCTGATGTGGTACCTCATCGAGGTCCGCAAGCTGCGCCAACCCGTCGTGAAGACGGTGAACATGACTTCGATGGTCGATCGCCTCGGTGAGAAATACGGCGTGCCCGTCTACGAGGTGCCGGTCGGCTTCAAGTACATCGGGCCGAAGATGCAGGAGACCGGGGCGATGATGGGCGGCGAGGAGTCGGGCGGCTTCGGCTTCGCGATGCACCTGCCCGAGCGCGACGGCATCGTCGCGGACCTCTTCTTCCTCGACTTCATGCTCAAGACGAAAAAGAAGCCGTCGCAGCTCATCGCCGAGCTGATGGATCTCGCCGGCCCCTCCTTCTATCTGCGGCGCGACCTGCGGCTCGACGCAGCGACCTACGGCGCTGAGAAGCCGAAGATCATGGAGCGGCTGCTCGCCGCGAAGCCGCGCGAGCTCGCGGGCCACACCGTGAAGAAGGTCGTCGACCTCGACACCGGTGACGGGGTGAAGTTCTTCGTCGACGACGGCTCGTGGCTGCTGATGCGACTCTCCGGTACGGAACCGCTCGTGCGCGTCTACACCGAGACGCGCGACGAGGCCGAGGTCGCGCCGATGCTGGACATCGGAGTGAAGATGGTGCAGGGGAGCAAGTGATGGACACCTCGGTCATCGAATCCGTCGAGCGCATCCGCGCGGCCGATCCCGAGGACATGCTCGGGCGGATCAAAGAGCTCCCGAAGCAGATCCAGGGTGCGTGGCAGGTCACGCGCGCGGCGCAGCTGCCGCCGGCGTATGGCGACGTGCGCAACATCACCGTCATCGGCATGGGCGGTTCGGCGATCGGCGGCGATCTCGCCGCCGCCCTGCTCGCCGACGAGCTCAAGGTCCCGATGAGCGTGCATCGCGACTACGGCCTTCCTGCGTACATCGGACGCGACTCGCTGGTGATCGCGTCGTCCTACTCGGGCAACACCGAGGAGACGCTGTCCGCGTACGAGGAGGCCCGCAAGCGTGGCGCGAAGGTGCTCGCGCTGACCACCGGTGGAACGCTCGCCACGCAGGCGCGCGCCGCGAACTACCCCGTCGTGACGTTCTCGTACAAGGCGCGGCCGCGCGCGACGCTGGGATACTCGCTCGGTCTGGTGCTCGGCTCGCTCACGCGGCTCGGCCTGATACGCGATCTCTCGGCCGACATCGACGCCGCGGTCACCGACCTCGCGAAGCTCGAGGAGCGGGTACACGAGGGGGCGCGGACGAACGACGCGAAGAAGCTGGCCATCGAGCTCTACGGCCGGGTCATCTTCGCCTACGGCGCGGGCGTCATGGGGGTCATGGCGCGCCGGGTGAAAGGTCAGTGGAACGAGAACGCGAAGAACTGGTCGGCGTACGACGTGATGAGCGAGCTGAACCACAACGCGGTCGTCGGCTTCCCGAATCCCCAGATCGCGCGCGAGGCGATCACGGTGCTGTTGCTGCGCAGCGATCGCGATAACCCGCGGCACAAGATCCGCTTCGACGTCACCCGCGAGCTACTCGATCGCGCGAGCATCCAGCACAAGACCCTGCAATTCGGTGGGACCAACCTGTTGTCCGAGGTGCTGCAGATGACGCTCTTCACCGACTATGTGTCCTTTTATGTCGCGCTGCTGAACGGCGCGGACCCCTCGCCGAACACGGCCATCGACTATCTGAAGGACCGACTCGCCAAGGGTTGAGATCGAGCCGAGAGTGATCCACCGCGCGGCGCGCTTCGCGTTCTGCCCGCGCGATGGCACGGCGCTCGTCCCGACGCGTATCGACGGCCGTGACCGTCCGACCTGTCCGGTCTGCGGCTTCGCCGACTTCATGCACGTGCAGATCGGCGCGAACACCATCGTCGAACGCGACGGCGGCGTGCTCCTGGTGCGCCTGAACTACGGTCCGAGGAATGGCCACTGGGCACTCCCCGGCGGTCTGGTCGAAGATGACGAAACGCCGGAAGACGCGGCGGTGCGCGAGACGTGGGAGGAGACGGGATTCCATGTCAGCCTGGACGGCCTGCTCGCGAGCTGGATGCGGCCGGGGTTCCCGATCCTCGTCGTCGTCTACCGCGCGCGCATCGAGCGCGGCGAGCTCCGCGTCGCGCCCGACGAGGCGTCCGAGGCGCGTTTCTTTCCGCGGGAGGAGCTTCCGCCGCTCGAGAAGCTCGCCTGGCCGTCTACTGCGCACGGTCTCGATGCCTGGCGGGCATACGAGCCACCGCGACCCTAAACACCGATACCCCGCAGCCACCTCGCCTCCCCCGCGCGAGGCATCCGACCTCACCCGGTCGCCGCGATGCTCACGCGCGTGATCAGCCCGGTCGCGCGCTTCTCGTTGGCCCTTGCCGCGGTCCTGGTCGTGACCGCGCTGGTGCTCGGCGCCGGCACCGCCTATCTCATCGGACGCTACGTGGATGACGAAACGACGGCGTTCACCCAGGACGCGGTCGCGAGTCATTTCGGCGCGGTGTTCAGCGACGACGTGTTCCAGCGTGGCCTCACCGCCGACGAGCGGCAGGAGCTGCTCGAGGCCGTCACGTTCCATTTCTCGATCTACAACGTGGTCGCCACCGAGTTCTTCGACCGCACCGGCACAATCGTCTTCTCCTATGACTCCGATGAGATCGGCCGGCGGATTGATCCCGCGGCCGATCCCGGGCTCGCCACCGCCCTGAACGGCATGCGCGCCGCGGATCGGACGACGATCGTCGCCGATCCCAGGCTCGGCGTTCCTGGATCCGCCGTCGGGTACGGGAGCTTCAACACACACCACATGGCGAGCACCGCTGGCTCCGTCGCCACCCCCGGCCCGGGGACGCGCGAGATCCGCGCACTCGAGGCGTGGGTCCCGGTCAGGCAGAACGATCAGGTCGTCGGAGCGGTCGTAGTCTGGCGCGACATCGCGCCGGCCGCCGCCGCGCTCATGCGGATCCAGCTCACGATCGCCGCGATCATCGTCATTTCCGCCGCCTTCGTCTGGCTCGTACTCCGCGGGGTCTACACGCGGTCCTCGAAGCGGATCGTCGCGCAGGCCGGCGCGCTCGAGGACGCACTCGCGCTGCGGGAGCGGACCTACGACGCGACGCTCACCGCGCTGACGAGCGCGCTCGACTTCCGCGACAACGAGACAGGCGGGCACTCGGACCGCGTCGTCGCGTACATGGAGCTGCTGCTCGAGCAGATGGACATCAAGGGCCCCGAGCTCGCGACGCTCCGCCGCGGCGCGCTCCTCCACGACGTCGGCAAGATCGGCGTGCCGGACAACGTCCTCCGCAAGCCGACCGCGCTGAGCGAAGGTGAGTGGGCGATCATGAAGCGCCACCCCGAATTCGGCGCGCGGATCATCTCGGGCATCCCGTTCCTCGAGGACGTCGCGCGCATCGTCCGTCATCACCACGAACGCTGGGACGGCATGGGCTACCCGGACGGACTCAAGGGCGATCGCATCCCGCTCGGCGCGCGCATCTTCGCGGTCGGTGACTCGTTCGACGCGATGACGAGCGACCGCCCGTACCGCCGTGGACTTTTGATCGACGCGGCGCGTGAAGAGATCCGGCGCTGCGCCAACTCGCAGTTCGATCCGGCCGTCGTGACCGCGTTCCTCAGCATTCCGGTCGCGCGTCTGGTGGCGATCGCCGACGATGCTCCGCACACGCACCCGCGAGTGGTAGCGAGCTAGCCGCGGCACGTTTCCTAGGGAAATCGAGCGGGATCCACCGGGCCTAGAATCGCTCTCGTCCGGCGCCAGCCGGAACGACGGAGCGGTGGAGGTCGGTGGATGTACTCGAGCCTCATCTCCAAGATCGAGAAGGCAAAGCGTTACGCCGAAGAGCCCCAGCGGATCACCTTCCAGGAATTCGAGATCCGATTCCGCGGCGACAATGGCTCCCATAGCGTTTCGCTCCACGGAGATGATTGGTCCTGCGAGTGCGAGCACTTCCGTACCTCGGGTCTGTGCGCGCACGTGATGACCCTTCAGCGTCTCTTCGCGACCCATCTCACCGATGCGGTGAAGTACACGACGGAGCACGTCCCCGCGTAATGCCTCGCGTGCCCACAACTGAATAGGCAGGGTCTCAGCGAAGCCGGTGAGATTCCGGCAGTGTCGCGCAACCGTGATGGGCGTCGGTCCTAACTCGGGTCGCCTGGGACTCCTGCTCGCGGCCAACACGCCTTCGCGAAAAAGGAGTGAGCCAGATGCGTTTCCGCTTTGCGCCGGTCCTCGCCGTTCTCCTCCTCGTGGCCTCGGCCTGTGGCGCCGCCACAGCTCCGGTCCAGAGCCAGCAGCCGAGCCCCACCGCCACCGCTGCCGCGGCGGCGTTCCCGACGACGGTCACCGACTTTCAGAACCGGTCGGTCACGGTCGCGCAGCGTCCGGAGCGCATCGTGTCGATCGGTCCGTCGATCACGGAGTTCCTGTTCGCGCTCGGCGCCGGACCGCGCGTCGTCGGTGCCGATGACTTCTCCGACGAGCCCGCCGCGGCGAAGCAGGTCGAGAAGGTCGGCGGCATCAAGGTCAACTTCGAGAAGGTCGTGTCCCTTAAGCCCGACCTCGTCCTGAGCGTGAAGTTCTCGGACGGGACGATCGAGAAGCTCGCGAGCGCGGGTCTCCTCGTCCTCGTCGTCGACCCGCAGAGCGCGGGCGACGTCGCTCGGACCGCGATCCTGCTCGGGCGCGCCGTCGGAAGCGACGGCAACGCGATGGCCCGCGACATCCAGAAGCGCATCGACGATGTCCGGGCGAAGACGTCCACGGCGACGACGAAGCCGCGGGTGTACCACGAGATCGACGCGTCCGACCCCACGAAGATCTTCACCGTCGGACCCGGGTCGTACATCCACGACCTCATCGAGATCGCGGGCGGCCAGAACATCGCGGCGCGCGCGGCGAGCGCGTACCCGCAGCTTTCCGCGGAGGAGATCCTGCGAAGCGATCCCGAGATCATCGTCCTCGCCGCGGCGGAATACTCCGCGAAGCCCGATCAGGTGGCTGCGCGGACCGGCTGGTCGGTCATCAGCGCAGTGAAGAACAAGCGCATCGTCACCATCGCCCCCAACCTCATCAACCGGCCCGGTCCGCGCGTCGGCGAGGCCGCGGAGGCATACGCGAAGCTCGTTCATCCCGAGCTCTTTCCCTAGTGCGGACCATCACCGTCTTCGCGCTGCTCGTGGCCGCGCTCGCGTTTAGCGCGGCCGCGGGCATCCTCGTCGGCGCCGTCGCCATCGCGCCCGGCGATGTCCTTTCGGCCCTCCTCGGCGCCGGTGACACGAACGGCACCATCATCCGCGAGCTCCGTCTGCCTCGCGTGCTCGGCGCGGCGCTCGTCGGCGGCGCGCTCGCGGCCGCCGGCGCGCTGCTGCAGGGCATGCTGCGGAATCCGCTCGCCGATCCGTTCGTCACCGGGACGTCCGCGGGCGCCTCGCTCGGCGCGGTGCTCGCCGTCGCGCTCGGGTCCGAGCCGGTGCTCGTACCGCTCGCGGCGTTCGTCGGCGCGACCGCATCGATCGCGCTCGTGTGGCGCCTCGCGCGGCTCGGCGGGAGGACGACCGTCCTCACCGTCCTTCTCGCTGGCGTCGTGCTCACCTCGTTCGCCGGAGCGCTCGTGACGCTGGTCCTCGTCTCGAGCGATCGGCTCGCGCTCCGTCTCCGCGCCGTGCTCGGCTGGCTGCAGGGCGGCATCTCCGTGATCAGCTGGAGCGAGCTCGCGGTCGCCGCGGTCGTCGTCGCGGTCGGCGTCGTCGGCGCGCTGTTGCTCGCGCCGCGCATCGACGCGTACGCGTTCGGCGAGGAGACCGCCGCGGCGCTCGGCGTCGACCTCGATCGGACCACCGCCGCGGTGCTGGCCACCACGGCGCTGCTGACCGGCGCCGCCGTGGCGATCGCCGGGCTCGTCGGGTTCGTCGGGCTCGTGATCCCGCACGCGCTTCGCTTCCTGCTCGGCGCGACGCACCGGCGTCTCATCGTGGCGAGCATTCCCGCCGGCGCCGTCGCGCTCGTGCTGGCCGATCTCGGCGCGCGGACCGCGCTCGCGCCGGCGGAGCTGCCGGTCGGCGTGATCACCGGCCTGGTCGGCGCGCCCTTCTTCCTCGCGCTGCTCGTTCGCTCGCGCCGGGTGATCGTGTGAGCCGCGTCGTCGCGCGTCAGGTCCGGGCGGGATACCGCGACCGCGAGGTGCTGCGCGGCGTCGACCTCGCCGCGCAGGCCGGCGAGCTCGTCGCGCTGATCGGTCCGAACGGCGCGGGTAAGTCCACCCTGCTCCGCGTGCTGGGCGGCCTCCTCCGACCGACATCAGGGAGCGTGACGATCGACGGCGTCGACGCGGCCACGCTCGACCGTCGCGTGATCGCGCGTCACATCGCGGTCGTGCCGCAGGTCTTCGAGACGCTCTTCCCGTTCACCGTCCGCGAGATCGTCGCGCTCGGACGCACCTCGCGGCTCGGACCGCTCGGCACGCTGGGCTCCGATGACGCGCGCGCCGTTGCCCGCGCCCTCGACGACATCGGCGCGACGGACCTCGCCGACCGTCGCATCGACCGCGTCTCGGGCGGCGAGCGTCAACGCGCGGTGCTCGCGATGGCGCTCGCACAGGAGGCCGGCGTGCTGCTGCTCGACGAGCCGACTGCGCACCTCGATCCCGCGCACCAGCGCGCGACGCTCGAGCGCGTCGCGACGCTCGCGCGCGTGCGAGGCATCGCGGTCATCGCTGTCCTCCACGACCTGAATCTCGCCGCCGCCTTCGCGTCGCGTGTCGTACTGCTCGCGGACGGCGCCGTCGTGCGGGACGGCGATGTGAAGGCGGTCATCACGGCGGAGCTCGTCGCGAACGTTTTCGGTGCTGGGCTGCGTGTCGTCGCGCACGATGGCCTGCCGTTCGTGATCCCCGAGCCGGCTACAGCTCTGGAGCGCCACGCTCGTGCCGGCTGAGGACCGCTGCGCCGCGTGCGACGCGCCCCTCGACACCGCGCGGTACGCGCGCTGTGATGTCTGCAAGGGCGCGCGCTTCTGCATCGGCTGCGCGCGAGCGCATCTCTGCACAGAGCGCTGCGCATCGAATGGGTGCATCGCCGGACTTTGCGTCCACGTCGTGCGCGGCGGCGTCGTCGATCCTCGCTACGGCGTGGTCGAATGAGCCGGCATGCGCTGATGTGGTCCGGCGGGAAGGACAGCGCGCTCGCGCTCTGGCGCGCTCGGCGCAGCGGACTCGACGTCGGTTGGCTGGTGAACGTGCACGACCGCGCGACGGGGCGCGTGCGCTTCCACGCGACGCCGATCGAGGCGATCGCGCGTCAAGCCGAGGCGGCTGGCGTCGCGCTCGTACGGGTGCCGACCGACTGGGAGACCTTCGACACCTCGCTGCGGGACACCTTCGTCGCGGTGGCGGAGCAGGGTTGCCGCGGCGTCGTGTTCGGCGACATCCACCTCGCTGATGTGCGCCAGTGGTACGAGGAGCGCACGCGCGCGGCGGGCCTTGAGCACGTCGAGCCACTTTGGGGCGAGGAGCCCGCCGCGCTGCTCTCCGAGTTCGTCGCGATCGGGGGCCGGGCCGTGCTGACCTGTGTCGAGACGGCGAAGCTCGACGTGTCGTGGCTTGGGCGTGTCATCGACGCGGACTTCGTGCGTGACATCGCTGCGACCGGCATCGATCCCTGTGGCGAGAACGGCGAGTACCACTCCTTTGCGTACAGCGGTCCGTTCTTCACCGGTCCGGTCGTGTGGCGCGCCGGTGAGCGGAGGGACGACGGGCGCTTCGCGCAGCTCGACATCATCACCGGCGCGGAGGTCGCGCTAGTTTGACTTGAGCGCGCCCTTGAGCTCGATGTCGAGCTGCTGCGACTCCTTGCTGGGTACGCCCACCAGCCGGCTGCGATCCGCGGCCGTGACACCGGGCCACCAAAGCGCGTGCAGCTCCGAACCACGTGGCCCCCAGACGTGCACGCGGTAGTCGCCCGGTACGAGGCGCACGAGATATCGACCGTCGTCGACCGTGGTGGCGGACGTGACCCAGCCGCCGTCGGCGCTGTAGAAGTCGACGTGTGCGCCGCTGAGCACGCCGCCGTACTCGCTCGTCACCGTCCCGCGCACGACGTGCCCCGCCGGCAGGACGCCGTCGATCCGAGTCGCGTTCTTCGTCACCGTGAGGTCCGTCGCGCTCTCGAAGGTGGCACCGTCCTTCCACCACGACGTGCCGTACCCATCGAGACCGCGCGGGTAGAACATGATCCGGTAGATGCCCTCGGGGACGGTCATCTGGTATCGCCCGGTGCTTCCCGTGGTGACCGATGGCATCGCGAGGTCGCAGCACGGCGCGAAGCCGCCCTTGAACAGCACGATCTCGACGCCAGCGAGCGGACCGCCGGTGGTCTGGCTCAGTACCTGACCGGTGATGATGTATCGCGCCTCCGTCGTGTTCGCGTCGATCAGACCGCGCGCGATCGCGTAGCTGCGGTCGCGGTCTGTGTCGGCGCCTACGACGACGACGTAGAACGTGCGCTGCAGCCACGCGTACGCGGTGAGCGAGCCCTTCTCGATGTACGCGACCGTGCGGCCACCGAGACCGACGTCGTCGGACCACGCCGCGCCGGCGATCTTGTCGGTGATGTCGTCCTGCGCACCCGCCACGCCAGCCGCCAGCGGCCGGAGCGCGTAGACGTACACGGAGACGCGGTACGGGTCGCCGTTGAACACGATCGATCGGGAGCTCTTGCCTTCGACGGTGTCCTTCAACCTGCCGGATTCGAGCTCTCGCAAGAAGGACGGGAGCTGTTCTTCGAGCGGCGCGTACCGGAAACCGGTCAGCGTGACGAAGTACTCATCGGCCGGATTCGCGGTCGCGCTCGCGGTCGGCGCCGGTGTCGCGCTCGGGGCGACCTCTGTCGCCGGCACGTCCGTGCAGCACGCGAGGAGCAACCCCAGGGTGACGAGCCATGACCGTCGCCGATCTGGTGACATCGGAGGAGGCTCGCAGGCCGGACGGTCCGGCAACAACAGGACGATAGTCCGGTGTCGGCACGGTGACAGCGCACATAGTTCTCGGGTGATGCCTCGGTCCTCGGATGCGCGCACCGCCGCTGCGGTGTTCCTGCTCTCGTGCTCGGCCTTGCTCTTTCAGGTCGCGCAGACGCGCCTCTTCAGCGCGACGCTGGGCTACCACCTCACCTTCGTCGCCGTGTCGATCGCGCTGCTCGGCGTCGGGGCCGGTGCGGCTGCCGCGACGCTGATCGATCGGCGTCCGAGCGCCCCGAGCACGTCGCGCCTCGCCGCGTTCGCCAGCGCCAGCTACGTGTTCGCGATGGCCGTCGCGACGGCCGTCGATCCGGCGGCGCTCGACGTCAGCCTCGCGATCGTGCTGATCTACGCCGCGAGCAGCCTGCCCTACGTCCTGGTCAGCTGGGTCGTCGTTCGCGCGCTCGCGGCCGACCCCGCGTCGGCCGGCCGCACCTATGCCGCGGACCTCGGCGGCGCGGCGGTCGGCGGGGTCCTCGCGTTCCTCGCGATGCCGCTGCTAGGCGCGCCGGGCGAGTACGGAGCGGCCGCGGCGCTCGCCGCGACCGCGGCCTTCGTGCTGGCGGCTGCTCCCGCGCGGCGCCGCGTCGCGATCGCCGTGGTCGTCCCCACGGTGCTGCTGATGCTCGCCCTCGCGTCAGTCGGCGATCAGATCGCGCCTCTGCGGCCCGCCGCATTCAAACCGATCCTCGAGGACCTGCGGCGGGGTGCGACCGTCGAGGCCGCGCGGTGGGACGTGCAAGGTCGGGTCGATATCGTTCGCTACGGCGCGGATGGCGCGTCGAGCGCGTACGACTTCCTCGTCGACCCGGCCTTCGGCGGAGCGCGGCCACGCTCCCTGATCATGAGGATCGATCTCGATGCGTCGACGCTGATCGTCGAAGGTGGCACGACGGCGGATGGTGCGGTACTGGACGCGACCGTCCTCGCGACACCGTATCTGTTGGTCGACCGACCGAGCGTGCTGGTCATCGGACCCGGCGGCGGCATCGACGTCCTCGTCGCGCTTCGTCGCGATGCGCGTGCCGTCACCGGCGTCGATGTGAACCGTGCGGTGATCGCGACGGTGCACGACCGCTACCGCGACTACGGCGGCGCTCTCTACGACGACCCGCGTGTGACCGTTGTCGCCGACGAGGCGCGCAGCTTCGTTCGGCGCTCGAGCGACCGCTACGACGTCATCGTGATGACGGTCGTCGACAGCTGGGCAGCGCTCCAGAGCGGCGCGTACGCGCTTTCGGAGAGCTACCTCTATACGGAGGAGGCGTTCGCCGATTACGTCGGCCATCTCACTCCGGGCGGGACGCTCTCGATCGGTCGCTGGTATCGCGACCCGCCCGCGGAGATGGTGCGCGCGCTGGAGGTCGCGAGCGCGGGCCTGCGCCGCATCGGCGCCCTGCGTCCCGAGCGCCATCTGGCCCTCGTCCGCAGCGCGGAGTTCGGGCTGATGCTTGTGCGCGCCGAGGAGTTCGACGCGGCCAGCATCGCGACCGTTCGCGGCTTCGCAGCCAAGCACGGTTTTGAGATGGCATACGACCCCATCGCGGGGACCGGACCGCTGGCGGCGGCGGTTTCGTCCAGCGGTCGCCAGGCGCCTTCGACCGACGACCGCCCGTTCTTCTTCGACAGCGTTCCCCTGGGCGAAGCGCTCGCCGGTCGCGCGGCGCTCGCGCAGGGACAGCAGACGCTCGTCGCCGCCCTCGTCACCGCCCTGCTGCTCTCGTTCGCGCTGATCCTCTTACCGCTGCGCCGGACCGTCGCGCGCTGCGACGCGCGTTTGGTGCGCTGGGTCACGGGCTACGCGTTACTGCTGGGGACCGGCTTCATCGTCGTCGAGATCGTGCTCCTGCAGCGCCTCACGCTGTATCTCGGTCAGCCCACGCTCGCGCTCGCCGTCGGGGTCGCCGGGCTCCTCTCCGGCGCTGCCGCGGGCTCCGCGAACGTCAGCCGGCTCCCGGGCGGCCTTCGCGGCGCGACGATGGGCAGCGCCGTCGCGCTCGCCGCGGTCCTCGTGGTCCTGCCCCGCATCGCCGACGCCACGCTCGCCGCACCGCTCTTCGTGCGCGTGATCATGGCGTTGGTCTTTGCCGTCGCGCTCGGACTTCCGCTCGGCACGGCCTTTCCGCGCGTACTGGGCGCCGCCGGTGCGCACGATCGGAATCTCCTGGCGTGGGCCTGGGGCACCAACGGCGTCGCGTCGGTCATCGGCTCGATCTTCGCCGCCGGACTGGCGCTCGAGACCGGATTCGTCGGGCTCGCCTGGCTCGCGATCGCGTGCTACGTCGTGGCGACGCTCCTCGGCGAACCGCCGCGCGTCCGTCAGTCCGCGGAGAGTGCGACCGGAGCGGTCCAGCCCCAGTCCCAGCGCGCGAGCTCCTCGAGCAGCGCGTGATTCGTTAGGTCGAGCGCGATCGGCGTAACGCTGATCCTTCCGGCGAGCATCGCGGCGACGTCGGTGCCGGCTTCGGCTTCCTCGCTCACCGCGGGCCCGCCGACCCAGTAATACGGATTGCCGTACGGATCGAGGCGCTCGACGAGCTGATCGCGATAGCTCCGTTTGCCGAGACGCGTCACCTCGACGCCCGCGATCTGGGCGCGCGGGAGCGGTGGCACGTTCACGTTGAGCAGCGTGTCGGGCGCGAGACCGCGGTCCAGGATGTTGCGTGCGAGGAGCGCCGCGAAGCTCGCGGCCGGCCCGAAGTCGATGTCCGCGCCGAACGCGCCGATCGAGATCGCGATCGATGGGATGTTGGAGAGCAGGCCCTCCATTGCGGCGGCGACGGTCCCGGAGTACGTGATGTCGTCGCCCATGTTCGCGCCACGGTTGATGCCGCTTACGACGATGTCCGGCCGGTGCTTCAGGAATCCGAGGACCGCAAGGCGGACGCAGTCCGTTGGCGATCCGTCGGTCATGAACGCCGCATGACCGTTCCGCAGCTTCGTGGCCCGCACACGCAATGGGCGAAAGAGCGTGATGCTGTGGCTGGCGCCGCTCCAGTTGCGCTCCGGGACGATGACGTCGACGTCGCCGAGCTTGGACAGCGCTTCCGAGAGTGGCGGCAGCGCGTCGGAATCGATCCCGTCGTCGTTCGTGATGAGGATGTGCCGAGGCCCGCTCATTGCCCGGCCGCTCGCGCCTCGCGGTCCTCGATGAGCGTGGATGCCTGTACGCGCGTGCGCCGGCCGGCGGCGAGCTCGTAGGTGTAGCGCAGGAAGATGTTGATAATGCCGGCGACGGGCATGGCGAGAAACACGCCCCAGAAGCCGGCGAGCTTCGCGCCGAGGAGCAGCGCGAGGAACACGAAGATCGGATGGATGCCGATGCTGCGCGACATGATGCGCGGACCCACCACGTTGAGGAGCACCTGCTGCACCGCAAGCACCAGCAGGAACACGATCAGAAGGCGGTCCGGAGCGCCGACGAAGGTGACCGCGATCACCGGGAGGATCGCGATGATCGGCCCGAAGAACGGGATGATCATCGTGAGCCCCGACACGAGTGCCAGCACGCCGGCATACGGAACGCCGAGCGGAACGAGGATGATCAGCGTCGCGACGGCGTAGATGACGCCGAGGATGAGCGAGCCCCGAATGAAGCCGCCGAAGGAGCGGTCGGCGCTCTGGCGGAGCAGCTCGGCCTCGCTCCCGAGCTCGGGCGACAGCACGCGCGTGAAGCGATGCCACATCGTGTCACCGTCGATGAGCATCAGGAACGCGATGATCAGGACCAGCGTGACGTTGAAAAAGATCGCGGCGGTCGCCGACACGACACCCAGGATGTCCTTGGCGTAGGCCGCGGCGAGGTCTCCGAAGCGCTGGGGCAACGTCCCGTAGAACGCGGTCAGATCCACGCGAATGCCGAGACCGGCGAGAGTGGACTCGATGTTGGCCGCGAGCTGTGACGCGCGCTCGCCGTACTCGGGTCCTCGCGTGACGAGGTCGTTGAGCTGCGTCACGAGTGGCGGGATCGCGAGCAACCCGACGCCGACCAGCACGAGCCCCATCCAGATGTACACGAGGACGACGGAGAACGTGCGATCGAGGGGTGTCACGATGTCGATACGGCTCACGAGCGGCGACAGCAGATACGCGAGCGCCCACGCCGCGACGAAGATGAGGATGACGTCCGCCACCTGCGCGATCGCGATCCAACCGAAGGCGAACACCTGGATGGCGAGATACAGGATCGCGAGCACCACCAGCACCTGGAGCAGCTGATGTTCCCTTGCGCTGAGCCTCACGGCGCCCATGGTATGAGGGCGCAGGAGGGCTAACATCCCGTCGTGACACCGGCGGTCTGCCTCATCGATCGTTACGCCGCGCATCTGCCGGTGACCTCCCGCACACCGCGCCTCACGCTCGGCGAAGGGGGAACGCCGCTCGTGCGCGCACCATCACTTGAGCGCGAGACCGGCATCGACGCGGTGTGGCTGAAGGTCGAGGGCGCGAATCCGACGGGCTCGTTCAAGGACCGCGGCATGGTCGTCGCCGTCGCGAAGGCGCTGGAGGAACGTTCAGGGGCTGTCCTCTGCGCGTCGACGGGCAACACCGCCGCCTCGGCCGCCGCGTATGCCGCTCGTGCCGGCCTGCCCTGCACGGTCGTGCTGCCGGCGGGCTATGTCGCGCTCGGAAAGCTCGCCCAGGCGATCGCCTTCGGCGCGACGGTCGTGGCGGTGCGCGGTCCGTTCGACGCGGCCCTCGCGGTCGTGAAGGAGCTCGCAGCGCAGGGAGAGGCGACGCTCGTGAACAGCGTCAATCCCCACCGCATCGAGGGTCAGAAGACCGCGGCGTTCGAGATCTGCGAGACCCTCGGTGACGCGCCCGACGCGCTGTTCATCCCGGTCGGCAACGCTGGGAACATCACCGCGTACTGGCGCGGGTTCGTGCAGTCCGTCACCGCGGGATTCGCGACGCGACGGCCGCGCATGTTCGGCTGGCAGGCCGAGGGCGCGGCGCCGATCGTGCGCGGGCATCCCGTCGCCGAGCCGGAGACGATCGCGACCGCGATCCGGATCGGCGCGCCGGCGTCGTGGCAGGGCGCGCTGCTCGCGCGCGACGAGTCGGGCGGCGCGATCGAGGCGGTGAGCGACGCGGAGATCATCGATGCGTACCGCGATCTCGCGCGTCGCGAGGGCATCTTTGTCGAGCCCGCGAGCGCGGCGTCGGTCGCCGGGCTACGGAAGCGCGCGCAGAGCGGAGGACTGCGCGGCGTATCGAGCGTGGTCTGCGTCCTGACCGGGAACGGTCTCAAGGATCCGGACACCGCACGCTCGCTCAGTCGGGAGATCACCCTGGTGGATGCGACGGCGGACGCCGTCATGGGCGCGATCGCGCAAGCCGCGCGCGCCTAGGCCACAAAGGTGAGCGAGCTGCGTGTCCGCGTGCCTGCCTCGAGCGCGAACCTCGGCCCAGGGTTCGACTCGTTCGCCGTTGCGCTGCCCTTGCTCGCCGAATACGAGCTCCGGCCGGCGAAGGCGTGGTCGGTGACGGTCGAGGGTGATGGACAGGGGGTCCCAGCCGACGACGCGAATCTCTTCGTTGTGTCGGCGCGCGCCGCCGCGAAGGCCGCCGGCCGCGAGCTCGTCGCGCAGCACGTGACGCAGCGGTCGGCGATCCCGATCGCGCGCGGCCTCGGGTCGAGCGCCGCGGCGATCGTCGGCGGCGCCGTCGCGGCGAACGCGCTCCTCGGCGAGCCGTTCGACCGCCGCTCGCTTCTGCGCATCGCGAGTGAGGTGGAGGGACACGCCGACAACGTCGCTGCCGCGCTGTACGGCGCCTTCACGGTCGCGCTGCCCGACGAGGGCGGTCCGGTCGCGACGCGCCTCGTGTTCCCGCGCACCTGGCGCGTCTGCTTGCTCATTCCCGGACGGCTGCTCTCCACCGAAGCCGCGCGCGCCGTCCTTCCGTCTCAGGTCTCACGCGAAGATGCGGTGTTCAATGTCGCGCACGGCGCGGTGCTCATCGCCGCGGTCATGCGTGCGGATGGCGCGCTGCTCGCGCTCGCGATGGCGGATCGGCTGCATCAAGCCGCGCGCACCAAGCTCGTGCCCGCGCTCGGCGAGATCATCGCCGCGGCGCGTGAGGCCGGCGCGTTCGGCGCCGCGCTGTCGGGCGCGGGACCCAGCGTGCTCGCGGTCGCGCCGGCGCGTCTCGCCGCCCGCGTCGTGTCCGCGATGGAGGAGGCGGCCGTAGCCGCCGGCGTTCCGGGTCGCGGTCGCGTCGTTCGTGTCCGTGCCGCGGGCGCGCAGGTATCCAAATAGCGCGACTCACGCTTCTCGGCGATGCCGCCGTGCGCTCGGCGTTCGCGAGGGAGCTCGGTCGCGACATCGAGTATCACGACGTGCTTCCGACGACCCAGACGCGCGCGCGCGAGCTCGCCGCGCAGGGCGCGTCGCGCGGGATCGTCGTCGCGAACGAGCAGAGCGCGGGTCAGGGAACGCGTGGTCGCGTGTGGGTCGCGCCGAGAGGAACGAGCCTCCTCGCGTCGTGGATCGTGCGGCCCGCGCCGGTCGCCCCCGCGCTCTTCGCCGCGCTCGCGGGTGTCGCGATCGCGCGCGCTCTCGAGGCTCTGGTGCGCGCCGATGCCCGCCTAGAATGGCCCAACGACGTACACGTCGGGGGGAGGAAGGTCGCGGGTGCGCTCGCGCATGCGACAACAGATGGCGACGGCGGCGTGCTCGTGCTTGGTATCGGCATCAACGTGCATCAGCGGCAGGACGATTTTCCCGCGGAGCTGCGCGAACGGGCGATCTCGCTCGCGCTTGCCGGCTATCGGCTCGACCGGCTCGCCCTCCTCGCGCGCCTGACGAGCGAACTCGACCGTCTCGAAGTCACCGCCGAGCGCGCTGCCGCGCTCGACGAGTGGCGTCGCCGTTCGACATTCCTTGGCAAAGCGGTCGAGGTGCGCGCCGGCGAGCGCGCGCCGCTGCGCGGCATCGCGACCGCGATCGACGACGACGGTGCGCTGGTGGTGCGCACGCCGACCGGCACGGAGCGCGTGGTCGCGGGTGAGGTCGCCCTCGCTTGAGCGAGCGCTTCGCCATCGTCGTCGACGGGACCGCGTGCTTCTCGCCGGAGCTGCAGCGCGAGTTCGACATCCGCTGGCTTCCGCTGCATGTCGACATCGGGTCGGAGACGTTCACCGCGAACGTCGATCTCACGGCCGATGAGTTCTACCGCCGCATCGCCGCGCCCGGCGTGCTCACCGGAACATCCCAGCCGAACATGGGCGAGTGCCGCGATGTCTACGACGCGATCGTCGCGGAAGGGACCAAGCAGCTTCTCGTGCTGACGATCGCGACCGAGCTCTCGGGCACCTACTCGGTCGCGAGCACGACGGCTCAGGCCATGCCGGGTGTCACCATCGAGGTGATCGACACGCGCTCGGTGGCGGGCGGCATCTCCCTGATCGCGACCGCGTGCGCACGTCTGCGCCGGAGCGGTGGCTCATTCGAGCAGGCCGTGGCGCTGGCCCGGAAGCTCGCGGGAAAGATCCCGATCTACGCGGTCGCGGACACGCTCGAGTACCTGAAGCGATCCGGGCGCGTGAGTGGGGCGCAGGCGCTCTTTGGCTCGATGCTCAAGATGAAGCCGATCCTCGAGGTCGCGAACGGCGTCGTGCATCCCGCCGACCGCGTGCGCACGCGCGAGAAGGCCGTCCAGCGCATGAAGGAGCTCGTCGAGGGGCGCGTCCCCGAGGGCGCGCGTATCCATGCGTGCACCCTCCACACCAACGCCCCCGACCGCGCGCGCGACGTCGCGGATTGGGTACAGGAGCGTTACCACTGCGTCGAGCACTGGATCGCCGAGGCCGGGCCCGTGATCGGCGCCCGCGCCGGCCCGGGTGTCGTTGGACTCTGCTGGTACCGTGAGGAAGATTCGAAGTGAGCACTGAGGCGGGTCCTCGTCCCGGGGTTGCAGGGGCGGAGCCCCTGCGAGAAATAGGTTCTGCTCTCATGGCGGCGAAGCCGACATGAGACTACGCATGCCGTTCGGCCGGAAGCCGAACGAGTTCCCCTCTCATCTGTGGACGCAGTGTCCCAGCTGCAACGAGATGCTCTTCAACAAGCAGCTCGCACGCAATCTCAACGTGTGCACGAAGTGCGAGCACCACTTCCGCCTCGGCGCGCGGGAGCGGATCGACCTCCTCGTCGACAAAGGCTCGTTCCACGAGCATGACGCGGCGCTCACCTCCGGCGACCCGCTCGGCTTCACGGACAGCAAGCCGTACCCAGAGCGGATCGCGGCGGCGCAGACGAAGAGCGGCGAGAAGGACGCGATCATCACCGGCGAGGCCACGATCGGGGACAACCCGGTGATCCTCGCGGTCATGGACTTCGAGTTCATGGGCGGCTCGATGGGCGCGGTCGTCGGCGAGAAGATCACGCGCGCCGCCGAGCGCGCGCTCGCGGAGCGCCGGGCGCTCGTCATCGTTTCCGCCTCGGGCGGCGCGCGCATGCAAGAGGGCACGATCGCGCTCATGCAGATGGCGAAGATCCTTGGCGCGCTCGCGCGGCTCGACCAGGCGCGCCTTCCGTATGTGAGCGTCATCACCGACCCGACCACCGGCGGCGTCCTCGCGTCCTACGCGTCCCTTGGCGACGTCATCGTGGCCGAGCCGGGCGCCCTCGTCCGCTTCTCGGGAGAACGCGTCACGAGCGGAACGGTGGGCGAGAAGCTGCCGACCGGCTTCGGAAGGGCCGAGTTCCTCCTCGAGCGCGGCTTCATCGACCAGATCGTGCCGCGGCCCCAGCTGCGCGAGCGGATCGGATTCTTCCTCACCGCGTTCCGCGCCGCGTCGCAGGACCTGCGGTGGAGCCTCTAACGGTGTCCATGCTCGACCGCATCACCGGAACGAAGCGCACCGTGGAAGGCAACGGTCATCTCCCGGTCGACGCGAACCTCATCACCGAGCCGGCGCAGCTCGCGTCGCGTGCGACCCCCTGGGAGGCGGTGCAAGCCGCGCGCAACATCCAGCGTCCACACACGCTCGACATCATCGGACGTGTCTTCGATCGATTCCACGAGCTGCACGGGGACCGCGGCTTCCGTGACGACCCCGCGATCGTCGGTGGCATCGCGGATCTCGATGGACGGCCGGTCGTCGTCGTCGGCGAGCAGAAGGGCGCGTCCACGGAGGAGAACATCGCGCGCAACTTCGGGATGCCCCATCCCGAGGGCTACCGCAAGGCGATGCGCCTCTACCGTCTCGCGGAGAAATTCCACCTGCCGCTCATCACCTTCATCGACACGCCGGGTGCATACCCGGGTCCCGAGGGCGAGGAGCGCGGACAGGCCGAGGCGATCGCGCAGTCGATCCTGCTCATGGCGCGACTGCAGACGCCGATCATCGTCGTCATCCTCGGCGAGGGCGGCTCGGGGGGCGCGCTGGCGCTCGGCGTCGGCGACGTCGTCCTCGCGCTGCAGAACGCGATCTACTCCGTCATCTCACCGGAGGGCTGCGCCGCCATCCTGTGGCGAAGCCCGGCCGAGGCCGAGCGCGCCGCGAAAGCGATGCGCATCTCGGGGCCCGACCTGCTCGAGCTGGGCGTGGTCGACGCGCTCATCCCCGAGCCGGCCGGCGGCGCGCACACCGATCACGCCGCGACCGCCGCCGCGATCCGCACCGCGCTGGCGGCGCAGCTCGCAAAGCTCGAACGCGTCCCGGCCGCCGACCTCATGTCCGCCCGCTACGAGCGGTTCCGCGCCTTCGGTGCGCTGGACGAGCCGGGCGCCGCGCCACCGCCACCACCGCCGGACTCCTGGTGGCGGCGCATCGTGAAGCGAGCGAGCTCGTGAGCGACACCGATCACGTCCTGGGCCTCCTCGATGACCTCGTGCGCCTCGCCGACGGTTCGCCGGCGGTGACCATCGAGGTCGAGGCCGACAGCTTCTCCGTCTCGGTGACGCGCCGCGGGGCAGCTCGACCCGATGCAGCCCTGGCTACGACAGAGCGGCCCACGGTCGCCGGCGACGCGCAGCCAACACGCCCGCCGACGCAACGCGTGCACGCGACGACCGTGGGCATCTTCAGCCCGTCGAAGGAGTGGCACGCCGGTGACGCGGTGTCGCGCGGCGACCTCCTCGGTGGGATCAAGTCGCTCGGTCAGGTCGCGAAGATCGTCGCTCCCGCTGATGGCGAGGTCCGCGAGGTACTGGTCGCCGGCGGCGCGCCGGTGGAATACGGTCAGCCGCTCCTCGTGATCACGCTGCGCTGATGGCAACGCGCAAGATCGAGATCTCCTACAGCGAGTCGGGACACGGCTGGGTCGCGCACGTAACGACGACGGCACCGAGAAAAACGTCGCACGTCGTGCGCATCTCACGCGCCGAGCTCGAGCGCTACGGCGGCGGCGACGTACACGAGCTGATCCGACGCTCGTTCGAATTCCTGCTCGATCACGAGGCGAACACGTCGATCCTGCCCGAGTTCGACCTCGGCACGATCGAGCGCTACTTCCCGGACTACCCGGCGGCGATGAAGAAGAGCTAGGCCGCGCTCCGCGATTAGCATTCCGCGTCCATGGGGAGCGGAGTCGCCTGGCTCTTTCCTGGTCAGGGATCCCAAACCGTCGGCATGGGCCGCGAGCTCGCCGAGCGTTACTCGAGCGCGGCGCGCGCATTCGACGAGGCCAGCGACGCGCTCAAGATCGACCTACGGCGTCTCAGCTGGGAAGGACCCCAGAGCGATCTCGACCGCACCGCGAATACGCAGCCCGCCCTCCTCACCGCGTCCATCGCCGCGCTCCGCGCCGCGGAGGAAGCGGCCGGTGGCCTCGACGAGCCGGTCGTCGCCATGGGTCACTCGCTCGGTGAGTTCACGGCGCTCGTCGCTGCGGGCGCGCTGTCGCTCGCGGCCGCAGTTGTCCTGGTGCGGCGTCGCGGCGAGCTGATGCAGGAAGCGGATCCATCCGGCGGCATGCTCGCGGTCATCGGTCTCGATGCCGACGCGATCGTGGCGGCGATCGCGCAGACCGGACTCGTGGTCGCGAACGACAACGCGCCGGGGCAGGTCGTCATCTCCGGACCGAAGGCCGGGTTCGAGCGCGCGACCGCGGCGCTGAAAGAAGCGGGCGCGAAACGCGTGATCCCGCTGCGGACCTCGGCGGCCTTCCATTCGCCCGCGATGCGTCCGGTCGGACCACGGCTCGCCGAAGCCATCAACGTGACACCCTTCAGCACGCTCCGTTACCGAGTCGTGGCGAACGTCGATGCACAAGTGCACGAACATGCGGCGGATTTCCCGCCATTGCTGGAGAAACAGGTGTGGTCTCCAGTACAGTGGGTCGCCTGCATGCGGCGCGCTCGAGGGGAGGGCGCGACCGCGTTCGTCGAGTTCGGTCCGTCGAGCGTCCTCACCGGACTCGCGAAGCGGATCCTCCCCGAAGCGCGGACCGCGAACGTGTCCGACGTGAAGACGCTCGAGGAGGCGCTCACTGTCCTTCGATAAGATCCTCATCGCCAATCGCGGCGAGATCGCGCTGCGGATCATCCGCGCGTGCCGCGAACTCGGCATCCAGACCGTGCTCGTCTACAGCGAGGCCGACGCGCATAGCCTTCCGGTGCACCTGGCCGACGAAGCGATCTGCGTTGGTCCCGCGTCTTCGCGCGAGAGCTACCTCAACATCCCGTCGATCATGTCAGCCGCGCTCATCAGTGGAGCGCAGGCGATCCATCCGGGCTACGGGTTCCTTGCGGAGAACGCCGACTTCGCCGAGGTCTGCAAAGAGCACGGACTCGTGTTCATCGGCCCGCCGCCCGAGATCCTCCGTCGTTTCCACGACAAGGTCGCCACGCGCGTCGCAATGAAGAAGCTCGGTCTGCCGGTGATCCCCGGTTCTGATGGCCCGGTGAAGACGATGGCCGAGGCGCTGCGCATCGCGGAGGCCGTCGGTTATCCGGTGATGCTGAAGGCGCGATCGGGCGGCGGTGGCCGTGGCATGCGCAAGGTGACCGCTCCCCAGGAGCTTCAGCGCCTGTGGGAGCAGGCCAGCTCGGAGGCGAAGGCGTCCTTCGGCGACGCGGGCCTGTACGTCGAGCGCTGCCTCGAGGGCGTGCGCCACGTCGAGGCGCAGATCGCGGTCGATGAGTACGGGAGCGGGATCTGCCTCGGCGAGCGCGAGTGCTCGATCCAGCGGCGCAACCAGAAGATGATCGAGGAAGCGCCCTCGGCGTCGATCAGCGAGGAGCTGCGGCAGGAGATCGCGCGCCGCGCCGTCGATGCGGCGGTCCGCTGCGGCTACCGCAACGTCGGCACGTTCGAGTTCCTCGTCGACGCGCGCGGCGAGTTCTATTTCATCGAGGTGAACTCGCGGATCCAGGTCGAGCACACCGTGACCGAGATGACCACCGGCATCGACCTCGTGAAGGAGCAGATCGCGCTCGCGTCCGGACAGCCCCTGTCGTTCAGCGAGGAGCAGATCTGGGTGAGCGGGCACGCGATCGAGTGCCGCATCAACGCCGAGGACAGTGAGCAGAACTTCGCGCCTTCGACCGGCGTGCTCACGACGTGGCTGACGCCGGGCGGGCCGGGGATCCGCATCGACACGCACTGCTTCCAGGGCTATGAGGTCCCGCCGTACTACGACTCGCTGCTCGCGAAGGTCATCGCCTGGGGTCGCGACCGCGCCGAGGCCGTCACGCGGATGCAGCGGGCGCTCGACGAGTTCACGATCGTCGGCGTGACGACGAACATTCCCGCGCACAAGAAGATCCTCGCGAGCGAGCTCTTCCGCTCGGGGCAGGTGACGACGCACCTCATCGACACCGTCGGAGTCGACGCGCTGAGCGCATAGTGCCCTCTAGACTCGCGGCGTGACATCGCTGGATCGCGCGGGCATCGAAGCGCTCATCCCGCACCGCGATCCGTTCCTCCTCATCGATCGCGTGACCGAGCTCGAGCCCGGCGTACGCGCCGTCGCAGAGCACACCTTCACCGGCGAGGAGTGGTATCAACCGGGCCACTTTCCGGGCGACCCCATCGTTCCGGGCGTCATCCTGGTCGAATCGCTCGCCCAGACCGCGACCGTGATGGCCATGGCGCTGCCCGAATACCGCGACGGGCTCGGACTGTTCGCCGGCATCGACGAGATGCGCTTCAAGCGCATCGTGCGACCCGGCGAGACCGCTCGGTATGAGGCGGTCATCGACAAGATGCGCCGCGGCTACGCGCGCGTGAACGTGCGCGCGTTCGTCGGCGACGAGCTCGCCGCCGAGGGCGTGATCCAGGCGATCTTCCAGCCGCGCGCCGCGACCGCGGCGAAGCAGACGGCGCGGTGAGCGGAGAACGTTTCCTGCGCCAGGTGGATCCCGAGAAGATGCGCCGCATGGAGGGTCGTCCGGTCGTCGAGATCATCGGGGTGCCGATGGATCTCGGCGGCAATCGCCGGGGGGTGGACATGGGCCCGTCTGGCATCCGCTACAGCGGACTCGTCGCGAAGCTGTCCGAGATCGGCTTTCGCGTGCGCGACCGGGGCAACATCCGCGTCGCCGATCCCGATGAGGGTCTCGCGACGCACGCGTACAGGAAGGTCGACGCGGAGCGCATGTTCAAGAGTCCGCGCGCGCACAACGTCGCCGAGATCGTGCGAGCCTGCGAGGAGCTCGCGAGCGCGGTGGCGGACATCGTGCGCGCCGGCAACATCCCGCTCGTGCTCGGCGGCGACCACTCGATGGCGATGGGCACGCTCGCCGGCCTCGCGCGTGCAGGGAAGCGGCCTGGCGTGATCTGGATCGATGCCCATGGCGATATCAACACGCCCGACACGACGCCGTCGGGGAACGTGCACGGGATGCCCTTCGCGGTCGCACTGGGGCTCGCGGGCGATCCGTTCCCGGCGGACCTGCGCGGTACGACGGGCGGCGACCGCGGCGTGTTGCTCGGGCTGCGCGATGTCGATCCCGGCGAGCGCGACAACATCAAGAAGGCCGGCGTGACCGCGCTCACGATGGCCGACATCGATCGTCTCGGCATGGGGCCGGCAATGGAGAAGGCGATCGCGGTCGCGGGGAAGGGAGACGGGATCCATCTGTCGCTCGACATGGACGCGCTCGATCCCGACGAGGCGCCCGGCGTCGGGACGCCGGTGCGCGGCGGCCTCACCTACCGCGAGGCGCAGCTCGCGATGGAGATGCTCGCCGCGTCGGGCAAGCTGCGCTCGGTCGAGATCGCCGAGGTGAACCCGATCCTCGACGAGAGCAATCGCACCGCGGCGCTCGCCGTCGAGCTCGTCGCGAGTGCGCTGGGTGAGACGATCCTCTGATGTCTCGCGGTGTCGCGCTCATCGGTGCCCTGGTGGTGGTCGCGATCATCGTCGCGCTCGTCGTGCTGCGCGGCGGCTCCCAAGTGGCCACGCCGCTCGCGTCGGCCACCGCCTCGGTGGCGCCGAGCTCGTCCGCAACCGGCAGCGCGACGACGGCGTCGCCGGCGGCATCCGCATCGGCCACGGTGCGACCGCTCGGGCCGGGTGAGTGGGCGAACGCCTCGGTGAACTACGCCGTCACGTTGCCGAAGCCGTGGCGCTACTCATTCGCGCAGTCGAAGGTGTTCGCCAACGACCAGATCGCGGCGGCCGTGGACGTCTACACCTGGCGCGATGTCCAGACCGACAAGGGCGTCGATCCCGATTGGAAGGTCAAGATCCTGGTCAGCCGCGACCGGCAGGGCCTGAACCCGGAACAGTGGGCGAACGCGGCCGAGGGCGGCACCGGCCCCGTGACCGCCGTGACGATCGACGGCCGAGCGGCCGCGACTCGCGACAACACCGACGGCATCAACCGCCAGGGCGCGAGCCCGCCGCTCTTCCGTCATACGTACGTGAGGGATGGTCCACTCATGTACGACATCAGCGGCCAGCAGGGTTGCTGCGTGCTCCCGCCGACGATCCAGGCGGGAGATGTTGCGTCGATCGTTCAGTCGTTCCGGTTCCTCGGCGCCGCGTCGAAGTCGGGCACGGCCACGATCGCCGGTGCGGTCCGCTATCCGTCGGAGTTCCTCCCCGCGCAGATCGTGTACGCGATCGACGTCAAGGACAGCACGCACTTCTACCGCGTCGAAACGCCCCAGAGCTCCAGCCAGGTCTGGTATCGACTCGCGGACGTCGCTCCCGGAACGTACGTGGTCGTTGCGTATACGACCCAGACGGCACCGGGCACGACCGGCTTCTCCGGCGCCTACACGCGCTACGTCCTCTGCGGGATGACCCCGCCGTGTCCGCACGATCCCATCACCCTCGTGGAGCTGGGAGTGGCAGCAGGTGACTATCTGCTCGGCATCGACCCGGCTGATTGGTCGCCGGCCGGCTCTTATCCGCCTCGTCCGCGGTGACGCGCGGGCTCGTGTCGCTAGGTGCGCCCGCGATCCGTGACGGCGCGGTGCAGCAGTGCCGCGACCTCAACGTTCCGTCGATCGCGTGCGATATCGAGCGGAGTGTGGCCTTTCGGATCTCGCGCGCTCGGATCGGCGCCGTAGGCGAGCAGCAGCTCGGCGCTCTCGAGATCGCCGGTGAAGGCGGCGGTGTGGAGCGGCGTCCCGCCTTCGCGGCTGTTCGCGTTCGGATCCGCGCCGGCCTCGAGGAGCAGGCGGATGATCCCGTGCTCACTTGGGCCCGCGTCCGTGGCGACCGCCGAGTGGAGCGGGGTGAAGCCCTGGTCGCGTGAGGGAAGGTTCGGCCCGGCCCCCCGTTCGAGGAGGACCTTCACGACATCCCGGCGCTTGAAGAACGCCGCGAGGCCCAGCGGCGTGTAGCCGTCACGGGCGATCGCGTCGGCGCGCGAGCGGTCCTCTTCCACGAGCGCGCCCACGCGCTTCGCGTCGCCGGCGGTGGCCGCCTCGAAGACGTCGAGCGCGGGCGCGCGTGACAACAGCGCGGCCGCGACCTCGGACTTGCCGTGGTAATGGGCGAGCAGGACGGCCGAGGTGCCGCGCGCGTCACGCGCGGACACCAGTGAGGGATCGGAGTCGAGCATCCGGTCGACCGCGGCGCGGTCGCCCTTCCTCACCGCGTCGAGGAACTGCGCTGCCATCTCGAGCCTCCCCGTCGTTGCATTACTTAGCCTTGCTAACTAATATCACGACATGCCGTCCAGCGCAACAGGAGCAGGACGACCGCGCGAACGCGAGCTCGCGGACCGCCTCCACTCCGCGGCGATCCATCTCCTGCGGCGCGCTCGGCGCGGCGATCCGCTGACCGGCGCGACGCCGGCGCAGCTCTCGGCGCTGTCCGTCCTCATGAGCGGACCAAAGACGCTCGGAGACCTCGCGGCCGCGGAGCAGGTGCGTGCGCCGACGATCAGCCGGCTCGCCGCGGAGATGGTGCGGATCGGTCTCATTCGAAGGCGCGACGATCCGGGGGACGGTCGCGTCGTGCGAGTCGAGATGACCGCGAAAGGCCGGCGCGTGCTGGATAAGGGACGCGAGCTGCGCATCGCCGACATCGAAGGTCGCGTGCGACGCCTGGACCGTTCCGAGGTGGACGCGCTCGAGAAGGCGGTGAGCATCGTCGAGGGAATGCTGCGTGACTGAACGGCGTTAGCCTGTTACTCGACAGGGGAGGCCGCGTGCAGATACGTCTTCACAACACGCTGACGCGGCGCGTGGAGCCGGTCGTACCGGTCCACGCGGGCGAGATCCGCATGTACACCTGCGGACCCACGGTCTACCGACCGGTCCATGTCGGCAATCTCCGCTCCTATCTGCTGGCGGACTGGCTGCGGCGTACGTTCGAGCTGTTCGATCACCGCGTGGTTTCCGTGAAGAACATCACCGACGTCGGGCACATGCGGCAGGACGCGGTCGACCGCGGGGAGGACAAGGTCATCGCCGCGGCCCTCGCCGAGGGCAAGACGCCGATGCAGATCGCGGAGTTCTACGAGGCGGCGTTCCGCGAAGACGAGCGCCGGCTCGGCATTCTCCCCGCGACGGTGTATCCGCGCGCGACCGCCCACGTTGGCGAGATGATCGCGCTCATCGAGCGCTTGCTCGTGCGGGGTCTCGCCTACGTCGTGGACGGGACCGTCTACTACGCCGTGAAGCGTTTCGCGGACTACGGCCGCCTGTCGGGGAACGTCGGCGAGGCGCTGCGGCAGGGCGTGCGTTCCGAGGTCGACCCGAACAAGCGCAACGCCGCGGACTTCGCCCTCTGGAAGCGCGCGGAAGAGGGGCGGAGCGCGCTCGTGTGGGAATCCCCGTGGGGGTCGGGCTATCCCGGCTGGCACATCGAGTGTTCGGCGATGAGCACGAAGTACCTCGGCGAACGGTTCGACGTGCACACCGGCGGCGTGGACAACATCTTCCCGCATCACGAGGACGAGATCGCGCAGTCGGAAGGTGCGCTGGGGCACTCGGTCGTCGGCACCTGGGTGCACGGGCAGCATCTGCTCGCCGACGGCGTGAAGATGGCGAAGTCCGCGCGGAACACCCTCGAGGTGCACGAGATCGAGGCGCTCGGTCTCGACCCGCTGGCCTTCCGCTTCCAGTGTCTCCTCACGCATTACCGCGCCCGCATGCACTTCAGCATCGCGGCGCTGCGCCAGGCGGCCGAGGGTCTCGACCACCTCCGTCAGCGCGTCCGCGTCCTCGCCCAGCTCTCCGATCCCGCGACATCGCCGCCACGTCTGCCGGAGCGCGTGCGCGTCGCGTTCGGCTCGGTGGCGCTCGACCGCTGGAACGAGCTCCTGCGCGAGCGGCTCGCCGACGATCTCGACCTCCCGGGAGCGCTCGCGCTCGTGCAAGCATGCGTCACCGACGCCGACATTCCGCCCGCGGTGCGCCTCCAGTTCATCCGTGACGCCGACGTGGTGCTGGGTCTCGACCTCGATGCCGTCTCGCGCGAGCGCACCGACGCGCCCGCCGTGGCGCTCGCGGCCGTGGCGGGCCACGAGCTGGCACGCGCGACGCGCGACTACGACGCGGCCGACCGTCTGCGCGCGAAATTCGACGGCCTGCGGGTCGATGATCGCGCGAGCGGCGCGCTCGTCGCGCGCGCCGATCGGCGGCTCGCGCCGCGGCCGCGCCCGACCATCGCATCGCCGGATGAGCTTCGGGATGACCGTGCCAAGCGCGCGGTGCGCTCATGGTCGGTGTGCGTGCTCACGCGGGAGTGGCCGGATGACGTCGCGCGCTGCGTGCGCGGCATCCTGCGCTTTGTCCCGTCCGATGGCGAGGTGCTCGTTCTCGATCAGGGATCGAGCGAAGGCGCGAAGCGGCGTCTCGACGAGCTCGCCGCGCGCGAGCCGCGCGTGCTCGTCCACCACGCCGACCGTGATCTCGGTGAGGGCGCCGGTCGCAACGCCCTGCTGCGCGTCGCGCGCGGGCGCTCCGTGCTCGAGCTCGATCCCTCCGTTGAGATCACCGGACCGCTCTTCGCGGTGCTCGAGGACGCGCTCGGCGAGGGCGCGGGCATCGTGGGACCGTGGGGCCTGCGGACCACCGACTTCAAGCATTTCGAGGAGGTCACCGCGGGCGACTGCGACGCGATCCAGGGCTACTGCCAGGCCGCCCGGCGCGACATCCTTCTCGCGATCGGCGGCTTCGACGAGCGCTATCGCTTCTATCGCAATCTCGACATCGCGGTGTCGTGCGCCGTCCGAGAGCTGGGTCTGCGCGCGCTCGCGGTCGGCGCCGATCGCGCGACGCGCCACACGCATCGTGCCTGGGAGGCTCTCTCGGACGAGGAGCGTGACAAGCGCAGCCGCAAGAACTACGACCGCATGTACAAGCGGTTCCACCGGATGGCGGCGTCGGCATGACGCGCGGTCCGCTGGTGCTGTGCGGCTCAGGCGAGTTCACGCGCGCTATGGCGGATGTCGATCGCGGGATCCTCGCCGACATCGGCGCGCGCCGGGTCCGCGTCGCGATCGTGCCGACGGCCGCGGGACTCGAGGACACGCCGAGGTCATGGATCGAGATGGGCGCCGCCCATTTCGCGGCCCTCGGTGCCGAGGTGACTGGGGTCATGGTCCTGAACCGTGGTGACGCGGAGGATCCGCGTCACTCCGCGTCGATCGCGGACGCGGACTGGATCTACTTCTCGGGCGGCAAGCCCGGCTACGTCGTGGAGACGCTCTCCGGCACGCCGTTCTGGTCGGCGGTCCTCGCGCGGCATCGCGCGGGCGCCGTCTTGGCGGGCTCGAGCGCGGGCGCGATGATGCTCGGAAGCAGCACCCTTCATTTTCCCGATGGCGTCGATGCCACCGGCGTCCCGCGGCGTGTCGCGGTCCGCGACGCGCTCGGCGTGCTACCGGGCATCTTCGTCGCGCCGCATTTCGACGCGGTGCCCATCGCGCGGTGGCGGGTCTGGGCCGACATCTGGCCTGAGGGGCATCGGATGCTCGGCATCGACGAAGACACCGCGATCGTCGAGCGGGCCGATGGGTGGAGCGTGGTCGGGAGGGGTCGGGCGCTGGTGTTCCGCTCGCTCGACGACCACGACGTGCATCCGGCCGGCGCGCGCTTCGACGGTATGAGCGTCGTCGGCGCCATGCGCACTTAAACTCGACCGATGCGCAACGGGGAACGCCGTCGCGTCGTCGTGACCGGCCTTGGCATGATCACGCCGCTCGGCGGATCGGTCGCGAAGACGTGGGAGGGCATACGCGCGGGCCGCAGCGGCATCGGCCCGATCACGCGCTTCGACACGACCGGTCTCGAGACGACGATCGGCGGCGAGGTGCGTGACTTCGACCCGCTCGAGTACATGGAACGCAAGGAAGCGCGCCGCGCCGACCGCTTCGCGCAGTTCGCGGTCGCGACGGCGTCACAGGCGATCACCGACGCGAAGCTGGAGATCACCAAGGACCTCGCGCCGCGCGTCGGCGTCGCCTTCGGCTCGGGCATCGGCGGCGTGAGCACCGTCGTCGAGAACGTCCTGTCGCACGCGAAGGACCCGCGGCGGGTCTCCGCGTTCATGATCCCGATGATGATCATCGACATGGCCGCCGGCGAGATCGCGATGAAGTTCGGCGCCAAGGGCCCGAACATGGGTCACGTGTCCGCCTGCGCCTCGAGCGCGCACGCGATCGGCGAGGGATCCGAGATCATCCGGCGCGGACAGGCCGACGTCATGCTCGCGGGCGGCTCCGAGGCCGGGCTCATCAAGATCGCGATCGCCGCGTTCAACCAGGCGCACGCGCTGTCGCGCCGCAACAGCGCGCCCGAGAAGGCCTCGCGGCCGTTCGACAAGGAGCGGGACGGTTTCGTGTTCAGCGAGGGCGGCGGTTGCGTCGTCCTCGAGGAGCTCGAGTTCGCGACGGCGCGCGGCGCGCGCATCCTTGCGGAGGTGATCGGGTACGGCCAGAGCGCGGACGCGCATCACGTGACCGCGCCGGCCGAGGGAGGCGAGGGCGCCGTGCGCGCGATGCGCATGGCCATCGAGGGCGCGGGCATCGCACCGACCGACGTGGAGTACATCAACGCGCACGGCACATCGACACCGGCGAACGACGGGTCCGAGACCGCCGCGGTGAAGACGCTGTTCGGGAAGCACGCGTACGCGCTTGCGGTCTCGTCGACCAAGTCCATGACCGGGCACACGCTCGGTGCCGCCGGTGCGATCGAGGCGATCTTCTGCGTGCTCGCGATGCGCGACGGCGTGCTGCCGCCGACGATCAACCAGGAAGTGCCCGACCCCGACTGCGACCTCGACTACGTGCCCAACGTCGCGCGCGCGCGGCAGGTCAATGTGTCGCTCTCCAACTCGATGGGCTTCGGCGGCCACAACGCGGCGCTGCTGCTCCGGCGCTGGACGTAACGGTGGCCGATCCGAAGAAGCTCCGCGCCGACGCGAACGCTCTGGTGACCGAGCTTCTGCAGCGCCTCCGCGCCGAGGACGTCCAGCAGCTCGAGATCCGCCGCGGCGGCCTGCGTGTGAAGGTGAGCAAGAATGGCGCAGCGGCGGCGCCCGCCCCGCAGACCGCGGCGGTGCCCGCGAAACCTGGCGTCACGGTCACCGGACCAGACCAGCCCGCGAAGAGCGATCTCCCGACGGTGAACGCACCGCTCACCGGCGTCTTCTACCGCTCGCCGACGCCGCAGACGCCGCCGTTCGTGCAGATCGGCGCGATCGTGAACAAGGGCGACGTCATCGCGCTCATCGAGGCGATGAAGCTGTTCAACGAGATCCGCTCGACCGGGGGCGGAAAGGTGAGGCGCATCTTCGCGGAGAACGGACAGCTCGTGCGCGCGCATCAGCCGCTTCTCGAGCTCGAGCCCATCTGATGGCCGCGGTCTGCGTCGTGTGCAAGAGCGCGCTCGCCGCGGAACGGATCCGTCTCCGCTACGAGGGCCGCTACTACGAGTTCGATCGCGACCGCTGCAAGCTCATCTTCCAGGAGAATCCCGACCGCTGGCTCGACGCGCAGGGCGAGGTGCTCGACCAGCCGCGCTGATGGCGTGGATCCGTGCTACTTGCGCAGATCGCTCACGTACCAGATCGAGTCGGCGAGACCGGGGAACGCGCGCGAAACGTTGAACGTCGTCGCGGCGCCGTTGCACGTCGCCTTCCCGCTGTAACGGTCGGCATCGACCGCTGTCAGCTCGACGATCCCGCAGAACGGACCCATGAAGTCCTGCGCGACCTGCTTCGGATCGCGCAGCGCCGGCTCGTGCCCGCCCAGCTGCGTGAGCTGCTGGCGCAGGAGGTGATCTGCGTCGACGTTGAGCGCGCTCGATGTGGGTGGGGCGCGCATCTCGGGGATGACGGCGTCGACCGTGAAGAGGGCGGTCACGAGCGCGCCCGAAGCGCTCCGTCCCGTGGCGGGGAAGACCCAGACCGGAACGAGCGTGCGCCCGGCGCGCCGCAGATCCGACGGCGCACTCTGCGCCCACGCGTGACCGAGAACGATCTCCGCGACGTTGACCGAGAGCGTGAGCGGCGAGTCCGGTGCGGCGCTCACGAAGCGCAAGAACTTCTGCGGAGCGGCGCCGAGCTCCTTCACCGCGTCGCGGAGCGCCGTGATGGGGTAGATCTCGCCGCCCACGAGGCGCCCGATCGGTCGATGCACGATGCCGACCGGACGCAGCCGCGAGGTGAACAGGCCGACCTCGTCGGTGTCGTAGATCGTGACCTCGGTCCGTACCGGATCGAGATAGCGGGGGAAGATGATCGCGGCGTCGCGGCTGCCCGGCGCTGTCCACGTCCCGCCGGTGATGTCCGTAAGCGAGGCGGTCGACTCAGCGCCGCGGAACGCTTTGATGTAGCCAGGGGTCGGCGCGAAGCCGGCGTTCGATCCGAGGACTCTCGCGAGGCTCTCGAGCGCGCCGGCGGGGTCGGCCTGCGCCGGACCCGGCGGCCTGGGCCCGTCGTCACGGGCGCCGGCGAAGAACAGGATCTCTCCGCTCGCGGTGTTCACCGCGAGCACGCTGTCGTCGCTCCACCAGAGGCGCCACGCGGGATTCCCGCCCGGCGCCGCGCCGACCACACCGGCACCGCTCGCACCGAGCGCGGTGGCCGCGTGTGCCATGTAGCTGCTGTCAACGGTGAGCGGCTCGGCCCGCCAGACCCTTCCCTCTGCCGGTTGGCCGACCTGGGTCGGCAGATCGAGCGTCATTTGCACCGACGCGAATTCGCTTCTCGGAAGGAGCGTGGGCACGAGCGCGGTCCCGATGGGCCGCGCTGGGTCCGGCGTGGCGGTCGCCGCGAGCGTTGGTGAGGGCGTCGGTGTGAGAGTGGCGACAGCGTCGGTCGGTCGCGCGCTCGGGACCGGCGCGGCCGGCAGGCAGGCGACGAGCAATGTCGCGCACAGCACCACGGCGATGGACCGCACCGTGCTCATGGTTCGTCGACGCTCTACTTGCATTGTCCGCTGCTGCCGCAGATCGACGCGACCACCCGGCCACCGGGCAGCTCGATGACATCGAAGTCACCGACGCCCGGCGTCGCCGCGGTCGTACCGTGCGCCGCCGTCGCGTAGATCTTCGACCCATCGCTCGACCACCACGCGTCCCAGATCTTCTTCGGCGACTCGACACGCCGCGGCGCGTCCTCGCTGAGCGCGCGTGTGTACACGTCCCGCTCCGCGAACAGGTCGTCCGCCGCGGTGTAGAGCACGCGATCGGCGCTCGGATGCCACGCGATCGAACCGAAGTACCTCACCGCGAGCGGCTCGAGATCGCGGATCCGTCCGTCGTTAGGGTCCACCGCGTACACGCGGTTCTCACCGCCGAACGTGCCGGCGGAACCCGCGACCGCCAGGAACGGCGCCTTCCCGCGCCAGCTGACCTGCGAACCGGTGCCGGTCCAGTACTGCTCTCCGTTCGCCGCGCGGAACGCGGCGACGCGCGTGACAGTGTCGGTGCCCTGTCCGAGGGCGATCGCGCTCCGATCGAGCGACCACGCGACCGGATACCAGATCTTCGCCATGTCCGCGGGATCGTCGTCCTCCACGAACAGCCGCGTCGGCCCGCCGGTGGTATCGCCGACGCGCACGCCATCGTGCCCGTGGAACGCGTAGCGCGCGCCGTCCGGGCTGATCACGCCGCGCAGCGGGCCGATCGACCAGATCTCGTCGTCCTCATAGAGGAGCGTCGTGCGTCCGGCCGCGACGTCGACGAGATAGAGGGCGGAACGCTCCGCGGGACCGACCGCGCCGACGAGGAGCTGCTTTCCATTGGCCGACTCGCTGAACGGCGGAAGGAAGTACGGGCGTGCCGGAGACCCGCGCGCGGTCACGACCTCGGTGCTCGTGCCCTTCGCGAGATCGACCAGCAGGATGCGTCCGATCTGACCGTCGGACAGCGCCACATAGCGATGCTCGACCGGGACCGTGGCCGAATGCGCGACGACCGCTGTGGCCGCCGCCGCGCCGGCGGTGGTCGTGGCCTGCGGCAGCGCGGGCGGGGGAGTGGAGGTGCACGCGACGGCGACGACAGCGAGAAGCGAGGTCGTCGCGACGACCCTCATGCGATGAATGATGCGACCAGATAGGCGATCGACAGCGAGCCGGCGATCCCCGCGATGCCCCAACCCAGGACGGTCGCGAGGCGGCCATTCGCGGCGTCGCCCATCAGGCGACGGTCGGCCGCGAGCCGGAGGATGAAGACCAAGACGATCGGGAGCAGGACGCCGTTCGCGATCTGGGCCGAGATGATGAGCGGGATGAGCGAGATCCCCGGGATGAGCACGACGATCGCGCCGAGCACGAGCAACAGCGTGAACAGGCTCATGAACACCGGCGCCTCTCGGAAGTTCTTGCTGATGCCGGATTCCCAGCCGAACGCCTCGCAGATCGCGTACGACGTCGAGAGCGGCATCACGACGGCGCCGAGCAGCGACGCACCGCAGAGGCCGACGGCGAATAGCAGACCCGCCCTCGCTCCCGCGAGCGGCACGAGCGCCTGCGCCGCGGCCTCGGCAGACGTCACCTGGATCCCCGCCGGATGGAGCACGGTCCCGGTCACCACGATGATGAAGAACGCGAAGAGGCCCGCGAGCGCGGCGCCCAGGAACACGTCGACCCGGGCGTACGCGGTGGACTGGCGATCGACGCCCTTGTCCACCACCGAGGCCTGCATGTAAAAGAGGAGGTACGGCGTGATCGTCGTGCCGACGAGCGCGAGGGCGAACACGAGCGCCGAGGGGCTCGTCGGGATCGACGGGATGAAACCCGACATCACCACCGGCCAGTCGGGTCGGAGAATGAACACGGAGATCGGGTAGGCGAGGAACGCGAGCACGAGGACGAAGAGGACGCGCTCGACGAAGCGGTAGCTGAAGAACACCACCAGCGACCAGACCGCAAGCGCTGCGATGGGCACCGAGACGATCCGTGGCACGCCGAGGAGCTCGACGCTGGCCGCGATGCCGGCGAATTCCGCGACGACGTTCGTGCCGTTCGCGATGATGAGGACGATCATCGCGAGGACCGTCCAGCGCACGCCGAACCGCTCGCGGATAAGGTCGGAAAGGCCCTGTCCGGTCACCAGACCCATCCGCGAGCACATCTCCTGGATCACCCCGAGACCGATGCTCGCGACGAGGAGGAGCCACAGCAGCGAGAAGCCGAAGAGCGCACCCACCGAGGAGTAGGTCGTGACGCCGCCGGCTTCGTTCCCCGCGAACCCCGTGATGACGCCGGGTCCGACAACGGCGAGGAACCCCACGAGAACAACGCGCCGTCGCGCCGTGCGCCGACGAAGGGCGCGGAAGGGCCCCGCGATGCCGACGCCCCTCACCTAGCGATCGACCTGAGCGACCTCTTCCTCCAACCGCGCGGGAGCATGATGTCGACGACGTCATCGATGGTCACGGTGCCGAGGAGCTTCCGTCGCGCATCGACCACCGGAAGCGCGAGCAGGTTGTATTTCGCGATGAGCGATGCGACCTCTTCCTTCGGCGACGTGGCGTCGACCTTGAGGACGTTGCGGTCCATGACCTCGCTGATCGGCGTGTCCGGCTTGGCGACGACGAGGTCGCGCAGCGAGATGACGCCATCCAGCCGCCCCTGGCCGTCGACGACGTACAGGTAATAGGTGAGCTCCGCATCGGGCTGGAGCTCGCGGAGCCTGTCGATCGCGGCCGCCGCGGTGAGCTGCGCCGGCAGCGCGATGAGGTCCGTCGTCATGATGCCGCCCGCGGAGTCCTCGGGGTAGGCGAGGAGCTCTTCGACGTCCGCGGCCTCGTCCTTCTCCATGAGATCGACGAGCTCTTCGCGACGCTCCTCGGGCAGGTCCTGCAGGAGGTCGGCGGCCTCGTCGGGCGCCATCTCGTCGAGGATGTCGGCCGCGCGCTCCTGTTCGAGGTCGCTCACGATCGAGGCCTGCATCTCGGGCTCGATCTCGGACAGCGTTTCGGCCGCGGTCTCGATGTCGAGCTGCTCGAAGACCGCGCGCCGGTCGTCGACGGTCATCTCCTCGACGATGTCCGCGATATCCGCGGGATGCAGCAGCGCGAGCTTCGTGCGCGGCACGGTCACGCGTACGTTCGCATCCTGCGCCGCCAGCGGCTCGACCAGATGCCAGGGGATGATGCCGCGCGGCAGCTTCTGGCCCGCCAGCCCGACGACCCGCTCGGCGAGACCTTCGGCGCCGACGCGTCGCAGCAGACCGCGCAGGCCGACGTCGGCGCCGACGAGGCGGAGCTGCCCGTCCACCTCGGAGAGCTGCAGGTCGTTCACCCGCACGACCTTCGCGCCGTGCGTGTCGACGACCTGCTTGTCCATGAGGTCGCGCGAGAGGCGCAGTGCCTCCTGCGGCAGCTGCGCAGCGGCGATCGTCGCGAGACGACCGCGCAGTCGGAGGTGCCCGATCTCCTGCGCGAGCTCGTTCCAGCGCACGATCTTCTCGCCGTCGGGCGTCGCGAGGATGGCCCACTGCACCGCCGGGAACTGTCCCTGCGGGACGACCGCGAGGTCAGCGAGCTTCGCGACCTCGGTGCCGTTCGGCTCGATGACGCGCCGATGTTGGATCTCAGAGAGGTACGGCACGCGCGCAAGGGTACCGCCGCGGGCTAGAATGAGGACTCCCGTGACACCTACCTCCGACACAGGACTCCGCGTTCGCGCTCTCGCGGATCAGGCCGTCGCGGCCGCCCTCGAGTCGGACTGGACGCGCGCGTCCGACCTCAACGCGAAGATCCTCGAGGCCGCCCCGGACGACATCGAGGCACGCAATCGGATGGGCCGCGCCCTGCTCGAGCAGGGCAAGCTCGAAGAGGCGAAGGCGTCGTTCGCCGAGGTGCTGAAGGCCGAGCCCTACAACTCCATCGCCATCCGGGGCTCGCAGCGCATCGGGCAGCTGCTCGAGCACCACACCAAGCCGAACGTCACGACCTCCCGGACCCAGCCGCGTCTCTTCATCGAGGACATGGGGAAGACGGGCATCCTCCGCCTGATCAACCCGGCGCCGCCGCACATCCTGGCCCGTTACAGCGCCGGCGCCGAGGCCCAGCTCAAAGAGCAGGAGGGCCTGCTCGCGGTCCACGCCCGAGACGGCGAGCTGCTGGGCTTCCTCGAGCCGAAGGTCGGCCGGCGCCTCATCGATTTGATCCGAACCGGCAACCAGTACGTGGCGGCGATCGTCAGTAACGACCAGCAGAACGCGCGCGTTGCCATTCGTGAGGTCCTCCAGAGCGTCGAGAACTCCAGCCGGATCTCCTTCCCGGGCCACCACCGCCCGGCCGAGACCAAAGAGCGGGCGTACATCAAGGGCAACTTCTTCCGCTTCGGACGGGACGCGGACGAGGACGGCGACGAGGACACGGACGAGACCGAGGAAGAGACGGCCGAGGGGTCGGGCGGCGACACCCTCGATGAGACCGAGACCGTCGAAGAGCCCCTGGTCGTCGATACCGGCGACGAGGACGCGGAGGAAGAAGAAGAGGAGTAAGCCAGTGGGCCGAGTCGGACGGGGAGCGATCGCAGCGGTCCTCGTCCTCCTGGCCGCGGCCTGCTCCAACCCCGTTCCAGAGAAGCCTCGCCCCTCCGCCGACGTCACCGACGCGCGCTCGCTGCCCGTCGCCCGCACCGCCGCCGACATCCTCCTGGCCTTCTCCGTCTACGACTACGCCCTCGTCGGCGGTCTGAACGGCGACCGGGTGCGCGCCGTCAGCGCCGACCGCTTCGCGACCGTCGCGCATGCGCAGGCCGGGCTCGTCAGCGCGAATACCACGACGGTCGTCGGCGCGACGGTCGACACCGTCGGTCCGGTGCGCGACCGCCTCGTCGCGCTCGCCGACGGCCTCACCGATCTGTCGCGCGACGCGCTCACGTACGCGGACGTCCGCGACCCGGCCGCGCTCGCGCGGGTCCTCTCGGGCGTCGACCGCGGGTGGGCGAGCCTGCGCGAGCTCGCTTCCGCGCTGCCCGCGGACGCGGCGCTGAAAGCGGCGATCGATCGCGGCACGTCGATCACATCGACCGCGTCCTCGAAGCCACGCTTCACGCTGAACGTGGGTCCGTACAGCACGGCGACCGAAGCCGCCGATGCCGCGAAGACGATCGGCGCGAACGCGAGCGCCGCGAAGGAGAGTCCGTTCATCGTGCGTGTCGGCCCGTACGCGGACCGCGCGGCGGCGGACAAGGCCGCGGCGACGCTCGCCGCGCAAAAGATCACCGCGATCGTCACCGAGGACGCCGTCTACACCTTCGCGCGCAGCGGCGCGGTGCCGGACGCGGAGCTGTGGCGCGAGCCCGAGCGCTCCATCGACGTTCATTCGCTGGCGCGAAAGATCGCGCTGTCGCAGGATGCGGCGCTCGTCGCGACCGGCTCCGACGACGGCTTCCTCACGCTCCACACGCGCGACGGCGTGCTGAAGGCGCTGGCGAAGTTCAATGCCGGCGTGAATCAGCTCGCGTTCACCAACAATGCGCGGTTCCTCATCGGTGGCGGACAGGTCCTCTCCAACTACGTGATGCCGTCCCCGAACGACTCCGTGGGCGTTCCGGTGCGCCTCACCGGCGCGGCCCAGTCGCTCGTCTATGTACCGGGGGTGGACGTGTTCGCGGCGTCGGCGGGAGGGAGCGATGGCGGGGTCATCGGCGGGCGCACGCCGGACGGGCTCCCGCTCGCGGCACCCTTCCCGATCGGGCTGGGGCCCTCGGGCGGGCTCCTCGCGGCCAGCGACTATGGCGATCTCTTCTTCGCCTGGCAGACCTCGGGCGGCTACGAGGTCAAGATGTTCCGACCGGGCGTGGATCGGTCCACGAGGGGTGTCCTGCGCGTGCCCGGCATCGGCAAGGCTTTCGCGATCGATCCGTCCGGCGCGTATGGCGCGGCGGTGACGGATCAGGGCACGTACCGCTTCCAGGTGAACGTGGCGGACCCGACGAAGAGCCTCACCCGGCTGACGACTCCGGTGCGCGACGTCGTGTTCGCCCGCGACGGCACGCTGTACCTGCTCGACGCGCAGCGCGTCGTCGCGGTCGACACCGAGGGCGCGACACGCTGGACGACCGCGCTCGTCGACGGGCGCCGCATCGCCGTCGGTATGCGCGCGGTCGTGCTGGACGGGACCGACCGCCTCGTCGCGCTGGACCCGAAGACGGGCGCGATCGATGAGCTCGCCCCGGTCGGCCAGATCCAGGACCTCGTGATCTCTCGCGACGGTCGTTGGGTGGGCCTCATCGCCGAAGCGAAGCGAGCCGTTCTCTTCCGACTGCCCTGAGACCCATACTCACGCCAACGTGAGCAACCAGCGAGAGCGGATCCTCTCGTTCGTCCCGATCGAGACGATCCCGCTTCCGCGACCGCTCAACCGCTTTGGCACCGCGTTCCCGATGGCACTGGCCGACGTCTACGCGAACGCCTATGCGCCGCGCCGCGGCGTCGTCCTCGATCCGCTCGCGCACCCGTGGTCCGCCGCCGACGCCGTCGAGTCCGCGGATCGACGGGGCATCGCGAAGTCACGCGAGCCGCTGGGCGAATGGGCGCGCGCCGTGGTCGCGCTCGCGCCGTCGAGCGACGAGGTCCTCGCGTCGTTCGAGCGCGTGGCCGACAGCGCCCTCGTCGGCACACCGCACCGCGTCGCGATGCGCGAGCTCTACGCGTCGCACTGCGCGACGTGTCACGGCCCGGTGGTCGTCGAGGCCTTCCTGTGGGAGCGCGACGCGCCCGTGCCGACGAAGAAGGCGTTCCGCTGTGGCGTGTGCGCGCGCGAGGGCCGCGCCCTGCTCATCGAGCCCGTCGACAGCGACGACGAGGAGCGTACGCGTCGGCTCGAGCCGCGCGGCATGGCGTATTGGCAGTTCGTGGAGCGGTTCGGCGCCGATCCGGCCGCGCAGGCGCTGGGCGAGACCGTCGCCGCGCTCTATACGCCACGCAATATCACGGCGCTCATGGCCACGCTGCGGGCGATCGAGACCTCGGTCGGCGACGCCGCCGCGCAGGGGCTGCTGAAGCTCTGCCTGCTCGAGTCGATCGTCGCCGGTAGCCGCCTGAACGCGGTTGCCGGGCACGGCACGCCGCTGCGAGTCGACAAGGGCCGCGCGCGCCGCGGACACGCGTTGCAGACGCGCGAGGTGAATATCTGGCTCGAGTACGAGCGCACCGTCCGCGAGCTCGTCACGTGGCTCGCGCAGCACGAGCACCGCACGCCCGCGGCGCGGGGCGCGCTACTGCTGGACCCGGGCGACGCGGACCTCGTCCTGTGCCAGGCGCCGGTCGAGGACGCGCTCGGCGGGTGGAGCACGGTCGCGAGCGCGCTGCTGCTCGGCGCGAAGACGCTCCGTCCGATGGACACCGGCGAGGGCCGGCTCGCGGCGCGCGAGCGGCTCCTCCGCACGCTGCGCGCCGCGCTCATCGAGGCGCATCGCGTCTCGCGTCCCGAAGCCGCGGCCGTCGTGTACGTGCCTCACGCGGACGCGGCGACGATCGCCGCCTGCGTCCTCGCGGGCGCGGGCAGCGGCTATCGCCTGCGCACGATCCTCTATCAACGGGACGCGCACGCCGGCGCGTACGGCTCGCCGGCGGCGGCGGTGTGCGACTTCGACCGTGACGTGCCGCTGCTGCGCGACCAGTCCGCGGCGGACGCCGGGCTCATCGAGGACGCGATCCGCGCGGGCGTCCGCGATGCGGTGCTCGCGCGCGGCGAGCCGGTGCGCGAGGACGTCGCCGCCGTTGCGGCACTGCAGTCGCTCGCGGCGAAGGGCCTGCTCGTTCCGATCGCGCTTGCGCGCGCCGGCGGCGTGTCCGAGCTCGAGCTCTTTCTCGATCATTTCAAGTCCGCGCTCGCCGACGGGCGGCGCACCGGCATCACACGCGTGCCGCTCAGCGATGATCCCGACGATGTCGCGTACGCGATCACCGAGGCGCCGGACGCGACGCCGCTCGGCGACCGCGTCGAGTGGGCGGTCTGGGGACTGCTGTCGTCGGCGCGCGAAGTCGACACGCGTTCGCTGCTGCGCCGCGTGTACGGGCTCTTCCGCGGGATCGAGACGCCCGACCGCGAGCTCGTCGAACGCTGCGTCGCCACATACGCGACGCAGACCGACGACGGGCGCTGGCGTCTGCTCGATCAGGACGGGCTCGTCGCGCGGCAAGCGTCGCAGGCGCAGGTCCTCGCGGAGCTGATCGACGCCGGGCATCGACTCGGCTTCAAGGTGCACGTCGGTCGCGACGTCGAACGGCGTGCGGTGCCGACCTCGCATCAGGAGCGCGGGCGCGTGCTCGCGGATCTCGTCGCCGAGGCCGAGCGCGCGAGCGGCCCATCGCGTTTCGTGCGGGGCGCGTCGGAGGCGCTCGATTTCGTGGACTGCGTTTGGTACGACAAAGGGCGCATGGTGTTCCTCTGGCAGGTCGATTGGACCGCGCGGATCCACCGCAGCATCGTCGCCCTTGGCGAGGCCATCCCGGATGACGACCGGGTGTTCCGCTTCCTCGCCGTCGCCGACGAACGGACCGGTCTGGTACACGAAAAGCTACGCCGCTCGCCGGCGCTGGCGGAGGTCGTTCGACGACGGGGCTGGCGCTTCGTAAAGTGGGCTCCACTCCGCCGGTGGCTGCACGACGCGCAGGCAGGCCTGGACGGGCTTGAACCCGTTCTTGGCCTCGAACCTGCGGTGGAACAATCAGGCCAGCAGCTCGCGTTTAGGTGGTAAGGACGTAAAGGAGCCGCATTGATGGGAAAGCCACAGATCGTCAGCGACCAGACCTTCGAGCAGGAGGTCCTGAAGTCGGACATGCCCGTGCTCGTCGATTTCTGGGCGACTTGGTGCGGTCCGTGCAAGATGGTCGCTCCCGTCCTTGAAGACGTCGCGAACGAGCAGGGCGAGAAGATCCGCGTTGCCAAGCTCGACGTCGACGCGAATCCGATCACAGCGGGGCGCTTTGGTGTCCGCGCCATACCGACGATGATCCTGTTCAAGAACGGCCGGGAGGCCGACCGCATCGTCGGTTACCACCCCAAGCCGCAGCTCATGCTGAAGCTGACGCCGCATTTGACGGCCGCCGCTGCGGCCGCCACACCGACAGCTTCCACCACGACGACAACGACCACGACGCCGACGGCTACGCCGACGCCACCGACCCCGCCGCTGGGCGGGTCGCCGACGAGCAGCACCCCGAACGCCGGGGTCGGCGTCACCAAGATCCACTAGAGCGTGCGCGACACGTCGGGCCTACCCGGAGCGAAGATGCTCGATCCGGTCTGCGGCATGATCGTGGACGTCGCGGACTCTCGCGACCACGGGCTCACCCTCGAGATGGACGACCGCGAATACGCGTTCTGTGGCCCCGGTTGCACGAAATCCTTCGCGAAGGCTCCCCACCAGTACCGCGCGAAGGTGGACGCTTGGGTGGCCACTCAGCAGAGCTGATCCGCCGCTGACCACGCCTGCTTCCTCCAAACAGGGCACGCCGATCTACATCGAGGTCGGCACCAAGCGCAGCTTCGCCATAGCGCTCGAGTGGCCGGGCTGGTCGCGCAGCGGGCGTGACGAAAGCGAGGCGGTCGCGACCCTCGCGGCCTACGGGACCCGTTACGCCGCGGTCGTCACGCCGGCGGGCCTGAAGCTCACGCCGCCGAAGAACGCCTCAGGCTTCCGCGTCACGAAGCGCGTGAAGGGCAACGCCACCACGGAGTTCGGGGCTCCCGCGATCGGCCTTCCGTCCGATGCCGCGCCTCTCGGTAAAGCGGAGCTCGAGCGACTGGAACGGATCCTCATTGCGTGTTGGGAGGCGCTCGACCGGACGGCGAAGGACGCGCACGGGGTCGAGCTGCGAAAGGGTCCGCGCGGCGGCGGACGCGATCTCGACAACATCATCGAACACGTCGCCGGCGCGGAGGAGATCTACCTCGTCGCGCTCGGTGCCCGAGCGCCGAAGGGCGCTGGAGATCGCGTGCGCCGATCGGCCGATCTACGCGAGGCGATCGTCGCGGCGCTGCGCGCGCGCGCCCTCGGTCGACCGGTCGCGGAGCCGAGCCGCACCAAGACGCTGTGGACGCCGCGCTTTTTCGCGCGTCGCGCGGCATGGCACGTACTTGACCACGCCTGGGAGATCGAGGACCGCGCGACACCAGCGGAGGGTCGCGGTCGCTAGACGACGCGGATGGCTGAGGGCGCTCGGCTCCTTGGACTCGAGGCGGCGTCGCCGGGCTGATCGAAGAGGAATTTCGTCGCTGTCGTCCCCAGGCTCGCGAACTTCCAGGCGAACACCTTCTCCGCGCGGAGCGCCCAGAGCCCGCCCTTCGTCCAGTCCTCGACGGTCGTCTCGTAGCCGTACTTCTTCTTGAAGATCGCGACGAGCACAGCCGCGAGCTCCGGCGTCGCCGTCGCCAGCACCTGGGCGCGACCCTCGACCATGATCGAGTACCCCGTGCGCTCGACGCTCACCGCGACGCGCGGGTCAAGACGGAGATGACGCGACCATTTCGTCTTCTTACTGCCGCCGAAATACAGCGTGTCGTCGACCCACGCCGCCCACTGCTGGATGACGTGCGGCCCGTCGTTGCCGCTGGATGTCGCGATCCAGTAGCGCAGCGCACCCTCGAGGATGCGGCGGACGCTGATCCAGCGGAGCGCGCCCTTCATGTCTTCGGACACGCCGTAGCCCGGCGGGATCGATGGCCGCGTGACGCGCGGAGCTCTCACGCTCCGCCTTTGAACGGCTGGCCCGTCTCCACATCGGGCCCGCTCAGGTCGGCGCTCGGGAAGACGCTGCGGATCGCTTTCGCGAGCCAGCGCTGCAGCCTGGTGGTCCAGACCAGCGGCTCGTAGGCCTCGAGGTGCTGATAGACGCGGTCGAGCTTGCGCCGGTCTTCGTCCGTGAACATATCGTCCTCCTCAAAAGCTTCGCGCACGATGCGATCGAGATCGAGCGTTCCGGGGCATTCAGTCGGCACGATGGCGTGATGCGGCAGGACCGTCGTGCCGACCGCGAGCGCGAGACCGTGTCGGTCCGCGATCGCGCGATGCAGCTGCGCCGACGCGGCGTACAGCGCGTCGGTCGGCGGCATCGCGGGCCCGGCTTCGTGTTCGATGCCGACCGAACGCAGATTCACGTCGTACTTGCCGGCGTGATACGCGGTGTCGTCTTCGCTCACGAGCTGTGCGATGCGCCCGTCCTGTCCGACGACGTAATGCGCGGAGAGGATGCTGGCGGGATCTTTGAAGCGCCGTATGGCGCCTTCGAACATCACGACCGTCCAGTGGTCGACGATGAGCTGGACCATATTGCCATCGCGGCCCACGGTGTAGTTGGTCTGTGGGACGGGGCCGCGCCATTCGATGCCCACGGAGGCCTAACGTCGGGGGTGGGCCGCCCATAACGGCCCACCCGCCGGGTCCTCATTTGAAACGAATGTGCCGTTCGGCCCCGTGCCCGCACGTTGCCGACCTGGCCCGCCAGGCCCCATCGAGCCCGCCCTGGGTGGGCGGTGATCGTTAGGCCGTTTGACAACCGCATGACCATGTGCAACCGTAGAGTTGCACATGCAACAGGACATTTTCGCCGCCCTCGCCGATCCGACACGGCGCCAGCTTGTGAGCTGGCTCGCCGTGCGGCCGTCAACCGCGACGGAGCTCGCGAGACGCCTTCCGATCAGCCGTCAGGCCGTCGCGAAGCACCTCGACGTGCTCGGTGAAGCGCGGCTCATCGCGCGCGAGCGAACGGGCCGTGACGTCCGCTATTCGCTCGAAGCCGAGCGACTCGCCGCCGCCAGCGAATGGCTGGCGACCGTGTCGGCGCGCTGGGAATCGCGTCTGCAGCGGCTGAAGACCTATGTCGAGAAGGGGGAGCGCCATGCCTGAGAAACGGCTCGATCACGAGGTGAAGCAGAGCGTCTTCATACGAGCGCCCCGCGAGAAGGTGTACGACGCGTTCGCGACCGCTGAGGGTCTCGACGGATGGTTCACGCGCGGCAGTCGCGTTGACGCGCGGCCGAACGGAGCGATGATGCTCAAATGGGTCGACTGGGGCGCCGAGCAGAGCATCAACTCCGAGGTTCCCGGGCGCGTGATCGAGGCGAAGCGGCCGGAGCGCTTCGTATACGAATGGGGTGAGCCGGGCAGCGAGTCGACGGTCGAGATCATCCTGGAGAAGCGCGACGACGGCACGCTGGTACGACTTCGCGAGTTCGGCTTCAAGAAGATCGAGAACCTGGTCGACAACGCCGGCGGCTGGGGCGAGGCACTGACTCTAGCGAAGTTCTGGGTCGAGCACGGCATCGCGACGAATCAGCCGAAGGCGCGCGTCTAAGCCGACATCGACGAGGCGGCTCCCCAGTGGGGGGAGCCGCCTCTCATGGCCTCTTAGTCGTCGTCAGCGTCTTTGTCGTCGTCGGACGAGTTGAAGAACACGCCGTTGCGCTCCTCGCCGATGAAGGCGACCACGGTGGTCTGCCCGCTCGGATTCGACCTGAAGCTTCGATCGCCGGAACTCATCGACCAGTCGAGGTGCGCGCCGGTGGTCTTGTAGTTCAGGCGGAAGGGAAGCGTCGAATTGACGGTCGTCCCGCTACCGGTAACGCCATGCCAACGAAGGTCCCACGAGACCGTCGAGGGCACGGACGCGCCAGGCACGCCGACGCCGCCGCCGAACAACGCGTTCGCGAGCGTCCCGTAGTCGCGCATGCGGACCTCGCTCATGCGGTACAGGGCCTCGCCTTCGCCGAAATCGATATGGACGGCGCCATTCGGCGCAGCGAACGTCCACAGGAGTCCGTCGGAAGTGATGCCGGGGTTGTTGTCCACGATCTGATGGGTGTTCGGGTCGAGGGGGTCAACTACCCCCCGATAGACGTCGAGTCAGACGAACGCGAAGGTCCCCTCGTGACTTCTCCCGTCGGTGCCGCGGAAGGTGCCCTGCATGAAGCGCATGTCGGTGTCGAAGAGAAGCGTTTCGGGCGCGTGGCCGGTGACCTCCCAGGTGCCGGTGCCGTCGACGACGGCCGCTCCGACGTGGCCGTGAAAGTTCGTGATCGACGAAGGCTCCATCGACGGGTCTACGCCATAGATGTGTAGGCCGCCGAAGACGGCATTTGCGGGGACAGGCGTCGGCGTTCCCGACTTCGCCACCGAGCGAGCAGACATGACTCCGGTCGTCGCGATCAGTGCGGTCGTGGCGACCCCAGCTTTGAGGAACGTCCGTCGCGAAAGATGATGCCGAGCAGCGTGAGGCGTGAGAAAGCGAGCGATGTCGTCGTGCGTGGATCTCATGGTGGCCCTCCCTCCTGACCGCCGGAGACTCTACTCCCGAGTGGGTCGGGCTGCGAGCTCCCGGCAAGTCATCATGTGCGGCGTGATCGACGCGGTCGTTATCGGTGCGGGCCACGCTGGACTCGCGATCAGCAAGCGGCTCGTCGACGCCGGCGTCGAGCACGTCGTGTTGGAGCGCGGCGAAATCGGCGAGACCTGGCGCACGCAGCGCTGGGACTCGTTCGCCCTGAACACGCCGAGCGCTGTGAACCGGCTCCCCGGCGGTCCGGCAGCGGTGGACCCGAACGAGTTCCTCGGCCGTGACGCCTGGATCGCCGAGCTCGAGACCTATGCCCGTCAGAGCTCGCTCCCGATCAGGACGCGCGCGAGGGTCACCGCGGTCACGGCGGACGACGATGGTGGCTTCGTCGTGACCATCGGCGAAGACGAAACGGTGCGTGCGCGGAGCGTCGTCGTCGCGACCGGCGCCGCGAATGTCCCGAAGGTCCCCGCGGCCGCCGCGACGATCGATCGTCGCGTCGAGGTCCTGACGACGGGCACGTACCGACGGCCGTCGCAGCTTCCGGATGGCGCGGTCCTCGTCGTCGGCAGCGCTCAGTCGGGCGGCCAGATCGCCGAGGACCTCGTCGATGCCGGCCGCGAGGTGTACCTCGCCACGGGTACCGTCGGCCGCTTCCCGCGCCGCCTGCGCGGACGCGACACGGTCGCGTGGCTCAGCGAATCGGGCTGGATGGCGCAGCGACCGGAGGATCTTCCAGACCCGGCGATGATGCGAGCCGTGCAGCCGCTCATCTCCGGCGTGGGGCCACGCGGCCACACGCTCAGCTTGCAGGGGCTCGCACGCCGGGGCGTCACCCTGCTCGGACACTTCGAGTCGGCCGACGGCTATCGGCTCCGCTTTGCGGCTGACCTCGCGCAGCACGTGCGTTTCGGCGACGAGATCGCTGTGAGGATCCGCCAGCACGTGGACGATCACATCGCGCGACGCGGGATCGCCGCGCCACCATCGGAGCCCGATCCCGCGGACGAACCCGCCGACCCCGAAACGTTCCGATCGCCGACCGAGCTCGATCTCGCCGACCGCGGCGTGCGCTCGGTGATCTTCACGACGGGCTTTCGCGCCGACTACTCGTGGCTGCGGTTGCCCGTCGTGAGAAGCGACGGCTCCGTTATGCACGAGCAGGGGCGCGCGCCCGTGGATGGCCTGTGGTTCGTGGGTTTGCTGTGGCTTCGGATGCGCAAGTCCGGGATCATCCTCGGCGCGATGGATGACAGTGCGCACGTGGCGGCCCAGGTGGCCGCGCAAAGCGTTTCTCATCCGGGGCAGCCGCGCGACCCACGCGTCGCGGAATGAGATACAGCAAGAGCGGCACGAACACCGAGAGCGAAAGGCCGATGCTCGGCAGCGCAATGAGGGCGCCGAACAGCGCGTCCCTGAACTCCAAGGGGCAAGCTGACGTAGGTAGGAGCGGTATCCTTCCGGCGTGTCAGGGGGCGGGGTTTACCGCAAGGAGCTCAACATGAGGAAACTTGCCACGCTATCCCTTTTGGTCCTGCTTACGGTGGGCGCGTGCACGTCGCCGACGAGTTCGGCGACACCGAGTCCGAGTCAGGCGGCGAAGAAGACGACGCTGCGACTGCCTGAGGCAGCGAAGATCGTCAACACCATGGATCCCGGCATCAGCTCGGGCGGCGCTGGGCTTGAACAGATCCAGAACATGTTCGAGGGTCTCGCGTACGTCGACCAGGTGACCGGGGAGATCAAGCCAGGCCAGGCCGAGAAGTGGACGATCTCACCGGACGGCATCACCTACACCTTCAACCTCCGCGCCGGGCTCAAGTGGTCGGACGGGCAGCCGCTCAAGGCGTCCGATTTCGAGTACGCCTGGAAGCGCGCGACCGACCCGGCGACGAAGTCGCGCTACGCGCAGACGCTCTGGCCGGTGAAGGGCGCCGAAGCGTTCGGAACGGGCAAGGGCACGGCGGAAGGCATGGGCGTGAAGGCGACCGACGACCGCACTCTCGTCGTGACCCTGGAGCGCCCGGCGCCGTTCTTCATGCATCTGGTCGCGACGTGGACGGGCTATCCGGTGCGCAAGGACACGGTCGATAAGAACGCCGAGAAGTGGACGTTGACCAAGGAGACCTACATTTCCAACGGCCACTACCGGCTGGTCGAGTGGAAGCCCGAGCAGAGCATGACCGTCGAGAAGAACCCGAATTACTGGGGTGAGAACAACGGTCCGGACACGATCATCTGGACCCTCTTCGACGACCAGGCCGCGAAGTCGCCTGTCGCGTATGAGGCGGGCGAGCTCGACCGCGCGGTCCTCGTCGGTGCGGACATCACGCGCGCGAAGGCGGACCCGGTGCTCAGCAAGGAGATCAAGAAGTTCGAGCGTCAGGGCTCGCAGTGGATCATCCTCGACACGACGAATCCACCGTTCAACAACGTGAAGGTCCGCCAAGCGCTCAGCATGGCGACCGACGCGAAGCGGCTGAACGAAGTGGTTCTGAAGGACGCGTACTTCAACGCCGTCTCCATCGTCGCGCCGGGCATCCCCGGACAGAAGACGTCGAACGCCCTCGGCTACGACGTCGCGAAGGCGAAGCAGCTCCTCTCCGAGGCCGGCTACGCCGACGGGAAGAACTGGCCGGCGAATGTGAAGTTCACGTTCGCGTCGGGCTCGGCCGAGACGAAGGCGATCGCCGAAGCGATCCAGGGCATGTGGAAGACGGCGCTCGGGATCGACATCGTCCTCGAGCCGATGGAGGACAAGGCCTTCGACAACTGGCGAACGACGCGGAAGGACCAGCCGTTCCACATGTACGTCAGCGGCTGGGGCTCGGACTACGAGGACCCGAACAACTGGTACAACCTCCTCTTCGACTCGAAGGCCGACTTCTTCTACGCACACTGGAAGAACGCCGAGTTCGACAGCCTCGTGGCTTCAGGGTTGAAGGAGAACGACCCGGCGAAGCGCAAGACGACCTACGAGAGCGCCGACAAGATCCTCAACGCCGAGGCGCCCTACATCACCTATTACCACTGGGCGCGCTTCGACCTCATCAAGCCGTACATCCAAGGTCTGAACCACTACCGCGTCCTGGGACGTATCCAGGGCTATCTCGTTCGCGTGAACAAGTAACCGTAGCGGGCGGAGGCCGCACGCTCAGCGGCCTCCGCCCTTGGCGGTCCTATCGATGACGACATTCATCGTCCGCCGCGTCCTCTGGATGATCCCGAGCCTGCTCGTGGTATTCACGCTCACCTTTGTCTTCGTCCACGCGACACCCGGCAGCCCGTGGGATGAGAGCGAGAAGCCGCTCCCGGAGGCGGTGAAGCAGAACCTCGCGAAGCAATACCACCTCGACGATCCGCTGCCCAAGCAGTACGCCGACTACCTCATCAGCGCGCTGCACGGCGATCTCGGGCCGTCGTATCGGAGCGTCGAACGCTCGGTGTCGGAGATCGTCGCGGCAACACTGCCGGTGTCCGCGCAGCTCGGCCTCGCGTCGATGCTGTTCGCGCTGCTCGTCGGGATACCGCTCGGCACCCTCGCCGCGGTGAAGCACAACACCTGGATCGACTACACGGCGTCGCTCATCACCGTGAGCGGCCTCGCGACCCCGCCCTTCGTGCGGGTCTCGCTGCTGGTCGTGGCGTTGTCGCTCGGCGTCGCGTGGCTGCCAACGGGCGGTTGGAATGGCATCTGGGACGTCCGCGCGATCATTCCGACGCTCGCGATCGGGCTCGGGCCGGCGGCCATTCTCGCGCGCTATACCCGATCGAGCCTCCTCGAGGTCCTGGGGCAGGACTTCATCCGCACCGCCCGCGCCAAAGGGCTGCAAGAGGTGATGATCGTCGTTCGCCACGCGATGAAGAACGCGCTCATCCCCGTGCTCACCGTCGCGGGCGTCACCCTTTCGAACGTCATCACCGGTGCGTTCTTCGTGGAACGCATCTACGGCGTCCCGGGGATCGGCCGGCAGTTCGTCGATAGTGTCACCGGGCGCGATTACCCGCTGCTCCTCGGGATCGTGCTGATCTTCGCGATCCTCATCTCGGTCGTGAATCTCCTTACCGACATCTCGTACGGCTACGCCGACCCGCGGATCCGCTACCGGTGACAAGGACGGTCGCGACCCCCTCGGTCGCGATGCCGCTCGCGCGTCGGCCGACGGGCCTCTGGCGCGACGCGTGGCATCGGCTCACGCGAAACCGCGCCGCCGTGGTGAGCCTGGTGTTCGTCATTCTTCTGGTCTTCGTCGCGCTCTTCGCGAACCTGGTCGCGCCGTATCCCTTCGAGCGCCAGGACCTCGAGAGCACCGATCTCGGGCCGAGCGCGGCCCACCTGTTCGGCACCGACCTCCTCGGCCGCGATGAGCTCAGCCGCATGGTCTATGGCAGTCGCATCTCGCTCGCGGTCGCGCTCGTGGACGTCCTCATCGTCGTGTTGATCGGCGTGCCGCTCGGGCTCGCTGCGGGCTTCTTCGGGAAATGGTTGGACACGCTGATCATGCGGACGGTCGACGTGCTCCTGGCATTCCCGAGCCTGCTGCTCGTCATCGTCGTCATCACGTACCTCCGTGCCGTCCTCGACCAGCCAACGGGACCGGTCCTGGCGGTGATCGGCGGCCTCGACAACCTGACCGGCGGGCTCCTCGGCGTGTTCATCGCACTCGGTCTGGTGTCGTGGCTGACCGTGGCGCGGCTCGTCCGCGGTCAGGTCCTCTCGCTCAAAGAGAAGGAGTTCGTGGAAGCCGCGCGGATGGTGGGCGCGTCGAACCTGCGCATCATGGCGCGTCACCTTCTGCCGAACACGCTCGCGCCGGTGATCGTTGCCGCGACGTTCGGCATTCCCGGCGCGATCGCAACGGAAGCCGGACTGTCCTTCCTTGGGCTCGGCGTGCGGCCGCCGCTCCCGAGCTGGGGCATCCTCATCGCCGAAGGCGTCCGGAACATGCGCGCGTTCCCGCACGAGCTGCTGTTCCCGGCGGTCGTCCTCGCCGTGACGTTGATCTGCTTCAACTTCCTGGGCGACGGGCTGCGTGACGCGCTCGATCCGAAGCTGAAGGTGGACTAGGCGCGACTCGGCGGTTCGTTATCTCGTTAAGACGGATTCGAGGCGAATGACCGAAACGCGAGTGTCTCGCTGAGTCCGATGTAACCGAGCGCCCGAAGCGCTTGATGCGAGCGCTCGCGAGCCGACCCACCCGCCATCTCACCTCGCGCGGCGGTCGCGACGGCCTTGGCCAATGCGCTGCCATTGCCCGCGGCCCGATCCAGCCGCTCGAGCGGAGCCTCGAGGTCGTCCCACCGCCCCTGAACGACGAGCGCCATCACCAGCCTCAGCCCCAGAGGATCGATGACCTCACGATCCCACACCGCGCCCGATCGACCGAACGCCGCGGTCGAGAGGTCAGCGCAATCACGGCCCAGGGTCGCCAACGGCAGGATCAGATCTGCGTCGCGCACCGCGGCGGACTCGGGGACCATCTGAGGCACGAATTCGTCGATCCGAAGTGGTGACGGGCGGCCGCGGATTGCATCGGCTACGACCGCGTAGCCGGCCGCACCGGCGGCAGCCAGACAGAACTGCGTACTCGGATTGGACGTGACCAACTCAACGAGCTCACCGCCGAGCGCGGCCAAGCGCTCCCAGTCTCCGCGCGCGAACAGCACGTGCGCTACGAGCGCGAGAGCATGACTGCGCAGGTGCGCGCTGCGGCGTCTCGCGACCTGCGTCAGACGGCCGCTCATCCGTTCGACCTCACCGAGAGCCCCGGCGAGGTAGCACGTCAGGCCACGCCACCACATCATTTCGACCTCGTTCACCCACGCGCCCTGCGCGACGAGCTCATCGACCCGCCGATAGGTGTCTTGCGCGGCGGCGATCTCACCCGCCCACATCTTCACGATCCCAAGGCGTTGGAGAGCATCGGCGTGAACGCGAGGGTCCTTGGCTCCTCGGACGATCTCGAGCACCTCGTCGACTGACGCCGCATCGCCGAAGAGCTGACCATGCTGCACGAGCAAACGCGCGAGCGACGCGGCGTCGCCGGCGTTGCGCGCGGCGCCCAGGCCTTGCTCCAGAAGTCGGCTGACGGCGCCTATGTCGGGAAGAGTCCGGAAGTATCCGTACTGGAACATCGTCATCTCGATCGCATCGGCATAGAGCGACGCGGGCGCGGACCGGCCCGATGCCTGGTAGGCGTCGACGGCCCGCAGCCGATGCATCCACGCTTCATTGCCCATCGAATAGCGCCAGTACGCGCTCGCGAGGGCATCTTCGGCCCGACCTCGGTCCGCGGGCAGCTTCGCGAGCGCTACTGCGCGCTCGAGGAACTCGACGGCGCGTTCGTGCGAGTCTTGATCGGCGAAACGCTGACCGGCCGCGATGTGCGCGTCGATCGCGTCGCGGCGCATCTCGTCGCTGTCGGGCGTGTCCTGCCAGACCCAGTCTCCGTCGGGCGGTCCCAGGGCTTTCCACCAGTGGTGAGCGAGCGCGGCTACATCCGCACGATCCACCCCGTCGCGCGCGAACCGCGCGTGAAGGCGCATGCGGTCGGTCAGCGTAAGGCGGTGATAGGCCACCTCATGAACGAGCGCGTGGTGAAATCGGAAGCTGCCACCGAGGGATCGGAGATAACGGAGCTGGACGAGACGCGCGAGCGTCGTGGCGACCTCGGACACGTCTCGACCGGCGAGGAGCGCGGCTTCACGGACGTCGAACATCTCGCCCGCGATCGCGGCGTGTTGGAGAAGGTCGCGGTCAGCGATCGGTAGCTCGTCGAGCCGTGCACCGATCGCGGCCTGCACCGTCACAGGGATCTCGTCCTGCTCGCTCGCGCGGGACCGTGCGAGCTCGATCACGAAGAGCGGATTGCCTTCCGCCCGGCGCGTCGCGCGCTCATCGGTGGCGCCGGCGCTCGCGGCGAGCGATGCAGCGTCGCTCTCGTCGAGCGGGCCGATGTCGATGCTGATCCGATCGCGACCCGGTCGCAGTCCGGCATCCGCGAACTCGGGACGCGCGGCTGCGATGATGAGCACCGCGACCCCCGAGCCGGACGTGATCCGATCGAGAAGGCGCACGAGCTGCGGGTCGGCCCAATGGAGATCATCGATCCAGATCACCACCGGCCGATCCGCTCCAAGACCGCCGAGGTAGCGTCGCCACGCGCTGGCGAGCGCCTCGAGCCGCTCCGTTGGACTGAGGCTGATCAGCCGTTGATCGATGAGGAGGCCCGCGCTGTGCGCGAGCGCCGCGACGACGTCGGCTCTGGCGCCGACCTCAGCGAGCAGCTCAGCGACGCGCCGTTCGAGTGCGTCGACGGACAAGAGCCCGAGATCGCCGCTCAGGATCTGATGGAGCGGCGTCTGCGCGCCGAGCTCGGCGCCGGGGCGGCAGCGCGCTCGGAGTACGTGCGCCTCGCCGTCGATCGAGGCGATGAACTCCTCGATGGTTCGCGTCTTCCCCTGGCCGGGTGGCGCGATCACTAGCGCGAAGATCGCCTCGCGCGAGCGCGCGCGCTCCAGCACCGTGCGCAGCAGCTCGAGCTCTCGTCGTCTGCCCACGAATGGCGGGCGGGCGACGAGGCCGGTCTCGGCGCGCACGAGTGCCGCCACCGAGATCGTCCCGATGCCATCAAGCTCGCGCTCACCACGACTCTCGAACTCGGCCGTTGCCGACGCTGCCTCGCGGCAGACCGGTCCGACGAGGACCTCACCAGGCCCGGCGCTGTTGCGCAGCCGTCCCGCGAGACTGATGCAGCTGCCAAAGGCCATACCGTCACCGGTCGTCGCGATCGCGTCCAGGTCGACGAGCACCTCGCCCGTCTCCACGCCGATGCGGACCACGGTGTCCGGGTGCTCGGTCCCCCAGCGGATCGCGCTCTCGGCCGCGCGTAAGGCGCGTGTCGGATCGTCCGAGTGCGTGACCGGTGCGCCGAACATCGCGAAGTACGCACCGCCGGCGGATTTTTCGACCACCGCACCTTCGACCGTCGCGATCGCACTGAGTTCCTGCAGCGCCCGGTCGATGACCGTCTTCGTGCGCTCGGGGCCGAGCCTTGCGGTCATGTCCGCGGAGGGAACGATGTCGGCGAAGAGACAGGTGACGACCCGATGCTCGGAGCCGTGTGCCACGGCGTCCACTGCGAGCGGGTTGAACGGACCGGCGAGCACCGTGTCTCTTCTGATCTCGAGCTCGCCGCCCGTGACCGTCCATGTCGCCACCTGAGCGCGCGAACGCACGCCGAGCTTGTTGCGGATGTGCTCGACATGGGTCTCGACAGTCCGATCTGAGATCACCAGCCGGTCGGCGATGTCGCGGTTTGTCAGGCCTTCGGCGACGTATGCCGCCACCTCGCGCTCCCGCTTCGTAAGTCCGCTGACCGACATGTCGCAATTCTCACCCGCAGGGTGCTATTTCCCGGAATATCGGTAGTTTTCCGGATGTGCGGCCAGGGCGAAGGGTCGAATGTGGCGGTGCGACCCTAAGGAGGACGAATGAACGCTCCGCGCGCGCTCCGCACATCTCTCTTCACATTCTTGACGGTAGCCGCCGTCGTAACGAGCTCCTGCGGTGGCGCGGCGGCACCGACCGCGGCGACATCTGCGCCGACGACCGCACCGACGGTGGCCGTCGCCACAGCGGCTCCGGCGATGCTGCTCACACCGGCGAACTCCGTGCCGCAGCCGTTCGTATGGGTGAAGGCTCCCGCGGCCTACCCAGCTGGCGCCGAGATCATGGTGATCGAAGGCGACACGACCAAGCCGGTCCCATTCACGCTGCGCTTCAGGTTCCCCGACGGCTACGCATTGCCACCGCACCAGCATCCGATCGACGAGCACGTCACTGTGATCCAGGGCACCTTCGTGATCGGTATGGGCACCAGCGGCAAGCGCGAGACAGCCGTTGAGATGCCGACCGGCTCGCTCATCCTGATCCCGGCCCTGACCCAGCACTACGTTTTCGCGAAGGGCGTGACGATCGCGCAGGTCCACGGCATGGGACCAACTGGGATCGCGTACGTGAACCCCGTCGACGACCCGCGCACCAAACCGTAGAGAAGGCGTTACCACGGCACCGACCCGCAGCGATGCGGGTCGGTGTCCGCGACTCCGATATCGCCGCGAAGACGACGATGCCCCGTACTGAGCCACGTGGGAGCATGAACGCGCGATGCTCCTGAACGTTGACGATCTCCGTCGCGAGGCTCGCCGGCGCCTGCCGCGCGCGGTCTTCGATTACATCGACGGGGCCGCCGAGGATGAGGTGACGCTCGCGCGGAACGAGCAGGTCTTCAATTCGTGGACGTTCTCACCGCGCGTGCTCGTCGACGTTGGCACCATCGACGAGTCGGTCACGGTACTCGGACGGCGCCACAGCACGCCGCTCATCCTGGCGCCGACCGGTCTCTGCGGCATGGCCGCGCCTCGCGGCGAGATCCTCGTGGCCCGCGCGGCGGGTCGTGCCGGCGTCACCTTCACCCTGAGCTCGCTCTCGGCCGTCTCGATCGAGGATGTCGCCGCCGCGGCGACCGCGCCACTGTGGTTCCAGCTCTACGTGTGGCGCGATCGCGCGCTCACGAACTCGCTGGTCGAACGCGCGGCGGCCGCCGGATACGAGGTGCTCATGGTCACGGCGGACGTGCCCGTCTTCGGTCAGCGCGAGCGCGACCATCGAAACGGCGCGACGATCCCGCCGCGCATCACCGTGAAGAATGCTTTCGAAGTTCTGCAGCGCCCGGGCTGGCTCCTTCAGATGCTACGCAATCCACGCATCGAATTCGCGAACGTCACGTCGGACCGCGGCGCGGCTGGCCGTCCATTCGCGCTCTCGCGATACATCAACGAGCAGTTCGATCCCACGCTCACCTGGAAAGACATCGTGGCGCTTCGCTCGATCTGGAAGGGGCGCATCGTCGTCAAGGGGATCATGAGCGCCGAGGACGCCGTGCGCGCGGCCGACGAGGGTATCGACGGCATCGTCGTCTCGAACCACGGTGGCCGTCAGCTCGACGGGCTGCCGGCGTCGCTCGAGGTGTTGCCGGAGATCGTCGACGCGGCCGGCGACCGCATCGAAGTGCTCTTCGACGGCGGCATACGGCGGGGCGGGGACGTCGTGAAGGCACTGGCGCTCGGTGCCCGCGCCTGTCTCATCGGACGGCCGTACCTGTACGGTCTTGGAGCCGCGGGACAGCGCGGTGTCGAAATGTCGATTTCCATGCTCCGAGCGGAAATGGTGCGAGCGATGGCGCTGCTCGGCCGGCCGCGCGCGCGGGATCTCGCTCGCTCGGCACTGAGGCCGGCAGCGATGCCTGTGTGATAGTTAATACACACGAGAGTGCGAAGCATCCGGTGATGTTCTCGGTCTTCAAAACCGCTGACGGGGCGCTTGCGTTCCGTGGTGGGTTCGACTCCCATGCACTCTCGCCATCTTTTCGCGAAACGTCGTGATCCCGCCCCGGATGTGACGGATACCGATCGATCAGGGCAGGCTGATAGCGACGAGGATCACACCAATCGCGGCCTCTGCGACACATACGTATCGCGGGCCCGCGACGACACTCCGACCACAAGAAGTTAGGAGGGTGTCATGCAAGCTCAACAACAGATTCGCGTCAACGCTGCGCCGCTCACCGCGGCCCTCGTACTGTTTGCGGCCCTCGCGTTCGGAGCGGTCGGCGGTTACGTGATCGGGGCGGCCGAACGGTGGTCCGGTGCGGTCCCGACGACGCAACAGCTCGCGCCCCAGTTCCCGGCGGCGACGCAGCCCCCGGTACGAGAACCGCAGAACTCATACGACTGAGAAATAGCTCTCCCAGCACATCGAGGGGCACCTAGACTTCGCGGTCACGTTGAGCAACCCGCGCGCGGTCCTGATCTCGGCCGGCGCGCTCATCGATGGCAGCGGTGCGCCCTCGCTACGTCCGGGGGCGGTGCTCATCGAAGGCGACCGCATCCACTCGATCGGCGCACACATCGACGCTCCGGTCGATGTCACGCGGATCGATTTCCCGGACGGGACGATCACGCCGGGTCTGATCGATTGCCATGTTCATCTCTCGGACGCGGGTCTCGCGGACGCGTCGGTCCAGGACCGTGATGCGCCGGGGCTCCGAATCCTCCGGATGGCGGAGCACGCGCGACGCACGCTTCTGGCTGGCTTCACAACGGTCCGCGACGTCGGCGGTCGCGACCATCTCGAGTTCGCGCTCCGACGCGCCGCAACAGAGGGACTGGTCCGCACACCGCGCCTGATCCTCGCCGGCAAGATCGTGTCGATGACCACCGCCGGTGCGTCGTCGTGGCCGGGGATGTACCGGCAAGCCGATGGCGCAAGCGAGGTGGTCAAGGCCGTCCGCGAGCAGGTCGCCGCGGGCGCCGATGTGATCAAGATCATGGCGACCGGCGCGGTGCTCGCTCCGGGTCACGAGCGACCGACGTCGGCGCAGTTCACGCGCGAGGAGCTGAGGGCGGCGGTCGACACGGCGCACGCGCTGGGCCTGCGGATCGCCGCGCACGCGCACGGCATCGACGGCATCCGGCGCGCTGTCGAAGCCGGCGTCGACACGATCGAGCACGGCACGCATCTACACGAGGACGCGGGCGTCGCGAAGGAGATGGCCGCGCGCGGCGTGTTCCTCGTGCCGACGCTGAAGGCGCTGGCGGGGATCGCCGAACCGGAAGGGCCCGGCGTGCCCGAGGACATGCGCGCGAAAGCGCAGGAGCGCCGGTCGGATCGCGACCGGACGTTCCGCCTCGCGCTCGAGGCCGGTGTCCCGATCGCGATGGGCACCGACGCCGCGACGCCGTTCAACCGCCACGGCGAGAACGCGGAAGAGCTCGAGCTCATGGTCTCGCTGGGCATGAGGCCTCTCGCGGCCATCGCGGCCGCGAGCGGCGCCGCGGCCCGCGCGCTCGGCCGAGACGACATCGGCGTGCTCGCGCCAGGACGGCTTGCGGACGTCATCGTCTGGAACGGAATGCCGCACGAGGACATCCGCGCGCTGCGGCGCGCACCGATCGCGGTCTTCCTCGGCGGCGAGCGCGTGGTGTGACACAAGTACCGGCGTCGTCCACGCCGCGCGCGCACACTGGAACGACACGATGACGTCGAAGGAGCAGCTTGCGCCCGCTCTCGAGACCGAGGGCGGGCTCGACGAAGCCAGCGCCGCCGAGCCGGGGCGCACCTCGACGCTCGCGGCTCTCGAGTTCCGCGACTTCCGGCTGTTCTGGTTCGGTCTCGTCGTCTCGAACATCGGCTCTTGGATGCAGATCTACGGCCTCGGCTGGCTGGTGGTGCAGCTCGCGATCCGCAACGGTGTCCCGCAGCTCGCGCCGTTCTACCTGGGACTCGTCGGCCTGGCGCGCGCGATCCCGGGTCTCGCGTTCGGTCTCTTCGGCGGGGCCGTCGCCGATCGCGCCGATCGGCGGCGCCTCCTGATGGTCACGCAGACCTCGGCCGCCATCGTCGCGTTCATCCTCGCGATCCTCACGATCACCGAGCACATCAACATCGTCGAGATCGTGCTCATCAGCGCGATGAATTCGATCATCTTCTCGTTCGACGCGCCGACACGTCAGGCGATGGTGCCGCGCCTCGTCAGCGACCGCGAGCTCATGAGCGCGATCGGCCTCAACTCGGCAGCCTTCAACGGCGCGACGCTGGTCGGCCCGCTCATCGGCGGCGTGCTCATCATCCCGTTCGGTGTCGGCGGTCTCATGCTCATCAACGCGGTCTCGTATCTCGCGGTCGTCGCGGCGCTCCTGGTCATCTCGCCGCAGCCGATCGAGGTGCGCACGCGGCTCTCGATGCTCGCGTCGATCCGCGAAGGGCTCGCGTACATCCGCCGCGACTCGGTGCTGCGCTGGGTCGTGCTCCTGACGGTGACGACCGCGCTGTTCACGCGTCCGTACATCCAGCTTCTTCCGGCGGAGGCGCAGTTCCTGGGCGTCGGCGCGCTCGAGCTCTCGTGGCTCCTCGCATCGTCTGGGGTCGGAGCGCTCGCGGGCGCACTGGTGACGGCGTCGCTCGGCGGGTGGAAACGGCGCGGCGCGCTCCTGGTGGGCAGCGCGCTGATGCACGGGCTGCTGCTCGCGGTGTTCGCGGAGCAGCGCTCGGTCTTCGGCGCGATGGTGTTCATCGGGCTCACGAGCTTCGCGGTGATGGTCTTCCTCGGGATGGCGAACACACTCATGCAGACGCGCACGCCGAACCATCTGCGCGGCCGCGCGATGAGCGTGCACACGATGGTCTTCATGGGCTTCATGCCGCTCGGCCAGATGCTGCTCGGGTCGGTCGGCGCGATCGCCGGGATCAACACCGCGTTCCTCGCCGGCGGCATCGTCGTCGTGTTCGTGTCCGTCTTCGCGCTGGTGCGCGCGACCGCGCTGCGCGACGCGATCGCGACCTCGCATCCACGAGTGGTGGCGCGCTCCAGTTAGAAATTCGCCCGTTTTCTCGCCTGTTTTCGGCCTCTTGACAGGTCTGCGGCTGCTCTCTACGTTCTAGAACATACGTTCTAACAGCGACCGGTGAGGCCAGGCTCCGGACGCGGGTGGGACGGCCAAAAGGGGAGCCGCCGTGGGAGCCACTGGACTGGCCGCAGCTATCGCGCGCATCGAGACGAGATACGGCACGCGCGCCGTCTTGCGCGGTGACGTGGCGGAGCGTCAGGACGGCGAGCGCCGCATCGCGTCCGGGACGTCGCTCGACCGCGTCACCGGCGGCGGCATCCGGGCGGGGGAGCCGCTCGCGTTCGTCGGACCGCTCACCGCGGGCAAGCTCGCCCTCGCGCTCCACGTCGCCGCCGCGGCGCAGCGCGAGGGCGGCATGGTCGCATGGATCGATCCGTCCGCGTCGTTCGATCCGCTCGCGGCCGTGCGCGCGGGCGTGGATCTCGACCGCGTCGTCGTCGTCCGCGCGCGCGATGCCAACGAGGTGCTCCTCGCCGGCGCGGCCGCACTACGGAGCGAAGGTTTCCGTCTCGCGGTCATCGATGTTGGGCCATCGTTCGCGTCGCGCTGCGACGTGGACGATCTCGCCCCGCTGCTGCCGGTGGTACGCGGTTCGCCCGCGGCACTGCTCGTCGTGGCGGAAGAGCGCGGTCGGCGGATCGCGCTCCCGATGGTGCGGGTCGAGCCGCTCGACTGGCGCGAGCGATTCGGTCGCACCGTCGGATGGTCGTTCGCGGCGGGCGCGCCGGCGTCGCGCGAGCGCGCGCTCTTCGCCGTTACCGCGCTCGGCGCGGACGCGAGCGATCTCGGCACGCGCGATGAGCTCGCGGAGCTCGCGAGTTGATCGCCGCGGTCGTCGTGCGCGACGCGACCGACACGCTGCATGCGCGCGCGCTCATCACGCTGCGCGCGCTGCTCCCGCACGTGGGCGTCGTCGCGACGGGGACGTTCGCCTGCGATCTCGCGGGCACGGAACGCGTCCTGGGCGCGCCTTCGCGCATCGCGCGGCGGATCCTCGAGCGCCTGGAGCGCATCGGCGCGCACGCGTCCGTCGGCGTCGCGCTCACGCCGTTCGCCGCGCGCGTCGCGGCCGAGCGCACTGGACCCGGCGAGACGCGCCTCGTGACCGATGCGCGCGAGTACCTGACGCCGCTCCCGCTCGAGGTCCTGCCGCTCGACGAGAAGCTTCGCGACGAGCTCGGCCTGCTCGGGCTGCGGACCGTCGGTGACTTCGCCGGCCTTCCGCGCGGCGCGGTGTTCGACCGCTTCGGTCGCGGTGCCGCACGCGCGCATGCGCTCGCGCGGGCCGAGGACGAGGAGCGCGTGCACGCCGATCCACCGCCGCGTCGCATCTACGCGCGGCGCCTCTGGGAGGAGCCGCTCGCGTCGAAGGAGCAGCTCGTCTTCGCGCTGCGCACCGCACTCGACGAGATCTCGGCCGCGCTCGCCGCCGACGGGCTCGCCGCGCTGCGCCTCGCGGTGAAGCTCGAGCGCGAGGACGACGAGCCGCTGCGTCTCGAGCGCTCGGTCCTGCCGCCGACGCGCGAGAGCGCCGCGCTGCTGCGCTCGCTGCGCTGGGCGTTCGAGGAGCGCGCACACATCGGACGCGTGATCGGCTGCGCGGTCGAGGTGCGCGAGGCCGAGGCCGCGCGCGGCCGGCAGATCGGTCTCTTCGCCGCGGACGGCGCGCGCTGGGAGGAGGCGATCGCGAGCGCGCGCTACCTGCGCGAGAAGCTCGGCACCGGTCGCGTGCTGCGCGCGCGCGTCGCCGATGCGGACGCGCGACTACCGGAACGCGCCGCGGAGTGGAAGGAGGTGATCACGTAACGCGTCTCTTCGCCGACCCGATCCCGGCACGCCTCGTGTGGGATGAAGGGGAGCTCACGCTGCTGCAGGTCGCGGGTCGGCGCTTCACCGTCGTCGAGGTCATGCGCCGTTGGCGCGTCGAGGCGGAGTGGTGGAAGGGCGGACCGGCGCGCGATTACCTCACGCTGCGCACCGCGGACGGCATGGTCTGCGACGTGTACACCGACCGCGGTTCGGGATCGAGCTGGCTGCAGCGCGTTATGGACTGAGTCCGAGCTGCGCAGACACACAGGCGCGCCATTGGTACTAGTCGACTTGCTAGTTCATTGCTACTGACTGAGGGCTCCGCGCCGCCTGTAATCGCCGTCCACATGCGACATCTCGGCGCGGCACTTGGCTTGGCGTTGGTCCTCAGCGCAGCGCTGCCCAGTGCTGCGAATGCTGCATCCATCGAGCGGACCTATCCGGTCGGCAACGAGCCGTTCGGCGTCACGATCGATCCGTCCGACGGTCGCATCTACGTGGCCAACAGCGACCATGGATCCAACAATCCTGGCTTTCTGTCGGTCGTCGATCCAACGTCCCCTCCTTGTACACCGCAGTCCTGCGGCGTGACGACGATCGCGCTCGCGTCGCCACCCACCATGAGCGCGCTGGACCGCAGCCTCGGACGTCTTTACGTGACTACCGCGAACCGCGCACTCACGTTCGTCGACCTCGCGACCGGGTCGGTGGTCATGTCGATCCCAAACGCCGGCTCCTTGGGCGTCGCAGTGGACGAGGGATCCCACACCGTGTACGCAGCCGCGGTCACATCGTTGTCGATGGTCGATGGCGTGAGCGGTGCGGTTCTGCACACTGCCGCCGCGGGTCCTAATGACAACTGGTGGGCCGTCGCCCTCGATGCGGCGGCGCGTCGTGTATATGTGACCAATCTCAACACGGGAGGCGCTCCCAGCCTGGTCATCCTGAACGCCGATGACCTTTCACTCATCGGCGAGGTCGTGTTGCCCGAGATACCGCGCCTGGCACTCGCTGTCGACACGGCGAGGCAGCTCGTGTACGTCGGCGGCTTCTCCGGGGCGGGTCGCCTCTACGTCATCGACGCGAATGCGCAACAGATCACCGCGACGATCGATCTGCAGGCCGGCGCAAGCGTGCCGTTCGCGGTGACGCTCGTGACCTCGGAGGACCGTCTCTATCTTTCGCAGATCTCAAACTTCGGACCGAACAGCATCGTCGTCCTCGACCTCGCCACGCTCCAGGTGGTCCAGCGGATCTCACTGCCGTGGCAGCCGGGCGCGACGGCGCTCCACGCGAACGGCCGACTGTACGTGGCGGGTTTCAGCGCGGATCTCCTCGCCGCGATCCTCCTGACGAATACCGCACCGGTCGTCGACAGCGTGACGCTGTCGCCGTCGTCACCGCGCACGAACGACGTGCTTCAGTCGAGCGTGGCCGCGCATGACGTGGACGGCGACGCACTTACCTATAGCTACGAATGGCTCCGGAATGGCACGTTGCTCGCGGGCGCGAGCGGGCCGTCGCTGGATCTGTCCGTCGCGGGACACGGAGATCGCGGTGACACGATCACGGTGCGGGTGACCGCTTCCGACGGTCAGACGACCAGCGCGCCAGCCACCGCATCCGTGGTCGTCGCGGACGCCGCACCGACCGCGAGCGTCGCGATCGATATCACGTCGCCCACAACGAATCAGGTCATCCGGGCGACGGCGACGTCATCGGACGCTGACGGCGACGCCCTCACGTACACGTTCACATGGAGGGTCAATACCTTCGTTCGCGCCACGACCAGCGGTCCCAACGCGTCGTCCGCGTTCGATCTCTCTATCGCGGGCAACGGCGACAAGGGGCAGACGGTCTCGGTCGAGCTCGTCGCATCAGATGGAACTCTGCAGAGCGCGATGGCGTCCGCGTCGGCCGTGGTCGCCAATTCGTCGCCCACGGTCACGGTGTCGCTGAGCGACGCGTCCCCACGTTCGAACGACGTGCTCGTAGCGACAGCCACGGCTCAGGACGCGGACAGCGATCCGCTCACGGTGACCTACACCTGGAGTGTGAACGGCGTCGTGAAGCAGACCGGTGCGAGCACTAGCTTCGATCTCGGCGTGAAGGGTCAGGGCGACAACGGTGACGTCGTCACCGTGACCGCCACCGCGACCGACGGCACCGCGAGCGCGTCGGCGGGCGCCAGCGCGACCGTGACGCCGGGGCGCAGGCACTAACTGCCCAGATCGCGTTCCTCGCGCTCCCTTTTTTGGACGTGGGTAGACTAGAACATACGTTCTAGTAGGCCATAGGGGAGCGCGATGCCTGGACGCCTAGGGCTGAGCCACGTATCCGGGCATGCCCGGCGCGAGGATGGTGACGAGCTGAGCGGCCGGCTTGCCGGGCAGCACGGAAACGCACGTGTATCCGCTCGCTTCGCTCACCCGTTTGCCGTCTGGGATCGCGACCCGCAAAGGGTCGCTGTCCGGCGAGGAGAGCACGAAGGAAGCGGTCGTGACATCGCTCAACTGACCGCAGCGAACGACCGTCTCGGAGGCATTGGCGCTCATTCCGATGATCGCAGCCAGGATCGCGATGGCGAAAAGCAAGGGAAAAAGTCGCATGTAAGACGTGGAGCAAGGGCCGTGCCGCTCACGGTGTTTCGGGATCGCGAAGACGCAGCCCACGGATCGTCTTGAAGTTGCGAACGCTTCGTGTCGTGAGTTGCGGCTCTTCGGTATCGCCGCCGGCGAACAGCTCCGCGCGCGGGCGTGCGTTCGTACGGATGGTCCTTGCGTGACCAGCGGCTACGTCGAGCTTCACTGTCACAGCTCGTATTCCTTTCTCGACGGTGCCTCCGATGTGGAGGAGCTCGTCACAGCAGCGGTCGAGCGAGGGATGGATGCGCTCGCGCTCACGGACACGAACGGTCTCTACGGCGCGGTGCGCTTCTGGAACGCCGCGAAAGATGTGGGCATCCGTCCGATCTACGGGGCTGAGATACAGACGCTCGATTTCGGCCATCTCGTGCTCATCGCGCGCGACCGCATCGGCTGGCGGAGCCTCTGCCGGACGATCTCCGCGGCGCAGCTCGCTGGCGAGAAGACGAAACCGCGCGCGACGCTCGCGCTCATCGCCGAGAACGCCGAGGGCCTCTTCGCGCTCACCGGCTGCGCGTACGGCGCGGTGCCGCGCGCGATGCGCGGCGGCGATGTCGACGCGGCGCGCGACGCGCTCGCACGGCTCGCCTCGATCTTCGGCGAGCGCTGCTTCGTCGAGCTGTCCGACCACCTCGATCCGGACGATCCCGCGCTGTGCGATGCGCTCGCGCAGCTCGCATCGGAACAGGGTCTGGGCGCGGTGGTCACGAACAACGTCCACTACGCGCGACCGGAGGGCCGACGTCTGCACGACGTGCTGCGCTGCATCGACCTCGGCCTGACGCTCGACGAGGCGGGGAATCGGCTCAAGCCGAACGGCGAGTACTGGCTGAAGGACGAGACGATCCTGCGCGAGCGCCTCGGCCGGCACGCGGAAGCGTTCGCGAACGCGCGCGCCATCGCCGACGCGTGCACGCTCGACCTCGAGACCATCGGACCCGGCGGCGATCGCGCCACGCTCGCCGAGCGAGGGGCGCCATCGGCGGGCGGCATGATGGGGCAGGCACGCCTTCCGGGCTTCCCAGTCCCGCAGGGACACACCGCGTTTTCCTACCTCTACGCGCTCTGCCATGACGGCGCGCGTGAGAAGTACGGGCTCATGACGCCGGGCGTCGCGACGGGGCTCGCGCACGAGCTCTCCGTCATCGACCGCTGCGGCCTCGCGGAGTTCTTCCTCATCAACTGGGACATCGTCCGGTTCTGCAAGGAGCGGCGGATCCCGGCGCAGGGCCGCGGCTCTGCGGCGGACTCGATCGTCGCGTACGTGCTCGACATCACCAAGGTCGACCCGATCGAGCACGAGCTCCTCTTCGAGCGGTTCCTCACCGAGGACAGCCGCACGATGCCGGACATCGACCTCGACATCGCGTCGAACGACCGCGAGGAGGTCATCCAGTACGTGTACAAGAAGTACGGCGAGCGCTACGCGGCGATGGTGTGCAACGTCGTGACCTATCGCGCGCGGTCGGCGAGCCGCGAGATCGCGAAGGCCCTCGGCTTCCGCGACGAGACGGTCGACCGTATGGCGCACTCGATCGACCAGTACAACGTCGATCCGCGCTCGCGGCCCAGCGCCGCGCAGCACCCGGCGTACAAGCATCCGAATCGCGAGGCCGAGCACGGTTGGGAGGCGGCGCGACCGGTGGCGGACACGCTCGAGGATCTCGCGAGCTTCATGGACGAGAAGGAGCGCACGCGCTTCCCGCTCTTCCGCGAGCTCACCCTCGCCATCGCAGACTTTCCGCGTCATCTGTCGATCCACAACGGGGGCATGCTCATCACCGCGCAGCCGCTCGTGGACACCGTGCCGATCGAGCGCGCGACGATGCCCGACCGCAATGTCGTTCAGCTCGACAAGCGCGACATCGAGGACCTCGGCCTGGTGAAGATGGACCTCCTCGGGCTACGCACGCTCTCGCTCATCAAGGACGCCGTCGCCGACATCGAGGCGCGGCACGGCGAGCGTCTCGAGCTCGGCACCATCGCGCTCGACGACGAGGCGGTCTACGACCTCATCTGCGAGGTCGACACGGTCGGTCTGTTCCAGGTCGAGAGCCGCGCGCAGGCATCGGCGCTCCCGCGCGTGCGTCCGCGGTGCTTCAAGGACATCGTCGTCCAGGTCGCGATCATCCGACCCGGTCCGCTGCAGGGGAACATGGTGAACCCCTACATCAATCGCCGGCAGGGCCGCGAGGCGGTCACGTACGCGCATCCGCTGCTCGAGCCCGCGCTCAAAGAGACGCTCGGCGTGATCCTCTTCCAGGAGCAGATCCTGCGCGTCGCGATGGCCGTCGCGGGATTCTCGCCGAGCGCGGCGGACAAGCTGCGCCGCGCGATGAGCCGCGCGCGGTCATCGGCGGACATGGAGAAGCTGCGCGCGCCGTTCGTCGACGGCGCGGGCGCGAACGGTGTGGGCGCCGACGTCGCCAACGAGGTCTTCCGTCAGATCGCCGCGTTCGCGGAGTTCGGATTCTGCAAGAGCCACGCGGCCGCGTTCGCGCTCACCGCGTACCACACCGCGCACCTGAAGCTGTATTACCCGTCCGAGTTCTACGTCGCGCTGCTGAACAACCAGCCGATGGGGTTCTACTCGCCGGCCGTGATCGCCGGTGATGCCAAACGCCACGGCGTCGCCATCCTTCCCGTCGACGTCAACGCATCACAAGCGAAAGCAATCGTCGAGTTATGCGATGCCGCGGGGATGGGTGTCCTCGCTGGGGCGGACACCCATCCCCGCGACTTCTCAAAAACGATCTCCACTTTTCGCAAGTGTCGAGATCACGACGTTCGACTGGGTTTTGAATCAGTGAAAGGACTCGGCGCCGCAGAGGCGAAGGGAATCGTCGCCGAGCGCGACCGCGGCGGCTCGTTCCACAGCTTCGATGAGTTCGCGCGTCGCGTCGGTCTCAAGGAGGAGGCGCTGCGCAATCTCGCGCTGCTCGGCGCGTTCGACGCGTTCGGCGAGGCGCGCCGCGAGCTGCTGTGGCGCGCGCGCGATGCACATCGCACCTCACCGGCGTTCACGCGTCCCGTTCTCGCGTTGCCGACGTCCGATGCGCCGACGCTGCCCGCGCTCTCCGAACAGGAACGCGTCGCGCTCGATTACCGCATTACCGGGATCCCCACCGGGCCGCAGATCATGCGCTTCTACCGCGCGGATCTGGATCGCCGGGGTGTGCTCAGCGCCGCGGGTCTCGTGGGGAGGCGTCATGGCGCCACCGTCCGCATCGCCGGCGCGATCGTGGTGAAGCAGCATCCCGAGACCGCGAAGGGTCACGTATTCCTATCCCTCGAGGACGAGACTGGTATGGCGAACGTGATCATCCGACCCGCGACCTACCGCAAATACAAGCGCGTGCTCGATGCGAACGCCGCCGTCGTGATCACCGGGACGCTCCAGACCCAGGACGGGGTCATTTCTGTGCTCGCCGCCCGACTCGATGGCCTCGCCCTGTTCGTGAAGATCGCCGCCCGCGAGTGGCAGTGACCGTTGAGGCGCCGCTCTCGACGGGTATCGGTCGGCGGTCAAACCGGTAGCACCACCTTGTGACGGGCTTTAGGTGGACCGCAAACTGCCCGAGGGACGTAACGACAGGGAAGCAGGCAAGGACGGTGGCCTGCCCCGGTGCGCGCGGCGACGCGGGAGTGGGGAAACTGGTGCAAGACCTTAACGAACGTCGTGCGGAAGATCTGCTCGACTCGATCTTCCGCGTGGCCACGGAGCTGGTCCGCGGCGAACGGGCCTCGCTCATGCTCCGTGAGGACGCCAGCGACGACTTCGTGATCGCGCACGCGCTCGGCCTGGCCGAAGACGTCAAGCGCGAGGTGCGCGTGCGTCCGGGCGAGGGCGTCGCCGGCCACGTCGTCGCGTCGAAGCGCTCACTTCTGGTCCGCGGCGGCGAGGCTCCCTTTGCGGTCCGCGGCGGCCAGTACCGCTCCGATTCGTTCGTCTCCGTACCGATCATGATCGACGACGACGCGCGTGGCGTCCTCAACGTCACCGACCGCTTCGATGGGCGCCCCTTCGAAGATGCCGACCTCGTGACGCTCGAGATCATCGCGGGCCATATCGGCGCGTGCCTCGTGCAGCAAGAGCAGGGCGAGGCGTTGCAGCGGCTCGCGGATACCGATCCGCTCACGTGGCTCTTCAACCGGCGTCACTTCGATAAGCGGCTAGAGGCTGAGACGAATCGCGCGCTGCGCGCGGAGCATCTCCTCGCGCTGCTCATGATCGACGTCGACAAGTTCAAGCTCATCAACGATCGCTTCGGTCATCGCGTCGGCGATCAGGTGCTCAAGGCCGTCGCGTCAGCGGTGAAGCAGGCGGTCCGCCTCTACGACGTACCGACGCGTTACGGCGGCGACGAGTTCGCGATCATCCTGCCCGAGGCCGACACCGACGTCGCGGCGCGGGTCGCGCGCCGCATCCTCGAGAAGGCGGAGACGGTTGCGCTGCCGCGCGAGCTGCGCGATGCCGGGATCCCGCTGAGCCTTTCGATCGGCATCGCGACGTTCCCGCGACCGGCCGGCGACGCGAATGCGCTGGTGGAGGCCGCGGACAGCGCGATGTACCGCGCGAAGCAGGCCGGCGGTGGCAGCATCCGCGTGTGGGAGCACGCCTTCGCGGATGGTCCGCGCGGCGCGCTGCGACCGGCGCGCGCGGCGCTCCCGCCGGCTCCGTACTTGTCCGATCCCGCACGGCTGGCGACGCGCGAGCTGCAGGCGCTCATCCCGTTTGCGCTCGCGCAGGAGTTCAACGTTGCGGTCGTGGGTCACGAGGGCCAGGTCCTCACGATCGCGTTCCCGCAGCCGAATCCCGCGGCGGTCGACACGATCTCGAAAGCAACAGGCTTCGCGGTCTATCCGGTGTTCAGCAACCCCGCGGATCTCGAAGCGACGCGACGGAGGCTCGCGGCGGCCTAGGTGGTCCCCGTCAGCTTCGGTCGCGTGTCTTCGCGCTGCACACCACCGTCCGCGCCACGGAAGAGATAACCGACACCGGGCACGGTCTGGATGACATCGCGCGGCTTGCCGTCCTGCGTGAGCTTACGGCGCAGGCGGCTCACGTTCAGCTTCACGAGGTCGCCACCGACGTCGGCGTCGTAACCCCACACGCCTTCGAGGATCTCCTCCTGCGTGAGGACGCGACCGGGGTTCGCCATGAAGTGGCGCAGCAGCTTGAACTCGGTCGGTGACAGATGCACCGGCACGTCTGCCGTGGTCACTTCGTGCGTCGCCTCATCGAGGACGAGATCGCCGGTGCGGTATACGACCGGCGCTGGGCGTCCGCGGGTGCGCACCGAGCGCCGGAGGATCGCCTTCACGCGCGCCACGAGCTCCTTCGGTCGGAACGGCTTCGTGATGTAGTCGTCCGCGCCCAGCTGCAGTCCGCGGAGGATGTCGCTCTCGTCCTGGCGCGCCGACAACAGCAGGACCGACACGTGTTCGTCGACGTGGCGGATCCGTTCCAGGACGACGAAGCCGGTGAGCTTGGGAAGATTGATGTCGAGAACGACGAGGTCGGGACGTTCGCGGCCCACGGTCTCGACGGCGGTCTCGCCGTCGTACGCCCTCACGACGTCGTAACCCTCGCGGCGCAATGCGTAGTCAAGGAGCTCCACCAGATCGCGGTCGTCATCGACGACCAAGAGCTTCACTACGCGCCTGCCTCCTCCGCGAGCTGTCGAGCTTTAGGAAGCGTGAAGTGTACCGAAGTGCCACGTCCGACTTCACTTTCGACACGGATGTCGCCGCCGTGAGCGATGACGATCGCGCGGCAGATCGTGAGCCCGAGGCCGAGGCCGCCGGCCTGGTCGCGGACCTCGCGCGAACGGAAGAAGCGCTGAAAGAGGCGCGGCTGCTCGTCGGCCGGGATGCCCGGCCCCTGGTCGACCACGCTGACCTGGACGAAGCCGTCGCGGCCCTCGGTCGTGACCGTGACCGTCGTCGCCTCGGGCGCGTAACGGCTGGCGTTCGCGATGAGGTTGGCGAGGACCTGCGCGGTCCGGCGCGGGTCGGCCAGCACGCGGTCGAAGGCCGGGCGCAGCTGCGTGTCGAGCTTCTGGTGCTTCGCGTCGAGGAGCGTCTGCGTGAACTCCATCGCCTCCTGGAGGCAGCTCCGGATGCTCGCCGGCACGGCGCGCACCTGGAACGTCCCGGCCTCGATGCTCCCGGCGTCGAGCAGGTTCTCGACGAGGTACTCGAGGCGCAGGGCGCTGCGGCGCAGCGTCGAGACCATGGTCACGAGCTGGGCGGGCGGCATCGAGAGGGCGTCGTCCACCAGCAGGTCGAGCGTCGCGGAGAGCGCCGCGATCGGCGTGCGGAGCTCGTGCGCGACCTGGAGGAGGAAATCCTCTTTCAGGCGCAGGAGCTCGGCCTGCGCCGTCACGTCCCGGACGGTGTGAAGGACGCCGCGCTCGCCGATGGACGTGCTCACGATCTCGAGAACGCCCATCCGGTCCTCGCGGGGGAACCAGGTGCGACGCACGTGGTGCCCGTCCCGGTCCTGCACCGTCGCCGCGCCGCTGACGAGCAGGAGCTCCTCGAAGGGACGCCCCTTGAGCTGCTCCTCACCGAGCACGCGGAACGCCGCGGGGTTCGCGCTCACGATGAACCCATCCGGACCGGTGAGGATGATGCCATCGGTGAGCGCGACGAATGCGTCCTGGATCGCGAGCGCCTCGAAGGCGCGGTCCTGGTCGCGCCGACCAAGGGAGCGGCGGCGCTCGGGCGGCCGCCCTTTCACTGCGCCGGGATCCGCAGACGCACGCGGGTACCTTGCCCGGGGCTCGAATCAAGTGAGAGCTGCGCGCCGATGAGCCGCGCCGATTCGCGCATCTGCAGCAGACCGAGGCTGCCTCGCCTGGCGTAGTTCTGGAGCACCGCGGCCACGTCGAAACCCTTGCCATCGTCTTCGACCACCGCGACGACCGCGTTGCCTTCGTCGTACAGATCGAGGTCGACCCGCCCCGCACGTCCGGTCTTGATCGCGTTGTTCGCCGCCTCGCGGATCACGGTGAAGGCGCCGGCCTCGACCTCGGGTGCGAGGCGCCGCTGCGATTCGACGCGGCGCGGCTGGACGCGCGAGCCGTTCTGGCCGTCGATCCGCTTCGCGAGCGCGGCGATCGCCGCGGGTAGGCCGCCGTCCTCGAGCGCGAGTGGACGCAGCGCGAAGAGGATGTCGCGCAGCCCCTGCTGCGATTCGATGAGCCGAGCGCGCAGCGCGACGAGATCCGCCAGCGCGCCGGGGACGTCGTCCGCCGCGCGTCGCGTCACGAGCTCGATGCTGATCGCCGCGTTCGCCATGGTCTGGGCCACGCCGTCATGGAGGTCGCGCGCGAGGCGGTGGCGCTCCTCCTCCGCGACCTTGACGACGCGCAGGCGTTCCGCGGCGAGCTCCTCCGAGAGCTGCACGTACTCGAGCGCCACGCCCGCGGATCCGGCGAGCGCCTGGATCAGCCGCTCGTCCTCCTCTTGAAAGGCGCCCTCACGGTCGTTCACGGCCTGCAGCACGCCGAGCCGGCGCCGGTCGCGCGCATCGATCGGCGCGACGAGCATCGAGCGGGTCCGGTACCCGCTGCGCGCGTCGACGCTCGGGTCGAAGCGCGGATCCTCGTACGGCGCGTCGATGCGCAGGAGTTGGCCGGTGCGCCCGACCTCCGCGGCGAGGCTGCGCCCGTCGAGCGGGAGCCGGATCTCCCTGAGCTCGCTCTCGGTGAGCACGCGCGACCAGAGCTCGTTCTTTCCGGTATCGATGACGTACAGCGTCGCGCGCTCGCAATCGAGCATCTTCATCGCGGTGGCGACGATGCGCGTGAGAACGCGGTCGACGTTGGCTTCCAGCGCGAGCTCCTGCTGGAGCTCCAGGAGCGCTTCGAGCTGCGCGGAGTCGTTGAGGTTCGCCATGCGGGCTGATGCTATGACGGAGCCTCGCGCTTGCCTTCGGCGATCGCGCGAACGGTGTCGAGCGTGTCGATCTCGTGCACCGGCTTGTCCGGACGCAGGCGCACGATCCGCGGGAAGCGCATCGCGTAGCCCGAGTCGTGCCGGTCGCTGCGCTGTATCTGGTCGAACGCGACCTCGATGACGGTGTCCGGGCGCACGATGCGCGCCCGCCCCAGATCCGCTGTGGTCGTCACGAGGAAGTGCTCGGTCATCTCCGCGATCTCCTTGTCGGTGAGCCCCGAATACGCCTTGCCGACCACGCGCAAGCCGTCACCGTCGCGCACCGAGAAGGTGTAATCGGAGAGCACTCCGTGGCGCTTGCCGTGGCCCCACTCGACGGCGGTGACCACCACGTCGAGCGTGCGCAGCGCCCGCTTCACCTTCAGCCATTCCATGCCGCGACGGCCCGGCCGGTACGGCGACCGCGGGTCTTTGACCATCAGCCCCTCGTTCCCGCGCTCTCGCGCCGCGAGGAATTCCCGGTCGAGCGCCGCGACGAGGTCGTCGCCGGTGGCCTCGAGCGTCGTCTGGCGCGCGAGACGGAGCGGCCCGGCCAGCGGAAGCGCGCGCAGCGCGTCGTGCCGCTCGGTCAGCGGGAGGTCGAGGAGCGCCCTGCCATCGCGCTCGAGGAGGTCGAAGACGACGAGCGAGGCCGGGAGACGCTCGCGCATCTCGCCGCTCACGTCCTTCCGACCGAGGCGTGTCTGGAACGTCGTGAACGGCACGGCGCGCTCGCCGTCGAAGGCGAGCACCTCCGCGTCCAGCACGAAGCTGCCGGCGATCCCCTTTAGCGCGTCGAGCAGCTCGGGATAGCGACCCGTGACGCGGTCGAAGGTACGCGAGTAGAGCTCGACGCGGTCGCCGGCCTTGTGGACCTGCGCGCGCACGCCGTCGTATTTGTCCTCGACGACGTACGGCGGCGGGAAACGCTGCGCCACGTCGGCCAGGTCGAGCACCGGCGTCGCGAGCATCATCCCGATCGGGCTGAAGTGCGCGAGCGTCGGCTCCTCGAGGGTGCCGTGCTTCGCGCGCAGGGCCGCCTCACCGATGTCGCCGGTGAGCATGTTCGCGCGGGCGACGGCCTCGCGGTCGCGCTCGAACGCCTTCGCGATCGCGTCCACCAGCAGGCCCTCGCGCAGACCGATGCGCGTTTCGCCCGAGACGATCTTCACGATGTAGCGCGCCTCGCCGCCGTCGGCGCGCCGCAGCAGCGCGCGGACAAGCTCGCGCTTGTTATTCGTCCCGCGTACCGCGGCGATGCCGTCGAACGCCGCCGCGACATCAGCGAGCGTCAGCGGCTCGCCGTCGTGCGCCGCGTCGGCGATGAGATCGTGCGCGACGTCGCCGAGATCGGCGTGACGCTGGTAGCTGGCGCGCATGTCGTCGCCGGTCTTTCCGGATCGCTCGAGGAGGACTCCCGAGAGCGAGCTCCAGCCGACGGACAACACGCGCTCGTCCTTGCGGGGGAACGGCGCGCCCGCGAACAGCCGGGCGCCGATGACCAGGTCGGCATCGTCGAGGCGCGCCAGGTATGCGCCGAGCAGCCGGTTCTTCTCCAGCTTCTTCGTCGTCGCCCGGACGGCATCGGCGGTGCTGACCCAGTCGGCGAAGCGGCCGCTCATAATGCGCCGCGTCGTAAGGAGGTGCGCATGGGAATCATCGAGCTACTCATCATCGTGCTCCTGCTGCTCTGGCTCTTCGGCTACTTCGGCCGCAGCCGATTGCCCATCGCCGGCGGCAGCTGGATCCACACCTTGCTCGTCATTGTCGTCATCCTCGTGATCCTGCGGTTGCTCGGCATCGTCTGACGTATTGCCGGTGCCCGGCTGCACCGCTCGCTAGAGTCGGGCGGTGCAGCGGGCGCCGAAGGAAGATCGCATCCACCGCGTTCCATACGGCCATGAAGAGCTGGAGTTCATGCTTCAGCCGTGGTTCGACGTCGACGTCGTCGAGTCCGGCACGGCCGAGCCCGTCGCCGATCTCGCGGCGGCGACAATGCGGGCACTCCGACGGCCGAGCGGATCGCCACCGCTGGCGCAGCTGGCCCGCGAGGCGGTCGCCGCCCGGAAGGATGCGACCGCCGTCATCGCTGTCACCGATCTCACGCGCGCCTCACCCGACGACGTCCTCGTCCCACCGCTGCTCGACGAGCTGAACGCCGGCGGCATCGCCGACGAGCGCATCACGGTGATCGTCGCCGTGGGTCTGCACCGCACGACGACCGATGCAGAGAAGCGCGTGAAGCTCGGCGGCGTCGTCGACCGCGTGCGCGTCGTCGACTCGAATGGGCGCGAACCCGCCGAGTGGGCCGATCTCGGTCCGATCCCGCCGTACGGCGTACCGGGGTCCACACAGCGGATGGTGAAGGACGCCGACCTCGTGATCGCGACCGGGATCGTCGAGCCGCATCAGTACGCCGGCTACTCCGGCGGACGCAAGACCATCGCGATCGGGTGCTGCGGCGAGCCCGTCATCACGGCGACCCACGGGATGCGTTTCCTGGAGGACCCCGGCGTGCGTCTCGGAAAGATCGAGGGCAACCCGTTCCACGAGACCATCACCGAGATCGCGCGCCGCGCGGGTCTTCGGTTCTGCCTCAACGTCGTCACCGACGACCGCGGGCGTGTCGTCGCGGTTGCTGCGGGCGCTCCGGACGACGTCCTCCGCGAGCTCGTCGACGTCGCCGCGCGCCTCTACACGCGGCCGATCGCGAAGCAGTACGACATCGCGATCGCCGGCGTCGGCAAGCCGAAAGACGCGAACCTCTATCAGGCCTCACGCGCCGCCACGTATCTGCGCTTCGCGCCGACACCCGTGGTGCGCGAGGGCGGCGCGATCATCATCGCGGCGCAGCTCGACGAGGGCGCCGGCGACGGAGCAGGGGAGCAGCGCTTCCTCGCGGCGCTCGAACGCGCGGAGTCTCCGGCCGCGGTCGTCGAAGCGGCGCGGCAGCACTTCGCCGGCGGCGAGCAGCGCGCGATCATGCTCGCGCTGACGCTCCAGCACTGCATGGTGATCGTCGCGGCTTCGGAGGCGCCCGAGGTCGTCCGCCTCGCGAAGCTGCGCGCGGCGGTCGACGTCGAGGAGGCGCTCGACATCGCGTACGAGCACATCGGTCGACCGACGCGCGCGAGCGTGCTGCTCGTCCCGCACGCGCTCCACACGCTCCCGGTCGTGCAGCCGCCCATCGCGTGAGCGCCATCCTCACCGCCGAGCGGCGCCGTCAACCGCTTTCGAGCGAACACCTCGCGCGGCTCCGCGACGCCCTGGATCCCCTCGCGACGAACGTCACGGCCCGGCCGCTGCTGGGCGGCATCGACACGGCGACGTACGCGCTGCGGCTTGGGCGCGATGGGACCGCGCAGGAGCGGGTCGTGCGCGTCTATCGCGACTGGGAAGGTGATGCCGGTGCCGCCGCACAGCGCCTGCACGACGTGCTGGCCGCGGTCGCAGCGGTCTCGACGCTCGCGCCTCGGCCGATCCTGACCGACGCCGCGGGAAAGCTCATCGGCGAACCGCTCATCGTGATGTCGTTCCTCCCCGGCGCACCGCAGGCGCCGACCGGGCAGGACGATGCGTGGGCGGAGCAGCTAGCGGCCGCGATGGTCGACTTTCACGGGGTGCCTCTCGAGCGACTGCCGAAGGACTTTCCGCGTGAAAGCACGCCGGTGGAACGGCTCGCGCGCGTCCTGGATCGCGAGCCGGCGGCGCGCGATCCCCTCTGGGATCAGGTCGCGTCGACGCTGACCGCCGTCGCGACGCACGTCGAGGCGAATCCGCCGGTGCTGATCCACAGTGACTTCTGGTTCGGGAACACGATCTGGCAGGAGGGTCGACTCACCGGGATCATCGATTGGGACGGAGCGCGCATCGCGGATCCCGCGCGGGACGTCGCAGGCGCGCGCAATGACCTCGCGCTTTTGAGCGGCGCGCACGCGGCCGACACGTTCCTCGCGCGCTACGAGGCGGACCGTGGACCGCTGCGCGATCTCGCGTTCTGGGACCTGCTCACGTCGCTCCCGCCGATCCGCTGGCTGCCGCACTGGGTCGAGGGTTACACCGAGCTCGGCCTGGATGTATCGCTCGCCGAGGCGCGCGCGCGACTTGAGTCCTGGATCGACAACGCGCTGCGCCGGCTCTAAGCGCGCTTGCCGTAACGCTCCCAGCTGACGATCTCGCCCAGCGGCCTACGGCCGAGCGGCATGACAGCGGCCATTCGCGGTGTGCTGGACACGCGCGTCGCTTCCTCGTCGGCGGGATAGCCGAACGCGACGGTCTGCCTGACCCAGCGCCCCTCGGGAATGCCGAGAAGCTCCTTCGCCTTGCGCGCGTTTGCGTCCGGGAACAACGACGCGATGTTCGAGCCGATGCCGTGCGCCCACGCCGCGAGCATGAGACGCTCCGCGAGACGTCCGCAGTCGAAGGCGTTGTTCGCGCTATCCATGACGAGCACGATGTCGACCTGGGCGGCGGCGATGTATCCCGCGAACCCGCCGAGCTCGGATAAGCGCTTCAGCATCTCGCGGTCGCGCACGACCACGATCTGCCACGGTTGCGTGTTCTTCGACGAGCCGGTCCGACGACCGACCTCGAGGATGTCGCGCAGCACGTCGTCCGCGATCGGACGACCTGAGAAGCGACGAACGGCGCGCAACGAGCCGAGGAACCGCGTGGTCTGGTCCGACGGCGTCAAAACTCGACTCGAATCTTCTGGCCGAGCACTTTCGCCTTGAGTTTGACGCGCTTTCGTCCCCGCGGCCCCGGCATGGCCTGGATCCGGGCGGCGTGGCGGAGGCCGACCTGGAGTTGCTCGTCGAGCAGATCGACGATCAGTGCCAGCTCCTCGTCGGTGTAGCGAGCGAGGAGCTGCGTCGAGTTCTCCGCCATCGGGCCGTAGAAAGGCGCGAACTCCTTCATACGCGCGGGGTTCAGCTCGACGACGACACGCCGGCGGTCGTTCGGATCGTCGCGGCGCCGCACGTACTTGCCCGCCTCGAGTCTGTCGATCATTCGTGTGACGGCTCCGGTGGTCAGCCCGGTGAGCTGGGCCAGGCGTCCGGCGGTGATCGGCCCCTCGAGCTGGAGAAATCCGAGGCACTCGAGGTCGCTCGGGGCGAGCCCGAACTTCTCCGCGATGACCCCGCTGAGCACGACGGACTGGCCGCTGACCCGCTGGAATCCCGCCCGGATCGAAGCGACAAGCTCGGCGCGCTTTCTTTTGACCGCCACGAACTACCCTTCCTGCGTATCGGCTGATATAGTCATTATCTGCACCACACAGATATTGTTGCATGCAGCGGATCGACTCTCAAGAGTCTAGCGCGCCGGAGGAAAGCCATGAACGCCACGATCGCGCGGTACACGACGAGCTCCGTCACCTCGAAGGACGGCACGACGATCGGCTATCGACAGCTCGGGCACGGTCCAGGTGTGGTCCTGCTCCACGGCGCCATGGAGTCGGCCGGTAGCCACATCGCGCTCGCGGAACTCCTCGCCGATACCTTCACCGTCTACCTCCCCGACCGCCGTGGCCGCGGCATGAGCGGCCCGTACCCCGAGCACTACAGCGTGCGGAGCGACATCGAGGACATGGACGCTCTGCTCACCCGGACCGGCGCGCGCTTTGTCTTCGGGGTGAGCTCGGGCGCGATCATCTGGCTTCATGACGCACTCGCGCTCCCCGCCATCGAGAGGGCCGCGCTCTTCGAACCACCGCTGCTCGCGGGTGGCGCGGCATCGAGCGCGCTCCTCCGGCGCTACGACGACGAGATCGCACAAGGCAAGGTGGCGGCGGCGCTCGTCACCGGCATGAAAGCGGCACGCCTCGGGCCGCCGATCTTCAACCTCATCCCGCGCTCGGTCCTCGAGCGCCTCACGCAGACCATGCTTGTCAGCGCCGATGCGAAAGCCGGCGCCGGCGACGTCACGCTGCGAATGCTTGCGCCGACACTGCACTATGACTTCGAGCTGGTCCGTGAGTCGGAGGAGGCGCTGGGGACGTTCAGGTCGATCCGCGCCGAGGTGCTCCTGCTGGGTGGCGGCAAGAGCCCGTCGTTCCTGAGGGCCAGCCTCGACGCGCTCGAGCGGGTCCTCCCGTCCGCTACGCGGATCGAGTTCCCGGACCTCGGGCATTCGGCCTCAGGCAACCCCGGCGACCCGATGACGGGTCGAGGCGCGGACCCTGAGCGGGTCGCGGTCGAGCTTCGTCGATTCTTCGCCTAACGTGCGTCGCGTGAGCTGGCACGTCAGTCGCTAGAGTCCGGCCATGGGTTGTTGCCTGATGGGCTGTCTGCGACTTCTGTTCTTCCAGCTGTGGAAGGTGCTGCTTGCGGCGCTCGTCGCGCTCGTGTTCGCGCGCGTGGACTCGTACGTGGAGTGGCGCCACCCGGACAGCCCTCCGGGAAGAGCGTGGCGCGCGTACCGCGGACGAAGGAAAGAGAAGCCGCAGCCATGAGCGCTGTCTGAACGAAGGCTTCGCGCGCAATCCGCTCGGTCTGCGGCTCTACTACCGCATCCTGGGCGACGCCGGCCCCACGCTTCTCGTGCCCGGCGCGTGCTGGCTGCAGGAGGATCTCGAGCCGCTGGCGCGGCATCGTCGCGTCGTGTTCTTCGACCGCAGCGGTCGCGGTCGCTCGGACCCGATCCCCGCCGATGTCCCGGTGACGTTCGCGAGCGAGTTCGAGGACATCGACGCGATCCGCGGGCATCTGGGTCTGGACCGCTTTTCGCTGATGGGCTGGTCGTACATGGGTCTCGTCGCCGGGCTGTATGCCGCGGATCACCCGGACAACGTCGAGCGGTTGCTGCTCGTCGGCGCGACCTCGATGCGCTACTTCGGCCCGGCGCCCGTCCTGCCGCCCGAGCTTGCGCGCGAGCTGGACGAAGCACTCCGTCGACAACGCGAACGCATCGATGCCGACGCCGTCAAGCGGCTCGAAGCCGAGCGTGCCGCCGGTCAGTGGCGGGACGGCGTCGCGTTCTGCCGCGAGCATCGTCGGCTGAGTGGGCCCCGGCAGTTCGGCCGGCCCGAGACGATGCAGCGGACCAAGGCGGATCCCTGCGCGCTGCCCAACGAGTGGCCGACCGCCTTGCCGAGCCTGATGCAACGGATCTTCGCGTCACTCGGCAACACCTGGGACCTCAGCGATCGCGTGAGGACGGTCCGCGCAGCGACGCTCGTCGTGCATGGTCTCGAGGATCTCGTGCTCCCCAACGCGGCGCGTCTCTGGGGCACGCTCATCGAAGATGCGCGCGTCCTGTGGCTCGGTGGCGTCGGTCACTTTCCCTGGCTCGAAGATCCGGCGACGTTCTTTCCGGCGGTCGACGCGTTCCTACGCGGCGAATGGCCCGCGGCCGCCGAACACGTGACGCACGCGTACTAGCGGAGGACCGGGCATGACACTCGAGACGCGTCAGGACGGAAACACCTAGCCTCGCGCCGTGCCGGTCGCGATCTTCGATATGGACGGCGTGCTCTACCGCGGAAGCCAGGTGCTGCCATACGCGAGGGAGTCCCTCGAGCGTCTGCGGCGCGCGGGCTGGCAGGTCTTCTTCGCGACGAACAACTCGACCGCGACGCGCGCCGAGTACGTCGAGCGTCTGGGCAGGCTCGGCCTCGGCGGCGACGCCGAGCACATCGTCACGAGCGCGTACGCGACCGCGCATTACCTGGAGCGTCTCGACCCGAAGCCGCGCGACGTGTACGTCGTGGGCGCGAACGGTCTGCGCGAGGAGATCCGCGCGGCGGGTATCGCCGTGCGCGACGCGTCGTCGCTCCCGGGTGTCGAGCCGCCCGGCGCCGCAGCGGCGGACGGGGTCGACCCGGGCGCGATGCGGCGCTACCTCACGCGCGTGACGCTCCCGCCGCCGGCGGACACGGTCGTCGTCGGCCTGGACCTCCATGTGACCTACGCGAAGATCGCGGAGGCGCAGCGCTGCGTCCTCGCCGGCGCGCGACTGATCTGCTCGAACCGCGACCGCGCCTATCCCGTCGAGGGACGTCTCCTACCGGGAGCCGGCACCATCGTCGCGGCGATCGAGGTCGCGACCGGCCAACAGGCGATCTGTATCGGGAAGCCCGAGCCGTTCCTGTTCGAAGAGGTGCTGCGCCGGGCGGGGGAGCGCGACGCGGTCGTCATCGGCGACTCGACCGACTACGACATCGTGGCAGCGCATCGGGTGGGGGCGCGCGGCGTGCTCATCCTCACCGGCCTTACGGACGAAGGCGCGGTCGAGCATGCGCGGGGCGAGGCGGTGCCCGACCGGGTGATCAGGTCGCTCGATGAGCTCTTCGCGTTACCGGAGTTCGCCGGGCTCTAGCGAGTGGTCACTCCCAGGTGATGCCGCGGCCGTGAAAGAACTCGCGCACGTTCTCGGTCTGTGCGTTGTTCCCACCGCGACCGCCCAGCGGCGTCGCCGCGAGGGCATCGACCGTCGTCGCGACCAGCGACAGCGCGAGCAGCGCCGCGAACAGGATCGCGCCGAGCGAGCGAAGCGGGGATCCGACTGCGGTGATCACTCTTCCCACGTGACGCCGAGCGGCTGGAGGATGGTCTCCCACGTCACGCCCCCGGGCTGGGTCGGGACCGGTCCGAGATCCGTCCACGCCGTCTCGCGGCCACTCCGTACGTCTTTCGCGAACGCAGTGTTGGTGCTGGCGAGCAGTGCCAGTGCGAGCAGCGCCGCGAAGGCCAGTCCTTTGATCGTCTTCGTCATCTCATCCTCCCTTTACAACGACACGCGAACGGCTTCGACCGCCTGCTGGTAGACCTGCTCGTGCGGGCTCTCGGCGCCGCGGGCGCTCTTGCGCCGCTCGCCGACCACGGTCTTGATGAAGGCCTCGACCACCACCGGGTTGAACTGGGTGCCGCTGTGGGCCCGCAGCTCGCGCAGGGCGGCCTTGGCGGAAAGCGCCGGGCGGTAGGGCCGGCTCTGGGTCATCGCCTGGTAGGCGTCGGCCACGGCGATGATCTGGGCCGCGAGGGGGATCTTGTCGGCGCGCAGGCCCTGCGGGTACCCCGTGCCGTCGAAGCGCTCGTGGTGGCTGAGCACGATCGGCCGGATGCGCTCCAGCATCGGCACGTTGGAGAGCAGGTTGGCGCCGATGACCGGGTGGGCCTTGACCTCGGCCCACTCGCTCGCGTCCAGGGCGCTGGGCTTGCGCAGCAGATGCTCGGGCACCCCGATGGTGCCGATGTCGTGGAAGAGCGCCCCGAGCTTGATCGCGGCCAGCTCGTCGTCACTGCAGCCCAGGGTGGTGGCGACCTGCACCGCGTAGAACATGGTCTGCGCCGCGCCCTTGGCGGTGCGTGACTCCTTGGCCTCCAGCGCCCCGATGAGCGCGCCGATGACCGAGAGGTGCGACTCTTCCAGGCGGTCGTTGGTGCGCCGCAGCATGTCGTTGACCGACTGCAGCTCCTCGTTGCGCGCGCGGACCTCGCTGCTCTTGGCCATGTACAGCTTGAAGCTGTACCAGGCGACCCCCAGCGGCAGGGTGAAGACGATGACCCCGAAGACCCCGAGAGCCTGCGAGGCCAGTGCGAGCGCCGCGCCCTGCGCCGCGGTGGCCAGGAAGTTCACCGGCATCCAGCTGTAGTTGGTGCGCCACACCGCCGCGAAGCTCTGACGCTCGCTGATCGCGATGACCAGCGCGGTGGTCGAGGTGTTCACCAGGAAGTACGCCGCGGCCGAGACCGCCACCGCCAGCAGGGTGAGCGCGATCTCGCCCGGCGGCACCTGGCCACCGACCAGGCGGTACACGCTGCCGCCGACGAAGGCCGAGGTGGCCAGCGAGCCGGCGTTGAAGAGGGCCTTGAGCAGGGGCTTGCGCCGCGGGGTGAAGGCGTTCACCCCGGCCTGGAACAGGCTGACCAGGACCGCGACCTCGGTGCCGTACAGCACGTAGCTGGCGATGACCGCGGCGAAGCTGATCGAGATCGCGCTGGAGCGGAACAGGAACACCGGCATGCGCTGCGCGGCGGCGGCGAGGGCGATGAGGATCGCCAGCATCAGCGGGTCGACGTGCACCAGGCTCAGCGTGCGCAGCGACTGCGCCAGCGCCAGCGCGCCGAGCCCGGCGACGAAGAGGACGTAGAGGCGAAGTCCTTGTCTCATGGTGCGCGGTCCAACAGCGGATCTGTCCCCAAACCTACGGTCTCCCACATGACGCCCTCCCAGCTGACGCTTTCCCATGTCACTGCTTCCCAGGTCACGCTTTCCCAGGTGACGGCTTCCCAGCTCACGCCTTCCCAGGTGATGCCTTCCCACGTCGCGCCGCTGCCGGTGACACCGCTCTTCGCGAGCGTCTGCATCAGCAGCCGCGACGGGAGAAGGGCTTTGTTCACAGAACGCTCGGTCGCAGTCAGCGCCTTCGCCGCGTCGACTGCCTCACGGGGCGATCCCGTGATGTTGCGGCCGGATCCGAGGACGGCGCCCTTGACCCTTGTCGGCGAGTAGTCCGGGTGATGGCTGAGCACGAGGGCCGCGACGCCCGCGACCATCGCGCTCGAGACCGAGGTGCCGGTCATACGCACATAGAAGGTCGGATCGAAGGTCAGGCTCGAGGTGACCGGCTGGCCGCGGACGTTGGCCGTCGCTTGGACCGTCGCTTGGACCGTCGGGTTGCGCGTCGCGCCGTCGATCGCGCGCAGCGACACGACACGGCGGCCCGGCGCGAGGACGTCCGGCTTCGCGAAGCCGTCGACCGTCGGGCCGCGGCTCGAGAAGACCGACTCGCGGTCGTCCTGTGTGGCGACGGTGCCCTGGTCGTCGAAGCTGCCCACGGTGATGACGAACGGGTCCGCACCCGGGGTCGAGACCCTACCGCCGGCGGGGCCGTCGTTGCCGGCGGCCGCGACGACCGCGACGCCGGAGAACCACGCGGCCTCCGCGAGCGCAGCCAGCAGATCCGCGTGATACGAGGACGTCTGCTTCACGCCGATCGAAAGGTTCAGGACTCCGATGCCGAATGCCTTGCGGTGCTTGAGCAGCCAGTCGAACGCTGCGACCACGTCGCTCAGGCGACCGTTGCCGTTCTTGTCCAGCACGCGCAGGTCGATGAGCCGCGCGTCGGGTGCGACGCCGCGGAACGTCGCGCCATTCGCCGCGATGATGCCCGCGAGATGCGTACCGTGGCCGGCCGGGTCAAGCGACGTCGCGTCGTCCGAAGCGAAGTTCACGCGCGTCACGACCTTGCCCGCCGAGAGGTCAGGGTTCAGGCCGATGCCGCTGTCGATGAGCGCGACCACAACGCCGGCGCCGGTCGAGCGCGACCACGCGGTCGGCGCGTGGATCGCCGCGTTGCCGACGCTCAGCGCGCGCGACGTGTCGCCGAATTGGTCCAGAGCGCTGTCGGGTCCGCCACCGGCGGCGACGACGGTCGCGTCGGTCGTGGCGCGGAGCACCGAGCGATCGGTCCCGACGGTGGTGAGGGCGGCGTCGCTCAGGCGGGCGCTCACGAAGCCGATGCCGTCGAAGACCGCGACGTCGGTCGCGCCGGCGGTGGCCAGATCGTGCGCGACGGTCCACGCGGTCCCGGCTGCGACGTGAATGAGGGCGACATCGCCGGAGTGAAGGGCGGGATCGACATCGACGCGCGCGACGGAGGCGCGACCAGTCCATGCGGTCCCGGCGAGCAGGGTGAAGATCAGGATCGGCGCGACGAAACGTCCAACGGCGTGCAGCATCCCCACCTGCCCCTTCATGTCCGCGTGTAGTTGTGCGCCTCCGTCACTCTTTGGTCATCACCCGCGAGAGGGAAGGGGAGGACGTGCGAGTTACACCCGATACAACACCGAGACCCGGGTGCGGCGCGGCGCAGACGCATAGATCAATCGGTGTATTCGCGCAGCGTGCTGCGCTCATCTATTTGGCGTGTTCGCTTCGGCCACGCCAAACAGATGAGCGAGGTTGCTAGAGCGTGATCCGCACCGCTTCGACCGCCTGCTGGTAGACCTGCTCGTGCGGGCTCTCGGCGCCGCGGGCGCTCTTGCGCCGCTCGCCGACCACGGTCTTGATGAAGGCCTCGACCACCACCGGGTTGAACTGGGTGCCGCTGTGGGCCCGCAGCTCGCGCAGGGCGGCCTTGGCGGAAAGCGCCGGGCGGTAGGGCCGGCTCTGGGTCATCGCCTGGTAGGCGTCGGCCACGGCGATGATCTGGGCCGCGAGGGGGATCTTGTCGGCGCGCAGGCCCTGCGGGTACCCCGTGCCGTCGAAGCGCTCGTGGTGGCTGAGCACGATCGGCCGGATGCGCTCCAGCATCGGCACGTTGGAGAGCAGGTTGGCGCCGATGACCGGGTGGGCCTTGACCTCGGCCCACTCGCTCGCGTCCAGGGCGCTGGGCTTGCGCAGCAGATGCTCGGGCACCCCGATGGTGCCGATGTCGTGGAAGAGCGCCCCGAGCTTGATCGCGGCCAGCTCGTCGTCACTGCAGCCCAGGGTGGTGGCGACCTGCACCGCGTAGAACATGGTCTGCGCCGCGCCCTTGGCGGTGCGTGACTCCTTGGCCTCCAGCGCCCCGATGAGCGCGCCGATGACCGAGAGGTGCGACTCTTCCAGGCGGTCGTTGGTGCGCCGCAGCATGTCGTTGACCGACTGCAGCTCCTCGTTGCGCGCGCGGACCTCGCTGCTCTTGGCCATGTACAGCTTGAAGCTGTACCAGGCGACCCCCAGCGGCAGGGTGAAGACGATGACCCCGAAGACCCCGAGAGCCTGCGAGGCCAGTGCGAGCGCCGCGCCCTGCGCCGCGGTGGCCAGGAAGTTCACCGGCATCCAGCTGTAGTTGGTGCGCCACACCGCCGCGAAGCTCTGACGCTCGCTGATCGCGATGACCAGCGCGGTGGTCGAGGTGTTCACCAGGAAGTACGCCGCGGCCGAGACCGCCACCGCCAGCAGGGTGAGCGCGATCTCGCCCGGCGGCACCTGGCCACCGACCAGGCGGTACACGCTGCCGCCGACGAAGGCCGAGGTGGCCAGCGAGCCGGCGTTGAAGAGGGCCTTGAGCAGGGGCTTGCGCCGCGGGGTGAAGGCGTTCACCCCGGCCTGGAACAGGCTGACCAGGACCGCGACCTCGGTGCCGTACAGCACGTAGCTGGCGATGACCGCGGCGAAGCTGATCGAGATCGCGCTGGAGCGGAACAGGAACACCGGCATGCGCTGCGCGGCGGCGGCGAGGGCGATGAGGATCGCCAGCATCAGCGGGTCGACGTGCACCAGGCTCAGCGTGCGCAGCGACTGCGCCAGCGCCAGCGCGCCGAGCCCGGCGACGAAGAGGACATACGTCTTCATCAGCTGCTTGCGATCCATCACTTCCCCCTTAATCGACCGGAGTCCAGATCGCGCCGGTCCCCGACTGCGCGCCAGTGGACTGCCAGGTCACCGTCTCCCAGGTCACGCCTTCCCAGGTCACGCCCGCCCAGGTGAACCCTTCCCAGAGAACGTTCTCCCACGTCACGGCGTCCCAACGCACGTTCTCCCAACTCACGCCTTCCCAGCTGGTGCCGGCCGAGTCCACGCCACCGTTGTATGTAAGGTCGCGCCACACGAAGGGCTGGCCGATGATGAACTTCTGCATGTCCTTCGCGAACGAGTCGCTCACGCGGTCGGCGCCGTATTCCCTGCCGACATCGACCGACGACACGGCCGCGAACGCGTTAACGAGACCCGCGCCGCGGTCGAACGCCGTGCCGAACATCAAGCTGGTCGCAGTCGACTTGAGGCGCCGCTTGATCTGCGCCGGAGACAGCGTCGGGTTGCGCTCCACCATGAGCGCGACGACGCCCGCGACCACCGGCGCGGACATCGACGTGCCCGACAGGCGGTAGTAGTCCGCGGTCAGCGCGCCGGTCGCGGTGACCTGGCGCTCCGGGAACAGCGTGTCGAGCGCGCTGCCCGGTGAGCGGAGGCTGACCATCCTGCGGCCCGGCGCGACGAGATCCGGCTTCGACAGGTTGTCGAACGCCGTCCGGCCGCGCGAGGAGAAGCTCGCCATGAGGTCGTCAAGGAGAAGGCTCGTCCCGTTGTCGTCGAGCGCGCCGACCGTGACGACGTAGGGATCGGTGCCCGGCGTCGTCACCGTGCCCGCGAGCGGGCCGCTGTTGCCGGCGGAGACGACGACCGTGACACCCGCGAAGGTGAGGACCTCGGCGGCGGTCGCCATGAAGTCGGACTTGTAGCTGACGCTCGGCGTCGCGCCGAGCGACAGGTTGACGACCTTGATGTTGTAGGTGCTCCGGTTCACGAGCACCCACTGGAGGCCGCGCAGGATGGTGGACACATCCGAGCTGCCGTTCGCGTCGATGACGCGGACGTCGACGATATTCGCTCGCGGCGCGACGCCGGTGTAGGCGCCGCCCGACAGCGTGCCGTCGCCGGCGACGAGACCCGCGACGTGCGTCCCATGCCCACCCGGGTCGCCGCCCGGCGTGCTTGACACGCTCGGCGACGCGGTCGTGAAGTCGATCGACGCGACGATCCGGCCGGCCAGGTCCGCGTGCGGGTAGACGCCGCTGTCGACGATCGCGACGCCCACGCCCTGGCCGGTCGCGCCGAACTGCGACCAGGTCTGCGGTGCGTTCACCTCGAGGATCCCCGGCGTGCGCGCTTTCGCGCTGTCCAGGGCCGGATCGAACTGCGCCTGCATGTGCCGGTCTTTCGCGATGTAATCGACGTCGCCGTCGCGGGTCAGCTTGAGGACGCCCGTCCCCTTGAGCCGGGCGGATGCGCCGCCCACGATCCCGAGCGCGTACTTCGCCGAGCCGCCTTGCTTGATGACAGCCTTCGCGGCCGTGTCGGCGCGCTGTTTCGCCGACGGGACGGATCGGACGATGATGTCGTAGTCGGCGGTCGGCGCCGCGAGGACCTCGGCCAGGAAGGCGGCATCGATCTTGTTCGGGTCGAACGAGTGAGCATCGGCAGGGATCGCGGCGGTAACGAGGATCAGGGACGCGGTGATCGTCGCCGCCAGCCAGCGCATCGCTGAACTGATCACTTTCTCGCTCTACTCCCCACCAGCCCTCGAGTGCGATCTCGAGTCGGCGTTAGTAAGGGGGCAGTAGGTCATTAGGGCAATGACTAGGTGGACCCAAATGGGGGACCCGATACGGCTCCGAGACCACGGCGCGGCCGACTACAGCGAATTGATGATGAGCGTCTTCACCGCGCGACTAAGAAAATTACGGACCGTCGACGCGGGGTGCGTCACGGATGCACGCCGATCGCGCGCATCGCGACCGCGACGATGTAGCCGAGGACAAAACAGCCGGGGATCGTCAGCACCCACGCGGTGACGATGCGTCCCGCTATACCCCACCGCACCGCGGAGAGGCGACGCGTGGAGCCGACGCCAAGGATCGCGCCGGAGATGGCGTGCGTCGTGGAGATGGGAATGCCGAAGCGCGTCGCGATCTCGATCACGGTGCCTGCGGTGGTCTCCGCCGCGAACCCCTGCACCGGCGTGAGCTTCGTGATGCGGACGCCCATCGTCTTCATGATCCGCCAGCCGCCGGTCCCGGTGCCGATGCCGATCGCGACCGCGCAGATGACCTTCACCCAGTCCGGGATGTAGAAGTCGGCGCCGGTGGGCACGACGCCGTACGCCGCGAGCGCGAGCGCGATGATGCCCATCGTCTTCTGCCCGTCGTTCCCGCCGTGACTGAACGCCATGTACGCGCTCGACACGATCTGCGCCCGCCCGAAGAAGCGCTGCACCCAGCCGAACGACGTGTTCTTCAGGATCCAGTAGAGCGCGAGCATGAGCAGGTATCCGACGAGGAACGCGAGCGCGGGTGAGTAGACGATCCCGAAGCTCGTCTTCTGCAACCCGGCGACGATGATCACGTCGAGGCCGTGGATCGCGACGGATGCCCCGATGATCGAGAAGATGAGCGCGTGGCTCGACGACGTCGGCAGGCCGAAGTACCAGGTCAGCAGGTCCCAGGCGATCGCGGCGATCAGCGCGGCGACGACGAGGTCCTGCGTGACCACCTTCGCGTCGACGATGCCGTTGCCGACCGTCTTCGCGACGGCCACGCCCGACAGCGCGCCGACGAGGTTGAGGCTGCCCGCCATGAGGACGGCCTGGACCGGGGTGAGCACCCGTGTCGCGACGACCGTTGCGATGGCGTTCGCCGCGTCGTGGAAGCCATTGACGTACTCGAAGATCACGCCGAGCAGGACGACGAGCGCGAGGAGGATGAGCGCGTTATCCACTGCGCGCGCCTAACTGTGCTTGATCACGATCATCTCGACGATGTTCGCGACGTCCTCGCAGCGGTCGATCGCCACCTCGATGAGCGAGTGGATGTCCTTCCACTTGATGATCTCGATCGGATCGCTGACGTTCGCGAAGAGGTCGCCCACGGCGTCGCGGAATACCTGGTCGCCCTCGTTCTCGTAGGTGTGGATCTTGATCCAGTACGGCTGCAGGCCTTTGAGTCCCTCGAGGGCTCTCATCATCGCGACCATCTCCGTAGCGGCGCCGACCAGCGCCTTCGCCTGACGCACGGCCTGTGGTCGCACGCTCCCCACCTTGTACAGCTGGATGAGCTCGCTCACGTCATAGGCGACATCGGCGACGTCATCGAGCTTCGACGCGATGCCGATGATGTCCTCGCGGTCGAGGGGCGTGACGAAGGTCTCGTTGAGGCTCTTGAAGATCTCGTGGGTCAGCTGATCCCCGTAATGCTCGATGGCGTGGATGTCGCGAACCTTGCGCTCGACCTCGGTGAAGTCGGTCAAGAGGCGTTCGAGCGCGACGGCCGCCTCGAGGCTGTTCGTGGCGTGCTTGTCGAACTGGGTGAAGAAGAAGCTCTTCTTCGGGAGCAGCGACAGGCGCATGGGCTTCCCTCCTTCTCGGGACACGAGACCGCGCGGCGAAACTCTAGACCACGGCTACGCGACCTCGCGTCGGATCGAGGCGACGGCGCCGATGGCCATCACGAGACCGAAGGCAACGAGGATGCCGATGTCGCGCAGGACGAGCGGATCGGCGAGCTCGTATCCCTTGATCATCACCGACCGCAGCGCCTCGTTCGCGTACGTGAGCGGGAGCACCGCGGAGAGGGGCCGCAGGTAGTCGGGGAGCTGGTCGACCGGGATGAGGAGTCCCGAGAGGAAGACCTGCGGCAGCAACACGATCGGCACGAACTGCACGGCCTGCAGTTCGTTGCGCGCCGCTGCCGAGACGAGCAGCCCGAGCGAGACGGCGCCGACGACGAGCACCGCTTCGACGATGAAGATCGTCGCGAGATTGCCGCGGTAGTGGACCCTCAGGACGAGGACGGTGAAGAGCAGGATCACGATCGCCTGCAGCAACGCGAAGAAGCTGAAGCCCGCGAGATAGCCGAGCACGAGCTCTCCGCGGCGGAGCGGCGTCGCCATCAGCCGCTCGAGCGTCCCCGTCGTGCGTTCGCGCAGGAACGACACGGCCGACAGCAGGAAGATGAAGAAGAAGGCGAAGAACGCGACGAGGACCGGCGCGAGATAGTCGAGCAGGGTGTAATCGGCTCCGCCGTAGAGCTGCTCGATCACGACCTTCGGCCCCGGGAGTTGCCCGAGCGACGAGAGGCCGTCGGCGACCGCGCGCTGGACGGCCGCGCCGATCGTCCCATTCGCGAGCGGGTCCGAGCCCTCGGTGACGATGTGCAACGTCGCGTTCGGGCTGTCGAGCCAGACGAGAGCATCCGCCTCGCCGCGCCGCAGCTGACGAAGTCCGTCGTCATACGTCGCGCGCCGTCCGTGGATCGCGCTCGACGCGAGGAATCGATCGATGACGTTCGCCGGTCCCGAGAAGCGGTCGGTCGCCAACACCACGACCGGCGCCCGCTCGGTCGCGATGCCCCACACCGCTCCAACGAGCGAGAGCACGACGACCGGCGCGACGAAGAGCAGTCCCAGCGAGCGCCGATCGCGGCGGAATCCGAGGACGATGCGTTTCGCGACGGCCCGTACGCGATGCCCGTTCATCAGCGCGCCTCCGCGAGCGCGAGGAAGGCGCTCTCGAGATCAGGCGTGCCCGCGCGCGCGACGAGCTCGTTCGCGGTCCCTTCGGCGAGGACGGCGCCGGCGCGGATCAGCCCGAGGCGGTCGCAGCGCGACGCCTCGTCCATGACATGACTGGAGACGAGGAGCGTCGTTCCCGACGACGCCAGCCTGCGGAAGTACGCCCAGAACTCCTGTCGCAGCAGCGGGTCGACGCCGACCGTCGGCTCGTCGAGGAGAAGCAGGCTCGGCCGGTGGAGCAGGGTCGCCGCGAGCGACACGCGCGTGCGCATCCCGCTCGACAGCGTGTTCACCACGGACCGCCGGCGATCCAGGAGGTCGACGGTGCGCAGCGCCTCCGCGATGCGCTCGTCGGCGTGCGCCACGCCCTGGAGCGCGGCGAAGAACCGTAGGTTCTCGTCGACCGACAGGTCGCCGTAGAGGGCGGCCACCTGGGTCATGTAGCCGACACGCCCGGCGCTCACCGCCGCGCGGGGCGTGCCGCCCAAGACGGTGAGCGTGCCCGCTTCAGACCGCAGCAGTCCGGCGACGCAGCGGATGAAGGTCGTTTTTCCTGAGCCGTTCGGCCCGAGGAGGCCGTAGATCTCGCCGGCGCGGATGGCGAGATCGAGCCCGCGAAGTGCTTCGATCGTGCCGAAGCGCTTCCGGACACCGCGCGCGTCGACTGCGAACTGGGTTGCCACGTTCAGCTTGTCGGGCGGAAACATAGTCGAGATCGACGTCGAGTAACTGTTTGGTCAATAGCGACGGGCGGATGCGCGGGTCACCCGGGCCTTCCGCCAGGCGCCGCTCGGGCGGAAAAAAATTGGCACAACAGTTGCTTATGGACGCTGTAACAGCAAAGGCTCCGCCCCCAACGCGGCGGGAAAGGAACGGCGGTCATGGACGCGTTCTTCGCGGGTCTTGTCTTCGGTATCGCGTTTGGGATGGTCGTCGTGGGCTTCCTCGCCATCGGGTCCTACCAGCGCGGCTTCAGCCAGGCCCTCGAGCGTCGCAAGGAGTGGCGTGGCGAGCTCGTCGCCCGGCAGGTCGTCGCGCGCCGCGCGCTGGAGCAGCTCCGCAAGGCGAGCTAGTTTCGCCGCGGCTCACATTTGGTCGAAAGGGGCCGCTGACGAGCGGCCCTTTCGTTTGTCTCGACCCTATTTCCCGAACCAGGACCGCCGCAGATCGTCGATCGCCTGCTGTACCCGGTCGACCAGGCCCGGGAGGCCGGTCGGAACGATCTCCACCTCGCCGGTGCTGCGGGAGATGCGCAGCTCGTCGCCGGCCTGCACGGCTGCCTTCACCGCGGCGCGGTCCGCCGTGACGGTGAAGACGACGCGGTTCTGGTCGGCGAGGATGCTTGCGACCCGTAAGCGTCCATCGGGCATCGCCCGGATGACCGCTTTGAGATCGGCGTCGCTGCGGATGTCGGCCTGAGGCTGCGGCGCGATCCGCGCGACGGTCTTGCCGACCTCATCGAAGAACGTCGTCGGCCCGCGCACGACGCTTCCGATCAAGGCGGCGAAGAGGCCCACGGCGAGCAGCACCGCGAACATACCGATCACGAACTGGAGCGCCCACAGCGGGAGGAACGCGCCTACACGCTTCACCTCCGCTCAGGCTAGCAAGGGGGTGCATATCTGCGAAGATGCCGCGATGGACCCACTCAAGGTCGTCTGCGTCGGCGGCGGGCTTGGCGCGCCCACGGTCATGGCCGGTCTGCGCGCGTACACCTCGGACATCACCGGGCTCATCGCCGTCACCGACTCGGGCCGCTCGACGGGCAAGGTGCGTATCGCGCTCGACGTGCCGGCGCCCGGCGACATCCGAAACGCGCTCACCGTCCTCGCGGAAGGCGATCCGGTCCTGGTACGGCTCTTCAACCACCGCTTCGAGACCGACAAGAGCGAGGAGCTGAACGGCATGGCCTTCGGCAACCTCTTTCTCGCGGCCCTCACGCAGCAGGAGGGATCGTTCCTCGTCGCGGTCGAGGAGGCGTCGCGCCTGCTCAAGCTCCGCGGCCGTGTTCTTCCCGTCACCCTGTACAACACGCACCTCTGCGCCGAGCTCACCGACGGCAGCGTCGTCGAGACCGAGGTGAGCGTGCGCGCGGTCGGGAAGGCGCCGATCGAGCGGGTCTTCCTCAGGGACAGCCACGTCGGCGCGACGCCCGGCAGCGTCGAGGCGATCGCCGCAGCCGATCTCATCACGCTCGGACCGGGCAGCCTCTACACGACGGTGTGCGCGTGCCTCTTGGTCCCGGAGATCGCGCGCGCGATCGCGAACGCCGACGGCCTCGTCGTCTACGTCGCGAACACGACGCGGCAACCGGGACAGACCGACACGCTCGCGCTCTCCGACCACGTCCGCGCGGCGCAGGACTATCTCGGCGGATCCGGTCTCGACGTGGTGCTCGTGAACGACGACCCGCCGCCTGCGCATCTTCGCGACCACTACGCGGAGAAGGGACTCGCGCTGCTCGACCCGACCAGCGAGGAGCTCGAACGCATCCGCGCGCTCGGCGTGCGCCCGGTGACGGCGCCGATCATCGACAAGTGGAGCGGGCCGCGCGACCTGTGGCTGAAGCAGGACACGATCCGGCACGACCCCGAACGCGTCGCGCGCGCGCTCGTCGATCTCGTCGAGCAGCGTCGCCGTCCCGCCCTGCGGGCGCTCTGATGGCCGTCATGGCGCGCGCGCGACACTTCGTCTCGATCGCCGATCTCGATCGCGGCGGCCTCGCGTACCTGCTCGAGCGCTCTTCGGCGCTGAAGGCGGCGCGCCAGCGCCGCGAGCCGCTGCTGGAAGGACGCACGCTCGCGCAGATCTTCGAGAAGCCCAGCCTGCGGACCCGGCTCTCGTTCGACGTTGGGATGACCGAACTGGGCGGCCACTGCGTGTACCTCTCGCCACAGGAGGTGGGCCTTGGACGGCGCGAGAGCGTCGCCGACGTCGCACGGGTGGTGAGCCGCATGGTCGACGCCGTGGTGCTGCGCACCAACGCGCACGAGACGATCGAGGAGTTCGCGCGTTTCGCTTCGATCCCGGTGATCAACGGTCTGTCCGACCTCTCGCACCCCTGCCAGGGCCTGGCGGACATCCTGACGATCAGCGAGAAGAAGGGGCCCGACCTGCGCGACGTCACGGTGGCGTACGTCGGAGACGGGAACAACGTCCTCAACTCACTGATGCTCGCCGTCGTCCTGCGCTCCGCTCGCATGCGCGTCGCAACGCCTGCCGGATTCGAGCCCACGCCGCGATACCGCGAGCTCGCCGAGCGCAAGGCCCGCGAGGCGAATGGCTCCATCGAGTTCGGCAGCGATCCCGTCGCCGCGGTGCGCGATGCGGACGTCGTCTACACCGACGTCTGGACAAGCATGGGGCAGGAGCAGGAGTACGAGCGCCGGCGCCGGGCGTTCCAGGGGTACCAGGTGAACGCGGCCCTGCTCCGCCACGCAAAGCCGGACGCGATCGTGATGCATGATCTTCCGGCACACCGCGGGGAGGAGATCACCGACGAGGTGCTCGACGGCCCGCAGAGCGTCGTATTCGACCAGGCCGAGAATCGCCTCCACACGCAGAAGGCGATCCTCTGCTGGCTTCTGCGAGGTGAGCGATGAAGGAGCGCGTCATCCTCGCGGACTGCTGCGAGGACTGGATCATCGAGTGGGGCGGCTTCTACAAATCGGACCGAGCTTTCCAATGCCCCGAATGCGCGACCGAGTGGAAGAAGACGGACACCGATACCTATCGGCGCGGCGACGGACGGATCTTCACGCGCCGCACGCGCGTCGGGCCGCAGTCCTCGTTCCCATACCTCGGCGCGGCGGACGGCCATCAACCCAACGTGGAGCGGTGCTGCGCGAAGATCCTGTTGTCGCACGGTGAGCGGATGCCGGACGGCCCATTCGTGTGTCCGGTGTGCGGCACCGAGTGGCAGCGACGTACCGAGCGGCTCCATGGCCTGCGCATCGCCGTGTTCGCGAAATCCTCGCTCCCGGAGCCGGTGACGATCCAGGCCGGTCGCACGCGGCCGTTCCTCGTGACGCTTTCGGAATACTCGCCGCCGCGCGACTAGCGCGCTGCTACACGCCTGAGACCAGCGACTCCCCCGAACGGGAGATGAGCGGGTGATACCGCCGCATAGGCTGACTCGCGGTGGTGAAGGTGCGTAAACCCGCTGGTGTGGTGTGGATGGGGGGTCCGGCGGACTCGGGTCGCCTGCGCAAGGTGGTCGGGCCGGTCGTCCTCGGCTTCCTGCTTCTCGTGGCGTTCGGCACGGGGGGTGGGTTCGGCGGCCGCGCCCTCGCGGCGGCGACGACGGTCACGATCATCTCCGGCGACATCCAGGTCAGACACGGCGCGACCGCGTCGTTCGTGAGCGCGACCGACGGCGAGGTCCTCGTTGCCGGCGACACGCTGCGCACCGGTGACGAATCGCGTGCGGTCCTCACGTACTTCGAGGGCTCGACGGTGAGCATCGAGCCGAACAGCGAGCTCACGATCGAGAACGCCTCCGCGCTCACCGACGGCAGCACGATCGTCGTGATGCAGCAGAACTTCGGTCGCACCTGGCACGTCGTCACCAAGCTGATCACCGGTAACTCCAAATACGAGGTGAAGACGCCGGCCAGCACCGCTTCGGTGCGCGGCACCGCGTTCCAGGTCGACAGCGACGGCGAGCGCACCATCGTCACGACGACCGAAGGCACCGTGGTGGATCGTGTCGCGGACCCGGACCACCAGGGCCAGACGTTGGACGTACCGGTGCCCGCGGGCAAGACGCACGAGCAAAAGAGGAACGCGCGTCCGGCGCCCGCCGCCAGGGCGCCCCAGCCCGAACGCACCATCACCGTGACGCTCGACGACCAGAGCTCGCTCGTCATCGACGCGCAGGGACGCGCCAACGGCATCGACAAGAACGGGAAGAAACACCTCGAGACACCCGGCGCGCAGCTCACCAAGACGGACGACGGGAAGCTCCAGATCGTGCTCCCGAACATCTCGGACGGTCGGCTCGAAGCGCTGGTGCGCAAGGCCGACGGGGGCGAGGTCGACGTGCAGACGACGGTGCAGGACCGGGGCATGGATCCGGTGAAGACGCAGGGCAAGGTCACCGCCGACAAGAGCGGTCAGGGACGCGCGAGCGTCGATGTCACGCGGACCGCCGATGGCAAGACCAGCGTGAAGCAATCGAATGGCTCGCCGAGCTCGAGGACGCCAGGCCCAGTGGATGCGCTCTTGGGTGGGAAGAAGCCTTAGCGCAGCGGAGTGATCCGCGCCTCACGACCGTTCGCCTTGTCGCGCGACCACATCATGTAGTGCATATGGCATAGACCGCGGGCTCGATGAGGGCGGTCGCAATCCGGAACAACGCACGTTCCGGGCGGTGACACCAGCTGGACCGGTCGGTACGACGAGAGCGCCATGTCGATCGCCGCACGACGCCGTTCGCCCATGAAGGGTCGAAACTTCTTCATCCAGTCGGCCGCGTGGGCCCCACCGACCTTCGCCACATACGTTGGGCGCCATTCCGGTCTCTGCGGCTCACGGAAGGCTACCCGGTCAACCCCAAGGATCTGCGCCGCCCTAAAGATCACGGCGGCGTCACACATCTGCACCGAGAGCACGGGATAGCAATGCGACTTCGCGTCGCAGCTGACTGTGAATGCACCTTCGCCCTCGAGTAGGCCCGTGAGCCAACTCAGCGCGCGAGGATCAGCCTCGCTCCAGCCCGTGATCGCGTCCAGGACTGAAAATCGGGTCGGCTCCCGGCGCGACCGCGCTCGGCGAGGTGCCCAGCTTGCTAGCGCGCGATCGACCTGAGCCGTCCGATCGGGACCGAGGACTGGTCGCACCGCGGCCATCAATGCGACCGCGCCGGCTCCCTTGATTTGCGTCACGAACGGAGGCTTGTGGTGAGCCTGCCGAGGTCGTACGGGGGTCACCGCGCGATCCAGAAGAGCTGCAGCTCGCGTGACGACATCAACATCGGTCATGCAGAGCCGCACGATTGGTGAGCTCGGATCCGAAGGTGGTCCACTGAGGAAGGTACCTTCTCCCTCGAGAAGGCCTGCGAGCCAATACGGAGGAAGGAGCTCCACAGGACTCGTGTCGCACGTTCGCGACGTCGGTGCAATAGGACCCTCGCAAGAGCGAGAAAAGAAGCGTGAGCGCATTGAGCGGACCGATCCGCGCGCCGCGGCCCAACTCATCGGTACACTTATGGAGCGGAGCCTCTCCGCTCATGGCGGCGTTAGCCTAGGGGTTAAGGCTGCGGATTGTGGATCCGCCTACGCGAGTTCGAGTCTCGCACGCCGCCCAGATCACAAGAACGATGCGGTATCCGATGCCACCAACTGCTCGTTGATTAGAGTCCTGCCTTCTTCTTCGCGTCCTCATAGAGCGGACGCACCATCGCGGCCGCGGGGTGGAACTCACCGACGTCGAGGAACACCGTCCACGTGTCGACCGCTCCGCGCCAGTCCTCGGTCTTGTACTGGATCAGGCCCTTCAGGAACAACGCGTCGGCGTCGCGCGGGCGTAGCGTCAACACGCGATCCGCGGCGAGGCGGGCGCCGGCGAGCTCGCCCGAGCGGAAGAGCATGAAACCGATCCCGCTCAGCGCTGGAACGCTGTCCTTGTCGATCGCGAGCACGGCCTGGTACGTCGCGACCGCCTCGGTCACGCGGTCCTCGCTCACGTAGGCATCCGCGAGCGCGAGCAATGTCGGCACGTCGCGCGGACTCGCCTTCGCGCGCGCCTCGAGCTCCCTCGTCGTCGGTCCGGCCGGGACCGTTCCGGTGATCGACTCGCCGGGCGCGCGATCGCCCGCGGCGCGCGGCAGCTCGATCACGACGAGCACGACGGCGATGCCGGCGAGCAGCGACGCGAGCGCGAGGGTGCGCCACGGCGCGGGCGCGGAGCGTGCGTCGCGGCCGCGAACGAACGCCCCACGTTCGAGCAGCGCGCGCAGCCGCTGGTGATCCGCTGGCGCGATGGTGCCCGCGGCGCGCGCGAACTCGAGATCGCGCAGCGAGCTGACCGCGCGCGCCACATCGTCGTGCGCGTCGGGCGTCTCGATCGGCCACGCGACCGCGCGCCGTGCGAGAAGGGGTCGCACCGCGAGCGCGAGGCCCGCGAGGAACAACGTCGTGAAGAGCAGATAGCTCACTCGGCACCGTCCGCCTCTGGCAGATCCAGCGCTTCCTCGCGCGCGACACGCTCGCGCAGCGCCGCGAGCTCGGGCGGGGATGGTGCGGCGGCGTTCGGGACCACGGTACGCAACCGCCCGAGAACGGCCGCCAGACCAGCGGCAAGCGCGACGATGGGCACCAGCCAGATCAGTCCCGTCCACGACGAGGCCGGCGGCGACAGCAGCACCCAGTCGCCGTACGACGCGCGGAACTCGCCCCGGATCTCGTCATCGGTCCGACCTTCGGCGACGCGCTGCACCACCAGGTCGCGCATCTGTCGCGCGCTCGCAGCGGGCGAATCCTTCACGGACAGTCCCTGACAAGTCACGCAGCGCAGCTCGCTGGTGATGCGGTCGACGCGCTCCGCCGCCGTCAGCTCGCGGGGCCAGGCGCTCCAGGCCACCGCGCCGAGGATCGCGAGCAGCGCGACAAGGATCAGCGCCCGCTCGCGCGTCATCGGGACGCCTGCGCTCGGAGCTTGTCGATACTCGCCACGAGCGTCGCCTCGCTGATCGCTCCGATACGCCGCCCGGCGATGACGCCGTCCGGTCCGATGAAGTACGTCTCGGGCGGGCCGAACACGCCGTACGCGAACGCGATGCGGCCGTCGTCGTCCCGCACCGTGGGCCAGGTGACGCCGTTCGCGCTCACATACGCGCGCGCCTTGTCCGTCGCGTCCTCGTACACGATGCCGATGAAAACGACGTCGCTGGTGCGATAGCGCTCCCACACACGCACGAGCGCGGGGTTCTCCTCCTTGCACGGCGGGCACCACGACGCGAAGAAGTTCAGGACGACGACCTTGCCGGCGTAGTCACGCAGCGAGAGCGTGCCGGTGCCGTCGAGCCTGTCGGCGGTGAACGCCGCGGCCGGCTTGTTCACGGTGCCGGTGCGGATGTCGTGCGGATCGCGGCGGAACGAGAGCATCAGCACGACCACGAGCGCGGCGATCCCGACCACGACCGACAGACGCAGCCACCTTGGCATCAGATCAGTCGCCTACCGTCGCGGGCGCGTCGGCCAGCACGCGCATCACGTCCCGGCGTTTCGGTTGCGGCAGCGCGGCGATGATCGCGCCAAGGCCGACCACCCCGCCGCCGAGCCAGAGCCACGACACGAGCGGAATGACGAGCACGCGGATCGTCGCCCACGACCGCGCGGTGGTGTCGTACGCGACGAGGATCGTGTACACGTCGTCGTGCAGACCGGCCGCGATGCCCGGCGAGCCCACGGCCTGCGTCGCGTTCGGGAAGAACAGCAGCGCCGGGCGGAGATGTTCGTCGGCGCCGTTGCCCGCGACCCGGAGGTCGGCGACGAGCAGATCGCGCTGCGGCTCGCTCACGCTGCGCAGACCGTCGAACGCGATCGTGTAGCCGGCGGCCTCGAAGTGATCGCCGGCGCGGACGGTGCGCTCGACCTCGATCGTCTTCGACTGGCTCGTGGCCACAGCGACCGCGACGAGCACGATACCGAGATGAACGACATAACCGCCGTAGCGGCGGCCGCTGCGACGCAGCAGATTCGCGAACGCGGTGCCCGCGCTCTCACCGTGCAGCGCCTTCCGCGCGCGGATCCCACGCGCGAACTCCTGCACGACCGTCGCAGCGACGAACGCCGCGAGCGCGTAGGTGAGCACGGCGAAGGCGCCGCTGAGGCCGGTCGCGACCGCGAGCAGCGCGCCGCCCGCGGCCGCGACGATCGGCGCGGTGAACTGGCGCTCGAGCGTCGCGCGGGATGCGCCGTGCCAGGGGAGCTGCGGGCCGATGCCCATGAGGAACAGGAGCGCGAGCGCGAGCGGCACCTCCACCCGATCGAAATACGGTCGTCCGATCGAGAGCTGAGCGCCGCTCAGCGCCTCCGCGATGAGCGGATAGAGCGTGCCGAGCAGCACGGTGAGCGTCGCGGCGACGAAGACGACGTTCTGGAAGAGGAAGATCGCCTCGCGCGAGAGCGGCGCGCCGACGGCGCCCGCGTCGCGCAGGGTCGGCAGCCGCCAGAGCAGCAGACCGACGGAGAGGACGACGATCGCGACGAGGTAGCCCAGGAGCAGCGGCCCGATCGCGGACTGCGTGAAGGCGTGGACCGAGTTCACGACGCCGCTCCGCGTCAGGAACGTGCCGAGGATCGTGAGCGCGAAGGTCGCGATGACGAGCGAGAGGTTCCAGCTGCGGAGCAGGCGGCGCTTCTCCTCGACCATCACCGAGTGCAGGTACGCGGTCGCGACGAGCCACGGCATGATCGCGGCGTTCTCGACCGGATCCCAGGCCCAGTAGCCGCCCCAGCCGAGCACCGCGTACGACCACCAGGAGCCCGCGACGATGCCGACGCCGAGGAGCGCCCACGACACGAGCGCGAACCGCCGCGTCGCCACCAGCCAGCGGTCGCCGCCCTCGCCGAGGATGAGCGACGCGATGGCGTAGGCGAACGGCACCGAGAACAGCACGTAACCGAGATATAGGAGTGGCGGGTGCAGCGCCATGAGCGGATGGTTCTGGAGCAGCGGGTTGGGGCCGTTCCCGTTGAGCGGCACGATCTCGCTGCGCACGAATGGATCGGCGGCGGGCGTCGTCACGAGGAGCAGGAAGAAGGTGACCATCACGAAGAGGACCGCGAGCGCGGTCGTCGCGAGGCGCGGCAGCGCCGGCGTGCCACGCCAGGCGACGTACGCGGTGGCCCCGGCGAGGATCGCGGTCCAGAGCAGGATCGACCCCTCAAGCGCGGCCCACAGCGAGACGACGGTGAAGAAGAGCGGCGTCTCCCGCGCGTTGTTCTGCGCGACGTACGCAACGGAAAAATCGTGTGTGACGAGTGCCCCGACCATCGCGAGCGCGGCGAGCACAACGAGGAGGAAGGTGATGAGCGCCGCCCACCGCGCGCTCGCGAGCGCTCGGCCGTCGCGCTTCGCGGCCGCGTAGGCCGCGGCGCCGATGCCCCAGATCGCGAGCGGCAGCGCCGCGCGGAGCGCGCCGGTGCCGAGGTCCGCGAAGCTGAAGGTCATGGTGTCTGGTGGCTCGGCGTCGTGCCGGGCGACGGCGGCGCGTAACGCTCGTCGTGCTTCGCGATGACCTGCGTCGCGCGGAACGTGCCGTCCACGGCGAATGTGCCCTCGACGACCGCGCCGGCGCCCTCGCGCAGCAGTGCGGGTGGCGCGCCCGAGCCGATGACGGTGACGCGCGTGGTGCCGTCGGTCAGGACGAAGCGCAGGTCGCGCGTCTGCGGGTCGTACCGCAGCGTGCCGGTCTCGACCTGGCCGCCGACTCGCGCCGCGGTGCCGGGCGGGAGGTTCCGTTCGCGCGCCTCGGTCGGGGTGAGGTAGTAGACCGCGGAGCTCGCGAGGTTCTGTACCGCGACGAAGCCGATCAGCACCGCGGCGGCGAGCACCGCGATCAGCAGGACGCGGCGCGCTCCCATGCGCTCAGCGACGAGGGCGTTGCGCGCGGTCACGGCGCCGGCGCAGCGAAATGAAGTACACCGCGATGCCGCCCCAGACGACGACGTACGCGGCGACGATGAAGCCGAGGTTCTCGATCACGCTCGTGCTTCCAGCATCCGGCGCTGGCGATCGAGCTCGATCGACAAGCGCTCCGCCAGGAACCAAAAGTACAAAAGGGTGAACGCGAGGACGCTGATCCCGAGGGTCATGCCCATCGTCGCGTCGAGCGACGGGCTACCACCGGCGCGAAGGACCGTGGGAAGCTGGTGCAGCGAGTTCATCCACAGCACCGACAGATGCACGATCGGGATGTCGATGACCGCGATGACGCCGATCACCGCTGCGCGCGTCGCCCGCCGCGAGAAATCGGTCGACAGGGACCGCAGGAGCAGGTAGCCGACGTACATCATGAACATGACCGCCGTCGTCACCAGGCGCGGATCCCAGGTCCACCAGACGCCCCAGGTCGGCTTCGCCCAGATGGAGCCCGCGACGATGAACATGCCGGTGAAGAGGACGCCGACCTCCGCGGACGCGACGGCGAGCGCATCGAACCACGGCCGTTTCGTCCAGAGCCACCCCAGGCTCGCAAGAAAGACGACGAAGAACGCGAGGTAAGCGAGCCACGCGAGCGGCACGTGCACGTAGATGATCCGGTACACGTCGCCCTGAACGGCGTCGGTCGGCGCCCACACGAGCGCCATGAAGCTCGCGATGAGCGAGCTGGCGATCGCGAGCGGGCCCAGCCAGGGCCGGACGCGGATCGTGGGAAAGGGTGCCGCAGTCGTTTCGATCATTCGATGGCCGCAGGGACGATGGTAAGGCCGAGGACTCCGTAGACGAGCGCGAAGGCCGCGAGCAGCGCGGCCCACCCGAGGGCCGCGGACATGTCTCCGCTCAGCGCGGCCGCAGCGCCCTCGGTGCACGCAATGAGCTGCGGAATGAGGATCGGGAACGAGAGGATCGGCACGAGCGCGACACGCGCACGCACGCGCAGCGCGAGGAGCGTTACGAGGACGATGACCGGTGGCAACGCGAGGATGCCGAGCACGCCCACGAGCACGAGGTGTCCCGCGAGCGCGACGCCCGGGTCGAGCAACACGAGCGAGAGCGCCGCCGCGGCGAGCGCGACGATCGCGAGAACGGCGGTGATCGCGACGAGCTTGCCGACGTAGAGCGCCTCGCGACCGCCGCTCAGCACGAGGACCGCGTCGATCGCGTCATCCTCCAGTTCGCGGTCGAAGGAGCGCGTCGTCACCAGCGTCGCCGCGAAGAGGATCGCGATCCAATAGAGCGCGCTGGCCACGCCGGGCTGCCGCGCCTGCCCCGGTCCGAACGCGAGGCTCTCCATGAGCACGAGCAGACCGGTGAACGTGAGCGCCGCGACGAAGCCGTCGGGATGCCGGCGTTCGGCGGCGAGCTCGCGCGCCGCGACCAGCAGCGCGCGGTCGAGCGCGTTCAAACCTCGCGCAGCGCCCCGTCGTCGAGGACCCAGCGGTGCGTCGCGTCCTGGTCGAGCTCGTGATGCATGTGCGTCGCCATCAGCACCGCCTGCCCCAGGACGAGCGCGGTGTTGATCGCCGCGCGCAGGTGAACGAGCGCGTCCGAGTCGAGGTCGGCGAACGGCTCGTCGAGCAGCACCAGGGGCACCCGCTCCGTCTCGATGCGCGCGAGCGACGCGCGGCGACGCTGGCCGGCCGAGAGCCGCTCGATCGGGCGATCCATCTCGTCGCGAAGTCCCCACGTGCGCAGCGCGTCCGCGACGTCGCTCGCGGCGAGGCCGCGAAATGCGGCGAGGAACGCGAGGTTCTCCCGCGCGGTGAGTCCGCGCAGGAGCATCGGGCGATGGCCGATGTAAAGCGGCGGACCGCCCGGCACGCTGCGGCGACCGCGCGCGAGCGGCGCCAGACCGGCGAGCGCGCGGAGGAGCGTCGTCTTGCCCGCGCCGTTCGGGCCGCGTAGCAGCGTGAGGCCCGGCCCGACCTCGAGCGAGATCCCCCGAAGGATCGTTCGGTCGTCCAGGACGACCGTGGCATCGTTGAGCGATGCGTTCTTCCCGAGCGTTGCGTTCTCCGCGAGTGATGCGTTCTCCGGCACGCGCCGCATGATGGGGCGGCTCCTGTGCCTCTGCAGCCTGGCCGTTGTTCTCCTGGCGCCGGCCTGCGCGCCCGAGCCGGCTGCGACCGATCCGATAGCGCGGGGCCGGCAGGTGTACCGCGAGGTGGGCTGCGCGAACTGTCACGAAGCGAGCCTTTCCAACTTCTTTCGCCCGGTCGGTCCACCCCTGAACGAGATCGGCCGGATCGCGCCCAAGCGGGTCCCCGGCCTGAGCGCCGAGGACTACCTCCGCCAGTCGATCACCGATCCGGGCGCCTACGTGGTACCGGGGTACCCGGACTCCATGCCCCGGGGGCTTGCCCGGGACCTTTCACCAGAGGATCTGGCCGCTCTGGTCGCCCATCTGGCCTCGTTGAGGTGAGAGATGGCTCCTAACGACCCCTGGCCGCAGACCGTTACGCCTGGTGGAAAGGAAGAGGATGCCGCTCTGGCCGTACGAGCTTCCAATGGTGATCCGGCAGCGTTCGGAGTGCTCTACGACCGGCATGTCAGCGCCGTCTACCGGTACGTCTACTACCGGGTGCGGGACGACGCCGAAGCGGAAGACCTCACGAGTGATGTGTTCATGAAGGCCCTGCGAGCGATCCCGCGGTATGAGCCGCGTCAGGCGTTCCTCGCCTGGCTCTATCGGATCGCGCGCAACGCCGTCATCGACCACGTCCGACGCGGCGGCCGACAGGTCTCCTTCGAAGACGCGCTGTCGCACCCCGAGGTGCACAACGCGATCGACCCCGATCTCGAGGTCCTGGCCGGCTCGGACAAGGCGACGCTGCGAACGGCGCTGGGAAAGCTCACGCCGCTGCAGCAGGAGGTCATCGTCCTCCGTTTCCTCGAGGGCTACTCGACCGACGAGATCGCCAAGCTGATCGGCAAGCGCGAGGGCACCGTGCGCGGGATCCAGTTCCGCGCGCTGGGCGCGCTGCGTCAGCTCATCCCCTCGCGCGAGGCACTCGGATGAGCCAGCGCCGACTTCCCGAGCCGCGTCTCCGCGACGAGTTCCGTCGCGAGCTGCGCGCGCGCCTGATGCGCGAGGCAGCGGTCACCCTGGTGCCGAAGCGCCGCGACACCGCGTGGACGGCATGGCTGCGTCCCGCGCTCGCCGTCAGCCTGGCGGCGTTGGTGCTCATCGCGGGCGCCTCTTCCGCCGCGGCGAGCAGCGTGCCCGGTGACGTCACGTTCGGCCTCAAGCGTGCGATCGAGGAAGTCCGCGTCGCGTTAACGTTCGATGATGTCGAGCGCGTGCGCCTGCTGGCCCAGATCGCGGATCAGCGGCTGAGCGAGCTCGAGAAGGTCGCGGCGCGCGACGACAAGGCGCCGACGGCGTCGACGGAATACGCACTTGCCGTGACGCGCTTCCGCGCGGCCGTCGACGCGCTGCAGCAGGCCGCGCCCGAAGACAAGAGCGCGTTGGCGCAGGACGTGGCCGACGCCGCGCGCGAGAAGCACGAGATCGTGCTCGAGCAGCTGAAGGCTCGGCTTCCGGTGCAGGCCCAGGACACCGTCGAGCGCGCGCTCGAAGAAGAGCGCAAGGACACGACGCAGACCGCCAAAGACAAGTTGGAAAAGACCAAGGGCGACGGCACCGAGGGCGGCGCGTCGCCGAAGAACACCGACCCTTCGCCGCGTGGCGAGCGCACGACCTCGCCGCGCACCACGCCGCGGCCGACCGACCGGCGGCCCTAGCGAGTCGGAGGCCCAGCGCTCGGCGGAACCTCGCCGCGACGAGGGTCGCGCCGTAGATCGATCGCCGGTATCGGTCCATGCGGCGGTCCGGGCTGCGGCGGCGATGGCGGAGGCAGCTCCTCGTCGTCCGACTCGAAGGTCCAGTGAGCGACTCTGCCGATGGGACGCGCGATCGAAGCAAGTGCAGACGCCAGCGCGGCCACAAGCCCCCCGGTCCTCATGCCAGGTAATTAGAGCAGCGAACGTGCCAGGTGGCACGACGGCTGCATGACAGACCCTCCATCGTGAAGTACATCCTCATCGCGGAGGACGACGCCGATGTCGCCGAGCTGCTCCGCCAGGTGCTGAGCGAGCATCTTGACGTCGCCACCGAAAACGTCGCGAACGGCGCGCTCGTCATGGACTCCCTCATCGCGCGCCGCCCCGATCTCCTCATCCTCGACATCGAGATGCCCGGCCTGAACGGCCTCGATGTGTTCGACCTCGTGCGGAGCGATCGCTACTGGCAAGGCGTACCGATCCTGTTCCTCACGGCACTTCCCGAACGAGCATCGACCGCGAACGCGCCCACCGGCGTACACGAGATACTCGCGAAGCCCTTCGAGATCAGCGCCTTGCTCGCGACGGTGGACCGTCTCTTGGCCGGCAGGCGCCCCGAGATCGCGGCCTGAGCTAACCGGCCGTCCGCTCGGGCTCGTGCGTCCGCACGAGCTGCGGCCAGCGGCCGCGCACCGCGGCCGCGATCCCCTCGGCGTCGAGGCCGTAGTGGCGCCGCCACAGCTTCTGCGCACCGTGGTCGACGTGCTCGTCGGGGATGCCCAGCATCTCGAGCTCGACCCGCGCGCCGCGCTCGTGGAGCAGCTCCGCGACCGCGGATCCGAAGCCGCCGGCGACGACGTGCTCCTCGACCGTGACGAACCGCGGCGTTCGCGCCGCGAGCGCGAGAAAACGCTCGGCGTCGAGCGGCTTGGCGAAGCGCGCGTTCACGACGGTTGCCTGCAGTCCCTCGCGCGCCAGGGCTTCCGCGGCCTCGAGTGCCGCGTTCACCGGCTGCCCGTAGGCGAGGATCACGAGGTCATCGCCCTCGCGCAGCGTCTCCGACACGCCGATCGGGAGGTCGCGCGGTGCTTCGGCGAACGCGACACCGAAGCCGGCGCCGCGCGGGAAGCGGATGGCGATCGGGCCACGCTGCGCGGCGGCGTGCCGGTGGGCGGTCCACAGCATGTCGCGCAGCTCGGCCTCGTCCTTCGGCGCCATGAGCGTGAAGCCGGGCAGCGGCCGGAGATAGGCGATGTCGTACAGACCCTGGTGCGTGCGGCCGTCGTCGCCGACGATGCCCGCGCGGTCCATCGCGAAGACGACCGAGAGATCCTGCACCGCGACGTCGTGCAGCACCTGATCGAAGCCGCGCTGCAGGAAGGTCGAGTAGATCGCGACGACGGGGACGATGCCCTGCGTCGCGAGGCCGGCAGCCATCGTCACCGCGTGCTGCTCGCAGATCCCGACGTCGATGACGCGCTGCGGGAACTCGCCGAAGAGCGGCAGGAGTCCGGTGCCGCCCGGCATCGCCGCGGTGATCGCGACGGTCCGTGCGTCGCTCTTCAGGATGTCGCGCACCGTGTCGGCGAAGACGGCCGTGTACTGCGGCGCCGTCGACTTCGCCGCGCCGGTCGCTGACACGCCATGCCACTTCACGTTGTCGTCCTCGGCCGGACCGTACCCATGGCCCTTCTGCGTGTGAACGTGGACGAACACCGGTCCGTCGCGGAAGTCGCGCGCCTTCGCGAGAACGCTCTCGACCGCGAAGAGATCGTGACCATCGACGGGACCGAAGTACGTGAAGCCGAGCTGCTCGAACAGCAGGTTCGGGATGAGCAGTGCCTTGAGGCTGTTGAAGATGCGGCGGCGTGCTTCCTCGGCCAGCTCCCCGGCCGGCATATGGTCGAGCACCTGCCGCACGACGTGCTTCGCGCCGCGGTACGGCTGGGCGGTGCGCACCGCCTCGAGCATGCGTGACACGGCGCCAACGTTCGGCGCGATGCTCATGCCGTTGTCGTTGAGCACCACGATGACCCGGCGGTGATCGTGGCCAACGTTGTTGAGTCCCTCGAACGCCAGGCCGGCCGTCAGGGCGCCGTCGCCGATGACGGCGACGACGTTGAACTCTTCGCCCTTGAGGTCTCGCGCGAGCGCCATCCCGTGGGCCGCCGAGATGGATGTCCCGGCGTGGCCCGCGCCGAACTGATCGTGCTCGGATTCGGTGCGCACCAGGAATCCGGAGATGCCGCCGAGCTGTCGCAGCGTGTCGAACCGCGTGCGCCGGCCGGTGAGCATCTTGTGCACGTAGGCCTGATGACCGGTGTCCCACACGATCTTGTCTCGCGGTGACTCGAAGACCCGATGAAGTGCGACGGTGAGCTCCACGGTGCCCAGGCTCGACGAGATATGTCCGCCGGTGCGCTGGACCGTCTCGACGGTGTACTCGCGGATCTCGCTGCAAAGCTGCAGCAGCTCGTCCTTGTGGAGCGCGCGCAGATCGCGTGGATCGTTGATGCGCTCGAGCACGGTCATCGTGCCCATACTACGGGCGCGTGCTCGATCTTTCGTCTCATGTGGCGGTCGTTACCGGCGCGACCGGCAATCTCGGAGCCGCCGTCCTGCGCGCGTATCTCACACATGGGACGCACGTCGCCGCGGCGGTGCGCGATGCGCCGAAGGGCGAGGCGCTGCGTTCGGCGCTGAGTGACGTGGCGGGAACCGCTGAGGATCCGCGACTCATCGTGATCGAGGCCGACCCGGCCGATAAATCGGCGATGGACGCGCTCGTCGAGCGCGTCCTGCGCGCCTGGGGCCGGCTCGACATCCTCAACAACCTTGCCGGCATCTTCAGGGGCGGACCGGCGCTCGACACCGGTCTCATACGCGAGCTCTGGGACACGAACGTGTTGACCGCCGTGAGCGCCGGCGGAGCTTGCCTTCGTCCGATGCGCGCGAGAGGGTACGGACGCATCGTCAGCGTCTCGGCCGTCGGAGCGCTGAAAGGCGGGCGGAACAGCGCCGCGTACGCGATGTCGAAGGGCGCGCTGCTCCGGTGGACGGAGTCTCTTGCCGCTGAGGTGAAGGGCGAGGGGATCACAGTGAACGCGGTGCTGCCGACGACGATCGATCATCCGGTGAACCGCGCGCAGATGCCGAAGGCCGACCCGAAGCTCTGGCCATCGCCGGAGGAGGTCGCGAACGTCATCCTGTTCCTGTCGTCGCGTGAGGCCAGCGGTGTGAACGGCGCCGCCATACCGATCACCGCGCGGACCTGAAGGAGGCTGCGATGGACTTCCAGCTCGTCAAGTTCATCCACGTGCTGCTGGCGATCATCGCCGTGGGATTCAATGCGTCGTACGGCATCTGGCTCGCACGCGCCGCGAAGGCGCCACAGGCGACGCAGAGCTACGTGCTGCGCACGATCAAGTTCATCGACGATCGGATCGCGAATCCCGCATACGGCCTGCTCGCGCTCACCGGTCTGTTCATGGTCTTCAGCGCCGGCATCCCGTTCAGCCGGCTGTGGATCGCGCTGGCGATCGGCCTCTATCTGGTGGTGCTGTTCGTCGGGTTCGGCGTGTACACGCCGACGCTGCGTGATCAGATCCGCGTGCTCGAGGGTGAGGGGCCGGGCAGCGATGAGTACCAGCGTCTCGCGGCGCGTGGGAGGACGACCGGCATCATCCTCGGGATCATGGTCATCACGATCGTCTTCCTCATGGTGGCGAAGCCAACGTAGCCGGAAGGCGCTCGACGAGCGCCTCGGCCCACTGCGCGTACGCCTGGGCGGACGGATGGAGACCGTCGGGTGCGAGCATTCCGCGGCGCATCTGATCGCGCATCAGCGGAAAGATGTCGACGTACGTCGCGCTCGCGCGCTCCGCCTCTTCGCGCGCGATGGTGTTGAAGCGCTCGATGCGCGCTGCGATCGCTCCGGGATCGCCGAACGAGGCGCCCGCCCGGGACAGCGACCAGTCCGGCTGTGGCAGTGCGTATACGACCGCGGCGGCCGCGTCGGCGCGCACGCGCGCGTGGATCGCCCGCAGCTGCTCGCGATAGCGGTCGTTCGATGACCCCGCGACGATGTCGTTCGCGCCGATGAGGATCGTCACGAGCGTCGGCCGAAATTCCGCGAGCAGCGGCAGCTCTTCCGCGATGACGTCATCGGTGCGATAGCCGTTCACCGCCGGGTTCCGTAGGACGACCGCTCGCCCGCGATCGGCCCACAGTCGCGTGAGCACCGCCGGGAACGAACGATCCGGCGTCGTGCCCGTTCCGATCGTGAACGAGTCACCGAGGGCAAGCCAGCGCTCTGTCGACGGAATGCCGATGGAATGCTCCGCTGTTCTAGTCTGTGGAAGCTCTTTCCAGAAAGGACCGCTCTTGTCCGACTACGACCTCATCATCATCGGCGGTGGGCCCGCCGGACTGACCGCCGGACTCTACGCCGCGCGCGCGAACATGAGCGCGGTCCTGCTCGAGGGCAAGGACACCGGCGGCGAGATCCTCAACACCGAGCTCATCGAAGACTACCCGGGCTTCGAATCCGTGACCGGCCACGAGCTGGCCCAGAAGATGGCCGACCACGCACGCAAATTTGGTCTCAAGATCGACACCTACGCGCGGGTGAAGCAGATCCGGGTGGAGGGCGACCGCAAGGTCGTCGAGCTCGAGGACGGCACGATGCACCGCGCGTACGCCGTGATAGTCACCGTGGGTGGCGAACCGACCAAGCTCGGCGTTCCTGGCGAGGTCGAGTACCACGGCCGCGGCGTGTCGTACTGCGCCGTCTGCGACGGCGCGTTCTTCAAGGGCAACGACCTCGCCGTCATCGGCGGGGGCGACAGCGCCTTCCAGGAGGGCCTCTTCCTGACGCGCTTCGCGAAGAAGCTGCATGTCGTCCATCGCCGCGGCGACTTTCGGGCGCAGGCGATCCTTCAGGACCGCCTGCTCGCGAAGGACATCGTCCACACCGTGACGCCGGCGACGGTCAAGGAGATCGGCGGCGACGGAACGGCCGTGAAGTGGATGGACGTGACGCGTAACGGAAAGGTCGAGCGCATCCCGGTCGAGGGCGTGTTCGTGTTCGTCGGCTTCAAGCCGGTCGGCGCTCAGCTGTTCGCAGATCACATCGCCCATGACGAGAACGGGTACCTGATCACCGACCAATACATGCAGACGAGCATTCCCGGCGTGTATGCGGCCGGCGATACGCGTGCGCAGCTCGCAAAGCAGATCACGACCGCGGTCGGCGACGCCACGACGGCGGTGCTGCATGCCGAGCGCTACATCGAGGAGCTCAAGGACATGGAGCGCGCCTTCCCGCAGGCACCGCGCGAGGTCGTCGCCGAGACAGCGAGCCGCATGAACATCCTCACCTTCCCCCCGGGCGCGGTCGTCATGCGCCAGGGAGAGGCCTCGGATCGGTTCTACGTCATCGCGAAGGGCGAGGCGGACGTCGTTCACCGGGAGCCGGACGGATCGGAACGGACGCTCAATACGCTCCATCCGGGCGATTACTTCGGTGAGGTCGGCATCCTCACCGGTCACGCGCGGAGCGCGACGGTCCGAGCGAAGACGTCCCTGGAGGTCCTGGCGCTGGACGCTGCCGGCCTGCGCACGCTGATGGCCAGCTCGCAGAAGACCAGCGACGAGGTCGAACGCGTCGCGAAAGAGCGCGAGCGCATGGAGGACGGCGCGGCCGACTAAGCCGCGACCGGCGGGGCCAGCTCCTTGATGCCGTTGATGAGCTCGTTCAGGTCGAACGGCTTTTGCAGGACCCTACGGATCCCTCGCTTTCGGAACTCGGGCCCGTACTCTCGCGACACGGCCGTCTCGAAGATGACCGGGACGCTACGCAGGCGCTCGTCCTCGTGCAGGCGGTCGTAGAGCTCGAGACCGCTGATACCAGGTAGGCCGACGTCGAGCACCAGGAGATCCGGCTTCACCTGCTCCATGGTGTGCAGGGCTTCGGTCGCCCGCGTGAGGAGGATGGCGCGATAGCCCTTCTCCTCATTGATCACGCCGGCGAGCAGCTCCCCGATCGGCCGGTCGTCCTCTACGACGAGGACGATTCGCTTTCGTCCATTACCTTTTGTAACCACACCCTCGGTGCTGCGGATGGCGTGCCACGCCGGGGGTTCGCAAGGTCACTGAGACGCGTTTATTGCAACGATCGTGTATCGGCGCGGACGGCGCGCCTCCGCGCTGCACGGTCAGGCAAGCAGCGAAAGGCGAAGCTTTTCTAGCTAACGCTCTTTGTGTGTGCGTTTTGCGTGCGCGGGCAGATATTGGTCGATGACCGCACGGAGCTGCTCCGGGTAATACGGCTTCGCGAGGAATCCGTCACAGCCGGCGGCGATCGCGCGCTCGCGGTCCGGCGGCGTCGCGGAAGCGGAGACCGCGACGATTCGCATGTCCTTGCCCCAGGTCTCCTTGCGGACCGCGCGCGCGAAGGCGAAGCCGTCGAGTCGTGGGATGTGCAGATCGAGCAGGATCAGCTGCGGGTGCGTCGCCTGCGCGACCGCGAACGCGGTCTCGCCGTCCATCGTCGTGATCGGCTCGTGCCGCGCGAGCCGCACGATACGCAGGGCGAGGTCCATGCTCGCGGCATCGTCTTCGACGATGAGGATGCGGGCCATCAGTCCGCGGCTTCCGTTCCCGTTCCGGCCGCGGTCGTCTTGTTGCGCCCGCGTCCACCGCGTCGGCGTCCGCCGCGCGATCCGCGTCTGGTGCGCTTGCGTGGCACCACCGGCGTCGCCGGTGTCGTCGCGTCTGCCGTCGCGGGAGCATCGGTCTCGTCGTCGTCCGTTTCCGCTGCAGCGGCGGTCGCCGTGGCGACGCGCTCGATGGCGTCGCCGTTGAGTCCGCCGAACTCCCCGAGGATCGTGCGCACTTCGGGATGATCGCGCGTGACGACGAAGCCGGCCTTCTTGCCGTGGTCCTCGGGTTTCATGATCCCGCGCTCGACGGCACTCCGGATGTTGGACTCGAGCGCATCGCCCTCGACGCGCGAGAGCAGCTCGGCGAACAGGGCGGCGTTCACCCAGTCGGCGCGGTCACCGTGCGCGCGCGTCGTGCTCACGAAGTTGAAGAGATGCGCGATCGCCGCAGCGGGCTGGCGCGCGTAGACGACCAGTGGGTGGTCATCGACGAGCCAGCACATCGTGATCTCGCGGCCGTCGCGCTGGACCGATTCGCTCTGGATGGCGCCGCGCTCCTCTGCGATGTTGAACAGCGTCTCGAGGAGCACGCGTCGCTGCGTCCGGCCGCGCGCGATGCCGCCCGGCTGGTCCGCTCGCGAGAGCGGATCGAGGACAGCTTCGACGACCGGCACGCGCTTGGTGTCCTTGGTGACGGTGTTGATGCGGCGGAGCAGGCGAACGAAGTGGAAGTACGTCTCCGCCACGAGGGCGGAGCTCAGGTTCGGCGCGAGGAGCTGCTTCGCCTTCGCGCGGGTGCGGCCCTCGAACTTCGCTTCGATGTGGTGCTGTTCGATCGCGGCGTCGATCCGCTCCTCCAGGACGCTGGATGCCTCCTTCTCCGAGAGCGGGACGACGGAACGAACGAAGTCGCCGCGTGCCATCGACGACGCGTGGGTAGCGACGAGCTGGTCGAGCAGCAGCACGGCGAGCCGGCGCTGCTCCTTCTCTGATTCCGGCGAAGCCGTCGGAACGACGGCCGGCACGATCGGCGGTGTCGCGCGGACCGCGCGACCGCCGCCGCGTCCGCTGCCGCCGCGGCGAGCGCGTGGCCGTGCGGCGATGGGCTCTTCGGGGCGCCGCTCCTCTTTGCCGAACTGGGTGTCGTCGGCGCGCAGACCGCCGCGCGTCCAGCGCGCTTCGGGGATGAGGTCCTCGAGCAAGAAGACGTCGTCGCGCAGGTGTGGCGACTCGCGGAGCTCGTTCGCGAGCGAGAGATCGCCCGCGACGAGATAGACCTTCTTATCTTCGTCCTTCAGCGCCTTGCACAAGGCGTTCAGGTCGCGGTCGCCGGACACGATGAACCACACTTCGATGTCGGGCCGGTCCTTGTAGAGGAGCTTCATCGCGCGCGTGATGAGGACCGCGTCGGAGCGGCCCTTGAGCAGCCGGCCGCTCATGCGCTGCGCCACCGGGATCGGCTCCATGCCGGTGAACTCGAGCGCCATGAGCAGCGTCTCGTCCTGCATCGCGACCTCCTGTCCGAAGATCGCGAGCTTCACGCGCACGGGGCCGAATTCGGCGGCCTTTTTGAGTATGGCTTGCAGGATCGCGAGGGATGACGGCAGCGGTCCGGTCGTGTGCTGCCGCAGCGTGTAGTAGACGTTCTCCCAGTCAATGAGGAGAGCGACATCGGGCAAGGGATTCTCCTATGGAGCGCACACGCCGCCCGACCCGTTCGCGGACCCCTTTCGGAGTCACGCGCTAGAAGCTCACCCTCGTCCAAACGCTCTTTGGCTCACGAGTTTCGTGCCGCCGAAGCGCGGTCGGTACGCGAGCGCGTCCATCACGAACGCATTGGTCGTCGCGCGCGCCGTTTGTTGTGCTCGCAGTGTACTTGACCCGCGCGAGCAGCAACAGGTCCCGCTGACTAATCTTCGATCGTGCCCAAGCGCGACGCGCAGCTGACGGACCTCGTCGATCTCGGCGCGCGGCGAGGCGCTGCCTACGCCGACGCTCGCCGGGTCGAGCGCGAGTACGAGGCGATCTCCGTTCGCGACGGCGAGGTCGAATCGGTCACGCGGTCGGGCGACCGCGGCATCGGCTTTCGTGTCCTCCATCGCGGCGCTTGGGGTTTCGCGGCCACCGACCGTACCGATGACATGTCGCTGCGGTCCGTCGTGGACGAGGCGTTCGCGCGCGCCGAGGCCGCGGCAAGCACACGCGCGGCGCCGGTCGCGCTGGCGCCGGTCGCACCACAGCGCGGCGAGTACCGCACGACGCTGGTGCGCGATCCATTCACGGTCCCGCCCGCGGAACGCATCACGTTGCTGCGCGCCGCCGACGCGAATCTCAAGGGACCCCACGCCGTCTCGCGCCGTGGCAGCGTCGCCGCGTACCGCACCCGAAAGCATCTCGTCACGAGCGAGGGCACCGACGTACGCCAGGAGATCGTCGAGTCCGGAGCGGGCCTGAGCGTTACCGCGGTGATGGCCGGCGCCAAGCCGGCGCAACGCTACGACAGCCGCCTGGTGCGCCAGGCGGGGTGGGAGTTCATCGAGCAGCTCGATCTCGTCAGGCGCGCCGCGCGCTATCGCGACGACGCGGAGGCGATGCTCGACGCGCCGCTCGCGGCCGAGCGGCCGACGACCCTGGTCTTCGCGCCGGAATTCCTCGCGCTCCTTGTGCACGAATCGTGCGGCCATCCCACCGAAGCCGACCGCGTGCTCGAGCACGAAGTCGCGTTCGCGGGCACGACGTTCATGTGGCCGCAGGACCGAGGCAGGCTCCGCTACGGCTCGGAGCACGTGTCGATGACCGCCGACGCGACGGTCCCGGGCGGCATGGGGACGTTCGGTTGGGACGACGACGGCGTGCCCGCGATGCGGACCAAGCTCATCGATCGCGGCACGTTCGTCGGCTACCTGACGTCGCGCGAGACCGCGGCCGCGCTCGATGTGCCGGTCGCGATCGGCTCGGCGCGCGCCGAGGGCTGGCAGCACTTTCCGATCGTGCGCATGGTGAACGTGAGCCTCGATCCCGGAACGCAGCGCTACGACGCGCTGCTACGCGGCGTTGACGACGGGCTGCTCCTCGAGGCACCGGCGTCGTACTCACTCGACGACAAGCGGCAGAACTTCCACTTCTCGACGCAGTCGGCACGGGTGATCCGGAACGGCGCGCTCGAGGGTTATGCGCGAGGCGTTTCGTTCCAGTCGCTCACGCCCGCGTTCTGGGGGCGGTGCGACGGTGTCGCCGATGACTGGGAGCTGCACGGCTTCCTCTCCTGCGCGAAGGGCGAGCCGCTGCAGCTCATGCGGGTTGGGCACGGGGCCGCGCACGCGCGTTTCCGGGACGTGCCGATCGAGGTGCGCGGGTGAGCGCACTTGGGAGCGAGGCGATGCTCGCGCCGCTCCAGGGCGCGCTCCGTGAGGTGAAGGCGGACGAGGCGGAGCTCTGGGTACATCGCCGCCGCTCGGCGATCACCCGCTACGCGAAGAACGAGATCCACCAGAACGCGGTCGCGGACGAGACGTGCGTGCAGGCGCGTGTGGTGATCGGGAAAGCCGTGGGCATCGCGAGCGCGAATTCGCTGGAGCCCGCGGACCTCCGTCGGCTGGTCGCCGATGCGCTCGCCGCGGCACGTGCGAGCGCGCCGAACGCCGACTGGCCGGGCTTCGCGGAGCCGGCACCGATGTCGGAGCCGAAGGCGTACGACGCCGAGACAGCGCGCGCGGATGCCCGCAGTCAGGCCGACGCGGTCAAGCGCATCACCGCCACGGCAAAGGAGCGCGGCTTCCGCGCCGCGGGCACGCATCAGATCGAGCTGACCGAGGACGCGCTCGCGAATACGAACGGTGCCGCGGCGTACGCGCCGAGCACGATGGCGTACCTGCGCGCGCTCGTGGCCAGCGATACCGGGACCGGCTGGGCCGAGGATCTCGGCTGGAGCGCGCGGTCGCTGGATCCCTCCGACGTCGCCGCGCGCGCGATCGAAAAGGCCGCTCTCGACCGCGACCGCACGCAGCTCGCACCCGGCGACTACGAGGCGGTGTTCGAGGAGCTCGCGGTCGCCGAGGTCCTGCGCTTCATGGCTCTGACCGGGCTCACCGGGCAGACGCTCAAAGACGGCCGGTCGTTCATGAAGGACAAGTTCGGACAGCCGGTGACCGGCCCGCGCTTCTCGCTGTGGGACGACGCGCTCGACGCACGCACTCTCGCGATCCCGTTCGACCCGGAGGGCACACCGAAGCAGCGGATCGCGTTGGTCGAGGGCGGCGTGGCGAAAGGCGTCGTGCACGATCGCCAGTCGGCGCGCTGGTTCGACACGCGCTCGACCGGGCACGCGGACGATCCACGCCGCTCCAGCGTCGGTGGCCACGCCGGCAATCTCACGATGGCCGGCGGCGACGCGAAGCGCGAGCAGCTCATCGGCGCGACCCAGCGCGGCGTGCTCATCACGCGCTTCCACTACACGAACACGCCGGACCCCAAGCGCGCGACGATGACCGGCACCACGCGCGACGGCACGTTCCTCATCGAGGGCGGTCGCATCACGCGCGCGCTCGCGAACGTGCGCTACACGATGAGCGCGCTCGACCTCTTCTCCGGCCTCGAGCTGCTCGGCCCCCAGCGGCTCGCGCGAGACTGGTGGTCTTCCAACGGGATGGGCAGGGTCGTGTGCCTCTGCCCACCGATCAAGGTCGCGCGCGCGACGATCACCGGCTCGAGCCCGCTCTAGCCCGCCCGATACCCAGCCGGTCCACGCTCGTTACCGAAGCGCAGCACTGCGCCCTAACGCGGCGAGCAGTCAGGCTCCGCGAATGCTCGCCTCGAAAAGCTGAAAGGCCTTCGATTTTCGAATGAGGTGTTGACCATGGACGCGATGCTCGCCGCTTTCCTCGTCGCCATCCCATCGATCGTCGGCGCGCTCCTGCTCCTCGTGATCGGCTGGATCGTCGCCGGCATCGTGGGCGGACTCGTCACGCGACTGCTCCGCAAGGTCGGTCTGGATACCTTCGCCACGAAGGCGGGCATCACCGCCTTCCTGCAACGCGCGCGCATGAAGCTGGATGCCGCCGGACTCGTGGGCGGCATCATCACCTGGTACGTGCGGCTCATCTTCGTGATCATGGCCGCGAACGCGGTCGGGATCACCGCCGTGAGCTCGGTGCTCAACCAGATCATCGGCTTCATCCCGAACCTGCTGGTCGCGCTGCTCATCCTCGGCGCGTTCGCCTGGCTCGCCGGAGTCACGCGTAATCTCGTCACCGGCGCCACCGAAAGCGCCGGCGTGCCGAACTCCGGCGCGCTCGCGACGATCGCGTACGCGACCGTGCTCGGCTTCGGCATCGTCGCCGCCGCATCGCAGATCGGCGTCGCCGCGACGCTGATCAACATCCTGTTCACCGGTCTCGTCGCGGCGATCGCGCTGGCGTTCGGCCTGGCCTTCGGTCTCGGTGGCCGCGAGGAGGCCACGAAGGTCCTGCGCGACTGGCGTGGCCAGGCGGGGGACGTGATGGAGCGGGTCGAAACGGCGCCCGCTCCGTCGAGGGGCGATGGCAAACCCGACTCGCTGATCGAGGAGCGGATGCGCCGCGATCAGCTTTCGCGCCAGAGCTGACGATCCGCATCGCCTAGGTGGGCCGGCACGCCTCGGGCTACCGGTCCACCTTTCCGCTTGCCAGGGCCTGCAGGTAGCGCACGACTTGCCAGCGCTGCGTATCGCTGAGCGTGTCTTTCCATGCCGGCATTCCGGTGCCCGCGACACCGTTGGTGATCCAGTAGAAGATCTCCCCGGGCGCATGCTGCGGAACGTGGAGCTGCAGGTTGACCGGCTTGGGATTGAGCACGAACGCCTGCGGACCGTCGCCGAGGCCGCGCGGTCCGTGACAGATCGCGCAGTTGGCCTGGAAGCTCGTTCTCCCTGCGTCGATCGTTTCCGGCGTGTCCGGGGTCGGGTTCTGCGCGAAGCGCGCGGTGAACGGGACCGCCGGCGTCGGGATGTTCGGCGCGACCGTGAACGCGAGCGCGTACGAGACGATGACGAGGACGCCGAGCGCGCCGGCGCTGATCGCGAACCGCCGCCACTCGCCGCCGCGATAGCGCGTCAGTACCGCGAGCAAGAGGAAGACGACGGCACCGGCGACGAGGAACTGCGCGATGTCCTGCAGGCCCTGGCGGGAGATGGGGAAGGTCACTTGCTCTTCTGTTTCGTCTTGGGCTTACGGGATGACCAGACGTACAGGACGATGAGGACGATGAGCGGTATTCCGAACTCGAGGATCTCGTCGAGCCAGGTGCCGGTCGCGCCGTGCGGCAGTACGGAAAGCAGCGTCACCTCGTGACTTCGAGGTCGTACACGCCGCTCCCGGCATCGCTCACGCTGATCGTGATCTTCCACGACCCCGCCTCGAGGCCCGGCACCGTGAAGCGGTAGCGGCCCGGCCCGAGCTCCGCGGTGTTCTCGACGGCGTCCAGCGGCGGCGCGGTCGCCGGCCCGCTGAACGTCGCGTGCACTTTCTTGCCGGTCACCGGATCGCCCTTCGCGTCCACCACCACGACATTGATAGTGAGGGGTGCGCCCGCCTGCGGCTGGAACGGCTCCGCGAACACGATCAGCTGATACGGCGGGATCGCGATGATCTTCGTCGTCGCCTCCTGACCCGCGGCCTGGGACACCGGTACGGTGAAGAGCGCGGTGATGTCGGGCCTACCCGCCAGACGCACGATCACCTGGACCTTCCAGGTGCCGAGCATCGCAGTCGGGCTGCCCTCGGCGACGTACTCGCCGGGCGCGCGCTCGGTCGCGACGAGCTCCTGCTCGCCCATGTCGTGCTCCACCATCGTGAAGCGCAGCGCGACCTTCTCCGCACCGCTGATCGGCGTGAGACCCTGCTGCACTCTCACGACAAAACGGTTGCGACCGGGGAGCGTCGTCGCCGTCAGCAGCTCGATGCGGATGCCGCTGATGTGTTTGGTCTCATCGAACGCGGCGCCGTTCGCCTGCGCCGGTGGCGCGAACGACGTGAGGAAAGCGGCGGCGACGAGCACGCCCGCGAACAGCGCGGTCTCGCCCATGACGCCACGCCAGAACTGCGCGCTCGACGTCAGGCCGCGTCGCATCCGCGGTCCCCACACCAGGAGGTTGAGCGCGCCGAGCGCGAGCAGCCCGCCGAGCAGCACGATCTTCGCGAGCAGCGCGATGCCGTAGGGGGTCTCGACGAGATCTTCGATGAGCACCAGTCGGTCGAACGCCGCCCAGGTACCGGTCGAGATGATCACCGCCACGGCAACGAGGGCCGTCAGCGAGAAGCGCCAGATCGTCGCGCCGAGCTGTCGCGGGTCGGCGTTTCCCGCCGACGGCATCGCGACGTAGGAGAACGCGACGACACCACCTGACCAGATCGAGATCGCGGTGACGTGGAGATAGTCGACCGCCACGCTCCCCAGGTCGCCGCTCGCGGCGGCATGCGACACCAGCGTCGCCGTGAGGCCCGCGGCGAGCCCGAGGAACGCGATGCCCTCGCGACGCGCATCGGCCGGCAGGAAGCGTGGCGGCACCGCGAGCGACACCAGTGCCACGACACCGGCGAACGCCCGCAGCGCGAGCAGCAGCAGCAGTCGCCCCGGGATGTTGGTGCCCTGGTTGAGAACAAGGAGTGCGCTGCCCGCGACGAGCGCCGCGCCGCCAACGATCACCAGGCGACGCTCGCGCTGCGACTCGGCGTCGTCGGCGGGGATGCGGATGAACATCGTGAAGAACGCGAGACCCGTCAGGACAGCCATCCCTGCATACGAGAGCGCGCGGCCCGCGATCTCGAGCGCGGTCGGCGGGGGAGCGGAGGGCCCGATGTCTTTGATCGCCGGAAGCGGCGCGTTGATGGCGAACGCGAATGCGCCTTTCGTCTCGTGGCCATCGACGGCTGAGACCGTCGTCCACGAGACGATGTAGCCGCCGTCGCCGATCGCCCCGACCGACACGCGCAGCGTGTTCGGTTCGTCGCTCACCAGCGTCACGTCGTGTTTGTCGACGCGGTTCGCATTCACGTCGAGCACCGCGACGTCGCTGCCGTGCGCGTCCGGCGTCTCGCTGAACGTCACGCGCACGTCCGTCGGCGGCTTGGTGAGTCGCGCGTCGGACGCCGGGTTCGACTTGACGTAGTTCGCGTGCGCCGCCGCCGCGCCGCCCATCAGGATGAGGACGGACGCGGCGACGAGCGCCGCAAGAAGTCCGCGCACTACGCGCGGCGCCGTGACATCGCGAACGCGGCCCCGAGAGCGATGACACCGATGACGACTGCCGCACCCGACAGCAGTCGGGTCTGATCGACGCCGCTCTGCAGGTCGCCGAGACGCGTACCGATCTCATTGGCCGCCGGGACTTTGTTGGGGTATTGCAAGGCTGTCGTCGGCTCGATGTCACCGAAGCGGCCGGGTCCGGATTCGAACTTCTCGTCGATGTCGAGGCTTTCGACCTTGCCTTTGATGTGGAAGATGTACGTGCCGGTCGCGGTCGGCATCACGTAGCCGTTGTATGCGCCCGCTGTGCCGAATCGCGCGGTGACCGTCAGCGACAGCGGTGCCAGACCGCCGCTCTGCACGTCGGCAGTCACGGTCTTTTCAAGACCCTCGACGGCCTTCGCCGGGGTCACGCGCGTGTCGGTCACGCGCAGGTCGAGGCTGTTCATGAGGCCCACGTAGGCGGGCTCGTTGAGCCAACCGACGACGAATTGGTATGGCCCGACCATCCGGCGCTCGTGCGCCGCGGCCGTTCCGCCGTAGATGATGAAGCTCGACACGACGACAGTCGCCGCCGCGACGAGCGAGATGAGACGCGTCATGTGACCCTCCACGGTCTTCACGCGTGCCCGGCGTTCCCCGGGCCGCTCGCAGGTCGGAGGGTCAGGCGCGCGGCGGTCCGAGGATGAGCGGCGAGCGCCACTGCGCGAGGCCGACGCGCGCTGGCGCGAGCTCGGCGACCGGACGACGGGTCGGCCGCGGAAGCCGCGGCCAGGCGAAGGTGAGGAGCGCCAGAACGAAGGCGAACGTCGCCGCATCGGAGAAGTGCTCGGTGAGGATGCCCTGGCGAGGATCGAAACGGGCGGCCATGTTCGCGAGGAAGATGGGAAGGCGGTACGCCGCGAGCACGTGGTCGTGATATTTCGGCGTTCCCGGAGGGTCGATGTGCGGCGCGACGACGAGGCCGGAGCCCGCGAGCGTGGCACCGGTGACGGCGAGGGCGAAGACGACGATCGCGACGAGGCGCATCACTATTCAGAGGATACGTTCGAGCAGTCCTTGCAGATACCGACGATCGCCGAGTGCGCCAGATCCGCACGGAAGCCGTGCTCGTCCCGCAGCCGGCGGGCGAGCGGCTCGAGGACTCCGATCGGGACCTCCAGCTCGGCGCCGCAGCTGCGGCAGACGAGGTGGCCGTGGCGCTGTGCCTCGGCGCGGTGCCAGCGCGTCACGCGGTCGTCGAAGTGGGTGTGCGTGACGTACCCCAGCTCCTCGAGGGCTTCGAGGTTCCGGTAGACGGTCGAGGGGTCGATCTGCGGGTGACGCGCCCGGATCCGCGTCGCGATGTCGTCCGCGGTCACGTGATGTCGCGCGCGCTGCAGCGCCTCCAGCACCAGGCGACGCTGGACCGTCATGCGCATGCCGCTCGCGCGCAGGCGCTCGTCGATCCCCATGACGCAAGCCTCGCGCAAACGCGAGCGTGTTGCAACAGACCACTATTGCGGTTCTTTGCGATAAGCCTGCGCGCTCGATACGCTGCGAGGCGTGGATCTCAGCCTCGTCGTGTTGCTCGTGGGCATGGCCGCGCTCGGCTTTCGCCACGGGTTCGACTGGGATCACATCGCCGCGATCACCGACATCACGAGCACGACGACGGCGGGCCACGCCGAGGTCGACGTGCCGGCCGCTTCGCCGGTGACGCCGCATGGCCACGACGCGGGCGAGAGGCGCGAGCACACGCATGCCCACGCCGCGAGCGGACCGGGAGCGATGCACGCGTTCGGCGAATCGCGCTTCGCCCACGAGCAGCGCCACGCCGTCGGCCTCGCATCGCTCTACGCGCTGGGGCACGCGTCGGTCGTCCTCGTCCTGGGGGTGCTGGCGCTCACGCTCGGCGCGGTCCTCCCAGGGTGGGTCGACCCGATCCTCGAGAAGGTCGTCGGCGTGACGCTGGTGCTGCTTGGCGCGTGGGTGATCTACTCGGTGGTGCAGTACCTCCGCGGCAAGAACGAGTTCCGCTTGCGAAGTCGCTGGATGCTCGTCTTCGATCTCGCGCGCAACGCCTGGGACGCGCTGCAGGCGCGCATCCACGGACACGAGCATCGACCCTCGGCGCACTCGACGCAGTACGGTCCACGCACCGCGTTCGGCGTTGGGATGATCCACGGTGTCGGCGCCGAGACGGGTTCGCAGGCGCTCCTCCTGGCGGGCATCGCCGGAGTCACCGGGACCACGGGGATCGTGATCCTCCTCGCCTTCATCGTGGGCCTGCTCCTCTCGAACACGCTCGTCGCGGTCGTAAGCGCGAGCGGCTTCATCGGTGCGCAGCGCATGCGGACGCTGTACGTGGCCGTCGGGGCGTTCGCCGGCGTGGCGAGCCTCGTGATCGGCGCGCTATTCATCGTCGGTCTTGGGACGGTGCTGCCCGATCTGCAGCAGCTGCTCTTCGGCGGCGGGAGCTAGAAGCCCGCGAACCGATATCGTTCGGCCGGGTGAGGACTGCCGCTGCGCTTCGCGCCGGGATCCTCGTGGCAGTCGCGCTGTTTTCGCTGACGGCCTGCGAGGGCTGGAACCAAGGACAGGGGGTCTCGGTCCTCGATGCCCATGTGGTGCGGGTGCTCGAGACCGGCGACCGCAACACCACGCCGACTGGGATGCGCCAGCCTTTCCAGCGGCTCGAGCTGCAGCTGGACGGCGGCCTCTTTCGCGGTGAGCTGGTCGTCGTGGAGTGGGGCGGCCGGCGCGCTCTGGATCCGGGCGGTTTCGTGCGTGCGGGTGACCGCGTGCTGGTGACCGAGTCACGCAGCGGTCAACAGCGCAGCTACGCCATCGCAGAGATCGTGCGGCTGCCGGGTCTCCTTCCCTTCGGGCTTTTCCTGTTCGCGGCGCTCCTCGCTGTCGCGCGGCTTAAAGGACTGGCTGCGCTCGCAGGACTGGCGTCGAGCGTCGCGGTCTTCCTGCTGGCGATCGTCCCGGCGCTCCAGCGCGGAGGCGATCCGCTCTTCGCGACCCTCGTCGGCGCCGCCGCCGTCGTCACCGTGTCCGTCATCGTCGTGCATGGCCCGAACTGGAAGAGCGTGGCCGCGCTACTCGGGACCTACGCCGGCCTCGTGATCGTCGCGGTGATTGGCCTCATGGGTGTGGCGACGCTGCGGATCACCGGCCTCGGATCGGAGGACCAGATCTTCCTCGCCGTCGGGACCGACGGTCGCATCGACATGCAGCGGCTCGTGCTCGCGGGGGTCATCGTCGGGTCACTTGGGGCGCTCGTCGACATGTGCGTCGGTCAGGCGTCCGCCACGATGGAGCTCGCCGCGGTGGATCCTGGACGCGAGCCGCGCGCGCTCTTCCGTTCGGCGCTCAACGTCGGCGAAGACCACATCGGCTCGTTGGTGAACACCCTCGCGCTGGCCTACTTCGGTGGAGCGATGCCGCTCATCCTGCTGCTGTCACTCGGCTTTCAGCCTTTGTCGGTCGCCCTGAACAGCGAAGCCATCGTGGAGTCGGTGCTCACCGTCCTTGCCGCGAGCGTCGGCCTGGTCCTGTGCGTTCCGGTCACGACTGCGATCGCGGTGTATTTCGTGCGGCGGCGCGTGACCTAGACCGCCGCCTGATCGCGGCGGCAGGCAGTGCAGAGTCCATAGAAGTCGAGCCGCTCGTGCTCGACAGCGAAGCCGTGTCGTTCGGTGATGCCTCGCAGGACCGGCTTCAGGATCGTCTCGTCCAGGTCGTCGACCTTCTGGCAGCGAGTGCAAACCAGATGGTGGTGGTGCTCCGGCTGGCAGGCGATGTAGACATACTCGTGTCCGCTCCTCTCGAGCCGCCGTGCCATCCCGCTCTCGACCTGTGCTTCAAGCGCGCGATAGACGGTCGCCAGCGCAAGGTGAGGGTTACGTGCGCGAAGGCGCCCGTACAACTCCTGCGTCGAGATCGCCTCCTTCGCTGCGGCAAGGGCCTCGGCGACGACCAGGCGCTGATCGGTCAGGCGCCGCCCCCTTGAGGTGATGCGGTTCGCGAGGCGCTCCTGACTCTTCACGCGCACGTCGCCAGTGTAGACACAAATGGCGGTATCGAGTATGGTTCTCATTAACGTTCTGAGACCGATTCTCATGATCGAATAGCCAACGGCAAGGGAGGCCTCACCGTGTATCGACTCTTAGGCGCTGTTGCGCTGCTGGCCGCGACGGTGGTCGCATGCGGCGCGCCAGCCGCGACGCAAAGCGCAAGCCCGGCGGCGACGACGCCCGCCGCCGCCACCGCGAGCTCCCCTCCGACCGCCGCGCCGCTCGCGCCGGTCGACTCCGGTCCGGCCATCGCGGTCCTGGGCACCGAGAACTTCTACTCCGATCTGCTGGCGCAGATCGGCGGGCCGCGCGTGAAGGCCACCAGCATCCTCAACGATCCTGCCGTGGATCCGCACGAGTACGAGGCGAGCCCGCAGGCCGCCGCCGCGGTGGCCGACGCCAAGATCGTCATCGTGAACGATGTCGGCTACGACGACTTCATGCAGAAGCTCCTGGATGCGGCGAACAAGCCGGACCGCATCGTCATCAACGCACAGAAGGAGCTCGGGCTCGCGGACGACGTGAACGCGCACATCTGGTACGACACGAAGACGATGAAGAAGGTCGCGGAGAGCGCGACCGCCGCACTCACGAAGCTCGATCCGAGGAATGCGGCGTACTTCAGCGCAAAGAAGGATACGTACCTCGCCGCACTCAAGGCGATCGACGACAAGATCGCGGCGCTCAAGGCGAAGTACGACGGGACGCCCGTCGCCTTCACCGAGCCCGTCGCTGAGTACCAGGCGGATGCCATCGGTCTCAAGGTCCTTACGCCCGAGGGCTTCATGCGCGCTATCGAGCAAAGCATCGATCCGAAGCCGGCGGACCTCGCCGATGAGCGCGACCTCATCACCGGCAAGAAGGTGAAGGTCCTCTTCTATAACGTGCAGGTCACGTCACCGGTCACCAAGGACATCTACGATCTGGCCGTGAAGACGGGCGTCCCGGTCGTCGGGGTGGCGGAGACGATCCCGCCGCAGTACAAGACCTATCAGGAATGGCAGATCGCACAGCTGAACGAGCTCGAGAAGGCCCTGGCCAAGGGCTGATCGGAGAGGGCGCGGCCCGCAGCGGATCTCAGGCCGTGTCGCGGCCTGCCGTCCGCTGCGAGCACGTAACCCTCTCCTACGGGACGCGGCGCATCTGGAGTGATCTGTCTCTCGAGATCGGGCCCGGTTCGTTCCTTGCCGTCCTCGGACCGAACGGCTCGGGCAAGACCTCGCTGCTCCGCGCGCTTCTCGGATTGGTCACGCCCTCGTCGGGCACGGTCGAGGTGCTTGGCCACCGCCCCCGTCGTGGCGATCCGGTTATCGGCTACGTGCCACAGCGATCCACGTTCGATTCCGACCTTCCGCTACGCGGGGTCGATCTCGTGCGGCTTGGGCTTGACGGCCACCGATGGGGGATCGGCCTGCCGAACCGCGGATCGAATCTGAAGGTGACACTCGCGATCGCGTCGGTCGAAGCGACCTCGTACGCACGCGCGCCGATCGGCAGGCTCTCCGGCGGAGAGCAGCAGCGGCTACGCATCGCGCAGGCGCTCGTCGGTGACCCACGCCTCCTGCTGTGTGACGAGCCGCTCGCCAACCTTGACCTTCGTCATCAGCAGGGCATCACCGAGCTCATCGGCAATTGGCGCAAGGAGACCGGCGGCACCGTCCTTCTCGTGACGCACGACGTGAACCCGGTGCTCCACCTCGTGGATCTCGTGCTCTTCGTCGTGAACGGGCGCTGGGCCGTCGGCCCGCCGGACGAGGTACTCACCTCGGAGACGATGAGCGAGCTCTATCAATCGCACGTCGACGTCGTGCGCGTGCACGGACGGATCCTCGTCGTCGGTGAGTCCACCGGACCGGGCTTCGAGCTAGAAGAGCCGCACCACATGCCGAACGCGCTCGTGGACCACGAGGCGCCGCGATGATCGATCAGCTCGTACGGCTGCTCGATTACGAATTCGTGCAGAACGCGATCGCTGCGGGCTTCATCATCGCGGTCGTGTGCGGCGTCGTCAGCCGCTTCGTCGTGGCGCGTGACATGTCCTTCGCGGTCCATGCGCTCGCCGAGATCGGATTCACTGGCGCCGCCGGGTTCGTCCTCCTCCGTCTTCCGCCCGTCCTGGGACTTCTCACCGGCGCGTCGCTGAGTGCGATCTTCATCGGCGCGCTTGGGGTCCGCGCGCGTGGCCGCGACAATCTCATCGGCGTAACGCTCGCCTTCGGCCTGGGTCTCGGCGTCCTGTTCATTTCGCTCTACCGGCAGTACGCGACCCAGGCGTTCGCCATCCTGTTCGGCACGATCACCGGAGTGAGTCGTAATGATGTCTTGCTCATGATCGGCATGGGAGTCGCGACGCTCGGGGCGGTTGCGCTGGTCTATCGCCCCCTGACCTTCATGACCGTCGACCCCGAGGTCGCCGAGGCGCGCGGCGTGCCGGTGGGGATCCTCGGTGTGGTGTTCCTCCTCATCATGGCCGTCGCGATCGTGGAGGCCGTCCAGGTCGTCGGGGTCCTGCTCATCCTCACGCTCATGATCACGCCCGGCGCGGCGGCCGAGCGTCTGACGCCACAGCCTGGCCGTGCGATCCTATACGGCGTCGTCATCGCGCTCTTCTGCACGCTCGGCGGCATCACGCTTGCGCTCCTCATCAACTGGCCGGTCAGTTTCTTCGTGACCAGCTTGAGCTTCATCGTGTACGCCGTGTCGCGTGTCCTGCTCGGCCCTTTCCTCCAGCGACGCGCCGTTCGCGGCAGCGAGACCGCGGCCGAGGCCGTCACGCGACCGAAACGCTCAATGTCCGCATAGCATCGACCGGTGGTGCGGGCCTTCGGCGTGCTCGCTCTCGCCCTCATGATCGTGCGATGCGCGGCGCCACCATCCGTCACGGTCCAGCGCACGCCCACGCCTTCGGTGATCGTCATTCCGACCGAGCTGCCCAACGGCCGCGTCGAGATCGCCATCCAGCCGACCTACGTGGGGGCGCGCCGACGCGCGTCGACGTGACGATCGTCGCGACGCAGGGCACCATCACCGGCCCGACCGACGCGCGCGTGTTGGCGAGCGGCATCAACGAGGCCGGCTCCCCGGCCGAGGTGCTCGTGCGCCGTCTAAATACGAAGGCGGCCGCGGTGACTGCGGGTCGGCGAGCGATGACATCTGTGACGTGGGACGGCGACGATGAGCTCGGTCTGCGCGTTCCCGCCGATGCCTACGTGTTGCTCCTCGAATTCGAATCGAATGACGGCGGGAGCACGCGCACGGTCCGAGCGACGGCGACGCTGCAGATGAACGACTAACATCGAAGGCGTGCCTGTCGATAAGCAGCTGCTCGAGATCCTCGTCTGCCCGGCGGACCACGGTCCGCTGCGCGAAGAAGGCGATCGACTCATCTGCGGGCGCTGTCGCCGCCGGTATCCGGTGCGCGATGGCATCCCGGTGATGCTCATCGAGGAGGCCGAGCAGCCCGCGTCGTAGAACGGAAGGAGCCCTCTCTGGCCACTCAGATCAGACCCGATATGACCATCGCTTCGGTCGTTGACCGCTGGCCCGACGCGGCGCGGATCTTCGCGCGCTACTCGCTCGGCTGCGCGTCGTGCGCCATCAGCAAGAGCGAAACGATCGCGCAGGCAGCTGCGGGTCACGGCGCTGGTCGCGTCAAGCTCGACGACCTCATCGGCGAGCTCAACGTCTTCGCCGACACGGGCAAGCTTCCGGAGGGCGCGCCGCCCACGCCTTCGCTCGCGGCGAAGGGCGTGCCGCGCGGCATGGCCGAGCAGAAGGGCATCAAGCATGTGATCGCGGTGATGTCGGGCAAGGGCGGAGTGGGGAAGTCCCTCGTCGCCGGTCTGCTCGCGGTCGGACTCAAGCGGCGCGGATTCAGCGTCGGCATCCTGGACGGCGACATCACGGGTCCATCGATCCCGCGGATGTTCGGCGTGCGCGAGAAGCCGATGTCGGCGGACGGCAAGACGCTCGTCCCGCCGAAGTCGCGCGGCGGCATCCCGATCATGTCGATGAACCTCATCCTGCCGAGCGAAGAGGAAGCCGTGATCTGGCGCGGCCCGATGGTCTCGGGCGCGATCCGGCAGTTCTTCAGCGACGTGCAGTGGGGCGAGCTCGATTACCTCATCGTCGATCTCCCGCCGGGCACGAGCGACGCGCCGCTCACCGTGATGCAGGCACTGCCCGTCGACGGGGTCGTCCTCGTCACGACACCGCAGGCGCTCGCGACGATGGTCGTCACGAAGGCCGTGAAGCTCGTGAAGCAGCTCGGCGGCGACATCATCGGCGTCGTCGAGAACATGGCCTATGTGACCCTCCCCGACGGCGGGCGGCTCGAGGTGTTCGGGCCGTCGCAGGGCCTCAAGCTCGTGATCTCGTCGAACGCGCCGCTGATGGGGAAGCTCCCGATCGATCCGGCCATCGCGCGTGACGCCGACAACGGCGACATCGAGAACTACACATCGCCTGAGACCGACGAGCTCGTGGAGAACTTCATGCTCGTCGCGCCGCTGAAGGAGCCGGTCCGGGCCTAGCGCGGCGAGCCGGTACCCTTCGCGGATGCTCGCACGAGCGCGGCAGCATTCCGGCGGTCTCTATCTGTTCCTCGCGACCTTCGTCGCGAACGTTCTCGGCTACGGCTATCAGGTCGTGATGGCGCGGCTGCTCCGGCCCGAGCAGTACGCCGTGCTCACCGCGCTCTTCGGGATCCTCATCCTCGAGTCGATCTCGAGCCAGGTCATCCAGTCCGCGACGGCGAAGCTTGCCGCGCAGTACCGCGCCCGAGACGAAGAGGCGGCCCTGCACGCCTTTGTCCGGCGCTGGGCCGTGCGCGTGGGCGGCGGAGCCGCTGCGGTCGGCCTGCTCGTCGCGCTCCTCTCCGGCGCGATCGCGGGCGCGCTCGCGCTGCCCGCGCTCTCCGTGGCCCTGCTCGGGCTGACGCTCTTCCTCGCCCTCAGCTTCACCTTCGGCCTCGGACTGCTCCAGGGTCTCGCCCGCTTCGTGTGGATGGGCACCGCGCTCATCGCGCAGGCGGGCGCGCGCCTAGGGGTCGGCGTCGTGCTGGTGCTCGCCGGTCTCGGGGTCGACGGCGCATTCACGGGCGCGACCGCTGCGATCGCGATCAGCCTCGCGGTCCTGGCCGTTCCGCTGGTCCCGCTGTTCCGTGCCGCTCGCGGGAGCACGGTGAAGCACGAGCTCGGCGCCGCCGAGACGCGCTTCTTCGCCTTATCGGCGGTCGTGCTGCTCGCGTACGCGGCGCTCACGAACATCGACGCCGTCCTCGCGCGCTCGCTGCTGGGACCGGACGAGGCCGGGGCGTACGCGGGCGCGATCACGATGGGAAAGATCGTCCTCTTCGCCCCGATCGCGATCGGCTTTCTCCTTCTCGAGCGCACTGCCCGAGCGCACGCGCGCGGCGAGGACACCGACCGCGCCCTCTACCTCGCGCTCGCGTTCGTGCTGGCGACGAGTGGCCTCGTCGCCGTCGCCTACATCCTGCTGCCCGAGTTCCTCGTGCCGATCGTCGTGGGCTCCCAGTACCCCGAGACCGCGAAGATCGTCGGCACGTACGGCGTCGCCGCGCTCGCGAACGCGCTGCTCAACCTGTGGATCTCGTACTTCATCGGACGCGGCGAGATGCGTGTGGGCCTGCTGCTGGCGGTCGCGGTGCTGGCTGAGGTCGCGCTCCTGCTCACGAAGGCGAGCGATCCGCTCACGATGGCGCGCATCGTCCTCGTCGTCGCACTCGCGACGCAGGGCGCGGCGATCGCGACGTTCGTCGTCCGGAAGGCGCGGCCGGGCTAGAGCTGCGTCGCGTCCACCAGGCCGTTGCGCACGGCGTAGATCGCGGCCTGCGTGCGGTCCGAGACGTTGAGCTTCTCGAGGATCGCCGCGACATGGCTCTTCACCGTCTCGGGCGAGAGCACGAGCTTGTCGGCGATCTCGCGATTCGAGAGTCCCTCGGCGACGAGGCCGAGGATCTCGCGCTCGCGCTTGGTGAGATTCTTCGCCGCCGTTGGCACGGGACCGGCGGGCTTCATTTCGCTCAGCATCCCGCGCAGCAGCTTCGATTCGATGAACGCGCCGCCGGTCGAGACCTGGCGGATCGCGTCGACGAGCTCTTCCTTCGAGACGTCCTTCAGCAGGTAGCCGGCCGCTCCGGCACGCACGGCGTCACGGAGGTAGGCGGGGTTGTCGTGCATCGTGACCATGATCACCGCGGTGCGCGGGCGCTCGTCCTTGATCTTCTTGGTCGCCTCGAGGCCGTCCATGTCGGGCATGCGCACGTCCATGAGGACGACGTCGGGCAGATCCCGGCGCGTGGCCTCGATGGCCTCGCGTCCGGTCCGGGCCTCGCCAACGACCTCGATGCCGTCGGCGTTGAGGAGCATTGCCGCCACGCCCTGTCGGACCAGCTCGTGGTCGTCGACGAGCAGGACACGTGTCACGGCTTGATTGTACGGGCCAGCGACGAAAGAGCTCATCGCGCACATTGCTGAATGGAGGCTCAGTAGATCGCGAGCCAGACGAGGTAGATCAACAGCAGGAGCACCGCGAGGACGAGCAGAACGAGCACGATCGTGCCGAGCGTGCCGAGCGTCGCGGGCGACATCGGTCGTGTGACCCCATCGATCATCTTGACGAACTCAGCCGCCGTCGCGTCCTTGCGCAGCCATCCCCGTCCTTCGGGTAATCGCCGCAGCAGCGCGCGGCCATCGGCCTCTGTCCCCGATAGCACCAGTGTCGGCGCGCCGAGGTGTACGCGCGCTCCGCTCCCCAGCAGGGTGCCGTCGATGAGTGCGACATCGGGTCGCCAATCGCGGAGCGCGGCCGCCTCTGCTGCGCCGGCTACACGACGGAGGTCGTACCGCTTCTCGAGGCGGAGCAGCGTCTCGATCCCCGACCCGATGACCGGATGAGCGACGACGAGAAGCACCCGTGTCTGTGCCAACGCCGCTATTCAACGCCACGCGCGGCGCTCACAGCGCCCATTAGATAGGTGCGTCCCCCGAGCGGGCGACCGAGCTGTCGCTGATCCGTCGACCTTGTAGCGAATCGCGACACGCCTCTCCTACCTTTCTCACACCTGCGACCGATAGCCCGAAAGGGGCCGAAACCCGAGGCTATCGGCATGCCAACCAGGGTCCTCGTAGCCGACGACCACCTCGCGATCCGCGAGGGCATCCGCTCGCTGCTTGCTCCCGATGACGAGCTCCTCGTCGTTGGCGAGGCCGCTGACGGCGTCCAGGCGAGCCGCATGGCGCTGGAGCTCAAGCCGGATCTGATCCTCCTCGACAACTCGATGCCGGGCAAGACCGGCCTCGAGGTCGCCCGCGAGCTGAGGCCGCTCCTGCCTGACGCCTCGATCGTCTTCCTCACGCTCGACCCTGGTATCCGCGACCTCGCGCTCGCGGTCGGGGCGGTCGCGCACATCTCAAAGGACACTGCACCGCAGGAGACTCTCCGCATCCTCCGCCAGGTCGCGCTGAAGCGCGCGCAGGCGAAGCCGGCGGAGCTCACCGCGATCGAGCGCACGCTCGCCGGAGCGCTCGTCGAAGAACACCTGTTCACGAACGATCAGATGGCGCGCCTCGTGGCGTCGCGGCAAGCGCGCGAGTCCCTCGCCGCCGCCCTGATCCGGACCGGTCTCATTCCCGACGCGCGCGCGGCGCAGGTCCTCGCGCGTGTGAGCGGTAGGCCGCTCGTGACGCTCACTCCACACCACGACTCCGGAGTTGTGCGTCTCGCTCGCGGCCGCCGCAGCCTCATCGACCCGATCGATCCGACCGTTGCGGCGCAGCTCGCGAAGCGTCTGTGCGAGCAGCGTCACGTGGTCCTGCTTTCGCTCGGCCGTAGCGAGGCGACCCTCGCGATGGCGAACCCGCTCGACGATCAGACGCCCAACGACGTCAGCGCTCTCCTCGGAAATGTCCCGGTCAACGTCGTGACCGCCAGCGCCGGCGAGATCGCCGCGGCGATCGCTCGCGGCTTCGTCGCCCCCAATCCGAAAGTCGCAGCGATGCCCGTGGTCGAGCGCGCCGCTTCGCGCGAGCGTGCGCGCCGCCCGCTTCTTCTCATCGCTGCCGTGCTCGCCGCGCTACTGCTGTTCGTCACGGGCGCGGGCGTGATCCTCGGCCCGGCCGCGAGTGCGGTGCAGGCGCGGGCGAATGTCACGATCTTCCAGGGCAACGTCGACGTGCGCAGCGGCAACGGCGCATTCGCGCCGGTCGGCACCGGTTACGTCGTGCGTCAAGGCGATACGCTCCGCACGCGCGCCGCGTCGAACGCAGCGCTCACGTTCTTCGATGAATCGGTGGTCGTCCTCGAGCCCGGCACCGAGATCGAGATCCTCGAGCTCCGCGCACTGTCCAACGGCGCGATCGCTACGACGCTGCGTCAGACCGCTGGCACGACGTGGCACGTGGTCACTCACCAGCCTTCCACGCGCTACGCCGTCAACACGCCGACCGCGACCGCGTCAGTGACTGGCACGGCCTTCACAGTCCGCGTCGATGGCGCGGGCGCAACGACGATCAGCACCACCGAGGGCGCCGTCGATGTGCGCGGTGTCGATAGCGCGTCTAACTCGAACATCTCGGTCACCGCCGGCCTCTCGACCACGGTCGCGTCGAAGGGTGTGGCACCGTCGGCCGCCGCCGCGTTCGCGCAGGCGAGCGTCACCTTCGTGCTCGACGGATCCCGCGACGCGGTCATCGTCGACCGCACGGGTCGGTCCGCCGGCATCAGCGATGGCACCCTCGTTCGCTACATCCCGGGCTCGACGGTGGCGCGCGTGGAATCGAATGTCGTGGTGACGATCCCGAACATCGATGGCGATCGTTTCGGATCGGTCGTCACACCGCAGGGTCGCGCCGACAACGTGAGCGTCGCTGCCGAGGCACACAGCTCGAACGGCGCTGTGGTCGCGCAGATCTCCGACACACGACCCGTCGTCGACGGTGTCGCGGTCGGTGGTGTTCGCGTGACCAGTAAGGAAATTGTTTCGCTCAGCGCCGACGTCGTGCGGACACTGCCGGCGCCGGTCACCGCGAGCGTGCCCGCGAACACTGGCTTCGACGTCTTCGCGCTCTTCCGCAAGGAGCCGAGCGCCGCAGGAAACGCTGGCCCCGCCGGCCCTGCCGGAACACCGGGTCCCGCAGGTCCTCCAGGTCCTCAAGGTCCTACTGGCCCGGCAGGCGCGGACGGCGCTCGGGGCGCGCAGGGTCCGATAGGTCCCGCTGGCGTGAACGGCGTGAATGGGGCTCAAGGCATCGCAGGAGTGAACGGCGCCGATGGCGCGACGGGCCCGATTGGCCCCGCGGGCGTTAACGGATCCGCCGGTCCCGCTGGCCCGGCCGGTCCGGCGGGCCCAGCTGGTCCCGCTGGTGCGACTGGTCCTACAGGCCCCGCCGGCGTCGCTGGTCCTGCCGGACCTGCTGGCGCAAACGGCGTTGATGGCGCTACGGGTCCGACTGGTCCGGCTGGTGCCGCGGGTCCTGCGGGTCCGACCGGTGCGACTGGTCCCGCTGGTGCGAATGGTGTTGACGGAGCGACTGGCCCGACTGGTCCGCAGGGCGCGACGGGCGCGAACGGTGCAAATGGTGCGACCGGTGCGACCGGTGCGACCGGTGCGACCGGTGCGACCGGTGCGAATGGCGTTGACGGAGCGACGGGCCCCATTGGTCCGCAGGGCGCGACCGGCGCAAACGGTGCGACTGGTGCAACCGGCGCGGCTGGTCCCGCTGGTGCGAACGGTGTTGACGGAGCGACTGGCCCCATTGGTCCGCAGGGCGCGACGGGCGCAAACGGTGCAACTGGTGCAACCGGTGCGAACGGCGTTGACGGCGCGACTGGGGCAACTGGCGCGACTGGTGCGGTCGGTCCGATCGGTCCGGTTGGTCCCACAGGTGCCACAGGTGCACAGGGTCCGACCGGTGACACCGGTCCTCAGGGTGCGACTGGCGCCAACGGTGTCGATGGCGCGACCGGTCCGCAGGGCGCGACGGGCGCAAACGGTGCGACTGGTGCAACCGGTGCGAACGGCGTTGACGGCGCGACTGGCGCCACGGGTGCAACTGGTGCGGTCGGTCCGATCGGTCCCGTTGGTTCCACAGGTGCCACGGGTGCACAGGGTCCGACCGGTGACACAGGTCCTCAAGGTGCGACAGGTGCGGCCGGTGCGACAGGTGCGGTAGGTCCGATCGGTCCGCAAGGCGCGACAGGGGCACAAGGTCCGATCGGTGACACAGGTCCTCAGGGCGCGACTGGTGTGAATGGCGCGACCGGTGCGACCGGCGCAGTTGGTCCGATCGGTCCGCAAGGCGCGACAGGGGCACAAGGTCCGATCGGTGACACAGGTCCTCAGGGCGCGACCGGTGCGAATGGCGCGACCGGTGCGAATGGCGCGACCGGTGCGAATGGCGCGACCGGTGCGGATGGCGCGACGGGTCCCCAAGGCGCGACAGGTGCGCAAGGTCCGATCGGTGCGACCGGTGCGACAGGTGCAGCCGGTGCGCAGGGTGCGACTGGTGCGCAGGGTGCGACCGGTTCGAATGGCGCGACTGGTGCGACCGGTGCGACAGGTGCAGTTGGTCCGATCGGTCCGCAAGGCGCGACAGGTGCGCAAGGTCCGATCGGTGACACAGGTCCTCAGGGCGCGACGGGTGCGCAGGGTGCGACTGGTGCGCAAGGTGCGACTGGTGCGCAAGGTGCGACTGGTGCGCAGGGTGCGACTGGTGCTACCGGTGCGGTGGGTCCGATCGGTCCGCAGGGTCCTGCAGGCGCGACAGGTGCGCAAGGTCCGATCGGTGACACCGGTCCTCAGGGTGCGACCGGTGCGCAGGGTGCGACCGGTGCGCAGGGTGCGACGGGTGCGCAGGGTGCGACGGGTGCGCAGGGTGCGACGGGTGCGCAGGGTGCGACGGGTGCGCAGGGTGCGACGGGTGCGCAG
>Ga0207646_10000023_pt1 | contig 255171 bp, 246 predicted proteins | sample KBSK5502metaG_FD_184343 | JGI IMG/M metagenome (GOLD analysis project Ga0207646, IMG submission 184343) | Corn, switchgrass and miscanthus rhizosphere microbial communities from Kellogg Biological Station, Michigan, USA - KBS K5-50-2 metaG... | ecosystem: Host-associated > Plants > Roots >... | reverse complement strand
ACTACGTCTCATCGATGAACGGCGGCGTGACCTGGAGCGTCCCGATGAAGGTGAGCTCGGCCTCATCCGATCCGGCCGCGTCCGCCCAGAACAATCTGCAACGTCAGTTCTGGGGCGACTACAACACCCTGGTCAGCACGGACACCTTCGCGTTCTTCATCTACACCGATAGCCGCACCGGCGCGGGATGCGCCGCGGTCGATGCGTATCAGCACAGCGTCGACGGCTCGGGCCCGTCGGCGTCGAAGCCGGCGCCCGAGAACGTGTGCCCGGCGCAATTCGGGAACACCGACGTCCACGTCTCGCGAGTCATGCCCTAACCGATCGAGCGACGAGCCGGCGAGGCCGCCAACTCGGGCGACCTCGCCGCTCGCCGCGATCCCGCGCGTACCATCGGCCACGTGAATGAGACGCGTCGCGCATCTGAGCGGACGCGGTTCGAGACGACGTATGGCGCGCCGCTTCCGCCGTCGTATTCCTACGACGACACGTACCGCGACGCGGTCGAGCGTCTAGGTCTCCCGGGCGAACCCCCGTACACACGCGGCGTGCAGCCGACGATGTATCGCGGTCGTCTCTGGACGATGCGGCAGTACGCGGGCTTCGGCACGGCCGAGGAGACCAACGCACGCTTCCGCTATCTCCTCGAGCACGGCCAGACCGGCCTCTCCGTCGCGTTCGATCTTCCGACGCAGATGGGCTACGACGCTGACGACGAGCAGGTCGCGGGTGAGGTGGGGAAGGTCGGCGTGTCAATCTCGAGCCTGGCGGACCTCGAGCAGCTGTTCGCCGGCATCCCGCTCGACAAGGTCACGACCTCGATGACCATCAACGCGACCGCGGCGATCCTGCTCGCGATGTACGCCGCGGTCGCGAAGAAGCAGGGCGTCCCGCTCGCGCGCATCGGCGGCACGACGCAGAACGACATCCTCAAGGAATACATCGCGCGCGGCACCTACATCTTCCCGCCGCGACCGTCGCTCCGACTCGTGACCGATCTCATCGCGTACTCCGCCGCTGAGCTCCCGCGCTGGAACCCGATCTCGATCAGCGGCTACCACATCCGCGAGGCGGGTTCCGACGCGGTGCAGGAGCTCGCGTTCACGTTCGCCGACGCGATCGCGTACGTGGAGGGCGCGGTCGCGGCTGGGCTCAGCGTGGACGCCTTCGCGCCGCAGCTCTCGTTCTTCTTCGCCGCGCATTCGACGCTTCTCGAAGAGGTCGCGAAGTTCCGCGCCGCTCGGCGCATCTGGGCCTCCGTCATGCGCGACCGCTTCGGCGCGACGCGTGCGGACGCCCTCGCGCTCCGCTTCCACACGCAGACGATGGGGTCGACCCTCACGGCCCAGCAGCCGCTCAACAACATCGTGCGGACCGCGATCGAGGCGCTGGCGGCCGTGCTCGGCGGCACGCAGTCGCTGCACACCAACGCCTACGACGAGGCGCTTGCGCTCCCGAGCGAGGAGTCGGCGCGTCTCGCGCTGCGCACCCAGCAGATCATCGCCGAGGAGACGGGCGCCGCGGACACGATCGATCCGCTGGGCGGCGCCTACGCGATCGAAGCGCTCACCGCGGACATCGAGCGCCGTGTCCACATCGAGCTCGACAGGATCGCCGCCATGGGTGGCGCGCTCGCCGCCATCGAGAAGGGCTACCAGATGCGCGCGATCGAGGATTCGGCCTACGCGCAGCAGCGGGCGGTCGAAGGCGGCGAGAAGGTGATCGTCGGCGTGAACGCCTACCGCTCGGAAGGCGACGACGCGGTGCCGCCCCTTCAGCGCGTCGACGACGCGGTGGTCCGCGGACGGGTGGAGCGCCTTCGCGCGCACCGGGCGAAGCGGGATCGTGGGGCGGCGGACCGCGCTCGCGCGGACCTCCTCACGGCGGCGCGCGGGACGGCCAACCTCGTGCCCCCGATCGTCGCGGCGGTCGAGGCCGGCGTGACGCTCGGCGAGATCTGCACCGACCTGCGCTCCGTGTTCGGCGTGTATCACCCGCCGCGCGCATGAAAGGGATCGGCGCTCGCGAGCTGCATCACGTCGCGGTCGCGGTGCCCTCACTCACCGAGGTCATTCCCTTCTATCGCGACCTGCTTGGCTACCACGTCGATGAGCCGCGTCTCATCGCCGACCAGCGCGTGCGCGTCGCGTTCGCGACGCGGGACGGCTCGCGTGTCGAGCTGCTCGAGCCGACCGATGCGGAGTCCGGTGTTGCGCGCTTCGTCGCCGAGCGCGGCCGCCCGACCCTGCATCACCTCTGCTTCGTCGTCGATGACCTCGCGGGGACGCTCGTCCGCCTTGCGGCCGAGGGCGTCGAGCTCGTCGATCGCACGCCGCGCCGCGGCGTCGATGGTCTCGTGGCGTTCCTTCATCCCCGCGCCGCGAACGGCGTGCTCGTGGAGCTCATCGATCGCGCCAGCCTGCGCGACTAGACCGAAAACCCGCGTCTAAACCGAATACCATGGGATGTGGATGGGACCCCGGATCGCTGTGACCCTTTGCGGCCACGCCGCGCGTCGCTGCGTTGTCGCGCGCGATCAGTACCTCGATGCCATCCGGCGCGCCGGTGCGGAGCCGATCGCGGTCGATCCGGCCGATACGCTGCCCGAGGATTTCGACGGCCTCTGCCTGACCGGCGGCGGCGACATCGACCCGGCGCGCTACGGCGAGGTCAACACCGCCTCTCTGGACATCGATGACGCGCGCGACACGATCGAGCTCGCACTTCTTGAGCGAGCGGTGGCGCGCGACATCCCGGTCCTGGGGATCTGCCGAGGCTTCCAACTGATCAACGTCCGCTTCGGCGGGTCGCTGGAGCAGCACCATCTCGGACACTCGCCGAAGTACCCGCCCGAGGGCGCGCCGGTCTCCGATGACCCGGCGGGCGCGGATGCCGTGCGCCACATCATCGCGGCCGAGCCCGGATCGAAGCTCGCCGCCGCGTGTGGGGATGAGGCTTTCACCGTGAACTCGAGCCACCATCAGGTGGTGACGCCCGACCGCCTCGCCTCCGAGCTGCGCGCCACCGCGCGCGTCGGCGAGCTGGTCGAGGCGCTCGAGTCGCCCGCGCACCGCTGGGTCGTCGCGGTGCAGTGGCACCCCGAGCGCACCGCGCAAGTTTCAGCCGCCGCGACGCGGATCTTCGAAGCGTTCGTCGCCGAGGTGAAGCGAACACCGGTCACGGCCGCGTGACCACCTCGACCGAGCTCGTCGCTTCGGTCGAGATCGCGCATGAGGCGCGGACAGAGCGCGTCCCCTCCGGCGCCGCCGCTGGCCCCGTCCTTCGCGTGATCCCCGGCGATGTCGTGCGCGTCGTGGCGCTCCTCGGACGTGATCCACAGCTCGCTCGCGCGATGGCGTTCGGCGCCCTGTCCGGCGGCGCGTCGCTCGTCGGTCTCGTGGGCACGCACGACGGGCGGTCCTTCGTCGCGCGCGCGGAGCTGCTCCGCGACGCGCATCCCGATCTGATCGTCGCGCTCGCGCCGGATCGTCGCGACGTCGACGGGATCGTCGAGCTCGCCGAGGCCCTGCGCTTCGGTTGCGCGGATCAGCATCCGCTCCCGCACATCCTCGTCGCCGCTGACGAACGCGTTCGCGATCGCATCGCCGCCTCGTGTCCGGCGAACACGATCGAGGCGCTGCCCGACGTGCGCACGCCCGCAGGCCGCGAGGCCCTGGTGGCGCGTCTCCGCGCGGTGCGCCGGCGCGCGCAGGCCGATGTCGTGCTGCGCGACGAGGCGCTCGAAGCCGCGGCGCGCGCGATGGCGGTCGACGCGAAGGCCGAGGTGGTCGTGCTCGACGTGACCGGCGGCGCGACCTCCGTCATCCACGCGCGGCCGGACGGGCTCGTCGTCGGCATCCACGAGCGGCTCGGCGTCGGCGCGGCAGCGGACCGCGTGGTCGCGCGTGCGGGACTCGATCGCGTGCGCCGCTGGATCCCGCGCGCGATCGAAGCGCCGGCGCTGCTCGAGCGCGTGTTCAACCGCGCGCGCTGGCCGGATGCGATCCCGGCGTCGGTGCTCGCGCTCTCGCTCGAGATGGCGCTCGCTCGCGAGGCGATCGCGCACGCGCTCGCAGACGCGGAGCGTGCCGGCGTGTCGCTCGAGGGAGCGTGGGCCGCACCACTGCTCGTGCTCACCGGCAAGCTGGCGCAGCTGCCGCGCGCCGCGCAGTCGCTGCTCGTCGTGCTGGACGCGTTCGGCCCGACCGGCGCGACGCTCGTGTCGCGCGCACCCGGAGACACCCTCGTCGCCGCGGGCGCGCTCGCTGCTCGGGGTCGCGTCGTGACGATGCCGGCCGTCGATCCGATCGCGATCGTCGCCGCGATGTGGCCGCGGCGCTCGGCGGCGGTGCGCGTCACCGACGCGAACGGCGTCGTCGAAGAACGAGTCGCGCGCGGATCGTTCCTGCTCGTTCCCACGAAGGGCGCGGTCGCGATCGAGATGCCCGGGACGACCATCCGTCCGAGCGCGGGCCGTCTCGAGCTGGGCGTCGTGATCGACGCGCGTGGACGCCCGCTCGCGCTGCCGCCGCGCGACGCCGAGCGCCTCCCAACACTCGCGCGCTGGTACGCGGCGCTCGATGTCCTGCCCGCGGAAGCCCGCTGATGTCCTGGCGGTATTCGCGCTGGTCGGCGGATCACGCTCTCCCGATAGGCGCGAGCGAGCGCGCCGCGCAGGGGCAGGAGGTCCACGCCGGCGATGTGCTCGCCGCGGGGGCGACGTACGGCACACCGGTGCGCGTCGGTGGCGCGCGTCGCATCGGCGTCGCGCCCGACGATCTCGCCCGCGTCATGCGCGTGCCGGTGGGCGGCGGGGTCGAGCGGCGGACGGTCATCGCACGCACCGGTCGGCGTTTCGCGCGCGCGGTGTCATCGCCGATCGCCGGACGCCTGATCCATCAGCGCGCCGACGGCGATCTCTATGTCGCGCCGGTCGTCGGTCGCTGGGTCGTGCGGTCGACGCTCGATGGAGAGGTCTCGCGCTCCGACGACGGGTGCGTCACCGTCACAGGATCGGCGTGGGCGCTGCAAGGCGTCGCGGCGTACGGGCCAGACGCGATCGGCGACATCGCCCTCGCGGTCGACGCGCCGGCCGCCGAGCTGCACCCGTCGCGGATCGATGTGCGTCTGCAGGGCCGCATCCTCATCGCCGGTGCGCGCGCGACCGCGGAATCGATCACCCGCGCGCACGCCTGCGGCGTCGCCGCCATCGTGGCCGGCGCGGCGCCGGCCGGCGGGCTGCGCGTCGTCTACGGCGACGAGGCGACGGCCTCGGGCGCGAACACCGGTCCCGATTCGCCGACGGTCCTGTGCCTCATCGGCTTCGGCAGCGCGCCGCTGCCGCGCGAGGTCTTCATGCCGCTGGTGGCGCTCGTCGGTGCGCGCGCCGCCGTGCACACCGCATCCGCGCGGCTCTTTGTGTTCGCGCCGGAGAGCGCCGGCGACTTCGCGCGGAACGCGCCGTCGCTGGCGCTGTCCGATGACTGGCTCGGCGCCCGGCCGATGGACGAGCGTCTCGCGCTGGCCGGCGTGAAGCGCTTCGCGAGCGAGATCGAGGCGGAAGCGGTCTCGACCGCGGACGGACCGGTACCCGTCGCGAACGTCCTCGCCTTCGACGCGCCCCGCACGCCCCAGACCTAATCTTCCACCGTGGGGAGAAGACGCCGGCGCGAACGACGCGCCGATCGTGACGCGCAGGCTGCTACGAGCACCGTGACGACGGAGCCGAAGCGCGCCGCCAAAGCCGAGGAGCGCCGGCGCGCGAAGTACGCGGAGGACCGCAAGAAGCTCGAGCGACGGCGCACCGTCATCGGACTGCTCGCGCTCATCCCGCTCACGGCGTGGGCGCTGCAGCTTCCGTTCGGACCGCTCGACTTCGTCGGCATCTCGCCGCGCGATGGCTGGCTCCTGATCTGGGCCGCGCTGTTCGGCTCGTTCCTCGGGCTTACCATTCGCCTCGTTCTTGAGCGCCGCAGATTCGAGCGCGCAGCGGCGAACGGGCGCGCCGCGTAACGCGGGGCAGGCCGTGGAGCTCGTGAGCCACTCGTCGCTTCACACCGAACGCGTGGGCGAGCGTCTCGCGCGCCTCGCGCGTCCCGGCGACGTCGTCGCGCTGTGGGGCGAGCTCGGCGCCGGGAAGACCGTCCTCGCAAAAGGCATCGCGACCGGCCTCGGCCTCGACGCGTCGGACGTGTCGAGCCCGACGTTCGTCATCCTGCACGAGCATTTCGGCGGACGGCTGCCGCTCTTCCATCTCGATCTCTATCGGCTCGAAGGAAAAGATCTCGCGACCACCGGGTGGGAAGAGACGCTTGACGGCGGCGGCATGACGGTCATCGAGTGGCCGGATCACGCCGGCGCGGCCCTGCCGCCGGACCGACTCGACGTGCACCTCGCCCACATCGCCGACACGAAGCGGTCCGTCGCGCTCCGTGCCACCGGCCCGCGGTCGGCCGAGCTCCTGGAGGGCTTCCGTGACTCTCTTGGCGCTTGACACGTCGACCGAGTGGGCCTCGGTCGCGCTCTACGACGGACGCGACGTCCTCGCCGAGGAGACCTGGCACGCGCACCGCCGTCACGCGGACGAGCTGTTCCCGACGATCGAGCGTCTGCTGGCGCGAACGCGCATCACGCTCGCGTCGATCGACAAGGTCGCGGTCGCGACCGGCCCCGGATCGTTCACCGGCCTGCGCATCGCGATCGCGGCGGCGCAGGGCCTCGCGCGCGGCGCTGGCGCCGCGCTCGTCGGGATCTCGACCCTCGACGTGCTGGCCTATCCGCACGCGGCCTCGAAGCAGCGGACCTGCCCGCTCTTGCCCGCGGGGCGCGATGAGTTCTACGCCGCGTTCTATCAAGAGCGGAACCGCAAGTGGCAACGGCGCTCGCCGTTCATCGCTGCGACGCTGCCGGAGCTCTGCCGCCAGATCGGCGCGCATACGTTGTTCGTCGGCGAGATCGGTGAGGAGACCGAGCAAACGCTCCGCGACCTTCTCGGCCCCAAGGCGCTCTTCGCCTCACCCGCGTCGCGCATGCGCCGCGCCGGCTACCTGGCCGAGCTCGGCTGGCTGGCCCTCGAAGCGAGCCCTCAGGCGAGGCTCAGCGAGATCGAGCCGATCTACGTGAAGCAGCCGGCCATCCGCAGCTCGTTCGACCAGCCGTTCGCCCCGCCGCCGACCGACGATCTCGCCCTTGGCCTGCCCAAGCGACACTAGAGAGATGGTCGCCACCTTTCCGATCGTCATCGAGGACATGACCGCCGACGACATCCCGGCCGTGCAGGAGGTCGAGCGCGCCTCGTTCCCGGTCCCCTGGCCGGCGAACGCGTTCAAACACGAGCTCACGCAGAACAAGAACGCGCGCTACATCGTCGCCCGCGAGGGCGAGCGGATCATCGCCTACGCCGGGCTGTGGCTCGCACTCGACGAGGCGCACATCACGACGTTCGCGGTCATCCCCGAGCGCCGTCGTCGCAAGATCGGCGAGCGGATGCTCGTGCGGCTCTTCGACCTCGCCACCGACCTGAAGGCGGAGTGGCTCACGCTCGAGGTGCGCGCGTCGAACTTCCCGGCGCAGCGCCTTTACGAGAAGTACGGCTTCCACGCCGCGGGTATCCGTCGTCGCTATTACTCCGACAACAACGAGGACGCGATCATCATGTGGACCGAGCGTCTCCGCGATCGCACCGTGCGCGAACGTCTCGCCAAGCTCCGCGCCGAACTCGAAGAGCAGTAGTCATGCGCATCCTCGCCATCGAGACCTCGTGCGACGAGACCGGCGTCGCGGTCGTCGACGACGGCCGGCACATCATCTCGAACATCGTCGCGTCGCAGCTCGTGCATCAGGACACCGGCGGCATCGTCCCCGAGGTCGCGGCGCGCGAGCACCTGCGCGCGCTTGACGGCATCACGCAGCAGGCGCTGCACGAAGCGGGTGTAGAGCTGCGCGCGGTCGACGCCGTGGCCGCGACGGTCGGGCCGGGACTCGTGGGCTGCCTCCTCGTCGGCGCGAACTACGGGCGCGGGCTCGCGCTCGCCGCGGGCCTGCCGTTCATCGGCGTCAATCATCTCGAGGGGCACGTCTATGCGAACTGGCTCTACGAGGGTGACACGCCGACACCGGAGCCCGAGATCCCCGCAGTGGTCCTCATCGTGAGCGGCGCACACAGCGACCTCGTGCTGATGGAAGGACACCGCCGCTTCCGGCCACTCGGCCGCACCATCGACGACGCCGCGGGCGAGGCCTTCGACAAGGTCGCGCGCCTCCTCGGCCTCGGTTTCCCGGGTGGGCCCGCGATCGAGCGCGTCGCGCGGGAAGGCGATCCGGCCGCGTTCCCGCTGCCGCGCGCCGCGCTGTCCGGCTACGACTTCTCGTTCTCGGGTCTCAAGACCGCCGTGCTCCGGCTCGTGCGCGCGCTGGAGGCGAAGGGCGACGTACCGGTCGCCGATGTCGCCGCGTCGTTCCAGAAAGCGATCACCGAGATCCTCGCGGAGAAGACCGCGCGGGCCGCCGCGGAGCACGCGGTCGAAACGGTGCTGCTCGGCGGCGGCGTCGCGGCGAACCTCGCGCTCCGCTCCGAGATCCAGAAGCGCATCGGCCATCCGCTGCGGGTGCCGCCGCCGCGCCTCTGCACCGACAACGGCGCGATGATCGGCGCCGCCGCGTTCTTCGTGCTCCGCGACCGTGGGACAGAGGTCCCGGTCACCGTGCGCAGCGACATGAAGCTCGCGTGACGAAACTCGCCGACGCGATCCAGGCCGCGCGCGTCGCGTCGACATCGCCGCCGAATCCGGCGCACACGCGCGACGCTGTGCTCGCGATCCTCGCCGCGGCCGCGGAGGACGAACGCGTCATCGCGAACTTGAAGGACGTGCCCGCCGGCCGCGCGCTGCTGCGCTTCACCGACACCCAGGAGGCGATCGAGTTCCAGGCCGGCGACGGACGCCTGCACGCGGAGGCGGCCGACATCAAGGGCAAAGGCCCGAAGGTGGACGCGACGAGCGCGACCTGGCTCGGGCTTGTGGCGGGAACACTCAAGCCCTGGCTCGCGTTCACGCGAGGGATGGTCGTCGCGCGTGCGGGTCTCACCGAGCTGCGCTGGCTGCAGCAGGTCGCGGAGCGTTTGCAGAAGGCGTACGAGCGCTAGTAGGCGATGCGCGAGATAGAGCTGGTCCTTCTCCTTCTCGTCCTGGTGACAGCGCTGACGCTCGTCGCGCGGCGCTTCACGTTCCCATACCCGATCGTCATGGTGCTGGGCGGTCTCCTGCTGAGCCAGATCCCCGCCCTTCCCGCCTTCGAGCTCCCACCCGAGCTCGTCTTCTTCGTCTTCCTGCCGCCGCTGCTCTTCGCCGGGGGGTACTTCACGTCGCTACGCGATTTCAAGGCGAACCTGCGGCCGATCTTCCTGCTCGCCTTCGGCCTCGTGATCTTCACCGCCGCCGCGGTCGCCGTCGTCGCGCACATGTTCGTGCCGTCGCTCGGGTGGGCCGGTGCGTTCGCGCTCGGCGCGATCGTGTCGCCCCCCGACGCCGTCGCCGCGACCGCGATCTTCCAGCGCATGGGCGTGCCGCGCCGCATCGTGACGATCCTCGAGGGCGAGAGCCTGGTGAACGACGCGACCGCGCTGGTGATCTATCGCTTCGCAGTCGCAGCGGCGGCCGCCGGAACGTTCTCGCTCATCGACGCGGGCGGCTCGTTCTTCGTGGTGCTCCTCGGCGGGCTCGCGGTCGGCATCGTTGTCGGCCGCGCAGGCGCGTGGATCCTCGCGCGCATCCGCGACACGGCGATCGCCGTCATGGTCACGTTGCTGGCGCCATTCGCCGCGTATCTGTCGGCCGAATCCATCGGCGTCTCGGGCGTGCTCGCCACGGTCGTTGCCGGTCTGTTCGCGCGCAGCTGGCTGCGCCAATCGTCGTCAGACACGCGGGTCGTCGCGTTCTCCGCGTGGCAGATGGTGCTGTTCCTCCTCAACGGCCTCGTGTTCATGCTGATCGGACTTCAGCTCCCGAGCGTCATCCGCGGCGTCAGCGCCGACCCCGCGGAGGTCGCCACGATCACCGCGGCCGTCGCGGTCACCGTCGTCGTGTCGCGTTTCGTGTGGGTCTACCCCACGACGTACCTATCGCGTCTCATACCCGCAGTCCGGCGCGTCGACCCGAGTCCGCCGTGGCAGGCGGTCTTCGTGGTCTCGTGGTCGGGTCTTCGCGGGGTCGTGTCGCTCGCGGCCGCGCTCGCACTGCCGGTCGGATTTCCGGAACGGAATCTGATCCTGTTCCTCGTCTTCGCGATCATCCTCGTGACCCTCGTCGGGCAGGGACTGACGCTTCCACTTGTCATCAAGAAGCTCGGTGTCGTCTCCACCGAGGACGGCTCGCACGACGAGGTGCATGCGCGTGGACTCACGACCGAAGCCGCCCTCGCCCGGATCGAGGAGCTTCGCACGAAGTGGCCCGGGCACATCGAGCTCATCGATCAGCTGCGCGATCGGTACACGCATCGCGCGCGGCACGATGAACAGGCCCACGAGAACGGTGGCGCCGCGGAGCAGGAGCTGCTCGAGCACGGACTCATCAAGCGCGAGGTCATCGACGCCGAGCGACAGGCCGCGATCAACCTGCACGACCGCGGCGTCATCACCGACGAGGTGCTGCGCCGGATCGAACGCGACCTCGACCTCGAAGACCTACGAATGGAGGCGTGATCCGCGGACGCTTAGAGTTGCGTCATGCGCGAGTCCGCTGCCGCACCGCGACCCGACGACACCGTAGCGCCGGACGAGCTGACCAAGACCCACCGCACCGAGACGAAGACACGTACGACCGCGGAGGCGAAGCGCGAGGGTCCGACGCTCGACACGATCAAGGCCGACCCGCGCGTCAAGACGTATATCCGCTCGGCGAACCAGCAGACCGGCGCGATCGGATACACGGAGCACGGCGAGCGGCACGCCAACACGTCGGCCGACGGCGCGCGGTTCATCCTGAAATCGCTCGGGCACGACGCCCGTCGCTGCGAGGTCGCGGCGGTCGCCGCTTATCTGCACGACATCGGTAACGTCATCACGCGCGAGAGCCACGGTCAGACCGGCGCGCTCCTGTCCCAGGCCATCCTCGTCGACACCGGCTTCGAGCTGGAGGAAGTCGCGACGATCATGGGTGCCATCGCGAATCACGAGGAGTCCGAAGGCGGACTGCCGGTGAGCGCCGTGTCCGCTGCGGTGATCATCGCCGACAAGAGCGACGTGCACCGCAGCCGCGTCCGTAACCCGAAGACGACCTCGTTCGACATCCACGACCGCGTGAACTACGCGGCGACGTCGTCCGAGGTGAAGGTGAGCCGCAAAGAGAAGCTCATCACGCTCGAGCTCACGATCGACACCGAGGTCGCGCCGCTCATGGAATACTTCGAGATCTTCCTCTCGCGCATGATGCTGTCGCGTCGTGCGGCCGAATTCCTTCACTGCAGCTTCGCGCTGGTCATCAACGGCACGCGCCTGTTGTGATCGGATGTCCGCAGAGCGATCGCGTCGTCCGACCAGAGTGCGCACCACCACCGCCGCCGGTGGCGTGGTGACACGCGGCGCCGGCGACGAGCTCGAGGTCGTGCTCACCGGACGCACCAGCGACGGCACTTGGGTGTTCCCCAAGGGCACGCCCGACGCCGGCGAATCGATCGAGGAGACCGCGCTGCGCGAAGTCCGCGAGGAGACCGGCCTCGACGTGAGTATCGTCGCGCCGATCGGCGTCACCGATTATTGGTTCGCGGTACCGGGCGAGCGCGTGCACAAGTTCGTCCACTTCTTCCTCATGCGGCCCGAGGGCGGCGACGTGTCGCGGCACGACCGCGAGTACGACGACGTGCGCTGGGTATCGGCGGGCGATGCGCGCCGGATGCTCTCCTACGAGACCTACCGCGAGATGCTCGACCGCGCGATCGAAGCCGCGCGAGCGGCGGCATGACGACCGACGCGGCCCTGCGGCGCACGCCGTTGTACGACGAGCATCGGGGTCTCGGCGCGCGCATGGTGCCGTTCGCGGGCTACGAGATGCCGATCCAGTACACCGGGATCGTCGCCGAGCACCGCGCCGTGCGCGAAGCTGCGGGCCTGTTCGACCTCTCGCACATGGGCGAGTTCCATTTCGACGGACCGGCGGCGCTTGCTGCCGTCGATCGGCTCGTCTCGAGCGACATCGCGGGGCTCGCCGTCGGACAGGCGCGCTACGGACTGCTCTGCAACGAGCGCGGCACGATCGTCGACGACGTCATCGTCTACCGCACCGGCGCCGATCACGTCCTGATGGTCGTGAACGCCGCGAACATCGAGAAGGACGAGGCGCACGTCCGCCAAAAGCTGAAGAAGGACGTCGGCTTCGTCGACCGGTCCGCCGAGACCGCGCTCATCGCGATCCAGGGTCCGCGCGCCGCGGACATCCTGGTCCGGATCGCGGGCGGCAGCGTCGCGGCGCTACCGCCCTTCGGCGTGAAATCGGCGCGCGCCGCCGGCGCCGAGGCGACGATCGCGCGCACCGGCTACACCGGCGAGGACGGCTTCGAGGTCTTCGTCGACAACGCGGACGCGGTGCAGGTGTGGCAGGCGCTGCTCGTCGCGGGCCGGGGCGACGCGCTCGTTCCCGTTGGCCTCGGTGCGCGCGACACGCTCCGTCTCGAGGCGCGCTTCTCCCTCTACGGGAACGACATCGACGAGACGACCGGCCCGATCGAGGCGGGCCTTGGCTGGACCTGCAAGCTCGACAAGGATTTCGTTGGCCGCGACGCGATCGCGAAACAGAAGGCCGACGGCCCGAAGCGCCGCATCGCCGGCCTGGTCGTCGAGGGCGGCGTCGCGCGCCACGGCTACGACGTCACCTCCGAAGGCAAGGTCGTCGGACAGGTGACGAGCGGCACCTACGGCCCGACCGTCGCCCAGAACATCGCGCTGGCCTACGTCCCCACGGAGCTGTCAAAGGTCGGCACGACCCTTGCCGTCCGCATCCGCGAAAAGGACGTTCCCGCTACGGTAGTGAAGACACCTTTTTACCGGAGGGCACAGTGAGCAGGGTCCCCGACGATCTTCGCTACTCGAAGGAGCACGAATGGGTGCGCCTCGACGGCGACACGGCCACGATCGGGATCACGCACTTCGCGCAGGAGCAGCTGGGTGACGTGGTCTTTGTCGAACTGCCGGAGAAGAGCGCCAGCGTGCGCCAGTTCGCGAGCCTCGGCGTCGTCGAGTCGGTGAAGGCTGCCTCCGATATCTACAGCCCGATCTCCGGCGAGGTCGTCGAGCGCAACGTGAAGGTGATCGAGAAGCCGGAGCTGGTGAACAGCTCTCCGTACGATCAGGGCTGGATGGTGAAGGTGAAGCTCGCCGACAAGGGCGAGCTGAGCAAGCTGCTCTCGGCGCAGGACTACCGCGCGCACATCGGCGAGACAGCCGGCGCCGGCGGAGACTAGGGTGGGGAACAACCCCTACTCGCCGCACACCGAGGCCGACCGCGCCGCGATGCTGGACCGCATCGGCGTGCGCGACATCGACGAGCTCCTCGGCGCGATCCCGAAGGACGCGCGCCATCCGAAGCTCGGCATCGGCCCGGGCCTGTCGGAGCTCGAGGTGCAGGCCCACCTCGAGCAGCTCGCGAAGCTCAACACGACCGCCGGGTCGGGGCCGTTCTTCATCGGCGGGTCGATCCAGCGCCGCTACATCCCGGCGGCCGTGCCCGTGCTCGCACTCCGCGGCGAGTTCCTCACGGCGTACACGCCCTACCAGCCCGAGGTGAGCCAGGGAACGCTCCAGGCGGTGTTCGAGTACCAGTCGCTCATGGCCGAGCTGCTCGCGATGGACGTCGTGAACTCCTCGATGTACGACGGCGGCTCGGCCACGGCCGAAGCGGCGTTCATGGCCGTTCGGATCACCGGGCGCCATAAGGTCGTCGTCGCGACCGAGGTCGACTTTACCTACCGCCGCACCCTTCGCACGTACGGGCGCGGGCCCGAGCTCGAGATCGTCGAGGTGCCGACGGCGAAGCTCGCGTCGTCCGCCGAAGGCGCGGCGTGTCTCATCGTCCAGCACCCAGACGCGTTCGGCTCGCTCGTCGACGTCCGTCAGATCGCGGAGGCGGCGCATGCCGCGGGCGCGCTCTGCGTGCAGGTCACCGAGCCGCACGCGAACGCGCTGCTCGAGCCGCCGGGCGCGCTCGGCGTCGACATCGCCGTCGGTGAAGGCCAGCCCCTCGGCATCACGATGTCCTACGGCGGTCCGCATCTCGGGATCTTCGCCTGCCGCGAGTCGCTCGTGCGCCAGATGCCCGGCCGCATCGCGGGGCAGACCGTCGACGCGAACGGCACGCGCGGGTTCGTGAACACGCTCCAGACGCGCGAGCAGCACATCCGTCGCGAGAAGGCGACGAGCAACATCTGCACCAACGAGGCGCTCGCGGCGATCACGGCGGCGGTGTATCTCTCGCTCCTCGGTCCAGAGGGTCTCCGCGCCGCCGCACGGACGGGGGTCGCGCGCGCGCACGCGCTCGCGAAGCGTCTCGCCGCGCTCCCGGGCTGCTCGATCGCCAACGACGGGCCGTTCTTCGATCGCTTCACGCTGCGCACCGAGATGGGCGGATGGGATCTCCGGAACGCGCTCATCGCGCGCGGGATCCAGGTCGAAGCGACCGCGTCGCACTATGTCCACGGCCGCCGCGAGGGCCGCGACGACGTGATCGTGCAGTGCACAGAGCTCACGACCGAAGCGGATGCGGACGCGCTCGTCGACGCCGTCGCGCAGCTCACGCGTTCGAGTGAGACGGTGGCGGCGCGATGACGATCCGCACGCAGGTGATCCCCGACGTCGGCGCGAAGACGCCGGTGCCCGCGCTCGAACCGCTGCTCTTCGAGCTCGCGCGTCCCGGGCGGCACGGCCGGCACGTGGTCTCTGACGACGCGGTCGACATCCCGGCCGCGTTCCAGCGCACGACACCGCTGCGCCTTCCGGAGCTGACCGAGCCGCAGGTCGTGCGCCACTACACGCACCTCGCGCAGCTGAACTATTCGGTCGATACCGGGATGTATCCGCTCGGCTCCTGCACGATGAAGTACAACCCGAAGGTGAACGACCGTGTCGCGTCGCTCTTCGCCGACCTGCATCCGCGGCAGTCATATCGCACGACGCAGGGCGTTCTCGCGCTCGCGTTCGAGCTCGAGCAGATGCTCGCGAAGATCACCGGGATGGATTTCGTGAGCCTGCAGCCGCAGGCCGGCGCACAGTCGGAGTTCACCTCGCTGCTGGTGTTCAAGGCGTACCACGCGAAGCGGGGCGAGGCCGCGACGCGGCGGCGGATCATCGTCCCCGACTCGGCGCACGGCACGAACCCCGCTTCCGCGGCCATGTGCGGCTACCAGGTGACGACCGTGAAGAGCGATGCGCGCGGCAACGTCGATCTCGATGCGCTCAAGGCCGCGCTCGGACCGGACGTCGCCGGATTCATGCTCACGAACCCGAACACGCTCGGTCTCTTCGAAGAGCGCGTGCGCGAGGTGTGCGACGCGGTGCACGCGGCGGGCGCGCTCGTGTACGGCGACGGCGCGAACATGAACGCGCTCCTCGGCGTCGCGCGGCCCGGCGACCTCGGCTTCGACTGTGTGCACATCAACGTCCACAAGACGTTCTCGACTCCTCACGGCGCCGGCGGCCCGGGCGCGGGTCCGCTCTGCGTAAAAGCGCACCTCCGTCCGTTCCTGCCGAAGCCCTGGATCGTGCGGGAGGCCGACGGCTCGTATCACTACGACACGGCGCGGGAGGACCGCGAGCCTGCCGGGCTCGGCGACTCGATCGGCACGATCAAGCAGCGCCTTGGGAACTTCGGCGTCCTCGTGCGCGCCTATACCTATATGAAGACCCTGGGCGAAGAGGGGATGGTGGAGACGGGGCGCGACGCGATCCTCGCCGCCAACTACCTCCTCGCCCTGCTCCGTCCCGCGTATGACCTCGCGTACGACCGGCCGCCGATGCACGAGTTCGTCCTCAGCGCCACGAAGCAGAAGAAGCAGGGCGCGTCCGCGCTGGACGTCTCGAAGGCGCTGCTCGACGAGGGATTCCACTCGCCGACGGTGTACTTCCCCCTCATCGTTGCGGAGGCGATGATGATCGAGCCGACCGAGACGGAGCCCATGGAGACGCTCGACGCGTTCGCGGCCGCGATGCTGCGCATCGCCGAGCGCGTGAAGACGGATCCCGCCTCGGTACGCGACGCGCCACGGCATGCGCCGCTCCGCCGCCTCGACGAGGTGGCCGCCGCGCGCAAGCCGGTCCTTCGCTTCAAGGCGGACGCGTGACCATCGCCGCACCACGTCTCGCCGTCGCGATGGTGCGCCCGCCGCAGGCGCTGGTGAACCGCGGGTTCACCGATCTTCGTGCCGAGCCCGACGAGGATTCCGAACGCGTCGATCAGGCGCATTACGGCGAGCGCCTCACGCTGCTCACGCGGGACGACGATTGGTTCTACGCGCAAGGTCCGGATCACTACTTCGGCTGGGTGCAGGCCGATCATCTCGATGAGGTCGGCGCGCCCGAGCGCCGCATCGTCGGCGTCGTCGTTGCGGACGTGCGTTCCGCGCCGACGGACGCGGCGCCGATCATCGACCGGCTGCCCGTCGCCGCGCCGCTCGCGATCCAGGAGCGGCAGGGCGAGTGGCTCCGCATCAGCTACGACGGCTGGGTCGCCTTCCGCGACACCGTCGACATCGCGCAGCTCGCGTCACGCTTCCCCGTACCGGCGGATCTGCTGCGTACGGCGGAGTGCTTCCTCGGCGTTCCGTATCTCTGGGGCGGCACGACCGCGGACGGGATCGACTGTTCCGGGTTCACACAGCTCGTGTACCGTTTGAATGGGGTGGGTCTCGATCGTGACGCCGACCAGCAGGCGACGGAAGGCCGATCCGTGAACGCGGCGCGTCCCGGTGATTTGTTCTTCTTCGGCGACGAGCGCGTCACCCACACCGCGATCGCGACCGGCGAGCGCGAGTTCCTCCACGCGCCGCAGACGGATGCCGTCGTCGAGCGCGCGACCTTGACACCGGCTCGCAATCTGCGCGCGATCCGTCGCTACCTTCCGGACGAGACATGACCGAGCAGTCCGCGAAGCGGCCGGCACCGAGCGAGGAGCGCCGCACCGATCGCGAGCTCGTCTACGCGGCACGCGATGGCGACATGCTGGCGTTCGACGCTCTGTTCTACCGCTATCGCGACGGGATCTACCGCCTCGGTCTCGCGATCACCAAGGACCCTTCGCACGCGGAGGAGATCGCGGTCGACACGTTCAGCCGCGCCTACCGGGCGCTCGCGCGCCTCGAGCCTGAGGGATCGCTGCGGCCGTGGCTCTACCGGGTCGCCGTCAACCTCTCCTACAACCGTCGTCCACGCAAGGGCGTGATCCTCAGCCCACTCGAGGATTCGGCGAACGACACCTTCCAAAGCGAGGAGCGCTCGCCCTCGGTGCTGGCCGAGCAGGCCGAGCTGCGGCGCATCGTGCTCGCGGCGGTCGACACGCTGGGGCCCAAGCACCGGATCGTCGTGGTGCTCCACTACATGAACGGCCTGAACCTCGCGGAGATCGCCCAGGTGGTGGACTGCCCCATCGGCACCGTCAAATCTCGCCTCCACTACGCCCTGCGTCGCCTCCGAGCGCATCTTTCGGCACATCCGGAGTTCGGTATCGAACCAATGACCCTGCTGATGCCTAGTTCAAGGCGGATGGTCGCCCCGGCCGTCGAGCCGCTTCCCGGCGAACCGCAATGAGGTTGTTCCCCGTGGCATGTCGCGCCGCTGAACAGAAGATGGCGGACCTCTTCACCGGGGAGCTGCATATCCGCGAGCGGCTCGAGCTCGAGGCGCACGCCGACAGCTGCGCCCGCTGCGACGCCGCGCTGCGTGACCTCTCGACGATCTCCGTAGCGCTCGATCGCGCCTACGCGCCGCTGCGGCAGCGCGGCACGCTCCTGTCGCCCGCACGCGTGCGGCTCGCCGCGCGCGTCGAGCCACGGCCCGTCGCGACGTGGTGGCGCGTCGGATTCGTCGGCCGCCTGTCCGAGGCCACGATGGCCCTCGGCTTCGCGGCGCTCGTCCTCGGTGGTTCGCTCGATATCGCCGTGAAGCCCGACGCGATCCCAGCCGCGTCGGCACCGTCGGTGATCAAGGACTACATGCGCACGCAGCCGCCGTACGAAGAGACCGCGTACCTGCGCTGGCTCCGCTTCCAGCTGCGCGCGATCGGTTCCGCCTCGGTCCCGGCGGTGCGCTACCCGGCCGGTGGCCAGTACGACGTCGAGCAGGTCACGATCGAAGACGACTGGCTCAACACCGCCGGCCCTCGCTAGCCGGAGGGCCGCCACGGCGTCCCGCCCGGCGCGCGCCGTCTTCCTTTCGCTCCTCGTCGCGCTCGCTCCGTTCGTCGCCGCCTGCGCCCCGACCGTGCCGACGCGCCGCGACGTCGTCCTTGGCATCGCAGGCGAGCCGCATGCGATCCTGAGCGACGAGCCGAGCGCGCAGATCCTCCAGGCAGCGGTCACCGAGTCACTCGTGCGGCGCGACCCGGATGGCGGTTTCGTCGCACGCCTCGCGACCGAGACCCCGACCATCGCGAACGGCGGCGTGCGGATCGTGACCGACGAGGCGACGCCGGGCGGACGTCTCGTTGCGACGTTCGAGCTTCGTTCCGACGCGCGCTGGCAGGACGGCGAGCCGATCACCGCGGACGACGTCCGCTTCGCGTTCGACGACGATCGCGCCGCGCCGCAGGCGACCGCGCGCCGCTGGATGGCCGATCGCGTCGAGCGCGTCGAGCGCGTCGACGATCGCACGGTGCGCTTCACGTATCGCGCGGGAGAGCGCTGGGACCTGTATCCGCTCGTCGCGCGCGTGCTGCCCGCGCACGTCCTCGCGAGCGCGTCCGCGGAGAAGCGTGCGCAGTACATGCGCGAGCCGATGCATGCCGGGCCATTCGCCGTCGCGGCGTGGATCCCGGGATTCGGCATGACCCTGAGCGCCTTCCCACGCTACGTGGGCGGCGCGCCCAGCCTCGGGCGGATCGAGGTCCGGTTCTACGGCGACCGCGGCGCCGTCGTCGACGCGCTGCGACGCGGCGAGGTGGACGTTGCCGGCGCGCCCGCGGTCGAGGCCGACCTCACGCGCACGCTGGACCGATTCGCCGACGGGCCGCGACTCCAGGCGCTCTACAAAGCCGCGAACGCGATCGAGATGCTGCGCTTCGGCACGAGGAACACCGTGTTCACCGATCTCCGCGTGCGCCAGGCCGTGGAGCTTGCGCTCGATCGGCGCGCTCTGGTCGAGACGATCTTCGCCGGGCGCGCTCGCGTGCCGCGCTCGTACCTCGTCCCGCCACTTTGGGCGGCGACGGAGCCGCTCGACGCGCCACGGCTCGATCGCGAGGCCGCGCGCGGGCTCCTCGCCTCCGCCGGCTGGAGTGCCGGACGCCTGGGCATCCTCGAACGAGGCGCGGAGCGCATGACGGTCACGCTGCAGGTCGCGAACGGTTCGCAGGCGCGCGTCGATGCGGGCCGGCGTCTCGCGGGCGATCTCGCCTCTATCGGCATCGCCGCGACGGTGCTCGAGCGATCTCCCGCGGACGTGCTCGAGGCGGTGAGCCGCGGCGACTTCGACCTCGCGCTCGTGCGGGAGCGCACCGATGATCCACAGCTCGCCTCGGACCGTTACCGGGGCCTCGCGGGACCGTGGTTCGACGTGTTGCTCGCCGCCGCCGCGGCCGCGCCGGAGCGAGTCGACAAGCGCACGCTCTATGCCGAAATGCAGCGCATCTGGGCCGAGTTCTTGCCCGGCGTACCGCTCTACCAAGAGCTCCTGGTCGACGTCGCGCCGCGCAATCTCGAGGGGATCCAGCCCTCTCCCAACGGCGATCCGCTCACCTGGAACGCGAGCGACTGGCGTTTCACCCCGGGAGCCAACTGAACCGCGTCCCATATGCATGGGTATGGGCCCTTAGATGGGGTTCCGTATGTCCGGATGCGCGCCGTTTGTTGTTTGACGCGCTGAGGGACCGGGTCCCAGAATGGCCATGTCCGCTCGTACGTTTGGCCGCGAGAACTGCGTGCGGGTACCCATGGCACAACAGGAGGAGGAGCGCATGACCAAACGCCGCACAGGCATCTGGTCCGTATCCGCACTGCTCGCGATCGCGTCGCTACTCATTGGCGCGTGCTCGCAGGCACCGACCGGACAAACGACCACGACAGGTGGTAGTACCGCGCCAGGCGCCGCCGACCCGAATGGCACGCTGACGCTCAACATGGGCAGCGAGCCCGACACGATCGACCCCCAGAAGTCGTCGTTCGTGAACGAGATCGCGCAGGCTTCGTTCGTGTTCGAGGGTCTCATGTCCTTCGACACCAAGACAAGCAAGCCCGTCCCGGCGGCGGCCGCAGCGGCACCCAAGCTGTCGGCTGACGGCCTCAAGTACACCTACACGCTGAAGGACGGACTCAAGTACTCGGATGGCTCACCGCTGACCGCCAAGAACTTCGAGTACGCGTTCCTGCGTGGCTGCGACCCGGCGGCCGCCGGCGACTACGCCTTCGTCTTCTACATCATCGTGGGCTGCGAGGCCTACAACGGGATGGACACCAAGAAGGCGACACCGGCAGAGCTTGCCGCGGCGCGTGCCAAGGTCGGAGTGAAGGCGACGAGCGACAAGGACATCGAGTTCACGCTCACCGACCCGGCTCCGTACTTCGTCCCGATCACCGCCCTGTGGCAGGGCTGGCCGGTCCGTGAGTCGGATGTCACCAAGGGCGGCGACAAGTGGACCGAGCCCGCGACGTACATCGGCAACGGCCCCTACAAGCTGACCGAGTGGAAGCACAACGAGAAGATGGTCTACGAGCGGAACGACAACTATCGCAAGAAGATGCAGGTCAAGACCATCACCAAGGTCATGATCAGCGAGTCCGCCGTTGCGTTCGCGGCGTACCGCAACAACGAGCTGGACATCACCGGCGTCGGCCCGACCGACCTGCGCACAGTTGAGGGCGACGCAGAGCTGAAGGCACAGGTCCTCGACGTTGGCGGATCGTGCGCCTTCTACTACGGCTTCAACGTTCGCCGTCCACCGTTCGACGACGTGAATATCCGTATCGCGTTCTCCAAGTCGTTCGACCGCGCTGCGTTCGTGAAGGATGTCCAGCAGGGCATCGGCAAGGCCGCCGACGGTGGCTTCATTCCGCCGGGCTTCCCTGGCTACGACAATTCCGATGACACGCAGAAGTACGACGTCGCTGCGGCGAAGGCCGCGCTTGACAAGGCGAGCCCGGCCTCGAAGGCTGGCCTCACCGGCCTCAAGTACACCTTCTCCTCCAGCGCGACGAACAAGGCACGCGCCGAGTGGGCGCAGGGCCAGTGGAAGACCAACCTCGGCATCACAGTTGAGCTCGACCCGGTCCAGAGCACGGCCTACACCGCGCTCTTCAAGAAGGGCCAGGACGCGCCACAGCTGTTCTTCCTCGGCTGGTGCGCGGACTTCCCAGACCAGCAGAACTGGCACTCGACCGTGTGGGCCACCGGCGGCGTGAGCGCCGCGCGGACCGGCTACTCGAGCAAATCCTTCGACGACCTCACCAAGGCCGCCGACAAGGAACCCGACGCAGCCAAGCGTGACGCGACGTACAACCAGGCCGGAAAGCAGCTGAGCAAGGACGCTCCTGCGGCCTGGGTGTTCTACGACCAGAGCAAGTACCTCATCAAGCCGTGGCTCAAGGGCATCACCGCGAATCCGATCGACTACGGCATCCCGGGGTTCTTCTCGTTCGACCAGATCTTCGTCGCGAAGCACTAAGCCTCGCTGACGTAGCGAATGAAGAGGGCCGGCCGAAAGGCCGGCCCTCTCTCTTGCCCAGACCCGCGGTCTGCTCTGGCGTCAGCGGGCACATCGCTCTCTCGAAACGGGCCCGCTCCGCTCGCTCCTGTGCCGTCGCGCTATACCGCGGTCTCGACTCTCGTTCGCGATGCGCCCGCTGACTCGCAGCAACTCGTCGCGCCAGCTGCGGCTCGATGCGCTGCGGCGAGCTGTCGTGTCGCAGCTCTTTCGGCTCCGGCGGCGTGTGAAGGGTAATTAAAGGATGAACGCGGTGTGACTGTTACGCGGTATACACTTCGAAAAAGTGCTCAAGTACACGATCCGGCGCCTCCTTTTGATGATTCCGACGTTGTTTTTCGTCGCGCTCATCACGTTCGTGCTCGCGAAAGCGGCACCGGGATCACCGTTCGACAAGAACCCCGACAAGCCCCCGAAGCAGGAGATCGTCGATCGCTGGAACAAGTTCTACGGGCTCGATAAGCCGGTGCCGGAGCAGTTCGTGATGTACCTGAGCAACGTCGCGCACCTGGACTTCGGGACCAGCATCCGGCGGCAACGGCCCGTTTCCGAGATCCTGGGGCAGGGCTTCCCCGTCACAGCGCAGCTCGGCATCCAGGCCCTCACCCTCGCGCTTGCCGTCGCCCTGCCGCTCGGTGTCATAAGTGCGCTCAAACAGAACACAATGGTCGACTACGGAAGTCTGTTCTTCGCCACCGTCGGGACGACGATCCCGTCGTTCGTGATGGCGATCTTCTTCATCTACATCTTCGGGCTCGGCCTGCATCTCTTCCCGATCACGGGGTGGGGCACGCCGCAGCACATGGTGATGCCGACGGTCATTCTGGCACTGGGCGCCGCGGCGTTCCTCGCTCGCATCACCCGCGCGTCGATGCTCGAGGCCATCCGCCAGGATTACGTGCGGACGGCGCGGAGCAAGGGCCTGCGTGAGCAGGTGGTCATCGTCGGTCACGTGCTCAAGAACGCGATGATCCCGGTCGCGACCGTCGTCGGTCCCGCGGCCGCCGGCCTGATCACAGGCTCGTTCATCATCGAGACGTTCTTCTCCGTACCGGGCATCGGCCGCGAGTACGTGCTCAGCATCACCGCACTCGATTACCCCGTGATCATGGCGACGACGCTGCTCTACGCGTTCTTCATCGTGGTCGCGAACCTCTCGGTGGATCTCGTGTACGGGATGCTCGACCCTCGCATCAAGGTAGCCAAATAGTGGCCACCGCCAGCGCCACTCAGGAGCGTGCCGCCGAGCTCAACGTCCTCGCCCGCAAGCAGCGCTCGCTCTGGGGAGACGCGCTCTATCGGCTCTTCCGGAACAAAGCCGCCGTCGCCGGTCTCATCGTCATCGGCTCGGCGTTCCTCATCGCGATCCTGGCGCCAGTCATCGCGCCGTACAACCCGATCGAGATACCGAAGAACCCGGCCAGCCAGATGCAGCCACTCTGGACCGGCTCCAAGTACACCGACGCGCGCTACCTACTGGGGACCGACTTCCTCGGACGCGACATCGTGAGCCGGCTCATCTTTGCCTCGCGGATCAGCATGGTCGTCGGCTTCGTTCCGACGGCCATCGTGTTCGGTCTCGGGGTCACGGTCGGCATGACGGCGGGCTTCTTCGGTGGTTGGCTCGATCAGCTCCTGATGCGCTTCACCGACATCATCTATGCGTTCCCGGACTTCCTGTTCCTTCTGATCATCGTGGCGTCGTTCCGCGCCAGCCCGTTCGGCAAGCTGCTGGACGGTCTGATGCTGATCTTCGTGGCGATCGCGATCGTCGGCTGGGTCGGCGTCGCGCGGTTGACGCGCGGGCAGGTGCTCGCGCTCAAGGAGCGCGAGTTCGTGGAGGCCGCGCGCTCCGTAGGCGCCACACCGGGCAGGATCATGACGAAGCACCTCCTCCCCAACGCGCTGGCGCCGCTCATCGTGACCGCGGCGTTTGCCGTTCCCAACGCCATCCTCGGCGAGGCGACGTTGTCGTTCCTCGGCGTTGGGATCATTCCGCCTACACCGTCATGGGGACAGATGATCAACGAGGGCTTTCCGCTGTTCTCGGCGAACCCGTGGGCCGTGCTGCTGCCGGCCATTTGCATCTCGATCGTCATGCTCGCGTTCACGTTCGTGGGGGACGGGCTGCGCGACGCACTGGACCCGCGGATGAAGACCTGAGATAGACTCCGCCGACGTTGGCTGACCTTCTCGAGGTCACAGACCTCCACACACAGTTCTTCACGCGTGACGGCGTCGTCCGCGCCGTCGACGGCGTGACGTTCCAGGTCGCCGCCGGCGAGACGCTCGGCATCGTGGGCGAGTCAGGTTGCGGGAAGTCCGTGACCGCGCTGTCGCTCATGCGGCTCATCCCGCAGCCGCCGGGCAAGATCGTTTCGGGTTCGATCATGTTCGACGGCCAGGACATCCTGAAGATGGACGACGACGATGTCCGCGGCATCCGGGGCCACGCCATCGCGATGATCTTTCAGGACCCGATGACGAGCCTGAACCCGGTCCTCACCATCAGCCGCCAGATCTCAGAGGCCCTCGAGCTTCACCTCAAGATGGACAAGAGCGAGGCGCGCAAGCGGACCATCGAGCTGCTCGAGCTCGTGCAGATCCCGAGCGCGAAGAAGCGCGTCGACGACTACCCGCACCAATTCTCCGGCGGTATGCGCCAGCGCGTGATGATCGCGATGGCCCTCTCGTGCAACCCCAAGCTGATCCTCGCCGACGAGCCAACGACCGCTTTGGATGTGACAATTCAGGCGCAGATCCTCGATCTGCTGAAGAACCTGGCGCGTGAGTTCCGCACGGCGTTCATCCTCATCACGCACGACCTGGGTGTCGTCGCGGGGATGACGCAGCGCATCAACGTGATGTACGCGGGCCGGATCGTCGAGAAGGCGGACACGGTCGAGCTCTTCGCGAACCCCAAAATGCCGTACACCTGGGGTCTCCTCCGCTCGATCCCGCGCCTCGACGAATCGCGCAAGGCCAAGCTCGTGCCGATCGAAGGACTGCCGCCGGACCTGATCGCCCCACCGCCGGGGTGCAAGTTCGAGCCGCGGTGCCAGTACCGCCGTGACGTGTGCCACGAGAAGGAACCGGAGCTGAAGCACGTCCCGAACTCCAAGTCCGATCACGAGGCGCGGTGCTGGGGTACGCAGGACGGTGGCTGGCTCGTCGACACCGACTGGAAACGTGAGATAGGCGACACGCGACTCCTCGAGGCGATCAAGCAGGAGACCGCGTCCGTGACCGCGACCGAAACGCCGGGGGAGTGACGAGATGGCTGTGACGACGAACATCACGCCGCCGAAGGACGAATTCATCCAGCGCAGCCGCTCGACCGCGACGGCGGACAGCGGAAAGAACCTCCTCACGGTGCAGGCGCTCAAGATGCACTTCCCGCTGACGCAGGGGATCATCTTCCAGCGCCAGGTCGGTGCGGTGCGCGCCGTCGACGGGATCGACTTCTTCGTCGAGCGTGGCGAGACGCTCGGTCTTGTGGGCGAGTCTGGCTGCGGCAAGTCGACGACCGGCCGCGCGATCCTCCAGCTCTACAAGCCGACGTCGGGATCGGTGAAGTTCGATGGCACCGAGCTCACGACGCTTCCCGGCGAAAAGATGCGCCGCATGCGCCGCCGGATGCAGATGATCTTCCAGGACCCCTACGCGTCGCTCAACCCGCGCATGACCGTCGGCAACATCATCGGCGAGCCGCTCGAGGTGCATAACCTCGCGAAGGGCCGTGCGAAGACCGAGCGCGTTCAGGAGCTTCTGAAGATCGTCGGCCTCAACCCGTACTTCACGAACCGGTATCCGCACGAGTTCTCGGGTGGCCAGCGTCAGCGCATCGGTGTCGCGCGCGCCCTCGCGGTCGAGCCTGACTTCATCGTTGCCGACGAGCCGATCTCCGCACTGGACGTTTCCATTCAAGCGCAGGTCATCAACCTGCTCGAAGAGCTGCAGGATCGCTTCAAGCTGACGTACCTCTTCATCGCGCACGACCTTTCGGTGGTGCGCCACATCAGCGACCGCGTCGCGGTGATGTATCTCGGAAAGATCGTCGAGCTCGCCGATCGCATCGACCTCTACGAGCACCCGCTCCACCCGTACAGCCAGGCGCTGCTCTCGGCCGTGCCGATCCCCGATCCGCAGGTCGAACAGAAGCGCAAACGCATCATCCTGACCGGTGACGTGCCCTCGCCCGTGAACCCGCCCTCGGGCTGCCGCTTCCACACCCGGTGCTGGAAGGCGCAGGCGATCTGCTCCGAGGTGGACCCCGAGTTCATCGAGCACGCGCCGCGTCACTGGGCGGCCTGCCACTTCCCGGGGGCGTAACCCTTACCTGGAGCCAGCGGGCACGCCGCTCGCTCGAAAACGGGCCGGCTCCGCCCGCCTGCGTACGTCCCGCGGATATCGCCGTCTCGACTCTCGCTCGCGGCGTGCCCGCTGTCTCCTGTCGCGCAGTCCTCTAGTTCGCGACGCGCCCGCTGTCTCTTGCCTGCCTCGGTGAAGCCCTCTCGTTCGCCGCGCGCCCACCGCGCCCGGGTCTCCAGGAGTGAACGTCGGACGGTCCCCGTCCGTATAGACGGCGGGTGGCGCAAAAGGTCGCCCCGATAGACACTGGCACCGATCACGGCTGGGTAGCACAAGGAACAAGAGGGGGATACATGACAAGAAAGCAGCGCACCGCACGGGTCCTCATCGCGGGATTGGCGGCGACGATGCTCGTTGCCACGGCCTGCACACCGGCCGGCCCGATCACCTCGCCATCCTCGACGCCCGCGGCGACCGATCAGATCCAGCAGGGCGGCCGGGTGATCGAGGGCTGGGCGACCGACCTCGCGACGATCCAGCCGGTCCTAACTGCGGACACCACGTCGCAGCGGGCGTATCAGTTGATCTACGACAACATCATCCAGCAAGACCCGAAGACCGGTGAGCCGAAGGCGAGGATGGCGACGTACAGCATCTCGAACGACGGCCTCACCTACACCTTCGAGATGAACGCCAAGGCGAACTGGTCCGATGGCAAGCCGGTCATCGCGCAGGACTGGCTGACCGGTCTTCAGGGAGTCGCCAAGTCCGCGAAGACCGTTCGCAAATCGACCTTCCAAGACATCCAGGGCTTCAATGACTACTGCGTCGCCGCGTCGGGAACGCAGTGCAAGCCGACCGCGTCGGCGGCATCGATCAGCGGCGTCACGATCGATCCGGCCAATCCTAAGAAGTGGTCGGTGAAGATGGCGAAGGTGTCTTGCCCGGCCATCCTCGATCTCAACGGCTACACGATCCCGACCCAGGTCTTCGGCAAGTACCTCACCGCGACGTCCAAGCCCGAGGACTTCGACAACGCGCCGGAGAACACGAACCCGACCGTATCCAGCGGCCCGTTCAAGTTCAAGGAATGGCGCAAAGGCGACCAGGCGATCTTCTCCAGGAACGAGACCTACTGGCAGGGCGCGCCCAACGTCGACGAGTACGTGATGAAGGTCGTCGCGAACACGGCGGCGATCACCAACGGCCTCAAGACCGGTGAGATCACGTTCGGCACGATCATCGCCCGTGACCTCGCCGACATGCAGACCGTGGACACGGTCAAGATCACGAAGTACTCGAACCTCGGTTACACCTTCATCGGGTGGAACACCCTGAGCCCGACGGCGACCGGCCTCGCGGACAAGCGCGTCCGGCAGGCGCTCGCCTACGGCATCGATATGGAAGCAGTGATCAAGGCGGTCGTCTTCGGTGAGGCCGTACCCCACTACGCGGACATGGTTCCGGTGCAGTGGTCATACCCGAGCAGCGCCCTCGAGCCCTACAAATACGACAAGGCCAAGGCGCTTCAGCTTCTGAAGGACGCCGGCTGGGTCGCGGGATCGGACGGCATCCTCGCCAAGGACGGCAAGAAGTTCAGCCTCACGATCTCGACGAACTCGGGTAACCAGGAGCGCGAGACGCTGGCCCAGGTCGCTGCCGACCAGTACAAGCAGCTCGGCATCGACGCGAAGGCGCGTCCGGAAGCGTTCCAGGGTCTCGTGACCAAGCTGACCACCGGCGACCAGACGCTCGAGGCGACGATCATCGGTTGGAGCCTCGGCGGCGATCCGGATCCGTACGGACGCTGGCACTCCGCCAACATCCCCGACCCCGCGAAGAAAACGGAGGGCTTCGCGTTCACAGGCTTCAGGGACGCGGCGCTGGACAAGGCCATCGAGCAGGGGCGCAACCCATCAGATGGCAACTGCTCGACAGCGGCGCGCAAGGCGAACTACGAGACCTTCAACAAGATCCTGAACGAGAACCAGCCGTACAACTTCGGCTACGTCAACAACACGCTGGCCGTCTCGCAGAAGTCCCTGCAGAACTTCAACCCCGCCCCGTACCAGACCCTGTACAACGTCCACGAGTGGTGGGTCAAGAAGTAGCGACGTAGTTTTGGTGGGGCGCCCGCGGGGGCGCCCCACCGCGCGGAGGAGCGCTTGCGCAACTTCATCCTGCGTCGGCTGGTCTACGCGATCCCCACCCTGATCGGCATCTCGATCATCACGTTCGTGATCGTGCGGATGGCCCCGGGCGACCCGATCCGGTTTTTCACGTTCGGACAGCGCGACATCACTGGCGAGGATCTCGACCGTCTGCGTCACTTGTATGGCCTCGACAAGCCGCTGCCGCTGCAGTACGTGGACTGGATGCTTGCGCTGGTGCAGCTCAACTTCGGCCAGTCCTTCATCTATCACCAGGACGCGCTCCAGCTCCTCCTCACACGCGTGCCCAACACGCTTCAGCTCGCGATCGTGGCGCTCGCGCTGCAGCTCCTCATTGGAGTCCCGCTCGGCGTTCTCGCCGCGCTCAAGCGCGGCAGCTGGATCGATGGAGCGATCCGCGTGTTCGGCGTAGCGGGCCACGCCCTCCCGCAGTTCTGGCTGGGCCTCGTGCTCATCATCGTGTTCGCGGTGTCGCTCCGGCTGCTGCCCAGCCAGGGAATGCTCACCGTCGGCAAAGATTTCTGGGACATCCCCGACCGGATCAAGCACATACTTCTGCCCGCGTTCGTGTTGTCGCTGACCGGGATCGCCAACTACTCGCGGATCCTGCGCACCGAGACGCTCGACGTTCTCGGCCAGGATTTCGTCCGGACCGCTCACGCGAAGGGTCTGCACGAGCGGACGGTCGTCTTCGTGCACGCGCTCCGCAACGCGCTCATTCCGGTCGTCACCGCGCTCGGTGGCATCCTGGCCGGTTTGGTGGGCGGCGCGCTCGTCGTAGAGCAGGTGTTCTCGTGGCCGGGCGTCGGCCAGTTCACGTTCCAGGCCGCGATCGCGAAGGACTATCCGATCGTGCAGGCGGCGACGATGTTCGTGAGCGTGCTCCTCGTGATCAGCTATCTGCTGCGGGATATCGCATACGCGCTGGTCGATCCGCGGATCAAGACCGGGTAGTGGCGACCAGCACCGCGACGGTCCGGGTGACCTCGGCGGCCGAGGCCATCTTGCTGCGGCCGCCGCGAAGCCTGTGGTCCAACGCCTGGTACAAGCTTCGACACGACCGGTTGACGATGCTCGCTTTCGGAGTTCTGATCCTGTTCGCGCTTCTCGCCGCCGGCGCGGATCTGTTCGCGCAGAACATCTTCCACTACACGTTCGAGAAGCAGGACCTGCTCAACACCTACCAAAAGCCGACGCTCGACCCGCCCGCGTTCCTGCTCGGCTCGGACGAGATCGGCCGCAGCCAGGTCGTCCGGCTCTTGTACGGCGGGCGCGTGTCGCTCATGGTCGGTTTCGTCGCCGCGCTGGTGAATCTCACCGTGGGCGTTGCGGTCGGCGTCACGGCGGGCTACATGCGGGGCCGGGTCGACGACCTCTTCACCTGGTTCGTCACGACCCTGAACTCGATCCCGACGATCTTCCTGCTGCTGATCTTCGCGGCGATCTGGGAACCGGGACCTGGGCAGCTCACGGTCGTCATCGGGCTGTTGTTCTGGACCGGGATCTCACTGTTCTGCCGCGGTCAGACGTTCGCGCTCCGCGAGCGCGAGTTCGTCGTTGCGGCGAAGACGATCGGGGCTAGGGACGCCCGGATCATGTTCAGACACATCCTCCCCAACATCCTGCCACTCATCTTCGTGCTGGCCGCGATCGACATCGGCGCGATCATCCTCACCGAGTCCGCGCTCTCGTATCTCGGCCTCGGTATCCTCCCGCCCACGCCGTCCTGGGGAAATCTCCTTACGAACGCGACGACGTACTTCGTCCGCGCGTGGTGGCTCGTCGTGTCGCCGGGCGTGATGATCTTCCTCACTGTCCTCTGCCTCTACTTGATCGGCGACGGGCTGCGCGACGCGCTCGACCCGCGCCTCAAGGCGGAGACGTGATCCACTAGGAGGCGGCCATGCTGGTGCGCCTCGCGCTCGCCGCGGCGATCCTCGCTCTGTCGGCGTGTCAGGTCGCCCCGGTGCCAGCCGTCCCGACGCCGACCCCGACACCGGCTGGCAGCGCGGACGTTGGCGGAACCTTCCGTGTCGCGCTGACCGCCGACCCGACGACGCTCGACCCCTGGAACGCGAACGACGCGAACACGCTCCTCGTGACGCGGCAGATCTTCGAGACGCTCGTGGACTACGACCCGGGCGGCTTCAAGATCGTGCCGAAGCTCGCGGAGAGCTGGTCGGTGTCGTCCGACGGCCGGTCCTGGACGTTCGCGCTGCGCCGCGGCGTGAAGTTCCACGATGGGACCGACCTCGATGCCGCCGCGGTCGTCCTCAACTTCGACCGGGCGCGCCTCGTGGCGCATCCCTTGCGTGGCGCGGCGGGCGCCGATCGGTATCGCACGTATGCGGCGCTGCTCGAAGGATTCGACGATGCATCGGTGATCTCTCGCGTCGAGGCGAAGGACAGCACCACCGTGGTCATCACGACGCGACTACCGTTCGGGCCGCTGCTCGCCGACCTCGCGATGCCGAGCTTCGCCATCGTGAGCCCGAAGTCGATGCGGGACGATCCCGCGCGCTGGTCGACGTCCGCCTCATCGGGCGCGGCCGGTACGGGAGCGTTCGTGTTCCGGCCCGGCGCGTGGCAGCCGGATCAGCAGATCGCATTCGAGCGGAACGCCACGTACTGGGCGAAGGATCGCGACGCCGTCGCGCTGCCGTACCTCGACCGTCTGGTGCTGCGCGTGATCAGAGACGAGGCCGCGCGCATCACAGAGATGCGGTCCGGCGGCCTCGACGCGGTCCGCGACGTGACAGCCGCGTCCCTCTCGACGGTGAAGGCCGACCCGAACCTGCAGCTGTTGCCGCGGCCCGCGTTCAACGTGGCGTACCTCGGCATCGCCGCCGCCGCGCCATTCGACAGGGTCGACGTCCGCCGTGCCGTCGCGACGGCCATTGACAGGTCGCTTCCGGTGACCACGCTCTACGGCGGCGCGGGAAGGCCCGCGTCGCAGCTGCTCGCGCCGGGCATGCTCGGTTACGACGACAGCGTCGTCGAGTTCTACCGCTACGACACCGCCGGGGCGAAGCGTCTGTTGGCGGACGCCGGCGTCCCGAGCGGCTTCGCCACCGAGCTCTGGTACCCGCCCGCGTGGCGTGCGCAGTACCCAGACCCAAAGCGTGTCGCCGAGAGCGTCGCCGCGGATCTCGCGAAGATCGGGGTCGTGGCGACGCTGCGCACGGAGGATGCGGCGACGTACCGCGCCGATGCGAGCGCCGCCCGGCTTCCGCTCTGGATCGGCGACGCGGTCGGCGCCAGCGCGGATCCCGACTCATTCTTCTCCGACGGCGCCGCGTGGGCCGGCGACGTCGTGCGCGAGCTGGTGCGCCGCGCGCGCTACGAGGCTGACGCAAGCAAACGGACCGAGCTCTACAAGCAGGCGTCGAAGCTCATCCAGCAGGACGCGTCGCGGATCCCGCTGGTGTACGCCGACACGCTGGTCGCGGCGACGAAGAAGGTGCACGGCCTCGTGCCGCACCCGATCGGCGTCGAGGCGTACAGCCCAGTCTGGCTCGGGAAGTGACGAGCGCGACACTTCCCGCCGTCGCGCCTGCTCTAGGCTGAGATCGATGATGGGTATGGGCGGTCCGGGCGGGATGCACGTCTTCATGTGGGGTCCCGGCGGCCGCGGTGAGGGAAAGCGGCCATCGCTTTCGATGTACCGGCGACTGCTCCGGTACGTCGGCCCGTACAAATGGAACCTCGTCTTCGCCGCAGTGCTCCTGGTCGTCTCCACCGCGCTCGGCCTCATCTGGCCACAGGTCGTCCAGCGCGTGATCGATCTCGGGCTCCGCGACGCCGGATTCCTCGACCTCCTGATCCTGGGCCTGATCGTCGTGCTCCTCGTGCGCGCGGTCATCGATGGCCTGCGCCAATTCGTGATGGCCTACACCGGCGAGAAGGTGATCCTCGACCTCCGCATGGCGATCGTCCGTCACATGCAGTCGCTCTCGCTGTCCTTCTTCAACCGCCGCAAGACCGGCGAGCTCATGTCGCACGTGACCAGCGACGCGACGCTCGTGCACGGCGTCATCACGCAGACCATCATTCAGGTCCTGGGGCAGGTCCTCACCCTCGTCGGCGGCGTGGTCGTGATCTTCCTGATGAACTGGCGGCTGGCGCTGCTCACGCTCGTCGTGGCGCCGCCGATCGCGATCCTTGGGCAGCGCATGGGCCGGCGGATCCGGGACATCTCGCGCGAGGCGCAGGACGCCCAGGGCGAAGCGGTCGGTGTGCTGCAGGAGGCGATCGCCGAGGTGCGAGTCGTCCAGGCCTTCACGCGCGAGGAATACGAGGCCGCGCGGTTCCACGAGAAGCTGTTGTTCACGTTCAACAAGACGATCGAGCGGGCGCGGATCGGCGCGACGATGTTCCCGATCATCGGTTTCCTCGGCTCCATGTCGGCGATCGTCGTCCTCTGGTACGGCGGTCGCGAGGTCGCGAGTGGCGAGATGACCGCCGGCATGCTCGTCGCGTTCCTGCTGTACATCAACATGGTCGCGGGCCCGGTCGGACAGCTCGCCAGCCAGTGGACGCAGGTGCAGCAGGCCTTCGGCGCCGCGGATCGGATCTTCGCGTTGCTCGACACCACGCCCGAGATCCAGGACCGGCCGGACGCTGCGGCCCTGCCGCCGGTGCGTGGGGAGATCCGGTTCGAGGAAGTCGGCTTCCGCTACGGGGCCGCGACTGAGCCGATCGTCCTCGACGGTGTCACGACGACGTTCCAGCCCGGCGAGACGACCGCGCTCGTGGGACCGTCCGGGGCGGGGAAGACGACCCTGGTGAACCTCGTCGGCCGCTTTTACGACCCGGTGAGCGGACGGATCGTCGTCGACGGCCACGACCTGCGTGACGTGACGATCCGCTCGCTGCGCGAGCAGATCGCCGTCGTGCCGCAGGAGCCGATCCTCTTCGCCGACACGATCAAGGAGAACATCCGCTACGGCCGTCTCGAGGCCACCGATGCCGAGATCGACGAGGCCGCGCGTTCGGCCAACGCGACCGAGTTCATCGCGCGTCTCCCGAACGGTCTTGCGACGATCGTCGGCGAGCGCGGCGTGCGCCTCTCGGTCGGCCAGCGGCAGCGCGTCGCGATCGCGCGTGCGCTGCTGCGGAACGCGCCGATCCTTCTTCTCGACGAGGCGACGTCGTCGCTGGACAACGAGAGCGAGTATCTCGTGCAGCAGGCGCTCGACCGGCTCATGCGTGGGCGCACCACGATCGTGATCGCGCACCGCCTCTCGACGGTCGAGCGCGCGGACCGCATCCTCGTGCTCGACCACGGACGCATCGTCGAGGAGGGCACGCACAGCGAGCTCCTCGCCCTGGGCGGCTTGTACCACCGCCTCTACACACGCCGCTTCGTCGACGTGGATGCGGTCCGCCCGGCGGAGGCGAGCGCACCGGCCGCGATCATCGCCGGGATGCCGGTCGGCGGCGAACCGCGGCGCCTGCGAGTCGTCCGCTAGCTCACTTCACCGTGACCGTGCCGCGCATCGAGTTGTGGATGCTGCAGAAGAACTCGTAGGTGCCGGCGTCGGTGAACGTGAAGGCGAATGTCTTCCCGGGTTCCACCCGCTGATCGAACTTCCCGGTCGGCGTGCCCGGCACGCCGCTCGTGATGGTGTGCGTGGTGCCGTCGTCGTTCGACCAGGTGATCGTCGCGCCTTTCGCGACGCTGGGCTGGCTCGGGTTGAACGCGAAGCCCTTGATCGAGATCTGCGTGCCGGCGACCGCGGGCGCGGTCGCCGGCGTCGACGCGCATCCAACGGCCAGGACGCCGAGCAGCAGCGCGACGCCGAGCAGCCTCGCCAGGTATCGCACGTTGTCCTCCGACTATTTCACCGTGATGGTGGCAACCATACGCGGATGCACACTGCAGAAGTAGGCGAAGGTGCCGGCTTCATTGAACGTGAAGCTGAATGTGCTGGCTGCCTGGATACGACCGCTGTTGACCCGGCCGTCTCCTGTCGAGAGGCTCGGGCTGGGAGTCGGAGACGCTCCGCTGGGGAGTGGGGGCGCGCTCGGTGGCGGCGTACCCGTCGTGACGGTGTGGTTCACCGCGTCCTCATTCGTCCACGTCACCGTCGTGCCCCTTACCACCTCGACCGTGGCTGGGTTGAACGCGAAGCTCTTGATGCTGATGGCGACTGGTTTCGGCGATGCGGTCGGGCTCGGGCTCGGGCTCGGGCTTGCGCTCGGCGCGGATGACGCGCTCGAGCATCCAACGAACGCGACCACGGCGATCAGACCCAGACCGACCACGCGTATGGCAAGACGCATCACGACCTCCGACCGTGTGGTTTTCTCTCCATACGCGCGAGACCGCTCGAGAGATGAGTGAGCTGGACATTCAGAACAGGTCGGGGCGCAGCAGAGGCGCGCACGCCATCGCGACGAGATCGGCGAATGCATCCGTTCTGGACACGAAGCCTTCGGTCAGTAGACCCACCGCGCCGGCGTGCTGCTTGGATGCCTGAACGGCGAAGAGATCATCGATCACCGTCCCGAGCTCGTCGCCGGACGCAAGACGTTCTGCGACCGCGGTCGGCAGCCGCATGCGCAGACCGCTTGCATCGCCGGTGCGTCCCTCGCGGGTGACGACCGCGACCCAAGACACCAACCAAACGACGGGCGGCTCGTGCTCCACACCGCCCTCGAGCCCGAAGGCCAGGTCCGCCGCGGTCGCCTCGAGCGCTGCGCGCGCCCGGTTGCGTGCGCCCTGCCGGGTCGCGTGGTCGCCCACTGGCTGATCTGGGATGCCGCTGGGCACATCCACGGCTTCGAGCGCGCAGCCAGGCGCCAGACGCGCCAGGACACGCCTCACGGCCTCGATCTTGGCGGGGTTTCGCGAGCCGACCGCGGCGCGCGCGTACGAAAGCGGCATCTGGGGCGGCGATGCTAGGCCGAAAACGGCTGGCGGTAGCCTCGTCCAGGGCCTAGAATTCCGACTGTAGTGCTCGGAAATCCACAGACCGCCTTCCATGTCTCGACGCGCGGCGAATACGGCATGCGCCTGATGGTCGACCTCGCGCGCCACTGGCAGCACGGCACCGTTTCGCTCCACGCGGTCGCATCGCGCGAGGATCTGCCCGAGGCGTATCTCGAGCAGCTCGTTGCGGTGCTGCGCAAGGCGGGTCTCGTGCATGGCAAGCGCGGCGCCGGGGGCGGCTACACGCTCGCGCGCGATCCGGCTGCCATCACCGCGGGCGACATCGTGCGCGCGCTGGAAGGTCCGATCGAGCCGCAGATCTGCACCGCCGAAGGCGACCCGGTCCTCAACTGCATCCGCGAACAGGACTGCGGAACGCGAGCGGTGTGGGTGAAGCTGCAATCGACCATCGCGCAAGCGCTCGATGGCATGACACTCGCCGACCTCGCGAAGGAGAAGGTCACCGTTGCCTGAGCTCGTCATCAAAGACCTGCACGTGACCGTGGAGGGCAAGGAGATCCTGAAGGGGATCGACCTCGTCGTCCGCAGCGGGGAAGTGCACGCGATCATGGGTCCGAATGGCTCGGGGAAGAGCACGCTCGCGCTCACGGTGATGGGCCACCCGCGCTACAAGGTCACGCGCGGTGAGATCACGTACGGCGGCCGCGACGTGATCAAGATGGCCGTCGACGAGCGCGCCCGCGCCGGCCTCTTCCTCGCGTTCCAGTATCCGGCCGCGATCCCTGGCGTCTCGGTCGCGAACTTCCTGCGCACCGCGATCAACGCACGGCGCGCGGAGCCCGGCGTCACCGCGGGCACCGCGGCCGAGGCGCGGAAGAACGACATGCCGATCCCGCAGTTCGTGAAGCTCCTCAAGGAGAAGATGGAGCTCCTCCAGATCGACGACTCGTACAAATCGCGCTCCGTGAACGACGGCTTCTCCGGAGGCGAGAAGAAACGCCTCGAGACGCTGCAGATGCACATGTTCGGACCCACGCTCGCCCTCATGGACGAGACCGACTCCGGTCTGGACATCGACGCGCTGCAGATCGTCGCACACGCCATCGAGGCGCTGCGCGGACCAGAGGTCGGCATCGTGCTCATCACGCATTACGAGCGCATCCTCAGGTTCGTGCAACCGGACTTCGTCCACGTCCTCATCGACGGGCGCGTCGTGCGTACCGGTGGACGCGAGCTTGCCGCCGAGCTGGAAGCGAAGGGCTACGACTTCGTGCGCGAAGAGCTGTACGCGGGGAGGGCCTGAGCATGGCAGTCACGGTCAAGACGGGCAGCGACGTTCGCTCGCCGCTCGACGTCGCGCGGATCCGGGCCGACTTCCCGATCCTGTCGCGCACCGTCAACGGCAAGCCCGTTGTGTACCTGGACAACGCCGCGACGAGCCAGAAGCCGCGTCAGGTCATCGACGCGATGCGCGTGGTCTTCGAGGAGCACAACGCGAACATCCACCGGGGCGTGTACGAGTTCAGCGAGACGACGACCGCCGCGTTCGAGGGTGCCCGCGCGAAGGTCGCGCGCTTCATCGGTGCGCGTGATGACCGCGAGGTGATCTTCGTGCGGAACGCGACCGAGGGCGTGAACCTCGTCGCCTACACCTGGGGCCGGGAGAACATCAGATCCGGCGACCGCATCATCTCGACCGTCCTAGAGCATCATTCCGATTTCGTTCCGTGGCAGCAGCTCGCGAAGGATGTCGGCGCGGAGATCGTGATGATCGACGTCGACGATGAGGGGCGGCTGCGACGGGACCAGCTCTCGGCGGAGCTGAAGAAGGGCGCGAAGCTCCTCGCCATCACGCATACCTCGAACGGCCTGGGCACCGTCAACCCGGTGAAGGAGATCGTCGCCGAGGCGCGCGCCGCCGGCGCGACCGTCCTCGTCGACGCGGCGCAGGCCGTGCCACACACGCCGGTCGATGTGACCGACCTCGATTGCGACTTCCTCGTCTTCAGCGGCCACAAGATGCTCGCGCCGCCCGGCTCGGGTGGAGTGTGGGGGCGCATCGGGCTTCTCGAGCGTATGCGTCCGTTCCTCTTTGGCGGCGACATGATCAGCCGCGTCACCGTCGAGAAGACCGAGTGGAACGAGCTGCCGTGGAAATTCGAGGCCGGAACGTCGTCCTACGTCGACGCGATCGGGCTCGGTGCCGCGGTGGACTACCTGGAGGCCGTCGGCGTCGCGAAGATCCACGAGCACGAGGTGTCCCTTGTCGCGTATCTGCTGCCGCGTCTCTCGGAGATCTCGGGCGTCGAGATCTACGGGCCAAAGAGCCTCGACGACCGCGTCGGCGTGGTGTCCTTCAACATCGGGGGCATCCACCCGCACGATGTCGCGACGATCTTCGACCGCGAGGGCGTGTGCGTGCGCGCGGGCCATCACTGCAACCAGCTGCTCATGACGCGCCTGGGTGTCGCCGCGACGACGCGCGCGTCCTTCTACCTCTACAACACGACCGACGAGTGCGACGCGCTGCTCGCCGCAATAGACAAGGCGAAGAAAGTGTTCAAGGTATAGACGATGGACGACATGTACCGCGACTACATCCTTGATCACTACAAGAATCCGCGGAACCAGGGCGAGCTGGCCGGAGCCACGAACACGTACAGCGACTCGAATCCACTGTGCGGCGACGAGCTGACCATGACGCTGCGGATCGATGACGACCGTGTCGCGGATGTACGCTTCAGTGGCAAGGGCTGCGCGATCTCGCAGGCGTCGGCGTCCATCCTCACCGAGGAGATCAAGGGCAAGACGCTCGATGAGATCAAGGCCATCGACCGCGATCACATCCTGGAGAACCTCGGGATCCCGATCAGCCCGGCGCGCATCAAGTGCGCGCTACTGAGCCTCAAGACACTCAAGGGCGCTGCGTGGGGCCTGCCGGCATGGCCCGACGAGGAAGCGCGCGCGGCCGGACAGGGGAGATAGCAATGACCGTCGACGTTCGCAAAGAGCTTCCGGACAACTACAAGTTCGGCTGGGAAGACAAGGACGCCGTCTACCGCAACGTCAAGAAGAAGGGACTCTCGGAAGACGTCGTCCACGAGATCAGCCAGGACTACAAGCACGAGCCCGACTGGATGTACCAGCGGCGGCTGAAGGCGCTGAAGCACTATCGCACGCGCACGATGCCGACCTGGGGCGCGGATCTCTCGGGCATCGACTTCGAGGACATCTACTACTACCTGAAGGCCTCGGACAAATCGGCGAAGGATTGGAAGGACGTCCCCGACTACATCCGACGGACATTCGACAAGCTCGGCATCCCGGAAGCGGAACAGAAGTACCTCGCGGGCGTCGGATCCCAATATGATTCCGAGAGCGTTTACCACAATATTCGCAAGGATCTCGAGAAGCTCGGCGTCATCTTCATGGACACCGACACCGCGCTGAAGGAACACGAGGACATCGTGAAGCAGTACTTCGGCACGGTGATCCCTGCCAATGACAACAAGCTCGCTGCGCTGAACACCGCGGTGTGGTCGGGCGGGTCGTTCGTATGGGTCCCACCGGGAGTCGAGGTCACGATGCCGCTGCAGGCGTACTTCCGCATCAATAGTGAGAACGCGGGCCAGTTCGAGCGCACGCTCATCATCGCCGAGCCCGGTTCGAAGGTGCATTACGTCGAGGGGTGCACGGCACCTGTATTCACGACGAACACGCTTCACAGCGCCGTCGTCGAGATCATCGTCAAGGAAGGCGCCGACGTCCGGTACACCACGATCCAGAACTGGAGCCACAACGTCTACAACCTCGTGACCAAGCGCGCCGTCGTCCAGAAGGGCGGCCGCATGAGCTGGATCGACGCGAACCTCGGCAGCAAGGTCACGATGAAGTACCCGAGCGTGTACCTCACCGGCGAGGGCGCGCACGGCGAGGTGCTGTCGGTCGCCTTCGCCGGAGACGGTCAGCATCAGGACGCCGGCGCGAAGATGATCCACGCCGCGCCGAACACCACCTCGATCATCACGAGCAAGGGCATCAGCAAGGGCAGCGGCATCCAGAGCTACCGCGGTCTGGTGAAGATCTACGCGGGCTCGCACGGCGCGAAGAGCACCGTGCGCTGCGATGCGCTCATGTTGGACGACACCGCCCGGAGCTCGACCTACCCGTACATGGAGATCGACGAGGACGACGTGACCATCGGCCACGAGGCCTCTGTCTCGAAGGTCGGCGAAGAACAGCTCTTTTACCTCATGAGCCGCGGGCTCTCCGAGAACGACGCGACCGCGATGGTCGTGAACGGCTTCATCGAGCCGATCGTGAAGACGCTCCCGATGGATTACGCGATCGAGATGAACCGACTCATCCAGCTGCAGATGGCCGGAGCGATCGGCTGACCATCGCTCCAGTCGCCGCGACGCCATTGCCGCTCGACCGCGTAACGGTCGAGCGGCTCAGTGTTGGGCGTGGCGAGCCCGGCTGGCTGCTCGAGGACCGGATCGCCGCGCTGGGGCGTTTCGCGGAGGCCGAGTTCCCGACCGGGCAGGAAGAGGAGTGGCGGCGCTTCCCACTCAAGGAATTACCGCGGGTGAACGTCGCCGAGCTGCTCGACGTGGCGCACCCACCGAGCGAGTACGGCTCGGTGCCGCTCGATGCCTCGCGCAAGGGACTGGTGTTCGACCGCTGGACCTCCGCGGTGCGCGACCATCCCGATCTCGTGCGCCGCTGGCTCCCCGACGGGGGTGGCATGCCGAGCCACGCCGCCTTCCGTGCCTGGGCGGGCGCGCTCTACGGGCACGGCAGCACGTTCCTGTACGTCCCCGCGGGTCTGCACGTCGAGCTGCCACTCGAGGTGCACAAGCGCTGGGCGGCGGGCACCTCGCCGATCGTCTTCCGCACGTTGGTCGTTGCCGAAGAAGGCTCGTCGGTCACGCTCCTCGAGGAGCTCTCGTCCGAAGGTGGTGGCTCCGGCCGCGTCGCGGTGCCGTCGGTCGAGGTCCGTGCCGGGCCCGGCGCGATCGTCCGTTACGTCGGCATCCAGCGCTATAGCGACGACGTGTGGGACATCGGGCAGCAGCGCAACATCTCCGAGCGCGACAGCTTCCTCGCGAACTTCAACGTCCTCGTCGGGAGCAAGCGCACCAAGCTCGGCGTCGAGTCCGACATCCGCGGCAACGGCGCGGTGGTGAAGCTCTACGGTCTGGTCGCCGGGGGCGACCATCAGCGCATCGACGTGAACTCGTTCCAGCGCGTCGACGGCAAGGCGTCGACGAGCGATCTGCTCTACCTGTCGGCTCTGTATGAGGCGGCGCACGCGATCTTCTACGGCGTGATCCGCGTCGAGCCCACCTCGAGCGCCACCGGGTCGTACCAGGAATGCCGAAACATGCTGCTTTCCGACAAGGCCGGCGCCGATCCGATCCCCGTGCTCGAGATCCTCACCAACGACGTCGTGCGGTGCGGCCACGGCGCGACGGCGGGACGCATCGACGACACCGAGCTCTTCTACATCATGTCGCGCGGCCTCGACCGTTCGACCGCCGAGCAAATGCTGGTGCGCGGATTCTTCCAACGCGTCGTGAACGACATCCCGGACGTGCAGATCCGCACCCGCGTCACCGACGCGCTCGCGCCGCGCATCGGTCGCATCGCCGAGGTCGAGGGAGCGGCGGCGTGAGCCGTTTCGTGGGCGTCGCCAATACCGGCGACATTCCGCCGGGCGAAGTCGCGGTGGTCGAGGCAGACGGCCGGAGCCTCTGCGTCGGGCACTGCGAGGATGGCACCTGGGGCGCGATCGACAACGTCTGCACTCACGACGGCGGCGTGCTCGGCGAGGGTGAGCTCGAAGATTGTCTGGTGGAGTGCCCGCGCCACGGCGCGCGATTCGACCTTTTGACCGGGGAAGTGAAAGCGCTTCCCGCCGTCTTCCCGGTGAACGCATATCCGGTGCGTGTCGTCGACGGTCGCGTCGAAGTCGATCTCGGAGTTCCGACGAAAGAGCTCGAGATCGGCTAGCGGTACCGCCAGAGCGCCGCGGATCGCCAGCGGGGGCATCGCTCTCTCGAAAACGGGCCCGCTCCGCTGCTCTCCGATCCATCAGCCTCATACCGCGGTCTCGACTCTCGTTCGCGATGCCCCCGCTGGCGACCCGCAGCAGGATCCGCGGCGCTCTCGCGTCTTCTTCGCTGGCATCCGTCGTGCTCCTCCAGATCTCATCTGGATTAGGAGGTTCACATGGAAGACAGCAAGATCGTCGAGAAGAAGATCGAGGTCGAGCGCGAGACTGTGTCGCGCCCGAAGACCAGCCCGAAGACAACGAACATCAACATCAGCCCCAACGGCAGCACGCAGGTCCAGGAAGAGACCGAGATCGTCGACGACCCCGTGGGGTCGACGATCATCCGACAGGAAGAGACCGTCGAGAAGCACCAGCGCTAGAAGCGCGGCCCTTCCGGCGCGATTATCCTCAGCGCGAACACGCGCCGGGAGGGCCGTCTTGATCAGCAGCGCCGCTCGCGACCGCATCAAGCTCGCCATTGACCAGCTCGAGGAAGGGTTCCATCGCCACGACGAGCGGTCGAATCAGGACACCAACGAGTCGTACGAGGCCGCACTGCAGCGCGGCAAGGCGATGGGGTACCAGGAAGCCGCTCACCTCGTGAAGTCCGCGCTCCACGACATCGACGTCAAGAGTCTCTAAGCCGCGATGATCACAGCGGTCGTGCTCATCACCGCCGAGCGCGGCGCTCTTCCGAAGATCGGCGAGGATCTCGCTGCGATCCCCGGCGTATCCGAGGTGTACTCGGTGACCGGCGAGATCGACTTCGTCGCGATGGTCCGTGCGCGCGAGCACGAGGAGCTCGCGGACATCGTGACTCGGCGCATCGCGCAGGTGCCGGGCGTCGCGCGGACCCACACCCATGTTGCGTTCCGGGCGTACTCGCGCCTCGATCTCGAGAGCGTCTTCGGCCTTGGGGGTCCGCGTTAGCCCGGGTTGACAGCCGGGCGGTTTGCGATTAAGCCTAGCGGCGCTAGGTATGTGGCCGTGAAGGGGGAGATCCTCCGGGGGCATCTGGACATGCTGTTGCTGGCCGCGCTTGCGCGGGGGCCGGCCCATGGCTATGCCGTTATCGACCTAGTGAACGCCGACAGCGGCGGCGTCTTCGATCTTCAGCAGGGGACCGTCTACCCGATCCTCCATCGGCTCGAGCAGGAGAATCTGATCAAGAGCCGCTGGGTCACGCATGCCGGGCGACAGCGGCGGGAATACGAGATCACCGGCGACGGCCGTGATCGGCTGGACGATGCTCGCGCGGACTGGAAGCGCTTCTCGCGCGGGGTCCGGGGCGTGATCGGCGAGGCGACATGACGGTGACCACTCCCGTCCTGCGGGACTACCTGGCGAAGCTCGAGAGCGAGCTGCCGTTCGGGAAGAAAGAGAAGCGCGAGATCCTGCTCGAGGCGGAGGACCATCTCATCGAAGACGCGGCACGCGATGAGGCAAAGGGCATGGGCGTCGACGAAGCGGAGCGTCGTGCCACCCGGCGTTTCGGCGACCCGCAGGTTCTGGCGCGCCGCTTTGCTGAGGAGCGCGCGCCGGCGATCGAGCTGCGTGGCGTTACGAAGCGGTTCCTCACGCCAGCCGGAACCGCGTATACGGCGCTGCGCGACCTGAACCTGAGCGTGCACGTCGGCGAGTTCTGCGCGATCGTCGGTCCGACCGGCTGCGGAAAGTCCACGACGCTCGCCCTGATCTCGGGCCTCGAGCCGCCGAGCGAGGGGGAGGTGCTCGTCGACGCCGAGCCGGTCACGGGCGTGAGCAAGGCCGTCGGGTACGTGTTCCAGGTCGACGCGGTGTTCCCCTGGAAGAACGTCCTCGACAACGTCGCGACGGGTCCACGCCTGCGCGGCGTCGAGCGCAGTGAGGCCAACCGACTGGCGCGCGACTGGATCTCCCGCGTCGGCCTCGCCGGGTTCGAGCGCTACTACCCGCATCAGCTGTCTGGCGGCATGAGGAAGCGCGCGGCCCTCGCGCAGACGCTGATCAACGAGCCGCGCATCCTGCTGATGGACGAGCCGTTCAGCGCGCTCGACGTGCAGACGCGGACGCTGATGGAGAACGAGCTGCTGCAGCTGTGGTCTGCGACCCGGTCGTCGGTCGTGTTCGTCACGCACGACCTCGAGGAAGCGATCTCCCTCGCCGACCGCGTCGTCGTGATCACCGCGGGCCCCGGCACGGTCAAGGGCGTCTATCACGTCGACCTGCCGCGGCCGCGCAACGTCAGCGAGATCCGCTTCCACCCCGAGTTCGCCCGGATCTACCAGGAGATCTGGAACGATCTCAGAGACGAGGTGCTCGTGAGCTATGAGCGTTCTAAGCGCGTCGGCTCGTAGCCCCTTCGTCGGTCCCGAGCCGACGAGCGGCGATCGCGCGCGCGCGCAGGCGCGAACGCGACGCCGGCTGCTCGTCAACGGTCTGCGCGTCGCCGTCGCGGTGGTGGTGCTCGGTCTCTGGGAGCTTGGTACGTCGCAGGGTGAGGCCGGCCCGCTCGACCCCTTCTTCTACGGAAGGCCGTCAGGCATCGCCTCACAGCTCTGGACGTGGATCCAGAACGGCACGGCGCAGGGACCTCTCTGGTTGCAGGTCGCGACGACGCTCGAGGAGGCCGCGCTCGGGTTCCTCATCGGTGTCGGCCTCGGCATCGTCTTCGGAGCCGCCCTCGGCCGTATCCGCCTGCTGGCGGACGTGTTCGCTCCCTACATCAAGGCCCTGAACGCAATGCCCCGCGTGGTGCTCGGGTCGATCTTCATCATCACCATCGGCTACGGCATCTGGTCAAAGGTGGCGCTCGCCGTGGTGCTCGTCTTCTTCGTGGTCTTCTTCAACGCGTTCCAGGGCGTGCGTGAGGTTGACCGAGTACTCCTGGCCAACGCGCGCATCCTCGGCGCCAGCGAGCGGCAACTCGCGACGCATGTCATCTTCCCGTCCGCGCTGTCGTGGATCCTCGCGAGCCTGCACACCAGCTTCGGCTTCGCGCTCGTCGGCGCCGTGGTGGGTGAGTACCTCGGGGCGATCCACGGCATCGGGATCGTCATCGCCACCGCGCAGGCCACGTTCAACCCCAATGGGGTGTTCGCAGCGATGCTCATCCTTGCCCTTGTCGCGGTCACCGCCGAGTTCGGGATGACCTGGCTAGAGAACCGTCTCATCAAGTGGCGTCCGAACGCCGTCGCCGAGATCCAGCACATCTAGAGAGAGAACAGGAGGATCCCATGCGTCGAACCTTCGCAACCCTCGGTCTCATCGCCACCGTCGTCATCGCCGCCTGTGGTGGAGCGGCCACCCCAAGTCCGAGCGCCAACCCAGGCGCGACCGTCGCGGCGAGCGCGGCGGCCACGCTCGAGCCGTTCAGCCTCACGATCATGGTCGGCGGGCTGAACAAGCAGATCTACCTGCCGAACAAGCTCACCGAGGCTCTCGGGTACTTCCAAGAGCAGAACCTCACGGTGACCCTGATCGACGAGCCTTCGGGAAAGGACTCGACCACCGCGCTCATCGCGAACGAGGTCGAGGGCGCCTCAGGCTCGTATGACCACACGATCGACGTGCAGGGGCTCGGGAAGAATCTCGTCGAAGTCGTCCAGCTGCTCCGCGCGCCTGGGGAGGCCGAGATGGTCGCGACGGCCAAGGCGGGCGAGATCAAATCCGCCGCCGACTTCAAGGGCCGCAAGCTCGGCGTCACCTCGATCGGATCGGGCACGCACGGCCTCACGCAGTACCTCGCGGTGAAGAACGGCATCGCGACCGATCAATTCACCCCGATCGCCGTCGGGGCCGGCGATACGTTCATCGCCGCGATCAAGCAGGGCACGATCGACGCCGGCATGACCACCGAGCCGACGATCTCCCGGCTGCTGAAGACCGGCGACGCCAAGGTGCTCATCGACCTCCGCACGCCGGACGGCACGCGCGCCGCCCTGGGCGGCGACTACCCGTTCATTTCCATCTACATGCGGTCGGACTGGGTCGCGAGCCACAAGCCGGTCGTGCAGCGTCTCGTGAACGCCTATGTGAAGACGCTGAAATGGATCGCAAGCCACACGCCGCAGGAGATCGCGGACAAGCTCCCCGCGGACTACTACGCCGGCGACAAGGATCTGTACCTGAGCGCGCTGACCGGCAGCATGCCGATGTTCAGCCCCGACGGGAAGATGCCCGCCGGTGCACCGGACTTCGTGCTAAAGGTGCTCCAGACCTACAACAAGAACGTCCAGGGCAAGACGATCGACGTCTCGAAGACGTTCACCAATGAGTTCGCCGACGCGGCGAAGTGATCTAGCTCTGTAGCGACGCGGAGGAATGACCGGCGAGCGCCCGCTGGTCGTTCCCTCGCGCGCACTAAACTCGGTGTGATGCAGGCCGTGGTCATGGCCGGCGGCGAGGGGAGCCGCCTGCGGCCCCTGACGATCAATCGGCCCAAGCCGATGGTGTCGATCGTCAACAAGCCATGCCTCGGGCACATCTTCGACCTCATCCAGCGCCACGGCATCAACGAGGCTTTCGTGACGCTGCAGTACCTCGCGTCGCAGATCCAGGACAGCTTCGGCGACGGCGGCGCGATCGGGATGCGCCTCAAGTACAGCGTCGAGGAGTCGCCGCTCGGGACCGGCGGCTCCGTTCGCCAGATCGGCGACGCGCTCGACGACACCTTCATCGTGATCTCCGGCGACGCGCTCACCGACATCGATCTCTCGAAGGTCATCGCGTTCCATCGCGAGCGCAAGGCCGCGGTCACGCTCACGCTCTATCACGTCGCGAACCCGCTGGAGTACGGCGTCGTGATCACCGGCGAGGACGGGCGCATCTCGAAGTTCCTCGAGAAGCCGTCGTGGGGCGAGGTGTTCTCCGACACCATCAACACCGGCATCTATGTGATCGAGCCGCGCGTGCTCGAGCGCTACAAGCCCGGCGAAGCGTTCGACTTCAGCAAGGATCTCTTCCCGGCGCTCCTCGCTGAGGGCGAGCCGCTCTATGGCTACGTCGCCTCCGGCTACTGGACCGACGTCGGCTCGATCCCCGAGTACGCGCGCGCGAACGCGGATCTACTCCAAGGCCGGCTGACGGCGGCGCCGCTCGGCCGCGAGCTCCTACCCGGCGTCTTCACGAGCGGCGACGTCGAGATCGACGAGTCCGCGAGGATCACCGGCCCGGTGTACCTCGGGAATGGCGTGAAGGTCGGTCCTCATGTCGAGCTCATCGGCCCCACCGTGCTCCGCGACTACGTGACCGTCGACGTCGGCGCGGTCGTCGACCGGTCGATCGTATGGCGCAACAGCTACATCGGCGAGCGCGCGGAGCTGCACGGGACGATCGTTGGGCGGCAGTGTGCGCTGAAGTCGCGCGTGACGCTCGAAGAGGGCAGCGTCATCGGCGACCACTGCATCGTGAACGACAATGCCCGCGTCCGCAGCCAGGTGAAGATCTGGCCCGACAAGCAGATCGAGAGCGGCGCGGTGGTGGGCGCGAGCCTCATCTGGGGCTCCCAGGGGCGGCGTGCGCTGTTCGGGCGATTCGGGGTCACCGGCCTCGTGAACATCGACCTCACACCGGAGTTCTGCGCGCGTCTCGGCGCGGCGTACGCCTCGACGCTGCCCGAGGGGACCACGGTCACGATGAACCGCGACCAGCACCGCTCCAGCCGCATGCTGAAGCGCGCGCTCATGGGCGGCATCGTCTCCGCGGGCATCCACGTCGCCGACCTCCTTCAGGCGCCGCTCCCGATCGGACGGTTCCACACGCGTCGTCTCGGCGCGGGCGGCGGCGTACACGTTCGCGTCTCGCCGTTCGACGTTCGCGTGTGCGACGTGAAGTTCTTCGATCGCCAGGCCCTCGACATGGACAAGGCGCAGGAGCGCAAGGTGGAGACGGTGTTCTTCCGCGAGGACATCCGCCGCGTCGGATACGCGGACGTCGGCCGGATCTTCGAGTCCGAGCGTGTCGGTGAGGCATATAGCGAGGCGTTCCTCGCGGAGATCACCCATCGCGCCGAGATCGATGAGCGCAAGTTCAAGATCGTCGTGAACTATTCGCACGGCACGGCCGCTCAGTTCCTCCCGCCGCTGCTGAACACGCTCGGGATCGAGCTCATCGCGATCAACGGGGTCGTGTCCGAGAACGTTGGCTCTCGCTCCTTCGACGAGTTCCAGACCGAGCGTCGCGAGCTCGCGGCCATCGTCGCCGCGCTCAGCGCGTCCGCCGGCGTGATCATCGATGCCGGCGGCGAGAAGGTCTTCTTCGTGGACGACAAAGGCCGGACCATCAACGACATGCATTTCCTGGCCGCGTTCGTCGCGCTGTCGGCGCGCGTCACGCCGGGCGTCGTGGCGGTGCCGGTCTACGCGCCCTCGGCCATCGAGAGCGCCGTCGAGAAAGTCGGCGGCAAGGTGCAGCGCGTGCGTGCCTCGGCGGAGGCGCAGATGAATCTCGCGGCGCGCGAGCACCCGCTCCTCGTCGGCGATGGGGTGGGCGGCTTCATCTTCGCCCGCTTCCATCCGTCGTACGACGGGCTGTTCGCGACGGTCCGGCTCCTTGAGCTCCTCGCGGTGACCGGCAAGACGCTGTCGGAGGTCATGGACGAAACACCGCCGGCGAATGTCGCGCGGCTGCAGGTGCCGTGCGAGTGGGATCGAAAGGGTCGCGTGATGCGCATCCTCGCGCAGGATCCGCGCACCGAGCACACGCGACAGATCGACGGCGTGAAGCACCAGAACGACGGAGAATGGGTGCTCGTGCTGCCCGACGGCGATCGCCCGCTGTTCAACGTCTACGCCGAGGCCAAGGACGAGGCGCGTGCCTGGTCGCTCGCGCAGGAGTACGCCGACCGCCTCGAGCAGCTGCGGGCCGAGGCTTGACCGTCCGCGTCGCGATCGCGCAGTGCGCTCCGGCACTTGGCGCCTTCAAGCGGAACGTCGCGATGCACGAGGAATGGATCGGCCGCGCGCAGAGCGCTCGCGCGCGCCTGGTGGTGTTCCCCGAGCTGTCGCTCACCGGCTACTACCTGAAGGACCTCGCCGGCGACATCGCTTGCGCCGCGGATGACGAGCGCCTGAAGCCGATCGCCGACGCGTCCCGTCGCATCGATGTGTGCGCTGGCTTCGTCGAGCGCGCGCCCGATGCGCGGCTGCACATCGCGCAGGGCTACTGGTCCGGCGGCCGCCTGGTGCACGTGCACCGCAAGGTCTATCTCCCGACGTACGGCATCTTCGACGACGGCCGCTACTTCGGACCGGGCGAGCGCTTCGAGGTGTTCGAGAGCGCCGTCGGGTCCACCGGTATCGCGATCTGCGAGGACCTCTGGCACGTCTCGGTGCCGTACGTGTACGCCGCGACCGGCGCGACGGTCGTGCTGTCGCCGGCGTCGAGCCCTGGGCGCGGCGTCGCCGAGGGCGGCGACCTCGGCACCGCGGAGTCCTGCCGGCTGATGGACCGCTTCTACGCGGCCTACCTGACGCTCTACGTGATCTTCGTGAACCGCGTCGGGCACGAGGACGGCATCGCGTTCTGGGGCGGCTCCGAGGTCGTCGCGCCGGACGGAACCGTCGTCGCCCGCGCACCGGAGTTCGAGGAGCACCTGCTCCTCGCGGAGATCGACACCGATCTCGTGGCGCGCGAGCGCGACCGCAACCCGCTCATCCGCGACGAGCGGCCCGACCTCGTGGAGAGCCACCTCGCTCGCCGCACCGGGCTCGTTCGCCGGTCCGACGTCGCCGTGGAGCGGTCGTGAGCGTCGCCGAGCGTATCGGCGCGATCCGGCCGGACCCGAGCGATCCGTCGCCGCTGCGCATCGACGAGGCGCTGGTGCGGAGGATGCTCGTCGCGTTCCTCCGCGAGGAGACAAAGAAATCCGGCCATCGGCGCGTGGTCGTGGCCGTCTCCGGTGGTGTCGACAGCGCCGCGGTGGCTGCTCTCGCCGCGGAGACCTTCGGTCCGAAGAACGTCACTGCGCTGTTCCTGCCGTACCGGACGTCGGATCCTCTGTCACGCGAGCACGCTCGCCTCGCCGCCAAGACCTTCGGCCTGGTGCTCGAGGAGATCGACATCACGTCACAGGTCGATGCGTACCTCGGACGCCTCGGCGACGTCGACCGCGTGCGGCGCGGCAACAAGATGGCCCGCGAGCGCAAGTCGATCGAATACGACCGCGCTTGGCCGGATGGCCTCGTGCTGGGGACGAGCAACAAGACCGAGCTGCTGCTGGGTTATGGCACGCGGCACGGCGACATGGCCTGCGACCTCAATCCTGTCGGCGATCTCTACAAGACGCAGCTGCGCGAGCTCTCGGTGATCCTGGGTGTGCCTGACGTCATCGTGCGCAAGGCTCCGAGCGCGGACCTCTGGGAGGGTCAGACCGACGAGGGCGAGCTGGGATTCACCTACGCGCAGGCGGACCTCATCCTCTATCACCTCGTCGATCGCCGCCTGCGTCCATCCGAGCTGATCGCCGCCGGTTTCGATTCCGCCCTCGTCAACAACATCCGCGAGCGCGTGCGTCGAAGCCACTACAAGCGCGTGATGCCGCTCATCGCCAAGGTCAGTCTCCGCACGGTCGGCCATGACTTTCTCTATCCGCGCGACTGGGAAGCGGACTGAGCACGTCGTCCAGCGGCGCGGGGCCGACCGAAACCCTCTCTACGCGCGAAACCCCGTCCCTCGTCGGGACGGGGACCCCTCGCGCGCGGGGGCCCTCGGTCGGCCCCGCGCCTGACACCTCCGAAGCTCCGCCCCTACGTCTCGCGCTCGGATATGCATTGGCATTCACGGCCGCCTCGTGCTTCGGTGTGGGCGGCATCATCGCGAAAGCGGCCTTCAACGCCGGCGTGCCGCCGTCGTTGTTGGCCGAGTGGCGCATCTTGTTCGGCTTCATCGTGTACGCGGCGATCTTCGCGGTGATCCGTCCTTCGGCGTTTCGCGTCCGTCGTGCGGACCTCCCGCTCTTCGCGCTGTTCGGTGTCGTCGGACTCGCGGGGGTGCAGTGGTCGTACTACGAATCGATCCAGCGGCTCCCGGTCGGCGTCGCGGTCGTCATCCAGTACACGGCGCCCGTCCTGCTGCTCATCTGGGCGCGGCTGCGTGGCCGCACGGTCGGGAGCCGGCTCTGGCTCGCCGCGGCCCTCGCCCTCGTCGGCTGTTTCTTCGCCGCGGGCGCGTACGACGCCGCCCTGTTCCAGCTGAACACGCAGGGCGTCGCGCTTTCGGTCCTCTCCGCGTTCATTTTCGCGCTCTACTTCTCCCTCGCCGAGCGGATCTTGAAGCGCTACGGGACGCCGACGCTCCTCGTGTACGGGTTCGGCTTCGCGCTTCTCGCGTGGGCGGTCTTCCGACCGCTGTGGACGCTGCCCTGGACCACGACGCCGCCCGACATCTACCTGCTGCTGCTCGGCGTGATCGTCGTCGCGACGGTGATCCCCTTCGGCCTGACTCTCGCGGCGGTGAAGCTCATCCCAGCGGCGCGCGTCGGCCTGACCGCCACGATCGAGCCGGTCGTCGCCGCGATCGCCGCGTTCCTCGTCCTCGGCGAACAGCTCGCGCTCCCACAGATCGCCGGCGGCGCGATCGTGATCGCCGCGATCCTCATCGCGCAGAGTCTCCGGCCGACCGCGGACAGCGTGTGATCGTGAGGCATCGCGCCACTCGGCCACTCAGCGAGCATGGATTGCTCGAAAGATCGGGAGGATTGGAAATGACAGGGCACGAATGCAGTTACGCCTTCTACCTGCGCGACCTCGGAGCTGTTCTTAAAGAACGGGCTCGCGAGGCGCGAAAGCAGCACGACAGCGGCCGGACCGACTTTGAGAGCGGACGTCTGATTGCGTACTACGAGGTCCTATCGACGATGCGGAATCAGGCAGACGTTTTTGACCTGTCGGCTGAAGATCTGAATCTCCACGATATTGACCCGGATCGCGATCTTCTCTCGAACGCGACCTAGTCAGAGTGGGCAAGCTCTATCTCGTCGCGACGCCGATCGGAAACCTCGAGGACGTCTCGCAGCGCGCGCTGCGCATCCTCCAGGAGGCGCACATGGTCGCGTGCGAGGACACGCGGCACACGCAGATCCTGCTGCGCAAGCACGACATCCGCGCCAAGCACCTGACCGCGTACACCGAGTTCAACCACAAGCGCAAGGTCGTCGAGCTCGTCGGTCAACTCGACCGCGGCTGGGACGTCGCGCTCGTGTCCGATGCCGGCACGCCGGCGCTCTCCGACCCCGGCGAGCAGCTCGTGCGCGCGGCGATCGAGGCCGGTCACGACGTCGTCGCGATACCGGGACCCGCGGCGGCCATCGCGGCGCTCGTCGCGTCGGGCTTGCCTACGCGCGAATTCACGTTCGTGGGCTTCGTGGAGAAGAAGAGCGGGCCACGTCGCCGCCTACTTGAGCGCCTCATCGCGGAGGGCCGCACCGTCGTCCTCTACGAGAGCCCGTACCGCGTGGCCGATCTCCTCGCCGACCTCGCGGTCGTCGCGCCCGCCACGCAGGTCGTCGTCGCGCGCGAGCTCACGAAGCTACACGAGGAGCTCGTGCGCGGGACGGCGTCGGATCTCGCGGCTCGCTTCGCCGCGAAAGCGCCCAAAGGCGAAGTGACGGTCGTGTTCGCACCCGGCAAAGGCCTGCTGACCGCGCCCCCGCCGTAGGCCGGTGGGCCTAAACTCCGGCCAACAACGGCGCGGGGAGGGTGTCATGAGACTCGGCCTGTCTTCGTTCCTGTTTCGCACCACAGCGGCAATGCTCGTCGCGACGCTCGCGATCTCCGCATGCGCGAGCCCGACACAACCCGGAACATCCGCAGCTCCTTCCGCCGCGCAGGCCGGTCCGGTGTCCGGCGGGACCGTCACGATCCCGATCGGTGCGGACCCGACGCTCAACCCCTGGAGCCCGAATGCGTTCGTCGAATCGCTGTTCATCAATCGCGTCCTCTTCGACGGGATCACGAAGCCCGGCAAGGACCTCGCGCCGGCGCCCGATCTTGCCGAGAGCTGGACGACGGCATCTGACGGCCTCAGCTGGACGTTCAAGCTCCGCAGCGGAGTGAAGTGGAGTGACGGCACGCCGTTCACCGCCGACGACGTCGCCTTCACGTTCAACGACGTCGTGCTCAAACCAGACCTCGGCGCGCAGAACAGGGCCAGCTACGCGGCGGTCAAGAGCGTGACGGTGGTCGACGCCAACACGGTGCGCTTCGATCTCTCACGAAAGTTCGCGGCCCTCCCGTCATTCCTGGCGTACAACGCAGGCATCCTGCCGAAGCACGTGCTGTCGGCCGAGCCGCTGAAGACGACCTCGTTCAACAAGGGCACCCCGGTCAGCACCGGTCCCTTCAAGGTCGACAAGTACACGTCGGGTCAAAGCGTGTCACTCGTCCGCAACGAGAGCTACTTCGGCCCGAAGCCATATCTCGACAAGCTGGTGTTCACCGTGGTGGCCGATCCGAACACGCAGGTCGCGCAGGCGCTCGCGGGCGACCTGCAGATCATGATCTTGGACAACAAGGCCGCGGTTGATCGCATGAAGAGCGCGCCGGGCCTGAGCGTCGTGGCACGTCCGCTCGTGCAGTACTACTGGCTATCGCTGAATCAGACCGATAGCCGCTTCACCGACGTGCGCGTCCGCCAGGCCTTCGTGACCGCGATCGATCGCGCCGCGATCATCAAGTCAGTCGAGCTCGGGTACGGTTCGATCGCGAACAGCCCCATCACGCCGGCCCTCGCGGCGTACTACGACCCTTCGCTCGCATCGAAGTACCCGTATGACCCCGCGAAGGCCACCGAGCTGCTGAAGGCCGCGGGCTGGACCCCAGGGGCGAACGGCGTCCTCCAGAAGGATGGCAAGCCCTTCCAGTTCACCATGGATGTCGGGCAGCGCGGCGTGCTCGAGCCTGTCAACGCGCTGATCCAGCAGGACCTGAAGAAGGTCGGCGTGATCGTCGACCTGAACACCATGGAGTGGAACTCCTATATCCAGAAGGACGTTGTCCGTCGCGACTACACCGCCACCGTGAACTGGTGGACATACCCGAGCGACCCGGATGTCTTCCCGTACTACCACTCCAGCGCCGCCGGGAAGGGTTTCAACATCCCCGGTTACCAGGACCCCAAGCTCGATGACCTTCTCGTGCAGGGGCAGAGCACCAGCGATCTTGAAGCCCGGAAGGCCGTCTACAAGCAGCTTCAGCAGTACACGTCCGAAGTGTTGCCGTATCTCTTCCTCTGGTACCCGCAGGAGATCGATGTGCTGAGCACGTCGCTCAACGGCGTTCCGGAGCTCGGGCTCCGCGACGCCATGCACTACGCCGGCGAATGGTGGTTGGCCAAGAAGTAGCTCGCTTCCTTTTCCAGCGCATCGCGTTGGGGGCGCTCGTGATCGTTTTCGCGAGCGCCCTCACGTTCTTCTTCGTGAACCTCGCGCCCGGCGGTCCGGCCTCCGTCATGCGGTTCGACGTCACCGCCGAACAGCGCGAGGCCCTGATCAAGCGCATGGGTCTCGACAAGCCGGTGACCCAGCGCTACGTCGAGTGGGTCGCCGGCGCGGTACACGGCGATTTCGGCACGTCTCTCCTCACCGACGAGCCGGTCGCGCAGCGGATCTCCGAGAGGCTTCCGAACACGCTCACGCTCGCCGGCGCCGCGCTCCTGCTCTCGATCGCCCTCGGCATCCCGATCGGCCTCATCCAGGCGCTGCGCCGCGGGAGCGCGCTCGATCACTTCCTGAGCTTCTTCAGCGCGATCGGGCTGGCCGTGCCGGTGTTCTGGCTGGGGATCGTGCTGATCCTCGTCTTCGCCGTCTCGTTGCGCCTCCTGCCATCCGCAGGGGTGACGGCGACCGGAGACGACACGGTCCTCGAACGGATCCGGCACCTGATCCTTCCGACCATCGTGCTCGCGACGACGATCCTTCCGACGGTCGTCCGCTTCATGCGCTCGGCGGCGATCGAAGTGCTTCAAGAGGACTTCATCCGCACGGCCCACTCGAAGGGCCTCGCGCCCCGCGTCGTCGTGACGCGACACGCGTTGCGGAACGCGCTCATACCCGTGATCAGCGCGATCGGCGCGCTCGTGCCGCGACTTCTTGGGGGAACCGTCGTCACGGAATCAGTCTTCAACCTGCCCGGAATGGGCCGCCTCGCTCTCGAAGCGGCCGTTGGGCGCGACTACCCGCTCGTTATCGGCCTGACGGTCGTTGGTGCGACGATCGCCGTTGCCACGACTCTGCTCGTGGATATCGCATACACGCGTATCGATCCGCGCGTGCGGCTCGCGTGACGCGAGTCGGATTCGCGGCTCTCGTGACGCTCGCCGCGATCGCGGTGGTCGCGGTCATCGGCCCCTTGTTCTGGACGATCCCGCCTGAAGCGACGAATCCGGCGCAGAGTCTCGCGGGCTCGAGCGCGGCGCACCCGCTGGGCACCGACGAGCTCGGCCGGGACGTTCTCAGCCGCCTTATGCACGGAAGCCGCGTGACATTGCTTGTCGGCGTCGCCGCCATGCTCGCCGCACTCCTCATCGGCGTCGTTGTCGGCGCGATCGCAGGTTTCAAGGGCGGATGGGCGGACGCTTTCCTCATGCGCTTCACCGACGGGATGCTTGCCGTGCCCGCGTTCTTCTTCATCCTCGTCGTGATCACGGTCCTCGGCACCGGCATCGCGACGCTCATCCTGGTGATCGGGGCGCTATCTTGGATGCCCGTCGCGCGCGTGGTCTACGGAGAAACGCTGCGCTGGAAGACGGCCGAGTTCGTCGTCGCGGCGATGTCGCTTGGCGTTCCTGCGCCGCGACTGCTCGTCCGCCACATCCTCCCGCAGGCGATCCCCTCGCTCGTCGTGTCGGCCACGCTTGGCGTCGCGGCCGCGATCCTGACGGAATCGGCGCTCAGTTACCTCGGCCTTGGCGTGCAGGCGCCATTCCCGTCGTGGGGGAACATGCTGCAGCGTGCGCAGATCTATGTCTTCACCGCACCGGTGCTCGCCCTCTACCCAGGCCTCGCCATCACGGTCGTCGTTCTGGCGTTCAACTTCCTGGGAGATGGCTTGCGTGACGCGCTCGATCCCCGCCGCCGTCGCTAGTATCGGGCGACACGCAGGGGAGGACGACCATGAAGACAGCCGACGTCGGCAAGGCCACGCGCTACTCGGGCTTCAAGAGCTTCCAGTACCTCGAGGCGGGCACCGACTATCGCGAGTTCAAGCTCGCGAAGGAGCTCGGCCGAGTTCCATCGCGCAAGGTGGAGGTCAGCGGGACCCAGGAAGACCGCGTCCAGCGCCTGCTCGCCGAGAACCTCGCCGTCTCGCTGCACGATCACTGCTTCGTCGTTCCCGCGGACTTCGACGATCTCGCCGAGTACCGTCGCCAGGGTCGCGATGTCACGGGCTATGCGGGGATGGCGCAGTCCGGGCTCGACGCGGTCTTCGACTGCCTCATGGATGGCACGGCCACGATCACCTCGAAGGCCGGCTGGAAGTGGGACGACATCATCTACGACCTCGGCATGCGTATCTCGGACATCGCGCACCAGGACTTCATCGTCCGCGGCGAGACGCTGGACGACATCCGGCGCGCCAAAGAGAACGGGCAGATCGCGTTCATCGCGTCGCTCGAAGCCGCCACCGCGATCGAGAACGAGGTCGACCGGCTCGACATCCTCTACGGGCTGGGGATCCGTTCCTCGGGCATCGCCTATAGCGAGGCGAACACGCTCGGCAGCGGCCTGAAGGAAGCGAGGGACGGCGGCCTCACCGAATTCGGACGCCAGGCCGTGCGACGGATGAACAAGCTCGGGATCGCGATCGACATCTCGCACTCGGGTGATCAAACATCCCTCGACACGATCGAAGCCAGCGAGAAACCGATCTTCATCACCCATGCCGGTGCGCGCGGCCTCTGGAACACGAAGCGGATGAAGCCCGACGAGGTGCTGAAGGCCATGGCCGCGAAGGGCGGCGTGATCGGCATCGAGGCTGCCCCACACACAACGCTCACGAAGGCGCACCCGAAGCATTCGATCGAGAGCTTCATGGAGCACTTCGAATACTGCGCCGATTTGGTCGGCATCGACCACGTCGCGTTCGGACCGGACACGCTCTTCGGAGATCATGTGGGACTCCACCACTACTTCGCGAAGCAGCTCTCGATCAAGTCCGCGCACGGCTCGCAGCCCTTCGAGGAGGTCGAGTACGTCGACGGCATCGAAAATCCAGCGGAGGCGTTCCCGAACATCGTGCGTTGGCTGGTGAAGCACGACTATTCCGATGGGGACATCAGCAAGGCGATCGGCGGGAACGTGATGCGCGTTCTGGAGGAGGTCTGGTTCCGGTAACGCCCATCCCGGATATCCTCCGACGGGCGAAGGGGGAGCTGTCCGTGAAGCGCGACTACCGCAAATGGCACAGTCCCGCGCTGGACCGCGACATGGAGATGCTCGTCTTCGGCGAGGGCGGCACGCCTGTGATCGTCTTCCCGACGTCGATGGGCCGCTTCTATCAGTGGGAGGACTTCGGGATGATCTCCCACATGGCGGAGCGCATCGAGGCGGGTTGGCTACAGCTCTGGTGCGTCGACAGCGTCGACGCGGAATCCTTCTACGACAAGAAGAAGGCGCCGCAGGAGCGCGCCCAGCGCCATCTCGAATACGAGCGCTACCTGGTGGACGAGGTCCTGCCGAATGTCCGCGCCGAGAATCCGGTCGATTTCCTCATCGTTGCCGGCGCGTCGTTCGGCGCGTTCCACGCGCTGGCGTTCGCGACGCGCCGCCCCGGTCTCGCGCGCAAAGCGATCGGCCTCTCGGGCGCGTACGACGCGGCGCGGTGGCTGGGCGGCTCGCGCGAGGGCGAGGCGTACTACGTGAACCCGCTGACCTTCCTCCCGAACCTGAACGACGAACGCTACCTCGAGCCCTTGCGGGCGACCGAGATCGTCATCGCCGCCGGGCGAGATGACCCGAACATCCAGGAATCGCGCCGCATGGCGACGGCGCTGCAAGACAAGGGCGTGCCAGCGAGCTTGCACGTGTGGGATGGCTGGGCACATGACTGGCCATATTGGAAAGAGATGGTGGACGTGTTCCTGTGAGCAAGATCGTCGGACTTCTGGTCGGACGCGAGAACACTTTCCCGGGGCCGTTCATCGAGACGGTGAACCGCAAGGGCGCGGCGCACGGGGTGAGCGCGGAGCTCGCCGTGCTCGGCGGCACGCGCGAGCTCGAGCTGCCGCGCTACCGCGTCATCGTCGATCGCATCAGCCACGAGGTGCCGTACTACCGCGCGCACCTCAAGAGCGCCGCCCTCATGGGCACGGTCGTGGTGAACGACCCGTTCTGGTGGGAGGCTGACGAGAAGTTCTTCGAATGCACGCTCGCGCGGATGCTCGGTGTCGCCGTGCCGAAGACCGTCGTCCTGCCGAACAAGTCCTACATCTCGGACATCAGCGACCAATCGCTGCGGAACCTCAAGTACCCGCTCGATTGGGACGACATCCTTTCGTACGTCGGGCTGCCCGCGATCCTCAAGCCGAACACCGGTGGCGGGTGGAAGGACGTGTACCGCGTCGACTCCAAACAGGATCTGCTCTGGGCGTACGACCAGTCGGGCGGCCTGAGTCCGGGACATCGGCCGAAGACGATGATCCTGCAGGAGTTCATCAAGTGGGAGGACTATGTCCGGTGCATCTGCATCGGGCGCACGAACGTCCTTCCGATCCGCTACGACCCGACGGCGCCGTTCGCGGACCGGTACGTCGTGAGCCGACCTGTGGACGGCGAGCTGCGCGACCGGGCCGTCCATGACGCGCGCGCACTCGTCGATGCGCTGGGCTACGACATGGACACGGTCGAGTTCGCGGTGCGCGACGGGACGCTCTACGCGATCGACTTCCTCAACCCGGCGCCCGACTTCGACTCGTTCTCCATCAAGGAGGACAACTTCAACTGGGTGCTGGAGAAGATGAGCGATCTCGTCATCGCCTACGCCAGCGGGGCAGAGGTGCCGCCATGGCGCGGCGAGCACCGCTGGTGGAAGCACGTCAGGACGTGACGAGAGAGCCGCCGTACATCGTCGCGTACAACGCGCTCCTCTCGGATGCGGCGACGGCGGCAGCGTCCGCCTCGACGCTCGCCGATGGACAGCGTGAAGGCGGCGCGATGTGGGGCGAGCGGCCGCTGTGCGTCTCGCTGCGGCCGAATCTGGTCACGAAGCGGCAGTACACCGCGAACGTGACCGCATCCGAGTCGCTGTACGGCGCCCTCGCGCGTCTCGAGCGCGCGCTGCTGCGCGAGGAAGAGCTGCGCCGCGAGCTCGACCTGTCGCCCCAGGAGGATCGCCTCGCGCTCGCGGACCCCGGTTTCGCGGCGGCGTCGCCCTCGTCGCGGCTCGACGGCTTCGTGTCCCAAGGCGTGATCCGCTACGTCGAGTACAACGCCGAGTCGCCCGCGGGAATGGCATACAACGACGTGCTGGTGCGTATCTTCGAACGCCTGCCCGCGATGCGGGCCTTCCGCAAGCGCTATCGCGCGCGGCCCCTTCGCGCGGCGAGCAAGCAGCTCACGGTGATGCGCCGCGCGCACGGACGGAAGGTAGGGACGATCGCGATCGTCGACTGGACCGGCCTCCCGACGCTCACCGAGTTCCAGATGTTCCAGCGCGCGTTCACCGAATCCGGGGTGAAGACGCTCATCTGCGCTCCGGAGGACCTCACGCACCGTGGCGGACGGCTCCGCGCGAAAGGCACGCCGATCGACGTCGTCTATCGACGCGTGCTGTTGTCGGAGCTACTCGCGAAGCCGGAGGTCGCAGGGCCGCTCCTGCGGGCATACCTGGCGGGCGACGTGACCGTGGTGAACAGCTTGCGCGCGAAGCTGCTGCACAAGAAGATGAGCCTCGCGCTTCTCTCGGACGACCGGTACGCGCGTCTGTACACGCCGGCGCAGCGACGGGCGATCGCGACGCACGTGCCCTGGACTCGCAAGGTACGCGAGGGTCATACGACCTACGGCAGTCAGGTGATCGATCTGACCGAATTCGTCATCCGGAATCGCGAGCGGCTCGTCCTCAAGCCGAACGACGAGTACGGCGGCAAGGGCGTCGTGCTCGGCTGGACCGTCGACCGCCACGAGTGGGAGCAAACCCTCATCGGCGCACTGACGACGTCGTTCGTGGTCCAGGAGAAGGTGGACGTCCCGAAAGAGCCGTTCCCGGTGCTGCTCGACCGCGTCCACTTCCTCGACCTCAGCGTCGACTGCGATCCCTATCTCTTCTGGGGCCGTGTCGGTGGTGTGCTGACCCGTCTCTCATCGAGCGCGCTGCTCAACGTCACCGCGGGCGCGGGCAGCGTCGTGCCGACCTACGTCGTAGACGGTGCGGCATGAAGATCCACGACGTCCCGCGCCTCACGATCGGCATCGAGGAGGAGTTCCAGATCGTCGACGCGCAGGGCCAGCTCAAGAGTCACATCGAGACGCTGCTCGCGGCGGCAGGCGGCCGCTTCGGCGAGCAGCTCAAGCGCGAGATGATGCAGTCGGTCGTCGAGGCCGGCACGAAGATCTGCGCCGACATCAGCGAGGCCCGTGACGAGATCGTGACGCTACGCGGCTCGATCGCCGCGCTCCTTCGTCCGGCCGGCCTGCGCATCGCGTCGGCCGGGACGCATCCCTTCTCGCACTGGCAGGACCAGCAGGTCACCGACGCCGAGCGCTACAAGATCCTCGAGGAGGAGCTGCAGGACGTCATCCGCGAGCTGCTCATCTTCGGCCTGCACGTCCACGTCGGCATTCCCGACCGCGAGCTGCGCATCGAGGTCATGAACGAGGCGCGCTATTTCCTCCCTCACCTGCTCGCGATCTCGACCTCGAGCCCGTTCTGGCTGACCCGGATCACCGGTCTCAAGTCGTACCGGCAGATCATCTGGCAGCGCTTCCCGCGCACCGGGATACCTCCGGACTTCTCCTCGTACGACGAGTACGAGAACTTCGTCGAGCTCCTGGTCAAGACCAAGTGCATCGACGATGGGAGGAAGATCTGGTGGGACCTGCGCCCGCACGCGACTTTCCCGACGATCGAGTTCCGCGTGTGCGACGCCGCGACTCGCGTGGACGAGACGCTCTGCATCGCCGCGCTCATCCAGGCCATCTGCGCCAAGCTTCTGGTGCTGCGCGCGCGCAACCAGGGCTTCCGTCGTTACGCCCCGAGCCTCATCCAGGAGAACAAGTGGCGCGCGGTGCGTGGTGGGATGGACGCAAAGCTGATCGACTTCGGCAAGCAGACCGAGGTGCCGATGCGCGACCTCGCCGTGGAGCTGCTCGAATTCGTTGACGACGTCGTCGACGCGCTCGGTTCACGACGAGAGGTCGAGTACCTGCAGACGATCATCCGCGAGGGGACCAGCGCCGACCGACAGCTCCAGGCGTTCGCAGTGAGCGGCCACCTTCACAAGGTCGTCGATCACCTCGCCGAGGAGACCATCGCGGGAGTGCCCGTTCTCGCACTGTGAGCAAGACCGTGACGCAGGCCGTCGAGGAGCTCGTTCGCGCCACGGTGCATCTTTCAGACGAGGACATGGGACGCGAGTGGAAGTGGGGCGAGTACGACGAAGAGGGTCTGCGTTTCGCGCTGCTGATGACCCATCACGAGCTCCGCGACCTCGGCGCACGGCTGGCCGCTCACGGCCGGCCGCCGACGCAGGCGCAGCGCATCCTCGCGCAGTACCACCAGGCGTACCGTGATCTCACCGGCGTGCTTGCCGCCGTGCGGACCGAGGACCTCGACCGCGCGCCGTCGGAAGGCGAGTGGCCGGTGCGCGAAGCGCTCGACCACATGCTCGGCGCCGAATACGGCTTCCTCGGCGTCAGTCGCGGCGCGCTCGAACGGCACCGAGCCGGCAACGCGGCGGAGCCTTCCGAGGCGGAGTTCAAGGAGTACCGAAGGCCCTACGCCCAGCCAAAGGACGCCGTCGCCGGACCGATCGAGTCGATCCGCAACGCGTTCTTCGAGATCCATCGACGCGTCCTACGCGACCTCGGCGATCTGACCGACGCGGAGCTCGAGAAGCCGGCCTGGTTCTGGGACGGCCCGATGCCGATCCGCTTCCGCCTCCATCGCTTCGAAGAGCATCTGCGGCAGCACATCATCCAGCTCGACAAAACGCTCGCCGTGATCCGGCCGCCGACCGAGGCGCACCGCCTGTTGCGCAACGTCTACAACGCCCTCGCCGATGTGGAGAGCGCGGGCGAGCCGGCGGAGGATCTTCGGGCGCAGCTCGCCGCGACGATTTCCGAGCGCGCCGCAGCGATCGCGGTCTGACGTCGGCGGCTATCGACGCTCGACGCCGTCCCTCAGAACCGCGGGGTCGAGCGCCAGCCGAAAGACCTGGAGGGGAGCGCTCTTACCTTTCAGCGTGACGAGGTCGCCGCTACTGAAAGAGAATCCCGTCGCGGCCGTGCGCGTCTGAGCGTCCACGATGGCTTCTCCCGCGGCGGCCCGCGCGGTCAAACGGGCCGCCGTGTTGGTCACGTCGCCCACGGCGGTGAAGTCCTTGAATCCGCCGCCGCCGACGTTGCCGCAGAACTCCTCACCGGTTGAGATCCCGACCCCGATCTCCAGCCACGGGCCGGTGGACGTCCGATAGCCCACCGCCTCAAGCAATGCCGCCGCAGCCGCGACCGCCTTGCGCGCATAGTCCCGGCCGCTCAGTCCAGGTACGAACAATCCCATCACCTGGTCGCCCGCGATCTGCCCAAGGACCGCTTCGTGCCGGAGGAGGACCCGAGAGGCGACGTCGTAGAAGCGATTCAGAAGCGCAGGGACCATCGTCGGCGCCAACGACTCCGTAAGGGTCGTGTAGCCACGGACATCGGCGAACAGGATGCTGAGCGGAATGATGGCGCCGCCGTCCGGTGCCCACTCGAGGCAGCGTGCGCAGACGTGTGGTGTCTTCCGCGATTGGCGATAGCCGAAGACGCGAAAGGGGAGCGTCATTGGTCCGCCGTATGGCGCGTTGCAGAACTTGCAGCGCGGTCGCCCGGGAAAGAGCGCGAAGAGCCTTCTTCCGAGGCGCGGCCCAAGGTTGGCAGGGCCGACGCCGCGAAGGATCGCGGACCACTTCTCATCCATCTCCGGATGGTTGCCAGGCGGCTCCGACGCTGCCACTTTGGGCCGATGGTATCGGCGAGCATGCGGCGTCTCCTCGTTGGGACGGCTGGAGTCGCAGCCAGCCTGGGTTGGTTGCAGCTGGCCCCGGCGTTCGGCTTCCCGGTCACCGCGCCCGCAGCGATGCTTGACTACGTATTCGGTCCCTACCGCGATGCCGGAGCCGCTGGCTGGGCGCTGCTGTTACTCGGCGAGGCGGCGTTCGCTGCGTTGTTCTTTGTGGTCGTCGAGCGGCAGAGCCGTACTGTGCTGGCGTCGCTGGCGTTCGCGCTCGGCGCCTGGCTCCTGTCGGGCGCCGTGATCATGCCTGCGATCGGGGTCCTGCAGGGCTCCCCGCCCGCGGCTGAGCCTGCCAACGATCCAATGCGCGGGAATTTCTTCATGCTCAACCTGGGCGTCGGGGCCGCTGCCGAGGCGCTGATCGGGTGGGTGCTCTTCGGCGTCGTGCTCTCTGCCGGCTCGACGCTGAAGGTCAGGCCGAGGGCGCTGGCGCTCTCGCTTGGGGCTGCCGCGATCGCGGGTGCGATCGCGCTTGGTGTGCCGGTGGTCAGTGCGCGAGCGGACTCGGGCCGTGTCGCCGAGGGCCACGTCGCCGAGCTTCCGGCGCCCCCGGTTTTCATCAGCGTGCTCGAGCTTCCGCAGCCAGCCGGAGCTGTGCTCGGTCCGCACACGCACATCGCCGGCTTCGTCGTGGACGTTTCCGGCACCGCGACGATGGTGATGGAGGGGGGAACTGTCGTTGACGTCGGTCCAGGCGACGCGGTCTTCACGGCCGCCAACGTGCCCCACGACCATGAGAATCGCGCGGCAATCCCTTTGGCGATCGCGCTGGCCCTGATCCTCCTCGGGCTGACAGCGGCGCTCGCGGTCAGCCGCGGGCGGCGCCCGGCTGTCGCTCTCGCGGCGGCGCTGCTCGTCGCGGGCACCGTGGCGACCGTCAACCCCCTGATGAATCACTGGTACTTCGTCGCGGTCCGCCCTGCTGCCGGACGTGCTGTCTTGATGCCTGTGCCCGCTGTGCAGCGGACGTACGAGTCCGAGAACTTGACCGGTCTGCCGAACGGACCCTACGTGGAGGTAGTCACGCATCGCCTGCTCGGCGTGGGCGAGTTGGTCCGCGTTCTTGGCCCAGCGGCGATCGTCGTGCTCGACGGCCAAGCGTCGATCGTCGTCGATGGCGTCGCTGCGCGGACGGCGGGTCTGTCCGCTCACTCGGGAACGACGATCGCTTGGGGAGCCGAAGCGATGGTCCGGGTCGAGTCAGGGAGCGCGAGGGTCCTCATCGTTCAGCTGGTGTCCCCAGGCTAGGTTTCGCGAAGGCATCGCTACTGACTTAGTCGAGCTGAAGCGCGAACTTCAATGCTTCGTGGAGCTCTTGCAGCTTGACTTCAGACAGACGACCGACTCGGCGGATGAGCCGTGCCTTCGCGATCGTCGCGAGGCCATCGCAGTTCGCCACGCACCGCTGCGGCAAGCCGTCGCGTTGATCCAGTTCCACCTCGGACGCCAGCCCGCGGGCCGTTCGCGTGATCGTCGCGATAGTGGTCAGAGTTCGCGTCCCTCGTGAGTCGTCGCGCGACACAACGAGAACCGGACGTCTCTTGTCGGCAGCGGCCCACCAGATCTCGCCGTGTTCAGTTCCCCTGGGCATCGTTCGGCGCCTCCGGCCACTCTTCATCCGAGGCTGCGTCAGCGATGCTGATCTTCTCCATGGCGATGAAGTCCGGATCATCTCCATCCGGGATCCGTTGGTAGCCGGCGAAGTAGGCGTCGATCTTCTCTTGCATCGTCTTCCGCTTCAGATAATCGGATGCCGCTTCCTGCAGCCATGTGCTGCGGTCCTTCTTGGCGCGCTTCCGAGCACGTTCGATGTCGCGGAAGAGCTCATCCGGCAGGCTGATCGCGGTCTTCTTGGTCATGGGACGTCAGTATAACTGCGGGTCATACCGAGGTTAGGAGCCCGCTACGGCCCCTCGCCCAGCCCGAGCGCGAGCGTGACCACCGTAACGACGTCACCGGCTTTCTGGAGCCTGGGCGTCTCGATGAGCGCGATCGTGTCGCGCGGCGTGTGCAGGATGATGTCGCTCCAGAGGATCAGCGCAGTGGGAACCCCGCGTTTCGCGAACGTCGTCTGATCGCTGCCGCCGCCGCGGATCGACTGGAACGGGATGCCCACGCGCGTTGCCGCGGCGCGCAGCCGGCTCACCAAAGCCGGGCTCTCGTCCGACGCCTCGAGCGTGTTGCCGCAGCAGCCGACGACGTCGAGGTTGAGGTACGCGACGAGGCTCTCGGTGCGCCCCGGTGACACGGCCATCCGCCCGGCGTACGCCTCCGAGCCAAGCAGCCCCTCCTCTTCGCCGGCCCACGCGACGAAGACGATCGAGCGTCGGAGCTCGGCGCGCTTGGGCGCGAGCGCGCGCGCGACCTCGATCGTGACCGCGGGCCCGGAGGCGTTGTCGTTCGCGGCGCTGAAGACGGTGCCGTTGGGATCGGTGCCGACGCCGTCGAGATGTCCGCCCACGAGCACGGCCCGCTTCGACAAATCGGGATCGTTCGCGCGGAGCAGAGCGATCACGTTCACGCCCTCGACCTCGTGTACCGGTGTGAGGGGGACCGTCATCTGCACCCTGACGTTCGTCTCGAACGCGGGTGACGGAGCCGTGGGATTCGATCGCCGCGCGCGGACGGCGTTCTGCACCTGCGCGACGGTCTTCGATGCGGGCGCGAGCAGCTCGTTGGCGATGCTCTCGGTGATGATGAGGACCGGGATCGTGTCCGCGAAGAAGCGGGGGACGAACGAGTAGCGGATCGAGGCGTTGCCGACGAGCAGCACGCCGACCGCGCCCTCGGCGAACGAGGTTTCGACCGCGTTGCCCGACGTCGGCCCCGTGACGAGCGCGATGCGTCCGCGGGTCGTCACGCCCGCGAAGTCATCCTGACCGCCGCCTTTCGCCGCTCCGCCGACAACGACGACCGGTGCCTCGGCCGTCCCGCTGCCGGAGCGCCCGCCGACGCTCTCGGTGAAGTCGACGCGGTGCGTCCAAGACTTCGCGTCCGCACCGCTGCGCGTGAGCGACGGCGTCGCGGCGAGATCGACGAGCGGCATCGGGAAACGCTGGAAGTACGTGCCGCCGTCGCCGAGCGGCTCGAGACCGATCGCCTTGAACTGGTCCGCGACGTACTGCGCTGCATCGAGATAGCCGGGCGAGCCGCTGTAGCGGCCGCCGCGCGCCGGGTCTGCAAGATACGCGATGTGCTCGCGCGCCCGCGCGCCGTCGAATACGGCGGCGCCCGCGGCGGCCGACGGCGACGCGCTGACCGGTGTGCGCGGCGTTGGCGACGCGATCACTCCGGTGGGCCCGCACGACGCGACGAGCAACGCGGTCAGAACGAGACGCCTCAGGGTGTGGCCGCCATCTCGAGCATCGACTGCAGTGCGACCTCGCCCGAGGTACGCAAGCGCACGGGATCGACCGTGTTCGGCGTGTCGCGGGGGGTGTGGAACGGACCGAGGTCCGTTCCGGAGATCATCACCGCTGGCACGCGCCGACGCAGGAACGTGATGTGGTCACTGCCGCCGATGCCGGGCGTGTATTCGAGGTCATAGCCGAGCCGCTCGGCGGCGGACCTCACGCGCTGATGCAGCGCAAAGTTCTCGTCAGAGGCCGCAAGACTGCCGCAGCACCCCTCCATGTCGAGACCGATGAAGGCCACGATGTTGTCGGCGCGGTACGGCGTCGTGACAGCGTTCGCCAGGAAGGCGTCCGAGCCGAGCAGGCCCTCCTCTTCGCCCGCGAACGTCACGAAGATGACGGAGTTCTTCAGCAGCCCCTTGTTCGCGCTCAGCACCCTCGCGATCTCGATCGTGACCGCCGGCCCGGAGGCGTTGTCGTTCGCTGCCGGGTAGATCGTTCCATCGGGATCGGTGCCGACGCCGTCGAGGTGCCCGCCGACGACCACGAATTTCTTCGCGCGCTCGGGATCGTTCCCGCGGAGCATGCCCACGACGTTCATCGTCCGGACCGGCTCGAGGGGTCCGAGCGACACCTCGACGCGGACGCGCGTCGGCGTGTCGAACGAGAGCGGCTCCGGCGTGCTGCGGATGAGGCTCGGCCGCTGGTCCGATCGGCGCCGTCGTTCCTCCAGCGTCCTGCGCAGATCGGCGATGTGCTTTCCCGACGGCGCGATGAGCTCGTCGGCGACGGCTTCGCTGACGGTGATGACCGGAAGGGTGTCCTTCTCGAAGAACGCGAGGTACGACGGTCGGATGATGCCGCGATCGGCGGGGGCGACGAAGATGACGGCCTTCGCGCCCGAGCGGATCGCGGCGTCGATCGGGTCGCCCTGCGTCGGACCGGCGATCAGCACGACGTTCCCCTCGGGGTGCGTGCCCTGGTAGTCGCTGTACTCCTGCGTGCGGATCCCACCACCGACATACACGACGTTGCCCTCGGCGGTGCCACTGCCGGCGCGACCGCCCACGCGCTCGCTGAAGTCCGCGCGCGGCTGATAGGTCTTCGCATCCTCGCCGACCCGCTCCAACACCGGCATCGAGGTCAGCTTGACGACGTTCGTTCCCCAGTTCTGGAAGTACGTGCCGTCACTGCCCAGGGGCTCGAGGCCGATGGACTTGAACTGGTCCGCGACATAGCGCGCGGAGTCGTTGTATCCCGCGGAGCCGGTGTATCGACCGCCGCGCGCCGGATCCGACAGCCAGTCGACGTGCGCCCGCGCGCGCGCGGCGTCGAACTCGCGCGCGACCGCGACGAAGCTACCGGCGGGCCCCACGTAGGGGCTGGCGAGCCGGAGCGCGACGAAGACGGCGAGCAGGACGAAGGCGGTGCGCAGCGAGAGGAGCTTGCCGAGCGCCACCGGCGCGCGCTCGAAGAACGTCCGCAGGCCGTGGCCGAAGAGGTTGAAGCCGAGGATCGCGCTCGCGAACGCTGTCGCGGGAACGAGCGCGATCCAGGCGGCACGGTAGATCTCGAACTTGCCCTGCGCGAGGATCGCGCCCCACTCGGTCGTCGCGAAGATGAACTCGGTGCCGCCGCCACGGCCGGTGACGTCGGTGGACACGTTCTGCCCGCCGCCAACGACGATGCCGAGGAACCCCAGCTCACCGAGCACGAGCAGGATCGCGCTCGCCTCGAGCGCTGCGGCGACCGCGAGCATCGGGAGCAAGTTCGGGAGCACGTGACGCACGAAGACCGCGAACTCCGAGAGGCCAAGCGAGCGCGCGGCCTCGAGGAACGGCCGTCCGCGGAGCGCGACCACGGCGGACCGCGTCGCGCGGCCGAATCCCCACCAGCCGGTGATCGCGAGCGCCGCGGCGAACGCGCTGACGCCGGAGCGGATGTCGAACGCGAAGATCCAGAGCATGGCGAAGAGGACGGTTGGGAACGCGCCGAACGCGTCGATGAGCGCGGACACTCCGCGATCGACCGTCGAGCCCGCGAACCAACCGGCGATCGCGCCGAGCGCGGTCCCGACGACGAGCCGCACCGCGAGCACGACGAACGCGATCCCCAGGGTCGCGCGCGCTCCGTACATGACGCCGGTCCACAGGTCGCGGCCGTTGCGGTCGGAGCCGAGCGGGTAGCCGTAGGTCCCGGGGTCGTACGGCGCGAGGACCGAGCGCGGGCCGTCGATGATCAGCGTGGTGCTCTTCAGAGGATCGACGTTCGTGAGGAGCGGCGCTGCGATACCGACGACGATCCAGCCGCCGATGATCGCCGCGCCGAAGATGAGCTGCCACGTGAGCGCGCGTCGCATCACGCCGCGGCTCCGGTGGACGCGTGCACCAGTCGGGACGCCGCGGCGTCGAGGGCGAGCCGCACGACCGCGATCGTCACCACGAGAGCGCCAAGGAGCGTGCCCGCGGTCGCCGCGTCGAATCGCTGGATCGCTTGCAGCAGCGAGAAGCCGAGACCGGGCCACGAGAAGAACACCTCGACGACGGGCAGCGTGGACAGACCGATCGAGAGCGCGGCCGCGATGGCGCCGAGGATCGGCACGAGCGCGTTGCGCAGCGCGTGGCGCCCGATGACCACGCGCTCGAGCAGGCCCTTGGACCGTGCGGTCCGCACATAGTCGGCGCCGAGCTCCTCATCGACCGCGACGTACGCGAAGTTCGCGATCTGGGCGAACGGACGCGCGCCGAGGACGAGCGTCGGAAGGATGAGGTGATCGTCGATGCCGAAGCCGAAGCTCGGCCAGAGGCGGATGTTGTAGCGACGCACCATCTCGGCCGACAGCAGGATGAGGAGGATCGCGAGGAGGAACGACGGCAGTGAGATGACGGCCATGGTGCTGCCGACGAGCATGGCCCGGAGGCGTCGGCTGCGCGTGGCGGCCGCGACAACGCCAACGGCCACGCCGAGCACCGTGGCGAGCGTGACCGCGAGGCCGACGAGCAGCATGCTCTTCGGATACGCGTCGAGGAGGACCTCGCCCATCGAACGCCGCCGGCCGCCAAGGATCGACGTCGAGGTCGCTTCGCCAAGCGACCCCTGGAACAGACTCGAGAAATAGTCCTGCGTGCCTTCCCACGCTTGCTGCAGGATGTCGCCGAGCGGCGCGTGATCGAAGCGCGTCCGCGCCGCGACGAGCGCGATCTGCGCGAGCACCACGATGAGAACGAACGTGAAGATGACCAGCAGGACGCGCGTGAGGACTGGAGCGGCAGCGCGACTCAACGCGGGTCGACGAGGGGCATGTCGACCTAGAATACCGAGCAAATCCCGATGAAGTTCTACGTCACGACCGCCATTGCCTACGTGAACGACCGGCCCGGGCTGCACCACGGGTATGAGTTCGCTGGCGCGGACGCGCTCGCGCGCTTTCACCGTCAACGTGGCGACGACGTGTTCTTCCTGACCGGCACCGATGAGAACGCGACGCGCAACGAGCAGGCCGCGAAGGAGCAGGGGATCCCCACGCGGCAGCTCGTCGATAAGTACGCGGGCGAATTCCGGCAGATGGCCGACCTCTGGAACATCTCCTACGACCGTTTCATCCGCACCGTTGACCCCGACCACGTCGCCGGCGTCCAGGAGTTCGTGCGTCGTTGGATCGCGAACGACGACGTCTATCTGTCCAAGTACGAGGGGCTGTACTGCACGCGCTGCGAGGCGTTCTACGAGGAGTCTGAGCTCGTCGACGAACACGGATCGAGCGACGGCCCGCACATACGCTGCCCGATCCACACCTCGAACCCCGACGCGATCCAGCGGCTGAACGAGGAGAACTACTTCTTCCGGCTCAGCAAGTACGAACAGAAGCTCAAGGATCTCTACCGCGACAATCCGGAGTTCTGCGTTCCCGAGATCAGGCGCAATGAAGTGCTCGGCTGGCTCGATCGCGGGCTGCGCGACGTCAGCGTGTCGCGGCGCAACCTCACTTGGGGGATCCCGTTCCCCGACAAGCCCGGCCACACGGTGTACGTGTGGTTCGACGCGCTCATCAACTACGTGACTGGCATCGGTTTCGGGACGGATGAGAAGAAATTCAAGAAGTGGTGGCCGTGCAACGTCCACGTGATCGGCAAGGACATCACGCGCTTCCACTGCGTGTATTGGCCGGCGATGCTCATGGCCGCCGGCGTCGAGCTCCCGCAGCAGGTGTATGCGCATGGCTTCCTCGAGTACGCGGGACAGGGCCGCCTCTCGCGCTCGAGCGGGAACATGATCGATCCGATCGCCGCCGCGAACGAGTGGGGGAGCGACGCGCTTCGCTACCTGCTGCTGCGCGAGGCGCCGTTCGCGAAGGACTCGCCGATCTCACCCGAGATCCTCGACCTCCGCTTCAATGCGGATCTCGCGAACGGGCTGGGCAACCTCGTCTCACGCGCCACGAAGATGGTCGAGCTCTACTGCGACGGTCGTGTCCCGTCGCCCGGCAAAGGCAGCTCGTCCGAGAAGGCGCTGCGCGAGACGGCCGAGCGCGCCCTCGCGACGCACGACGAGTCGGCTGCGCGCCTCGACTTCTCGGATGCGCTCGCCGCGATCTTCAGCGTGGTGGAAGAGGCGAACAAGCATTTCCAGCGCACGCAGCCGTGGCAGGCGGTGAAGGATCCCGCGCGCAAGGCGGAGGTCGAGGCGTCGCTCTACGCGGGGCTCGAGGCGGTGCGCCTGGTCGCGTACCTCCTGTTCCCGTACATGCCGACGATCAGCCCGCGGATCGCCGGCGTGCTCGGCGTCGAATCGCCCGCGACCGCGAAGTGGGAAGCGGTCGCGCGCTGGGGACTGCTGCAGCCGGGTAAGCAGATCCACTCCGCGCCGTCGCTCTTCCCGCGGCTCGAGCGAGCGAAGACCGCCTGACGGCGCGCGCGTGATCGACGCACACGCGCATCTCGACGACCGCCGGTTCGCCGATGATCTCGACGCGGTGCTCGCGCGTGCCGCCGCGGCCGGCGTCGAACGTGTGCTGTCGTGTGCGGAAGATCTCGCCTCGAGCGAGCGGAACGTGCTCATCGCGCGCCGTTACCCGGCGGTGCGCGTGGCCGTCGGCGTCCATCCGCACCGTGCCGAGTCATGGAGCGAAGCGGTGTCGGGCATGGTGAATCGTCTCGCGCGCGACCCGCACGTCGTCGCGATCGGTGAGATCGGCATCGATCTGTCCGGGCGCAGCGCGCCGCGCGAGGCGCAGGAAGCAGCGTTCCTCGCGCAGCTCGCATTGGCACGGACGCTCGACCTGCCCGTCGTCGTGCACGTGCGTGACGCCGGTCCCCTCGTGCGGGAGCTCGTCGATCGCGCGGGCGGCGCGCGTGGGATGGTGCACTGCTTCAGCGAGGGGCCTGACGAAGTGGATGAGTGGATGCGGCGCGGCTTCACCGTCTCGTTCGCTGGGACGGTGACCTACGCGAAGAACGACGCGCTGCGCCTTGCCGCGGCTCGTGCGTCCGCGGACCGGATCCTGGTCGAGACGGACGCGCCGTATCTTGCGCCGCAGACGCGCCGGGGCGAGCGGAACGAGCCGGCCTACGTCGTCGAAACGCTGGCGACGGTGGCCGCCGCCCGGGCCGAGGAGCCCGCCGAGCTGGCCCGCCAAATGACCCAAAACGCCCAGAAACTGTTCCGAATCCGCTGGCAGGGAACTTAGACGGCCAGCCGGCGTCTGCCTGCTTAGTACAGGAAAGCAGGTGGAGACCATGCGCGGACCCGCTCGCGTCCTCGCGATCCTCGTCCCGGTCGTGCTGCTCGCGGCGGCGTGCGCCTCCGTCGGCCAGACCTCAGCGCCGTCAGCAGGCGGAGGGACCGCCTTCGGTCGCGCTGACCAGACCGCCGTCGATGCCGCGAAGGGCGCTCCGGCCGGCATCCCGGCGCCAGGCATCGGGACCACGACCGAGAACGGCATCCCGACGCTCGTCACGAATCCGAGCCGCAATCTCATCCTCACCGCGAACGTCTCGATGAAGACACAGGATCCGTGGGCGACCGCCGACAAGGCGCGCGCCATCGCGAACGGCCTCGGTGGCGACATCCTCGCCATGAGCCAGACCGGTCAGGGTGAGAACCGCAGCGCGCTCATCACCCTCCGCGTCCCGTCGGACCGCTTCGATGAAGCACTACGCCAGCTCAAGCAGCTCGACGGCGAGGTCCTCACCTCGAACGTCGATGCGAAAGACGTCACCGATCAGTTCACCGACCTGCAGGCGCGCCTCGTCGCGAAGCAGGCCGAGGAGCAGCGGTACCTCCAGCTCTTCCCGCAGGCGAAGACCGTCGACGAGACGCTGAAGATCGACGCCGCGCTCGGCAACGTGCGCGTGCAGATCGAGCAGCTGCAGGGCCAGCTCAACCTGATCAAGAACCGCACCGAGTTCTCCACGATCACGATGTCGATCGCTCCGATCGTGACCGTCCCCAGCACCACGACCGGCGCGTGGGACCCGTCGGTGACGTTCGCCAAGGCGATCGCCGCGCTCTCGGTGTTCTTCAAGTTCGCGGCCGACCTCGCGATCTGGCTGCTCGTGTTCGGGTGGATCCCGCTCATCGCACTCGCGATCGCGCTGGCGGCGTCGCGGATGCGTCGGCCCGGCGCCACCGCTCCTACCGCCTAGAGCTCCCTCCCTCAACGCGCGGGGGCCTCACCCTCAGCCGGTGGGGCCGCCGCCATCTCCGTACACTCGCCGGCGATGGCCGACGTGCGCATCCGTCCCGTGAATGAGCTCGACATCGAGGCGATCTGCCGCATCGACGAGCGCATCACCGGCAAGTACCGACCCGAGGTCTGGGAAGACCGCGTCATTTATTTCATCCGCCGCGACCCGGACTCTTCGCAGGTCGCCGAGGTCGATGGCAAGGTCGTCGGCTTCATGCTCGGCGAGGTCCGCGGCGGCGAGTTCGGAATGGAAGAGCCGACCGGCTGGCTCGAGTTCTTCGGGGTCGACCCGGCGGCGCGCGAACGCGGGATCGGGCGCGGGTTGACCGACGCGTTGCTGGCGGGGTTCAAGAGGCGTGGCGCGCACGTGGCGCGCACGATGGTGCGCACGCAGGACGCCGAGATCGCCAGATTCGTCGCTGCGATGGGCTTCACGCCGGCGCCGGTGAGCGCGCTGGAGAAACGGCTGGCCTGAAGGGCTGTTCGCTCCGTCGAACGGTATGACCATTGAGCCGCGCGAACCGGTACCCTAGTCGCTGTGAGCGACGAGATCCGCATGCTGCCCGACCGCTATCACAACGCCATCGAGCACTGGCGGCAGCACAACTTCCCGGACTATCCGAAGCTCGCCGAGGTCTGGCCGAAGTTCTTCCCCAAGGACGACGCGTTCTGCCTCTGCGCCAAGGTGTCGGAGGACATCTCGGCGGAGATCGAGATCGGCGACGACGTCGGCAAGCCGAAGGCGGTGCAGCCGAAGGAGCTCGCGCCCGAGGCGGCGCAGCATCTCCTCTCGCAGATCCGCGCACAGGCCTCGACCGAGTTCGGGTCCATCCAGCAGCACCAGATGACGCTCTTCCGGGCGCAGGAGCCGCAGGATCAGGCGTGGGCGCTCCGCGTCATGGCCGAGGAGCTGCGCCACGGCTATCAGATGGTGCATCTGCTCACGAGCTCGGACTGGTCGCCCGTGACCGACACGAAGGCCGAGGACATGGTCGAGGAGATCCTCTCGATGCAGACGGGCAGCCACGTGCTGGCGGCGTTCAACCTCGAGTTCGATTCGTTCCTCGACAACGTGGTCTTCGCGGCGTTCATCGACCGCGTCGGGAAATACCAGCTCACGATGCAGAGGATCTCCGCCTACAAGCCGTACGCGTCGTCGATGCCGCCGATGCTCCGCGAGGAAGCGTTCCACCTCGCGGCCGGCGTCATCCCGCTCCGCCGGTGGGTCGAGCACGCCGCGCGCGGCGACGGGTACATCGACATGCCCGCGATCCAGAAGGCGGTAGCGAAGTGGTTCGGTCGCGGGCTCGAGATGTTCGGTGATGAGCGCGGTGGACAGACGAACGTGAAGTTCGGACTCAAGGACCTGAACAACCGCGAAGCGCAAGACCAGTACATCCAGGAATGCACCAAGATGCTCGACGACCTCAACGTGCGCTACGTCCGCGCGCGCTTCCCTGATCGCACACGCGACGAGGCGGACGCCATCTTCGCACGCGTCGCGTCGGGCGAGACGGTCGACGGGCTCACGCGCGACGACCTGCTGCGCCTTCCGGATCGACGCTTCTTCCGCCGGCGCGGCGAGTTCGCGTTCCAGATGATCGGCACGCACGGCGAGACGTTCACGGACGTCGAGAAGTACATCGCGCACGTGCTCGCGAGCCTGCCCGAGGCGTATCGCGCCTCGATCGACGTGAAGCACTGGGCCGATCTGCAGCGCGCGGTCGCCGCGGGCACGACGCCGCTGAAGGAAGCGATGGCGTCGATGCCGCGGCTCGCGCGACAAGCCGGCGGCTGCCCGTGCGGCAAGTCCGTCCGCTGGGTGATCAATTAAGGTCGGTCTCGGCCTCGACTCGCGGCTCGGCCTCTCCACGGCGCAGTTGCGCGACCTCGCGCCAGAGGCGAGCGCTCTCGGATATGAAAGCGTGTGGACCAATGCCGGCGTCGACTACGACCCGATCGCGATGTGCGTCGGCTGGCACGAGCGCTCGGGCCTTCCGACCGGCGTCTCCGTCGTCCCGATCGCTCGCAATCCCGCGCCGGTCCTCGCCCTCGCGGCGCGGACCGCGCACGAGCTGACCGAAAACACGTTCGTGCTCGGCGTCGGCTCGGGCAGCGTGACCGAGCGGCCGATCGCCGCCGTGCGTTCGTACATCGACGAGCTGCGGAAGACCGCCAAGGACGTTCCGATCTACGTCGGAGCGCTCGGGCCGCAGATGCTCGCGCTCGCCGGGCGTCACGCGGATGGCGCGGCGCTCAACTGGTGCACGCCGGCCCAGGTGGCGTGGAGTCGCGAGCGCGTCGGTCCCCGCGCGACGCTCATCGAGTACGTCCGCATGTGCGTCGACGACGACGTCGCCGCGGCGCGGCTCGCGCTCGCGAAACAGATCCTCGCGTACGCGCTGCTCGTGCGCCCCTCGGGCGCTCGCGGCTATCGCATGCACTTCGAGCGCATGGGCTTCGCATCGCAACTGGATCGCCTCGAGGCGAGACGCGCCGCGGGTGCTTCGGAGGATGAGCTCGCGCGTGCCGTGCCGGACGAGATGCTGTCGGGCCTCGGCTATGCCGGCCCGGCTGCCGGCGCTGCCGCGGCATTCAAGACGCTGAGCAGCGGCCTCGATGTCGCCATCGTTCGCGTGCTGGTGGCGCGTCAGGGCAATGTCGAAGGGGTGCGCGCGACGATGCGCGCCGCGCTGAGCTAGGACGCCGCGGCGTCGGTCGCAGCGAAGCGCATCTGTGCGTCATATATTCGCCTTTCTGAGCACGCATCGTCTGCGCTTCACGCTGAATGGCTCGCCGCGATCGCTCGAGGTGCGCGCGGACCGACGGCTCATCGATGTTCTGCGGGACGACCTCGGCTGCACCGGGACGAAAGAGGGCTGCTCCATCGGCGTCTGCGGCGCGTGCAGCGTGCTCGTCGCTGGCGAGCTCCTCTCCGCCTGCCTCTTGCCCGCGGTGTTCGTCGACGGCCGCGACGTGACCACCGTCGAGGGCCTCGCGCACGGCGACGAGCTCTCGCCGCTCCAGGACGCGTTCATCCGCGAGGGCGGCTTCCAGTGCGGCATCTGCACGCCCGGCCAGCTCATCGCGGCGACCGCCCTGCTCGCGGAGCACCCCCGCCCGAGCGACGACGAGATCCGCGGCTGGATGATGGGGAATCTCTGTCGCTGTACCGGGTATCACGGGATCACGCGCGCGATCCAGGCGGCAGTCGCGTGACCTACGACTATCACGAGCCGGAGACCGTGGCGGCTGCTCTCGACCTGCTCGCGCGATACGGTGAGGACGCGCACCTCGTCGCGGGCGCGACGGCGTTCACGCTGCTCTGGCGACAGGGGCTGCTTCGTCCGGGACACGTCATCGGTCTCCGCCGCATCGCGTCGCTCGGCGGGATCACCAGCGCGGGCGGCGCTCTCGCGATCGGCGCCACCGTGACGCACCGCGCGATCGAGCGCTCGGGCGAGGTCGCGGGCTACTGCCCGGCGCTGACGCGGACATTCGCGTCGGTCGCGACGGTGCGGGTGCGCAATCAAGCAACGCTCGGCGGCAATCTCGCGCACGCCGATCCCGCGCAGGATCCGCCGCCGATGCTCATCGCGCTCGGCGCCGAGGTCGTCGCGAAGTCGGCGGCGGGCGAGCGCACCATCCCGCTCGACGAGCTCTTCGTCGACGTGTTCACGACGTCGCTCCGCGCGGACGAGATCCTCACCTCGGTGCGCTGCCCCGCGCTGGCCAAAGGCACGCGCGCGACGTATCTCAAGTTCCTGCCGCGGACCGCCGACGATTACGCGACGGTCTCGGTCGCCGCGACGCTGCGGTTCGCTGAGGATCGCCGGGTGGCGGGTGTGCGCGTCGCGCTCGGCGGGTGCGGTCCCACCCCGCTGCGCGCGCGCTCGGTCGAGGCGGCGCTCCAGGGCGCGTGGCCGGACCCGAGGCGCATCGCCGACGCCGCGGCGCGCATCGATGCGGACATCGCGCCGTTCGACGACGTGCGCGGCTCGGCCGCCTACAAACGCGACATGGCGCGCGTATGGACAGAGCGCGCGCTCACCGAGCTCGTCTCGTGAAGCTGTCGCACACCGCGCTCGTCCGCGCTCCGCGCGCGCGAGTCTGGAAGCTGGTCACCGACGTGCCCGCCGCGGCACGATGCGTTCCGGGTGTCGCGGCGGTGACTCCATCGGGGACCGGCAAGTACAAGGGCTCGCTGCTCGTGCAGCTGGGGCCGGTCCGCCTGGTGCTCGATGGCGACGTCGCGCTCACCGCGACGGACGAAGCCGCGGGCAAGGCGTCGGTGCGCGCAGACGCGAAAGACTCGCGCCTCGGCGGAACGGTGCGCGCGACGATGGATCTCGCGCTCGTCGACAGGGGCGAGGACACCGAGCTGCGGATCACGAGCGATGTGCAGATCGCCGGTCGGATCGGCGAGTTCGGTCAGCCGGTCATCCAGCGCAAGGCGGACCAGCTGATGACGCAGTTCGCCGAGTGCCTCGCGCGCACGCTCGCGTGACGCTCGCGAGGTCCGCGGCGCCGGATGTCCTCGAGACGCCCGAGTGGCGCGTCGAGGGTCGCGACAAGGTCACCGGCGCGGCGCGCTACGCGGCGGACATCACGCGACCCGGCATGCTCCACGCCGCGTTCGTGGGCAGTCCGTTCCCGCACGCCCGCGTCGTGTCCGTCGACGTCGCGGCGGCGCGCGCGATGCCCGGCGTGCGCGCGGTGCTCGCCGGCGCGGACGTGCGGCCCGCGCGGTTTGGCCGTCGTCTGCAGGACTGGCCGGTCCTCGCGTGGGACCGCGTGCGCTTCATCGGCGATCGCGTCGCGGCCGTCGCCGCGGACTCGCTCGAGGCGGCGGAGGCCGCGGCCGCGGCCGTCACGGTCGAGTTCGAAGAGCTGCCCGCCGCCCTCGACCCGGAGGCCGCGCTGGCGCCGGACGCGCCGATCCTCCATCCCGACGCCGCGGAGTACACGTACTTCGGCGGGACGCGACCCGCGCGTCCGCACCCGAACATGCAGGGCCATCTCGTGCACGAGCACGGCGACGTCGCTGTCGGTTTCGAGAACGCGGCCGCGGTGTTCGAGCACGAGTTCAGCATCCCGCGCGTCCATCAGGCGTACATCGAGCCGCGCGCGAGCCTGGTCTGGATCGAGGACGAGACGGTCCACGTCATCACGACGAACAAGGCGCCGTTCGCGCTGCGCGATCAGATGGCCGTGACGATCGGCGTCCCCGCGGCGCGCATCGTCGTCGATACGCCTCACGTCGGCGGCGATTTCGGCGGAAAAGGTCTGTCGCTCGACGAGTTCGCGCTGTACTTCCTCGCCCGTGCGACGGGCAAGCCGGTGCGTTCGGTCCTCCGGTACGCGGACGAGCTGCAGATCTCGAACACACGCCACGCCGCGCGCATCCGGCTCCGCACCGGCATCGATCGCGACGGCCACATCACCGCGCATCAGGCGCGCGTCGTCTTTGACGGCGGTGCGTACGCGGCGGGAAAGCCGGTCGCCGGCCTGCTCCCCGGTGGTCCGACGCTGACGCTCGCCGGCTACCACGTGCCCGCCGCCCACGTCGAGGCGGTCGCGGTGTACACGAACACCCTGCCCGCGGGCCACTCACGCGCGCCGAGCCAACCGCAGCACACCTTCGCGGCCGAGTCGCACCTCGATCTCATAGCGCGCGCGATGCAGATCGATCCGTTCGACCTTCGCGAGCGCAACGCGATCCGCGCCGGCCAGACCGACGTCGAGGGCGCGGTGTGGCACGACTCACAAGCGCCGCGCGTCCTCGCGACCCTTCGGGCCGCGTCCAGGTCGGGAGGCATGGTCGCGCGCGATCATGGCCGCGGGCTGGCATTCTCGGCGCGGCACGTCGGCCGCGGCAAGACGTCGCTCACCTTGACGCTCGCGACCGACGGTTCGGTCGACGTGCTGACCGGCGTAGCGGACCAGGGCGGCGGCGCGCACACCATGATCCAGCGCGTCGTCGCGCGCGAGCTCGGCATCGCCGCCTCGCGCGTGCGCGTGCGACAGGGCGACACCGGTCACGCGAACGTCGATCCCGGCGTCGGGGGGAGCCGCGTCACGCCAGTCGCGGGGAACGCGGCGCTCGACGGCGCGCGAAAGCTGAAGGCGCGTCTGGCCGAGATCGGCAAGTCGCTGGACGAGGCCGCGCGCAGCGCGGCGCCGCTCCTGGTCACCGGCGAGGGCGAGCAGAACGAGCATGTGTACGGCGTGTATGCGTACTCGATCGAAGTGTCGGTCGATCGCGAGACGGGGTCCTTCCGCGTCGTCGATGCGGTCCTCGTCGCGGACGTCGGTACGGTGATCAATCCTGTCGCCGTGCGCGGCCAACTCGAGGGCGGTTTCGTGTTCGGTCTGGGACAGGCGGTCATGGAGGAGCTGCGCCTCGAGGACGGCCGCGTGACCACGACGAACCTCGGCGATTACAAGATCCCCACCATCGCGGACGCTCCTCCGCTGCGCATCGTGCTCATCACCGACGCTCTCGGCCCCGGTCCGTTCGGCGCGAAATCAGCGGGCGAGCTCGCCAACCCAGCGGTCGGTGCCGCGATCGCGAACGCGATCGACGCCGCCGTTGGCGCGCGCGTCATGTCGCTGCCCATCACCGCGGAGAAGGTCCGTTCGCTCCTCCGAACGAACAAGCGTCGCTCGGCGGAGCCCGGCTAATATCTCCGGACCAGCGGAGGCGTCATGTCGCAATTCAACGACAAGGTCGCGCCTAAAGACTTCGTGAAGATGCCGCCCGAGTACAAGGATCTCCTCATCCGCTTGCTCACGATCCAGGCCGACTGCGAGATCGGCGGGCCGCACATCTACGTCGACCACTGGACCCTGCGCGCCCCGACGGTCGACGACCAGTGGCGCGTCGCGCGCATCGCGTCGGAGGAGATCGACCACTGCCGCAAGATGCTGCGGCTCCTCAACCTCATCGATGTCGACCGCTCCGACATCCTCGAGCGGCCGCGCAGCAAGCGCGAGGTCGACGCCTTCAAAGAGGACATGCCCACCTGGGCCGACTTCGCGGCGTTCGGTTTCCTCATCGACAAGGTGGGCGAGTACCAGCTCGAGGAGATGGTGGGCTCGACGTTCGCGGCGATCGACGACACGCTCCCGATCATCCTGCGTGAGGAGAAGGGCCACGTCGCGTACGGCGAGCAGCAGCTGCAGAAGCTGATCGACGGCGGCGCGGCTGGAAAAGCGCAGGCGCAGGCCGCGATCTCGAAGTGGTACACGATCGGGCTCGACATGTTCGGCCAGTCGGGTTCCGCGCGCACCGAGCGGTATCTCGAATGGGGACTGAAGCGCCGCACCAACGAGGAAGCGCGCCGCCAGTACACCCGCGAGATGGAGCCGAAGATCGCCGCGCTCGGTCTCGTCGTCCCAGATCGTCTGCAGGGCAGGAAGTACCTCTAGCGGAGGCCGACGTCGAGGGCGTGCATCGCACCGTTCAAGTGAACGTCGCCGGCAAGTCGGGGACGCGAGCGGCGACCATCGACTACGGCCCGAGCGGGGACCAGTGCCATCTCCAGTTGAGTCTTGACGATGGCAGGACGTTCACGGCAGTTGCGATGGACTATTTCGCCTGCCTGATCTCGGTGAGGCGCGAGCTGGAAGCCGAAGGACTCGTCGTGTGTTGTCAGGGCGCTCGGAAGAATGTGTGGCCGTCAGGGATGGGCCGCGACATGGGCGCCGGCCTCGTCGCGTACGTGCTGACGATCGGCAGAGCACCGCGGCGCGACGAACAGGTCCAGGTTCTTGCACCCGCGGATGCCGAGCTGATCGGCACGGTGACCGAGCAAGAGCAGCACTTCGAAGCCTGGCGGCGGTCTCGCCATTCTCCCGATGACCGAGCGCGTCGTGGCTGAGCGGTTGAACCTCTCGGCGGTCCTGCTCGACGAGCACATCACCGCGGGCGGTGCGGATCGTCCGGCGATCCGCTACGAGGGCGCGACGCTCAGTTACCGCGACGTCTCGCGGCTGGTCGCACGCGCGGGCAGTGCGCTGCGCGTGCTCGGCGTCGAGATCGAAGACCGCGTCGCGCTCCTGCTGCCCGATTCGCCCGAGTTCGTCGCGATGTTCCTCGGCGCGGTCCGCATCGGTGCCGTGCCGGTGACGCTCTCCACCTACCTCACGAGCGAGGACTACGCGGAGCTGCTCGCCGACTGCCGTGCGCGCGTGCTCGTCGCGCACGCGAGCGTCATGCCGCGCGTCGCGTCGATCCGCCGCGGCCTGCCGCATCTCCGTCGGGTCGTTATCGCCGGCGGCGACCCTGGCGACGATGTCGGGTTCGACGATCTCACGCGCGCCCAGCCGCACGAGCTCGCGCCCGAGGCGACGACCGCGGATGACATGGCCTTCTGGCAGTACTCCAGTGGCACGACGGGCCGGCCGAAGGCCGTCGTGCATCTGCACGGGCCCGCCGTCGCGCCGGCCGATCTGCACGGCGCTCTCGTGGTCGGCATGCGCGCTGATGACCGCGTCCTCAGCGTGGCGAAGCTGTTCTTCTCGTACGGTCTTGGCGCGTCGCTGCTCATCCCGTTCCGGCACGGCGCTTCGTCGATCCTGTTGCCGGGCCGCCCCGAGCCGCACCTGGTGTTCGAGACCATCGCGCGCGAGCGGCCGACGCTGCTGTATGCGGTGCCGACCGCGTACGCCGCCCTCCTCGCGAATGCCGAGAGCCACGACGTGTCGTCGCTGCGCCGCTGCATTTCCGCGGGAGAGTCGCTGCCCGCGCCGCTGTTCGAGCGCTGGCGCGCGCGGTTCGGCCTCGAGATCCTCGACGGCATCGGCTCGACCGAGATCGGCTACATCGCGATCTCGAACTTCGCCGGTCGCGCGCGACCGGGCACGTCGGGTCAGGTCATTCCGGGCTACGACGCGCGCGTGCAGCGGGCCGATGGCGAGCCTGCCGCGGTCGACGAGGTCGGCGACCTGCTCGTGCGTGGTCCCTCGACCGCCGCGTTCTACTGGCGACAACGCGCCGCGACGAAGCACACCTTCCGCGGCGAGTGGGTCTTCACCGGGGATCGCTACTCGGTCGACGCCGACGGCTACTACACCAACCACGGTCGCTCCGACGATCTGCTTCGCGTGAGCGGCCATTGGGTCTCACCCCTCGAGGTCGAGTCGGTGCTGCTGCGACACGCGGCCGTGCGCGAGTGCGCCGTCGTCGCGCGGGCCGACGGCGATGGCCTCATCAAGCCCTGCGCGTACGTCGTCTGCGCGGACGGCACCGCGGCCGCGCCCGCGCTCGCCGACGAGCTCAAGGCGTTCGTGAAGGACGCGCTCGCGCCGTACAAATACCCGCGCTGGATCGAATTCATGCCCGAGCTGCCCAAGACCTCCACCGGCAAGATCCAGCGCTACAAGCTCCGCCAGACCACCGCGCGCTGAGGCCGCTTCGGCCGCCCGGTCGCCTGGTACGCCGCCTGCACGAACGCCCGGAAGTCAGCGCTGGAGGTGTTCGCGTTGGAGCAAAGCAGCTCGACCGGGATCATGGCCGTCATGGTGGTCGCGCTCGTCGCGATCGTCGTCGTGTTCCTGCTCGTCAGCGGCGTCTTCGCGCCACAGAACGGCGGGATCAACATCCACCTGTAGCGGAGTCGCGCGGGCGGGCCCAGCGGCTCCGCCCGCGCATCTTCTAGCTCAGGGGCACTCGCCGGCGTAGCGGGTGTCGCCGAATTCCGCGAAGGTAATGGCTTGCTTCGTCAGCTGGTACGTCACCGCGATGTTCATCTCCACGTCGAAGCCGGACTTCGATAGGCAGCCCGTGCCGTAGCCGGGCTTGATCCGTTCAATGAGCTTCACGACCAGTGGCCGGTCGAGCCCGGCGAACTGCTCCGCGGTCTTCGCGTTCTTGAGCACCGTGTCGGCCAGTGTGTCCGCGGTGCTCGCGTTGATGAACTTCAGCGCCTTCTGGTGCGCGGTGACCATGCGCTTAACGAGATCGGGCTTCGACGCGATGACGTCCTCGCGCGTCATCAGCGCGAACCCGAGCGCGTGATCGGATCCGACCCACTCCTGATGCGCCTTCGGGTCCCAGATCGACACGAGGGCGAAGCCGGCTGCGGTCTCGAGCACGCGGCTCGTGATCGGCTCCCACGAGCTGATCGCGTCGACCTTGCCGCTCTGCAGCGCGGTGTAGATGACGCTTGGATCGCCGCCAAGGGTGACGATGTTGACGTCCTTGTCCGGCGTGAGGCCGGCCTTCTTCAAGTACACGTTCGCCATCGCCCAGGAGCCGGAGCCCGGCCCGGTGACGCCGATGTTCATGCCTTTGAGGTCGGCGACGGTCTTGACTTTGTCCTTCAGTTGCGTGCGCACCAGCAGGCTGAAGATCTCGCGGTCGTAGGTGGAGACGACGGCCTTCCAGGGTGAGCCCGCGAGCCGCGCGATCGGGTCGTGCACGAACGCGAACAGGCCGAAGTCGTACTCCTTGGCGATCACAGCGGCGCGCAGCGTCCCGCTCGATCCGAGGACGATGTCCGTGACCTCGATGTTCTCCTCGCCGAAGTAGTCCTTCGCGTATCCGACGAGCGTCGCGAGGTTGAGCTCCGTCGAGAGGACGCTCGTCAGCTTCACCTGGTCCTTCGGCGGCCGGGGCGTCGCGGACGCGGCGGGGCTGGGCGCCGTCGTTCCCGTGGGCACGACGGCGGGTGCTTGGCCGCATGCGCCAAGGAGCAATGTGGCCGCCAGGGAGAACCCGAGTGGTGCGCGGATGCCTGCGAACATGACTGACCTCCTCCTACCTATGCCACCAGTGCCGATGTCGGACGCCAGCGAAGCAGACGATTCTCGACGCGTTTCGCGATCTCGACGAGCGTGACGGCGATCGCCATGAGCAGCAGCAGGATGGCGTACGTGCGGTTCGTGTCCAGCAGGCCCGTGGAGATCGCCATGCGATAGCCGAGGCCCGCGGTCGAGCCGACGAACTCACCAACGACGGCGCCGGAGAGCGCAAAGCTCACGCTCGTTCGCAGCGCCGCGAAGATCCAGCTGAAGACGGATGGCAGGATCACGTAGCGCGCTAGGTCGGAGCGCGTCCCGCCCATGACGCGCACGGCCTTCACAAGCTCCGGATCCACCGAGCGGATGCCGAGGTACGTGTTGAAGAAGATCACGAAGAAGACCGTCAAGAATGCGAGGAAGATCTTCGACGTGATGCCGAGGCCGAACGCGATGACGAGCACAGGAGCGAGGGCGATGCGCGGCAGCGAGTTGAACGCGATGAGGACCGGTTCGACCGTGTCGGCGGTGCCGCGTGCGTATCCAAGCAGCAGCCCGAATGCGACCCCGCCGACGATGCCGAGGGCGAGGCCGATCGAGGTCGCTTGAAGCGTCGCCGCCAGGTCTTTCGCGAGCAGCCCGGACGCTGCGTACGCGCCGATCTCCGCGACGGCGCTCGATGGCCGCGCGACGATGATCGGCTCGAGGACCGGTGGAAGGCCGAAGCCCCCGGTCGCGCCTTCCCAGAGTAGGAGCAGCGCGGCCACGAAGCCCAGCCGCTGGAGCGTCAGGCGCGCGCGACTCATGCGCTCATGCCGGACCCGCACGGAATTCATCGCGCAGCTCGGCCCAGACAGCGGCCTCCAGCCGTGTGAACTCGGGGCTCGCCCGGAGCTCGAACGGATCGCGTGTGCCCGTGAGCTTCACGTCGCGGATCGCTTTGATGCGCCCCGGCCGGCGCGACATCACGACGACACGCTGGCCGAGGACGATCGCCTCGGCGAGGTCGTGCGTGACGAAGACCACCGTGACCCTGCGGCGTTCCCACATCCGCAGGAGCTCGGCTTGGAGCAGCATCCGGTTCTGCGCGTCGAGCGCGCCGAACGGCTCGTCCATCAGGATCACGTCGGGTTCGTATGCCAGCGTGCGGATGAGCTGCGCGCGCTGGCGCATCCCGCCCGAGACCTGGTGCGGGTAATAGTGCTCGAAGCCTTCGAGCCCGACGAGCGACACGAGCTCGCGCGCGCGCTCTCGCTCGGCCCGGGGAACCCTGCGGATCACCAGACCGAGCTCCACGTTGTCGAGGATCGTCCGCCACGGCAGCAGCGTGTCTCGCTGGAACACGTACCCGAGCCGGATGCCGCGCGTGCCCGGGGGGCTACCGTCGATCGCGATCCGCCCCTCGACAACGCATTCGGTCGGATCCAGTTGACCGGCGATCGCGTTCAGCAGGGTCGACTTCCCGCACCCCGAGGGGCCGACGATCGTCACGAAGTCACCGCTCGGGATGTCGAGCGTCACGTCCCGCACGACCTCGACGCCCTTGCGGAAGCGGATGCCAACGCCGTTGATACTGATGCGCACGTCTACCGGAAGGATGACGCTAGCGGCGCCTCATTTCTTGTCGAGCCCCCGATCCGCGGCGCTCTGAACGAACGACGCGTCGAGGATCGTCTTCACGTCGAGATCCTTCACCTTCGCATTGGTCTTGGACAGCGTCGCCTGCGCGTCGACGAACAGCTCCGGCCTCGGGAACGGCAGCGCCGGCGTGACCTCGCTCAGGTAGAAGTCGTAGGCCTCGTCGTACCCGCGGTCCGCGGTCGCGCCGAAGTACTTCTTCATGACCTCGATCGCGCCCGCGCGGTCCTTTTTCATGCGCGCCACCGAGGACACGATGGAGTCGACATAGCGCTGCATCACCGCCTTGTTCGCGGTGACCCACGCCTTCTGCGCGACGATCGTCGTGTTCGCCGCCGCGAGCTTCTGGCCGGCGAGGTCGTAGAGGCTGTGGTAGCCGGCGTCCTTCAGCTTCGTGAGGTTCGGCGGGTCGTCGACGGCGGCCTGGATCGAGCCGGCCAGCAGCGCCGCGGTGCGCTGTTCGTGCGAGCCGAGCGAAACGAGGGTCACGTCCTTCTCGGGGTCGAGGTTGAGCGCCGCGAGCACCTTCCGGGTCGCGATGTCGGCCGAGCCGCCGGCGCTGGAGATGCCGATCTTCTTTCCCTTGAGGTCGGCCGGCGTCTTGATGTCGGCCGCGGCCATGAAGAGGTACGGATAGACCGGCGCGAGCACGGCCGTGATGACCAGGTCCGCGCCTCCGACCTGCGCGCTCATGACCTCCGAGCCGCCGAGCTGCGCGATCTTCACGTCGCCTGAGATGAGCGCGGCCATCGTGCGGGAGCCGCCGTCGATCGCGACGAGCTCGATGTCGAGCGCGTTCTCGGCGAAGATGCCCTTGTCCTTCGCGTACCACTGCGAAAGGTTGTCATTCGTGAGGTTGCTGTAGGCGACCTTCAGCGAGACGGTCGACGGCTTCGCCGATGCCGAAGGGGCGGCGGCCGCGGGCGCGCTCGATGCCGGCGCCGGTGCGGCGCTACCTCCGCACGACAGGATGACGAGGCTGGCCGCGACGATCGCCACGAAGACACGCTTCACCACGTCACACCTCCACGCTCATCTGAATCGCTTGGGTTGTCGACGACGAACGATCGTGTCCACGAGGGCCGGCATGCGCTGCTCTTTCACGTGCTGCATCGCCCGCTGGATGGCCGCGCCGGCCTCCGCCGGATCGACGATGGGACCCTCCGCATACCAGCCGAAGCTGCGCGCGAGGCCGGCGAAGTCGGGCGCCGGGTCATCGATCTCCTGTCCGACTCGAGCGTTCTCCTCGGGCGTGCCGCGGTGCCGCGCGACGCGGATCTGGTGCTCCCAGTCGTTGTAATAGGCGCGGTTGTTGTACATCACCACCAGCAGCGGGATCCGGCTATTCGCCGCCGTCCACAGCGCACCCGGGTCGTACAGCAGGTCGCCGTCAGGCTGCACGTCGACCACGAGCGTGTCGCTCCCGCGGTAGGCCAGGCCGACACCGAGGGAGACACCGATCTGCGTGCCCGTGCCGAAGCTGCGGCCAGGATGCCGCTTCGGCGAGTCGACGTCCCAGAGCCGCAGCGCCCAGTCTTCGAGCGTGTTCGCCGTGAGGACCCAGTCCTCGTCCTTGATCACGGACCAGATCTCGCTCGCGAGCCGGCCGGCGGTCAGCGGGGATGCGTCCCAGTCCTCGCGGGCTTCGCGCGCCCAGCGCTCGCGCACCGCCTGGTGCATCGCTGCGAGCTGCTTCCGGCGCGCACCGCGGTCGCGCGAGCCCAACCGCTCACGCACGAGCGCGCGGAGCGGCGGGAGCGCGAGGCGCGTATCCGCGACGATCGAGAGCGTGACCGGCTGGAAGTCGCCGAGATCCTCGGCCCACTTGCTCTGGCGCAGCTCGGAGAGGCCGATGTCGACGATCGGCGTGCCCGGCGCGAGACGCGAGCGCTTCGCGCGCTCGCGACTGTCGCGGTCCAGCTCGTTCAGCGCGCGGTGCAGGTCTCCCACGTCCAGCGCGAGGACCAGGTCGGCGTCCTTCAGTACGTCGCCGCCGGTCAGGTTCAACGGATGGCGATTGGCGATGTTCACGCGGCCGCCCAGGTCGATGACCGCTGCGGCGAGCTCTTCGGCGAGACCGGACAGCTGCGCGAACGACTGCGGATGGCGTCCGGTGAACTCGGTGACGATCACCGGCCGCTGGGCGCGCGCGATGAGGTCGGCCGCGGCGACGAGCGCGGCCGGATCGGCCTGCACCGGTGACGGCCGCGCGGCCGCCACGACCTCGTCGATCGCCACCGGAGCCGCGAGCTCGTCCTCCTGCAGGCCCGCGTCGTAGCAGAGGTACACCGGACCGGCGGGCTCGGTCGTCGCGATGCGGTAGGCGCGCGCGAACGAGGCGGGGAAGTCCGCCACGGTGAACGGCTGGTCGTCCCACTTCGTGAAGTTGCGGACGGCCTCGCCCTGCACCTGCGCGGTGTGGATCCAGTCGATCGCCGGGCGACGCCGCCTCCGGTCCATCGGACCGGTCGCTCCGAGCACCATGACCGGCACGCGATCGAGGTGCGCGTAATAGATCCCCATCGTGCCGTGGAGCAGGCCGACGACGTCGTGCACGATCGCGCCCATCGGCCGGCCGGTGACCTTCGCGTATCCGTGCGCGACGTTGACCGCGACCTTCTCGTGCGTGCACAGGATGATCTCGGGCTTGCCCTGGCCGTAGTTGACGAGCGAGTCGTGCAGGCCGCGGTACGTCGCGCCGGGGTTCAGCGCGACGTATTCGATGCCGAAGGCCTGGAGGAGATCGACGATGACGTCGGAACCGAAGCGGGGCGAGCGCGTCACCGCGCCCGCCCGGCCGGGCTGCCGATGGTTATTTGCCGACGCCCCGCTTCTCGGCGTCCGCGACGTACTTGTCCTCGATCACCTTCGTCACATCAAGGTCCTTCACCTTCGCATTGGTGGCGACGAGTGCGTCGCGCGTTGCGTTGAACGACGCGACGACCGGATGCGGATATGACGGGAAGATCGTGGTCACGTAGAAGTCGTAGGTCTGTGACAAGGCCGCGGCGTCGTCGGGCTTCGCGGTGTCGAGCTTCAGCAGCTTCGCGAGCATCGGGATGGTCTTCGCCTTGTCCTTCTTCGCGATCGCGATCGCTTCGATCTCGGCGTCGATGTACGACTGGACGGCCGCGGGGTTCTTGTCCGCCCACGACTTCAGGACGATGGTGCAGTTATCGGTCGCGGGGATCTTCTCGGCGCCCAGGTCGTAGATGACCTTGAAGCCGCCGGCGAGCAGCTTCACCGTGTCCGGCGGGTGGCCGGGGCCGGCGTACGCGGCTCCGCCCAGCATCGCCGTGGTCAGGTTCGCGACCGAGCCGAAGGACTGGATCGTCACGTCCTTCGCGGGGTCCAGGCCGAGCCGCTTGAGCGACTCCGTCGCCGCGACGTACGCGGAACCGCCGACGCTCGCCACACCGACGGTCTTCCCCTTGAGGTCCGCCGGCGACTTGTAGTCCGACTTCGCGAGGAACTGCCATGGCGTCACGGGAACGAAGAGCGCGATGACCTGCATGTCCGACCCGGCGACGAAGCCGCTCATCGCCTCGGTGCCGCCGAAGTTGCCGACCTGCGTCTGATTCGAGACGAGCGCCGCCGCGGACGGCGAGCCGCCGTCGATGAGGGTGAGATCGACATCGAGACCGCGTTTCTCGAAGAGGCCCAGCTCCTTCGCCATGAACGGCGCGAGGTTCGCGGGGGTCACGTTGCCGTATGACGATTTGATCTTGATCGGCGTCGGCGTCGCGGTCGGTGCGACCGAGGCCGCGACCGTCGGTGCTGAGCTCGCGGCGGGGGTGTTACCGCCGCACGCGCCTGCGACGAGTAACGCGGTGATGCCAAGAGCCAGGACACGACCAGCGCGCATCCCACACCTCCGAGATTCGCGGGCCGCGCGGGCGGCCCGAGCGGTCAATTGTTATACCATTCGCCCGCGCCATCGGCCGATCTTCCTGGAGGTGAACGCGTGGGCGATGAGGGCGGACGCGTCTTCCTGAGAGGGATCACCTCCGAGCAATACGGGCTCGCCGAGCACCGGCGGCAGCAACGCTCGGCGCCCCGCGTGCGGCGCGCCGGGACGGTCGTCGATGACGCGACGGTGGGACACTCCGGCGACTCCGATGAGGGTCTCTCTAAGACGTGGTGGATGCTCGGCCCGGGAGACGACCCCTTCCTTACTCAGACGCTCCAGGTCCATTTCGTCGAGCTCAAGCCGGGCGGGTCGAATCACGGCCACGGCCACCAGAACGAGGCCACGTTCTACATCCTCGAGGGCAGCGGCTACGAGATCCACGACGGCGTTCGCTACGACTGGTCGAAAGACGACTTCGTCGTCGTGCACAACGACTCGGTGCACCGGCACTTCAACGCCAGCGAGACGGAGCGCGCGCTCGCGCTGGTGATCAAGGCGAAGGCGGCGTGGATGTACCTGGGGATGGTGCAGCAGGGACGCAGCACACCCTTCGATGGTGCGGGCTACGGCGCGGCGCAGGAGTGGTCGCGACTGTGGACGCCCGGCGCGACCGAGCGCAAGAAGGTCGTGAAGTCTTCCGACACGCGCTGGGAGGACACGCGAGACGGGCGCGTCCGCGTCATCAGCTCGCCGGCCCGCAGCGATGTCCGGACGTTCAGCATCGACCTATACGAGCAAGAGATCCGGTCAGGCGGCCGTTCGGCCAAGCACTGGCATATGGCCGATGAGATCTGTTACGTGATCTCCGGTGCGGGCAAGAGCCTGCAATGGGATGTCGAGGCCGAGATCACCGACAAATATCGCGCGCGCGTGGCCGACAAGCCGAGCGCCTGGGACTTCACGTCGGGCGACCTGATCTACGTCCCGCAGAACACCGTCCATCAGCTCGTCGCGAGCGGCGCCGAGCCGCTGCGCGTTCTCGTGGCGCAGAACCGGCTCTTCAAGCTGCTGGGCTACGACTCTGTCGTGTATCTCGAGGACGCGAGCACGAATGCCTCGGCCGCCGCGTCGGCGGCGCACGCGTAGAGGCCGCGCGCTTAGACGGCGGGACGGGGGAACATCGCGCGCAGCTCCGTGAGTCGCGCGCGCGTCGCGCGCAGGAGCGCCCCGTCGAGATACGACGGCTGCAGACCCGACGCCCAGTACTGGACCGCCCGACGATCCGGCTGCACCGATTCACGCTGGGTGCGCAGCGTGACGTCGCGACCGAGGCCGCGGAACTCGAGCCAGGTCTCCCACAGGCCGTCAACGCGCTCCAGCCCATGCACCGAGGCTGCGTACCCGCGTCCCTCAGGATCGCGTACGACGTCCGCGCACGTGTGGACGAGATCGTTCACGTGGGCCGATCGTGCATGCGTGGTGCCGTTACGCCTTCGTGACAATTTCCTGGAAGCACGGAACTCCTTGCTTGCATGCCGTGTTCGACCATCTGCCCGTCGAGCATGCGAATGAGCGCGGAGGTGACCTATGCGTGGCGTCGTCTTCGTCTTCGTGGCAGCCATCGCTGCGGCGGCGGCCATCGTCGCGTACGACAACTTCCGTCCGTCGGGTCAGCGCGCCGGGAGTCAGGGCGGCACGCCCTCGTCGCAGAGCGGCGATCCCACCGCTGAGCTCGCGAGTCGCCTGCTGACGCCTTCGTACTTGCCGGACGGCGGCACGTATGAGGTACGGCTCTTCCCAACGCAGCTGCCGCCGGATCCGAAGATCGATCTGCCGCAGCCCGCCGGCGCGCGCCTCATCGGTAGCGCGCTGCGCCTGCGCAACGGGACCGCCGCCAGCCTCGATGCGGTCCTCGATGTCCCCGCGGGAACGAGCGACGTCGCGGGCTTCTACGAGCGCGAGCTCGCGAAGCTCGGCTGGTCACCTGCACCGAATCGCGGACCGTCGACCCAGGGCGGCTTCATCCAGGCGTACCCCGGCTCGAACCGCATGTACTGCAAGGGCGAGAACCCGCCCTGGTACAGCGTCAGCATCTTCACCCCGCCTTCGGCGCCCATCGACGTGCGCGCGCACGTGGAGTTCACGAATCCGAACATGCCGGCGGGCGGCACCTACGTCGGCCCGTGCTCGGCGCAGCAGAGCGTCCAGATGGGAGGCGGCCTCACCAAGCTACCGGCGCTGCGCGCCCCGGACGGAGTCATCATCCGCGGAGGCATGGGGGGTATGAGCGGGATGGACCGCCAGACGTCAGAAGCGAGTGCGACGACAAAGCTCAGCCCCAGTGACCTCGAGTCGCAGTTCGCGCAGCAGCTCGCGGCCGCTGGTTGGACGAGAGTCGCGCATAGCGCCGACGGGCCTGTGGCCTGGAGCACCTGGAAGCTCCCGGGCGATAGCGATTGGCGTGGCCTGCTGCTCGTCAACGAAACGGGCAGCGACCGCCGATCGCTGATGGTGCGCGCGGAGGCGAACTAGCCCCTGGTCTTCGGCTTGTCGCCCTTTCCGACGAGCCAGCCCCATCTGTCGAGAGCCTTCTGCTTCGTCTCCGGGGTGGGCAGCTGAGACTTCGGAAACCGGTCGCGCCATTCCCACGGACGCGTCGCATCGATGATCGCGCGCGACGAGAAGCCCTTCTTGTCGGGGTGGATCCGCGGATCGAGCGGACCGCTCCAGGCGCGGGGGATGATGTCGATCGACTCCGCCGGCTCCGAGCGCGTGCACATCGCCCACAGCACCTGCTCGAGGTCCATGACGTCGATGTCGTCGTCCACGACGACGACGTAGCGCCCCAGATACGCGCCGGTGTGCACGCTCGCCGCGGCGTGCCCGACCTGCCGCGCGTGACCCGCGTAGCGCTGGTTGATCGAGACTGCGTTGAAGAGACGCGAGCCGCCGACCTCGTGGCACCACACGCCGACGATGCCGGGGATGCTCGCGGCCTCGAGGTCGCCGCGCAGCCGCGCCGAGCGCATGAACGCGCGATAGAACGACTGCTCGTCCGGCGGGACGTTCGGCGGCGACGCAAGGATGATCGGATCGTTGCGGTGGTAGATCGCGTGCACGCGCAGGACAGGCTCCTCGCGCTCGCCCGAGGCGTAGTAGCCGGTCCACTCGCCGAAGGGGCCTTCGATCGCCTTGTCGCTCAGATCGGCGTAGCCCTCGATGACGATCTCGGCGTCGGCGGGGATCGGGAGACCGGTGACCGGTCCCTTCACCACCCGATACGGCGCGCCGCGGACGCCACCGGCCCAGTCGTACTCGGTGATGCCGTAGGGGATCTCGGTGCAGGCCGCGAGGAACAGCAGCGGGTCGCCGCCCGGCACGAACGCGACCGGCATCTTCTCGCCCCGCGCGAACCATTTGTCGCGGTGCTGCCGGCCGTGCTTGCCGGGCGAGATGTAGAACCCGAGGCGCGTCTTGTCGTGGACCATCACGCGATACGTCCCGAGGTTGACCCAGTTCTCATCGGGATCGATCGTCACATCGAAGCTGCCGGTGCCGAGGTAGCGGCCGCCGTCGAACTCGTGCCACTTCGGCGCGGGGAAGATCGTGCAGTCGATCTGATCGCCACGGAGGACGTTCTCGAAGACCGGGCCGTCCTTGACGACCTCGGCCGCGATCGTCGGGATGCCCTTACGCACGCGCTCCTGCCAGCGCTTCACCAGCTCGTGCGGCGAGGCGTCGATCGGAAGGCCGAGCGTGATGGCAATGCGCGCGAACGAGCCGAGGCCGTTCGAGAGCACGCGGAAGCCCTTCTTGTAGCCGGGGATCTCGTCGAAGATCGTCGCCTTCGAGGGACGCGTGCGGCCCAGGAGCTCGGTCGCCATGCCGATGTCCTCTTCGGCGTTCGCCCCGGTGACGACCTGGAGCTCGCCGATCTCGTCCACCTTCTTCAGCCAGTCGCGCAGGTCGGTGGGCGTCTTGGTCTCGGTGCGGATCGTGCTGGCCATGGCGTGCCTCCCGCTAACTCTCTTCGTCGTCGAATGTACGCGCCAGTGCGCGCGGTCTCCAACCATCGTCCGGGATCGCGGTGCAGTGCTCGATCGGGAACTCGACCCAGACCTTCTGGTCGCGGCGGAGCTGCGTCGTCGGATGCGCGCGGGCCCGCACCAGCAGATCGCCGATCTCCACCACGCAGTCGAGCCGATCGCCGAGGAACGCGGCGACGCGCAGCGTCCCCGCGAATTCGTTGGGCACGCCAGCCGGCTGCGCGCGGACGACGATGTTCTCCGGTCGGAGGACGAGCAGGCCCTTCTCGCCTGGCGCGAGCCCGTCAGCAAGCGCGCAGGTGACGACGCCGCCGAGCGCGCGGATCCCACCGGCGGTGACCACGCCGGGAAGGAAGGTCGCCTCGCCGACGAAGTCCGCGACGAACCCGGAGGCGGGCGCCCGATAGAGGTCGCGCGGCGCGCCTTCCTGCACGATCTTGCCCGCCTGCATCACCGCGATCCGGTGGGAGAGGAAGAGCGCCTCGCCCTGATCGTGCGTGACGTAGATCGTGGTGATGCCGAGGCGCCGCTGCAGCTGCCGCAGCTCGATGCGCATTCGCTCGCGCAGCTTCGCGTCGAGGTTCGAGAGCGGTTCGTCGAGGAGCAGGATCTTCGGACGACGCACGAGCGCGCGCGCGAGCGCGAGGCGCTGCTGCTGCCCGCCGGAGAGCTGCGGCGCCGGACGTTCCTCGAGACCCTCGAGCCCGACGAGCGCGAGCGCCTCCTCGACCATCCTCCGCGTTTCGGCTTTTGACGGCGGACGCTCGCTGACCCGGAGCGGGAACGCGACGTTGTCGAACACCGTCATGTGCGGCCAGATCGCGTACGACTGGAACACCATGCCGATGTCGCGCGCGTAGGTCGGCGTGAAGTGACCAGGCCCCGAGACCACGGCGTCGTCGAGACGGATCGTGCCGGCCTCTGGACGCTCGAGCCCGGCGACGCAGCGGAGCGTCGTCGTCTTCCCGCAGCCGGACGGGCCGAGGAGCGTGAAGAACCGACCCTCCTGGACCGTGAACGAGATGTCCTCGACGGCGCGCACGCCGCCGCGATCGGTCGTGAATGTCTTGCGCAGCCCTTCGACCTGTAGCACGGCTACGCCTCGCGGATCGTGCGGCCGCCGAGCCGCTGCAGCACCGTGACGAGGATGACCAGCAGGATGATGAGGAAGATCGAGAGCGCCGCGATGCTCGTGTAATTTCCCGAGTCGCGCAGATCGAAGATCCGCACCGCGAGCACGACGCTCTGGGTCGAATAGAGAAGCACGCCGCTCCCGAGCTCGCGCAGCGACACGATGAAGATGTAGATCCACGTGCCGACGAGCGCGGGCCGCAGCAGCGGCAGCAGGATGTGACGGAAGGTCGGCCACCAGCGTGCGCCCGCGGCCGCGGCGGCCTCCTCGAGCTCGCGATGGACCTGGATGAGCGCCGCGCTCGTTCCGCGGATGCCGTACGGCAGGTACCGCGTGACGTACGCCACGAGGAGGATCCAGAGCGTGCCGTAGATGCGGATCGGGATCGTGAAGTAGACCCAGATCAAGCTGATGCCGAGCACGATGCCCGGGATCGTGATCGGCACGAACGCGAGGAAGTCGAGCACGCCACGGCCCGGAAGGCGCGTGCGCACCGTCACCCAGGCGATGACCGCCGTGAGCGCGACGACGGCCGTCGCCGCGCCGACGCCGAGCACGATGCTGTTGAAGACCGCGGTGCGCGTGAGATCGTCGTTCAGGATGAAGGCGTAGTTCGATAGTGTGAGCTCGCGCAGCGACTCGAGCGATGGCACTGAGTAGACGCGGACGAAGCTCGCGTACAGCAGCACGAGGAACGGGAGCACGATCGCGAGGAACGCGTACAGCCCGAGCCCGCCGAGCGCGACGAAGCGGAAGCGGCCGAGCTCGAGACGCCTCGGGCGATACGCCTTCCCGGTGACCGTCGCGTACCGCTCGATGCGCCGCGTGGCGCGGCGGTGCAGCACCAGGCCGACGACCGAGATCGCGAGAAGCACCAGTCCGTACGCCGCCGCGAGACCAAAGCTCGGCGGGTAGAGCTTCAGGGACAGGTAGATGCGCGAGGTGTAAACGAAGATGCGGCCGGGCACACCGATGATCGCCGGGACCTCGAAGCCCTCGAGCGCGCGCACGAAGAGGATGAGCAAGACCGACGCGACGCTCGGCAGCAGGAGCGGGAGCGTGACGCGGCGGAACGTCTTCCATGCGTTCGCGCGGCTCGCCGCCGCGGCCTCCTCGAGGCTGGGGTCCATCGCGCGGAAGGCGGCGCTCATGAGGACGAAGGCCAGCGGCGCGCTGTGGAGGCCCTCGATCCACATCATCCCGGGCAGGCTGTAGACCGACAGCGAGAAGCCGAACACCGCCTTGAGCGGCGCATTGATCCAGCCGATCTCGGGGCTCAGCAGGAACAGCCACGCGATGGTGTGGACGATGCCCGGCACGATGAGCGGAACGAGCGCGATCCCGTACCAGAGGCTCCGCGCCGGGACGTTGGTGCGCTCGATCGCCCACGCCACGCCCGTGCCGATGCCGAATGCCAGCGCGGCCGAGCCGCCGGCGTACATGACCGAGTTCGCGAGGAGCTCGAGCGACGCCTGATCGGTGAGGACGCGCTCCAGGTAGCGCGTCGTGAACTGGAAGTCCAGCGCGCTGCCCGAGGCCGACACCGCGCCCAGCAGGAGCATGACGAGGGGCACGACGGTGAGGTACGCGAGAAGGAGCGCCGCGACGGCGACGATCGCGACGTCGGCGCGCCACGCCGGAAGTCGTATCCCGGCGCGACGCGCGACGGTCGTGGTCGCCATCAGCGGGTGGTGCTGGCTACTTGACGCCGAGCGTGGTGTTCCAGAACGCCTGGTCCTTGTCGAAGTCGGCCCGCAGCGCGAGGCTCACGTAGAAGAGCGGCGCGAAGTTGTTGAGGTCGGGGTACTTCGGCGGGACCTTCGGGTTGGCCGGAACGCGACCCGTCGACTGGATCGCCTTCTGTCCCTCGGCCGAGGTGAGCCACTCCATGAGGAGCTTACCGGCGTTCGCGTGCGGTGGCTTGTTCGCAAGGGCCATGCCCTGCACGTCGGTGATGATCGGATTGGTCTGACCCCACACGATCGGCTTGTTCTCCTCGTACTTCAGCTGCGCGAGACGATGGCCGTTGGAGGAGAGCGTCGCCGCGAACTCGCCGGCCGCGAGGAGGTTCGCCATGTCCGTGTGGCCGCTGCGCAGCGACGGCTTGTTTGCTGCGATGCACTTGAGGACGTTCTGCGCCTCGGCGTCGCCGAGGATCTTGCGCATCGCCGAATAGACGACGACGTCGCCCTGCTCGACGGCGATCTTGCCGGACAGCGCCGGGTTGCAGAGGTCCTTCCAGGTCTTGATCGTCACGCCTGCGGGCAGCTTCGTCGTGTTGATGCCCGGGAGATCGTTGTTGAGCCGCGCGGCGATGAAGGCGCCGCTCGCGTCCTTGACCTCGGCCGGGTAGTCGGCCGCCGAAGCGACGATGTACTTCTGGGTGTAGCCCTGGTCGATGATGTAGCCGACCTCGAAGAGGTTCGACTCCACGACGTCGAACAGGTCCTGGCCCGCCTTCTTTTCCGTCACGACCTTGGTCGTGAGGACCTCACCCGATGCGCGAGTGTGCTCGACCTTGACGCCGGGGAACTTCGCCTCGAACAGCGGGAACACTTTCTTCGCGTCGTCGGTGTTCATCGATGAGTAGATCGCGACCTTGCCCTCGGACTTCGCGGCCTCGTACAGCCGCGCCATCACGGCGTCCGCCGATTCCGTCGTCGGTTTCGCCGACGCGCTCGGCGTCGGACTCGGGCTCGCTTGCGCGGCTGGCGTCGTGCCGCCACAGGCCGCGATCAGCAGTCCGAGGACCGCCAGGGCTGCGAGAAGTTTTCGCTCCACCCCGCACCTCCAGAGGCCGCGAATGTTAATACCATTGGACCAAAGCCCACCGGGAGGCCACACTTCAGGCGGATGAAGCTCCAGGCGCGGGATGTCGTCATCCATCACCGACGGCAGCGCTACGGGGACATGCTCCTCGCCGTCGACGGCGTGACGCTGGACATCGCCGAGGGGGAGTTCGTCGCCATCGTCGGACCCTCCGGCTGCGGAAAGACGACGTTCCTCAACGCCGTCGATGGCCTTCTGCCGCTGACCTCCGGCGCGCTCACGCTCAACGGACGGCAGATCGACCGCCCCGGGCACGACCGCGGCATGGTGTTCCAACAGCCGAGTCTCCTCCCGTGGCGAACCGTGATGGGCAACGTCCTCTACGGCGTCGAGCTCATCGGGATCCCGAAGGAGGAGGCGCGCAGTCGGGCCAAGCGATTCGTGGAGCTGGTCGGCCTCGAGGGGTTTGCGGAGTCCTATCCCCTCGAGCTGAGCGGCGGTATGCAGCAGCGCGTCAATCTCGCACGAGCGTTGGCGGTCGACCCGGAGATCCTGCTGCTCGACGAGCCGTTCGCGGCCCTCGATGCGCAGACCCGCGAGACGATGCAACAGGAATTGCTGCGTATCTGGAACGAAACACGAAAGACCGCCGTCTTCATCACCCACGACATCGTGGAGGGCGTCTACCTTGCCGACCGCGTGATCGTCTTCACCGCGCGCCCCGGCCGCGTCAAGGAGATCCTCAAGGTCGACATTCCGCGTCCGCGTGACCTGCGCGTGAAGCGCGATCAGCGCTTCCTCGAGATCGAGACGCGCATCTGGGAGAGCATCCGTGAGGAGGCGGCCCGCGACACGCTGGCCGCGACGGCGTAGATGGCGGATCGCGCGGAGAAACCCATCAAGTACGACACGATCCAGAGCCATCCCACCGGGACGATCTTCGACACGGTCCAGAACTACCCCACCGAGATGGTCGCGACCGGACCGCTCCCGACGCGCGTGCAGCACGACAACCCCCTGGTCATCACGAGTCCGCTGCCCGAACAGAGCTGGTTCCGCCGCCACGAGGCGCTCGTGATCGGTATGTCCGCCGTCGTTGTGTTCTTCGCTCTCTGGCAGGCGGTCGGATCGGCCCGCGTCGTCTCACGGCTCTTCCTGCCGGCGCCTTCGGACGTCATCGAGTCCTTTGGCGAGATCGTGAGGGATGGCGAGCTCGCGCAGGATCTCGCCTTCTCTGGCACGGAGTTCGCGATCGGATATCTGGGGGCGACGTTGACCGCGATCCCGCTCGGTCTCCTGCTCGGGTGGTATCCACGTGTGAGGTACGCGCTCGATCCGTTCGTCACATTCCTCTATGCGACGCCGCGGATCGTGCTGCTCCCGCTGTTCATCATCTGGTTCGGGATCGGCATGGAGTCGAAGATCGCCGTGATCTTCCTCGGTGCGTTCTTCGCGATCCTCATCAACACCACCGCCGGCGTACGAAACCTCGACTCACACCTGATCCGGGTCGCGCGGTCGTTCGGCGCCCGCGACCTCGTCATCTTCCGGACCATCGCGCTCCCCGGTTCGGTGCCCTTCATCCTGACCGGTCTACGTCTGGGCATCGGGCACGCGCTCATCGGGGTCGTCGTCGGCGAGCTCGTTGCCGCGCCACATGGGATCGGCCGGATGATGGCGATCGCCGGCGCGACGTTCCAGAGCTCCAAGGTCTTCGTGGGTCTCTTCATCATCGCGGGGACGGGCATGCTGATGACGTACGCGCTCGCGCGGCTCGAACGTCACTTCGATGCGTGGCGCCCCCAGCGCTGAGCACGTTATGACGGCGGACACCAGGAGCGACACCTATGCCATCGCGCGGCTCGTGCTGTCGCGCATCGCGCACCCGGTCGCGATCATCGGCGCGGCGCACGCGGGCGAGCGCTCTTGCGCGACGGGCACGACGATGTACGTGTCGCTCTCGCCGGCGATGCTCGCGATCGCCGAGCATCACGGCTCGCGCACGGCGCGGCTCATCCGCGAGAGCGGCGAGTTCAGCGTCTCGCTGCTCCACGATTCGCAGCAGGAGCTCGCAGCGGCGGCCGGGAAGTCCGCGGCCGGTCCGGACAAGTTCGCGACGCTCCGCATCCCGGTCGTGGAGGCGCCGGAGGGTCTCAGCGCGCCCGCCGTCGCGGGTAGCCTCGCCATCCTGTGGTGTCGCGTCGCCAGATCGGTCGAGACCGGCGACCACGTGCTCGTCGTCGGGGAGGTCGCCGCACATCAGATCGACGAGCGCAAGGTGGACCCGCTGCTTCGCTATCGCCGCCGGTACATGCGCAGCGGCCACTGGACGAGCGAGGAGTCGCCCGAGGGCTACCCGACGTGAGCGCCGATCGCGCCGATCCTCGGACGCTCGTCGCGACCGCGGCGCGCGTGCTCGCGGTCGCCGGCCTCTTTGACATGCACGGCCACATCTCCGTCCGCGACGGCGATACGGTCTACATCAACGACCGCGCCTCGAGCCGCATGACGACGCGACCCGATCAGGTCGCGGTGGTGCGACTCTCGGACGGAAAGGCGATCGGCGATCGCGAGCCGCCGTCGGAGACGCCGCTGCACCTCGCGATCTACCGCGCGCGCCGCGACGCGGGGAGCGTCGCCCACTTCCATGCGCGCGCCGCGACGGCATTCGCCGTCGCGGGCCGTCCGCTCATCGTCGCGTCGAACGCGGGGGCGTGGTTCGGCGGCACCGTTCCGGTGTATGACGATCCGGAGCTCGTGCGCACCGATGCGCTCGGGCAGGCCGTCGCGCGCGTTCTCGGCGCCGCGCGCGCGGTCCTGCTGCGGGGACATGGGGCCGTCGTGATGGGGGAGGACATACCCGACTGCGTGACGGCGGCCATCTTCCTCGAGGAGAGCGCGGAGCGGTTGCGCCTCGCGGCGACGCTCGGAGAGCCGCGCGAATACACCGCCGACGAGATCGCGCGCGTCCGCGCGGGACTCGCGCAGCGCTCGGTCACCACGAAGACGTGGACCGACGCGATCGACCGCGCGCGAGTCGCGGGCCGGCTCGACGACCTCGATTAGCCGGGTGGACGCGGCGCGGATTGGTCATACCATTCCGCTGGTGTTCACGCCGATACGGCAATCGCGCGCGTCGGGCGAGATCGTCTCCCAGATCGAGCGCGCGATCTTCGCGACCGAGCTCTCGCCGGGCGACCGCCTCCAATCGGAGCGCGAGCTCGCCGAGCAGTTCGGCGTCTCGCGCATCACGGTCCGGGACGCCTTGCGCGTCCTCGAGGCGCGCGGCCTCATCCGCGTCAAAGTGGGCGCGATGGGGGGCGCGTTCGTCGAGGAAGCGAACACCGACCGCGTAGCCGAATCGATCTCGACGCTCATCAAGCTGCGGCGCATGACCCTCTCCGATCTCGCGGAGGCGCGCAAGATCGTCGAAGCCGCGACCGCGGAGCTGGCGGCGCAGCGGGGCGACGCGGCGGCGGTGAGCCGGCTGCAGCAGAACGTCGAGCGCGCGAGGCCGCTGTTGCGCGAGCCGATCACGCACGCCGACGCGAGCATGGACTTCCATGTCGAGCTCGCGCGAGCGGCGGGCAACGAGGTCCTCTACGCGACGGTCGAGGCGTACCGCGAGCTGCTCGTGCCGAGCATCCGCGACCTGCGCGATCAGAAGTCCGGACGCGCGACGCAGAAGGCGCACGAAGAGCTCGTCGAGGCGGTGCGTCGGCACGATCCGGAAGGCGCGCGCGAGATCATGCTCGCGCACCTGTCCGACTTCGAGAAGCGTCTCCGCCGGCGGCTCGCCGAGCGCACCGAGTCCGAGCAGCCGGCCGCGCTGCCCGCGCCGCGGCTGGTGCGCGCCCACCGACGCTAGCCGCGTGAGCGCGGCCAGGGGTGGGGGCGCCCTGTTAGTGAGCGAAGCGAGCGTACGCATCGTCGTCGCGCTGTCGGGCGCCTCGGGCGCGATCTACGGGATCCGCGCGCTCGAGGTGATCCGCCAGGACCGCTCGGTCGAGCTGCACGCGATCGTGTCGTCCGGCGCCAAGGCCACGATCGCGTACGAGACGGACCGCAGCTACGACGACGTCGTCGGCCTGGCGGACGTCGTGCACGACGAGAAGAACCTCGCCGCATCGCTCGCGAGCGGCACGTTCCTGACCGCGGGCATGCTCGTCGCCCCGTGCAGCATGCGCACGATGTCGGCGATCGCGAACGCGCTCGACGACAACCTCATCGTGCGCGCCGCCGACGTGCACCTGAAGGAGCGACGCAAGCTCGTGCTGATGGTGCGCGAGACGCCGCTGAACGCCAACCACCTGCGTCTCATGCACGAGCTGGCGCTTGCGGGCGCGGTGATCCTGCCGCCGGTGCCGGGGTTCTACCAGAAGCCGACGACGCTCATGGATCTCGTCGACCACAGCGTCGGCAAGGCCCTCGACCAGCTCGGCATCGAACACACACTGTTCCGTCGCTGGACGGGACCCGAGCCGCGCGCGTGAGCGCGGCAGCCGTCGCCTGACCGTCGCGCTCTTTCTCCAATACGTCCTCGCGGCCATCGTCACGACGGCCGAGGGGACGATCAACCTCCTCTATGCGCCGTATCTGGATGCGTACGGCTACGCGCTGCCGTCGATCGGATCGCTGTCGGCGCTCTTCGCGATCTTCCGCCTCGCTTCGCGGATACCCAGCGGCGCCGCGTACCGTCCGGCGCGCGCGCGGCGTCAGCTTGCGCTCTGGCTCGTCGTGTTCACGGTCGCGACGAGCGGGTTCGCCTTCGCCGGCGGCCTGCTGCCGCTCGTTCTCGTGCTCACCGTCGTGCACGGCTACGCGTTCGGCGCGCTCGGAACGATCAACCTGGCGGCGACGATCGATCTCACCGGCGGCAAACGCGCGGGCGTGACGATGGGCTGGTACACCGCCTCGCTCTCGGCCGGCTACGCCGTTGGCGCGTTCCTCGGCGGCGCGCTGGCGGACCGCTTCGGCGTCGGCGCTTCGCTCGCCGTCCTCGGCTTCCCGCCCGCGCTCGCCGCGCTCGCCGTGCTGCGCCTACCCCCGATCGCCGCGCCGGAGCACGAGGTGCCGCGCGGCGCGGGGCTGCGCGGCTTGTTCGCCGCACACCTGAGCGTTGACCCGCGCGTGTGGCTCGCGACCGTCGTCGTCCTGTACATCAACGTGATCTCGGACGCGATCGATTCGTTCTTCGCGCTGTTCGGGCTCGCGGTCGGTCTGCCGCTCGCGGCGTCGGGCGCGCTCAAGGGACTGAAGTCGAGCGCCGCGACGTTCATCCGTTTCATCTCGGCCGGTGTGTTCCGCTACGTCGACCACCGCACGGTGAACTTCTGGAGCGTGATCTTCATGGGCCTCTCGACGCTGCTGATCCCGGTGCTTCCCACGTTCGGCGTGCTGGTCGTCCTCTTCACCATCAACGGCGTCTGTCGCGGCCTCCTCCGGGTCACGAGCTCGGCGACGGTCGCGGAGGTGCGTTCTGAAGGCCACGACGTCGGGATCGCCAGTGGCGTCTACAACGCCGGTCTCGACATCGGCGCGATCCTCGGGCCGGCCGTCGGTGGCGTGGTCGCGAACGTGGTCGGGCTCGGCGCGATGTTCCAGATCGTCGCGGTCGGGAGCATGGCGCTGTACTTCGCGGTCGCGCTTTCGTCGCCGCGTGCGAGGGCGACGCTCAGCATCGGCCGTTCGCGCACAGTGGCGGAATGAGCAGCGACAGCGATCGTGCTCGCGACGAGGCCGAGCGATCGCGCGAGGCGCACCGCGTCTGGCTGCGCGGGCCCGCGTCGTATCTCGCGGCGGTCGCGCGTCACGAGCTGCCGGTCGGCGAGACGCTGCGCCTGGAAGGCCACGTCATCGAGGCGCTGCCGGAGGGGTTCCACGTCGACGGCGAGGCAACCGGTCCGCGGACCGTCGCGGCCGGCCGCTACCAGCTCCGTCTCTCGCATCAGAACGCGCCCGCGGTGGTGGTGCTCGATGCAGAGGCGGAGAAAGCCGACCTGGTGCCGGACTGGTTCCCGTACGACCCCGCGCTCCGCTACGTGCTGCCACTCGAGCCCGACCAGGCGGAGCTGGCGATCGGATCGACGCGCGAGCACGATCGAGCCGCGACACGCGCGGGCTGGCTCCGCTTCGCGGTTGGTGGTGTGGTGTGCCGGCTCGCGGCGCTTCGCCTGCGCGAGCCCGACGTCGCTCCGGATGCGCTCGAGCTCTATTTCAGCGACGCGACGAGCGGGCACGAGACCTATCGGATGCGGTACCTCGATCTGAAGCCGCAGGACGACGGACGCTACGTCGTGGACTTCAACCGCGCGTACAACCCTGCCTGCGTCTTCTCGCCGTACTACAACTGCCCGATCCCGCCCCCGGAGAACCGCCTCCCCGTTGCGATCCGGGCGGGTGAGCGGATGCCGAAAGGTATCAACCTGCCGGCCTAGCCTTCACTGCGCTCATCTATTTAGCAAATGTGCTAAATTGCGAAACTGTGAAGAATACCGCGAGGGTCTTCCGGGCGCTCGCGGACCCCACGCGCCGTCAGATCCTCCAGGAGCTGAAGCGCGGCGAGCTCGCGGCCGGCGCCATCACGGCGCGCTTCGAGATCTCGGCTCCGGCGATCTCCCGCCACCTTGCGATCCTCAAAGCGGCCGACCTGGTGAGCGAGCGGCGCGACGGGAACCGGATCTACTACCGTCTCGAGGCCGATCAGCTGGCGGCCCACGTCGGCGACTTCCTCAGCCAGGTGTGCCCAACGCAGTTCCGCGAACGGCGTCGCATCGGTCGGAAGGCCGCATCGTGAAGGTCGCGATCACCGGCGGCACAGGCTTCGTTGGTTCGCATCTGGCACGCGCGCTCCTCGCCGATGGCCACGAGGTCGTCCTCGTTTCGCGCGGGGTCGACCGTCGCGACGAGAGCATTCGGCACGCGGCCGGAGCACGTTTCGTCGCGGCGGCGTCCGACGACGAGGATGCGCTGGCGAGGGCGTTCGACGGCTGCGCCGCCGTCGCGCACTGTGCCGGCATCAACCGGCAGATCGGGCGGCAGACCTACGCGCGCGTCCACGTCGCCGGTACGGAGGCGGTCGTGGCGGCCGCGCGCCGGGCGGGTGTCCGAAAGCTCGTCTACATGAGTTTCCTGCGCGCGCGACCGAACTGCGGCAGCGCGTACCACGAATCGAAGTGGGCGGCCGAGGAGATCGTGCGCGCCTCCGGACTCGACTACACCGTGTTCAAGGCGAGCGTGCTGTACGGGCGCGGCGACCACCTGCTCGAGCATCTGACGCGTGGGTTCTTCACGTTCCCGATCTTTCCGCTGGTCGGTTTGCGTCCGCGTACGATGCGGCCGACCCTCATCCACGACCTCGTCCGGGTCATGCGCGCGGCGCTCGTCGACCCGCGACTTTCACGACAGACGGTCGCAGTCGTCGGGCCCGAGGAGCTGCCGATCCGCGACGCGGTGGAGCGCGTGGCCGCCGCGGTCGGCCGCCGACCCCGAGTGTTCCGTTTGCCGGTGTTCCTGCACTACGCCTTCGCGTGGGTCTTCGAGCGCGCGATGACGATCCCGCTCGTCTCGATCGCCCAGGTGCGGATCCTCTCGGAGGGCGTGAGCGAAGCGACACCGCCGTTCATCCTGCTGCCACTCGATCTCACGCCCGCCACGCCGTTCAGCACGGCGTCGATCCGAGCGGAGCTGCCGCCGCTCGGCCCATTCACGCTGCGGGACCTGCGGCTCTTCGCGTCGCGATGACCGGGATGGACGTCGGTCGGGGCCTGCGCGACGTCATCACCGACGCGCTTCGGTACTGGGAGCCGCGCCGGCTCTTCTACAACGTCCTCCTGGCCGCGGTCGTGGTCGCGCATTTCATCGCTGCGTGGCCGACCTCCGGGTCGTCTCTGACCTTCGACGGGCTTCTCACGCTCTTCCTGCTGGCGGTCCTCGCCAACATCGCGTACTCGACGGTCTACGTCGCCGACGTCTTCATCCAGCTTTCCGGCTTCCGCGCGAACCGTGCCGCCTGGCGCCGCGTGCTGCTCGTCGTGGGCTTCGCGTTCGCCGCGATCCTCACGCACTTCTTCGCGAGCGGCATGTGGCGGACCGGCTAGGCTAGCCCGCCCGCGAACACCAGCGACTTGATGATGACGGGCACCACCCCCGCCGGACGCACGATCTCGCCGATGTCGACGTAGTCCAGGTCGCGGAGGTCGAGGCCGTCAACGACGATCAGCGCGCCGGTCGCGCCGAGCTCGTCGACCAGGATGCGGCCGAGCGTGTGCGCGACATCGGCGTCGAGCGCCACGACAAGGGGACGATGCGCACCCGCGGCGGCGAGGATCGACTCGCCCAGCTTGTGTAATGCGCCATGTTCCGGCGCGCCGCGCCATCGGATCGCGAGCGCAAGCGGTCCTGCGCCTTCGAACGACGCGGCCGCCGTAGCGAGGGTCGCGGCCTCTCTGCGCACGACCGGGACATTGCGCACCGGCAGCGCATCGGGGGCGGACACGAAGATCGTGCTGCCCGAGAGCTGCACCGTGAACTGCGAGGCGCCGACGACCGTCGCGCGAATGCCCTCGCTTCCCTGGACGATCGGCGCCGGCAGCTTCGCCTGGCGCGCCTCGAGCGCGCGCGCGAGCGCGAGACCCTGATCGCCGTGCGCCACGCGATCGCGTCCGTAGAAATGTTCGCTCACGCCGCCGGCGAGGACGATCTCGTCGGGTCGCGGCGTCTCGGGCAGATGCGGCAACAGATCCACGGCCGTTCCCCGACCGTTGGCCGCGGCGACGATCGCGTCGGCCATCACGTCGACCGCGAGCGCGACGTGGCGCGCCCCGACCGCGATGGCACTCGCCGCCGCCACCTCGCCGGCGACGCAGAGCGCGAGCTTCGTGGTCCCGCCGCCGACGTCGATGTTCAGGACCGTCGTACCGCGTTCGCGCGAGCGTGCGACTGCGCCCGATCCGTGGGCGGCGAGGATGGCCTCGAGCCGGTGTCCCGCGGTCGCGCAGACGAAGCGACCGCCGTGCGCGGCGAAGAGCTCGTCGATCGCGCGCGCATTCGTCTGCTCCAGGGCGGTGCCGGTAAGAATGACCGCGCCGGTGTCGACTTGCTCCGGTCGGTGACCGGCGGCGCGGTACGCCGCGCCGATGAAGCGCTCGAGCGAGTCGACGTCGATGAGGCCGTCGGCCTTGAACGGCGTCAGCAGGATCGGCGAGCGGTGGATGACCTCCCGCTCCACCACGACGTAGCGGCTCGAGAGGGCGTCCGCGAGCCGCTGCAGCCGCAGGCGCGCGAGCATCACATGCGAGGTCGTCGAGCCTATGTCGATGCCGACCGTCGTGAGCACGACGTCGTCCGGCTGGAGTGACGGCTTCGCCCGACCCGGCTCGTCGGGCTCGTCGGCCGCGTCGTGATCGTGGAAACGGATCAGGCGGGGAGGAACTCGCCCATGCGCGAGGGGACGCCGTTCTTGCGCAGCTCGTCCTCGTAGATCCGTCGGATACGGGGATCCTCGTCCTCGTACTCGATCTGGCGCCCGCCGTCCTTGACGCTCACGTCCATGCCGGTGAACGTCGCACGCTTGTCGGCGAGCGTCGGGTAGCGGAGACCGCCGAACGCGACGGCGAGATAGCGGGCCGGCTCGGCACTGGTGTTGAAGTGCTGGTGGTAGAGCCCGTCGGTCGGCGCGAAGACGGCGCCGTGCTTCCAGTCGAAGCGTTGGAGCTCCTTGTCGCGCTCGTACCAGTACAGGCTGTAGCCGTGGCCGGTCACCGCGAACACGTGGAAGTCAGCGCCGTGGCGGTGGCCCTTCTTGTACGTGCCCACCGGCATCTCGGAGATGTGCGCGTGCATGGTGCCGTCGGCGAGTACGAACATGATGTTGCTCCCGCCCGCGCCGCGCTCCTTCCAGGTCTTCAGCTCGAACGTGCGCAGGTCGGGGACGAAGTTCGTCTCCCACATGTGCCGGCCCGGCCGCATCGGGATGAAGGTGCCGTCGCCGCGGTAATGCTGCGGATCGCCGAAGCGCTCCGGGAACACCTCGTCGTTGTCCCAGATGAACGCGTCGCTCCGGAACACGTTGAGCACCATCGGGAGGTTCGTCGTCGAGACGAAGCGCGCCGGCCTCTGTCCGCTGCCGTTGTAGTGCGTGTAGCGCGCGTTGAGCGGCAGCGCGAACAGGCTGCCGGTGTGCCACTCGAACGAGCGCTGCTCGCCGTCCGGCATCTCGACCGTCGTACTCCCGCCGCCCGCGAGGACGTACACGACCTCTTCGAACAAATGCTTCTGCGGCGCGGTCTGCCTGCCGGGCGCGATCTCGCAGACGTACATGTTCACGAAGTCGCCGCGGCCGAGCGCGTGCGCGTACGCGCCGAGCGAGTCCATGCGCGCCCACGGCCGGAGGTCGAGCGAGAGCAGATCGAAGCCGAAGTCCTCGTAGACCGGCACCCCTTCGCCCGCGACCCACTCGAGGTAGGGGTCGACGAGGAACTTCGGCCGGTCGCCGTTCTTCATGCCGGCCACGCCGTCGGTCCCCTCACTCGGCCGGCGCGGCCGCGGCTTCACGCATCGCATCGGCCACGGCCTTCTCCAGGATCCAACCCCACTTCTTGCGTGTCTCGCGCTTCGTCGCCGCGTCGGGGCCGATCGCGATCGGGAACTTGTCGCGCCACTCCCACGGCTTCGTCGCGTCGATGATCAGCCGCGAGTTGTGGCCTTTCTCCTCCGGATGGATGGCCGGATCGAGCGGCCCGGACCAGGCGCGGTGGATGATGTCGAGCGACCGTTCGGGGTCGGATCGCGTGAGGATCGCCCACATGACGTCGTTGAGGTCGGTAACGTCGATGTCGTCGTCCACGACCACGACGATGCGTCCGAGATAGGCGCCGACGCGGCACATCGCCGCGACATGACCTGCCTGTCGCGCATGGCCGGCGTAGCGCTGCTCGATGGAGACGACGTTGAAGAGCCGGCAGCCGCCGACGCCGAAGCAGTGCGCGTCCGTCACGCCCGGCACGCCCGCCGCCTTCAGCTCGCGTAGCAGCAGCGCGGAGCGGAGGTATTCGCGGTAGCGGTGCGGCTCGTACGGCGGCTTGTTCGGCGGGACGCCCAGCATGATCGGGTCGTCGCGGTGGTAGACCGCCTCGACCTCGAGCACCGGCTCGGCGCGTTCGCCGGACGCGTAGTAGCCCGTCCATTCGCCGAACGGGCCTTCGGGCGCGAGTCGATCGTGATGCAGGAAGCCGACGAGAACGATCTCCGCCGCGGCGGGGATCGGAAGCTTGGTGATCGGATCGATGACGACCTCGTAGGGCTCGCCGCGGATCCCGCCGGTCCAGTCATATTCGGAGATGCCCTGAGGCACCTCGAGCGTCGATGCGATGAACAGCAACGGCTCGACGCCGACGACGACGGCGATGGGACAGGGCTCCTTGCGCTTGAAGTACGTGTCGCGGAATTGCCGACCATGCTTGCCGGGAGAGATGTACACGCCGACCCGCTTCGAGTCGTGGACCATCACGCGGTATGTGCCGAGGTTCACCCAGTCGCTGTCCGGATCCTTCAGCACGTCGACGACGCCGGTCCCGATGTAGCGGCCACCGTCGAGCGGATGCCAGAACGGCGATGGGAACTTCAGGACGTCGACGTCGGCGCCGCGCAGCACGTTCTCGAAGACCGGCCCGTCCTTGACGACGCGCGGAGCGAGCGCGCGATCGGACTCGGTGAGGCGGAGGAATTCGTCCATGAGCGGCCGGCGTTCGATGTCCAGCGGAAGCCCGAACGTGAGAGCGAGCCGTCGGCGTGTCGCGTTCGCGTTGACGAGGATGCGCTGCCCCTTGGGGTAACCGGGGATATCGTCGAAGAGCACCGCCGGGGAGTCGTCGGTGTGGTGAAGCATCTCGGTGATCCGACCGATGTCCTCCTCCCACGACGCGCCGCGCACATCGCGCACTTCACCGATCTCACGCGCCGCCGCGATCCATCCTCGGAGGTCCCCATAACGCACGGCGAAATGGTATTACCATTCGACCGACCCGTTCCGGGTGTGTGGGAGGTGCCAGATGCGCCGCGCTCTCGCCCTATCGGTCGCGACAGTCGTTCTCGCCGCCGCGTGCGGCGGCACCGCGGTCACCCCGTCGCCCACACCCGCGACCGCGGCCTCGGCGGCGGCGACCGCGACGCCGAAACCATCCCCGTTCAGTCTCGTCGTGTCGTACAGCAACATCATCGGAGACGAGCTGCCCCTGTGGGCGACCAAGGAAGGCGGCTTCTTCGAGCAGAACGCGCTCACGGTCGCAGACCTGCAGAACATCGCGAGCGCGCAGGGCGTGCCAGCTGTGATCTCCAACCAGGTGCAGGTCGCGCAGGTCGGCGGCTCCGAGGTCCTGTCGGCGAATGCCGAGGGCGGCGACCTCGTCGTCGTCGCACAGCTCGCGGGCGTCTACCCGTTCGTCCTCGAGGTCGCCGCCGACATCAAAACGATCAGCGACCTGAAGGGCAAGAAGGTCGGTGTGTCGTCGGTCGGATCGTCCTCCGACATCGCGACCCGCGCCGCGCTGAAGCGGATGGGCCTCGACGCGGACAAGGACGTGACCATCATCGCGGTGGGTTCCGCCGCGCAGCGCACCGCCGCGCTGCTGGCCGGCTCGATCCAGGCCGGCGTCTCGCAGCCGCCGGACTCGATCGCGCTCGAGGACAAGGGTTTCCACGTGCTCTACGACCTGGCGTCGCAGAAGCTGCCGTCGGCGAACACGTCGGTGGTCGTGACGCGGTCGTTCCTGAACGCGAACAAGGCGGTCGTGCAGCGCTACGTTGATTCGCTCGTCCAGGGCATCAAGAAGCTGAAGGCCGACCGGCCCTTCGGGATCGACGTGTTGAAGAAATACTTCAAGTCGACCGACGACAAGGCGATGGGCGTCACGTACGACTTCTACGCACAGCTGGTGACTGCGACGCAGCCGTTCCCGAAGCCCGAGATGTTCGCCGACGCGCAAACGATCCTCGGCGCGAAGAGCGACAAGGTGAAGTCCTATGACGTGACAAAGATGCTCGACACGAGCTTCGTGCAGAGCGCCGTTGATCGGGGACTCGACAGGAACTAGTGCCGCGACCGGAATGGTCATACCATTCGGCCCACTGATCGGGAGGACGTGCCATGGCGACCGTGCAGGCTGACCTCGCGCGAACGAAGACGCAGCTGAAAGATCCACGCGGTGGCAAGCCCGCGCCCAAGGACGCGCTGCGCTCGCTGCCGGCGACGGTCGAATGGCTGCGACACGAGGGCTTGCTCATGGAGACCGACGTCCAGGTCGACGGCGACCTGCAGCTCACCGGGATCCAGAAGCACTTCGACGGGAGCTACCCGATCCTGTTCAACAACGTGAAGGGCTACCCGCACGCGCGCGCCATCACGAACCTCTTCGCGAACATGGACATCGTCGACCGCATGTTCGGCTACGACAACGCGACGGACCGAACGCGCAAGCTCGCGTACTCGATCACGCACCCGATCCCGAACGAGGTGATCCCGCAGGACCAGGCGCCGTGCCAGGAAGAGGTCATCACCGAGGACCTCGACGTGAACAGATTCATCATGGCCATCCGCCACACGCACCTCGAGGGCGAGATCACCATCGGCAGCGGCAACAGCGTCGTCGTCGGGAAATACTTCTGGGGCGGCAGCCACATCGGCTACAACCGCATGAACTTCCGCTGGGGCGACGTCGGAACATTCCAGTCGTCCCCAGGCTCGCACATGTGGCAGATCCTGACCGAGCACTACAAGGACGACCAGCCCATCCCGCTCACGGTGTGCTTCGGTCTTCCGGTCGCGTCGACGCTTCTGGCCGGCGGTGGCTTCGACTACGTCGTGCTGCCGCGCGGCGGCGACGAGCTCGGCGCGGCGGGTGCGGTACAGGGCTTCCCGACGCGCCTGGTGAAGGCGCGGACCGTCGACGCCTACGCCGTCGCGGACTCCGAGTACGTGCTCGAGGGCTACCTCCACGCGCGCGACAAACGCTACGAGACGAAGGAGTCCGAGGACGCCGATACGCAGGGCCGCTTCCACTTCCATCCGGAGTGGGCCGGTTACATGGGGAAGGCGTATCGCACGCAGACCTTCCATGTCACCGCGATCACGATGCGCAAGCGCGAGAAGCGCCCCTTCATCTACCCGATGGGTGTGCACATGTATGACTGCAACAACATCGACACGACGGTGCGCGAGGCGGCATTCTACGAGCTCTGCGATCGCATCCAGCCCGGCCTCATCCACGACGTGAACATCCCGTTCCCGATGACCGACTGGGCCGGTTGCATCCTGCAGGTGAAGAAGCGCCTCAAGACCGACGACGGCTGGGTGCGCAACTTCATCGCGGCGTCGATGGCGACGAGCGCGGGGCTGCGCCTCTGCATCGCCGTCGACAGCGACGTCGACATCTACAGCATGGACGACATCATCTGGGCGCTGACCACGCGCGTGAATCCGAACCAGGACCTCCTCAAGCCAGTCCCGGGCGGCGCGGGGCAGACGTTCATCCCCTCGGAGCGCGTGACCGCCGGCAGCGCGGAGTGGACCGGTATGAACATCCGCTTCGAAGGCGGCATGGGCATCGATGCGACGGTCCCGTATGGCCTCGAGAAGGACTTCATGCGACCGGTCTACCCCATCGATCGCGTGGATCCCGCGAACTGGTTCGACGCGGACCAGATCGCGAAGGGCAAGGCGCTCATGAAGACGCAGTCCTGGGCGGAGGTCCTGGCCAGGACCGGCCGCTAGCGGCCGATGACCGCGCTGCTCGACGGCCTGCGTGTCATCGAGATCGCCGCAGACGACGTGTGGGGCGCGTCGGCTGCCGCGCACGCGGCCCGCATCCTCGCCGACCTCGGCGCGGACGTCATCAAGGTCGAGCCACCCACCGGCGATCCGGTGCGCGCCGTCCCGCCGTTCCTTCACGACCGCGCCGGCGCCGACCGCGGCCTTCTCTGGATCGCGCTCAACGTCAACAAGCGCGGCGTGCGGCTCGATCTCCCACGTGAGCGCGACCGGCTGCGCGCGTTGGTGTCGTCGGCCGACGTGCTCGTGCAGTCGCGCGAGGTGGTCGACGCCCCGACGGCCGCGTCGTGGTCGCCCTCGCTCGTCGTCGTCACCTTGACGCCGTACGGACTCACCGGTCCGCTGGCGGGCGTGCCGGCGTCTGATCTCGAGGTCACCGCGTCGAGCGGCGCGCTCGCGCTTGCTGGCGAGCCCGACCGCGCGCCGGTCCGGACCACGCTCCCGCAGTCGCCGTTCTGGAGCGGGATGTACGCGGCGATGGGCGCGCTGTTCGCGCTCGCGGCCCGCGCCGCGACGCGGCGCGGCCAGCAGGTCGACGTCTCGGGTCAGGCGAGCATGGTGACCGTCCATCCACCGGCGTGCGTGCACTGGGACGTCGCGAAGGAGGAGCACACGCGCCTCGGCGCGTTCCTCATCGGCCGCAGCACGGTCGGAGCGCGCTTCCGGAATATCTGGGAGTGCGCCGACGGCCACATCAGCTTCGCGATCCAGGGCGGCCCGATCGGCCGCCACACCGGCCGGATGCTCGCGTCGTGGATTCGCGAACGCAGCTTCGCCGCGCCGCGCTTCTTGGCGATCGACTGGGACGCCTTCGACAACCGCACGCTCACGCAGGAGCAGGTCGACGCGCTCGAGGGCGAGCTCGGTGCGTTCTTTCGCACGATCACGAAGCGCGAGTTCTTCGCCGGCGTCATCGAGCGCAACATGCTCGGGTACCCGGTCGCCGACGCCTCGGACGTCTACGCCGACGCGCAGCTCCGTGCACGCGAGTTCTGGCAGGAGACTCCGATCGACGGAACGACACTGCCGTTCCCAGGTGGGTTCGCGCTTTTCGACGGCGAGCGGCCGCGCATCCGTCGCGGCGCGCCGCGCCTCGGCGAGCACGATGCCGAAGTACTGGGCGCTGTGACCGCATGACCGGGGCGCTGGATGGAACGCGCGTGGTCGAGCTCGGGTGGGCCGCGGCCGGGCCACTTGTCGGCACGTATCTCGCGCAGCACGGGGCCGATGTCATCCACGTCGAGTCGTCGACCGCGCTCGATCCGTTCCGCTCCACGTATCCGCCGTTCAAAGACAACATCGTCGGGCCGGACCGAGCCGGCATGTTCGCCTTCTACAACGCCGGCAAGCGCGGCGTCACGCTCGATCTCAAGCAGCCGCGCGCCGTCGAGCTCGCGCTGCGCCTGGTGAAGACGGCCGATGTCGTGATCGAGAGCTTTCCCGCGGGAACACTCGCGCGCCGCGGTCTCGGGCTCGACGCGCTGCGTCGCGCACGATCCGATCTCGTCATCTTGTCGAGCTGCAATCAGGGACAGACCGGGCCACACGCGCAGCATCCCGGATACGGGAGCCAGCTCACCGCGCTCGCGGGCTTCAACGAGCTCCTCGGCGAGCCGGACCGCACGCCGGTCATCCTCTACGGCCCGTACATCGATTACATCGCTGTCGGCTACGGCGTCATCGCGATCCTCGCCGCGCTCGAGCGCCGCCGCCGCACCGGCGAGGGGTGCGTCATCGATCTTTCGCAGTACGAGGCGGGTCTCCAGTTCCTGACGCCCGCAATGCTCGAGCACGCCGCGAACGGCATCGCGCCGACGCGCGATGCCAACCACGACCGGATGGCCGTGCCGCATGGCGTGTACCCGACCGAAGGCGAGGACCGCTGGGTGGCGCTGTCGGTGTGGAGCGACGACGAGTGGGCACGTTTCCGCGTCGCGCTGGGGGACCCGCAGTGGTCGAGCGACGCCGGCCTCGCGACCGCGGCGGGCCGGCGCGCGCGCGAGGACGAGCTCGACTCGCGCATCGCCCAGTGGACGCGGGCGCACCCGCGTGAGGAGATCGTCGACGCGCTCCGCGCGAACGGGCTGCGCGCCGCTCCGGTCGAGTCGGTCGCCGAGCTCTTCGACGATGCGCAGCTCGCGCACCGCGGCGTGTGGCGACGCGCGGCGCACGCGGGTCTGGGCGAGATCGGTCTCATGGCGCCGCCGTTCGCTCTGTCGGAGACAGCGGCTCGACCGGACCGCGCGGGGCCGACGCTGGGCGAGCACAACGAGGCCGTCTTCAAGGGACTGCTCGGTCTCGGCGCGGACGAGTACGCGTCGCTCGCCGCCGACGGCGTCTTCGCGTAGAACACACGCGAAGTGTCGGAAGCCGACGAGATCGCCCGGCGCAAGGGCGAGCACCTCCAGCTCGCCGCGGAGGGCGATATCGAGACGAGGTCCAGCGCCGGCTGGGAGGACGTTCACCTCGTACACGATGCGCTGCCTTCGATCGACGCCAAGGACATCGATGTCGGCACGCTCTTCCTCGGTCACAGGCTGCGCCTGCCGCTCGTCATCTCCGGGATGACCGGCGGCCACGGCCGCGCGATCGCGGTGAACGAGCTTCTCGCGCGCGTCGCCGAGCGTACCGGGATCGCGATGGGCGTCGGGAGCCAGCGCGCGGCACTGCGTGATCCCGCGCTCGCTCCGACGTACTCGGTCGTGCGCGAGAACGCGCCCCACGCGTTCGTGATCGCGAACGTCGGGATCTCGCAGCTCGTGAAGCAGGACACCGAAGGCGCCCTCGCGGTGAAGGACGTCGAAAAGATCGTGCGGATGGTGAGGGCGGACGCGCTCGCGCTGCACCTCAACTACCTCGAGGAATCGGTCCAGCCCGAGGGTCAGACGCGCGCGAAGGGCTCCGACGCCGCGGTGCGGGCTCTGACGCGTCGCTCGCCGGTTCCGGTGATCGCGAAGGAGACGGGCGCGGGGATCACGCTCGAGGTCGCGCGACGGCTGCGCCGGCTGGGCGTCAAGGCGATCGACGTGGGAGGCGTCGGAGGGACCTCGTTCGCCGCGATCGAGTCGCTGCGTGCCGCGGCGCAGGGCGACAAGCAGCGCATGAGCCTCGGCGAACGTTTCCGTGACTGGGGCGTTCCGACCGCGGTCGCGGTCGTGGGGGCCGCAGCGACCGGCCTGCCGGTGATCGCGACGGGCGGCGTCCGCAGCGGACTCGATGCGGCGAAGGCGCTGGCCCTCGGCGCGACGATCGTCGGCGTCGGCCGTCCGCTCCTGCAGGCGGCGCTGAAGGGCGAGGCTGCCGTGATGGACTGGATCACCGCGTTCGAGCTCGAGCTGCGCACGGCGATCTTCCTCGCCGGCGTGCGCCGCGCCGCCGATCTTCCGCGCGCGAGTGTCGTCATCACCGGCAGCTCGCTCGCGTGGCTGGAGCAGCTCGGCTATCGCCGGCGCGTCGCGGAGCGCCGCGGCGGCTCGTGAGCGTCTTTCCGCCGCCGCAGGTCGTGGACGAGCTGGTCCTGGCGAACCACATCCTCGCGAACGAGGGCGTTCTCGACGCCTTCGGCCACGTGAGCCTGCGGCACCCCTCCGCCGCCGATCGGTTCCTCATCTCCCGCACGCGCGCACCCGAGCTCGTCGAGGCGGGCGACCTTCAGCTGCTGGATCTCCAGGGCCGGCGGGTCTCCGGCAACGAACAGCGCTCGTATGAGGAGGTCGCGATCCACGCCGGTGTGTATCGCGGTCGCGCAGACGTCGGCGCGGTCGTGCATTCGCACGCGCCGTCGGTCATCCCGTTCGGCGTGACCGGCGTCCCGCTGCGGCCGATCTACCACATGGGATCGGTGATCGGGCACGAGATCCCGGTGTGGGACATCGCGACGCGCTTCGGCGAGACGGATCTGCTCGTGCGCGGCGCGACGGAGGCCGACGATCTCGCCGCCGCGCTCGGCCCGCGGACCGTCGTGCTGATGCGCGGCCACGGCTGCGTGGTCACCGGCGCGGACCTGCACGCCGCCGTCTTCGCCGCCATCTACCTCGAGCGGAACGCGACGCTGCTTGCGGCGGCGCTTCGCCTCGGCGAGGTACGCGCGCTCACAGCCGGCGAGACGCAGCGTGCCTCAGAGATGCTGCGCGGCCGCGCAGGCGAGCGCGCCTGGGAGTACTGGGTGCGGCGGCTGCCGCAACACGCGGAGAGCTGAAGACCAGGAGCAAGCAAGTCGGCTCGAACCGTCGCGGTCCCGTATCAACGAAACGGACGATCGTCGCCACGCGCTGACGTATCGTCCGGTCGGCGCCCATGAGAAGGTCGGCGGGCCGCCGTTGCCTGCCCCAACGCACGCTTGATCGCCAAGTGACCGAACGCGTTGTTGTTATATCGGTCGTGCACGAGACAGGTCGCCGCTGTACCGGTGTCCGCCCGCAGGCTTGGCCCGAGTGGGAAAGAGGTTGGTGCGGAAGCCCTTGGGGGCTGCTGCGATCGTTGGCGCCGTTCTCCTGGTGTTCTTGGGGACGGCGGCGCCCGCGCTTGCGGATGATCCGCCGACACCGCCCCGCGCCGCGCCAGCGCCGCGCGGCATCCCCGCGGCGCCGAGCGGCGGTTCGTATGAGCAGCTGATCACGTTCGCGAACGACACCGCTCGCGACCTCGGCGCGATGCAGCAGCAGGCACGTGACGTCGCGGCCGAGCGGAATGAGACGTTCGCTCAGATCAGCACGCTCGCCGCTCTCACCCAGAAGCCGAGCGCGGTGCGCGATCGCCTCGAGCGCGAGGCGCTGCGTCTTTCCGCGACCACGAAGATCCCGTCGGCCGGGACGCTGTCCACGGCCACACGCGAGGCCGCCGACGAGATGCGCACGCTACGCGCGGAGCTGAAGCAGCAGGCCGTCACGCTGCAGGCCGATGCGATCGCACTCGCGCCCTACGCGGCGATCGCGCCGCCGAACGGTGCCTGGATGACTCCCGCGCAGGGATATCTCTCACAAGGCTTCGGCGAGACCGACTACTGGGGCGAGCCGGCGCGCGTCTACCGTGGCGTGTACTACCGCCACTTCCACGACGGCGTCGACATCGCCGCCGACATGTACTCACCGGTCGTCGCCGCCGCACCCGGTCGCGTGGTGTGGGTCGGGCATCTTCCCGACGGTGCGATGGTCGTGTTGATCGCGCACATCGGAGGTCTCGTGTCGCTATACGCGCACGTCGACGACCGTATCGCGCCACCGCGCGTCGCCGCCGGTGATGAGGTGCAAGAGGGCCAGGTCATCGCCGCGATCGGCATGACCGGGATGACCACAGGCCCTCACGTGCACTTCGTGGTGTGGCGCGACGGCGAGCTCATCGATCCGCTGACGCTCCTCGCGCGCTAGCGCGTTTACCTTCCTTTGAGGTTTCTTGTCACGGGGGCGACACCACGCTCGCGTGCGGAAATGGAGACTCACATCACTGACCGAAGTACTGGTGGGAAGGTCAGATGGGGTGGATGTGATGCGGCGTCTCGGTTATGTCTTCGTCTTCGCGCTGCTCGTCACCATGCTGTCCGCCGGGAAGGCCGACGCGGGCTTCGAGTGGTGCTCTGAGGACCCGACGTTCGTCGTGGACGGCAACGTCATCGATATCAACACGCTGTTCCCGGCGAAATACGCGTCGACGGTGAAGGGACCGGTCGTCGTCGAATTGCTGGTGCCGTCCAACGCGATCGCGGCGGTGCTCACGCTTCCCGGATCAGTTCCGGTGCAGGGCAAGGTGACGAAGTCACTGCCGGCCTGGTGGGGTCTGCTGAACATGCCCGTCGTCGCGCGAGTGACCGTCAACGCGTCGGCATCGTTCGATACGTACACCCGCGCGATCGGCACCGGCCTCTGGCTGACGACGACCGTGAGCGGAACGTCGAACCAGACGACACACGACAAGTTCTATCTGCTGCTTCCGTAATTAGATGTCGCGCCTTCGCTGGCAGCTGCGGACGTACATCGGCGGCGTGATCGTCGCGGGCGCCGCGGCGCTCTTCCTCGCCGCGTTCGGGCCCAGGCCGACGGCGACGGAAGACCTGCTCGTCGTCGGCATTCTCCTCGCGCTCGCGACGCTCGCACAGGTCTGGCCCGTCCATCTCTCGCTCAAAGTCAAGCTGACCGTCGACGACACGCCGCTCTTCGCCGCGGCCCTTCTGCTCGGTCCGTTCCTCGCGATGCTGGTCGCCGCAGTCAGTGCCATCCTCGGGCTCCACCTCCGCAACGCACGGATGCCCTGGTACAACCGCGCGTTCACCGCCGCGGTGTCCGGACTTGCCACCGGCGCCGCCGCGATCGCGTATCTCGCGCTCGCCGACGGCGCGCGTCCGATGCTCTCGCAGCCCGTGCCCATCCTCGCGGCCGGCGCCGCCCGCTACCTCACGCAGACCGCGCTCGTCGACGTCGCCGTCGCGCTGCAGATGAAACGGCGACCGTTCGCGTCGTGGTGGACGCTGCACCGCCGCGACCTCGCGCAGATGACTGGCCTCTATCTTCTCGGCGCGATCGCCGCCGTGTCCGCGGTCGGACAGCCGCTCGCGCTGGTGCTGTTCGCGGTCCCGATGGTCGCGATGCTCATCACGCTGCGCGACAGCGCGCGAGTGCGCGAGCAGACGCGCGCCGCGATCCTCGAGCTGGCGGACCTCATCGACCTACGCGATCCGTACACGCACGGCCACTCGCAGCGCGTCGCCGCGCTCGCCGAGCGCCTCGCGAGGCGGCTCAAGCTCCAGTACTCGCAGGTCGAGTTGATCCGCGACGCAGCGCGCGTGCACGACATCGGCAAGATCGGAACGAACGACCTCGTGCTCCTCAAGGCCGGGCCGCTCGACGCGGACGAGCAGGCCGAGATGCGCCGCCACGTCGACATCGGCCACCGGCTCCTGCGCCATCTCCCGGAGTTCTGGGAGGGCGCCGAGCTCGTGCTCGCGCACCACGAACGGCACGACGGCAAGGGCTACCCGCGGGGCCTCCAGGGCGACGAGCTGCCGCTCGAGGTCTCGGTGATCTCGGTCGCCGACACGTACGACGCGATGACCAGCGACCGTCCGTATCGCAAAGGCATGCCGTGGGAGAAGGTGCGCGCCGAGCTGCTCCGTTGTCGCGGCAGCCAGTGGCGCGAGATCGCGGTCGATGCGTTCATCGCGATGCTCGAGGACGAGCGTCGCGAGGCCGCGGCGCGCGAGCCCGTCGCCGTGCCGAACCGGGCGCGCCTCAGCGAGCGCTAAGGCTTCGTTCGCCGCGAAAGCGGCCGAGCGATACGGATGCCTCACCATGGCGCTCATATGGCGGTAGAGCCGGCCGACAGGTCGAGCGGCGTCGATCGCCGCACGCGCCTCGCGAGCGAGATCGCGACGTGGGGCATCGCACTCGCGATCCTCACGTCGGCGGCGCTTCCGACCACGACACTAGCTTCGCGCGCAGTGCTCCTCGTCGTCGCGGTCCTCCTTGCGGTCTTCGCGATCCTCTGGTTCCGCGTCATTCCCGAGCGCGTTTTCGGGCCGCTGCGGTTCACGATCGGCACCTGTGTGACCCAGCTGCTGGCGGCCTTCCTGGTCAATGCGACGGGCGACGCCGCGTCGCCATATTTCGTTTTCTTCCTGATCCCGATCCTCACGACCACCTTCGCCATGCAGCTCGCGGCGACGCTTGTCACCGGTGCCGTTGCGGTCGCCGCGTTCGTCGTCATGGTCGTGATCGATCTGCTCAACGGGAATCTGACGGAGACTGAGATCGCGCAGGCCGCGATCTCGCTCGCATCGCTCGTCGCGGTGATCGCGATGACCTCGCTGATCACGAAGACGATGCGCGACACCCGCGCCATGCTGCGGGCACGATCGAAGGATCTCGCCGACCAGAACGTCGAGCTCGGTGTGGCCCGCTCGGTCGGATTGGCGCTGGCGCGCGCCCGCGATCGGAACGAGATCATGCAGGCCGTCCTCGACGTGGCGCGTGAGTCCCTCGGCGCCGATCGCATCTTCTTCTTCACCGGTGATGAGAGCCTGGCCAGCGGTCACACCGTGGCCGCCGCCGGCGTGTCGGAGACATTCGAGGCGGACCCGACGCTGCGCGATTCCCCCCGACAGCGCGCCATGCAGACCCGCCGGACCGTCGTGGTCAGCGACGCGGCCCGGGAATCTGGTGTTTCGGAGCGCGTTCGTACCCGCTACGGACTGGCGGCCGGGCTGTTCATTCCGCTCATCCACCGCGGAGAGCTCGTCGGGCTCTTGGTGCTGTCGGCGGCCACACCGCGTGAGTGGACGCCGGCCGAGCTGCGGCTGGGTGAGGCCATCGCCGAGGCGTCCGCGCCCACCCTCGCCACAATGCTCGCGCTCGAAGAGGTCCGCGAACAGCGACAGCAGCTCGCCGAACGCACCAAGGTCCTCGAAGGGATGAATCAGCTCGTCGAAGCTCTCGCCCTCGGGACCGATGAGACCTCGACGGCCGAGGTCGCGGCACGTGCGGTGTCGCACGCCTTCCGTCTCGTCGCGACGACGACACTGCTCACCGATCCGTCCCTCGCGCTCCTCGAGCCGGTCGGCATCGCGGGCGGCGCGACCGAGCATCCCGTGGTGAAGGGTCCGGCGAACTGTCCCGCGATCCGGAGTGGTCGCATCTTCAGGGTCACGCGCGCGTCCGATCCGGTGATCTGCCCGTTCATGCCCTTCCGCGAAGGGAGCCACGGCTACGTGTGCACGCCGCTCGTTTCCGGCGGGGAGCCGGTCGGAGCGCTGTTCATGGAGCCGGCCGCGGACTCGGTCGTCGAGGACGCGTTCAGCGTTGCCGCCGCCGACCGCGTCGCCCTGGCGGTCGCGAACCGCCGGGTACTGGAGACGGCGAAACGCCAGGCGACGACCGATGGACTCACCGGTCTTCACAACCGCCATTTCCTGGCGGAGCAGCTTCGCCTGCTCCAGTCGCTGGCGGAGCGCCACAAACAGAGCTACGCCGTCGTCGCCATCGACGTGGACGACCTGAAGCGCGTGAACGACACCTTCGGGCACGAGATGGGCGACCTCGCCCTGCGGGGCTTCGCCAACATGGTGCGAAAGACCATTCGCGGATCCGATCTCGGCGTGCGTACCGGCGGCGACGAATTCCTGGTGTTGCTCCCGCGCGGAGGGCTCGACGACGCGCGGATCCTGGCCGAGCGGCTACGCGACGCGCTCGCAGCACAGGGCCGCACGGAACCCCACACGGCGATCACGGTGAGCCTGGGGGTCGCGGCGTGGCGCCCGGGCCGCACCGCCGAGAAGCTCCTCGAGGCCGCCGACGGCATGCTCTACGCCGCCAAGCGAGCAGGAAAGGACCGGATCATGGTCGAGGGACCCGTGGCGGCGGCCGAGACCTAGCGAGCGCTCGCCTTGACAGGGTTTTCGGCCCTGCCTACAGTCTTAGCAGTCAACCCGGGCGAGTGCTAATCCACAAGACGGCCCCAGCCGGGCACCGGCACGGGCGAAAGTGAAGGGGGAATTCGAATGCCAGCAGTCGCAGAGAAGATCAAGCTCAAGCCGCTCGGATCCCGCGTGGTCATCAAGGCCCTCGATCGTGAGGAGACCACCAAGAGTGGGATCTTCCTTCCCGACACGGCGAAAGAGAAGCCGATGGAAGGCCGCGTCCTCGCGATCGGCCCAGGCGACCGTGATGAGGACGGCAAGCGCATCCCGGTCGAGCTCAAAGAGGGCGAGCGCGTCCTCTACCAGAAGTACGCCGGGACGGAATTCAAGCTCGATGGTGAGGAGTACCTGATCCTTTCGGAGAAGGACGTCCTCGCGCGCATCGAGGAATAGAGAAGAGGGATTCAGATGGCAAAGCAACTCGTATTCACCGATGAGGCGCGCAAGAGGCTGAAGCAGGGCGTCGACGTCATGGCGAACGCCGTGAAGACCACACTCGGTCCCAAGGGTCGCAACGTCGCGCTCGACAAGAAGTTCGGCTCGCCGACCGTGACCCACGACGGCGTCACCGTCGCTCGCGAGGTCGAGCTCGAGGATCCGTTCGAGAACATGGGCGCGCAGCTCCTCAAGGAAGCTGCCACCAAGACCAACGACATCGCCGGTGACGGCACGACCACGTCGGTCGTCCTCGCGCAGGCGATCGTGCACGAAGGACTGCGCAACATCGCCGCGGGCGCGAACCCGATGCTCCTGAAGCGGGGCCTCGAGAAGGGCGGCGCGGCGGTCGTCGAGGCCATCAAGGCCGAGGCGAAGGAAGTCAAGGGCAAGGCAGAGATCGCGCAGATCGCGACGATCTCCGCGGCTGACGAGCAGATCGGTCAGCTCATCGCCGACGTCATGGACAAGGTCGGCCGCGAGGGCGTGATCACCGTCGAGGAGTCCAAGGGTCTGCTGTTCGAGACAGAGTTCGTCGAGGGAATGCAGATCGACCGCGGTTACATCTCCGCTTACTTCGTCACGAATGCCGACCGCATGGAAGCGGTCATCGAAGATCCGTACATCCTCATCACCGACAAGAAGATCTCGGCGATCACCGACATCCTGCCGGTGCTCGAGAAGCTCGTGCAGGTCACGAAGAACCTGGTGATCGTCGCCGAGGACATCGACGGCGAGGCGCTTGCAACGCTCGTCGTGAACAAGCTGCGCGGCACGCTCAACGTGCTCGGCGTCAAGGCGCCGGGCTTCGGCGACCGCCGCAAGGCGATGCTCGAGGACATCGCGATCCTCACCGGCGGCCAGGTCATCACCGAAGAGGCCGGCCGCAAGCTCGACGCCACGACGATCCAGGACCTCGGCCGCGCTCGCCGGGTCACGGCGGACAAGGACGAGACCACCTTCGTCGAGGGCAAGGGCGACCAGGACAAGATCCTGGCCCGCGTGAAGCAGATCAAGGCGCAGATCGAGGAGACGACCAGCGACTTCGACAAGGAGAAGCTCCAGGAGCGTCTCGCGAAGCTCGCCGGCGGCGTGGCGATCATCAAGGTCGGCGCGGCGACCGAGGTCGAGCTCAAGGAGAAGAAGCACCGCGTCGAGGACGCGCTCTCCGCGGCCCGTGCGGGCATCGAGGAAGGCATGGTCCCCGGCGGCGAGGTGACCCTACTCAACGCGATCAAGGGCCTCGACAAGGTCAAGGCCGAGGGCGACGAGCTCACCGGGGTGAACATCCTCCGGCGCGCGCTCGAGGAGCCGTTCCGCCAGCTGGTCGCGAACGCTGGCCAGGATGGCTCGGTGATGCTTGACGGCATCCGCCGCAAGCAGGCCGAAACGAAGTCGAACGTTTGGGGCTACGAGGTGATCAAGAACGAGATCGTCGATCTCACCAAGGCGGGCGTCATCGACCCCGCGAAGGTGGTCCGCTCGGCGGTCGAGAACGCGGTCTCCATCGCGGCGATGATCCTCACCACCGAGGCGCTCATCACCGACCTTCCCGAGAAGGAGAAGGCTCCCGCGATGCCCGGCGGCGGCGGGATGGACTATTAGTCCGTCGCGCTAGAACTGCTCGCGAAGAGAGCCCCGCCGAAAGGCGGGGCTCTTCTCATTAGGGCGCGGGCGGGGCGATCTTCGACTCCATGACGACTGGGCCCGCGCGACGACCCCAGGCGGAGTTCTCGATCGTCACCGCGCAACGGTCGAATCCCGCGATCGCCGCGGTGACGTCGACGGCCTGTACGTCCTTGCCATCCGGTCGGAAGGTCGCGCCGCGGACCCAGGTGTTGTCCGCGCTCACCAGCCAGATCGTGTAGAGCTGGCCCTGCGGCAGCGGCCTCAGATCGTGGAAGACGACGAACGGCGGCCGCCCCTCGGCCCGCGGCGCGATGAGCGTCCCGCCGGAACCGGTCCAGTCGTCCTTGCCGGCCATGTACCACCAGCGGCCGCCCTGCCTGATGCCTTCGACGATCGACTCGTAGTACGCGCGGTCGCTGGCGACGACGCTCAGCTGATTCGATAGGCTGAGGTTCTCGTTCACGACCGCCGCGGCGCCAACGGCGAGCCACATCACCACCGCCAGCGCCAGCGCGGGCCGTACGAGCCGCGCCGTCCACGCGGTGTCGCGCCGCGGTTCGCGGACGGCGGTGAGCTCGGCGCGTGCCGACGCGAGGATGCGATCCCGGAGGCGCCCCGGAGCCTCGCGGCCTGCCGGCAGCGTCTCGGGCAGCTCCTGGACGACCTCGTCGATGGCGCGCGCCTGTTCGCGGCATGCCGGGCATTCGGAGAGGTGCGCCGCTACGCGCGCCCGGTCGATCGGCGTCAGCGCTCCGAGCGCGTACAGCTCCAGCTCGTCGGTCACATGGATCATCGCGACTGCTCCCGGTGTGTCCCCTGGAGCTCGAGCGCGCGCCGGAGCTTCTGCAGTCCGATGCGCATCCGGCCCTTCACCGTGCCGAGGGGAACGCCCATGAGCTCCGCCAGCTCAACGTGGGTATAGCCGCCGAAGTACGCCAGCTCGATCGTGCGCCGCTGCGCCTGCGGCAGCCCCTCGAGCGCCGCGCGCACGGTCTGGTGCTCCACGTTGCGCTCCGCGGCTTCCGCCGTGTCGTCATCCGCGGCTCGCTCCGCGGCGGCCTCGAGCGGCGCCGGACGGAACGTCGTCTTGCGGCGGAGCACGTCGACGGCGCGGTGGTGGACGATCGACATGAGCCATCCCCGAACGTTGCCGCGCTCGCGCCGGTAGCTCGCGGCCCCGCGCCAGGCCGAGATGTACGCATCGTGGACGACGTCCTCCGCGGCCTCGCCCTCGCCCAGGATCCGGTAGGCGAGCGCGTACGCGAGGCGGCCGTAACGGTCGTAGAGGGCGGCGAGCGCGCCGAGATCGCGCTCTGCGAGCGCGACGATCAGGGCATCGTCAGGCTGGTCGGAAGTGTTCGGCACTGCGACGACTGTACGGACGGCGTCCAGCGGCGGATGAACTGGCACAAAAAGCGTCCCGAGCGAACTGCCTCCGTGCCCTGCCACTGCATCGATGCTCAGCAGCCTGGCCGTGGAGCCGATCCTCGATATCCTCTCGGACCGCCTTTGATGCTATCTCCGGTTGCGCTCCCGGGGACCGGTGCCCTTGATGGAATCTCGGACCCGTTCCCTTTGACAGTCCCCTCGGGACACGAGGAAATCTACTGGGCGAGACGGCGGCCAGACAACCCACTTTTCCACGGACCGATCGCGAAGTCGTCCACAAACGCGTTCCGTTTTTCAACACGTCATCGACAGCGCATCCGTAATGAAGGAGGTCCGCCTGTCGCACATACCATCGAACGGTGTCTGATCCGATCCTCGATCCTCTGAATCCGGAGCAGCGAGCGGCCGTCACGCACGGCGAAGGGCCGCTGCTCATCCTGGCGGGCGCCGGCTCGGGGAAGACCCGCGTGCTCACGCACCGCATCGCCTATCTGATCCGCGATCTCGGTGTCCAGCCGCGGCAGATCCTGGCCGTGACCTTTACGAACAAGGCGGCACGGGAGATGAAGGAGCGGCTCGAGCGCCTGCTTGGCGAGGGCCAGCTGAAGGATCTGACCGTGGGGACGTTCCACGCCTTCTGCGCTCGCCTGCTCCGCCGCGACGGGCCGCTGGTGGGCGTCGACCGCGCCTTCGTGATCTACGACGAGGGCGACCAGCGCGCCCTCATCCGCCAGGCGATGACCGAGCAGGGCGTGAGCGAGCGCATCTTTTCGCCCGGCGCGATCGGCGCCGCGATCTCCGGCGCCAAGAACGAGCTCAAGGGCCCGGCCGACATGGCGAGCGTCCCGCGGAATCAGCTCGACCGGATCGCGTCGCTCGTCTGGCAGCGCTACGACGCGCTGCTCCGCGAGAACAACGCGGTCGACTTCGACGACCTCCTGCTGCTGGTCTGCCGGTTGTTCGAGACGAGCGACTCGGCCTTGGAGAGATGGCAGGAGCGCTACCAGCACATCCTTGTCGACGAATACCAGGACACCAACCGAGCGCAGTACGTGCTGCTGCGATATCTCGCCGGATTCCGCCAGAACCTCGCGGTGGTCGGCGACGACGACCAGAGCGTCTTCAGCTGGCGCGGCGCGGACGTGCGCAACATCCTCGATTTCGAGCGCGACTACCCGAATGCGAAGGTGGTCAAGCTCGAGCAGAACTACCGCAGCACGCAGAAGATCCTCGACGCCGCGTGGTCGGTGGTGCGCAACAACGCCGACCGGAAAGAGAAGAAGCTCTGGACCAAGCGCGAGGGCGGTCCGGCAGTCGTGGTGATGGAGGCGTACGACGAGCACCACGAGGCCGAGGCGATCGCGCGCGAGATCGAGCGGCTGCAGCGCCTGGGTGAAGTGAAGAACAACCGCGACGTCGCGGTGCTCTATCGCACGAACGCGCAATCGCGCGCGATCGAGGATGTGTTCCGTTCCTTCGGCCTCGCGTATCAGGTCGTCGGCGGCGTCTCCTTCTATCAACGGCGCGAGGTGAAGGACACGCTCGCCTACTTCCGCATTATCCGTAACCCGCTCGACAGCGTCGCTCTCGCTCGCGTGATCAACACGCCGCCCCGCGGCATCGGCGACAAGACGCGCACCAGACTCATGACGTTCGCGCGTGCGAACGAGCTGACCCCGACGGACGCGCTGCTCCGCGCCGAGGAGATCACGGATATCCCGAAGCGCCAGCAGACCGCCCTGACCGCCTTCGGGCGGCTCGTCGCGAGGCTGCGCGACGAGGCCGCAAAGCGCCAGCTGCCCGACCTGCTCGATGAGATCGTCGACGCGACCGGCTACGGCACGTACCTCAAAGACGGCACCGAGGAGGGCGAGGAGCGGCTCGCCAACGTGCTCGAGCTTCGGAGCCTCGCCGAGGAGTTCCTGACACTCCCGCAGGAGGAGCAGCTGCCCGCCTTCCTGGAACAGGTCGCGCTCGTCTCGGACCAGGATGAGTTCGCCGAAGCGAAGCCGGTCGCGACGCTCATCACGCTGCACGCGGTGAAAGGGCTCGAGTTCCCGATCGTCTTCCTCACCGGCATGGAGGACGGCGTGTTCCCGCACGCGCGGTCACTCGACGACGAGAAGCGTCTCGAGGAGGAGCGTCGTCTGGCGTACGTGGGGATCACGCGCGCGAAGGACCGCGCGTTCCTCACCTTCGCGCGCCGGCGGATGCTCTTCGGCCGGACGAACGAGAACCCGCCGTCGCGTTTCCTGCTCGAGCTGCCGACGGACGGGATCGAGCATCGCGGCAAGGTCGAGACCGAAGAGCGCGACGTGTGGGCCGACCTCGACTGGGAGCGCGACCGCGAGCGCTACGAAGAGCGAAAGGCCGCGCGACGCGACGCCGCTCTCGCCGGTCTGTCGGGGGCGTGGACCGGGCGCGCGGAGCCGCCGCGCAAGCGGATCGCCTCCGGCGACACGAAGTTCCGAGCGGGCGATCACGTGCGGCACCCGTCGCTCGGGGCAGGCGTCGTCGTCTCCAGCCAGGTGCGCAGCGACGACGAGGAGGTCACCGTCGCGTTCCCCGAGAAGGGCGTGAAGAAGCTGATGGCGTCGTTCGCGAAGCTCGCGAAGGCGTAGCCGATCGCGATCAGGGCTCCCGCCCGACGACTTGCACGAAGACGTGTTCCGGAGGCTCGGCGCAGAGCGTTGGGCGTGATGCGACCGGGAATTCGAGGGTCATCGGTCCGCCGGCTGCGTCGATCTGGACAGCCGCGAGTGGAAGCGTCCGAGACGCACAGGAGTAGCCCGGGTCGCCACCGTGGCTGCTCCAAAGCAGCATGAAGAATGTCGCGTCGTCCCCGGCCGCGGCACGCACCGGCACCCACCTGGCGGCGCCGGGCCAGGATTCGACGAACAACAGGCGACCACCGCGTTCATCGATCAAGGAGGTGACCGGGTGCTCGGGCAGAGCGCACCGATCCCCCGAGCTCGGCACCAGGCGGAACGAGCCGCCGTAGCTTCCGGCGGCCGCGCCCCAGTGGTCGAACGTTCCCGAAACGTCGTTCGGCACGCATGGACGCAGCGCCGCGGTAGTCGCAGCCGGCGGAGTTCGGGGTGGTGTCGGTGGCAGCCGCGGAAGCGTTGCCGACGGCCCTGCCGCTTCGTCGGTGGGAGTTGTCGTCACCGGCGACGCGCAAGCCGAAGCCGCGACGACGAGGAGGAGGGCGATGCTCCGACGACGCACGCTGTGACGGTAGGTTTTGCGCATCGGTCATTCGACCGACTCGCTCGCCGCAACTACTACACGGCGGATATGAGACCCGCGTATCAGGACAAGCTGCGAGCGAACTTCATTTCGCGTCGGAACTTCTTCCAGTCCGACGCCTTCACCGAGAACAGCACGTCGGTGACGATCTGGATAACGCCGAGCGCGAGAAGCAAGAGCACCGCCCACGTCTCAGTGCCGATCGCGATCGCGTACGGGATCACGAGGAACGGCGTGAGCTTCGTCGCGATCGCGCCGGCCGCGTGCATCCACGCTCGCTGACGTGGCGCCGCGCGAAGGTACGAGGCGTAGTCGATCTTGAAGCCGGGTTGCGGCTTCTTCGGCAGGTCAATGAACCAATCGCTGAAGTCGATACCGACCAGCGCGCCGACGGCGAGGTGCGCGATCCCGTGCGTCGCGACATCGAGACCCACAGCGCCGACGAGTACCAGGATCTCGCGCCACGGGTGCTGCGCTCCGCTCGCGACCGCGAGGAACACGAGGTCGACGAGCAGTCCGCCGATCACGAGGACGATCCCCAGGCCGACCGGGAATGTGAGGCGAACGCGACGGCGGAAGGTCCGCCGATCGACCGTGGCGATGCGCGACGCATAGCGGTCCACGAGATCGCGCCGTCGCTTCACCGCGGCGACCGCCCGCCAGAACCCAAGAGCGCGAAGATCCGGTGTTCGTCCCGCCTGCAGCTGCTGCTCGCACGCGGCGAGCGCGCGATCGATCGCGACTTCGTCCACGCCGCGAGCCTAGCCCGGGCGACCTAGCGGCGCTGGATGTCGAACTTGCCTGCGCGCACTCGGTCCACGCGCATCAGAACGGCGACGCCGTTCTTCTCTGGATCGCTGTCCTTCTCGACCTGGTTCACACGTGCCCAGATGCGCTCGCGTAGGTCGGGGTCGTCGACGATATGCGCCTCGCCGTAGAAGCGCAGCATCCGCCGGTCGCGCGTGACGTTTCGCACGAGGACGGCCACCCGCGGGTTCGCCCGGACTCCGGCTTCGCTCTCGGCGCGGCCACGCTCCCACCAGGCGAGGTGGTCGACGTCCCACACCATCAGGCTGCCCTTGAGCGCGACGTCCGGCTGCCCGTCATTCGCGGTCGCGACCAGACCCGTGCCAAGACCGCGTTCGCCGTCGGTGCGAGCGTTGTCCACGATCTCAGCGAACTCTGTCAGGTCGACCGGGGTGACCGGAGGGGCGGACGCCATCGCCGATGAAACCTAGCACGGCCGGCTGAGCGAGAATCGCGTCATGGCCACGGAGTCCACTCAGAAGCGGGCCGCGGAGCTGCGCGAGCGGATCGAGAAGGCGAATTACGAATACCACGTCCTCGACACGCCGACGATCGCCGACGAGGCGTATGACGCACTCATGCGTGAGCTGCAGGCGCTCGAGGAAAAGCATCCGGAGCTCGTCACGCCGGACTCGCCGACGCAGCGCGTTGGTGCGCCGGCCTCGAATCGCTTCGCGCCGGTGGAACACGCTCGCCCGATGCTCTCGCTGTCGAACGCGTTCGACGAGGCGGAGCTTCGTGCCTTCGACCAACGCGTCCGTAAGGGCCTCGGTCGCGATGACGTCGACTACGTGTGCGAGCTGAAGATCGACGGGCTTGCGATCAATGTGACCTATCAGGACGGAAGGTTCGTTCAGGGCGCGACGCGCGGCGACGGTTCCGTCGGCGAGGACGTCACCGCGAATCTGCGGACGATCAAGTCGATCCCGCTCACCTTCCGCGAGAAGGTGCCCGGCCGCGTTGACGTGCGCGGCGAGGTCTACCTGCCGACGGCGTCATTCGAGGCGACGAACCAGGAGCGCGCCGAACGCGGGGAGCCGCTCTTCGCGAATCCGCGGAACGCCGCCGCGGGGGCGGTCCGGCAGCTCGACCCGAAGGCGACCGCGAAGCGGAACCTGGCGATGTGGTCGTACTCCGCCGCGGGGCTCGACGTCGCCTCGCAGCACGAGCTGCTCGAGCGACTGCGCGAGCTCGGAGTTCGCACGAACCCGCATTCGAAGCGCGCGAAGGACATCGATGAGGCGCTCGCGTTCATCGACGGCTGGAGGCAGCGACGTCACGAGCTCGACTACGGGACGGACGGCGTCGTGGTCAAGGTCGATCGGATCGAGGATCAGGAGAAGCTCGGATTCGTTTCGCGCAACCCGAAGTGGGCGATCGCGTTCAAGTTCCCGGCCGAGCAGGCGACCACGACCGTCGAGGACATCAAGGTCTACGTCGGACGGACCGGCGTCCTCACCCCGGTGGCGTGGCTCGCGCCCGTGCTCGTCGGCGGCACGACGGTGCGGCGGGCGACACTGCACAACCTGGATGAGGTGCGCCGTCTCGACGTGCGGGTCGGGGACCGCGTGATCATCCAGCGTGCTGGGGATGTGATCCCGGAGGTCGTGCGCGCGGAGCACGAAGCGCGCGAGAAGGGCAAGACCTATCCCGAGTTCGCGATGCCGGAGCGCTGCCCCGAATGTGGCGGTGCGGTCGAGCACGTCGAGGGCGAGGTCGCGTACCGGTGCGCAAATCCGGACTGTCCGGCAAAGACGGGCCAGCGCATCGGGCACTTCGTCGGGCGCGGCGGCTTCGATATCGAGGGCATGGGATGGTCGCTCATCACGCAGCTCCAGCAGCGCGGGCTGGTGACGAATCCCGCCGATGTCTTCTTCATCACCAAGGAGCAGCTACTCGAGCTGGATCGCTTCGCCGAAAAGAGCGCGTCGAACATCTACGAGCGCATACAGAGCGCCAGACGCAGGCCGCTCGAACGGATGCTGAACGCGCTCGGCATGCCCCACGTTGGCTGGACGACGGCGGACGATCTCGCGCACTGGATCGCCGGACGACTCCCAAAGGACCCGTCGTTCGGTGACGTCCTCCGCGTTCTGCGTGGGACGAGCGCGGAAGAGCTGCAGCAGATCAGCGGTATCGGCGAGGTCGTCGCGCGGAGCATCAGCGAGTACTTCGGTCGTCCGGAGGAGCAGCGGTTCCTCGAGCGTCTCAGCGAAGCGGACCTGCGGCCCATCGTTCCCGCACCGCGCGCCGTCGCAACGGCGAGCGGACCATTCGCTGGGAAGACCGTGGTGTTCACCGGGACGCTCGAGCGGCGCTCGCGCGAAGAAGCCGAGGCTCTCGTGCGCTCGCTCGGAGGTAAGACGACCAGTTCCGTCAGTGCGAAAACGGATCTGCTCGTCGCCGGACCGAACGCGGGCAGCAAGCTCGCGAAAGCACATCAGCTGGGTGTCAAAGTGGTAGACGAGGCGACCTTCGACGCTATGCTCCGTTAGGCATTCAGGAAGGGGTTCAGAGCCACTTGTACCAACCGCAAACGCAGACACGACCGTTGGCGCCCTCCGCTTCCACATCCGCGATGCATCCGGAGATGCCGGCGATCCCGCTGCCGCCGGAGCCGCAGACGATCGAGCAGACCGGACTGACGCTCGGCTTCCTCGCGGACCTCGCGCTGAAGACGCTCTACCTGCGCGGCCAGATGTCGATGGCCGAGATCGCGAGCGCGCTGGGTCTCTCCATCCAGGGCGTCACCGACAAGATCATGGAGTTCCTCAAGACCGAGCGCCTCGTCGAGATCCGCGGCGGCGCGGGCATCTCCTCCGCCTCGTACCAGTTCGTGATCGTCGACCGCGGTTCGGAGAAGGCGCAGGAAGCGCTCGCGCGCAGCCAGTACGTCGGCAAGGCGCCGGTGCCGCTCGCGACCTATATCGCGGCCGTGCAGCGCCAGTCCATCTCGAACATCCACGTCACGCCGGAAGACCTCGCGCGGGCCTTCGCGCACATGGTCATCCCGCGCGAGACGCTCGCGCAGCTCGGGCCAGCCGTGAACTCGGGCAAGTCGATCTTCCTCTTCGGCCCGCCCGGTAACGGCAAGACGACGATCGGAGAAGTGCTCGTATCGCTCATGCGCGGCGAGGTCGTCCTGCCCTACGCCGTGGAGATCGATCAGCAGGTCATCAAGGTCTTCGACCAGGTCTATCACCGGCCCGTGATGGAGCAGTCCGCCTCCGACCGGCTCCGATACGACCACCGCTGGATCATCAGCAAGCGGCCGATCGTGATGACCGGTGGCGAGCTCACGCTCGAGACGCTCGACCTCATCTACGACGAGACCTCGAAGTTCTACGAGGCGCCGTTCCAGATGAAGGCGAACGGCGGCATCTTCATGGTCGACGACTTCGGACGGCAGCGCGTTTCGCCGAAGGATCTTCTCAACCGGTGGATCGTCCCGCTCGAGAAGCGCGTGGACTACCTCACCCTGCACACCGGGAAAAAGATCGAGATCCCGTTCGACATGCTCATCATCTTCTCGACGAACCTCGATCCGGCCGACCTCGTGGATGAGGCGTTCCTGCGGCGCATCCGCTACAAGATCGGCATCGAAGCGCCGACGGTCGCGCAGTACGAGGAGATCTTCAAGCGCATGTGCGCGCGGAAGAACATCGAATACCGCGCCGAGTCGATTTCCCAGATCCTCGCGATCTACCGGACGAAGAACATCGGGCTGCGGTCGTGCCACCCGCGCGACATCATCGAGCAGCTGATCGACACCGCGCGATTCCTCGGCCAGCCGCCCGCGCTGACATCGCAGCTCGTCGAGATGGCGTGCGAGTCGTACTTCGTCTCGCTCGACCCGAGCGGCAACCCGAAGGACTGATCACCCGCCGGACCGAGCAGTAGCGAAGTGGGACTGGGCGCGCTCACCGACGGTCTCGCACCGACGCCGCCGATGGGCTGGAACTCCTGGAACCGCTTCGGCCCCTTTGTGTCCGACCAGCTGGTGCGTGAGACCGCCGACGCGCTGATCGAGAGCGGCATGCGCGACGCCGGCTACCGCTACGTCGTCGTCGATGACGCGTGGGAAGGCAGCCTGCGCTCCGACGACGGGAACCTCGAGCCGAACCTCTGGCGCTTCCCGAACATGCACGGCCTGGCGGCGTACCTGCACGCCCGTGCGCTGCGCTACGGCCTCTATACCTGCGCGGGCGACCGGACCTGCCAGGGGTATCCCGGCAGCCGCGGGCGCGAGTTCGTCGACGCGCGGCGCTTCGCGTCGTGGGACGTCGACTTCATGAAGATCGACTGGTGCCACTCGAGCGGACTCGACGCGCGCGCGGCATACACGACGTGGTCCGAGGCGATCCGCGCGGTGCGCCGGCCGATGGTGCTCTCGATCTGCGAGTGGGGCCGCAATCGACCGTGGCAGTGGGCAGGCAGCGTCGGACATCTGTGGCGGACCACGGGCGACATCGCCGACCGCTGGGACAGCGTGATGGACATCCTCGACGCGCAGGAGGCGATCGCACATTTCGCGGGGCCTGACCACTGGAACGACCCGGACATGCTCGAGGTCGGGAACGGTGGAATGACGGACGCGGAGTACCGTGCGCATTTCTCGCTGTGGGCGATCCTCGCCGCGCCACTTATGGCGGGAAACGACGTGCGCACGATGAATGACGCGACGCGCGCGATCCTCACCGCGACCGAGGTCATAGCGGTCGATCAGGATCGTCTTGGTCGTCAGGGTCGTCGCGTGCGGCAGGATCACGACGTTGAGGTCTGGGCGCGCGAGCTCGACGGCGGTGCGCGCGCGGCCGTGCTGCTGAACCGTGGTGAGATCGCGGCGCGTGCCGAGGTGACCTGGGACCTGCTCGGTGGCTCGCGGACGGACACCGCGCTGGTGCGCGACCTCTGGGAGCGGCAGGACATCGGCCCGCGGCGCGAGGGCTACGACCTGACGCTCGCGCCACACTCGGCGGCGCTCCTGAAGGCGACGCGCGACAATTCTTAGCCGACGCGCTCGTCGTACAGGCGCGCGTGCGGAACGAACGCGAGCCACTTGGGCGCGAGCGCGCGCCAGATCCGCAGCGCGCCGATCACGAAACGGAAGAAGAGCCGCTCCGTCCTGCCCCAACGCAGCTCGAAGGCCTCGCGCAGGGTAGGCGGAAGCAGACCCGCCGTGATCACGTCGGTCGGCCAGTAGAGGGCGTCGGGCACGACCGCGAACGGATGGAGCACCGTGCGAGCCACGCTGCGGCCGGTGCTGTCGGGCACGGCCGCGGATCGGAGCATGTCGCGCTCGTATCGCTCGAGGTCGCCGATCGTCCGCGGGAAGAGATGGTCAGGAACCCCGAGCTCGCGCGCGAAGACCTTGCCCTCGTCCCAGTACCGCTGGCGGTCGGTCGGCGGGAGGCGACCGGCGACGAGCTCGTACCAGCGGAGCGAGGTGAGCACCAGCGTCGCCTGCACCCACAGGAGCAGCTGCGGATCGCGCGCGCGATAGCCTCGTCCGTCGTCGGCCGTGCCCTGCACGCTCACGTGCCGCGCGTCGATCCGCCGCAGGGCACGTCGTGCGCGCGCGGTCGTCCCGAATACCGCGTCGAGCGAGGTGTTGGCGGTCCGGTGGAAGCGCCCGAACGGATCGCGTCGGAAGTCCGAGTGCTGATCGACCCCGGCGGCCACGAGCGGATGCGCCATCTGGAGCAGCACCGCGGCCGTGCTGCCGAGCGCGACGAACAGCTCGCGATTCAGACGGCGCGCGACGGCATCGCGCGGCAGGATCCCGATGTCCGCCACACTCGCAGTGTGAGCCTCATCCGGTCGTTCGGGTACGCGTTCGAAGGCGTTTCACACCTGATACGAACGCAGCGGAATGCGCGTATCGAGCTCGCGGTCGGCCTCGTGGTGCTCGTGGTCGCGGCCTGGGTCCACGTCACGCCCGTCGAGTGGGCTGTGCTCGCGCTGACGATCGCGCTCGTGCTCGCGCTCGAGGCTCTGAACACGGCACTCGAGCTCGCCATCACGCTCGCGTCCCCCGAGCGTCATCCGCTCGCGAAGGCCGCGAAGGACGTGTCGGCCGCGATGGTGCTCATCGCGGCGATCGGATCCGTTCTCGTCGGCATCGCGATCTTCCGTCCGTACTTCAGCTAGTATCCTAGCAACATAGATGGCTGAGGACGAGGTGCGCCAGTTCAACGTCTATCTGCCGGTCGAGCTCATCCGCGAGGTGAAGCACGTCGCGATCGACCGGGAGGTGAGCCTGTCCGAGCTCGTCGCCGCAGCACTGCGCGAATACCTCGACCGCGAGAAGCGCAAGAAGGGGAGATAGAGATGCCGGCCGACTCGATCCACCACATTTACATCGAGACGCACAGCTGGGGAAAGAGCGTCGCCTTCTGGCGCGCGCTCGGGTTCCAGCTCGACGACGACCGCGGCACCTCGGGGATGCTTCGCCCGAGCGGCGGCGGACCCTACATCTACCTCGCGGAAGTTCCCGCGGACCGCAGACCCAGTGTTGAGCTATACCTCGCGGCGACCGACGAGACCGCACCCCAGCGTCCGGCCGAAGTCGTCGCGCCGTTCGCCGCGACGCACTGGGGGACACGCGAGATGGCCGTGCGCGATCCGGATGGACGGTTGGTCAAACTAGAGACGCGCGGCTCGTAGCCGCTCAGTGACCTCCGCCCGCGATCGGCCGCGCGAGCGGCGTCGCCGTCGCGGCTGATCCGAGGCGCGGAAGGCCGAAGAGGTCCTCGACCGTCGCAAGCAGCGAGTAGTGGTCGTACGGGGCTTCGACGCGCGTGGCGGTGGCGTCTTTGGTGAGCACGATGAGCGGCACCAGGTTGGTATCGCCGCCGTTGCCCTCGTCCCAGACGATGAAGAGCGTCCCGCCCGCACGCCACGCGTCGGACGACGCGATGCGCGACACGAGCCCGTCGAGCCAGGCGCCCGCGACATCGAGAGCGCAGTCGTGGCCATCGTGGCAGAGCCCCGGAGTGATCCAGACGAAGTTGGGGGTCGTGCCGGCGAGATCGGAGTCGAGTCCCTCGATCGGCACGACGTTCGGCGGGCACGCACCGCCGTAATACGCGAAGGGGTTGTGCTTCAGCGCATACGGGTATGGACTTCGCATGCATCCCGCGTCGGCCGTCATGCCTTCCATGTACGCGCGCCAGCTGACGCCTGCGGCCGTCAGCTGTGAGCCGAGGTCCGCGGTCGGCAGCGTGTGATAGTCGTTGTCGGTGATGCCCCAGGTGCTGCCTGAGGTGAGCGCGAGATAGTTCGGCAGGCTGGGTCGCGCCACCGCGCGATAGCTGGTCGCGAGCGCGTTGGCGGACGCCAAACGCGCGATCGGCTCGGACCGAAGAGCGTTCTCGAGGCCGGTGTTCTCCATGACGACGACGAACACGTGCGGCGTGACCGGGGCAGCCGAGGGGCGTGGAGCGTCGGTCGGAACGGCCACCGCCGACGGAGTGGGTGACGACGTCGGACTCGCGAGACCGTACGGCGTCGACCGAGGCGCGTTGTTGCCGCCGCAGGCGACCACCACGGTGATGGATATCGCGCAGACCGCGAATGCCGCCAGCGCTCGCTGGGTCCGGATGCCCATCACATCACGGTAACGTCGGCCGCTCGCGCCCGGAACGGCTCCTAAACTGGTCTCGTGCCCATCGACCGAGCCACGATCGTTCATGTCGCCGATCTCGCGCGCATCGCGCTGACCGAAGAGGAGATCGAGCGCTTCACCGGGCAGCTGTCGGTCGTGCTCGACGCGGTCGAGCGCCTGAAGGCGGTCGACACCAGCGAGATCTCGCCAACGGCGTCGACGCTCCCGCTCGTCGGGGTGCAGCGCGACGACGTGATCCGGCCCGGGCTCACGACGGACGAAGCGCTGGCGAACGCGCCGAAGGGCGGGCGCGACGGCGAATTCTTCCGCGTGCAGGAGATCCTGGAAGGCCGATGAAAGGCCTGCCGCGCACGATCATCGAGGCGGCGGCAATGCTGCGTCGCCGTGAAACGAATGCGCTCGAGCTGGCCGAGGTCGCGCTTCGCGCGGCCCACGCTGACACCTTCAACACCTGGCTTCTACTCTCCGACGAACGCGCGAAGGCGCAGGCGCGCGCCGCGGATGAGCGCCTGCGCGCGGGCGATGCATCGCTCCTCTGCGGGATCCCGTGGGCGTGCAAGGACATCATCGGCACGAAGGGCGTCGCGACGACGGCCGGGTCGAAGATCCTCGAGGGCTACGTGCCGCCGTATTCCGCGACCGTCGTGGAGCGCCTCGATGCGGCGGGCGCGGTCACGCTGGGCAAGACGAACCTCGACGAATTCGCGATGGGCAGCTCGAACGAGAACTCCGCGTTCGGCCCGGTGAAGAACCCGTGGCGCGTCGATCGCGTGCCGGGTGGATCGTCCGGCGGCAGCGCGGTCGCTGTCGCGGCGGGCCAGGCGCTCTTCGCGCTCGGCACCGACACGGGCGGCTCGATCCGGCAGCCCGCGGCGCTCACCGGCGTCGTTGGAATGAAGCCGACGTATGGGCGCGTCTCGCGCTACGGCGTCGTCGCCTTCGCATCGTCGCTCGATCAGGTCGGGCCGTTCACGAACAGCGTCGAGGACAGCGCGATCGTCTGCGAGGCGCTGTTCGGCAGGGACCCGAACGACGCGACCACGATGCCGCTGCCGAGCGAGGATCTTCGACGCGAGCTCGGCCGCGGTGTCAAAGGCATGCGTCTGGGTGTGCCGAAAGAGTTCTTCATCGAAGGGATGGAGAAGGGCGTCGAGCGCGCCGTGCGCGACGCACTGCGTGAGCTGGAACGCCAGGGCGCGCAGCTCGTCGACGTCTCGCTCTCGCTCACCGACCACGGCCTCGCCGTCTATTACCTCATCCAGCCGGCGGAGGCCTCCGCGAACCTGGCCCGCTACGACGGCGTGCGCTACGGACTCCGCGTGCAGGGGCCGGACCTGCTCGAGACCTACCGGCGCACGCGCGGCAAGGGCTTCGGCCCTGAGGTGAAGCGGCGGATGATCCTCGGCACATACGCGCTCTCCGCCGGTTACTACGATGCGTATTACGTGAAGGCGCAGAAGGTCCGCACGCTGATCAAGCAGGAGTTCGATCGCGTTTTCGAGAAGGTCGACGCGATCGTGACGCCGACGTCGCCGACCGTCGCCTTCAAGATCGGCCAGAAGGTGAACGACCCGCTGTCGATGTACCTGAACGACATCTTCACGCTGCCGGTGAACATCAGCGGGCTGCCTGGGATCTCGCTCCCGTGCGGCCTCTCCGACGGTCTCCCGGTCGGGCTGCAAGTCATCGCGAATTCGTACCAGGAGGCCACGATGTTCCGCGTCGCGGCCGCGTACGAGCGCGCCACGAACCACCATGAGCTGCGTCCGGAGGTAGCCGCATGAAGACCGCGCGCCGTCCTCTGACGAACGCGAAGGTCGAGCGCATCCCCGCGAGCGGCATCCGCCGCTTCTTCGATCTCATCGCCGGCGTCGAAGGCGCGATCTCACTGGGCGTGGGGGAGCCGGACTTTGTCACGCCGGAGCGCTTCCGCGAAGCGGCGATCCGATCGATCAAGGAAGGCAAGACGAAGTACACCTCGAACTACGGGATCCGGCCGCTGCGTGACGCGATCAGCGAGCACACCTCGAAGCTGCGCGGCGTCCGATACGACCCCGAGCGCGAGATCATCGTGACCGTCGGGGTGTCGGAAGCCGTGGATCTCGCCATGCGCGCCACGCTCAACGACGGCGACGAGGTCATCCTCGCCGATCCGTCATACGTGGCGTACGTCCCGGGCATCGTGCTCGCCGGCGGTGTGCCGGTCGCCGTGCCGACGCGCGAGGAGAACGCCTTCCGTCTCCTTCCCGGCGATGTCGAAGCCGCGATCACGCCGCGCACACGCGCGATCCTGCTCGGCTTCCCGAACAACCCGACCGGCGCGGTCCTCGAGAGGGAGGACGTCGTCGGCATCGCACGGCTTGCCGCGGAGCACGACCTGCTCGTGTACGCCGACGAGATCTACGACCGCCTGGTGTATGGCACCGAGCACCATTCGATCGTCTCGCAGCCGCAGATGAAGGAGCGGACGATCTACCTCGCCGGCTTCTCGAAGTCGTACGCGATGACCGGCTGGCGTGTCGGGTACGCCTGCGCGCCGGCGGAGATCGTCGAGCAGATGATGAAGATCCATCAGTACACCGTGATGTGCGTGCCGACGGCCGCGCAGTACGCCGCGCTCGAAGCGCTGAAGACGGGCGAAGCCGAGGTCCAGCGGATGGTGGGCGAGTACGACCAGCGGCGCCAGTACATGTGGCGCCGCTTCAACGAGATGGGTCTCCACTGCTTTGAGCCCCGCGGCGCGTTCTACTGCTTCCCGAACATCACTGCGACCGCGATGCCCGACGACGACATCTTCTGCGAGCAGCTCCTAAAGCAGGAGAAAGTCGTCGTTGTCCCCGGCAACGCGTTCGGCGAGCGCGGCCGCGGGCACTTCCGCGCGTGCTACGCGGCGTCGATGGCCCAGATCGCGGAGGCCTGCGACCGTATCGCGCGCTTCGTCGGGCACGTCGCCTCCTAGCGATGGGCACTCGCTACGAGGATCAGCCCGCCGAGCACTGGGCGGGGGCGGAGTCGCTCGACCCCACTCCGGTATGGAAGCAATACCTCCTGGTCGCGCTGCTGCTGTTCGGCGGGCTCATCGCGGTCCTGGTCGTGTCGGTCCTTGCGATCCTGCCGCAGATCGTGACGCCACCCGCCCTGGTGCCGGGCGATCGGCTCGTGCTGGCCATCGGTGAGCTTCCGGCGGCCGGCGCTCCGCCCAAGCTCATCGGCGTGCCGCTCCTTGGCGCCGACCGTGAGTTCTGGCTGGTGCAGCCGGCGAAAGGCGAGGTCTACGCCTTCCGACGCGCGTGGTCGTTGCAAGCAGACAGCGGCGTTGCGTGCGCCATCGAGATGATGGGTCTCGCTTCGGTCCAGCAGCGGACCTTCATCGCGTCGTGCCGCGATGGTCATGCGCCGACATTCAGTGGAGCCGGGCGGACGTTCGAAGGCGGCGGCCGCGACCTCGACCAATATCTTGTTTCGGTGAGTGACGACCGCCTGATCGTGAACCTCAGTCGGCTCGTTCGCGCGTCCGAAAGGACGACGGCGCCGGTGCCGACGGGCATCCCGCAGCCGCAGCAGCCATGAGCGATCGTCCGTACGAGCTGGTCATCGGGATCGAGACGCACGTCGAGCTCGCCACCGAATCGAAGATGTTCTGTGGCTGCGCGGCGAAGTGGTTCGGCGCGCCACCGAACTCGCTCGTCTGCCCGGTGTGCCTCGGCCTGCCGGGCGCGCTGCCGGTGCCGAACAAGCGCGCGATCGAGCTGGCGATGGTCGCCGGCCTCGCGCTGAACTGCACGGTGCCCGAGCACACGAAGTTCGACCGCAAGAACTACATGTACCCCGACCTGCCCAAGGGGTATCAGATCTCGCAGTACGACCTGCCCCTGAGCGTCAAGGGCTGGCTCGAGATCACGACGTCCGCGGGCGCGAAGCGCGTCGGCATCACGCGGGCGCATCTCGAGGAAGACACGGCGAACTCGAAACACGGTGAGAGCTATTCGCTCATCGACTTCAACCGTTCGGGCGTGCCGCTGCTCGAGATCGTCAGCGAGCCGGACATGACATCGGTCGAAGAGGCGCTCGCGTACGTGCGCGCGCTCCGCGAGGTGCTCGTGTTCGCCGGGGTGTCGGAGGTGCGCTTCGAGCAGGGCGCGGGCCGATTCGACGTGAACGTCTCGATCCGCTTTACGGAGAACGGCACGGTCCGCTGGCCCCCGCAGAGCGAGATCAAGAACCTGAACAGTTACGCCGCGCTCGAGGAGGCCGTGCCCTACGAGGCCGACCGGCTGTGGCAGGAGTGGCAGGCGGGCGGCGAGCTTCGCACCCGCAAGGGGAAGATCACCGTCGGTTGGAGCCCGGAGCGAAGGCGGACCTTCCTGCAGCGTTCGAAAGAGGACGTGCAGGACTATCGGTATTTCCCGGAGCCGGACCTCGTCGCCTTTGCGCCTACGCGCGCGGACGTCGAGCGGCTGCGCGCCTCGATCCCCGAGCTGCCGACCGCCCGGCGCGCCCGCTTCATGCGCGAGTACGCGCTGTCGGACTACGACGCGCGCATCCTGGTCGACGACCGGGCGCTCGCCGATTTCTTCGAGGCGACGGTCCGCGCCGCCGGCGGCGAGGCCAAAACGGTCGCGAACTGGGTCACCGGCGAGTTCCTGCGCTATCTCAAGAACGACGGCGGTTCGGTGACGGGCGCGAAGATCACGCCGGCGCAGCTCGGCGCGCTCGTGGCGCTGGTGAAGAAGGGTGAGGTCTCCAGCTCGGCGGCGAAGGACGTCTTCGCCGAGATGTGGCAGACGGGTTCAGCCCCCGACGCGATCGTGAAGTCGCGGGGGTTGACGCAGGTGTCCGACGAATCAGCGATAGCCGCCGCGGTGGACGCGGTACTCGCGGAGAATCCGAAAGCGATCGCCGACTACAAAGCCGGGAACGCCCGCGCGCTCGGCGCGCTCGTCGGGCCGATCATGAAGCGTATGGGCGGCAAGGCGAATCCGGACGTCGTGAACCGGCTGCTGCGGGAGCGGATCAGCGCTCCAGGCTGAGCGCTGCCTCTGGCGCTTTCCAGGGGCGCGCCTGCAGGGGCAGGGAGAAGTGGAAACGGGATCCCTGCCCGCTCGCGCTCTCGACCCAGATCCTGCCGCCGTTCATCCACACGAAGCGGCGCGCGATCGCGAGACCGAGGCCGGTGCCACCATGCCGCCGCCGCGACGATCCATCGGCCTGACGGAACTCGTCGAAGATGAATGCCTGCGCTGCGGCCGAGATGCCCTCTCCGGTATCGGCCACGACGATCTCGAGGAATCCGTTCACGATCGCCGCGCTGATCACGATCTCGCCCTTCGCCGTGAACTTGACCGCGTTTCCGACGAGGTTCACCAGCACCTGGCGCACCTGGTATGGGTCCGCCCAGGCCTGCGGAAGCGTGGGCTCGACATCCGAGCGCAGCACCAGCTGCTTCGACCGCGCCTGCTCGCCGAGTAGCTCGACCACGTCCGAAGCGACCGTCCCGATGTCGAAATGTTGCGGTCGGACGTCCATCTGCCCCGCCTCGATCTTCGCGAGATCGAGCAGGCCGTTGATCAGGCCAAGAAGACTCTGCGCGGCGGCCCGAACGCGGCCCAGGTCTTCGGACTGTGAGTCGGTGAGCGGGCCGTTCAGTCCCTCGAGAAGGAAATCGGTGTAGCCGAGTATCGCGTTCATCGGCGTACGCAGCTCGTGGCTGACGTTCGCGATGAACTCGCTCTTCAAGCGGCTGGCCTCCTCGAGCTTGACGTTCGCTCCCCGAAGCTCCGTGAACAGCGCGTCGTTCCGTCCGTCGCGCACCTTGAGCGCCATGGCCATTGAGCCGAAGGAGTGCTCGAGCTGCCCGATCTCGTACGGCGAACCGCTCTCGACGGCGGTCGCGAGATCGCCTTCCTCGATGCGTCGTGCCGCGCTCGCGAGCCGCGCGAGCGGCATCGTCATCATGCGCGCCGTTCGGTACGAGAGGAAGACCGACAGGACCCCCAGAATGAGGCCGCCCGCGACGACCGCCGCGGCGATCTGACGCTGCGCGTTCTCGAGGGGGGCGAGCGGCAGGAAGACCACGAGCTGCTGCGGAGCGCTCGAGTGCGATTGGACGAGCGTGAAGATGGCGGCATACCGCTGACCACTCAGGACGACTTCCGAGCGATAGGGCCCGACGAGCAGGTCGGTCTCGCTCGGTGTGGGCAAGGATGCCGAGGCAAGGCCGGACACACTTGACACCACTGCCTTGCCGTCGACGAGGATGGCGATCTCGGAGTCGGATGACGCGCGCAGTGTCTTGACGAAGCTGTCGTCCAGCAAGGAGCCGGCCTCCACGAAGCCGGGTGGATTGTTGGGGCTTCCGGAGGAGATCGGCGTGATCGCCCGGATCATCAGTCCGCGAGCCTCCGTGTAGATCACGTACGAGAGCTCCGCTCGCGCTTGCGCTCGCACGACGAGCTCGGGCGGAAGTTTGTCGCCGGGCGCGAAGTCCTGCGCGCCGGCGATGATCACGCCGTTCGGGTCGGAAATGAAAGCGAGATCGAGGCCGAGACGCGATTTGAGCGGGATCAGGAGCTCGCGCAGGCCGCGCGTATCGCCGGCTGTGGTCAGCTCGCGGATCGCGGGGAGCGATGACAGGACGGCGCTGGCGCGAGACGTGAGCGTGATGCGGTCGGCGATCCCGCTCGAGGTCGCGCTCGCGACGACTTGGGCCTCGTCGTTGAAGCGGTCGTGCAGGAGCTGCTGCGACAGGCCGATCGCGAGCGCGCCGATGATGACGATCGGGAGGATGCCGATGACGAAGCTACGTGCCAGGAGCGTGCGTCGCAGGCTCGGCCGAAGCAGCGAGGTCACCGTGTTGCCGACGCGGTCCATGTCAGTTCGCGCTTGCGGCGATCTGCTGTCCTTCGGGGCTGCGCACGAAGTCGAGGAAGACCTTGATCCCCGAGCGCAGCTTCGATTCGTCCTTAGGGAACACGAGGAGGAGAGGACGGCCGATCTTATATGAACCGTTCACGAGGTTCTCGGGCGTCGGAGCCACACCATCGATCGAGACGAGCTTGACCGTCGGCTCATTCGAGGCCCGGCTGTTGGCCGTGGCCATGCCGATCGACGCCCGGAACGACCCGACTGACTTCAGCGTCTGTTCGAGCTCGTAGACCTCGGTCGCGTCTTTGACGTACGTTGCCTTGCCGCCGAAGAAGTACTGCTCGAACGAGCTGCGCGTCGCCGCATTCGCTTCGCGGATGAAGACCTTGATGTCAAAATCATCGCCGCCGACCTGCTTCCAGTTGGTGACCTCTCCGGCGAAGATCCGCCTCACCTGGTCGCGCGTGAGATTCTTCACGGGGTTCGCGGAGTTCACGATCACACAGGTACCGGCGAGGCCGATGCCGACCGTACTGAGCTTCGTGGCCTCATCGGTCGTGAGCGCGCGGCTGGTGAAACCGAGGTCGATCGCGCCCGACGTCGCCAGGTTCACGCCCGCGTCGGACCCGACCTCTTCGACCTGCCAGGTGACGCCGGGATGCAGGTCGGCGAAACGTTTCGTGAGGGCGGTGACGGCCGCCAGCGCGCCGCCTCCGCCGCTGGCGCTGTAGCGACCCGCAAGCGGATCGGCCGTCGGTGTCGGTGGCTTCGCCGTACCGCCGCATGCGGCGAGGAGCAGCGCGAGGACCACGATGAGGACGCGTTGAGTGGCGGCCATCGGGGATAGTGTGGTTACACCGGGGTGCGAGGCTCCATACCCCGATCGGGGGAGGTGGGGGGTAGTTTTGCCGCTAATCGAGTCGCTCGTACCCCGGCAGCGTCAGGAATTCCCCGAAGTCCCGTGAGAGCGCGACGTCCTCGAAGAGCGAAGCGGCTTCCTCGTAACGGCCGCTCGCGTATGTCTCGTCCCCAACGGCCTTGCGGATCTTCGCCAGCTCCTCGTGCTCGACCTTCTTCACGAGATCGCGCGTCACTTTCGCGCCGTCGGCGAGCGAGACACCGTGATGCACCCACTGCCAGACCTGCGAGCGCGAGATCTCCGCGGTCGCCGCGTCCTCCATCAGGTTGTTGATCGCCGCGGCGCCGGTGCCGCGCAGCCACGAAGCGATGTACTGGATGCCGACGCTGACGTTCGTGCGCAGCCCGGCCTCGGTGATCGTCGAACCGGGGATCTTCACGTCGAGCAGCCGCTCGGCGTCGCCGACGACCTCGGGACGCAGGCGGTCCAGCTGGTTCGCCTTGTTGCCGAGGACCCGGTCGAACTCGGTCATCGCGGTCTCGACGAGATCGGGATGCGCGACCCAGGTCCCATCGAAGCCGTCGTTCGCCTCGCGGACCTTGTCGTCGCGAACCTTGGCGAGCGCCGCCTCGGTCACGGCGGGATCGCGCCGGTTGGGGATGAAGGCGGCCATACCGCCGAGCGCGAAGGCGCCGCGCCGGTGGCACGTCTTCACCAGCAGCTCCGTGTACGCGCGCATGAACGGAACGGTCATCGTCACCTGCGCGCGGTCGGGCAGGATGAACTCGGGCCGCCCGGCGAACTTCTTGATGACGCTGAACATGTAGTCCCAGCGGCCGGCGTTCAGTCCGCCGGAGTGCTCGCGCAGCTCGTAGAGGACCTCGTCCATCTCGAACGCGAGCGTGATGACCTCGACGAGGACGGTCGCCTTGATCGAGCCACGCGGGACGTGCAGCTCGTCCTGCGACCATTTGAAGATCTCGTTCCACAGGCGTGCCTCGCGGTGGCTCTCGAGCTTCGGCAGGTAGAAGTAGGGGCCCGTCCCCTTCGCGCGCAGCCGCTTCGCGTTGTGGAAGAAGTAGAGGCCGAAGTCGAAGAGTGCGCCGGCGATCGGCCGACCTTCCACGAGGAAGTGCTTCTCGTCGAGGTGCCAGCCACGTGGACGAACGACGAGCGTCGAGGTCTTCTCGTTCAGCTTGTAGACGCGGCCGTCGGGATTGCGGAATTCGATCGTCCCATCGATCGCGTCGATGAGGTTGCGCTGCCCCTCGATGAGGTTGCGCCAGGTCGGCGTGTTGGCGTCCTCGAAGTCCGCCATGTAGACGGACGCGCCAGAGTTCAGGGCGTTGATGACCATCTTGCGATCGGTGGGGCCCGTGATCTCGACTTTGCGCGTCCGGAGGTCGGCGGGCACGCGGGCGACGGTCCACTCCGACTCGCGCAGCAGCCGCGAGTCCGGGAGGAAGTCGAGCGTGCCGCCCTCACGAAGCTCGCGCCATCGCTCCTGCCGCGTCTCGAGCAGACCGATGCGCGTCGGCTCGACCTCGCGGTGCAGACGGATGAGGAAGTCCTGCGCTTCCTTCGTGAGCAGCTCTTCCGCGAGGGCTGCGGTGTCGCGCGCGTCGTTTGGAATGCGAACTTCGACGGACGCGGTCGCCATCGCCCGTATGCTCGCACACGCAGAGATGTCCGCATCGTTCGGCTTGGAAGGAAAGCGAGCGCTCGTCACCGGTGGCTCCCGCGGTATGGGTCGGGCGATCGCGCTCGCTCTCGCGGACGCCGGCGCGGATGTGGCTGTCACCTCGCGAAACGGCAACGACGCGGAGCCCGTCGCCGTTGCGCTGCGCGCAAAAGGACGGCGGGCTCTAGCTCTGCTCCTCGAGGTCCGGAACGAAGCCTCGATCCGGGTCTGTTTCGAGCGGATCGACCGCGAGTGGGGAAGCGTCGACATCCTGGTGAACAACGCCGGCACGAACATCCCACAGGACCTGGGCACGCTCGACGCCGACTCCTGGGACACCGTGATCGACATCGACCTCAAAGGCCTGGTCTTCGTGACGCAGGCGGCTGCCGCTCGCATGATCGCGGCCGCTCGCGGCGGCCGGATCGTGAGCATCGCCTCGATCTATGGGGTGGTGGGCCGGCGCGAGCGCGTCGCCTACAGCGCGGCGAAGGGCGCCGTCGTCAACCTGACGCGGTCGCTCGCGCTCGAGCTCGCGCCACACGGCATCACGGTCAACGCCGTCGGACCCAGCCTCGTGGAGACCGACCTCACCCGCGAGCGGATGCGCACGAACCCGGCGTTCCGCGAAGAGGAGGTCGCGCGAACGCCCCTGGGACGGCTCGGCACGCCGGAGGACGTCGCGGCTGCCGTCCTCTTTTTCGCCTCGCCCGCGGCCGGTTTCGTCACCGGCCAGACTCTTCTCGTGGACGGCGGAACATCGGCGCACTGAGATATCCCCCGACCGGTGAGGACCCTGGCGGAACTCGCGCGATTACAACTGGACTGACGGACGCGCGCGCCGGGGAGGACTATTCCACTTGGGTGCAGTGGCGCAACGCATGACCGGAGCCGAAGGGGGCTCGGCCCCCACGTTTACGGAGCCGACGCCGATCAACGCCGCACCCGTCACGCCGCCGGTCGAGGCCACGCTCCGCATCCTTCTCAACAGCGTTCCCTACCTGATGGGCGTGGCCGTCGTGCGCCAGCCACCCGCGAACGACGGGTCGATCGTCCAAGTCGGCCGTATGCCGTGGCTTCACGATCGCCGCCTCACGACGCTCAACCTGCCCGACGACGCGCTGCCCGCGAACCGCGGCCTCGCCCTCGACTGGCCGGTGCCCTACCAGGCCGAATGGGTCGGCGCTCCACCGCGACTGCTCATCGCCCGCTTGGTCGCGCAGGGGCACACCGTCGGCGTGCTGCTCGGGACGTTCATGACGCGCGAGCAGATGGCGCAGCACACGCGCGAGGCGCTCGATCTCGCGTGCGAGCTGATCGCCTCGGCGATGGCCGGCGAACTGTTCGCGCCGAGCGCCCCGCCGTATCCCGTCGAGGTCGAGCAGTCCTCGGTCTTCAATCCGCCGCCTAAGTCGGCCGAGAAGCTGGAGCCGCTGGGCGACCCGCGGCTCACGCTCGTGTCCGAGACCGCGACCGAGGTGGGAGCGCCCCAGCCCGACGCGCCGCGCGCGGAAGCGATGAGCCGCAGCGACAGCGTCGATCTGGTGGTCGAGGAAGTCCGCAAGTCGCTCGAGGACGCGCACGACGCCCGCAGCCTCGGCCGGATCCTGCGCGACGTCATGAATGTGATCTCCGACGCCTCGGCGTTCTCGATCTCGGTGTTCCACATCGCGCTGAGCGAGGTCGCGTATCGGTACAAGGTGCTCGGCCCCGAGGCCGACGCGTCCGAGCTGGGTCGGCAGAGCGTGGACGATGGCCCAAGCTGCTACGCGGCTCGACACGATCGCCGGTGGCACGTGTTCCAGCGCGATCTCGCGATCCGGGACGGCGCGAACGTCAGGCACCGCGATGTCGCCGTCCTGCAGATCCCGCTCGTCGGTGCCGGCGAGGTCTTCGGCGTGATGACGGTGCAGACCTTCCGGGCCGAGGGCTTCTCCGACCACGAGCTCCGGCTCATCGCCGCGGTCGCGGAGGTCGCCGCTCCGCGCTTCGGGCAGGTGCGCCTCTCCGGTCGCTTCCAACCGCCACCGTCGAACGTTCCGTCGGCGAACGAGTCCGCCCCGGTCGTGCTCCCGGGAGCCGCCTCGCAGCGGCCCGCGACACAGCAGCGCACCGGGGAGAGCGTCCTCGCGGATCTGCTGCGGCGCTGCGCGGGCGCGGGCTTCGCGACCGCGTTCATCCTCGGTGTCGACCCCGGTGCAAGCGTCCTTCGCGGCGAGCTTGTGAGCGACTCCGATACCGCGCGGGAGCTCGATTACGCACTCGGCATCACGACCGGTAAGTTCACGATCCCGATGGACGAGCGGTATAACGCGATCGCCCGCGCGGTGCGTGAGGCGCGCATCGTTCCAGCTCCGACGATCCACGAGATCACGCAACCCGTGCTGGACTGGGACGCCTCTCTGGCCCTCGAGCGTCTCGCCCGCGGCGGCCGCACCATCACACTGCCGATCGTCGTCAATGGCGACCCCTCCGGAGCGCTCGTGCTGGGACCGATGTCGGACGACCCGACGTTCACCGCGATCGAAATGGTCCGTGGCTACGTCGTTGACGCGACACGCGAGCTCGCGGAGTTGTGGCGCGCCGAATCGCGCTAGATTGCGACGCGCGATCAACCTGATCGCGGAGGGCAGGCCCTAGACTCCCGCGCGTGATCGGCGAGGTGACGTTCGGAGTCATCGGGCTCCTCTTCCTGTTCGCGGATCTCCGTACGTTCAGCTCGACGTTCCAGCTGACGTTCTTTGGCGCCCCGAATACCAACCTCGCGGTGGCGGCCGTCGCGGTATTCGCCACGTCCTTCCTCGCGCTGCTCGTCGCCGCGCGCCTCGGGCCGCGGCGTGCCGTCGGTCTCAGCGGAGTGATCTTCGGCGTCGCCACGCTGCTGCTCACCGCGTCGCGGAGCAACTGGCTTGACCTCGCGCTGTCCGTCATCGCGCTCGCGGCGGGAATGTGGTGGCTCGCCCTGTTCCACAGCTCCCGGGCCGGCGAGGCACCGCCAGCGCTGGCGCGTGCGCTGCCGATCGCGTTCGTCGTGGACCTCGCGCTCCACGCCGCGCTGCGCACACAGCCGGTGGTCGATCTCGCGTTGCCGGTCGCGGTCGGCATCGTCCTCGTCGCGGTGCTCGTGTTCGGCGCGGCGGGTCTGGCGTCGCTCTCCGCCGAGCGCCAGTGGACCACACCCGCCGCGGTCGGCACGCTCGCGCTCATCGCCGTGCCAGCGCTCGCTCTCGTCGCTGAGACCGGCGCGACGAACGGCGCCCAGGTCTCACTCGCGGCCGGCCTCGGGCTCGGGCCGGAGCCCGCGCGCGCGACGCTGATCGGTCAGATCGTGCTCGGATTCGGCCTTGCGGCCGGCGCGCTCGCCTTGGTCCGCTTCGGTCCGAACCGGTTCCTCGGTGCCGGAGCCGTGGCGATCGGCGCCGCGCTCCTCTGGTGGCACCAGCCGTTCGTTTCGCTCGTCGGCGGCCTGATCCTCGCCGCGGGCATCGTCATCTCCGCGGCGACGATCCTCGGCGCGCCGCAGGTCCCGGCTCGGTCGCCCGCCGGTCCCGTGGTCGCACTGGCGTTCGGCTGGCTTCTCTTCGTCGGCGCAGCGTTCGGGTTCTACGCGTTCTACGCATTACAGCCGGCGGTCTGGGCCGCGACCGCGCTGGTCGTCCTCGCGACGCTCGTCGCGCCGACGCCCGTCGCGCGTTTTGGCGCGCCGCTGGCCGCCGCCGCGGCTGCCGTCGCCGTCGCGGTGCCGCTCGCCGCGTTCTTCACCGCACCCGTGACGCCCGAGCCGCAGCCGCCGAGGGTCACGTTCCGTCTCATGACGTACAACGTGCATCAAGGCTTCAACGCCAGCCAGATCCCGTCGCTGGACGAGATCGTCGCGACCGTCGCCCATGAGCTGCCGGACGTGCTGGTGCTGGAAGAGGTCGCACGTGGCTGGATGATCGACGAGCAGCACGATGTGCTCTCCGTGATGGCCCAGCGCCTCGAGATGCAGTACGTGTTCCTCCCGACGATCGGCGATCTGTACGGCAACGCGATCCTCTCGCGCTATCCGATCGAGGTCGTGAAGCGCGTCCCGTATGCGGCGGGGCCGACACAGCGCAACCAGCCGCGCGGCGCGCTGTTCGTGCGGATCGGCGACCTGCTCGTCGTCGGGACGCATCTCGACCACACGAGCGACGGCACGTTCGTGCGACAGGACCAGGTGCGGACCATCCTCCGCGAGCTCGGCGACGCGGCCGCGGTCGTCGTCGCCGGCGATCTCAACGCCGAGCCGGGCGACATCGAGATCCGGCTGTTCGATCAGGCCGGCTTCCAGGATCTCGGACAGCAGGCGGGGCCGACGACGACCGGTGACGAGCCACCGAAACGCATCGACTACGTGTGGGGCCTCGGCGTCGTCGGCGCGCAGGCGCACACGACCGACCCGACCAACCTGTCGTCCGACCATCGCGGCCTGGTGGTGAACATCACGCGCACCGGCCGGTGAAGAGGAAGCCCGCGGAAGGCACGCCGGCGCTGCGCGAGATGCTGCTGTCGGCGAAACCATCCGAGTTCAAGATCGCTCCCACTCCCGAGCTGCCGCGCGTGTGGGCCGCACTGATGGAGATGCGCGTCGGCAAGGCCGACGTGTCATTGGTCGCCGTCGCCGACGGGACGACCAGCATGTATTTCAGCACCGGTGGCGGCTTCATCGGGGGCGGCGAGCACGAGTCCGTGCGCGGGGCCAACCGCCAAATGCTCGTCCTCATCGAGCGGCTGTTCCCCGCGTTCGTCGCGAGAGAGGCGCCACTGGAGGTCGTTGCCGGTGCGGTGTCATTCGCGGTGCTGACGCATGAGGGCCTGCGCGTTGCGCGCGATACCGAGGAACGACTCATCCAGAAGAAGTCGCCGCTGTGGCCGGTCCGTTACGCGGGCGAGCAGGTCATCACCGCCCTTCGGCTCGCGACGGAGAAAGGTTCTCGCGGGTAGACTGGTCGTAGCCGCGGGGCTTCCACCAGCGGACCGAGGGTCGCTATCACCGGATCGTTCGTCCACCTCCACACCCACAGCGAGTACAGCCTCCTGGACGGGCTTTCGCGCGTGTCCGATCTGGTCACGCGCGCGAAGGAGCTCGGCATGCCGGCGATTGCGCTCACCGATCACGGTGCGCTCTACGGTGCGATCGATTTCTACGTCGCGGCGAACCAGGCGGGCATCAAGCCGATCATCGGCGTTGAGACGTATGTCGCGCGCACCAATCGGTTCGAGCGCGACCCGCGTCTCGAGGGGCACGGCAAGCCGTTCCACCTCGTGCTCCTCGCGAAGGACTTCACGGGCTACCGGAATCTCGTTTCTCTCGTCACGACCGCGCATCTCGACGGCTACTACTACCGGCCGCGCATGGATAAGGAGATCCTGCGGGAGCATTCGCAGGGCCTGATCGCGCTCTCGGCCTGCCTACAGGGCGAGCTCGCTCGCGCGATCCAGGACGAGGGCATCGACGCGGCGTGCAAGGTCGCGCTCGAGCATCAGGAGATCTTTGGGAAGGGCAACTACTTCCTCGAGCTGATGCAGCACAACGTGCCGGAACAGCAGGCGGTACTGGAAGGCGTGCGCGAGGTCGCGCGGCGGACCGGCATCCCGCTGGTCGCGACGAACGACATCCACTACGTGCACGCGGACGACGCCGAGGCGCAGGACGTCATGGTCTGCATCCAGAGCGGGAAGACCATCGAGACGCAGGACCGCCTCAAGATGATCGACCACCCCGAGCTCTACCTGAAGAGCGCCGAGCAGATGGCCGCGCTGTTCCCGGACGACCGCGAAGCGCTCGAGAACACCGTCCGCATCGCGGAGATGGTCGACATCAGGCTTCCCCTAGGCGAGCTGCAGCTCCCGGCCTTCGCCGTGCCGACGGGGACGACGCCCGAGGAGCATCTGCGTCGCATGGCGGAGACCGGTGTGCGCGCGAAGTACGGCGAGATCACCCCGGAGCTGAGGGAGCGCCTGGACAAAGAGCTGTCGGTCATCGGCAAGCTCGGCTACTCGGGGTACATCCTCATCGTGCAGGACTTCATCCGCTACGCGCGCGAGAACGGGATCCTCACGGCGGTGCGTGGCTCGGCGGGTGGATCGCTCGTGAACTACGCGATCGACCTCACCGACATCGATCCGATCCGTTACGGCCTCATCTTCGACCGCTTCCTCAACCTCGAGCGCTACACCCTCCCCGACATCGACGTCGACTTCATGGACAACCGTCGCGACGAGGTGATCGCCTACGTCACGGAGAAGTACGGGGCTGATCGTGTCGCACAGATCGGCACCTTCAACACGATGCTGGCGCGCGCGGCAGTGCGTGACGTCGCGCGGGTGCTCGGCATGCCGTACGGCGAGGCGGACCGCGTGGCCAAGACGATCCCCTTCGGCGTGACGCTCGAGGACTCGCGCCGCATGGTGGCCGAGCTCAGGGACATGGAGCAGGAACCGCACGTGGAGCGCCTGCTCGACCTGGCCGAAAAGGTCGAAGGACTCGTGCGATCGACCGGCACGCACGCCGCAGGCGTGGTGATCACGGCCGAGCCGCTGAGCGCGCTCGTCCCGCTGGAGCGCTCCAAGGGGACGTCCGCGATCCAGACCCAGTACGAGGACAAGTCGCTCGAGAAGCTCGGGCTCCTCAAGTTCGACTTCCTCGGTCTGTCGAACCTCACGATCCTCGACGAGGCCCTGAAGCTCATCAAGACCTCGCGCGGGATCGACATCGATCGCGCGCGGATCCCGCTTGACGACCAGAAGACGTTCGACCTCCTCGGGTCGGGAGAGACGACCGGCATGTTCCAGCTGGAGTCCGCGGGCATGCGCCGGCATATCCGCGACCTGAAGCCGGACCGGGTCGAGGACGTCATGGCCATGGTCGCGCTGTTCCGCCCTGGTCCGATGGACTACATCCCGGCGTACATACGCCGCAAGCACGGGCAGGAACCGGTGACCTACGCGCACCCGCTGCTCGAGCCCGTCCTGCGCAAGACGTACGGCGTGATGGTCTATCAGGAGGACGTCATGGCGGTGACGCAGGCGCTCGCCGGCTTCACGCTCTCGCAGGCCGACGTCCTCTGCTTCGCGATCCGCAAGAAGATCCGCGAGAAGCTCGACGCGCAAAAGATGAAGTTCGTCGAGGGCTGCCTGCGGAATGGCGTGCACGCCGACGTGATCGAGCAGGTCTGGAAGGACTTCGAGCCGTTCGCGCGCTACGGCTTCAACCGCGCCCACGCGGCGATCTACGGTGTCATCGCGTATCACACCGCGTACCTCAAAGCGAACTACACGCTCGAGTACATGACCGCGGTGCTCTCGTCGGACATGGGGAACTCGGAACGGATCGCCATCGCGGTCGCGGAGTGCCGGCGGATGGGCATCGCGGTGCTCCCGCCCGACGTGAACGAGTCCGAGTTCGGTTTCGCGATCACGCCGAAAGGCATCCGCTTCGGTCTCGGTGCGGTGAAGAATGTCGGCGAGGGGGCGGTCGAGGGCATCATCGAGGCGCGGAAGACGGGTGGGCGATACAAGTCGCTCGACGACTTCTGCGGCCGGATCGACCTGCAGCGCTGCAACAAGCGCGTGCTGGAGTCGCTCATCAAGTGCGGGGCGCTCGATGCCTTCGGTCCGCGCGCGGTGCAGCTCGCGCATCTCGATCTCGCGCTCGCGACCGCGCAGCGCGAGCAGCGGGATCGCGAGAGCGGCCAGGTGGGTCTCTTCGCGAGCCTTGGGATGGCCGACGAGATCGTCGCGCAGCCACTGCCCTCCGGACCGGAGGCACCCAAACGCGAGCTCCTCGGCTGGGAGAAGGAGCTGCTCGGCATCTACCTGTCGGAGCACCCGCTGCAGCGGATGGCGGAGCGGATGGGTGACGTGGTCACGGCCTACCTCGCCGAGCTGAAGGAGGCCGGCGAGGAGCTCGTCACGGTGGCATGCGTCGTGACGAGCGCGCGGAAGCACATCACCAAAGAGAAGAAGCTCATGATGTTCGCGCAGGTCGAGGACCTCACCGGCACGGTCGAGGTGACGGTCTTCCCGCGCACCTACGAGGCCACGGCGTCGCTGTGGAACGCCGACGAGGTCCTCCTCGTCCTGGCCCGCGTCGAGCAGCGCGACGAGGCGCCGAAGCTGCTGTGCGAGCACGCCGTGCGATTTGACGACGCTGGGATCGCCGAGATCCGACGAGTCGCTGATGAGCGGCGCCAGAGCCTCGCGAAGCGGGCGAAGTTCACGCGCCCCGCAAATGGAAATGGCCATGACCGCGGCGGCTCGGGGGTCCTGCCAGCGGTGGGCGGCTCTCCTCGGGCCGCCTACTCGCCGGCTCCCACCTCAAAGGGAACCTCGTCCGCGGTCCCGCCGGCTCAACGGCCGCCCTCAGAGAGCCCGCCCCCGCTGTCACCCTCCTCGCCGCCTGCGTCGTCTTCCCCATCGTCGCCCGCGACGTCGCCCGCTTCCTCGTCGGATTCTCGATCGGAGCTTGTCATTCGCTTTCGTGAGGCGCTCGACTACGAGCGATCGATCGCGATCTTTCAGCGGATCCAGCAGGTCCTCAAGTCGCACGGCGGCTCGTCGGTGGTGATCCTCGAACTGCCGCGGGCGTCGGGCGGCGTCAGACGCGTACCGACGTCGTTCCGTGCCCTGCCGTCACGCGAGCTGGCGGAGGCCGTCGCGAACGAGGTCGGCGGCGACGTGGTCGAGGTCGTCCTGCCGCGCTAGTGCTGCGCTCGCTAGCGTGACCGGCGCCACTCGGACCGATACTTCAGGGTGTGACGATGCGCGACCGTCTGCAGAAGCTCCACCACGTGACGAACGAGATGCTCGGCATCATCGACCTCGAGCGGCTGTACACGAGGGTCGCCGATGTCGCGAGGTCCTTGGACACCGCGGACGCCGCAGCCTTGATGATCGTCGACCCCGACGAGAGGGCGCTGGTGATCCGTGGATACAGCGGCCTATCGCCTGAGTACGCAAAGGCGCAGCGCATTCCACTCGAGCGGGCGCTGCGGCATTACCAGCGTCCCGGTTCGGTGGTCGTGCGAGATCTCCGCACGCCGCTCGGCGATCCGAGTCTGATCCGGGCCGAAGGGCTCGCGAAGGTGCTCGCGCTGTCGGTCGCGCGTGAAGGCGAGCTCCTCGGGGCGCTGCACATCTACACGAAGGATCCTGAGCGCGACTTCGACGAGATCGACCGTGATCTCGCGCAGATCCTTGCCGCTCAGGTCTCAGTGGCGATCTCGAACGCGCGGCTCTTCAAACAACTCCAGCAGATAGACGACGAACGCGAGCAATTCCTATCGATCGTCTCGCACGAGCTGCGCACTCCGCTCACTCCGCTCAAAGCGTTAGCGCAGCTTCAGCTCGGCCGTCTGCGGCGCTCGCAACAGCGCGGGACGCCGATGGATCTGGAAGCGCTCGAGCGCAATCTCGAATCGATCGAGCGTCAGGTCGACCGTATGAACGGCCTGGTGAGCGACCTGCTTTCGGTGTCGCGCGCTGGTCGTGGTCAGCTCGACATGGAGCGCGCGAGCTTCGATCTCGCGCTCGAGGTGCGCGATGTCGTCGGACGCTATGTCGCGGCAACCCGCGAGGAGGGGCGACACTCGTTCGCCATCGACTCACCCGAGACGTTGACCTATGACGGTGATCAGGCGCGTATCGACCAGCTGCTCATGAATCTCATCGGGAACGCGGTGAAGTACTCGCCGCGCGGCGGCCAGGTCGCGGTTCGGCTCGCGCGGCAGAACGGCGCGGCCGAGATCGCGATCACGGACCAGGGCATCGGCATCCCCGAACGCGATCTCTCGCGGTTGGGCAGCGCGTTCACACGCGGGATGGGGAAGGCCGCGACCTTCGCGGGGATGGGGATCGGCCTTCATGTCGCGAAGCTCGTGGCCGAGGCGCACGGCGGATCGCTCGAGCTCGAGAGCGCGGGCGAGGACAAGGGGACGACCGTGCGGGTGCGCTTGCCGTTCTAGATGGCCTCGTCGCACAAACGTGCGACGCCTTGTCACTGATTCATGTGACGGTCGAAGTCTTCCAAATCGTCCCCGCTTGCGTCACGTTTGTCGGGTGGGAAAGGATTGGTCGAAGGGCCTCACGAAAGAGACCGACGCTCGCGTTGCTCGCGCGGCCGCGGGTCACCGCGGCCTCCGCTATGTCCGGCGAACGCCGCTCGACCAGCGCAAGGGTCGCCGTGCGCCGTATCGCGACGCACCTCTGAAATGGGATGCCCGCTTGGCATACGCGCTCGGCCTGGCGGCAACCGACGGCTGTCTCGCCGGCGATGGTCGGCACGTTTCGATCGGAAGCGAGGATCGAGAGCAGGTCGAGGCGTTTGTGAGCTGCGTCGGCCGGCCGAACGCGCACATCTCGAGAGACAGGGATCGGGCGTACTTCCGCGCCCAACTCGGGGATGTCGAGCTCTATCGGTTTCTATTCGCGGCGGGCCTCACGCCGAGAAAGAGCTTGACACTCGGCGAACTCAGATTTCCGCCGGCGTTCTTCTGGGATGTCGCGCGCGGGCTGATCGATGGCGACGGTTCGATCAGCAACTACGTCCACAATCCAATCAAGTCCATCGATGCCAACTACCGATACGAGCGTTTTCATTTGCACTTTCTCAGTGCCAGCCTCGCGCATGCAAGCTGGATCCAGAGGGAGCTCAAAGCGCGAGGCTTGGGCAGCGCGCTTATCCGAGAAGATCGAAAGAGCCCGTTCACAGGCGCGCCGAGCGTGATTTACAAGGTGAAGCTCGGAAAGCACGCGTCGATCGAGCTCGCGGGGCATCTATACGTTGATCCCTCCGCGCCGCGGCTCGAGCGAAAGTGGCGCACATGGGACGACTTTCGAAGACGCTATTCAGGTGCTGATGCGGCTAAACTTGTGCGTCGAGCCGGAGCGGCGGGACGGTCTTACGCGGCAGTCTCAAGAACTGCTGGGCTTTATGCCCATGAGGGTTCGAATCCCTCCTCCGGCACCGAGTCAGCCACCGAGTCAGCGCCGAAGTAGCTTCATCGCCTCACGCGCGAGCTTCGTATTCGCGATAACCACCTGCCGCTCGTCCCACGCCGCATCGTCGCCCGTCTTCAGTGACAGCACGGTCGCGCCCGCCTCGCGCGCGATGAACGCCGGCGCCGCGATGTCCCACGGCGAAAGCGCCTCGTGCACGAAGAGGTCGAACGTTCCCATCGCGACGTAGCACATCTCGAGCGCCGCGGACCCCAGGACGCGCAGTCGCGCACACGTCGAGTTGAGCGCGACGAAGCGCGAATCCTTCCGTTTCGTCGCGCCGAACGCGAGGCTCGCCACGGCAAACGCCTCGGTCAGCTTCGTCACGGACCCGACGCTGATCCCGACCCCATTCCGCGTCGCGCCGCGCCCCTCCGACGCGGTGAAGGTCTCGCCGGTCCGCGGCGCGTGGACCGCGGCTGCGCGGGTCCGGCCACCTTCGACATACCCGATGACCACGCAGTAGAAGGGGATGGCGCGGCTGAAGTTCAGCGTGCCGTCGATCGGGTCGACGACCCACAGTCGCTCGGCTTTCCGGAGCGCCGCCTTCGGGCTCTCCTCCGCCAGCACCGGTACGCCGGGATCGTACGCGGCGAGTCGCTCGATGATCGCCTTCTCGGCGGCGTGATCCGCCGCGGTCGCGAAGTTGGCGCGACCCCTCTTGCGTGTGACGATGTGCACGTCCGATTGCACGATCGCCCCACCGACCGCGACCGCCGTTTCCGTGGCGACGCGCGCGAGGATCGCGTACCGCGCCGCATCCGCCGCGCCATCGGCGCGGCGACCCGTCACGCCGGGCAGAGCGACCGCACGCGCTGGAGCAGATCGTTGAGGTCGAACGGCTTCGTGAGCACGGCGGTGATATTCCGCGCTCGGAACTCCTGGTCGAACTGCGGGACGTTGGCGCTGACGAAGAGCACCGGCATGTCGCGGACTCCCGCGTCCTCACGCACGCGGTCGTAGACCTCGAGACCATTCAGACCGGGCATCATGATGTCGAGGATGAGGAGGTCGGCGTGGATCTGGCGCACGGTCTCGAGCACCAGCGCGCCGTCGGCGACGACCACCGCCTGGTATCCAGGCTCGTCGCTGATGGCGTCTCGCAGGAGTACCGCAATAGGTTCGTCGTCCTCACCGATGACGACGACCTTTTTCTTTCTCTCTTCCACCCGGTTAGCGTCGGACTTTAGCCCATTCGCAACGACGAGCGCACCTTGAGCGGGGCTCCCGACAGCGAAATTGAACTCCTCATCGAGCGCGCGCGCGGGGGCGACACGCGGGCATTCGAGGATCTCGCGCGAAGAGAGGAGCGAGCGCTCTATCGGCACGCGCTACGCATCGTCGGAACGACGTCGGACGCCGAGGACATCGTTCAAGACGCGCTCTTCTCCGCGTGGCGATCCATCGGCTCGTTCCAGGGCCTGTCGTTCCGCGCATGGCTCTTTCGCATTGCGACCAACCGCGCCCTCGACCAGCTTCGATCGCGCAAGCGCAGACCGGAGCTTCCACTCGACCCACCGGACGATGACGACGTGACGTGGGCAGAGCCGGTCGCGCCTGGACCGGACCTCACGCAGCTTGCGGGCGACCGGGAGGCCCTCGCCGCTGTGGAGACGGCGCTCGCGTCGTTGCCAGCCGAGCAGCGGACCGCGCTGCTGCTCCGTGACGTCGAGGGGTTCCCCTATGAAGAGATCGCCGTCATCACCTCGGTCGAGATCGGCACCGTGAAATCACGGATCCACCGCGGTCGGCTGGCGGTCCGTAACGTCCTCATCGCGCGTGGCTGGCGGGGTCCGGACGGATGATGGGAACCGACGGCCATCCCCGTCGTCTGTAGGGAAGGAGGTCTGTGACATTGCAGCACCCGCACGCCGACCTTTCGGCATACATCGATGGCGCGCTCGATCCCGCCGCGCAGGCCACGGTCGACGGGCATCTCGTCACGTGCGCCCTGTGCCGCGCGCATGTCGCGCAGCTGCGTGCGACCGTCGCGCTCGTCCAGGCCCTCCCTGACCCGGTTCCCTCGCGTCGGCTCGTGCCGCGTCTCGCGACCGCACCTGCCTGGCTCGCGCCATTGCGCACGCTGATGACGCTCGCCAGCGGAGCGGCGGTGTTCCTCTTCCTCGCGAGCGCGCTCGCGACCAACATCACACCGCTCGCGACGAGCGGCGCGCCGAGCACGACCGCGCGGGAGGCGAGCGGCGACACCGCAGTGAAGGGCCAAGCGCCGGCCGCTCAGCCCGCGGGCGCACCCACGGTGACGCCGGCGCCCGCTCCGGCCGTATCTCCGTATGCCGCGTTCGCACCCGGCCCGACGGCGTCGCCCGCCGCCGACAACGTCGTCAGAGGCCCGGCGCCTGTGACGCCCGATGCACGCGGAGATACGCCGCCCGCGGCATCGGCCGCGCCGGCAGCAGCGCTGAACGCGCAGGATGCCGCGCGGACGACGTTGTCCGCGCCACAGCGCTCGCCCCTGATCAACCCGTGGCTGTGGCTCGCGCTCGCGATCGTCTGCGGCGCCGCCGCGATCGCGCTGAACCGCCGACTGCGCGCCTCCGTCTGACGCGACGAAACCCGCGCGCGGTCTTCATACTTGATACATGCCCGAACGCATCATCCTGGTCGATTCGAACTCGCTCATCTACCGCGGCTACTTCGCGATACCGCCGCTTACGACGACGAAAGGCGAGCTCTCGAACGCCACCTTCGGCTTCGCATCGATCCTCCTGAAGGCGATCGAGGAGATCAAGCCGCAGCACATCGCCGCAGCGTTCGATCTGCCCGGGAAGACCTTTAGACACGAGCGCGACGCGACGTACAAGGCAACGCGAAAGCCGATGCCCGACGAGCTGCGCCCTCAGTTCGAGCGCTGCAAGGAGTTGCTCGGCAAGCTCGGTGTGCCGATCTACGCGCTCCCAGGTTTCGAAGCCGACGACGTCATCGGGGCCCTGGCGAAACAGGCGGAAGCGGCCGGGCTCGAAAGCATCATCGTGTCGGGCGACCTCGACACGCTCCAGCTCGTCACGCCGAACACCAAGCTGTTTACGACCCGCATGGGCTTCCAGAACACCGTCGTGTACGACGAGGCCCAGATCGCGCAACGCTACGGCCTCCGACCCGATCAGATGATCGACTTCAAGGCGCTCAAGGGTGACACGACGGATAACATCCCCGGCGTCCCCGGCGTCGGCGAGAAGACCGCCGCGAAGCTCATCGCGGAGAATGGTTCGATCGAAGGCGTCTACGATGATCTCTCGCGCTTCACGCCAAAGCTGCGCGAGGGTCTCGCGGCCAACAAGGACCAGGTCTTCCGCAGCCGCGAGATGTCCAGGATCATCACCGACCTTCCGGTCACGCTCGACGTCGAGGCCACGCGCTTCCGCGACTACGACCGCGCCGGCGTGCTCGAGCTATTCCGCGACCTCGAGTTCCGCAGCCTCATTCCGCGGCTCCCGCCCGCCGATGGCAACCTCGCGCCCGTTGCTGCGCCGGCCGCGCGGCCGGGACAGCTCTCGCTCGGATTCGACCCCGTTCCCAACGTCGCACCGCCGGTCGCGACCACCCTGGTCGGCGTTGAGGATGCGCCGGACGTCGCTTCACGGCTTCGCGCCGCTCCCAGCGTCGCGGTGCATGCCGACGTCGATATCGGACGCCACCCGATGCTCCTCGGCCTCGGCCTGGCGGCCGGCGACGACGCCTGGTACGTGCCCACCATCTCGGGGGTGCCGGCGCCCATCGCGGCCGTTCTCGCGGATGAGACGATCCCAAAGGTCGCGCACGACGCGAAGACCGCGCGGCGCGCTCTCCGGCGCGCGAGTGCGGAGCTGCGCGGCGTGACGATGGACACGATGCTGGCGTCGTACCTCGTGAACGCGAGCCGCCGCTATCACGCGCTCGAGGACCTGTCGGCGGAGCGGCTCAAGCTCGAGGTGCCCGTTCTGCCGGTGGCCGATCGGAGGGACCCGCACCGCGTGCCGACACCGGAAGAGCGCCTCGCGCGCGCAGGTGCGGGCGCGGTCGCCGCGGCGCGTCTCGGCGCGCAGTTCGACGCGGATCTCGATCGCCTCGGGATGCGCAAGCTGTTCGCCGAGATCGAGCTGCCCCTGGTCGACGTGCTCGTCGAGATGGAGGAGGCCGGCATCGCCGTCGACCTGCCCTACCTGCAGTCGCTCGGCCAGGAGTTCGCGCGCGAGGTCGCGCGCATCGAGCGCGAGGCGTACGAGGCGGTCGGGCACGAGTTCCCGATCAACTCGCCGAAACAGCTCGGCTCGCTCCTCTTCGAGGAGTTGAAGCTCCCACGCGGCCGGCGGACCGCCACCGGCTACTCGACAGACGCGGCGGTGCTCGAGGAGCTGCGCTCCGCGCATCCGGTGGTCGACAAGATCCTCGAATACCGCGAGATCGAGAAGCTGCGCTCGACGTACGCCGAGGGCCTCGGTCCTCTCGTCGACCCCGACACTCGTCGGCTGCACACTACCTTCGATCAGGCGGTCGCCGCGACGGGGCGACTTTCGAGCAAGAACCCGAACCTTCAGAACATCCCCATCCGCACGCCACTCGGGCGCCGCATCCGGCGCGCGTTCGTCGCTGGTGGCGCCGACCTCGTCCTGCTCGCAGCGGACTACTCGCAGATCGAGCTGCGCGTCCTCGCGCACATGTCCGGTGACCCCGCGCTGACCGCGGCTTTCCGCGAGGGCGCCGACGTGCACCGCCGCACCGCCGCCGCCGGCTTCAATGTCAGTGAGGACGAGGTCACCCGCGAGCAGCGCGACGTCGCGAAGATGCTCAACTTCGGGATCATCTATGGCATGAGCGACTTCGGGCTGGCCTGGCGGATGGGGATGCCGCGCGAGGAGGCACAGCGCTTCATCAATGAGTACTTCAAGCGCTACGCGCAGGTCCAGCGCTACATCATCGAAACGAAGGCCTTCTGCGCCGAGCAGGGCTACGTCGAGACGCTGCTGGGCCGCCGCCGCTACATCGCGGACATGACGAGCCGGAACTCCGCGGTCCGCAACGCGGCCGAGCGTATGGCTATCAACATGCCGATCCAGGGCACCGCCGCTGACATCATGAAGATCGCGATGCGCCGCGTGTACGACCGTCTGGCGGAGACCGAATCGCAGGCGCGCGTGATGCTGCAGGTGCACGACGAGCTCGTCGTCGAGGTCCCACGCGACGCCGTCGACGCGACCGCGCAGATCCTCCGCGACGAGATGTCCGCGGCCTATCCGCTCGACGTGCCGCTCGTCGTCGACCTGCGCGTCGGCACGAACTGGGACGAGATGACCCGCATCCCGCAGCCCGCTCCGACCCATGCCTGAGCTGCCCGAGGTCGAGACCATCGCGCGGCAGCTCCGCGAGCTCGTTATCGGACGGCGTATCGCTCGGTTCGAGTCGTTCTGGCACCGTGTGACCGAGCCCGTGCCGGCGGCCCATTTTGCGGCGCGTCTCGTCGGACGCGCGATCACCGGTGTCGGGCGCCGCGGGAAGTTCGTCGTCCTCGAGCTCGACGGCGGCGAGGCGCTCATCGTGTCGCTGCGTATGACCGGAAAGCTGCTCTTCCGCGAGCCGGGCGCCGCCGACGACACGTTCGTGCGTGCCGTCATCGTATTCAGCGATGGCACGGCGCTGCGCTTCTCTGACACGCGGAAGTTCGGACGCATGGCAATCGTCGACCGAGCCGATCTCGCCGAGGATGGGGATCGTCCGCGTTCTCGCGCGGGCGTGCCGCTCCATCGGGTGCTCGGCATCGAGCCGCTGACGCGGCGCTTCACGACGCGCTGGCTGCGCGATTTCTTGCAGCTCCGCGGTCGGTCCGCGATCAAGCCGCTGCTGCTCGACCAGCGTGGCATCGCCGGAGTGGGGAACATCTACGCCATCGAGGCGCTGTGGCGCGCGCGCATCCACCCGCTGCGGACGGCGGGCTCGCTCCGCCCCGACGAGGTCGCGCGGCTGCGCGAGGCGCTGCGCTTCGTCCTCCGCAAAGGCATCCGTCTCGGTGGCGCGTCGCGCCGCGACTATGTCGACGCGCGTGGCGGCCAGGGCCGAATGCAGCGTGAGTTCCAGATGTACGACCGCGCCGGCGAGCCGTGCCCGCGCTGCGGGCGCGCGGTCGTGCGTAGCGTCGTCGGGGGCCGCGGTACGTTCCATTGCCCGCGGTGCCAGAAGGCGCCCGCGAAGCGCATCGAGCGGAACAGGATGGTCAGATGAGCGTGCTCTCGGTCCAGGCCGTCTCGCGGTGGTTCGGCGAGCGCGAGGTCCTGAAGGACGTCTCCTTCCGGATCGGCCCGGGCGACCGTGTCGGCCTGGTCGGGCCGAACGGCACCGGGAAGACGTCGCTGCTGCGCATCGCGGCGGGCCTCGACGCGCCCGATGGCGGCGCGGTCGCCTTGGCGCGCGGCACCCGGATCGGCTTCCTGCGGCAGGAGCTCCTCGAGGATGCGACGGGCACGGTGATCGAGCACGCGCGCGGCGCGGCCGCGCATCTGCGCGAGCTCGAACGCGAGCTGCAGGGTCTCGAAGCCGAGATCGCGACGGGCGATCCCGAGGCGCTCGAGCGCTACGCCGACGCGCAGCATCACTTCGAGCACGCGGGCGGCTACGACTTCGAGGCGACGCTCGCGCGGATCCTCGGCGGCCTCGGCCTCGGCGGTCTGGTCGATCGCGAGGTCGCCACGCTCTCGGGTGGCGAGCGAACGCGTCTCGGTCTCGCGCGTCTCCTGCTCGACGACCCCGACGTGCTGCTCCTCGACGAGCCGACGAACCATCTCGACGTCGCCGCGCTCGAGTGGCTCGAGAACTTCCTCGTCGAGCAGGACGCCACAGCGGTGATCTCATCGCACGACCGGTGGTTCCTCGATCGCGTGACGTCTCGGACGCTCTCGATCGAGGACCGTACGGTCGTTGAGTACCGTGGCGGCTACTCGCACTACGCGCGTCAGCGCCTCGACCGCGAGACCGCGCAGATGCGTGCGCACGCTCGGCAGGCCGAGGAGATCGCGCGCACTGAGGAGTTCATTCGACGTTACGGCGCGGGTCAGCGCTCGAAGGAGGCGCGCGGCCGCGGCAAGAAGCTCGCGCGCGTCGAGCGCATCGAGGCTCCAACGCAGTCGACGCGTCATAGCTGGGGGCTCGAGGCCGCGGACCTCGGCAGCGCGACCGTCCTGGAGACGACCGCGCTGGCCGTCGGCTACGTGGAGCCGGTCATGCGCACGGGTCCGCTCCGGGTCCCGCGCGATGCGCGGGTCGCCGTGGTCGGCCCGAACGGCGCGGGGAAGACGACGCTGGTGCGGACGCTGGTCGGGGACCTGTCCCCGCTCGACGGGTATGTCAGCGCAGCGCCCGCCGCGCGGGTCGCGTATCTGGAGCAGGCGCAGGCCGAGCTCACCGGGGACCAGACGGTCCTGGAGGCGATGCGCTCCGCCGGTGTGATGGACGATCAGGAGGCGCGGAATCTGCTCGCGCGCTTCCTCTTCCGCGGCGACGAAGTGCAGCGCGCCGTGTCGGTCCTCTCAGGCGGCGAACGCAGCCGCCTCGCGCTCGCGCGACTGTCCCTGCGGCACGCGAACCTGCTCGTCCTTGACGAGCCGACGAATCACCTCGACCTCGCCGCACGCGAACAGCTCGAGAGCGTGCTGACCGACTACGAGGGAACGCTGGTGTTCGTAAGCCACGACCGCTACTTCATCGACAAACTTGCCTCAGAGCTCTGGTTGATCTCGGGCGGCCTTCTCCGTCGCTTTGAAGGCGGCTGGACCGCTTATCAGCGCGAGCGCGCCGCGGGCCGCGACGCGCTGATCGTGGAGTTCGTCGATGCCCGAGACGCCGCCGGGCGGGCGGGTGACGCGGCGAGCCAGGGTCTCCGCGAGCGAGAGTCGGGCCCCCGGAAACAGGGGGACGACACAAGGAGAGGGGAGGGGGCCCGTTTCGAGGGAGCGGAGACCCCGAGCCGCGGCAGGACCCGCCCGCCAGAGCCGCCGCGTAAAGGCGCGAAGGCATCGCCGGTGCGGCGCGTGTCCGGCACGCGGGCGCTCGAGGCGCGGATCGGCGCGATGGAGCTGCAGCTCAAACAGCTGACGGAGAAGGTCGCCCAGATCGCCCAGAGCGGCAACTACTTGGAGACGCGGCGGATCGGCGAAGAGCATGCGGCACTCGAGCGGTCGCTCAAGGATCTGTATGCGGAGTGGGCGAAGGTCAGCGAGGCCGAGAAAGAATGAGTTCTCGCGTCATCGGGCTTTCGGGCCCGATCGGAGCAGGCAAGTCGTCCGTCGCGGCGATGCTGCGCGAGCTCGGCGCCAAGGTGATCGACGCCGACGCGATCGTGCACGACGAGCAGTCGCGCGGGACGGTCGGCTACAGCGCGATCGTGCAGACCTTCGGCACCGGCGTGCTCGGCGAGGACAAGGAGATCGACCGCGCGAAGCTCGCGGCCGAGGTCTTCGCCGATCCGAAGAAGCTCGCGCGGCTCGAGCGGATCATGCATCCGCGCGTGATCGCGCGGATCCTCGAGGCGCGCAAGATGCTGCGCGAGAACGACGTGATGATCGTCGAGGCGATCAAGCTGCTCGAGTCGGACCTGCGGAACGTCTGCGATGAGATCTGGATCGTGCTCGCGCCACGAAAACTGTTGCTCGAGCGGCTGCGCGCGCGCGGCCTCCCGGAGGCGGAAGCCGAGCTGCGTCTAGCGCGGCAGGCCGGTGAAGAGGAGTTCCGCGCCGCGGCCGACGTCGTCATCTTGAACGACGGCGACCGCGACGCGACGAAAGCCCGCGTTCGCGAAGCCTGGGAGCGCTTGCGGTCCGCGCCCCGCGGCTAGTCCGCTATGGGTTGATCTTCTCCGGGATCTTGATCTTGAAGTTCGTGTAGATGTCGCCGAACGTCGCGCCGGTGGAGCCGCTGGCGCGCTCGTCCTTCGGTGCGCGCAGGAGGAATGCGAGCTGACCGCCTGCGGACTGTAGGTACCCGATCCGCTCGGCGGTGAGGGCGTCGACACGGATCGTGTAGACGCTCGCGAGCCGCGCGAGGATCGGCAGACGCTCCAGGATGATCTTGGCGCTGAAGTCGGGGCCCATCTGTGGCGTCGGTCGCTGGAGCCGCAAGCTTGGATCGAATTGGAACGTGAACATGAGGTCGACGGTGTCGCCGACCGCCACCGTTCCACCGACCGCGTTCTGGTCGGGCACCGTGATGGACATCGCGCGGTAGTTCGGCGAGTTCGGCACCGGCGCGCCGTCGGGCCCGATGAAGCTCGCGGGGATCACGACGAACGATGGGTTCTTCGGGTCAGCGAACTTCGTCGGCAGGATCGGCTCGCCGACGCTGATGCTCTGGATCGTGATCTTGCCGAGGGCCTGATCGGCCGTGGTCATCGCAAGTGCCGGCTTCGCGTCCAGGTTGAACTCTTGCAGCTTGACGTCCGCTGCCGTGAGCGTCGTCTTGGCCGGGATCTCGCGTGCCGCGACTAGCACCGCGACGGTGGGCACGGCGACCGGCTGGTCGCTCTTCGCCCCCGAGGCGTATACGAACGTGCCCACGCCCGCGACGAGCGCGAGCGCGACACCAACGATGAGAATGAGCCGCGCGCGGCGGCGTGAACCGTCCTGCACTTTGTCTTCCCTCTCCTCTGTGCTGCTGTGCTAGCGGACTCTAGCCAATGCTTTGTTAATTATTGACGACACTTTTCAGTTGATGACGACCGTGATGCGTCCCGGGAGCCGGATCCACGGCGCACCCTTCACCGGGTCGTCGGGTAGGAACTGCTGTAGCAGGGGGATGAACACCTGCAGGTGGTACCAGGTCTCGACGTCGAGGTAGTAGCCGCGGCGCGGGTCGCTGGCCGGCACGCTCGTGGGTTGCGCATAGCAGATCGTTACATCGGGGTTGGCGCTGTTCGCGCCGTAGTACCAGGCGGCCACCGCGGGTGCGGTGACGGTCTGGTTGGGGCACGACGCCACGGCGAAGGTCCCGGTGGTCGCGGTGTTGAAGTTGCTACCGGCGGTGCCGCGGACCGGGATGTTGAGGATGCCGCGCGAAATGTAGATGCGGTCCACCATGCCGTCGTTGCGCGCGGTGTCGTTGGCGGTGTTGCTCATTGTGTTGTCGAAGACGTAGATGGAGCCCCAGCGGGCCGCCTCGCGGACCGAGTTATTGATCGTCACGTACACCGCGAAGATCAACCCGAACTGGATGATCCCCATGAGGATGTACAGGAGAATGGGCAGCAATAGCGCGAACTCAACGAGGTTCTGCCCCTCCTCGCTACGTACGAGAACGCGAAGCTTTTCCAGTGGTGTAGCCGTCCCTTCCTAGACACGGAAGACGCTAGGGAGCGGTCAGGGGTACCGCAATAGCGCTTTGGTGGGAAAAACGCGGCAGATAGTCGGCTGGTGCGCGACAATTGGGGGAGTCGGGGGAGCTCCAGCCGTCACCGAACATCTGTTCTAGAATGAGGCGCCCGTGCCCAAGAGCGACATTCTTCAAATTCCGATGGACCGTCCGAGCGGAGGGGCTCCGTTCGAGCTCGTGCTGCCCTGGGATCTTGCCGGAGACCAACCGAAGGCATCCGAGGCGCTGACGCGCGGACTTCGCGCCGGGATGAAGTCTCAGACCCTGCGCGGCGTCACCGGTTCGGGCAAAACGGTGACGATGGCGAAGGTCATCGCCGACGCGGGCCGCCCGGCGCTGGTGCTCGCGCACAACAAGACGCTTGCGGCGCAGCTGTACGGCGAGTTCAAGGAGTTCTTTCCCAAGAACGCCGTCGAGTACTTCGTCTCCTACTACGACTACTACCAGCCGGAGGCGTACATCGCCCGCAGCGACACCTACATCGAGAAGGACTCCTCACGGAACGAGGAGATCGACCGGATGCGCCACGCGGCAACGCGGGCGCTCTTCGAGCGTCGCGACGTCCTCATCGTCGCCTCCGTTTCCTGCATCTACGGCCTCGGCGCGCCGGTCGACTATGGTGCCGTCACCGTCCGGCTCAATAAGGGCGAGCGCGTGCGCCGCGACACCGTTCTCCGCCATCTCGTCGACATCCAGTACGAACGGACCAACAGCGACCTCGTCCGCGGCAAGTTCCGCGTCATGGGTGACACGCTGGAGGTCCAGCCGTCGTACGAGGAGCTCGCCGTTCGCGTCGAGTTCTTCGGTGACGATGTCGAGCGGATCACGGAGCTCGATCCGCTCACGGGCGAGGTCCTCGCGGAGCGCGACCGCATCGACATCTACCCGGCCCGCCACTTCGTCACGCCGCGCGAGAAGCTCCTGGAGGCGATCCGCGACATCGAGGCCGAGCTCGTCGAGCGTGTCGCCGAGCTCGAGGCGAATGGTCGACTCCTGGAAGCGCAGCGCCTTCGGCAGCGCACCAACTTCGACCTCGAGATGATGCGCGAGACCGGCTCGTGCGCCGGCATCGAGAACTACTCGCGGCACCTCGCGCGCCGTCCCGCCGGGAGCCGGCCCTGGACGCTGCTCGACTACTTCCCGCCGGACTTCCTGATGTTCGTCGACGAGTCGCACATCAGCATCCCGCAGGTGCATGGCATGTGGGGAGGCGATCGTTCGCGCAAGCAGATCCTCGTCGAATACGGGTTCCGCCTGCCGAGCGCGCTCGATAACCGCCCACTCACGTTCGAGGAGTTCGAGGCACGGTTGGACCAGACCATCTTCGTGTCGGCGACGCCGAGCGCATACGAGGTCCAGCGCTCCGGACAGGTCGTCGACCAGATCATCCGGCCGACCGGCCTCATCGACCCCGAGATCGATGTGCGCAAGACGGACGGCCAGATCGACGATCTGCTCGCCGAGCTCCGGTTGCGTGTCGATCGGGGCCAGCGCGCGCTCGTCACCACGCTCACGAAGAAGATGGCAGAGGACCTCGCCGACTACCTGCGCGAGATGGGCGTCAAGGTCCAGTACCTCCACTCGGAGATCGAGACCATCGAGCGCGTCGAGATCCTGCGCGACCTCCGGCTCGGCGTGTTCGACGTCGTCGTCGGCGTGAACCTCCTGCGTGAGGGTATCGACCTGCCAGAGGTGACGCTCGTCGCGATCCTCGACGCGGACAAGGAGGGGTATCTGCGGTCGGAAGGATCGCTGATCCAGGTGATCGGGCGTGCCGCGCGGCACGTCGAGGGCCGCGTGATCATGTACGCCGACCGCGTCACGGCCTCGATGCGCGCGGCCATCGACGAGACCGAGCGCAGGCGCGAGGTCCAGCTCGCATTCAACAAGGAGCACGGCATCGACCCCCAGACGGTGGTCAAGGCGATCCGCGACGTCGGTATGCGCCTCCGCCAGGTCGCCGAGGTCGAGGGCGTCTACGAGAAGGGCGGCCGCCCGATCGCCGCCGGTGAGCTGCCGAAGGACGAGTTGGCGCGGCTCATCAAAGACCTCGAGCTGCAGATGAAGACGGCGGCGAAAGAGCTGGCCTTCGAGAAGGCGGCGGCGCTGCGCGACGAGATCGTCGACCTGCGCGGACTGTTGGTGTTGCAGAGCGGACCGGAGGGGCTCGACGATTCGGCGATGGCGATGGGTCCGCGCACCACGAAACGCGTCATGAGTCGGCGCCGGCGGGGGAGCTGATGCTCACGGTCCTCATCCCGGTCGCCGTGCTCGTAGTCGTGGTGATCATCGGCGTGCTCGCGTTCCAGCGCGGCCGTGAGGGCTTCGACCTGTCGGGGAACACCGTTCTTCGGGCGTACCTGTACCTCGGCTCCTTCGCTGGCGTGATCGCGCTCGCGTTCGGTCTGTCCGCGCTGCTCAACGGCGCGCTCGCGTCCGCCGTGGGGAACGAGATCGTCTACGGCGGGACGCCCGTGCCCGCGGTCGCGCCCCTCTGTCCGGCCGGCGCTGCGTGTCCGCCGTTCCCGGACCCGGCGCAGGTCACCCAGCGCCAGCGTCAGGAGAGCGACCGGCGTCGGCAGGAGGACCTGCTTCGCGGCGCGACGTTCACCGTTTTCGGTGCGCTCTTCTACGGCGCGCATCGCGCCGGCCGCAACGCGATGTATCCGCGCGCCGCGAGCGTCGTTGCACACGGCGGTCTCCCGCGCGCGTACCACCTGCTCGGCACGGTCGTCTTCGGCATTGGCGCGATCGCCCTGCTTCCCGCCGGCCTGTATCAACTCCTCGCGAACTCACTGCTGACGATCCCGCCCGAATCCTTCCGGCAAGGGATCGCCGACACGCTGGCTGGAGGCATCGTCAGCACCGTGCTCTGGCTGGTCTACCTGCGCGCCGTGTTGCGCGACGCCGGCGGCGGACCGCCGCGCTTCTCTCGTGCCGGGCCGAGTGGACCTCCCGCCGAGCCCGCGCCCGTCGGTGCGCGCATCGGGCCGGGCCCGGGCGAGCGGTCGGCCGGCGCGGAGGCGCAGCCACCGCAGGAGTTCCGCGGCGTGCGCATCGTCCGTCTGCACCACACATACCGAAAGCGCGACTGATGCCCGTCACCCACATCCACGTCAAAGGCGCGCGCGAGCACAACCTCAAGAACATCGACGTCCAGATCCCTCGCGACAAGATGGTCGTGATCACCGGACTGTCGGGATCGGGGAAGTCGTCGCTCGCGTTCGACACGATCTACGCCGAGGGACAGCGGCGCTACGTGGAATCGCTGTCGGCCTACGCGCGCCAGTTCCTGGGACAGATGGAGAAGCCGGACGTCGACTTCATCGAAGGCCTCTCGCCGGCGGTCTCCATCGACCAGAAAGGAACGACGCGCAACCCGCGGTCGACCGTGGGCACCGTCACCGAGATCTACGACCACCTGCGTCTGCTGTTCGCGCGGGTCGGCGTGCCGCACTGTCCGAACCACGGCGTGCCGATCGTCGCGCAGACCGTGCAGGAGATCGTCGACCAGGTCAGCGAGTACAAGGAGGGTTCGCGTCTGCTGATCCTCGGACCGCTCGTTCGCGACCGGAAGGGCGAGCACCAGCAGCTCCTCGTGACCGCGCGCCGCGGCGGCTTCGCGCGCGTGCGCGTGGATGGCAGCGTCCGCGACCTCAGCGAGGACATCACCCTCGACAAGATGAGGAAGCATTCGCTCGAGGTCGTCGTCGACCGCATCGTGTTGAAGCGCGGCGAGGAGGGTCAGGCCGACCGCTCGCGGCTCACCGACTCGGTCGAGACGGCGCTGCGCCTCGGCGAGGGCCTGGTGCTGGTGGCGGATGCCGATGGCAAGCAGCCGGAGCGTCTCTTCAGCCAGCGCCTGGCGTGCCCCGAGGGCGACTTCTCGATCGGCGAGATCGAGCCACGGATGTTCTCCTTCAACTCGCCGCACGGCGCATGTCCGGCGTGCACCGGCATCGGCACCAAGCTCGAGCCCGATCCCGAGCTCGTGCTCGCGAATCCAGACCTGTCGCTGAAGCAGGGCGCCGTGCTTCCGTGGCAGAAATCCGGGGGCACGGCGCAGTACCGGATGGCGATCATCGAGGGCCTCGCGCGGCGGTTCAAGTTCTCGCTCGACACGCCGGTGAAGGATCTGCCGAAGAAGGCGATCGACGCGCTGCTCCGTGGGACCGAGGAGCCCTTGAAGCTTTCGTACGAGAACCGGAGCGGGCAGCGCCGCTCGTACGAGTACGAGTGGGAGGGGATCATCCCTTGGCTCGAGCGCCAGCATCGCGACACGACGTCCGAATTCATTCGCGCGGACATCGAGAAGTACATGAGCGAGCGGCCGTGCCCGGTCTGTAAAGGCCGGCGGCTGAAACCCGAGGCGCTCGCCGTCACGATCCTCGGTAAGAACATCGTCGAGGTAACGAGCCTCACCGTGAGCGAGGCGCTCGACTGGGTCTCGGGACTCGAGCGCGAGAAGGGCGGCCTCAAGGTCCGCGAGCGTGCGATCGCGAAGCAGGTCCTCAAAGAGATCCGGACGCGCCTCGGTTTCCTGGTCGACGTCGGCCTCGACTACCTCACCGTCGACCGGTCGGCCACGACGCTGTCAGGAGGCGAGGCGCAGCGCATCCGCCTCGCGACGCAGATCGGCTCCGGACTCATGGGCGTTCTGTACATCCTCGACGAGCCGTCGATCGGCCTGCACCAACGCGACAACGCCCAGCTCATCCGCACGCTCCTGGGCATGCGCGATCTCGGCAACACGATCATCGTCGTCGAGCACGACGAGGAGACCATCCGCACGGCGGACTGGGTCATCGACATCGGCCCGGGCGCGGGCGAGCACGGCGGCGAGGTCGTCGCTGAAGGTCCGCTCGAGGCGATCCTCCGGGAGCCGCGCTCGCTGACCGGCGCGTACCTCTCGGGCCGGCGCCGCATCCCGACGCCGGCGCATCGGCGGCCGGCGAAGGGCGATGCGATCGTCGTGCGCGGCGCGCGCGAGCACAACCTGCGGAACATCGACGTCCGCATCCCGCTCGGCGTCTTCGTCTCGATCACCGGCGTGTCCGGATCGGGGAAGAGCACGCTGGTGAACGAGATCCTCTACCGACGCCTTGCACAGGTGCTCTCGAAGGCGAAGGAGCGCCCGGGTGCTCACGACAAGATCGAGGGCATCCAGCACATCGACAAGGTCATCGACATCGATCAGTCGCCGATCGGCCGCACACCGCGCTCGAATCCCGCGACGTATACCGGTCTCTTCACGCCGATCCGCGACCTCTTCGCCGCGGTGCCCGAGGCGCGCCTGCGCGGCTACAGCGCGGGCCGGTTCTCATTCAACGTGAAGGGCGGGCGCTGCGAGGCCTGTGCGGGCGACGGGATCATCAAGATCGAGATGCAGTTCCTGCCCGACGTCTACGTCCCCTGCGAGGTCTGCGGGGGGAAGCGCTACAACCGCGAGGCGCTCGAGATCCGGTACAAAGGCAAGACGATCGCGGACGTCCTCGAGATGACGGTGGAGGAGGGCCTCGCGTTCTTCACGAATGTCCCGGCGTGCGAGGCGAAGCTCCGGACGCTCAACGACGTCGGTCTCGGATACATCCATCTCGGTCAACCTGCGACGACGCTCTCGGGCGGCGAGGCGCAGCGCATCAAGCTGTCGACAGAGCTCTCGCGGCGCGCTACCGGCCGGACGCTCTACATCCTCGACGAGCCGACAACAGGTCTGCATTTTGCGGACGTCGAGCGCCTTCTCGAGGTACTTCACCGCCTCGTCGATGCCGGGAATACCGTCGTGGTGATCGAACACAACCTCGATGTGGTCAAGACCGCCGATTGGATCATCGACCTCGGGCCTGAGGGTGGGAAGGCCGGCGGAGAAGTGATCGCGGAAGGTACGCCGGAGTCGGTCGCTCGATCGCGGCGGTCGTTCACCGGTAGATACCTGCGCGAGTTGCTAGCCACGGGCGAAGTGCGCGGGATCGCGTAGGTCGATTAAGCGCGCCGCGGGTCCTGCCGCGGCTCGGGATTCTCGCTCGCTCGAAACGCGGCCCCGCTGCCGTGTGGCGACACATTGCCGTGCGCGGGTCCGCGACTCTCGCTCGCGAGGACCCGACTCGCCGCGTCACCCGCGGCGCGCACTGGAGCCGATCCTGACGCGGATGTGACGGACTTGGTCGCTACCATCACGCGCAGGTGAATCTCCCGTTCTCCCCGATCGACGCCGCGATCGTGCTGCTCATCGCGGCAGCTGTGTGGGGCGGTTACCGATCCGGCTTCATCGCCACGACCTACGGACTCGCGACCTGGATCGTCTCGTTCGCCGCGGCCGTGCTGTTCCAGGTCCAGGCGGGGCAGCTGGTCGAGAAGCTCGGCGTGCTCCCGGCCACGGCGCGCCCGATCGGGTTCATCGTCGTCCTCGTCCTCGTCGAGGGTCTCTTCTCGCTGGCCGGGTTCTTCGCCTTGACGCCGGTCGTGCGCGCGATCCACCGCGTGCGATCCATTGAAGTGGCCGATCGCGTGCTCGGGATCGTTCCCGCCGCGGCGCGGGCGCTCTTCGTCATGGCGATCGTGCTCGCGGCGTTCGTCGTGTCGCCGGTCAGCAGCGACCTCAAGGCGGCGGTCGAGAGCTCGCGCATCGCGCGCGGGCTCATCGATCAGATCAGCTCGCTGCAGCCAACGCTCGCGATGCTCAGCGGCCAGCTGGGCGAGACCGTCCCGCTCTTCGTCACGAAGCTCGGCGAGGACCAAAGTGAAGCGCTCGACCTCCCCAATGATCTGCAGCTTTCCCCGGATCCCGTTGCGGAAAAGCAGATGTTCGATCTCGTGAACGAGGAACGGACGGCGGTCGGCCTTCGCGCGCTGACCTGGGACGATCGCCTCTTACCCGTGGCGCGCCAGCACTCGGAGGAGATGTTCAGGCTGAAGTACTTCGCGCATCAGTCGCCGGTCACCGGGTCGCCGTTCGATCGGCTGAAAGCCGCGGGCATCGCATACTCCCGCGCCGGCGAGAACCTCGCCTACGCGCAGTCGGTGTCCGTCGCCCACCGCGGGCTGATGCAGAGCCCGGGGCACCGCGAGAACATCCTGCGTCCCGAGTTCACTCGCATCGCGATCGGCGTCATCTCCGCGGGTCCCTATGGGCGGATGTTCACGCAGATGTTCATCACGCCGCCGTGAGCGAGCAGGCCGAGCGGAGGACCGACGCGCTCGACGTCGCGGCGAGCGGTGCGCCCGGCGTCGCAGCGGTCGCGGCGCAGCCGCCGCGAACGCGTTTCGCGGCGCTCGACGTGCCGATGTTCCGCTGGTACTGGATCGCGAGCTGGATCTCGAGCACCGGCGACGGCATGGAGAACGTGATCCGCAACGTGCTCGTCGTGCAGCTCGCGGGTGCCGCCGCGCCGTTCTGGCTCGGGATGATGGTCTTCGCGCACTGGCTCCCGTTCACGATGTTCTCCCTATACGGCGGGGTCCTCGCCGATCGCTACGACAACCGCAAGGTGCAGATCGTCGCGCAGGTCCTGCTCATGGCGGCGGCGCTGGGTGTCGCGTCGGCGACGCTGGCCGGATTCGTGACGACCTGGTGGATCTTCGGCCTCCTGTTGCTTCACGGATTCGCGGGCGCGATCGGCAACCCCGCGCAGCAGACGCTGATCCACGCGATGGTCGGCCCCTCCAAGCTCCTGTCCGCGGTCAGCCTGAACTCCACCGCGAGGCAGTTCTCCCAGGTCATCGGCCCGGCGGTCGCGGGTTTCATCGTCGTCGCCTTCGGACCCGGCACCGGCTTCCTCATCAACGCCCTCACCTTCGTGCCGCTCCTGGTGCTGCTCGCCGTCATCCGCGTGCCGCGCCTGGGCGCGACGGTGCCCCAGCCACTCCTGGCGTCGCTGCGCGCCGGGCTCAGCTTCGTCCGTGACCGACCGCTCATCGCTGCGCTGATCAGCGTCGAGATGATCAGCGTCATCTTCATCGGCCACACGTTCAACTCGTTCCTCGTCCTCTTCGCCTACGACGTGCTGCACGTCGATGCGCTCGGGTACTCGTTCCTGTTGGTCGGCAGCGGCATCGGCGCGGTCGCGGCCGCGGTATATCTCGCGTACGCGCGCGGCCGGCGCCACAGCGGCGTGTTCATCGTCATCGCGGCGATGACGGAGATGGCCGCGATCTTCCTGTTCGCGTTCTCGACGAGCTATGTGATTTCGTTCCTGCTGCTCCTCGTCGTCGGCGCGAGCGCGGTGCTCACGCAGTCGCTCACGAACACGAAGATCCAGCTGTCCGCGCCGAACGAGCTGCGCGGACGCGTGATGGGCGCGTACACCTTCGGCACGCAGGGCATGCGCGTCCTGAACGGCCCGATACTCGGTGGCGCGGCGATCGCGTTCGGCGCGCCGGCCGCGGTCGCGGGGGCCGCAGCGACGGTGTTCGCCGCGCTGGCGGTCATCCTCGCGCGCGTGAAGCAGCTCCGGGAGTCCTAGTGGCGGCACTGACGCTCGCCGACCTCGTCGCGAATGGGACGATGTCGTCCGAGATCGCCGCGACGCTTCGCGCCACCTCGAACGGTCGCTACTCCTTCATCGTGTGCGCGATCCCGCGGCTCGCCGGGAAAAGCACGGTGATGGCCGCGATGCTCGCGGAACGCCCCAAGGGGACGCCGCTGAAGACGGTCGGCGACGACGGCATCGACATCGGCGCGCTGGCCGCAGCGAGCAAGGGCGGCTATCTCGTCGTGCCGGAGATCAGCGAGTACCCCGTCACGGCCGGCTACATCTGGGGCGCGCCGGTCCGCCGCATCTTCACTCGCATCGGCGACGACGTCGCCGTGGCGGCGGCGCTGCACGCGCCGGGCGCCGACGAAGCGATCGAGATCGTCTGCCGTGGCAACGGCGTGCTGGACGAGCAGGCCGCCCGCATCGCGCTCGTCGTGTACATCCGCTCGCTGGGAAGGGACTGGCGGCGGCCGACGGGTCGGCGGATCGCGACCGTTCACGAGATCGCCGCGGTGCGGGACGGCCGGCCGGAGACCCGCCTCCTCCACCGCTGGGACGAACGTGCCGACCGGTTCGAGACGCTCGCGCAACCGCGGCGCGTCGCGGCTCGCTGAGCGTCGCGTTAGCATGATGCCCAGCCGACAGCGAAAGAGGTGACGCGATGATCGAGATGACGCCCGTCGCGGCCGAGAAGCTCCGCGAGCTCCGCGGCACCGATCCAACGCGCGCCTTCCTCCGCATGTATGTCGCCGGCAAGAGCTGCTGCTCCTACCAGTTCGGCCTCGCGTTCGACGCCACGCCCGACGAGAAGGACACCGTCAGCGACGTCGCGGGCATTCCGCTCGCGGTCGACCCCGTGAGCCAGCCGTTCGCAGACGGCGCGATCATCGACTTCGTCGACGGGCCGGACGGAACGGGCTTCCTCGTGAAGAACCCGACGCTCGGCGGCGGCTGCGCGTGCGGCGGTGGCGGCTAACCGAGCGACCTAGTCCGGCGCGGCGAGCGACTCCCAGAGCACCTCGGCCAAGTGCCGTACCTTCACGCGCTGGCTGCGCGCGTCGAGTCCGCCGCGCAGGTGGGTAAGACAACCGGGGTTGTCGGTGATGACAATCTCCGCGCCGGTCGCGGCGATGTTCGCGAGCTTCGTCTCGAGCACGAAGTTCGCGACGTCGGGATGCTCGAACGAGAAGGTCCCGCCGAATCCGCAGCACACCGCTGAGTCGGCCATCTCGACGAGCTGGACACCGACGCCACGCAGGAGCTCGCGCGGCTCGTCGTGCAGGCCCAACACGTTCGCCGATTGGCAGGCGTCGTGGTAGGTCGCGCGGATCCCGAGCTGCTTGCCGGTCGCGCCGCGCTCGGCTGCCAGGTCGTGCGCGAACTTCGTGAACGACACGATGCGCCCGCCCAGGCGCCGCGCCCGCTCGGTCCACTCGGGCTCGTCGGCGAGGATCCGCTCGTAGTCCTGCGACATCGTGATCGCGCACGAAGACGAGGGGGCGACGAGCTTGTCGGCCTGCACCCGCTCGAGCGCGGCGATCATCTCCTTCGCCATCGCGCGTGCGTTCGTGCGGTCGCCGCTGTTCATGTGCGGCAGGCCGCAGCAGCGGCGGCCCTCGACGACGTGCACATCCGCCCCGAGCGCCTGCAGCGTGCGCGCGGCGGCGTACCCGGCGCCCGGGAGGAAGTGGTCGACGATGCATGAGGGGAAGAGCCCGACGCGGACGACCGGGTTGGTCGGGTTCGTCTGCGTGATCTCGCGCGCTCGGTAGTGGAGCGGCTGCTGCGCCACCGCGGGGAGGCTCTTCTCCTTGCCGAGCTCGCCGAACGGCAGGCGCACCAAGCTGCCGTGACGGAGCGGCCCTTGGAGCGCCGAGAGCCAGCCGGTCATGCGATCGATGCGCTGCGGCGAGGTCCACTGTGAGAGCGCCACGCGTTTCGCCCAGGAGATGCCGGTGCGCTGGACCGCGAGCGCGCGCACGTCGGTGATGAGCGAGGCGATCGGGATGCCCACGGGGCACACGGTGTCGCACGCATTGCAGCCGACGCACATCTGCTGCTCGTACGCGACGCTGTCGAGGCCGTGGTGGAACGGCGACACGACGAGCCCGATCGGCCCGGTGTAGATGTGGCCAAAGACGTGTCCGCCGACCACCTGGTACGTGGGACAGACGTTGCTGCAGGCGCCGCATTTGATGCAACGGAGCGCCTCGCGGAACGCCGGATCCTCGCGCATCGCGGTGCGGCCGTTGTCGATGAGCACGAAGTGCAGCTCCTTCGGGCCATGAACGCCGATCTGGGTCTTGAGCTCGATGTCCGCCGAGCGCGATGGCCCGGTGATGAACTGCGTGTAGGTGCTGATCTTCTGGCCGGTCGCGCTCCGCGCGAGGAGCTTCAGCACGGCGGCGGCGTCGTCGAGCGACGGGACGATCTTCTCCACGCCCACGACCGCGATGTGCACCGCGGGCAGGCTCGTCGCCAGATCGGAGTTGCCCTCGTTCGTGACGAGAACGAGCGTGCCGGTGTCCGCGATGAGGATGTTGCCGCCGGTGATGCCGACGTCCGCCTTGAGGAACGATTCGCGGAGCTGGTCGCGTGCGATCGCGACGAGCGAGGCCGCGTCGTCGCTCACCGGATGCCCGACGACCTTCGCGAACAGCGCCGCGATCTCTTCGCGCGTCTTGTGGATCGCCGGCGCGATGAGATGCGACGGGTGCTCGCCGGCGAGCTGGATGATCCACTCGCCGAGATCGGTCTCGACGGCGGTGATCCCGTTCGCCGCGAGGTGCTCGTTGAGCTGGATCTCCTCGGTGGCCATCGACTTCGACTTGACGACGAGCTTCGCCTTCTTCGCTCGGCAGATCGCGGTGACGACCCGACGCGCCTCTTCCGCATCGACCGCGCGATACACCTTCGCGCCCACGGCCTCGGCTTCCTTTGTGAAGCGGTCGATGAGCGCGGGCATCTCGTCGATCGCGCGCTTTTTGCGGTCGGTGAGGTCGGCGCGGAGTCCGGGCCAGTCGACCTCGCGCATGCGGTCGGCGCGGCGCAGGCCGAGCGCCGGCAGCGCGCGGTGAAGCGCGACCCGCAGCTTGTCCGAATCAAGCGCGCGGTCGAGCTTCCGGCGGAACTCGGTCTTCGAGGCCGTCATGAGAGCACCAGATAGCGGATCCAGATGTCGATCGTCGCGACGACCAGGGTGGCGAGCGTGGCCGGGACTCCGTAGCGAAGGTACTGCACGAACGTGATCGGATAGCCGCGCGCCTCGCTCATGCTCGCGACGACGACGTTCGCCGATGCGCCGATGACCGTGGCATTTCCGCCGAGGTTCGCGCCGAGCGCGAGGGCCCAGATGAGCGGCTCGCGGTCGACGGACTGCCCGAGCTGCTGGATGAGGGGGACCATCGTCACGGTGTAAGGGATGTTGTCGACGATCGCAGAGATGAAGCCGCTCATCCAGAGGACCGCGAGCGCCGCCAGGTCCGTGCGGCCGCCGGTCCAGGAGAGAACGGTCGTCGCCAGGTCTGAGATGATGCCGGCCTTCACGACCGCGCCGACGATGATGAACAGACCGATGAAGAAGAACAACGTCGGCCACTCGACCGTGTTGAAGATCTCGTGCACGTCCTCGCGCGCCACGATCATGAGGACGACCGCGCCGGTCATGGCAATGGTCGCGCCCTCGAGCCCCAGGGCCCGACTGAACAGGAAACCCAGGATCGTGAGCGCCATGACACCCAGAGAGGTCCGCATGAGCGGCACATTGACGATCTTGCGCTCCTCTTCGACGAGGCGCGCGATGTCGTCGGGCTCGAGCGCGGAGGTCGCGGCGCGCAGCTCGTCCCGGAACAACCAGCGCGCGATGATGAGATAGACGACGAGCGCCGCGGTCGCGGCGGGCGTGAGGTTCACCAGGAAGTCATTGAAGTCCTTGCCCATCTGACTGCCGATGATGATGTTCGGTGGATCGCCGATGAGGGTCGCGGTCCCTCCGATGTTCGACGCGATCACCTGCGAGACGAGGAAGGGGACCGGCGATGTCCCCAGCCGCTGGGCAACGAAGAACGTGATGGGCGTGAGCAGGACCACGGTCGTCACGTTGTCGAGGAACGCGCTCACGACGGCGGTGATCACGCTGGTCAGCAGGAGCAGGCGGTACGGCTGCCCCTCCGCGCGGCGGACGGCCTCGACCGCGATCCACTGGAAGATGCCGGTCTTCGCCATCACGTTCGCGATGATCATCATGCCCGCGAGCAGGAAGATGACGTTGAAGTCGACGAAGGCGAACGCCTCGCGCTGGTCGACGAGCTTCAGCAGGATCACCAGCGAGGCGCCGAGCAGGGCCGCGAGCGTGCGGTGGATCTTCTCCGTGACGATGAGGGCATAGATCGCGAGGAAGATCGCGCCCGCGAGGAGCTCTTCGCCTCTCATCCGCCGCCAGTATCGCCGCTTGCGCGGTACGCCCGGTCGAGGAGGTCCATCAGGTGGATGACGGTGATCGGCGCGCGGGCGGCCCGCAGGCCGGCCGCGATCTGCATCTGGCAGCCGGGGTTCGCGGTCACGACGACCTCCGCGCCGCTGCGCGTGATGTGGCCGATCTTGCGCTCGAGGAGCTTCGCGGAGAGCTCAGGCTGTGTGACGTTGTACGTGCCCGCGCTGCCGCAGCACCAGTCGGCCTCGCCGAGCGGCATGACCTGAAGCTCGGGGATCGCGGCGAGCAGCGAGCGTGGCTGCTCGCGTATGCGCTGCCCATGGAGCAGGTGGCATGGATCGTCGTACGCGACGCGCGTCCGCAGCGGACCCGGCGCCGCGGTGAGGCCGGCATCGCCGAGGAACTCGCTCGCGTCTTTCACGCGCTTCGCGAAGCTCGCCGCGCGCTCGGACCACGCGCGGTCGTCCTTCAGCAGCCAGCCATATTCCTTCAGGGCCGCGCCGCATCCCGCCGCGTTCACGATGAACGCGTCCACCTCGAGGCCCTCGAGAGATGCGATGTTGCGCCGCGCGAGAACTCGCGCGTCCGCGCGCTCACCCGCGTGCGCATGTAGCGCACCGCAGCAGGTCTGGGTCTCGGGCACGATGACCTCGAAGCCGTTGCGCGAGAGTACGCGCGCCGTCGCCGCGTTCGTGTCGGCGAACGCCGCGCGCATCACGCAGCCCGTGAAAAGCGCGACCCGGCCGCGGAGCGTCCCTTGCGCTGGGTACACCGTGGGCAGCGCCCGCGAGGACGCGCGATCCGGCACGAGCTCCAGCAGATTCGCCAGCCGTCCCGCGATTCCGACGTGCTTCCCGATCGCGCGCAGGACCGCCGCAACGCCGAGGCGCTTCGAGAGGACCGAGAAATGCGCGAAGGTGCCGAGCACCGCGGGCCGTGGGAGCAGTGCGCGGAACGCGACCCGCCGGATGAGGCGTTCAGCCAGCGAGCGCGGCCGCGCGGCCTCGATCTGGGAGCGGGCGCCTTCCATGAGCTTGCCGAACTCGACTCCGGACGGGCACGCGGTCTCGCAGGCGCGGCAGTCGAGGCAGCCGTACATGTGTCGCTCGAACGGATCGCTCGTGACCTCGACACGGCCCTGCCACACCGTCTCCATGAGCCGGATGCGCCCGCGCGGTGAATCCATCTCGACGCCGAGGACCGCGTACGTCGGACAGGTTGGCAGGCAGAAGCCGCAGTGGACACAGCGCTGCAAGAGGTCGGGGGACGGCGCGTCGGCGTTCGGGTAACCCGTCATCCCGCCGCGGATCGTCCGGGCTCGAGGATGCCGTGCGGATCGAACGCCTCTTTCAGGCGGCGCATGAGGAACAGGCCTGCGGGCTCTGCGTCGCCCCAGGAGCGGAGCCGCGCGCGCAGCGAATCGGGCCGCCGTTCGATCCGGGCCGAGCCGCCGCACACGCGCGCCGCCGCGAGCAGCGCGTCGGCGCCGCCGAGGACGATCGCGTCGTCGCCGCGCAGCACCACGCGCACGATCCCACTCGCGGCGTCGGCCACGAGCTGCGTGAACCCTTCGAGTCGTGCCGCGGTCGCCGCGAACGCGGGCTGCGCGGCGATCGGAAGCGCTGCGCGCACGACCGCGCCGTCACCGCGGGCCGAGACCTCGTTCAGGGTCGCGAGGACCGTGGGCACACCTTCATGACGTTGTGCGGTCGTTCCCTGCTCTCGCGCTGACTGCGAGAGAAGCTCGAGCGTGCGCTCGACCGGCGCGGCATCGCCGTCCGCTTGCAGCAGAAGCTCCCACGCGCCCCCCGATCCGCCGGAGATCGCGAGCGCCGCCGGACGCGCGGAGGTGCGGACGATTGCGTCAGCGGCGGCGAAGGCGTCCGCGCTGCGGGCGAACTGCGCGTGGGCGCCCGCGCTGACCTTCGGAACGGGCAGCACCTTGAAGGTGCATTCGACGATGACGCCCAGCGTGCCAAGCGAACCGACGAAGAGCTTGTTTAGGTCGTAGCCGGCGACGTTCTTCACCACCCGGCCGCCGGACCGCGCGAGGGTGCCATCGCCGAGCACGGCGGTGGTGCCGATGAGCAGATCGCGCACCGCGCCGTACCGGGCGCGCCAGAATCCGTTGCTGTTCGCCGCGACGATGCCGCCGATCGTCGCCGCACTCGCGTGCGGAGGGTCGAGCGGCAGGAACTGTCCCGCGCGCGCGAGCGCCGAGCGCAGGTCGGAGAACGGCGTGCCGGCAGCCACCGTGACGGTGAGGTCCGCCGGCACGTGCGCGACGACGCCGGCAAGCGCCCCGGTGTCGAGCACCGTGTCGGTCGGGAGCACCTCGCCGAGGTAGTCCTTCGTACCGGCGCCACGGACCCGCATGGTGCGTGACGCCGCGGCCGACTCCGCGACCGCGCGCGCGCAGGCGGCGGCATCCGCGGGTCGGATGCGGTCCGTCATCGCCTTGCGGCGAGTTGGAACTCGCGGCAGCGTCCTGGAGTGGGGAAGATCTTTCCCGGATTCGCGAGACCGGCGGGGTCGAACGCGGACTTCACCCGACCCATCGTCGCGAGATCGTCGGCGGTGAATTGCAGCGGCATGAAACAGTTCTTCTCCATGCCGACGCCGTGTTCGCCGGTGATCGAGCCGCCCGCCGCGACGCATGCCTCGAGGATCTCGAGACCCGCCTGCTTCACGCCCTCGAGCTCGCTCTCGTTCGCGAACAGGATGAGCGGATGGAGGTTGCCGTCGCCGGCATGGAAGACGTTCGCGATGCGCACGCCGTGTCGCTGCGCGACTTCGCGGACCGTGCGTAGCACGTCGGGCAGCCGTGTGCGCGGGATCACACCGTCTTGTACGTAGTACGCGGGCGCGAGCCGACCCATCGACGCGAACGCGCCTTTCCGTCCCGCCCACAGCCGGTCGCGTTCGAGCGTCGTCGCCGCGCGGCGCAGCGTCGTCGCGCCGTTGGCGCGGCAGATCTCCTCGATCCGCGAGGCAGCGTCGTCGAGACCGTCGCGCAGGCCGTCGACCTCCATGAGCAGGATCCCGCCGGCATCGAGCGGGTAGCCCGCACCCACCGCCGCTTCCACCGCTTCGGTCGCGAGCTGGTCCATCAGCTCGATCGCGCTCGGCACGATCCCCGCGCCGATGATCGCGGAGACCGTCTCGGACGCGCCGTCGATCGTCGCGAACGCCGCGAGGATCGTGCGTTTGTCCTCGGGCAGCGGCGTGAGGCGTACGGTGATCTCCGTGACGATGCCGAGCGTGCCCTCCGACCCGACGAATGCGCCGATGAGGTCGTAGCCCTCGTACTCGACGGCCTTGCCACCGAGGCGGACGACGGTGCCATCAGAGAGAACGAGCTCGAGCCCGGTGACGTGGTTCGTCGTCACGCCGTACGCGAGCGTGTGCGGACCGCCCGAGTTCTCGGCGACATTGCCGCCGATCGTGCAGGCTTTCTGGCTCGACGGATCCGGCACGAAGTACAGCCCGTGCGGCGCGGCCGCGGTGGAGAGGTGCAGATTCACGAGGCCCGGCTGCACGACCGCGCGCAGGTTGGCGACGTCGATCTCGAGGATGCGCGACATCCGCGCGAACGACACGACGACCCCGCCCTCGACGGGGATGGCTCCGCCGGAGAGACCGGTGCCGGCGCCGCGCGGAACGATCGGCACCTCGTGCTGACGGCAGAAGCGCGACAGCTTCGCGACGTCGGCGGTGTCGTTCGGAAGCACGACCGCATCAGGCGTCGCGGTGTCGACCGCGCCGTCGTACTCGTAGATGAGGAGGTCCTCGCGCGTGCCCAGGACCTTGTCCGCGCCGAGCAGACCTGTGAGCGCGGAGACCAGCGGCGCTCCGCGCAGGCCGGCGCGCACGGTCACGCCGGCGGCTCGGTCTTTTCGCGTAGGGCGGTGGCGAGCTCCGACGCGGAACGCCGTAGCAACGGCACCAGCTCCGTGCAGCGCTGGCGGGTCAGTCGATTGGCCGGCGCCGAGATCGAGAGCGCTCCGATGAGCTCGTTCGGACCGCCCATCACCGGGACGGCGACGCAGCGGACCCCGTCGTCGTACTCCTCGTCGTCGATGGCGTAGCCACGCTCGCGGATCTCCTCGAGCGCGCGCCGCAGCGCCGAAGCGTCGACGATCGTATGTGGCGTGTATGGTCGAAGCTCCAGGCGGTCGAGGACGCTGTCGCGACGCGCCGCAGGGAGGGCGGCGAGCAGCGCCTTTCCGGCACCGGTGGCGTGCAGCGGCACGCGGTTGCCGACCTGCGTGAACAGCCGGACGACCTGCGGGCTGGGGATCGTCTCGATGTAGACCGCGGCGAGATCGTCGAGCACGACGAGGTTCGCGGTCTCACGCGTCGCTTCGGTGATGGCGCGCAGGACCGGCCGGGCGCGCAGGCGGAGCTCCCCGAAGCGCGAGCGGCCCTCGGCCAGCGTCGCGAGCTTCGCGCCGGCGTAGTACCGGCTCGTCTCCGGGTTCTGGCGAACATAGCCGCGACGGAGGAGCGTTGATAAGAGACGATGCACGGTGGAGACGTGGAGAGTGGTGCGCGCGGCGAGCGCGGTGATCGAGACCTCGCCTTCGGCCGCCGCGAGCGCCTCGAGCAGGTCGAGCGCCCGGTCGACCGACTGGACGGAGCGGCGGGCGCGCTTTGGTGCTGGGCTCGAATCTTTCGCTTCGCGCAATCTTCCCTCTACCACGTGAAAGGATAGCGGTTGGACCGGCAGGCATGAACAAGGACGAGCGCCGCGAAAGCCTCGAAGCGCAGGTCGCGTCTTTCCCGGACGCGCCGGGTGTCTACCTGTTCAAGGACACGCGCGGCCGTGTCCTGTATGTGGGCAAGGCCGACGTCCTTCGCGACCGCGTCCGCGCGTACTTCGGTCCGAGCCTCGATGTGCGCCACGTCCGGATGGTCGAGCGCGCTGAGCGTGTGGAATTCGCGGTCACCGGCTCGATCTCGGAGGCGTACCTCCTCGAGGCCAACCTCATCAAGCAGCACAAACCTCGCTACAACATCCGGCTCAAGGACGACAAGTCCTATCCCTACGTGAAGATCACGCTCGGCGAAGACTTCCCGCGCATCCTTCGCACGCGCTCCCTCGGCGACCGCACCGCGCGCTACTTCGGACCGTTCGCGAACGCGAAGTCCGTCGACCAATCGCTCGATCTGCTCCAGAAGCTGTTCCCGTACCGGACGTGCAAGCTCACGATCCTCGCAGGTGACGACGGCCGCGGGCGCACCGTCCCGCCCAGCGCGCTACCCGGTGGACGACCGTGTCTTCTCTTTCACCTCAAGCGCTGCACCGCGCCGTGCGTTGGGAACACCACGAGGGACGAGTACCGCGCGACCGTCGACAAGAGCGTGCTGTTCCTGGAGGGACGGTACGAGACGCTCGCGCGCGCGACGCGTAAAGAGATGGAGTCCGCCGCGGAGACGCTCGAGTTCGAGCGCGCGGCCGCGCTGCGCGACCGGCTGACGGCGATCGACCGGACTCTCGACCGGCAGGAGGTGCACGCCTACACGGGCGATGACTTCGATGTGCTCGCCGCGGCGATCGCCGAGGGCGACGCCGTCGTGCAGCTCTTCCGGGTGCGCGACGGCACCATCGTCGGCCGCGATCACTTTGCGCTCGAGGGATCCGAGGGCGCCGGCGCGCCGGAGGTGATCGCCTCATTCCTCCGCCAGCACTACAGCGAGGCGACCATGCTGCCGCCGGAGATCGTGACGCCGGCCACGCTGCCGGACGACGAAACGCTCGAGGCGTTCCTCACCGAGCGCCGCGGCGGACCGGCGCGTTTGCATGTGCCGCAGCGTGGCAAGAAGCGGCATCTGGCCGAGCTCGCCGAGCGCAACGCCACCGACGCTCTCGAGCAGGAGCGCGTCCGGTGGCTCGCGGACCGCGGCAAGACCGATGTCGCGCTGCGCGAGCTGCAGGAGGCGCTCGGCCTCGAGGGACCGCCGAAGCGGATCGAGTGCTACGACGTGAGCCACGTACAGGGCACGAGCGTCGTGAGCTCGATGGTCGTATTCGAGGACGGCCGGCCGGCGAAGTCGCAATACCGTCGCTTCCGCGCGCGCATCGGCGACCGGAACGATGACTTCACGAACATGCGCGAGACGCTGAGGCGGCGGTTTGCCCGCGCCTTTGTCGGGGGCACGGGCGGCGACGGCGAAGCCGTGGCCGCCCGAACGAATTGGCCGCTCCCCGACTTGATCATCCTCGACGGCGGCAAGGGGCAGCTCTCGGCGGGTCTCGAGGCGCTCGCGGACGCCGGCCGGCTACAGATACCGATCGCGGCGCTCGCGAAGGAGCGCGAGGAGCTGTTCGTTCCGAACCGGCCCGATCCGATCGTCCTGCCGCGCACCGCGCAGGGTCTTTACCTCGTGCAGCGGATACGCGACGAGGCCCATCGCTTCGCCGTCACCTATCACCAGAAGGTGCGTGCGCGCCGAGCGGTGCGCTCGATCCTCGACGACATCGCGGGCGTCGGTCCGGCGCGCAAACGCGCGCTGCTCCGGAAGTTCGGCTCGGTGCGAGCGATGCAGGACGCGCCGGTCGAGGAGCTGGCGGCTGTCGGCGGCGTCGGCCCGGCTCTCGCGGAGCGCATCAAGTCCGCGCTGACGTCCTGATGCTCGTGAGGCGCGCCGGCCTCGCCGACCTGGACGATCTGGCGCCTCTCTTCGACGGCTACCGCCAGTTCTACGGCCAGCGCTCCGATCTGGCCGGCGCGCGCGCCTTCCTCGCCGAGCGCTTGCGCCGTGACGAGTCCGTGATCTTCGTCGCCTACGCGGACGAGAGTGCGCTGGGGTTCACCCAGCTGTATCCATCCTTCTCGTCGGTCTCGGTGAAGCGGCTCTGGATCCTGAACGACCTCTTCGTGAGCCCGGCGGCACGGCGCGGTGGCGTTGGCCGGCGCTTGCTTGAACGAGCTCGGGAGTGGGCGGTCGAGACGGACGCCAAGGGGCTCACGCTCACGACGGCGCTCACCAACACCGCCGCCAGGTCGCTCTACGAGTCATGCGGTTGGCGGCTCGACGACGAGTTCGCGCACTACCAGCTGCTGGTGTGATGGCTCGGCGCTCCGGACTGTGATCCGCGCTGCGGTCCGTCACCTCATCGTTTCGATATCTCGGCTACAGAAGCTTGAGGAACGCTTGACTTTCATTTAGGTCCAGTCGCATCTTCGGTCTATGACAAATCCGGTGGTCGCGAAGTGCCCCATCTGCGCCGCGCAGCTCAAGGTCGTGCGCCTGGAGTGCGACAGCTGTGGCACGCGGCTGGAGGGCTCGTTCTCACTGGGTCGCTTCCATGCCCTGTCCCCGGATCAGCTCGAATTCCTCGAGACGTTCATCCGAGCGCGCGGCAACTTCAAGGACATCGAGCGCGAGCTGGGCATCTCGTATCCGACCGTGCGGTCGCGCCTCGACGCGATGATCCGTGCTCTCGGTTTCCCGTCGCAGGCCGAGCCGGATCGTGAGAGCGAGCGACGCAAAGAGATCCTGCGTGAGCTGGCGGAGGGCCGCATCGCGGCGGACGACGCCGCGAACCTGCTCGAGAGCGAGCCCAGCGCATGACCGAGGAACGCCGCGATCCCAACGAGGGTGATGCGCCGCGCGACGAGCGCGATGCCGCAGGTGACCAGGCTTCGTTCGGGGAGGGCCACCGGCGCGAGGAGCGCCGTGCCGAGCGAGAGGCGCGTCGGGCGGAGCGCGACGCGGAGCGAGCAGCACGCCACGCGGAGCACGCCGCTCGCCGCGCCGAGCACCAGTCACATCGGTTCGAGTTCAAGTCCGGTTCGGGTCGGTTCACGTTGGACGGCACCGAGTTCGATCCGGGTCAGTTCGCGCGCGCGTTCGTCGGCGACTTCGTCGGCGATGTCGGTGGCGAGAGTTACTCGGAGGCGGTCGAAGAGCGCTTCACGTTCGACCACACGCCGAGGCTGCGTGTTCGCAACATTTCGGGCGAGACGTCGATCACCGCCGCGGGCGTCCCCGGCGAGATCAGGGTCGTGGCGCGCAAGCGCGTGAGCGCTGGCAGCGAGGATCGCGCGAAGCGCCTCCTGCAGAACCTCGAGATCCGGATGGAGAAGCGCGGCGATGAGCTGCTCATCGAACCGCATCTTTACGAGCAGGAGCGCGGCTGGCTCGACCTCTTCCGCGGCAAGCGCTTCCGTGTCGACTTCGACATCACCGTACCCGCGGAGTGCGCGATCGACGCGCAGACCGTGAGCGGCGAGCTTGCCGTCGAGGGCGTCCGTGGACCGCTCGAGATCCAGACGGTCTCGGGCAGCGTGCGGCTCGAGGATCTCCAGGGGCCGATGCGGCTCAAGTCGGTGAGCGGCGATGTCGATTGCCGGCGCTACGTCGGGCATTTCGAAGGCAACACCGTGAGCGGTGACGTGACGATCAGCGCCGCGCGCCTCCGCTCGACCCTGCTGCACACCGTCAGCGGTGATGTCCAGATCGAAGGTCGGCTCGATCCGCGGAAAGAGCACCGCTTCAAGACCATCAGCGGCGACATCGAGCTGGCCCTCGCCGCGCCCGATGCGACGATCGACTACCGCACCGCCAGTGGAGACATCGAGTGCGAGCTGCCGGCGCGCATCGCGCGCAACGGCCGCAAGGAATACAGCATCGTCGTCGGCGGCGGACGCGGCCGTGTCGGCGTGAAGACGGTGAGCGGCGACCTCACAGTGCGGGGCACCAGCGTGGCAGCGCCGGACGACGCGCAGCCCGAAGAGGCCGCGGCCCAAGAAGCGCCCAGCGCCGACGCCGAACGGACCCAGCCGATGGATATGTCGTCGCGCGAAGAGGTGCGCTCGGTGCTCGAGCGGCTTGCGCGTGGCGAGCTCGGCGTCGACGACGCTGCGGCCGCGCTCGATTCAGCCCGCCGAGGGCGTTAGGGGTGCCGAGCGACGAAGGCAAGCAGGTCCTGAAGCTTCTCGCCGAGGGAAAGATCGACGTCGAGCAGGCGTTCCGGTTGTTGCGAGCGCTCGGCGACATCGACGAGAGACCCCGCGGGCCGAACCCACCTCCGCCACCGGCCCCACCCGAGCCGCCGATGCCGCCGGGTTCGCGCGGTCGGATCCTGCGCATCCGAGTCACCGAGAACGGCCAGCAGAAGGTCAACGTTGCCATCCCGCTCGCGATCGCGCGCGTGGGGAAGATGAAGCTCGCCTCGAGCGGGCTCGTGCGGGGGCACCTGGCGAAGTTCGGCATCGATCTCGACGAGCTCCTGCGCACGATCGACTACCCCGGCAAGTTCGTCGATATCGCCGACGACGAGGACCGGGTGGAGATCTTCGTTGAATGAGACGAGCGACGAGCGGTTCATCCGCGAGGAGCGAGACCACCAGCCTTGAGCGTGTCTCTCGGCGTAGCCGAGAGATTGAGCAGGTAGAGTGAGCAGCGCCGTCGTTGCGACGGGGCTGGTCAAGGAATTCGAGAAGGGTCGGCACACCATCTGGCAGCGGCTGCGCCGCGAGCCGGACCGCCGGACGCGCTTTCGCGCGGTCGATGGGATCGATCTGCGGGTGGAGACCGGCGAGATCTTCGGTCTGCTCGGACCGAACGGCGCCGGCAAGACGACGACGATGAAGATGCTGTCGACCCTGCTCGAGCCGACCAGCGGCACCATCGAGGTGCTCGGCATCGACGTGGCGCGCCGTCCGCGCGAGGTCCGCGCGAGGCTCGGCGCGATGCTCTCCGGCGAGCGGAGCCTCTACTGGAAGCTGACCGGTCGCGAGAACCTCGAGTACTTCGCCGCGCTGTATCACGTGCCGCCGAAAGAAACGAAGGCGCGCATCGACAGGTCGCTCGCGGCCGTGAAGCTGAGCGACCGCGAAGACGACTACGTCGAGCGCTACTCGACGGGCATGCGCCAGCGGCTCGCGCTTGCGCGGGCGCTCTTGCCCGACCCGCCGCTCGTCATCCTCGACGAGCCCACCGTCGGCCTCGATCCGCAGTCTGCGCGCGATCTGCGCGACCGGGTCCGCGACCTTCGCGCGCAGGGCCGCACCATCCTTCTCACGACCCACTACATGGAAGAGGCCGATCAGCTGTGCGACCGCGTGGCGATCATCGACCACGGCAAGATCGTCGCGCTGGATTCGCCCGCCGCACTGAAGCGAACGATCCGCGCGGAGGAGATCGTGCGGCTGGAGATCGGCCTGCACGGCGACGGCGCCGGGTTTCTCGCACAGCTCGGCCGCGCCGGGACCGTCGCCCGCCAGCAGCAGACGAACGGCACGCTCGCCGTCACCGTGCATTGCTCTTCGGCCCGTGACCTCGTCCCGGCCGCGTTCGATGCCGCGCGGGCTTACGGGGCGACCGTGTTGCACGTCGAGGTGGTACCGGTGACGCTCGAAGACGTCTTCCTCTCGGTCACCGGCCGCGAGCTTCGCGAGTGACCGTCGCCGCGGATCTCCGGGCCTTCGTCGCGTCAGCGCGCAAGGAGCTGCGGATCATGCGGCGGTATCCGACGCTGCTGCTCAGCGTGCTGTTCTGGCCGATCCTTCTGCCCGCCGCCACGGTGCTCATGGGCCGCGCGTATTCCGGGTCGAACGATCCGCAGGCGATCCAGGCGTTCGCCGAGCGCGCGGGCACGTCCGAGGTCACGGGATTCGTGTTCGTCGGCTACGCGATGTACATGTGGCTGTCGGCGATGTTGTGGGGGCCGGGATCGGCGCTGCGCACGGAGCAGGTGCGGGGCTCGCTCGAGGCGGTCTTCCTCACGCCGACGTCTCGGCTCGTACCGCTCTTCGCTCCCCCGATCGCCGCACTTCCGGCGATCATCCTCGACTTCGCGGTGATCTTCCCCGCGATGTGGCTCCTGTTCGGGGTCGCGCTGCCGCTCGACGCGATGTTGCGCGCCGTCGTCGTCGCGATGGTCGGGATCCCGGCGCTCTACGCCATCGGCGCGCTCTTCGCGTCGCTCGTGCTGCGCTACGGCGAGATCGGGCCGGTCGTGCACCTCACGCGCGGGATCTTCGTCCTCGCCTGTGGCATCACGTTTCCGGTCGCGATGCTGCCCGCGTGGGCGCAGATCGGCTCCGCGTTCCTTCCGCCGACGTATACCGTCGCGGACACCCGCGCGGTGCTCCTCCGTGGTGAAGGGCTCGGGGCCGTCGCGGGCGATCTGATCTTCGTCGTCGCGCTCACGCTGATCGTCGCCGCCCTCGCCTCGGTCGTGTTCCGGTGGCTCGACCGGAGCGCCAGACGGACCGGCATGTTGGGGCGGTATTGATGTACGAGCTGCGGGCTGCGATCGCGATCGCGAAGAAGGACCTCAAGACCTTCTTCCGCTACCGGATCGCGGTCGTGTCGCAGATCTTCGTTCCGCTGTACCAGGGTGTGATCCCAGGTCTGCTCTTCGGCGCATCGTTCGCGGTGGGCGGGCGCGTGGTCGGGCTCGAGGAGACCGTCGGCACCGAGAACCTCGCGGGCTTCATCTTCATGGGCGGCGTCATGAGTGGCCTCATCGCCACGGGTTTCTGGAGCATGGCGATGGGGATCCGGAACGAGATGGACGCCGGAACGCTCGAGCCGAGTTGGCTCACGCCGACGCACCACGAGACGCTGCTGATCGGCCGCGCCCTCGGCGGGGTCGTGTGGCAGATCCTGGGCCAGACCGCGCTGTTCGCGATCGGCATCGCCTTCTTCGGATTGCGCTTCCGGACCGAGATCCTCTACGCCGTGCCCGCCGTGCTCGTCGCCGTCGTCGCGATGGTCGGTGTCGCGTACCTGCTCGCGGCCGGCGTCCTGCTGATCCGCGAGGCCAACTTCTTCATCGACACGACGAACTTCCTCTTCTCGATCGCGTCGGGCACCGCTTTCCCGGTCACGCTCCTCCCGGCGATCTTCCTGCCGGTCGCGTTGCTCCTGCCGACGACCTACGCCGTCGACCTGCTCCGCGTCCATGCCATCGGTCAGCGGCCCCTCTTCGATCCCCTGTTGGAATGGGCAGGCTTGCTCGCGACGACCGCGCTCGCGCTCTTCGTGGGCCGGTGGGCCTTCAAGCGGGCGGTGCGCGTGATGCGCGTCCGGGGGACCCTCGCGCAGTACTAGGCGCGGGCCGCTAGGCTACGGCCGTGGGCATCGTCTGGCGCGCGGTCATCAACGCCCTCGCCATCGTCGTGGCCGCGTACGTCGTGAATCAAGTGCAGCCGGACGCCATCAAGTGGGGCCAGGTCGACTACGGACTCGGGGACCTCGGCCGCTACCTGTCACTGATCCTCACCGGTCTCGCTCTCGGCGTGATCAACGCGATCATCAAGCCGATCCTGGTCATGGTCTCCCTGCCGATCACCTGTGTGACGCTCGGCCTCTTCATCTTCGTGATCAACGCGCTGATGCTGTTGCTCGTGTCGGCGATCCCGTTCCTCGGCTTCGTGGTCAACGGGTTCTTCGTCGCGCTCATCGCCTCGATCGTGATCTCGATCGTCAGCTGGGCCCTCTCGATGGTCCTGCCCGACTGACGCCCCGCGCGTGATGGCGACGAAGGGTTCGCCCGATTTCGTCGTCGTGACCGGCCTCTCCGGCTCCGGAAAGTCGCAAGCGGTGAAGGTCTTCGAGGATCTCGACTACTACACGCTCGACAATCTCCCGCCCGCGCTGATGAAGACGACGCTGGAGGTCTGTCGCCGTGGCGGTCACCCGCGCGTGGCGTTCGTGATCGACGCGCGCAGTGGTGCGCTCTTCGCGGAGGCGAGCGCCGCGCTCGACGCACTCGCCGCGGACGGCGATCGGCCGCACATCCTGTTCTTCGACGCCTCCGACGACGTCCTGCTCCAGCGTTACAGCGAGACCCGCCACCGCCATCCGCTGGAAGGCGCCGGCGGCGTCCAGCCCTCGATCGACGAGGAGCGGCGCGTGCTCGTCGCGCTGCGCGCGCGCGCCGACAAGGTCATCGATACAACGCACCTCACGGTCAAGGACCTGCGCGACACGCTCCATTCGCTCTACGGCGGCGGCGTGACGGGGATGCTCGTTCACGTGACGAGCTTCGGGTACAAGTACGGCGTGCCTCCGGGGGCCGATCTCGTCTTCGACGTGCGGTTCATGGAGAACCCGTTCTACATCCCCGCGCTTCGGTCGAAGACCGGTCGCGACCGAGAGGTGATCGACTTCGTGCTCGGACATCCGGCGACGGCGGAGTTCCTGACGCACCTCATGCCGTTCCTGCGGTTCGCGCTCCCGCGATACGAGGAGGAGAAGAAAGCGCGGCTCGGCATGGCCTTCGGCTGCACCGGTGGGCGGCACCGCTCGGTCGTGATCGCGGACGAGGTCGCGAAGCGCCTGAAGGAGTTCTGGCCCGGAGAGATCACGGTCGAGCACCGCGACGTCGAGCGGCCGGAGGTGACGACCTGAGCGTACGTGGCCTGACTCGCGCGCAGCGGTCGCCGCTGTCCGAGGAAGTCAAGGCCGAGCTGGCGCGCGTGCGCCCCGCGGACTGCGATCGCCGTGTCCTCGCCGCGCTGTTGCCGCGCGCGAAGCATCTCGGCGCTCCCGCCCGCCGCCTGGCGCATGGGGCCGAGCTCGTCGGCGGGCGCGCGTCGCTACGGCGCGAGTGCTGCCGGCGCACGTACCTGCGCGGTCTGTTCCTCGCCGGTGGCTCCGTCTCCGCGGGACCGTCGGGCTATCTCCTCGAGCTGCGGCCGCCGCGCGGCGAGGCAACGCGGTCACGCGCCGTGTTGAAACGCGAAGGCTTCGCGCCGCGCGTGCGGCTCCGGCGCGGTCGCCAGGTGCTGATGCTGCGCGCGGCCGACGAGATCGCGTCGTTCCTGCGGCACGCCGGCGCGGGCGAAACGCTGCTGCGCTTCGAGACGCGGCGCGTGTCGCGCGAGATGCGGGGCCGCACGAACGCGAGCGTCAACGCCGATGCGGCGAATCTCGTTCGCGCCGTCAAAGCCGCACGCGATCAGATCGAGGCCGTGCGTGCGCTGGCGGAGTCCGGGCGGCTCGCGCGAATGCCGGTCGAAGTCCGCGCCGCGGCGTCGGCGCGGCTTCGGGCCCCTGAGGCGACCCTCGCCGAGCTCGCGGCCCGTCTGGACACGACGAAATGGGTGGTGCGGCAACGGCTGCGCCGCGTCACTCGAGAGGCCGCACGGTGACGCGGGCTCGGCTCGTCGTGGGCAACTGGAAGATGAATCCGCCGACGATCGCCGAGGCGGTCGCGCTCGCGCGCGCCGTCGTGACCTCCGCGCCGGCGGGCGAGGTCACCGTCGCTGTCGCGCCGCCGGCCGTCGCGCTGGACGCGGTCGCTGAGGCGGTGCGCGGCACGCGCGTGGTCGTATACGCGCAGGACGTGCACTGGGAGGACAAGGGCGCCTACACCGGGGGGATCGCCGCCGCGATGCTCTCCGGTGTTGCCGTGGGCACGATCGTCGGACATTCGGAGGTGCGGCGCGACCTCGGTGACGACGACATCCGCGTCGCACGAAAGCTCGCGCGCGCGATCGCCGCGGGACTGCGGGTCGTCCTCTGCGTCGGCGAGAGCGAGGCGCAGCATCTCGCTGGCGAGGCCGACGCCGTCGTCGCGCGGCAGGTCGCGGCGGATGTCGCGCCGTTGCGGGCGGACCGCGAGCGCGCGGTGCAGCTCGTCATCGCGTACGAGCCGATCTGGGCGATCGGGACGGGACATCCGGCGACCGGCGCGCACGCGTCTGCGGCCGCGCGAGTGATCCGCCGCTCGCTCGAAGCCGCGGGGCTCCCCGGTGACCGCACGCCGATCCTCTACGGCGGCAGCGTCACCGCGGCGGGCGTCCGCGAGTTCGCGACCGCGGACGGCATCGACGGCGCGCTCGTCGGCGGAGCCTCGCTCAAGGCGGAGGAGTTCGGAGCGATCGTGCGGGCCTTCGCGTGACGGCGGTCTACCGACCGGTCGTGCTCTGTGTGTTGGACGGATGGGGGATCGCACCGGACGGGCCGGGAAACGCGGTCACGCGCGCGAAGACGCCGCGTCTCGACGCGCTCTTCGCGCGTTACCCGCACGCGAAGCTCGAGGCGAGTGGCCGCGCCGTCGGCCTTCCGGACGGCGTCATGGGCAACAGCGAGGTCGGCCATCTCACCATGGGCGCCGGCTACATCAGCTACCAGGAGCTCGTCCGCATCAACGACGCGATCGACGACAGCAGCTTCTTCGCGAACCCCGCGCTCCGCGAAGCGTGTGCGGCCGTTCGCGACCGCGGGACGCTGCACCTCCTGGGCCTCATCTCGACCGGCGGCGTGCACGCCGACATGAAGCATCTCGCCGCGCTCGTCGAGCTCGCGAAGCGCGAGCGCGTCGCGCGCGTGGTCGTGCATGCGTTCCTCGACGGGCGCGACATGCCGCCGCGCAGCGCGCTCGAGCTTCTGCCGCGGATCACCGCGCCGGTCGCGACGGTGCACGGCCGTTACTACGCTATGGACCGCGACAAGCGCTGGGAGCGGACCGAGCTGTCGTACGACGCGATCATCGACGCGCGGGGACCTCGCGCCGACAGCGCGGTGGCGGCGGTCGAGCAGTGCTACACGGAAGACTCGTGCAGCGACGAGCTCATGAAGCCGCACGTCGTGCGTGAGGGCGCGCCGATCCAGGACCGCGACGCGGTCATCTTCTTCAACTTCCGACCCGACCGCGCGCGACAGCTCACCTGGGCGCTGATGCGGAAGGACTTCGACGGCTTCGCGCGCACGCGCGTCCCGCAGGACCTCACGTTCGTGACGCTGACCGAATACAAGGTCGGCATCCCCGGCGTCAAGGTGGCGTTCGCGCCCGCCGAGGTCGTTCCGATGGCGCAGGTGGTGTCCGAGGCTGGTCTGAAACAGTTCCATACCGCCGAGACCGAGAAGTACGCGCACGTGACCTATTTCTTCAACGGCGGCCGCGAGCCGCCGTTTGCGGGCGAGGACCGCATCCTCGTGCCCTCGCCGAAGGTCGCGACGTACGACCTCCGACCCGAGATGAGCGCCGCCGGTGTTGCGGACACACTTGTGAATGCGATCAAGGGCGGCACCTACGACTTCGCGATCGTCAACTTCGCGAACCCGGACATGGTCGGACACACCGGCGACTTCGAGGCGACCCGCGCCGCGATGGCTGCGACCGATGCCGCGGTCGGCCGCGTCGTCGACGCCGCGCTCGCCGCGGGCGGCTGCGTGATCGTCACCGCCGATCACGGGAACGCCGAGGAGCTGCTCTTCCCCGACGGCAGCCGCAATACGCAGCACTCGCTGAATCCGGTGCCGGTCGTGTTCGTCGCGCGCGACGGCGAGCGCTACTCGCTGCGCGACGGCGGTCTGCGCGACATCGCGCCGACGTTGCTGACGCTGCTCGGTCTGCCCGTTCCCGCGCGCATGACCGGCCGCTCGTTGCTCCAGCCGCGGTCGCAGTGACGCGCGTTCGCGCCGCGTGGTGGGTCTACGGTGCCGCAGCGGCGGCGCTCGGTCTCGTCGCTGTCGCGAACTGGATGTGGGTCGTCACGCTCCGAGCGCCGGTCCTCTATGGCGAGGGCGCCGTCGCACATGCCGCGATCCTCGCGCGCGATCATCTCGAATACACGATCGGGGCCCGCTACGGAGATGTGTCGCCGATCTTCACTGCGGCGAACTATCCGCCGCTGTATTTCCATCTCGCCGGGCTCGGCGATCCGCTCGTGGTCGGGCGCCTCATCAGCATCGGAGCGACTCTCTTCGTCGCGGCCGCGATAGCGCTCCGCGCGCGCAGTGCGGGCGCGGTCGTCGCCGCAGCGATCGCCTTCGCGTGGCTCGGCTCGATACCGGTGCTGCAGTGGGGTCTCGCGGTGAAGCCGGACCCGCTCGCGCTCGCGCTCACGGTGGGCGCGGTGCTCGCGCTCGCTCGCGCGCGACCCCTCCCGCTCGCCGCCGGCGTTCTCATCGGCCTCGCGGTGATGGCCAAGCCGACCGCGTTACTGCCCGGCCTCGCGCTGATGGCCTATGTGGCCAGACGCGATCCGCTCGGCGCGATCCGCGGCCTTGCCGGCGGCCTCGTCGCCGCGATCGTCGTGGCGGAGCTTACCTACGGTCCGGACAAGCTCTTCAAGATCCACGTGATCGACTGGAACGCCCTGCCGTGGCGCGCGGAGCTCGCGGCGCCTTTGGTGCTCATCGCGATGCTCGTTCTCGCGGTGCCCATCGCGACCGCGGTCATCACGCGCGCGGGCGGCGGACCGGTGGGCGCATACCTCGTTGGCGCGCTCGGCGTGCTCCTCCTCGGCGGCCGGGAGGGCGCCACCGTGAATTACTTCCTCGATCTGTCCGCCGCGCTGGCTCTCAGCGCGGCGACGATCGCGCCGCGTCTTTCGCTCGGCATGCGCTATCCGCTGGCATCCGTGGCCCAGCTCGCCATCGGGTTTGTGCTGCTCAATCCGTTCCCAACGACGCCGAGCCTCTTGTCGCCCACCGGCAAATGGTCCGATCCGTCGTTCGTCGCTTACGTACGCGACCAGGTGCCGGGGACGATCCTGATCGAGGACAGTGGGCTACTCATCGCGAGTGGTCGCGAGCCGATCGTCGACGATCTCTTCCTTTGGTCTCGTAACTACGCCTCGGGCAAGTCATTCCTGGAAGGCCCGGCGCTGCTCGCGGCCGTGCGGGCCGCTCGCTTCGACGCGATCGTTAGCGAGGTCGATCTCGAGCGGATCGACGTCGGGCCAGGCTATGAGCGGCAGCGCTGGCATCCGGACCTCGTCGCCGCCGTGCTGGAGCGTTACCAGAGGGGGACGCGCGACGCGACAAAGCCCGGCGAGATCCGTGTGATCATCGATCACTGTCAGGCCTTCGTCCCGTGCCGGCAGCTCTACGTCTATACCCCGCGCTAGGCCTACAATCGGCACATCCCATGGATCTTCTCCAGGTCGCCCAGATCGTCATTGCCGTCGCCGTCGGCGCCTCCATCCTGTTGCAGGCCCGCGGCACCGGGCTGTCCTCGACCTTCGGCGGCGAGTCGACCGCGTATCGCAGCCGTCGCGGTCTCGAGCGGACGCTGTTCCGGCTGACTGTCGTCCTCATCGTGGTCTACGTGGTCATATCGCTCTTGGGCGCTCGTTCAGCCAGCGTCTAAATGAGGGCCCGCGACAAGTTCATCGTCGTCGCACTGATCGGGCTGATGGTCGTCGTCAGCGGTGCCGCGATCGCGATCGACCGCGCGGAGACCAAGACGATCGTGCCCGCCTATGGCGGCACGTACGTCGAGGGCGTCACGAGCGCCGCGCATTATCTCAACCCGGTCCTCGCGGCGACGCCCGTGGACGACGATGTCGTCCGTCTCGTGTTCAGCGGTCTCAGTCGCTACCGGAGCGACGGCTCGATCCAGGGCGATCTCGCTCAGTCGTTCTCCGCGAGCGAAGACGGGAAGGTCTGGACGTTCCAGATCCGAGCTGACGCAAGGTGGCACGACGGCAAACCGGTGCTCTCCGACGACGTCGTCTACACCGTTGCGCTTCTGCAGGACAAGGCCTACGTCGGGCCGTACAGCGATGCGTTCCGCGGCGTCAAGGTGGAGCGTGTCGACGACCGTGTGGTGCGCTTCACGCTCCCCGACGCGTACGGCCCGTTCGCGGCGAGCACGACGGTGCCGCTGCTGCCTTCGCATCTGCTCGCCAAGGTGGACTACAACGGGCTCCCACGCGTCGCGTTCAACCAGCATCCCGTGGGCAGCGGACCGTTCCGCGTGGTCGAGGCCGACGCGCAGCAGACCGTCCTCGCGCGCAACGACTCCTTTTATCGGACACAGCCGGACCGCACGCGGCCGTATCTCGACCGTCTGGTGCTTCGCTCGTACCCCGATACGTCAGAGGCGCTAACGGCGCTCGGACGCGGTGAGATCGACGGGGTCGGCGGACTCTCCACCGGCGACGCGGAGCGCGCGCGCACCCTGAAGAACGTGAACCTGTACAGCTTCGGCACCAACGACTTCACCGCGCTGTTCCTGAACGTGCGTCCAGACAAGGCGATGTTCCGCGACCGGGTGGTGCGACAGGCGATCGCGACGGCGATCGACCGCGGTCGCGTGCTTCAGGTCGCGGCCGACGGCCGCGGTGCCGTGGCCGACGAGTTCGTTCCGCAGTCGTCATGGTCGTACATCCGCGACATCACGCGCTACACGCGTTCGTATGACGATGCGAAGGCGCTGCTGGATGACGCCGACTGGAAGGACCACGATGGCGACGGCGTCCGCGACCGTGGCGGCGTCAAACTGGCTTTCGCGATCACGACGTCGAACGAGCCCGCGCGGGTGGCGGCGGCGCTGCAGATCTCGGACGACCTCGCGGCGATCGGGATACGCGTGCAGCTGAAGGCCGTGCCGTTCGCGGAACTCATCGAAAAGGCCGTGCCCGACCGAAGCTACGATGCGCTGCTCATCGGCGTCAGCGTGAGCGGCGATCCCGATCCGTATTCGTTCTTCCACTCGAGTGAGGTCAAGGATCCGGGGCACAACTTCTCGGGCTACTTCACGTTCACGATGGATCGCAGCCTCGAAGCGGCCCGGCGCACGACGGATCAGGCAAAGCGGCGCGAGCTCTACGCGTCGGTCTTCCAAACGCTCTCGACCGAAGTGCCCGTCGTGTTCCTCTACTTCAGCGACTACCTCTACGCGCAGGCGAAGCATGTGCAGGGCCTCAAGATCGCGCCGATCAACGATCCGCGCGAGAGGCTGTGGAATGCCGAGGACTGGTATGTGAGGACCGCGCGCCGCTGAACTCCTGTGCGGAAGGAGGGACTTGAACCCTCACGACCTTTCGGCCACACGCCCCTGAAGCGTGCGCGTCTGCCAATTCCGCCACATCCGCCTGCGAGCCTCAATTCTACCTCGGATACGTACAGCGATGGACCTCTACATCCTCAGCGTGCCGATGTAGCTCGTCCACTTGCGGCGCTTGCGCTGCAGCGCGGGCCACCCTGGATCGCGATAGAGCATCGGCAACAGCGCGAGCGAATCACCCTTCCCGAATTTCAGCCGATAGAAGTCGTGACGACCCTTGCGGACCTGTCGCTCAATTCGTGCGACATATGCGCAGGGTGACGTGTCGCACGTTTCTTCGAGGGCGTACAACCTCCGCACGCCTTTCCTCACCACCGGATCGACGCGGGAACCAAAGTCAGGTCTGGGCATTGCCTATCGCGTCTTCAGGAGGCCGTCCGCGTAAGCGGGTGCGGGTTCGAGTCCCGCCGTCGGCACAGTCGGTTTCGACCTCCTACCATCGCGCCGTGCCGAAGCGCGCCGTCACGAGTGTGTGGATCTCGATCGATATGGAAGGCATCGGCGGCGTCGCGGCCTACTCGCACGTGATGATGCAGGGCGTCGAGTACGAGCGCGCGCGCCAGTGGATGACGCACGAGGCGAACGCGTGCATCGATGGCGCGGCAAGTGGGGGAGCGCGCCGCTTCTGCGTGAACGACTCGCACGGCGCGATGCACAACATCTTCGCGGATGACCTCGACCCGCGCGCCGAGCTCGTCGTCGGCACCGCGAAGCCGTGGAGCATGGGCCAGGGCATCGACGGCGGCTACGACACGTGCTTCTTTGTCGGCTATCACGGACGCGCGGGACATCCGAAGGCGGTGCTCGACCACACCTACGCGAGTCGCGCGATCTTCGAGTGCCGTTTGAACGGCAAGCCCGTCGGCGAGACCACGCTCAACGCGTATCTTGCCGGTCACTTCGGCTCGACCGTGTCGCTCGTTTCCGGCGACGACGCGACCTGCCGCGAGGCACGCGCCCTCGTGCCCGACGTCGTCACGGTGAAGACGAAGGACGCGACCGGCCGTTTCTCGGCCAAGATGCTCCACCCCAGTCGCGTGCAGGAAGCGCTGCGCGAGGGTGCGGCGCGCGCGGTCGCGCTCGCGACGAAGGTGAAGCCGCTCGTGCCCAAAGGCAGCAACGAGATCGAGCTCGTCTTCCTGACGTCGGCGATGGCCGACATAGCGGAGCTCATCCCCGCGACGCGACGCAGCGGTCCGCGCGCCGTGTCCTTCACCTCGCGTGACTACCTCGAGTTGTACAAGGCGATGCTCGCGATGGTCCGCATCGCTCCGGCGGCCGTTCCGCCGGAGCAGACCTAGGAGGACGTGCCGGCCGGCGTGGAGCGCGCTGACGTCGTCATCGTCGGAGGCGGCATCGTCGGGGCGTCGATCGCGTACCACCTCGCCGCCCGCGGCGTCCGCGACGTCGTCGTGCTCGAGCGCGATCAGCTCGGCAGCGGCTCCACGACGCGGAACGCAGGCGGCGTCCGCCTGCAGTTCTCGACCGAGATCAACGTTCGTCTGTCACTGCGTTCGCTCCCGCGGATCGAGCACTTCGCGGAGGAGATGGGCGTCGACCCGCAGCTCCGCCAGGTGGGCTACCTGTTCCTCATCACCGAGGAGCGGGACGTCGCGCCCTTCGAGGCGTCGCTGGCGATGTGGAAACGTCTGGGCGTTCCGGCCCAGCGTCTCGACGCCGCCGGCGTCCATCAGGTGTTCCCCCAGCTTCGCGTCGACGACATCCGCTTCGCGACCCTATGCATGCGCGACGGGTACTGCGATCCGACCAGTCTGCTCAACGGTTATGCCGCGCGAGCGAGAGAAAAAGGTGCGCGCTTCCGCGAGCACGAGCCGGCGATCGGCATCATGCGCGAAGGTGATCGCGTGACCGGTGTCCGCACCGCGACGGGTGAGATCGCCTGCGCAACGGTCGTGAATGCCGCCGGCGCGTGGGGCGCGGAAGTCGGAAAGCTCGCTGGCATCGAGCTGCCGATCAGACCGCTGCGTCGTCAGATATTCGTGACCGATCCCGTTCCAGGTCTGGACCGCGAGTTCCCCCTCACGGTCGAATTCGCGACGTCGCTCTACTTCCACCGGGAGTCGGGCGGCGTTCTCATGGGGATGGCCGACCCGACCGATGGCCCGGGATTCGATGCCACGGTGAACTGGGATTTCCTGCCGACGCTCGTCGAGCGCGCGCTCTCCCGCCTGCCGATCCTCGAGCGCGCGAACGTGAAGACCGGGTGGGCCGGCTTCTACGAGGACACGCCGGACAAGCATCCGATCATCGGCGCGATCCCCGGACTCGCGGGATTCCTCTGCGCGGCCGGATTCTCGGGGCACGGGATCATGCACGCTCCTGCGGCCGGCGAGGCGATCGCCGAGCTCATCGTCGATGGCCGAACGTCGTTCGACATCACACCGCTCGCGTACGATCGGTTCCGTCGCGGCGAGCTCATCAAGGAGCACAACGTCATTTGAACGCGCTGAGCTTGTTCCTCGCGCTCGACCTCGCGCTCGTCGTGGCTGCGGCCGTGCTCCTCCTGCTCGTCGTCATCGGCCGTGGCCGGTCCGTCCAGTACCTCGCTCTTGCCGCGCTGCTCATCGTTCTCGCGGTCGGCGTCTGGTACACGACGATCCGCTCTCCCGCGGCGCTGCCCTAAGCCGCCTAAGGAGGACTGTGGTGGCGTATGAGGTGGCGATCGAGCGGACCACCGAGTGTCCGACGGCGGTGGTCAAAGCGATCACGACGTGGCGGGAGTTCCCCACGCTGTGGCGCCCGATGCTCGACCAGGTGTGGGCGTTCCTCAGAACAACGCCAGGCCTGCGCACCGAGGGCCACAACGTCATGCTCTACCGGCGCGGGATCCGCGACGGCGAGGTTGCCGTCGAGGTCGGCGTCCAGGTGACCCGAACTTTCGAGGCCGCCGGCCGCGTCGTCCCCTCGACGTTGCCCGCTACCGAGACGGCGACGACGGTCCACACCGGAACGCCCACAGAGATCGGCGCGGCACACGATGCGGTTCGTGCCTGGTGCGCTGCGGAGCGCCGCGTGTTGACCGGCGTCTCGTGGGAGATCTACGGAGACCCCGACCCTGAGACCGGCCACTTTGACGTGGCGGTGCACTGGCAGATTGCCTAGGCCTTGGTCTTCGGCTCCGCGTAGACGTAGGCGTTGACGCCCAGGTACAGGTCGTTGCCGTCGATCTGGAGCCCGGTCTTCTGATTGCCGCGGGTCGACGCCACGACGAGAGTCTTCCCGCTCGCGCTCGGCGTCGCCTTCGTGATCGGGATCCGGATCACGAGTGTGTCGCCGTCGCGGCTTACGGTCAGCTCCTCGGCCACAGCGGCGATGGTACCTAGACTGACCGAGATGTTCACACGCGATGAGGTCCGCCTCACCACGCTGGCGACCTGCGCCGGCTGAGGCGCGAAGCTGGGCCCCGGCCCACTGGCGCAGGTCCTGCGCCCCTTGCAGCAACAGCCGAGTCCCGCGGAGCTGCTCGTCGGTCTCGCACCGAGCGACGACGCCGCGGTGTATCTCGTCGCGCCCGACACGGCGATCGTCGAGACGCTCGATTTCTTCCCGCCGATCGTTGACGACGCGTACGCATCGGGCGCGATCGGAGCGGCGAACGCGATGTCCGACGTCTTCGCGATGGGTGGCGAGGTGCTCTTCGCGCTGCAGATCGCGGCGTGGCCCGAGGACCTGTCGATGGAACAGCTCGAGACGCTGTTCCGCGGCGGCGTCGACAAAGTCCGCGAAGCGGGCGGTGTCGTCGCCGGCGGCCACACCGTGATCGATCGCGAGCCGAAGTACGGCCTGGCGGTGACGGGTCGCGTGCATCCCGACCGCATCCTGCGCAAGAACGCGCTTCGCGTCGGCGATGCGCTCTGGCTGACCAAGTCCATCGGCACGGGCGTTCTGACGACCGCGCACAAGAACGGAAAGCTCGCGCCGGAGGATCTCGCCTCGGTGGTCGCTTCGATGGTGTCGCTCAACCGCGGTGCAGCGCGCGCGGCCGTCGAGGCGGGCCTTCACGCGGCGACCGACGTGACCGGATTCGCGCTCGCCGGCCACGCCTTCGAGATGGCGGACCAGTCGCATGTCGGCGTCCGCATCAGCGCCCGTCTGGTGCCGCTGCTTCCTGCAGCGCGCGAGCACGCGGCCGGTGCGAGCTTCGGCGGACTCGAGCGAAACAAGGCGTATTTCCTGGGCGGCGGACGTGCTCGCTTCGATGGCGTCGATGACGACGCACTTCGCACACTGTTGCTCGACCCGCAGACGTCAGGCGGGCTGCTCGTCGCGGTGCCGGCCGCGCACGCGGCGGCGTGGGAGCGCGCTCGCACGGGACAGAACGTGTCAGCGACACGCATCGGCGAGGTGACCGAAGGTCAGGGCGTGATCGTGACCGCGTGAGCATCCAGCAAGTCGAGGAGGTCGAAGGAGAAGAGACCCCAGTCCCAAGCGCGCGAGCCGCGGAGCTCGCGCGTCTCTCTCCGAGCCGCGCCGCGCTCGAGCTCGCGTGGCCCGGCATCATCGAGCAGTCGGTCAGCGCGCTCGGCACGGCGGTCGTGTTCGCCTTCGTCGGACATCTCGGAGCGACGGCGACCGCGGCGGTGGGTTCTGCTGGTCAGTTCCTCTTCCTACTCTTTCCCGTGTGGCGCTCGCTCGCGATCGGGACGATCGCGGTCGTCAGCCGGCGGATGGGAGAAGGTCGCCCGACCGAAGCCGCGGACGCGACGCGGCAGTCATTGATCCTCGGCGCGCTCGCAGGCGTCGTCTTCGGCGCCGGATACGTGATCTTCGCCGCGCCGCTCTTGCGATTGCTGGGAGCCACGGACGATGTCGTCACGATCGGCGCGCCCTTCCTCGCCGTCATCGGCGCGAGCAGCGGCGCCGCGACGGTCGCCCTGATCGGAACGTCGGCGATGCGCGCCGCCGGCGACATGCGGACGCCGATGTACCTCGCGGTCGCGAGCGTCGTGCTGTCGGTCGCGCTCGCGTACCTGTTCATCGACGTGCTGGGCATCGGACCGATGGGCTCTGCCTACGCGTCGTCGATCGTGTGGATCCTCAACGTTGCCGTGGTCGTCGCTCTGTTGCTGCGAGGCGTCGCCGGTCTGAGCATCGCGGGCGGCGCGTGGCGGCTCACTCGATCGACCACGCGCACGCTCTTCGCCATCAGCATCCCGTCCGGACTCGAGAGCGCGACGTTCAGCTTCGGCATCCTGTTTTTGTCGGGTCTGGTGTTCCGTCTCAGCACTGTGGACGTCGCGGCGCACCAGATCGTCAGCCAGATCGAGACGTTCTCGTTCTTCCCGTGCATCGGCTTCGCCGCCGCCGCGAGCTCTCTGGTGGGGCAGGCGCTCGGTATGGGCGATCCGGAGCGGGCGCGCCGCGCCGGTTGGGCCGCGGCGGGCATGGCGCTGGTGTGGGCGACCGCCGCGGGGATCACGTTCCTCGTCGTCCCGAGCTTCCTGCTCGGCATCTTCACGATCTCGGGCTCGGTCGTGACCGCCGGGATCGGCGCGCTCGCGGTCGTCGGGATCGGTCAGCCGGCGCAGGCCGTGATCTTCGCGCTCGGCGGCGCGCTGCGCGGTTCTGGCGACACGCGCTACCCGCTCATGGTGTCGCTGGTGAACTGGTTCGTCGTTCGACTGCCGCTCGCCTACGTCTTCGCGTTCGTCTTCGGGCTCGGCCTGACCGGGATCTGGCTCGGCGTGACGATCGATTACTTCGTGCGTGCTGGGCTGCTCGCGCTGCGCTTCAGGAGCGGTGCGTGGGCGAAGGTGCGGGTGTGATCGGCGCGGCGCCTGTGCCCAGGGCGGGACTTGAACCCGCACGTCCTTTCGGACACGAGCCCCTCGAACTCGCGTGGCTGCCGTTACACCACCTGGGCTAGAGAGGCCTCATTCTACGCGCTGCCAACCGCGCCACACTGTCTGCGACCGATGCGTATTTTCCGTTGTCCGCGCTGTCGCGCCGAGGACATCAGCGCCGACGCGCATCCCACGCGTGTGCTCGACAACGGCGTCGAGCGCCCGGTCTTCGTGTGCCGCAACTGCTACCGCGCGGCCGAGCTCGAGTTCCGCATCGCGAGCCAGACCGCCGACCTCCCCTACGTGCCGCTCGCGATCCGCGACGGCTTGCGACAGCTCCGCGATTTCTACAGCGCGCGCCTCGCTGACGACGATGATCCACGCGTCCACGCCGCGCTCGACGAGGTCGAACGCCGTCTCGCGATCGATGTCGTGTGAAGGGCGACCTAGACTCGCGGTATGAACGCGATCCGGCCCGATCTCGCGCTGCTCTGGCCGTCGTTCACCTTCTTCCCGCTCGCCGCGCTCGCCGTCCTCGTCTTCGGAGCGGCCGGCAGCGACCCGGTCATGATCGCGATCGGGTTGCTCCTACTTGCGGTGAACATCGCCATCGTCGTGAACCAGGCGTACTTCACGACGCTCGACATCGAGGGCGACGCGCTCGTGTTCCGCACGAATTTCGGCCTGCACGAGGAGCGCGTCCCGATCGGCGCACTGCAGCGGATCGACGCGAAGCGTTACCCGGGCGCGCACTCTGGCGTGTCGGCGCCGTTCTTTGTCGCTCGCGGACGCGACTCCACGGTCAAGGTGAACACGAAGCCATATCGCCTGCGGAGCTTCGCGCCATTCATCGCGCTGCTCCGGCAGGCGAACTCGCACGTCGAGCTGGATCCGTTCTGGTCGCGCGTCGCCGCCGGCGAAGACGTGTCGAAGGAGATCAGCCTCACGCCGCGCAGCCGGTGGTGACCTAGCCGGCGCGCAACCGCCGGTGCTCGATGGCCGTGCAGCGATCCCAGACGACACCCATGCCGGCCGCTTCGGCGCGCCGCGCCGCTGCGATGTTGCCGAGGTCGAGCTGGAACCAGATGGCGGGGATCTTCGCTGCGATCGCGTCGTCGACGACCGCATCGAGGAAGTCGCCGCGTCGGAAGATGTCGGCGAGATCGATGTGCGTCGCCGCCGGGATATCCGCCAGATGGTCGTATGACTGTTCGCCGTTGACGACGGCGCCGCGTAGCTTTGGATTCACCGGAATGATGCGGAAGCCCTGGCCGCGCAGATAACGAGATACGGAGTTGCTTGGCCGTGTGGGATCGCTGGAGTAGCCGACGACGGCGATGGTGCGCTCGCCCGTGAGGAGCTCATGAATGAGGGCGACGCCGTTCATTATCTCACTTTGTCGCCGCGCGGGGAAGTCTTGAACGGCGCATCGCTCGCAGGATAATCGCGAGCGACATGCCACCACGCGCACCGGTCATCTGGTCCACGATCGCGGTCGGCGGCGAGCGCTTCCACAAGCGTCTCGACGAGCGCCACCGCGAGCTCTCCGTGCAGGCGAAGCTCCGCGCGCGCACCTACCGGCGCTCGCGCGCATTGCCGACCAGCGAGGAGTCGATACGCCTGCGCGCGGACTTCCTCGCGGCGCTCGGCCGGCTGTCATCGTTCGAGACGGCGAGCCTTCGTCTGTCGCGTTGCCGCTACACGGTGCAGCTCTCCGAGCGCGCGGACGACATCACGCGCGATTACTTCCAGCTGTGGCAGGTCATCGCGCGCCGCGGGGGCACGGAGTGGCCGCTGGGCGAGCGCGACGCCGAGCGCATGGACTTTTTCGCGACGCAGCTCGGCCGGCTCGAGGGCATCGCCGACGCTCTGGTGCTCGCGGGCCGGAACGTGCGGCTCTTTCCGTTGCCGCCGATGCCGTGGCTCGCGGTCGAGCGCACCGCGCCGTCATACTCATGACGGGCGACTAGCTCAGCTGGTTAGAGCGTCTCCTTTACACGGAGAAGGTCCTCGGTTCGAGCCCGAGGTCGCCCACCGACTAGCGCTCGCGGTGTTCCTCATCGGCACGGGCGAGGTCGAGACCATAGCGCGTGGATTCGGGATCGCCGTCCGCGATGCCGCTGAGCCGTTGCATTGCCGCCTCGCGCTCTGACCGGCGAGCGTCCTTCGAGCCGCGGGCGCGCCAGACGAGATCCGCCACCAGGCCGACGACAGCACGGCGAGCCTTGCGCCAATCAGCCAGGGTCACACCGGCTTCCCGCCACGGCTTCACGAAACGCACCATCGCAGCATCATTGCCGCGCCCACGCGATGGAACGCGCTATTTACCTAGTCGATACGTCAGGGAACCTTGGGCAGCCGATCGAGCGCGTCGCCCAGGTAGCCGTACGCGATGAATCCTAGGAAGGCGACGCAGACGAGGAACGCGAAGATCCACAGCAGAAAAGCGACGCGCCGGACGTAGCCGCTGTCTTCGCGAACGTCGCGCACGGTGCGCTAGCGCGTGCCCCTCGTGATCTTCTTCGGTGTCGCCCGCTTCGCGGCGGCCGTCTTCTTCGCCGTGGTCTTTTTCGTCGCGCCCTTGGCCGGCAGCGTCAACGCGTAGCGATGACCGCGCTCGATCCAGGTGCCGAGCTCCTTCGGTTTGTTCATGAGCGAAGCCGGGACGACGACGTACTCCTTCATCGGGTGGCCCATCGGCTCGAACGGCGCGGCGCCCTTCACCTTGAGCAGAGCGGCACGGTCCGTTTCTGCAAGGCGTATGACGATCGTGTCCTGGAAGGTGCCGGCGAACATGTTGCCGTTCACGAACGCGCTCGCATAACCGAACATCGGTCGCCTCGTGATGGCCGGCGATGCCGGCACGGCCTTGTCGAAGACCGCGATGAGCTCGGGCGATGTCTTCTTCCAGGCCTTCACGCTGGCGCGACTCTACCTAAAGCGATAGCGGTGCACTGGCCACGGCGCAGGAGACGCTGACCCGCGCGTCCTCGGGGTGGACATTCGGTATCAGCGGGGAGCGCCGAAACCTTCCGAAGGTCCGAAATCGTCCGCTCTCACCCCATCTCACTTTCGTCGCCGCCACCGTTCGTGCGTGATCGCACTCTCGGCCGTCTCGTGGGCATGCCGTGGCTTGCTGAGCCGACCGTGCACGGCGCGAGTCACCGGTGTGTTCCAACCGCACGCAAGGCTGGGCGCACGTGGTGGATATCGCTCTGTCTCGCTTCGCAGTCGTGTTGGGTATCGCGTTCAGCGCTCTGCTTGCGGTCCTCGCGATGCAGCCCGCCGTAGCGCGGCACAGCGCGGAGACCCCCGTCGCGCTCGCCATCGAAGACGCGACCCCGCGCGCGGGCGACCTGGTGGCCGCTCGAAAGATCGCCGGCGCAACACGGGTCGTCGAGCGCGTTACACCGGAGCTCGATGCGAGTTACGACCACACGACCGCGCCGTCCGCGGTCATCGCGGCGGCGGAAATGCCCGTCGAGGTCCGCATCACGAACACCGGCATACGGCCCTGGCCGGCCGGCGGCGACCAGCCGGTCCGCCTGGGCTATCACTGGTACGACGAGAACGGCGACACCGTCCTCTGGGAGGGTGCGCGAGCCGCGCTCTCGAGCGACGTAGCACCGGGGGAGGCGACGACGCTCGACGTGAGCGTGCGCGCTCCGCAGGCCAACGGCACCTACACCCTTGCGTGGGATCTGGTAGAGGAGGGCGCCGGTTGGTTCTCCAGCAGCGCGGTGGCGATGAAGACCGAACGCATCGTGGTGGGTGACGGTGTCACCTTCTATGGGAAGGGCTGGGGCCACGGCGTCGGGCTCTCCCAGTGGGGAGCGCAGGGCTGGGCAGAGGGCGCCGCGGGTCCGCGCCTCAGCGGCGAAGAGATCCTCGCGAAGTACTTCCCGGGGGCCGATCTGGTGAGCCGGCCCGACGCGGCGCCCTTCCGTGTCCTCATCTCCGCGCCGTCCAACGGTTGCATCGGACGCACGATCTTTGATAGCGCGCGCATGAGCTCGGAGGGGGGCATGCGCCTCGTCAGCGACGCCGATCCCTCGATCGTGTACGCCCAGACCGCGCCAGGCCAGACCCTGCGCGCGTCGCGGAGCGGAGCGGCCGTGGTGGTGACCGACGAATGGTCGCGCCGCGTCGTCTACGCGGGCCGCGCCGCCGTCCGCGTCGTGCCCGCGCAGTCATGGGACCCGATCAACATCGCAGAGAAGGGACTCTCGTACCGTGGCGACCTCTGGCTGCAAACGGCGGGTGGGTCATTGACGCTGGTGAACGTCGTCTCGCCGGACGACTACATGCGTGGCGTCCTGCCCGGGGAAATGCTGCCGTTCTGGGAGATCGAGGCGCTGCGCGCGCAGGCGGTGACGGCGCGGACATACGCGGCGTGGAAGCAGTCGAGCGCCGGCGACCGGGAATGGGATGTCCGCGATGACACGTCCGATCAGTGCTACCGCGGTGACTCCGTCGAGACCGAACGGACCAACGACGCGGTCGCATCGACAGCCGGTCAGTTCCTCTTCTACGACGGCCAGCCGATCCGCGCGATGTTCTCCTCGGCCAACGGCGGTGCCACCGAGAGCCCGGGCTGCGTGTTCAACGCGGTCCGCGTGGGTGACACGTGGGCCTGCGCCGAGGGATGGTCGTATCTGTCGAGCGTCCCGGATCCCGCGGAGCTCGCGGCCTACGACAAGCGTGGCCCCAACCCCTACGCCGAGCTCTGGTCCGAGCACTTCAGCGGCGAGGAGATCCGCGCGCAGATCATCGAGGACTACGGGGTCGACATCGGGCGGTTCGTCTCGATGGCCTTCAACGAGAGCCCGGGCGGCCGACCGATCTCGGTCGTGATCCGCGGCAGCGGTCGATCGGTCGACCTCAACGGCGACCAGTTCCTTCGCACCACGCTCGGCCTCCCGAGCACGCTGGTGCAGACGACGCCGTTCTAGTCGATCTCTCGGCGCCGCAGCGCTCCCGGTTCGCCGAACAGCTCAGGCGGCGAAGCCGTCCTCGACGCGGCTTTCGTACACCAGCCGGTACGAGTGCGTGTAGCCACGGGCACTGCCGACGATGCGCGCGAGCTGCTCGCGGGTGTGCGATTCCGCCGAGATGAGATGCTCGACGAGCGCCGCCGACGCTGATGCGTCGTCTTCGAAAATACGCGCCGCCAGCTCGGCGCACTCGACTTCTCCCAATCGTCCGATGGGACAAACCGTCGAGGCGACGTAGCGTTGTTTCATGTTGACCAGTGTCATCGCAAAGACCTCCATTCACCAAACGTCGTCCCGAGCCGTCGTGGCTCGATCCGCAATTGCCGAACAAGATTCACTTGACCGCGCGCAAAGCACACAGCGTGCCGAAGCACGGACGGTCGCACCCCGTGAATCTGTCGAAGTCGTAACGGACGCCCGGCGGAGCAAACTAGAGGATGCAGTGACCAACAGAACGTATTCGCTTCTGATCGCGCTCATCGGCGTGATCTGTGCCTTTGTCATCATCCGCTCCTTCCTTTTTGCCGATTCATTGACTTTGCGTAACGACCTGGTGCAAGGCTTTTTCGTCGGCGGCGGCCTGGCACTCGTGACGGTCGAGGTCCTCGCGAGGATCAAGGCGACGAGGATCAACGGCTGGATCACCGTGTTCGGATGTGGCCTTCCCACCAACGGTGTGTTCATGCGGGCGGCGTGCGCCTGGATCTTTCCCGGCCCGGTGAACGTGCCGCAAGAGGCGGTGTATTGGCGCACGCGCGTGGACGGTGCTGGTCGCACGCTGTCCGGGGAGCACGACTACGTCCTGCGGTTTCCGCCGGGCGGTCTTCCGCCCAACGATGCGTTCTGGTCGCTGACCATGGCTGACGCGAAAGAACGTTTCGTGGCGAATCCCATCGATCGGTACAGCGTCGGCGACCGCTCCGGCCTCACGCAAAATCCCGACGGCTCCGTCGACATCTATATCCAGAACGCCGCTCCGGCGGGTCATGAATCCAACTGGCTGCCCGCGTCGGCAGGCAGATTCGTCCTCTGGCTGCGCGCCTACATGCCTCGTGCAGTCGTTCTCCGCGGCGAGTACACGGTGCCGCCGATCGTCGAGGCCAGCTCAAGACGGTGACGGGGTCCGAACATCTGCTGCTCTTCGGTTCGGTCATGGCCGCCGCATGGTTCCTTGTCATCTACCTTTGGCCGCGCATCCTGCTGTCCGTATACAAGAGGGCGATCCTCGTCAGAGGCTTCGGCGAAGGCCCCATCCCGGTCAACACGCTTTATCAGGAGCCCCAAGCGCTCTTTGCGGATCCCCTGCATGCGGCGCCTGCTTCGGGCTCGAACCTGATGACTACGGGCGTGAACCACGACACGCTCGCTACGGTCGGCTGGCTAGACCTGAGGAAAGGCCCGCAAGTCCTACACGTACCGGACATGGCCGGTCGCTACTACAGCGTCCAGCTCACGGATCCGTCGAACAACACGAACTTCGCTTACGTCGGCAAACGCGTCACCGGCACCGAGGCCGGCGACTATCTCATTAGCGGCCCCGGCTGGACAGGATCCGTGCCGCAGGGAATGACACGGATCTCTTCGCCCAACAATTCGGTGCTTGTTCTTGGTCGCACGCTCGTCGAAAGCGACGCGGACGTGTCAGCCGCCTACGCACTTTCCAAACAGATCCGTATGTCGCCGCTCAGTCGCTGACCTCCCGCAAGGTAAAGATGTATGAAGACCTCGATGACTACTCATAGAACGACCTCACTCGTCGCCGGCGCGCTCTACCTGCTTACCTTTGTCTCGATCCCAACCCTCGCTCTCTACGTTCCGGTGCGCGATCCGAACTTCATCGTCGGAAGCGGCCCGGACACAGGCGTCTTCGTCGGCGGCATCCTGGAGCTGATCGTGGCCCTCGCCGGGATCGGCACCGCCATCGCGCTGTACCCGGTGGTCAAGAGGCAGAACGAAGCGGTCGCGCTGGGCTTCATTGGCTCGCGAGTCATGGAAGCGGGCACCATCGTCGTCGGCGTCGCGTGCCTCCTCTCGGTCGTGACCTTGCGGCAGGCCGGAGCTGGAGCAGGCGCGTTGGTGATCGGTCAGGCGCTGGTCGCTATGTATGACCGGATGTTTCTCCTCGGACAAAGCTTCATGCCGGCGGTGAACGCGCTGTTGCTGGGCTCGCTGCTGTACCAGTCGCGCCTGGTGCCGCGCGCTCTACCCCTGCTTGGGCTCATTGGAGCGCCGCTGCTCGTCGCCGGCGACGCCGCTGTCCTCTTCGGTGTCATCGGAAGGACTTCCGCGCCGGCGGCGCTCGCCGCGCTTCCAATCGCGCTGTGGGAGCTTTCTCTGGGCATCTGGCTGGCTGTCAGAGGCTTCAATCCCGCCTCACCGATTCTCGTCACCGACACGACAGGATCAATCGCCCGCGCGGCGGCTGACCGGTAGTTCTTGCGGAGTCGCACCCTCATGAGTACTGGTCGATACGTGCGCTATGCGGGTGCGGTGGCGGCAGTGCTCGTCCTCGCGCTCGTCGCAGTCGTGGGTCTTCGGAACGACAACACCGTCGTCGCGCCCCCGTCCTTGACGGCCACGCCATCGCCGACGCCGACCGTCGCTGCCACGACGGCGCCGGTTGCGACGGCGTCGCCGACGCCTATCCCTGCGACCGGCGCCATCACCGGTCGGTTGGGGTACCCATCGGATTTCATCCCGCCGCTCACGGTCTACGCGATCAACGTCAACGACCCGAAGGTCTTCTTCTCGTTGGACGTCGCTGGCTTCGGCAACCCGCCACGACCAACGGTGCCACCAGGTGAGTCACAGCCCACCTACACGATGACCGGCATCGCTCGGGGCACGTATTACGTCCTCGCGTACCGCAACGACAACAACCCTGGGATCGGCGTGTATACGCAGTACACCGTGAACTGCCAACAAGCGACGCAGGGTGGACAGTTCTCAACCCCGCCGCCGGCCTGCGCCGCGAACGATCAGTCGCTTCTCCCGGTCACGGTGGGCGCTGGAGAGACCGTGAGCCGGATCGATATCACCGACTGGGTCTTCCAGCAGAACGGCTATCCACTACGGCCGCGTTGATGGGACATCGACTCTAGACGCCTTCGAGCCGACCCCGTCGACGTGCCGTCGATTCCAACCACGTGAACAGCGCGTAGCCGGCGACTGCATAGAGCGCTCCAACGAGGAGGTCTCCGGCGAGCAGGCCGAGGCCAGCCTCGAGTGGCGCGCCGCCGGCATACAGCCGGGCGGCGGCGATGCTGCGCGTGAGCGGCATTGCCTCGCCAGCCGCTGCCGCGAACCCGGGAAGCTCGGACAGCGGAACGTTGGCTCCCGAGAGCAGGAGGATCACGAACATCGCAAAGTTCGCGAGTATCGCCGAATCGAGGACGATCAGCGCCATCGCGCCCATCAGGAGTCCGACGCCACAGATCGCGATCGTCGCGACGAGCATCGCGATAACAAGACCGGTGAGTCGCTCCATCGGCAGCTGTAGGCCGAAGACGAAGACGGCGATCGCGACGGCGGCGGCCATGTTCAGCATCCCGTCGACGACATGGAGCGTCGCGCGGCCGAAGAACACCGGGACGCGCGGCGCGGGCGAGGCCAGCAGATACGAGAGCGTGCCCTGCTGGCGCTCGTCCGCGACGGCTTGCGAGACACCGAACACCGTGATGGTGGCCGTTCCGATGACGTTCCCCACCAGATAGAACGAGATCGGCTGGCTCCCGCCGTACGTGCCCACAAGGGCGAAGAACCCGAGCTGCGTCAGCGGGAAGAGCGCGCGATAGATCAAGTACTGCGCCGGCTGTACCCAATGGAACAGTGCGCGGAAGCTGTAATCCGCAGTGACGAAGAAGAGTCGCATCTACGACAGGGCGAGCGTCCCGGCACGCCGCGCGCGCACCAGCACGACGCCGAAGAGGCGGTACGCCGCAACGATGGCCACGGCACCGGTGATCGCCAGGAAGAGCCAGGTGCGCGCGAGGCCCGCGAGGTCCAGCTCGCCCCGCGAGGCGCCGTGGAGCGCCTCGGCCGCCCAATACGGCGACAGCGCGTAACTGATCGGGATCGACCACACCGGCAGGAGCAGGATCGGGAAGAGGAAGCCGGCCAGCGCATAGACCGGGTACTCGATCCCAGTCAGGAATCGCCCCACCGTGCGCCAGAGGATCCCGAGCGGCGCGAACAGCATGCCGAGTGCCCAGAGCGACACGAGCGCGAAGAGCATCGATACGACGAACCCGAGCGGGTCGGCGATGGTGACGTCGTAGCCGAACAACAGAGCGCCGATGGCGTAGGAGAGCACGAGGGAGAGCAGCGAGAACACCAGCGTCCCGATGAGCTTGCCGCTGAAGATGAGGAAGAGCGACGTCGGTGAGGCGGCCAGCAGCTCGAGCGTCCCCATCCATCTCTCGTGGTTAATGACTCCGCTACCGCTGAAGAGCAGCGTCGACCACAGCCCCGTGAGTGCCGTCCCGACGATGACGTACACGGGATCGAAATCGGGCCGGTGGCGCAGCATGAACATCGCGGTCACGCCGATGAAGAACGGCTGAAAGACCGCGGCGAAGAGCATGAAGCCGCTGACCGCGAGCTCGCGCGCCTGCACCTCGGCTGCCATCCAGACGATGCGGAGCGCGTGCCTCATTCCAGACGACCGACCAGACGCACATACGCGTCTTCGAGCGTCGCCTCACGAACTGTCACCCGACCGACGTCCGCGGCGCCCAGCGCCGCGATCAGCGGCGCGACCGCGCGGTCGGCGATCCGCGTCTGGACGCGGAGGAGCTGTCGCAGCTCGCGCTGCTCCACGACGACGGAGTCGACGAAGTCGAGCCCGCGCAATCGATCCAGCGACGTGGCATCGACGCCGAAGACCTCGAGCTCGACGACGCTCAGGTCGCTCACATTGGCTTTGAGGTCAGATGGCGTGCCGAGAGCGACGAGCCGACCCTTGTCGATCACGCCGATGCGCTGACACAGCTGGTCGGCCTCGAACAGGTAATGCGTGGTCAGGATGATCGTCGCGCCGCCCTGATGCAGCTCGGACACGATGCGCCGGAGCTCGCGCGCGCCGATCGGGTCGAGTCCGATCGTGGGCTCGTCGAGGAAGATCACGCGCGGCCGATGCAGGAGTGTGCGCGCGAGATGCAGGCGCTGTTTCATGCCGCGCGAGTAGCCCTCGACTCGTTCGTCCACGCGATCTTTAAGACCGACGAGCTCCACCAGCTCCTCGACCCGGGGCCCGATCTCGCGCGGCGGGACGGCGTACAGCTCGGCGAAGTACCGGAGGTTGTCGCGGCCTGAAAGGCGGTAGTAGAGGCCACGCTCCCCACCGAACACGAAGCCGATCCGGCGGCGCACCTCTGCCGCGTCACGGACGACGTCGAGTCCGACGACGCTCGCCGTCCCGGATGTCGGGATCAGCAGCGTGGTGAGGATCTTGATCGTCGTGGTCTTGCCCGCGCCGTTCGGGCCGAGCAGTCCGAACAGCTCGCCTTCGGCCACCTCGAGCGAGAGCCCGTCGAGCGCGACGACCTCCTTGGCCTTCCGGCGCAGCGTGCCAGTGGTGGTGTGGAAGACGCGCCGCACGTCCCGCAGTTCGATCGCGCTCATGAGGGACGCAGCGTAGCGATGGCTACCTTCTAGGCTCGTACCGCATCGCCACTGCGCCCGAGCCGAACTCCAGTCGGCTCACGAGCTTCAAGTCGACATACTTCGATAGCCCCGCGAACAACGTCGGCCCGTGGCCTGCGATCCTCGGGTGCACCACGAACTCGTACTCATCGATCAGTCCCAGCTCCGTCAACGCCAATGCGAGCTTCACACCTCCCACGAACAGTCCCTTGCCAGACTGCCGCTTGAGTTGCTGAACGGCCTTGCCCAGATCCCCACGCACGAGCTCCGCGTTCCAATCGACATGCTCCAGGGTGCTCGACACGACGTACTTCTTTGCCGCGTTGATCGTCTGGGCGAAGGGTTCCATCCAATCAGGTCTCGCACCCGTCGGCGCCGGCGGCCGCCACGCTGATTCCATCATTTCGTACGTCACTCGGCCAAAGAGCAGGGCATCGGCCTGGGTGAGGTTCTCGACCGCGTGCCGATGCAAGTCTTCGTCGACGATGCCCGCACGATGATCGCAGCACCCGTCCAACGTGACGTTGATGGAGTACCGAAGGGGTCGCACTTCGCGAGAGTACCGCCGATGGGTGCGAAGAGACTCAGCTAGTCAACCTGGAAAGGTCCTTTGACGTAGATCGCCTCTGTCTGGCCGGTCGGGGCGTCGCGGCGACAACGACGCCGTACGTACCGCTGCTGAGCGTGCCCTCGAGCGTCCCGCGCACCGGTACGACGCTCTCCTTCACTTCCCTGTCCTCTACAACGAACGACGATGCCGGCTGGAGGCAAGCGACGGCAGCACGGGCGTTGTCGCACGCGCGGCGAGGGTAGCGTTGCCCGGATGGAGCCCGCGACCGCGCTGGAACGCATCGCGTACTTGCTCGACCGCGCACGGGAGAAGCCCTACGGGGTCCGCGCCTATCTACGAGCGGCCGAGATCGTCAAAGCCCTGGCGCCTGACGAGCTGGTCGCTCGCGTCGCCGCCGGAACTCTCATCGAGTTGGACGGCATCGGCCCGAAGACCGCGGCGATCATCACCGAGGTCGCCACTACCGGCTCGACCGCGTACCTCGACAAGCTTGAGGTGGAGACTGCGCTCACTGTCGGCAAGGGAAACGAACTCGTCGCGCAGCTCAAGGGCGATCTCCACGTGCACTCGCTCTGGAGCGACGGCGGCGCCGAGATCGACGTGATGGCGCGCGCCGCCCGCGACCTCGGCCACGAGTACATCGCGCTCACCGACCACTCACCCCGGCTCACCATCGCCAACGGTCTGTCGCGCGAGCGGCTGTTGCAGCAGCTCGACGTCGTCGCGGCGCTGAACGACGACCTGGCGCCGTTCCGCATGCTGACCGGGATCGAGGTGGACATACTCGAGGACGGTTCGCTCGATCAGGACGACGAGATCCTGGCCCGGCTCGACGTCGTCGTCGCATCGGTTCACTCCAAGCTGCGGATGGAGAAGCGCGAGATGACGCGGCGGATGATCACCGCCATCGCTAACCCGCACACCGACGTGCTTGGCCACTGCACGGGCCGCTACGTGGTGGGCCGTGGCCGGCCGCAGTCGGAGTTCGACGCCGAGGCTGTGTTCCGCGCCTGCGAGCGGTTCGACACCGCGGTCGAGATCAACTCCCGACCCGAGCGCCTCGACCCGCCGAACGACCTGCTCAAGATCGCCGTCGAGATCGGCTGCCGGTTCGCGATCAACACGGATGCGCATGCGCCCGGTCAGCTGGAATGGCAGTCGTACGGCGCCGACAAGGCGCTCGAGACCGGGGTGACCATCGACCGGGTCGTGAACTCGTGGTCAACCGACAAGTTGCTCGAGTGGACGCAACGTTAGCGCCGCGTGAGATGACGCTTCGACTAATAGCGCCGCGTCATGCGAGCGTCTGCTTCGCTCTACCTCGTCCCGTACACCCGATAGTGGTTTTCACCCGCGACCGGGTCGTACTCTCCTTCGACCCGAGCCTTCACTCGGTTGAGCCACGCGAGTTTCTTTGATGACGTCTGGAATGTGGTTTCGCCTACGAATTTGTTTTGAGTGGGGCTCACGATGATGCTCGTCGTCTTGTAGTACACGAGGACAGTGTCCCCGTCGCTGGTCGTGTGGATCTGTCGCGTTTCCGCATCTATCGTTCGATCGGGCTTTACCAGCATGGTGATCGTCGCGTAGAACTTGGCGTTGTAGACACCCTTGGCCTCTCCCTCGAGATTGGACTCGAGTCGGACGCCTTCGGGCGCGAAGTCTTTGATGCTTCTGGTCGTGTTCTTCGAAGTCAAAGTGAGGAGAAGCTCCTCTTTCGCGTTCGAAGGGTGAGCGTTGCGGTCGTCGGTCATTCGTGATCCCTCCGATAAGTTGTGCCCTCCGACCCGAAGGCCGGAGGGCACTCGGCGGTCAGCCTGCCCAGGGCAGCTTTGCGGCGCCCAGCTGGCTGAGGATCGCAGCCATGTCCTCGAACGCCCACTGTTCGCTGATCTTTCCGTCATCCCTGACGCGGTAGATGTCGACGGCGTCCCATTTCACGGGGCGGCCGGTCGCGGGGATCCCGAGCAGGTTGCCGGTGTGCGTCGCGCTGACGACGAGACGCAGGGCGACGAGGTCGTTGCTCGCGATCACGTCTTGGACTTCGGACTTGATCCCCGTGAGCGCGCCGATGAACCCGCCGAGAATCGGGACGATGGTGTCGACCCCGGTGACCGTCCCGAGGGCGCCGCCGTGCCACACCACATCGGGCGTGAAGAACTCGCGCGCGCGCTCGGCGTTGCGGCCGTTGAAGACGCGGGCAAGGTAATCGCGCGCGACGGCCACTCGCTCCTCTGTAGAGAGACTCTTGATCATGGTTTCCTCCTGAATGCCTTTCTTGGCGGAGGCCATGGTCGCGCCTGCGGATGGGCACTCGCATCCAGGAAGTCCCCAGTCCGCTACCCGGAGTAACGTCGTTCGGCATGCTGGAAAGCAAGAGGGGGCCCGCTCTGTCGGAAGCAACGGTCGTCGGCAGCACGTACAGACCGGACCTCGTTGGCCGCCGCCGTGAGCGCGAGCTGCTCGAGGAACTCCTCGAGTCCGCGCGCGGCGGCCGTGGCGCGGTCTTGGTCGTTCATGGCGAGCCGGGCGTCGGCAAGACGGCGTTGCTGGAGTACGCCGTTCAAAAGGGGGACAGCTTCCGGATCGCCAGGACGGTTGGCGTAGAAGGGGAGATCGAGCTCCCGTTCGCGGCGCTTCAGCAGCTGTGCGCACCCATCCTCGCGCTCCGGATGAGCCTTCCGCCGCCGCAGCGGGAGGCGCTTGACGTCGCGTTCGGACTCGCGCCAGGGGATCCCCCGAGCCCATTCCTTGTCGGCCTCGCCGTCCTGGGTCTGCTCTCCGAGGCCGCCGAAGACCGGCCGCTCCTCTGCGTCGTCGACGACGCGCAGTGGCTCGATCAGGCGTCCGCCGCCGCTCTCGCGTTCATTGCTCGGCGCTTGGTTGCCGAGAAGGTCGCTCTGTTGTTCGCGACGCGCACCGTCGGTCAGACGCTCGTCGGATTGCCGGAGCTTCGCGTCGAACCGTTGGGGCATGAAGATGCACGAGCGCTCCTCGCGTCCTTCCTTCCGGCGCCGGTCGATGCACAGGTGCTCGAGCAAGTCGTAGCGGAAACGCGTGGAAACCCCCTCGGCCTGCTCGAATTGCCGCGGGGGTTGACGCCGGCACAGCTCGCGGGCGGGTTCGGCTTGCCGGCAGCGGTGCCCGTGCATGCCGGGGTCGAGGAGCTGTTCACGCAGCGGCTGGCCGCCCTTCCACCCGACGCGCGCCTCCTGCTGCTCGTCGCCGCCGCCGACGCGACCGGTGACGCAGCCCTCATGTGGCGGACCGCGCAGCGCCTCGGTCTCCGCGAGTCCGCAGCGCACGCGGCCGAATCCGAAGGACTGGCGACGTTCGGAGACGGAGTCACGTTCCGTCACCCGTTGGTCCGCTCGGCTGTGTATCGCGCAGCCGGAGCGGATGAGCGGGCCCAGGTCCACCGCGCGCTCGCAGACGCGATCGATCCAGGCGCCGATCCGGATCGTCGCGCCTGGCACCGAGGGCAAGGTGCTCTCATGCCGGACGACGACGTCGCCGCGGATCTCGAGCGTTCCGCGGCGCGAGCGCAAGCACGAGGCGGGTTCGCCGCGGCCGCGGCGTTCCTGGAGCGCTCGTCGGTGTTGACGCTCGACGCGGCGCGCCGTGCGGGGCGAGCCCTCGCTGCCGCGCACGCGAGGCAACAGGCGGGCGCGTTCGATGGGGCGCTGACGCTCGTCGGGACCGCGGAGGCCGGACCGCTCGACAAGTTTCAGCGCGCCCAGGCAGACGTTCTCCGCGCGCGGATCTTCTTCGCCACCGAACGCGGTCGCGAGGCACCGTCGCTGTTGCTCGCCGCGGCGAAACGAGTCGAGTCATTGGACACTCGTCTTGCACGCGAGATCTACCTCGATGCACTCACCGCCGCGGTATTCGCTGGAAGGCTCGCAGGTGAGTTCGACGCACGACGCGTCGCCGGCGTCGCACGAGCCGCGCCTCCTTCAGTGCCGCCCGCGCGCGCCGCAGACCTGCTTCTCGATGGTCTCGCGCTGCTGATCACCGATGGTCATGCAGCCGGGATACCGACGACGCGAAAGGCGCTCGAGCGGTTCCGCAACGATGACGTCGGAACGGCGGACGAACTCCGTTGGTTTTGGCTCGCTGGTCGGATCGCGGCCTTCATCTGGGACTACGACGCGTGGGAGTCGCTGACGTCGCGGCAGGTCCGCTCGGCTCGAGAGGTCGGCGCGATCGCGGAATTGCCTCTGGCTCTGGTCACGCGTGTGGGCGTGCACCTCTTCGCGGGCGAGCTGCGCGCGGCCGAATCCCTCGTCGCGGAGTCGGATGCCCTCGCCGCCGTTACTGACACTCGCCTCTTTCCGCCATACGGGACGCTCGGCGTCGCCGCGAGCCGCGGCCGCGAAGAAGCGTTCACGCGTTTGGTGCGGACCAGCATCGCGGACTTCAATGCCCGCGGCGAGGGCATGGGGCTCACGACGGCGCACTGGTTGACGGCGCTGCTCTACAACTCTCTCGCGCGCTACGACGTTGCCTTCGCCGCTGCGGCCGAGGCGTGCGTCGATCCCCATGAGCTGTGGTTCTCGAATGTTGCGCTGGTCGAGCTGGTCGAGGCCGCGAGCCGCAGCGGTCGGAGCGAGAAGGCAGGCGAAGCTCTCGCGCTGCTCAGCGAGTCCACTCGCGCGAGCGGCACGCCGTGGGCGTTGGCGGTCGAAGCCCGCTCCCGGGCGCTCCTTCAGCAAGGTGCCGGGGCGGAGACGCTGTATCGCGAGGCGGTCGAGCTGCTACGACCCACACGGCTGCGCCTGGATCTCGCGAGGTCACACCTCCTGTATGGCGAGTGGCTGCGACGAGAACGGCGCCGAGTAGACGCCCGCAACGAGCTGCGCATCGCGCACGAGATGTTCACGGAGTTCGGCATGGACGCGTTCGCGGAACGAGCGCGCGTCGAGCTTGAGGCGACCGGCGAGCGTGCGCGGAAGCGGACGGTCGACACGCTCGACCAGCTGACGCCGCAGGAGGCGCAGGTCTCGCGCCTGGCGGCGGAGGGGAACACGAACCGCGAGATCGCGGCTCAGCTGTTCATCAGCCCGAGCACCGTCGAATACCACCTCCGAAAGGCGTTCCGCAAGCTCGAGGTGACGTCACGTGTACAGCTTGCGCGTCGGATGCTTTGACAAAGTCGATGTAGGTCGGGCTAGCGCTCTCACAGCTTCCACCGTCCCTCGGAGACGACCTGGGCGACGCCGTCCACCACCTTGATGGCGGTCGCATCGTCGATCGCGTGGGAACACGCAGTGCTGCGCGTGCTGGACTGGTAGCGCGGCTGATTGCCTAGAGGTCGAGTGCGCTCCGGAGCAACACCACCGCGCCGATGATCGCTCCGTCGCTCGCGTGGATCGGTGCGGCGGTCGCGCGCTGGCGGTAATCCGTCATCGTCACCGGGTTGTAGGCGACCAGCTCGGTCCAGGGAACGGTCTCGCCCGCGAGCGCGCGGACCAGCGGCAGCTCCTCGTACTCGAGGAGCCTCCCGAACGCGTCTCGGATCGCGAACGGCGCGATGCGGTCGCGTATCCGCAGGTCGAAGTTTTCCTGCATGCCGGTGAGCCGGCGCGCCGCGTCGTTGACCTTCAGGAGACGACCGGTACCGTCGACGACCAGTACGCCATCGGTGACCAGACTAAAGATCGCAAGCTGTTCCGCGGACAGTCGCTCCACGCGCCTCCGAGCGAGGACGCGCTCCGTGACGTCGGAGCCGAACAGCACGACATCGGTCACGGTTCCGTCCGGTCCCTTGATCGGCTGAAGCACGAAGTCCGAGTAGCTGGATTGCGTCTGGCCGTCGCGCACCCACGTGCCATTGAACTCGTATTCGACATGCGGCTCACCGGACGCGAACACCAGATCAAGCATGGGCCCGATCCGATCCGCGGTGAGAGGGTACCCCTCGCGCAGGGACAGCCCGATGACGTCGCGATCGGCAGCCTTCCGTGCGACAGCATTGGTCGCGACGATGCGATGGTCCGGCCCACGGAACACCTGCATTCCGATGGGAGCGGCCATGAACAGGTAGGGCAGCCAACTGGTGTCGGCATCGGTCACGCCCATGATCAGCAGGTGCGTGCCGATCTCAGCCAGCGAGGCACGGTTGCTCACTTCGAACCGACGGAGGAGGGTGGACACGTGATCCTTCACCGCCTGCTCGCTGATCGCAAGCTCGTTTGCGATCGCCTTGTTGGCCATGCCGCGCGTCACCAGGTCGAGCACCAGCCGTTGGCGCGCGGTTAGCGTGCGATGGTCCGTTCGTCCATGTGACCGCTTTGCGATCTCAGCTTCTGTGTTTCCGGACACCTATCTAAGTATCGCTACGTATGCGAGTCTCGCGGCCCTACACCGTGCGAACAACAGGTTGCCCGACACGGACGGGAGATCGGCTCGATCCGACTGACACGATCTACTCCGGGGGTCGGTCAGTGTGCAACTCGTCATCGCTACCGCCACGAGCAGTGCTGCCACTCTTGCTCATAAGCCAATCATGGCGCGGTCGAGCAACAGGTCTAGGGCCGGACGCCTGCATTCAAGCCCATGTCCTCGTGACGCGTTGGTCACGCCGTTCCAACACGAGGCGGTGAGTATCCTCATGACCATGCGCGAGGCTTCTTTCATGCGGGCTTGCGCCTCGGATGCTTTCACAGAGTGAGTGAGCTTCTCGGGATCGTGCGGTTCAAGTTTCACGAAGGCCAGGTCGAGGAGTTCAAGCGGCTCTCGGCTCGTGCGATGGAGATCGTGCGCGCGCAGGACGCCGGCACGCTGCAGTACGACACCTACTTCAACGATGACGAGTCGGAGGCCATCGTCATCGAGCGGTTCCGAGACTCGCAGGCGTTGCTTGAGCACGGGGAGCACGTCGCGGCGCTCATGGAGCCGATCATCGCGACGGCTTCGGTCTCGGGGGAGCTAGTGGGCGAGTTGAGCCCGGAGCTGCGAGCGAAGATGACTGGCGACGTCCCTCAGCTCTTCAGGCTCTACAGGTCGATGTAGCGCGTCGGCATGAGCGACGCATCCGCGTCCAAACAGATAGATGACATCGTCCGCAGGACGGCCGGCTGGAGGGGTGAGAGGCTGGGCCAGCTGCGGGCTCTCATCAGAGGCGCAGACCCGGGCGTGATCGAAGAGGTGAAGTGGAAGAAACCCTCCCGCCCTGAGGGGGTGCCCGTCTGGTCCCACGACGGCATCGTCTGCATCGGCGAGACCCTCAAGAACGCGGTGAGGCTGACCTTTCCAAAGGGTGCCCGGCTGAAGGATCCGAAGGGGCTCTTCAACACACGTCTGGACAGCAAGGCGGTACGTGCGATCGATTTCCATGAGGGGGATGCCATCAACGCGTCGGCATTGAAGGCACTCATCCTCGAAGGTGCCCGCCTAAATCGAAGATAGCCTGCTGAACGGCTCCGGTCCGTTAGCGGTGGAACAGTTTCCAGTGCCCCTCGGAGACGACCTCGGCGGCGCCGTCGACGACCTTGATGGCGGTCTCATCGTCGATCGCATACGTCGGCGCAGGAATCCGTGCCGCCCACCGCTCTGCGTTGGCAAAGGAAGCGTCGGGGTGGTCCGCGTGCTCCAGGTGCGGGATCACCGCAAAGTCAACGAGTCCCGCTCCATATCCAGTGACCAGGATCCTGTGGACGTCACCCTGAGACGTGGCGAAGACGATGTCCTCCGACTTCAGCGGCCCATCGGTCCCGCGCGGCGGTTCGGTGTAGGTCTCGACGAAGGTGGAGGCAGCAGCGATGCTCCCGGCGCTCACGCCCACGTAGACCGCGTCGGAGCGCAGCGTCGGCAGGAGAGCGGACAAACCGGAGCGCCGCATCCAGTTGGCGAGAAATAGGGGATCGCCGCCCCACACCAAGAGAGCGTCGGCGTCCCGGACCGCTGGCACCCAAGTAGCCGTGTCGATGCTCGGCAGCGCCGTCAGCTCCAGGACCCCCAATGATTTCCAACCCAATTCAGCCAAGGGCGATGAAGCCTTGCCGCAGATCGCCCGCCACGCCATGCCGGGCCCGCCGGGGAAGGGGTAGATGGCGGTGGGGATGAAGAGGGCGTTGGACTCAGCGATCGGTTTGCCCAGCAGGTCAACCAGCGCCTCGTGGATGGTGCGGTTCTTGATTCCCGACGACGTGAGGAGAGATCGCAATTCCTACCTCCGAGTATTCATCTTGGCGCGGTCGCCGCCTCGATCGCGGCCGCGACCCGCCGGGTGAGGTTGATAAGCGAGCGCAGCTCGGACGCCGTCGGCGCCAACTCATACGCGTGGTGATGGCACGCACGTGAGAGCGCGCTCCATGCATACGAAGCGTCGCGCGCGGCCTCCTGATCGCGCAAGTAGGAGGGCAGCACGAGTAGCTGCGCGGTCGTCGAGCACTGCGCCATGATCGGCGAGCGCTGCCGCCACAGGAGATCCATCGCCATTTCCAATGACTGACGCGCAAGAAGAGCCGAGGCGCGCGCCCAGCAACCAAACAGCGCGTCGCCCGGATCCACGAGCACGCGCTCTGCGGCGTCCACAAGCTCCTTGGGGTTCACTTCAGCTTCCGAAGCTGCGTGGTGAGTGTCGAGGTGCGCTGCGCGAGTGCCTTCAGGTCGCCTGCGTATCCCTCGTGCGGGCCCTTATTGCTCGCCGTGAACGCATCACCCTGCTCGGGGCCGAAGTCGCGGTTGATCCGCGGGAGGACGTCGACACCTCGGTCCTTGTCGTCGTAGAGCGCGAGGCTCGCGAGCTGTGTGAGTGTCTTCGCTTCAGCGATGGACTCCTCGACCCTCACGAACGACTCGCCGCGCAGCAGTCGCCTCCGGCGCACGACCTCCCAGCACGCGGCCTCGATGGCCAGACGGCAGAACCCCGGGACAGTCCGACGGGCGACCTCGAGCGGCAGCTCGGTCGTGAACGCGAGCGTGCGTGCGTCGGCGATGGCGCGCCAGACCGGATCGGCCTCGGTGCGCACCGCGACGACGGATCCTTCGCGCCGCGTGACGCCGAGGATCGTCGCTCTGATCTCGAGGCGGCGCACCGCTTCCGGCAAACGGTCGTCGTGTGTGAACACGATGACCTGCCGGTCCGCGGCGACGAGTTCGAGCACACGAGCGAGGCCATCGACGCGGGCCGGGTCCATCGACTGCACCGGATCGTCGATGACGATGAAACGGAATGGGCTCTCGGCGGTCGTGGCTCGCGGGACGAACAAGCTCAGCGCGATGGCGTGCAGCTCGCCCTGGCTCATGACGCCGAGCGCGTGTGCGGGTTTCCCGTCGACCTCGACGCGCAGCACTGAACGACGCTGGGCGCCGCTGCCTTCTAGGGTGAGCGCCTCGAGCTCGACGTTGCTCTGCTGACGCATGAGGTCCCACAGCCGCCGCGCATGCTCGGCGACTGGCGCGAAACGTTCGCCGCGGATCTCGTCGCTCGTGTCCTTTAACCACTTCTCGGCGCGCGCGATGTCACCGACGCGCTCTGACGCCGCTGCGGCGACCTCCGCCTCGTCGATCCACGCCGCGAGCGCTGGAACGAAGCGAGCCCAGGCCTCGTCGCGTGTTGCGAGCGAGGCGCGAGCCTGCTCCTGCACGGTCGCGAGGAGGGCGGCGATCTCCTTGGCCTGCGTCTCGATCCGACGGGCGGCGGCCTTCACGTCCGCGTCGTCCGATGACAGCCACGCATTCCAGGCTGTCGCGAGCTTCGTGGTGTCGATGGCCGATCGTTTGAGGCTTGTCACGCACCCGGGCACGGGCCTGAGGAACGACGTGAGGCGCGAGAGCGCCGCCGCCGCGGTGCGCTGCGTCTCATCGAATCGCGCGGCGCGCGCCTCAAGCTCGTTCACGCGCTTTGCGGTCGCGTCCCGCCAGGGCTTTCCGAGATCGCCCGACGAGCACACCGGGCATTTCTTCGGACCGTGCCGCTTGTGGTACTCGAGCGCCGACCCGAGCAGTTCCGCAAGCTCGCGCGCCTCGGCCGCCGGCGTGCCGGCAAGCGCATCCTGCGCCGCGACCGCCTTGCGAAGCCCATCCGCCGCGCGCGCGATCGCATCGGCGTCGATCGGCTCGAGCTCGACGAGCTGGCGCAACGCCGCTCCGGATTCCTGGGACGTCGCCGTCGTGACGAGCAGCCTCCTGAGCGCTGCCAGGTCCGGCGTCGGACCCTCGAGTTCGTGTCTTGCTTTTCTCGCGCGATCGTCGTCGAGGAGACGCAGTTGTGTGACGAGACCGGCCGTCTTCGATTGGACCGCATCCTTCGCGTGAGTGGCGTCGAGCCGCGCCTTCTGCAGCGCCTTTTGCCCGGCGGTGAGATCGTCCAGGCCGAGCATCGCCGACAGCCTGTCGTAGAGCGCGGTCGGCCCTTCGTCGAACATCGCGCCAAGCTCGTTGTAAGAGAGGAACGGGCGGTAGAGCTCGAGCGACCGCGTCCAGCCGAGCGACTCCAGGGGCGCTCTCTTTCCGCCGGCGCGCTGCATCGTGCGAGTCCCGTTCTCGACGTCGCCATCTGCCGGCCACTGCTCGATGGCTGTCACGACGCCGTCGCCCTCGAACACGAACTCGACGCGGAGCTCAGGGGATCCGTGGTGAAGATTGCGCCAGCCCTCGCGCCAGATCTTCGATCGGGTCGACCAGCGGCGGTTCGTGCCTGTCGTGAGGAGCTCCACGGCCTCCGCGAAGCTCGACTTACCCGAGCCGTTCCTTCCGACAACAAGCGTCAGGCCGTTCCCGGGCGGGAGTTCGAGCGTCGAGGGAGCGCCGATGCCGCGAAAGCCCTCTACGGTGACGGACTTGATGTAGGCGGGACCCGAGACGACCTCGCCCTTGCCCGCCGCCTCGGGCTTCCACTCGGCGTCCTCGAGCGCTGCGGCGACCGCGCGATCGCTCGAGCATGCGGCAAGGACGAGCTTTGCCCACGGCGTCCTCGCGAAGCCACCCTGGTCGAGGCGCTGCTGAACGATCTCCATGAGCGTGCGATCCACGGGCCGACCCCCACATCGTTGGTGCGCGGCTGATGGCGACGATACGGCTATCTCTAGGCCGCACGCGCGCTATTCAGGGTGTTCGATGTCGGACGACGCGGCGACCTTTCCCCCCTGCTGCAGGGGAGTCCGACTTGGCGACCGGACCCCTGGTGACGCGGACAGCTTTGGTTTGCACCGTTGGGGGACGCGCGTGGCGGGGCTCGTAGACACCGATCTTGCCGCCACTCGGCAGCGTGACCTCGGTGATCCTGCCCCAGCGCTGCGCGCTGACCCGACTGGTGTGGATGTCCCGCTTCCGCATCGCTGAGATGAACGACCTCAAATCGTCCACGAGGAAGTACAGCTCATGCCGGCCGTTGTCGTCGGCGGGATGAACAGCGACCTCTGATGGCGGCAGGGCGAAGATGAGCCAGCCTCCGCCAACGTCGACGTTCGGCAAGCGTAGGACGTCACGCATGAAGGCGCGGTCAGCGTCTGGGTGGGTGCTGTAGAGGACCATGTGCGCCCCGGTGATCACGGTCTCAGCCTAGGTCTTCAGCGCTGCATGCCCGACAGCCGATGCGCTATCGTCTGGTGTCGTACTTACTGGTCGTTTAGTAAGTCAGGGAGGGTCGACGCACTCATGGTCCGCCTAGCGAAGCAAGAGACGGAGCGGACTGCTCCCGCTCAGGACCAGGAGATGCGGGGCCTCATCTTGACCAACGCGGCAGATCTCTTCCTTGCGAAGGGCTACCGGGGCGTCTCGATGAAGATGATCGCGGATGCCGTCGAGGTGACTTCTGCAGCTCTCTATTACCACTTTCCCGGTGGCAAGGAGGACCTCTTCACCGCGATGGTGCAGAGGGTGTTCCTGGGCGAGGGCCTAGCGCGGATCGACGAGGCACTCGCTGGACCGCACGGCGTCCGAGAACGTCTCACCCAACTCACCTCAGCACTCCTCGCCCTTCCGCTCGATGAACGCTTGAGTCTGCTCCTGCGCGATGCCCGGGAACACCTCGAGGACCCAGAACATCAGAAGGTGATCCTCTCTTTGCTCCACAACATCAGACGGCAGACAGCGGAGCTGTTTCAACACGCGCAGGACGCGGGAGAGATACGCCCTGATCTGCCAGTCAACATTCTCGTCAGCCTCTACGTGGGCATGCTGCGCGAGGCGAAGGGCTCGCGGGCGGACCGAGCAGCCTCGGTGGTCCGCGTGCTCTTGGATGGCATTGCAATCAGATGAACGCCATCGAAACGCATGGTCTAACCAAGCACTTCGGCAGACAGACTGCCGTCGACGATCTGTCCATATCCATCCCCGCTGGATCCATCGCGGGCTTCATCGGTCCGAATGGCGCTGGGAAGACGACCACGCTCCGCCTCCTCCTTGGACTCGTGCGACCCAACGCAGGAAGCGCCACGGTTCTTGGCTGCCCGTTCACCGGACCCGATCGTTACCTTCCGCGCGTGGGCGCGCTCATCGAAGCGCCGGCCTTCTATCCGAGTCTCTCCGGACGGACCAATCTGGAAGTACTCGCTCTTCTCGGCGGTCACCGCGGTTCTCGGGTGACCGAGATGCTCGAAACGGTGGATCTCTCGGATCGGGCAGGGGACCGCGTCGGAACATATTCCCTCGGCATGAAACAACGCCTCGGTGTCGCGATGGCCTTGCTGCCCGATCCAGAGCTGCTCGTTCTCGACGAGCCGGCCAACGGCCTCGATCCTCTGGGCATCATCGCGATACGCGAGCTGCTCCGCCGTCTGCGCGACCAGGGGAAGACGATCCTGCTGAGCAGCCACTTGCTCGGCGAACTTGAGCACGTCGCGGACTGGCTGGTCATGCTCCACAAGGGAAAAGCGCTGTTCTGTGGCTCGGCCAGGGTCTTGCTGGCCCAACGCGTCCAACTCGTGGTCGAACCCGCAGATACCGCCCAACGCGAACTGGTGACGAGGGTCGCGAAGCAGGCCGGCTACGCGGTCACGCAGGAAGCTCAGACCCTGCGCATTACCTGTCCTACCGCCTTCGTGGACACGCTCAAGCGTCTCACGAGAGAAGCGGGCTCGGTCGATCTGACCATCCGCGTGCAGGAGGCCAGTCTCGAACAACTCTTTCTTGCCCTGGTGAAGGGGGAGACCTCATGACGTCGGTGATCCGTGCCCTCCGTAGCGAAGTGCCGAAATTTCGCCGCTGGACCGTCCTGGCAGGCGCTGCGGCGATGGTCACCGTGAGCACCTTCATCGCGTACCTGACCTTTCACCAGATCGTGTCCGGAGCCACCGGCTCCGAGATGAGCGGTCTTATTGCGGCGTTCCCGACTCCCCAGGGACTGGTCGCGGTCATCGGCCAAGCGCGGTCCGTGATCTTCGCCATCGCACTCATTCAGGTGAGCGCCAATCTTGCGGCCGAATGGACCCAGGGAACACTGCGAAACGTGCTCGTGCGTGAACCGCATCGCCTGCGGTGGCTGACGGGAAAGATGCTCGCGGTCGTGCTCTTCGTCCTGCTCTCGATGCTGTTGACCTTTGTCAGTAGTGGCACCGTCATCCTCTTGCTGGCCCAGGGGCAGGGCATCGACACCGCAGCCTGGACCTCGGGCGAGGGGCGGCGCATCTTTGTGGAGTTCCTCGGCAACGAGATGATCGCGATCATCGGCGTCGGCGCGCTGGGTACGCTCATCGCAGTCCTGACGCGGTCGGTCGGTGCCGCCGTGGGGATCGGTCTGGCCTACGTCCTGGTGCTCGAGGGGATCATTGCCGTCGTCGCGCCGCAGGTGTCCCGATGGTTTCCGGGCCGGGTCTTCAACACCATCGTCGGATCCACGGTGCCGCTCGTCGGCCCGAATCCTTCGCAGGGGTATCCGGCGGCGATGCTCGCGAGTCTCGTGTGGATCGCTGGCTTCGCCGTGATCAGCGCTTTGGTGTTTCGTCGACAAGACGTGACGGCATGACCACGCGCGGGGATGGCCGTTCATAGGTGAAGTTCGCCACCGTGTTCCTGGCGCTCTTCCTCGTAGCTGCGGCCCTGGCTCCGCTCGACGCTCTGCATCTGTACCGGCGCAGGGAGGGCGATCCGTCGGTCGATCACAACGAGAGACTTACCGCCCTTGCCGGCGCCGCACTCTACGTCCTGCTGATCGCCATCGCCCTCACCATCGTTCAGCTGCCCGAGCAGCTGCCCGTCCACTACCTGGTCGGGTTCCTCCTCATCCCCCCCGTCGCACTCAAGCTCGCGAGCACCGGCTACCGCTTCGCTCGCTACTACCTTGGCGGCGCGGCTGGCGGCCGCGCTGATGCGCCGCCCGCGGTGTTTCGCTTCGTCGTCGCACCGCTGCTCGTCGGCTCGACCGTGGTCGTGTTCGCGTCGGGGCTCGAGCTCTGGGCATTCGGGCTGGCGTATGGCCGTGCCTGGACAACGGCGCACACCGTCAGCGCCGTCGTCTTGGTCGTGTCGAGCAGCGCGCACGTCATGGGCCACCTCCGCCGCTCCGCCGCCGCGGTGATCGAAGAGGTCCGAGCGGCCGCTGCGCGCGGCGCCTCCGTCCGCCGCTCGATCGTGGTCGGCAGCCTGGTCCTCGGCCTGGCCCTAGCGCTGGCCTCGCTGCTCTACGCGAGCCCATTCCCTCCTGATGCCGCAGGCTCGTGACGCAGCGGCGCGTGCACTCGTCTTGCACCTCGTCCCAATCATGATTCTGTTCGCTCTGTCCGGTTCGGCGTCATTTCGCCGATACCACCACGAGCGTCATCGATCACGATGGCGCACTGAACGGCGAATGCCCGAAGGAGCGTCACGTGTTGCCGGGTGAGTCGGCGCTGCTCGTCGGCGGTCTCGAGCACCCCGAACACGCCGCCACGCAGGATCACGGGCACGACAAGGACCGAGCCCATCAACCGGCCCGTGGATCCGTCCCGATAGCCGACGGTCTCGGAGATCATCTGCGCCTCGCCCGACTGGATCGCACGAGCCGCGATGCCGGGCCGGAGCGGAGCCCGCAGCCAACGCCAGGTGTGTGCCGTCCCGGCGGCGGCCACGATCACGGATTCCATCCGGTCGGCCGACGCGTGCAACAGCACAAGTTGGTCCCCCGGAAGCACCGCCAGCGCGACCTCGAGGATCTGCTGCAGGGGATCGACCATGGGCGATGCTGTCGCTGCGATTTCCGCCGCTTGACGGAGCGCGGCAGCCTCGCGCGTCTTGCGACCGAGCGCGCGCCGCAGCCTCCACCCAGCCTGCGTGACCGCCACTCGCGACGTCTCGACACACGGAAAGAACACGATGACAGCGTCAGATGTCGGCGCTTCGCGCTCAGCCACATGCGAGCGATGACCTTGTCGCATTTGTGACACCGTGGAGCGTGGCCGTCTTGTTAACTGCGTAACAGTGATGTGTTAGCCCGTCGTGGTTGACGCCCGATTCGGGACGAGTCGCTCCGGCTGCAGGACCTGAATACCGCGCGGGACTGTCCGAACGATTCCTGCCTCGCGCAGGTCGGCCAGGATCCGTGCGATCGATGTACGCGGCGAGCCCACAAGATCGGCGAGATCCTGCTGGCTGACCTCGGCAACGAGCGCGGAGCCCGCGGGCTGACGGAACGCGAGCTCGACGAGCCGGTGTGACACCCGCTGCCGCAAGTCCATGAACGCGAGCATGCGGACGAACCCAACGAGCTGCCGGACGCGAGCTGAAGTCGCGCGCAGCAGCTCCCACGCGACCGTCGCATCGGCACGCGCGAGCTGCTCGAGCAGTTCCACGGGGACGACGTGCACTGCCGCGTCTGACACGGCCTGAGCACTGACGTCCAGCGAGCCGCCGGTGACGAGGCTGTGGCCGATCCAGTCGCCGGGATGCGCCCAGAACATCGTGAACTCGCGTCCATCCTCGGCCGTCGCAAAGATGCGCAGTGTGCCGTAGACGACGAGTACGACCATCGGAGGATCGCCTTCGCGGTAGATGGTCGTGCGCACCTTGGCGTCAAGCCGTATGCCGCGCTCGACGAGCTGAAGGAGTGCGGGCGCCGGCAACCCGACCAGCGCACTGCGCGCGACCGCCGCGTCGACTAGAGCGCGATATTCCTCGCGACTGCGGGGCGGACCGCGACGAGGAGCGCTCGCTGCTCGCGTTCCTTCCACGCCGCCATTCTCACCCGTACCTGTTACCGCCGACTGTCGTACGCGGCTTCCGCGTAAAATGTGGATCTCGCCGACGTAGCTCAGTTGGTAGAGCAATGGTCTGAACGATCGCGCACTTGGCGATTCGCGGAATTGCTCGACAACTCGCGACTGATACCGACTTTCAGCCTCGAACAGCAATGGTCTCAGCGGTCAATGGTCTTAAGTGCGGCGGGCAGGCCGCGTTCGTGACTCTGCTCGATCTACACGCAAGTCGTAGTACGGATGTAGTCGTTCGCGCGTCACATCGCTGAGGCGAGTTGGCCGGTCGCCCTGGCATCCTTGAGACGTGCGGCTCCCTTCCGTACGACTTCTGATGCTCGCCACGATCGGCGTCGCAGTACTCGCAGTTCTCGTCGGGGGCGCGTTAACGATGCGGAGCCCGATGGCGGAGCAGGGCGTGGTCGCCACACCGTCGGCCTCAGCCCCATCGTCCGCGTGGGAGGCGAAGCTCATCGCCGACACACAGAAGTACGAATCCGCGTTCCGACCGCTGATACCGACGTATGCCCCGGATGACGTCGCTGTTCAAGTGAGCGTGCGCGGTGCCTGCGGCACGAGTACGTCATCTTGTGTCGAATATCACTTCTACCGGACGGGTGAGGCGACCGCCGTCCTCAGCGTGCTGCAGGGCGCCGCGGGATGCTGCCTCGACGCCGCGCGGCCCAACGCCGTGCGGGACATCGAGATCCGACCCGGGATTGGCGGGCAGTACGACGCGCTCGCCGCGCAGTTCGGCGGGCCGATCCTGTGGTGGGTCGAGAACACCGACCGCGGTCCCGCGTATATCGCGCTCAGCAGCCCCGTCCTGAGCGAAGAAGAGCTCGTCCGTATCGCGAGCTCGATGCGTCCGCTGCCCGCTGGGTCGTCGAGGGCACCGACGGCGCCACCGGAGTCACAGACCGTAGTCACTCGTCCGCGGCCACAGGCGCCGGTCGCGCCCAGCGTCGTGAATGCGGTCCGTGAAGCCGGCGCGATCCTTGGGATCCTCGGCCCGGGCGGTAGCTACACATACGACGGGCAGACCGGCACGCTCTCGTTCTATCCCCTAGCGCGAACACCAACCGAGCACCGCGCACCAAGCAGTTCGCGCGTTGCGGTGGAGCGTCTCGTCGCGACCGCTCCGGGAAGCCGTTTTCTCGTCGCGAAGGAGCTCGCAATCCGCGAGGACGGAATCGAGCGCCTGATCTATCGCGCGCCGCAGAACACCGACAGCACCTTCTACTGGTCAGGCTGGTCGCCAGAGGGCAGGTACATCGCGCTGTGGGAGATCGAGCATTACAGCGGCTCCGTCGACATGGACGGCCGGCCGCTGGTGATCGTCGATGTGCAGACGGGTGCGCGGACGGACCTCGGTACCACCCTGCTTTCTGGGACGACCGCGTGGACATCTCCGCACACGCTTGCCTACGTCGCCGGTCTCGGTCGGATGCCATGGGACACGAAGACGCTGCGGCTATGGTCGCCGGAGCAGGGCACGCGGGAGGTGACGCCTTCGCGCGTTGCCGCACTTGGGCCCGCGTGGTCCGCGGATGGCCGCTTCCTCTACTTCGTTGGCGGACCCGCAGGCACTTGGGACCCGCTCAAAGGGGCGGCCGGCAACGGCGTCGGAGATCGCAGTATCGCCGTTTACGAGACAGCGACCGGAGTGACGCGTTCTCTGGCAAACCCACCGGGCTATGTTGTCGAGGGCGTGCGCCCATCGCGCGACGGCGCACACCTCCTGATCCTGCGGCGCCAGACGGTCGTCGCTCCTGACGTTGCCTCGATCCCCAGGGTCGACCTTGAGATCGCGCTCACCGATGCGCAAGGGAGCCAGGTGCGGGCGCTGGTGCGCTTCCCCGGGTATGGCCTAAATGCGTATGGCTACCCGAATGGTCCAAGCGAATGGAGATGGACCGAGTGAGTAATTTCCCTGTGGCCGTGTCTTCGCCATCCGACATGGTCTGACGGGCCATGTGCCGGACGCAAGAAACGGCGGGGGCGGAGCCGGTGGGCTACTTCATCGCGTCGGCACGGCAGGCTTGGTTGCGGGCTATCGAACCTAGTGTCTCCGAGCCCAGTCATGCGCGTGACGCCGATTCATCGCCAAGCGTGAGATCACCCGTAGGAACACTTATTGACGTGCTTGCTTGCAGTCGGTAACTTTTCGCCCCGGTGGGAATGGGGTTGGGACGACCGCGCCTTGCGCTCGCCGTTGCGCTCCTGCTCGCTTTGACCGCGTCTGCGCAGCCGGCCGCCGCGAGCGGGACGTTCACGGCCGTCGCGAGCGGCGACTGGACTGACCCGGCGACGTGGTCGGGTGGCGTGACGCCGCCGATCGACATCGACCGCTTCGGCTTCGTCGAGATCCAGGCAGGCGTCACGGTCACGATCTCACCGTCGACCACCATCAATGACGCGGGCACGATCCTGAACCGGGGAAGCCTCGTCGTCGGGGGCACCCTGAACGTGCTGAAGTTCCTCACGAACCCCACGTTTAGCCGCGTGACCATCAACGCCGGCGGGACTGTGAGCGTGACCGGTACGGATCTTCCGGTGATCGTCCAGAACGCCGGCACGACCTTCATCAATCACGGCGCGCTGAGCTTCGGGCCAGGCGCGCAGCTCACGAACCAGGCCGGAAGCCTGCTCGAGAACGACGGTACGGTCAGCGTCTTCGGCGACGCGATCATCAACAACCTCGATGTGAGCCGCCTCGTGAACGACGCGAGCGGCACGATCAGCAACGCCAGTCCCTCGTTCCTGCAGAGAGGCCAGATGACGAACACCGGCTCGTTCATCAACGAAGCCGGCGCGAACTTCTCGAACTCCGGCGGCTTCAACAACTTCGGGCCGCTGACGAACCATGGAGCGTTCGATGTGGTCGCGGGCGGCGTCGCGAACTTCGGTCCGGTGGCGAACGACGGCACCCTCACGGTCTTCGCGAACAACGCCTTCCTGAACCTCACCGGCGCGACGTTCACGAACCTCCCGGGCGGCAACGTCATCGCCCGTGGCGCGATCACGAGCTTCGTGAATCAAGGGCACCTCGTGAACCAGAACGGGGCTTCGTTCCGCGTCTGGGCGAGCTTCGTCAACAACCACGGGATCTTCGACAACGACGGACTGCTCGTCACCGAGGTCTTTGGCGGCACGCTGCTCACGAACGATGGGGGCGGCGTGATCAACAACTTCGCCGACGGCACGTTCATCAACGGCCAGTTCAGCGTCGTCGAGAACGGCGATGCGACGCAGGGCTTCGGGGCGATCAACAGCTACGGTGCGTTCACCAACGCCGGCCAGCTTCACGTCAACGGCTTCGTCCACCTGTACGCACCCGGAGCGATGACCAATGGCTTGGGCGGCCGGATCACCATCTCGGGCGCGGCGAGCTTCTTCATCATCGACAGTGGAGTGACCCTCACGAACGCCAAGTTCGGGTCCATCACGAACGGCAGCCTGCTCGAGACGAACTTCGGCGGGACGATCCAGAACCACGGTTCGATCGCCAGCGCCGCCCCGGGCTTCCTGCTGAACATCGGCTCCACCATCAACTACTGCGCCGACGGTGCGACCGTGACCGGACCCGTGAACGGCAATCCAGTGCAGGGCATCGGGTGCACGACGACGTTCACACAGACCGGCATCCCGTCCGCGACCTGGGGTGTGACGGCGAACGGGACGCATTTCTCCGGCAGCGGTCCGAGCATCGCCGCGAACGGACTGCAGGGCACGGTCAACTACGTGTACGACGGGACCATCATCGCCGGCAGCACCCGCTACGACTGCACCAGCTCGTGCTCCGGATCGGTCCAGGTCGGCGGAACGGCCGCGACCGCGCGCTACGCGACGTCATATCGCGTGACCTATCGGGCGACCGGATGCGCGCTGCCGGTTGGCGCGCCGCCAGATCAGTGGGTGCAGGCCGGGTCCTCACCGAGCTTCGGCTTCGCGCCTTCCGTCCAGTCGAACGATGACCCGACGTCGACCGTGTGCATCTTCCAGTCGGATGACCGGCCCTCCGCCGTCACCGGGCCGACGACGGTCACCGGCATCTACACCACGCAATACCTGCTCACCGTGAACAACGGTGCGAGCGGCTCGATGGCCTATTACGATGCAGGAACGCCGGTCGCGCTGTCCGCCGATGCGGTCCCCGGCTCCATTTTCATGAACTGGCAGGTCGACTCGACGCAATATCCGCCGTTCGTCAGCTCGATCACCGTCACCATGAACGGCCCGCATGTCGCGACGGCGGTCTACGTGAATCCACTCGATGCGTTGCGAGCGCTCCGCGACACCGTTGACGGGATGGGCCTTGCGAAGGGAAGGACGCAGTCGCTGGACGCGAAGTTGGACGCGGCGATCGCCGCGATCGGTCGGGGATCCGATAGCGCCGCAGTCGGTCAGCTGAAGGCGTTCGTCGACGAGGTCAACGCCCAGACGGGAAAGACCATCACAGCGGCCCAGGCGCAGGTCCTCGCGGGCGCGGCCGGTGACATCCTCAGCGCGCTGACGTCGTCTCGCGTGTAACGGCCCGGTGCGCCTTCGTCGGGCCGGTCGCGGCACTCGCCGCTTGAAGCTCCGGTCCGGGCAGGCCAATCACGGTCCGGACAAGCGGTAGTCAGGGCCATGGAGTGGCGAGTTCTCGCGTGACTGTGCTGATCTTCATTCGCAGGCGATGTGGCTTGCCGGGGACGGGCACGAAGTGCTGCCGTGGCGCTCCACGGACGATCCGTGTGGGCGTCGAATCGCGTTCTCAGCGAGGGCGGACACGTCAAGTGGTCACTCGAGCACTACCCTGAACGCAGTCCCATACCTCGGAAGGAGCACGCTATGTCGAAGGTCGTGGCACTCATGTCAATGTCACTCGACGGCTACGTCGCCGACCTCAACGACGGCGTGGCTGAAGTGTTCGACTGGTACACCTCCTCCGGCGACGTTGAGATCCGCACTGGAGGAGGGGCCGGCATGACGTTTCATGTCTCTCAGCCGAGCGCCGACCACCTTCACGGCCTCATATCCGAACTCGGCGCCATGCTTACCGGGCGACGCACCTTCGACAAGGCCCAAGGATGGGGCGGGAACCACGCATGGGGACCGGCCTTCGTCCTCACCCACCACATCCCGGACGGGTGGCCACGTCCCGACTCGACTGTGCACTTCGTCACCGACGGTATCGAATCTGCCGTCAACCAAGCCAAGACTGCAGCTGCCGGGAAGTCCGTTGGAGTCCACGGCGCCGACACGATCCAGCAGTGTCTCAATGCTGGACTCCTCGACGAAATCCACGTCGACATCGCCGCGCTTCTTCTCGGCTCCGGAATTCGACTCTTCGACCACCTCGCCGGCACCCCAATCGTCCTCGGCAACCCGACGGTGATCCCGGGCACCGGCGTTACACACCTGCGCTACCCGGTACGCAAGACCTAGTACGACCTCGCGCCCTTGCAGGTCCTCCGCGGCCGAGAGCAATCAATGGTCTGACCTGTGTCGTTCGGATTTGAATGTGAGCCTCGGCATCGCTGGCTCAGTCTGAGACCGAGGTCCGCGCCACCCGACCACGATGACGCGTCTGTCTTGCACCGTGGTCCGTCCATTCTCTCCCCCTGAGGCGGACAAGATCACAGACCAAATTGGCTGTCAAAGTCTCAGAGCAATCACACCTCATCGGCGCGCCGCCTTGACATCAAGCGCACGCTGGAGCCGTGAGCCAGCTCCGCTCCGTGCTCGATGCGCCGCTGCGCTACTCGGGGAAAGACTGGATCGGGGTCGCCATAACGTCGGCGGTCATCGCCCTCGTGTGCTACCTATTCGTTTTCATCGGCATCGAGGCGTGGTCGGGGAAAGCCATCGTCCTCGGGATCGGTATCGCGCTGACGCTCTTCACGGGGTACTCGTTCGCACTCGCGGCCGATACGCGACGGGTCGGCGGTCCGAGGCCGACCACGATCCGGCTGATGTTTGATTCCACCCCGAAGATCGCGGCAATCGCTCTCGCGCTCGTGGTCGTCGCCGCGGGTGCGATCGCGAGCGTCCCGCTCGCGTCTGAAGAGAAGACCCAAGCCCTGTCGGACGCGCCATCGCTCGTCCGCGGACCTGTTCTGCTGTCCGATGATTTCCGGACTGACCACCGCTGGCCTGCTGTCGATCAGCCCGAGGTCCAGGCGCGCGTCACCCCGAGCGGTTACGCGATCAGCGCGGCGGGCGGCGCCTCCGAACGCTACGTGATCGCGCCCCTTCCGAGCGGGACAGCGCCCGACGCGGTCGAGCTCAGCATCAGCGTCCACCTGAAGACCTTACGAACGGGCGGCGGATGGGGCATCGGAGTGGTGTGCCTGCACCAAGCCGCGACCGCGAACGCTCGCGCGCAGCAGATCAGCGTCCTGAAACTGTCCGACGGAGAGTCCATCGTTGAACGATGGAATCAGGGTGAGGGAACGGTCGATGCGCGTGTCGACGGAGCTGCTCCGTCAGAGGGGTTCCACCTCACTGTGCGCTGCATCCGCGAGGGTCGCCTCATCGCCATCGGCATCTCCGACGACGACGTCTCCTTCCGCTGGGTCACGACGTCCGGTGGTGCGGTCGGAGAACCCGGCTCGGTCGGGATCGCTTTCGGTCAGCCTGGACCGTCGACACTGCAGGCCACGATCTCGAGCTTCACCGCGCGAGCGCTCGTCGCGGCTCGGTGATCCGCATCGATGACGCTGCGTCTAGCGCGCGGCTCCGCGGGGGCGCTCGCCGAGCATCGTTGCCAGCCGCCCAGCGCGATCGTTGCGTTCACACCTTGCGCAAGGTCAGGCGCGCCATGATGCCACCGATGTAGAGCAGCGGACCGGCGCCCACGAGGTAGACGGCCAGCCCGACGAGAGCCGTGCGGGCCGCGATCACGAACAGGGCCGTGCCGACGACGACGGCGACGAGGCCGAGATTCTTGAAGACGTCCGCGGTCGTTATCGCAACGTATCGGGCATGCGAGTAACCGGCCGCGTCCGAGAGGGCACGGTCGTCGTGCTCGCCGCGGATGTGCCTCAGCACGTTCGGCCGGTAGCCGGCGACGTACCCGCAGGCGGGACACCGCTCGAGAGGAGCGGGATTGGCCTCGAGCGCGGCGCCGACGAGGGCCAGGACGTGATCAACCAGATCCGCCATGCCGTGGAACATCACCGCCGCGTGTGCGTAGACGACGGCGCCCAGCGCGATTGAGAAGACCACGAGCAGAAGCCATTCGCCGGCAGTGGCCGTGGACATCGTCACGAGGAGACCGAGGAAGAGGAAGGGCGTGAGGACGGCGAGCAGCGAGAGGGCGACGATGTCGCTCAAAGCCAGCCGTCGTCCGACGCGCACGTGGAGCCGGGTTCCGTCCACTACTCGGGTGAACTCGCACCAGGCGTCGACCTCCGGCCGCCAGCGGCGGTAGAGGTCCCGAGCGAGCGGGTAGCCGCGCGCTCGGAGTCGCACCGCGCTCGACGGCTCGACTTGCACCTCGAGTCTCGCATCCGCCAGACGCGTCAGACGCGACACGCACTCGACCGGATCGAGCGCCGAGCGGAGATCCTGGTCGGCGATGGTCCGCCGGAAGGGGAGCATTACGTCGCGCATACGCAGACGGTCTCTGGCCTCGCCGGACGATCCGCTCATGGAGAAATGCTATTCGCGGTTAGGAGTAAGTCTTAGCCCGCAGGCGGGTGGGGGTCCGGGCCGGGCGCCGCAGATGCGAAAAGGCCGTCGACGAACCGCGTGCGTCCCGAACGATTCGGGGTATTCAACATTGGCATGGCTCTATTTCGTGCGGGATCCCCGTGCGGATTTCCGAGTAAAATGAAGGTCCCGCCGAGGTAGCTCAGTTGGTAGAGCAATGGTCTGAAGAATCGCGAGCGGCGCGATTCTCGAAATTGCGCGGGAACGCGCGACTGATACCTGAAATTCGATCCCAAGCACCATGGTGTGAGCGATCAATAGTCTGGGTGCGGCGGGCAGGCCGGCACTGATCTACGTCGTGCAGATCCTGGAAGCGCGATGGTCATGTCCTCCCTCTTCGGATCGCCGTCTCGACTGAGCGTCGTGACTTGGTTCGTGGCGGACCGCTGTCCGTCGCTGTCGGCCTGCTCACGTCTGCTAACGCGCCAAGTAATACCGCGAGCTCGGTGCGAGACGACACGCCGGCTTGCGGCAGACGCTGCTGACCGTCGATTCGACGGAGTCCGCGGCGAGCGCGAATGCGCTCGCGATCCTCGGCATTCGTCTTTCCGGCGACGACCGCGGCGGCAAGCCGCACTTCGGCCGCGGTCGTCGGGATCCGAACCGGCCAGTAGCGGTCTCGCGGCTACTCGACCAGTTGCGGCGAAATGGCGGCTGCAGCGAGGCTTGGCACCTGTGCGATCAATGAGCCGCGGTCGGTGTCTAGCTGGATGAGCGCCAGGCCCGGGCGCGAGATCCGCTGCTCGCCGACGCGGCCCTTCACGGTGATCTCAGTCGCGTCAGTGCGCGCGTCGAAGCGCGCCTGGATCTCCTGGCGATCAGGCCCGACGCCTGTGGCGACGCGCTGCTCAAGGCTGCGCAGCATCGAATCCGCTCCGAGTGCCCACTCGAACGCGAGGTCGTTATGCGCCGCGGTCTGGCTCTCCGCGCCGTTGTAGCGAAGCGCGACCACCCGCGCGTGGACCTCGTGCCCGTCGCGCTCGACGCTCATGACGATCTCGAGCGCGTTCCCGGCGTTGTCGAGGACGCGATAGGTGCGCCGCTCTCGTCCGGGGCCGGCGCCGACCGTGGGCACGACTGCGGCGGCGATCGTGCCTGATCCTGCGTCCATGCCGAATACGGCCAGGTCACGCGTCGCGGGGTCGAACTCGATGCGCGCCTCCGGTGGCGTCGCGTCATAGGCGACGAGGAACGGCGAGAGCGATAACACGACCGCGCAGAGCTCGTGCGCGACTGGGTCGAATGATGAGGTGTGGTCGGTCCACACGCCGCTCTCCAGATGGAAGAGGCGCGGGGAGCCAATGAAGGTGAGCGGCGTCACATCGATGCACACCGTGACTGGACCCGTGTACGTCGCAGTCGTCGAGACGTCGAAGTACCGCAGCGGCGTCGCCGGATCGAAGCCCGTCGGCACAGGCACCCCAGTCACGCTGGTCGTGAGGGTGGTGTTCCCAGTGCTCGTGACTGTCCCGAACGTCAAGGATGCGGCAGAACCGGTGGCGAGCTCGTGGAGGATCACGTGGACGAGCGTTCCGACGCTCGTGTTCCCGATGGTCGGCGCGTCAGACACAGCCACCGTCTCCGTGACGGACACGACCACCGAAGGCAGCAGCGCCGGAGCGTCGGTGACGGTCACGGTCTCGCCGATCGAGACCTGCACCGGAGGCAGCACCGCGACGGCGTCGGAAACGCCGACGGTCTCGCCAACCGTGATGAGCGCCGCCGGCAAGATCGCGGGTTGGTCGCTGACCGCGATCGTTTCGGTGATGGCGACGACTACTGCCGACGGTTGCACGGTGAGCGTCACCGCAGCGGACGTGCTTCCCGCGAAGTTGCGGTCGCCCACGTACTGCGCCGTGATCGAGTGGGTTCCGGCGGAGAGCACCAATTCGATCGTCGCCAGCTGCCCTTCGAGTACGGTCGAGCCGAGCACGGTCGCGCCATCGAAGAAAGTGACACTTCCCGTTGGTATCCCTGCGCCCGGATCGATCACCGATACGGACGCCCGTAGCGCGACGGGTGCGGCGTCGGATGCGGGATCGGGCGCGGCCTTGACCATCACCTCCGTCGATGCCCTGTTCACGGTCAGAGCCAGCGGATCAGCGGCGCTCGGAGCAAAGCCAGCGGCGCCTTCATACGACGCGACGATGGTGTGCGTCCCCACCGATGGAGTCACCGTGGTCATCGCGACCCCGCTCGTCAGCGGGACCGTCGCCAGCGTTGTCGTGCCCTCAGTGAATCGGACCGAACCCGTCGGTGTGCCCGTCGTCGTGGCGACCGCGGCCGCGAGCGTCACGACCTGCCCGAACACAGCCGGGTTCGCGGAGGCGGCGAGGGTGGTGCTCGTGACCTCCGCTGCGGTCGGCACGATGCCCCAACTCGGCGCGCTGTCTGAGTTCGCGGCGTTGCTGATGTTCGTCAGCGACGTGCCGTCGGCGCTCATCACGAAGATTTGGGTATTGCTGAACGGCGTGCGGTCGAAGGCGATGTGCAGCCCATCCGGCGACCATGTCGGATGGTCGTCGAGCGATCCGCCGGTCAGCCGGGTGGGATTCGTGCCGTCGGCGTTCATGACGAAGATCGCGAGCTCGCTCGCGAGATTCGGGTCGTGCTGCCGCGCCGCGATCTTCGTCCCATGTGGTGACCACGCCGGCGCGCGCCAGCTGACGAACTGGGGCGACAGGAGCGTCCGACCCGTCCCGTCGGCGTTCACGACGCCGATGCGACCGTCGCCCTCCGTCGTGGAGAAGGCAATGCGCGTCCCGTCGGGCGACCACGCCGGTTCGTCGTCGTAATAGGGATATGCGTTCGTGAGGCGCGTCTCGTTGGTCCCGTTGGCATTTGCGACGTACACCGAGCGGATGAGGCCGTCGCGGAACGCGACGTACGCGATCTTCGTCCCATCCGGCGACCAGGTCGGCTCCTTGGCGTTGAGCACGATCGTCGTGAGTCCGCTGCCATCTGCGTTGACGATCGCGATGTTCGACGGCCCTGTCGTGAACGCGATCTTCGTTCCGTCGGGCGAGAACGCAGGACCGGAGTCGCCGTTCGGCTGCGTCACCACGCTTGTCGCGTTCGTGCCATCAGCGTTCATCGTCCATATCTGACCGGTGCGGACGAACGCGATCGTGCCGCTGGGTGGCGGCGGCGCCGTCGACGGTGCGGGGCGCCACGTCGGCGCGCTGTCCGACGTCGCGTTGCTGCTGATGTTGGTCTGGGCCGTGCCGTCCGTGTGCATCACGAAGAGCTGCAGGTGCCCGGAGACGTTGCGGTCGAACGCGATGCTCTGACCGTCAGGCGACCAGACCGGATGGTCGTCCGCGAGTGCGCCGTTCGTCAGTCGCGTGGCGCCCGTGCCGTCGCTGTTCACCACGAAGAGCGCCACGTCGACGGCGCCCGGATCGGAGCGCACGGCCACGATCTTCGTCCCGTCGGGCGACCACGCGGGTGCCCGCCAGTTCGCACCGGCGGGATCGAAGCGCGTGCGACCGCTGCCGTTCGCGTTCACGATCGCGATCGACAGTCCGGTAGCGCCCTCGTTCGTCCAGAACGCGATTCGCGTTCCGTCCGGCGACCACGCCGGTTGGTCGTCGCTCGCGGGATAGGCATTCGTGACCCGCGTCTCGTTCGTGCCGTCCGCGTTCGCGACGTAGATCGAGCTGATGAGCCCGTCGCGGTTCGCCACATACGCGACCTTCGTGCCGTCCGGAGACCACGTGGGCTCGCGCGCGTTCTCGACGACCTTCGCGAGGCCGGTGCCGTCGGCGTTCACGACGGCGATGTCAGGTGAGCCGCCGCTGAAACGCGCTGTCTCGAACGCGATCTTCGCACCGTTCGACGAGTACGACGGCGCCTTGTCGTTGTTGCCGATCGTCGCGAGGAGTGCCGCGGCGCCGCTGCCGTCCGGGTTCATCGTCCACAGCGTGCTATTGCGGATGAACGCGATCGCACCGTTCGTCAGCGAGGTGAGTTGAGTGCGATCGCGTGCCTCGGTGCTCCCTGTCGCGCTTGCCTGCGCCGATTGAGTCGCAGCGCCATTCATGGCAGCGCGCGTGACAGGCGTCCCGATGACCGCGAGCGCCAGCGAGGCGATGATTATTGTGGTCGCAGCGCGCAACCGCCTCGTTGCGCGGCGTTCGCCCCGCCCCGCCATCTCCTACACCGCCACTTCTCCTTGCACCTCTACGAGAAGCTGATCACGACGGTCACCTGGATCTGCTGGCCGGGCTGCACCGAAATCGTGCTGTTGGCGGGAAACTGTTTCGCGGTGAACGCCACAACGCCGCTGCACAGCGTTTGGCTCGATTGGCAAGAGCCCACACTCGTGAAAACAGTATTGATGGAGCCGGCTTTTCCGGCCGTCGCGGAACCGCTGAGAACCAGCTTGAACTGATTCGGTGAGCTTTGTGCGGTCGGCACGGACACTTGGAGATTCGGGAAACGCCACGTGTCAGCGGTCTCGGCCGTCGGCTCGACAAGCTTGCACCATGCACCACCACCGGAGCTTGAGACGCATGGGCCAACGGCGACTCCATTCGCCGCGGCTTCGTAGACGTGGATCGACCAGTACCCGACATAGTTCGAGCGTCCGAGCCAGTAAGCGAGGGCGATCGCACCGTTTGGATCGAGCGCATTCTCAATCTCGCGCACGTCCGCGATCGTTCCGTCTGGATCACGTACGACGATCGTCCAATGACCGTGCACCTGGATGCCGTCGCCCGACCCCTCGGGTGCGCGCGCGGGCTGCGCCTCGGCCGAGGTGGTGTTCGCCGGTTGGACTGCGGCGACCTGCGCGGCCTCCTGAACATCTGATATCCCGCGCGCAGTGCTGGACGGCTGACCCGCCGCGATGACGATCACGATCACGATCGCAACGATGACCGGTGAGATTACGAGTACCCACGTACGACCGAGATTCATCATGTTTGGTGTCCCCCCATTTCCTTCTTATGTGATGCGCGTAGACCAGACATCGTCCCATCGCTCGCGCGCTGAGCGGCTCCTCGGCTTGCCTCCGCGAGAGCGCCGAGTAGCACCGCGAGCTCAGTACGCGACGACACGCCGAGCTTTCGGCAGACCTCGGCCAGGGCGACCTCGACCGACGCAACGCTCAGCGCGAATGCGGTCGCGATCTCGGCATTCGTCTTCCCTGCGACGATCGCGGCGGCGAGCCGCAATTCGGCCGCGGTCAGGAGAGGAACGTCGAGCGGTGCGCTACTTCCCCCGTAGGACCCATCCACTTCCTTCGCCAACGCACCGCACGCTGCATGACGCCGCTATCGCGGCGCTAACGTCGGGCTAACGCGTGCTGGCGCGCGGGAACGCGTCGCCGTTGGCTCGCGCACGGTCTACAGCCGCGAGCGCCCTCGCTTTCATCGCGGAGAAGATGTCGCGCGCTTCATCGACCGCCTTGGTTCACATCGCTCGCGCGGTCTCACACAGCTCTACGGCTGCGAGCGTCACATCCTCGGCGAGACGAAGCTTGGCGGTCAGCCCTTCTAGTCCTCGTACGAACCGAGGGTGGCCCCATGCTCGTGACCACGAGCGTCGATCGCATCCTCAACGTTCATCGACATGAAGACACGCCAGGTCGTGCACAGCAACGCGCCATCGATCGTGAAGAGAAGGGTGATCGTGCAGGGATTCGCCGTTCGCGCGCATGCGCCTGACCAGCCACCGAACTAGGAAAGAAGCGACGCGATGGACAGGAATCGACGACGAGGGCACGTGGGCGGCGTCGGCGCGCCGCCCACGCGCTCGCGTCAGCTCATGTGGACGATCACCAGAATAGGAGGCAAGGGTGCGCCGTTGAGCGTCGCCGGAGGGGTGCTGATCTGACAAGGCACGGTCGCGGCGGTGCCGGTGCAGGCGCCGTCCCAGCTATCGAGCTTGTCGGACAGCTGCGAGGGGTCCCTGAAGAGGAAGATCGTCGTGCTCGGGCTGATGACGTACTTGCAGCGATAGGTCCGCGCGGGCAGTGAGTTATCTAGCGGTGCCTGCTCGAATGGGGAGCTGCACGTGAACAGGTGCTGCCCTGAGGTCAGGCTCGTCCAGCCCTGGACGCCTTCCGACGAATAGGAGATACAGGCAGACGATCCGAACGCTGGACCGCATGCGGTCGAGACGTGCGGTGTTATCACGAGGTCTATCACAAGTGTCGCCGCCAGGAAGTTGGCATCGACGGTCGCATTGCCGCTCAGTGTGAACATGCATGCCGTCGATGCGCCGGTGCAGCCACCGGTCCAGGACCCGAATACGGATGCCGAATCGGGCGCGGCCGCGAGGGTCACGCTGGCACCCTGCAGGAACTTGTTGGAGCAGATCGTCGGGCAGGCGATCTCGTTGGCACCGGTCGACACCGTCCCGCCGCCGGCACCCGATCGCGTCACGGTGAGCGTGAAAATCGGGAGCTCGGTAAAGGTCGCGACGACCGTGGTGTCGGCGTTGATCGTGAATGTGCATGTGGTGGCCGTTCCGGTGCAGCCACCGCCGCTCCACGCGGTGAACGCGCTGATCCTGTCCGGCGCCGCGGTGAGCGTGATGCTCGTCCCGGGCGCGTAGCTCTTCGTACAGACGGTCCCGCAGACGATGTCGGTCGTGTTCTGCGTCGCCACAGAACCACCGCCCGTCCCTGAGCGCGTCACAGTCAGCTTCACCTTGCCGATGTTGCACAGGAGTTTCACGTTGCCAGCGAGGTCATAGCTCACCTCGAGGCTTCCGGGACTGGTGAGGGCGGTATCGCACGGCTTTCCATCGAGAGAATCGATGCCCGCGAGACTCCCGGCGGGGCCCTGAGCACCGGTGTCGCCCTTCGGGCCCGTCGCGCCGATAGGACCGATCGATCCCTGAACGCCCGAGTCGCCTTTCGGACCGGACGGCCCGATGGGGCCGGTCGGTCCCGTAGGGCCGGTCGCACCCTGGGCACCCGTCGGCCCTGCCTGGCTCCAGGTGATCCGTTCCTCTTGCAACAACGGTGCTCTGGAGAGGATCGGGTTTCCGGCCGTGATGCATGGAGCTGTGGTCGTCTCGACGCGTAGCACGCCGGTCGCGAGGTTGTAGCACGCGGTGACAACCCCGCCGACCACACCTGCCGCGACCAGGGTCGTCGCACCGAGCGCGAACATCACGATCCCGACCGCAGCATTCGAAATCACACGACGGATCGACATCTCAGCTCCTCCCCGTCCACTCCGCTGAGCGGACCACCATTCGCAGGGCTCGCGATCGTTGTCGGCGATGCGGATTGATCAGAGCGGCGGCCCCGGCCGTCGAACGCGCGTTGCGGTTCATGTCCCCTCCTCCTGTGTTCGGCATGCCAATACGGACATCTGCGCGACGTGGTGCAGCGGCGCGCCGTCACACGGGCTTGCTCGCGTCAGCTAAAGCGCCGAGTAAAACCGCGAGCTCCGTGCGGGTCGAGACGCCGAGCTTGCGACACACGGCGCCGACCGCGGACTCGACGGAGTCCGTCGTGAGCTCGAATGCGCTCGCGATCTCGGCATTCGTCTTCCCCGCGACAACCGCGGCGGCCAGCCGCACTTCGGCCGCGGTCAGGAGACGGAGGTCGAGCGGTGCGCCGCCGCCCTCGTAGGACCCATCCACTTCCTTCGCCAATGGACGGCAGGCTGCACGACGCCGCTATCGCGGCGCTAACGTCGGGCTAACGCGTGCTGGCGCGGGGAGATGCGTCGCCTCGGGCTCGCGCCCGGTCGACCGCCGCGATGAGCGCCTTGGCCTTCATCCCTATGAAGATCTCGCGAGCTTCAGCGAGCGCCACGTCCGCATCGCTCGCGCGTTCGAGCCGGGCCGAACACCGGCCGTGCCCCAGCAGCGCGTGTCCCAGCTCGACCCGATGGCCAAATGTGCGCCAGCGCGACGCAGCGTCCGCGTATAGCTCGGCCGCCCCGATCATGTCGTCCTGAGCTTCGGCGAGCGCCGCGCGCGCCGAGAGGACCGCGGCCTGAGCCCGCGGCACCGTCGTGTCGACGTTCGAGAGGAGCGCGATCGCGAGAGCGAGATCGTCGCATTCGAGCGCGGTGCGCACGCAGTCGGCGATGCGGTGGCTGCGCCACGCCGGGTTCGCGCTGCTGGCCTCGCGCGCTCCCTCGATGAGGTCGCGCGCCGCCGCGACGTTCCCGCGCGCGCGCTCGAGACGCGCGACCGCCGGCAGCGCCTCCATAAGCGCCTGCACATCGCCGGTGCGCCGCGCCATCGGAAGGAGCTCCGCGGCGAGCGGGGCCGCGCGGTCGAGCTCACCTCGGTCGACGTAGATCTCGACTTCGAGCGAGAGGATGATCCGCGTGATCTGCGTCGTCCCGCGCGCGCGGTCCCACTCGAGGATCGCGATGCCGCGGTCGAGCACTTCGTCCCATGCCCCGATCTCGAAGAGGAGCAACGGCTCCGTGGCGTGCATCCACATCGCCGCGAACACGAGCCCGCGCCGTTCCGCGAATTCGATGCCCTCGCGGAGGATCGGCAGGCCGTGCGCCGGTCCGTCCCGGCGCGCTACGACCTCAGCGAGGTTCGAGTAACACATCGCCGTCTCGAAGCCGACACCGCCGTCCCGTCCCAGGCGCAGCGCCTCCTCGAGGTCGGCGACCCCGGCCCGCTGGTCGCCGAGCTCCCAGTGCGACAAGCCGCGGAACTGCATGCTCCGGACCTTCACCGCGAGCTCGCCGACCTGCTCCGCTGCCCGGATCGCGCGTTCCATCCATTCCAGACAGGCGCGTGCGTCGCCGCCCTGCATGAGAACGTCGCGTCCTTTGAGAAGCCAGGCTCGCGCGAGATCCGGACTGACTGGCCGGCGCTCGAGACGTTCGATCGCTTCGTCGACGAGCTCACGGTGACGCTTCGTCTGTCCGACGTTCCAGAGCGCGCGGGCGAGCTCGAGGCGCGCGTGCGCCGCGATCTCATCCGCGCCCTCGGCGTCGAGCGCGCGGATCGCTTCCTCGTACAGAGGCAGGCTCTCGTGCACGAGGCCCGACTCCTGCACCGCCGTCGCAAGACCGGCGACGATGGCGGGCCGGAGCGGCTCGTCGGCGCCTGCGACGTCGAGCGCTCGCCGATAGAGCCGTTCCGCCGCGCCGACATCGAAGTGAAGCGCTCGGTCGGCGGCCACGAGCAGGAACTGCATGCTCTTCTTCCGGAGCCGGATCGCGCGGTCGCTACCCGCGTCGGTGAATCCCACAGCCGTCCCGTAATGGTGCGCGATGAGCTCGGCGCGGTCGGCTGCACGGCCGGCGGCCAGCGCCTCGATCCACGTGGCCGCCCTTTCGTGCTTCTCCGATAGGTTGCGGCGCGGGATACGGTCGTACGCGACGTCGCGGACGAGCGCGTGGGTGAACGCGTACTCGTCCTGTCCTCGCACGCTCGACGCGCGGTGACGCCGCACGAAATCTCCGGCGATGAGCCGCCGCATCCGTTCGACGACCTCGGCCTCCGCGATGCCTCCGACCGCCGCGACGGCGCCGGGCCAGAAAACTTCGCCCACGACCGCGGCATCGGTCGCGGCGGCTCGCACCTCCGGCGAGAGCGTATCGAGACGAGCCGCGATCACCGCATCGATCGACTCCGGAATGCGTTCGTTTCCCGAGGCGTCCACGATCCGCGCGAGCTCGAGCGCGAAGAGCGGATTGCCCCCCGCCCGGCGAACGAGTTCCGGCGGGATTCGAGTGTCGGTCAGGACCGCGCCGATCACTCTCCGCGTGTCGTCCTCAGCTAGCGGCGGGAGCGTGACGATCGCGGCATTGCGCCGACCGCCGCCCCACGTCGGTCGCGACTCGAGCAGCTCCGGCCTAGCCGTGCAGATCACGAGCAATGCGGCTCCGCTCACCCGATCGGTTAGCCGCTCGACGAAGTCCAAGAGTGCGGGATCGGCCCAGTGGAGGTCCTCGAACACGAGGACGACGGGTGAGTGCCAGGCCTTTCCTTCGATGAACCGCTGCGCCGCGGCGAATAGCTGATCGCGGTCGCCTTCGGTCGATCCGCGGGCGCCGACGAGCGAGGCGAGGCTCGCTCCGATCCAGGCGCGGTCGTCCACATCGACGATCGACTCGAGCGCAGCCGACAGCTTCGCAAGAGCGGCATCGGGATCGTCCGACTCGGTGATCCCAGCTTCTTGTTTGACGATCTCGCCGAGCGCCCACAGCGTGATGCCGCTCCCGTACGGCAGACAGCGGCCCTCGCGCCATGTCGCGCCGTCGGATCGGCGCTCGCGGAACTCCCGCACCAGACGCGTCTTGCCCGCTCCCGGCTCGCCGACGATCGTGACGAGCTGCGCGACGCGGCCGCGGGCGCGTTCACGGGCCCGCTCGAGGAGTGAGAGCTCTTCGGCGCGACCGACGAACGGGACCTCGCGAACATCCGCGTGTCGCGTCGGCCTGGCCTCCCGCGGCACACGTGCCAGCCACGATCCTTCGTCTCGCCGCTCGAAGTCGATGACTCCTGACGCGGCACGGTGCACGTCGGCGCTCACGACGATCGCGCCGAAAGGAGCGGCGGCGGCGAGCCGTGAAGCCTCGGTCAGCACACCGCCCGCGACATCGACCCGCTCCGCCTTGATCGTGACGAGGGCGCGGCCGCTGTCGATACCGATGCGCGCGCGTCCTGTGGTGTCGCCCACGCCGTCGCGGATCGCGAACGCCGCGCGCACCGATCGTTCGGCGTCGTCCTCGTACGCGCGGCGTGCGCCGAAGATCCCGACGAGCGAGCTCGAGAAGAGAGGCTCGACCGATGCGCCGTGGCTCTCCATGAGCGCACGCGCTCGCGAGAGGAGCGGCCCGAGCCGCTCTGCGTCCTCGGGGTCGGACGACGAGGTACTGAACTCGGCGACGACGACGGTGACGTGCTTCCGCGCTTGCTCCGGCTGGGTGGGGCTGGACGAACGAAGATCGAGCGCCGGATCGCGCGCGAGGATCTGACGCTCGAGGAGCTGCAGTGGCGCGCCGGGATCGAGGCCGAGCTCCTCGCTCGCGTGTCTGCGCCCATCCTGGTAGGCGTGCAGCGCATCCGCCTCCCGACCGGAACGGTACAGCGCGAGCATGAGCTGACCCCGTAGTCGCTCGCGGAGCGGCTGAGCACGCACGCGGCGCTCGAGCTCTGCGACGAGCTCCGCATGGCGGCCAAGGTCCAGCTCGGCCTGGATCCGCTCCTCGATCATCGCGGCACCCAGCTCCGCGAAGCCGCTGATCGCGGCCTGCGCGAAGGGCTGGTCCCGGAACTCGCCCAGCGGCTCGCCCCGCCACAGCGCAAGGGCTCCGCGGAGCAGTTCGAAACGTTCGGCCGGCGTGCGTGCGGCGCGCGCGGCCGCAAGCGCGCTCTCAAGGCGCTCGACGTCGACCTCACTCGCGTCTACCCGCAGGACGTAACCAGGTGCGCGGGTCTCGATGCGCCGCTGACCGAGCGCTTTCCGCAGCGCGGAGACGTGAACGTGCAGCGCGGTCTGCGCCGTCTCCGGCGGGTCGTCGCCCCAAAGGGCGTCGACTAGGTCGTCCACTGGGACGACCGCGTTGCGTCGCATCAACAAGATCGCGAGCACCATGCGCTGCTGCGCGCGGCGCGGTGCAACATCGCGACCGTCGTCGACGACAGCGAGCGGACCTAGCAGTCGAAACTCCAAGGACGGAAAGTCTCGCACCGCCCTAGGTGTCGTTCCAGGTGGACTGGTTGCAAGGCGAGCTTGACTCGCGCACGCCACCCAGCGTGAGTGGTCTGACGGACTGCGTCGCCCACATGGTCTAAGACCCGCCATGGTTTCAGACTGACGCCGAGCCCACGCAGCCCGATAGTCTTAGTCGATTCGTGCTCAGATTGCGGAGCCCACTGCGGTCTCGTTCACTAGGTTGCTTACGCATGGCGCCTTAGACGATTCGATTCGCCTGCGGAATTCCTAATAGAATTGAGGTCTCGCCGCAGGTAGCTCAGTTGGTAGAGCAATGGTCTGAAGAATCGCGCACACCGCGATTCGCAAAATTGCGCCGAAAGTCGAGACTGATACCGAAATTTCGTGTCCAAGAACAATGGTCTCAGCGATCAATAGTCTTGGGGTGCGGCGGGCAGGCAGTACCTCCTGTCGCTGACGGAGGAACGCGCGGGAGCGCGAAACTCCTGCCGCGGCGAGCCCGCCGAATGCGCCGCTGAGGGGATGGCTGGCTAGACGAACGTTCCCTTTCATTGACCCGGGTGAGAGCCTTCGCCCGTGCGGGACGAGTTGAAGATTTTCGTGAGTGGCGTGCCCGACACCGCAACCGTCGGAAGGACGACCTGAACTGCCGCCGAGGACGCGGTATGTGTCACGCGATGGCGTGAGCATCGCTTACCAGGTCGTCGGTGAAGGCCCGAACGACATCGTGTTCGTGCCCGGCTTCGTCTCACATCTCGATCTGCAGTGGGGCGTGCCGGAGGGGGTCGCCTTCATCGAACGTCTTGCGCGATTCGGCCGGGTGATCATCTTCGACAAGCGAGGCACTGGCTTGTCTGATCCTGTGTTCGCCGTTCCGACGCTCGAAGAGCGCATGGATGATGTGGGCGCGGTCATGGATGCGGCGGGTTCACGGCGCGCTGCATTCTTTGGATACTCCGAGGGCGGCATGATGAGCCTGCTCTTCGCTGCGACCTATCCCGAGCGGGCGTCCGCGCTCATCCTCTTCGGTACGTACGCACAGCGCGCTGACCCGAACAGTTCGCTCCGTCCGTCGTGGGAGAGGCTGCGAGCCTGTCTCGCGTCGTGGGGCGATGGCACGACACTCGAGGTATTTGCGCCGAGCATCGCCGGCGGTGAGATTCAGCGTCGGTTACGGGGTTTCGTAGAGCGCGCTGCCGCGAGCCCAGCGATGGCGCTACGTCTCATCGAGTGCCTGGAGACGATGGATGTATCCGCGGTCCTTCCGACGATCCACGTGCCAACGCTCGTCCTTCATCGCACCAACGACTTCATACCGCTCGCCGCAGGCCGCTACATCGCGGACCACGTTCCTACAGCGCGGCTCGTGGAGCTCCCCGGGGTCGACCACCTGCCGTGGGTCGGCGACGCAGAGGGCGTGCTGGGCGAGATAGAGCAATTCCTCACTGGCTCCCGCACGGAGGCACGCGGCGAGCGTCTCATCGCGACCGTCTTATTCACGGACCTCGTGGGCTCGACCGAAGCCGTCGTGCGGTTGGGAGATGCCAGGTGGCGGGCGCTGCGTGAAGCCCATGATGAGATCGTCCGAGAGCAACTCAGTCGATTCGGTGGGACCTTCGTCGACTCCGCAGGCGACGGCGTGTTCGCGACCTTCGAAGGACCAGTGCGTGCGATCAGGTGTGCGCGCGCCATCGGCGAAGCCGTCGGACTGCTTGGCCTACAGGTTCGAGCAGGCGTGCATAGCGGAGAAGTGCAGAGAGGCACGAAGCCAAGCGGTCTCGCGGTGCACATCGGCGCACGAATCATGGCGAGAGCCGGCCCTGACGAGATCCTTGTCTCGGAAACGGTCCGCGGACTCACGGTCGGGTCGGGAACTGCATACGCCGACCGCGGCAGCCACGAATTGAAGGGGGTGCCGGGACTCTGGCATCTGTTCGCAGTATTGGAAAGAGTCCAGGACCCGCATGTCGACCCCGATCGGAGACTCGGCGTGATGGACCGGTCGCTCACGGCGGCGTCTCGGCGCGTCCCCGCGTTGATGCGAGGCATCGTCTCGATCCTGGCCGGACGGTAGAGCGGCTACGTTCGGAAGGCGCGAGAATTGTTAGAAATCCGCGCCGACGTAGCTCAGTTGGTAGAGCAGCGGTTTCGATCCCGTCTGCTCGTCCGAGGCGGTACAGAAGTGTCGTCGGTTGCATAGTTGATCCGTAAACGGCAGAGCGTCATCAGTCGGGGCGAACACCAGAATGCAGGCCAAGGTGAGACTCAACATTGGCGATGTCGCTCCTGACTTCTCGCTCCCCGCTGCCGATGGGCGCACTTACCGCCTGAGCGAACTCAGGGGACGACCGGTCGTCCTCGCGTTCTACGTAGACGACAGCGGCCCGATGAGCGTTGTCTGTACTCGGCAAATGCGCTCGTACTCGGAGCGGTGGGACGAACTTGAGCGGGATGCAATCTTCCTGGCGATCGCGAGGCCCTCGGTAGACTCGCACAGGCGATTCGCAGCGAAGTACGGCCTCAAGATGCCTCTCCTGTCCGATGCTGACGGCGCCGTCGCGCGCAGATACGGCGTCGCAGGGCCGCTCGGGATCACGCGGCGCTCGATCTTTGTGATCGACCGCGCTGGATTCATTCGCTGGAGGGATGTCGATCCAACGGGCTTCGGTTACCGGACGCCACGTGAGGTGATCGACCGCATCAGGGAGCTATCGCCCAATACAACTCGCTAGCCCGCGCCTGCCGGGGACTCATTTCGAATTCTTCAACGTGCGGCCTGGACCATCGAGATGTGACCGTCGAAGCCCACAGGACGGTCCTTCGCGCTGGACTTGCGGCCTAGAGTCGTGCGGTCATGGGGGACAGGGAACAGATGACGCCGCGGCGCACCGTCGCGGTGGGTGTGTTGACGCTCGTAGCCGTGGCTGTCACCACTGCGGCTGCAGGGGCCATCTTCGACGGCCAGTCGTCGTACGGCCACCCACTCTGGCACTTGTTGTGGGGCGTGCTCACGGTCCCGATCGCACTGGGCATTCTTTTCGTTCGCAGGGCCTGGCCCGCCACGGGCTGGACCGAGCGATCCCTCGTCGCCGCGGTCGTGTTCGCGCTCACCACGGCTTCGGGCAACATCCTCGCGGGCACCGGCGTGCTGCCCGAATACCAGGCGTCGTCGCTATACGGTCACCAACTCTGG